>OFLL01000008.1_pt1 | contig 284107 bp, 251 predicted proteins | sample 1540861 | NCBI WGS metagenome assembly OFLL01 (sample SAMEA4413039, study PRJEB24355) | metagenome | biome: human; feature: gut; material: faeces | place: United Kingdom | collected 2010 | reverse complement strand
AAACACAAAGAAAAATGGCTTGGCGAAGTGAAAACGTTTGAATCTGACGAAACGAGAAAAGAGCGCAACGAGTTTAGTAGAGCTAAATGAGTAAGCGAGAGCCGAAGAAGAGGAAAGAAGCAAGCGATTGTCACAAGTCAAGAAAGGTTCTTAGCGAGGATGGTAGCCAACTTACGTTCCGCTAGAGTAGAACGTTGCCAGGCAAAAAATGGATGCGATGAGCCGCATTGAAATGCTCCCTTCAAAGTAGACATAGATGTACTGCTATATATGTTTCAAGAATATGAAAAAAGCGTGTCGTTTCAATACCTAATCGATACATTACAATTAGATATTAATGTCAATACTTTGTATCCTAAGTATAAATATTATAAAACCCATGGTGGAAATGATAATTTAATAATGTGCACTTTTGATTGTCTAAGTATGTACAACTTTAATTTTGTGTTTATATAAATTTAAAATGATATCATCGAAAACAAAATATTGTATAAATAGAGAAGAGCAGTAAGACGGTATCTAATTGAAAATGATCTTACTGCTCTTTTATATACTTTATTGAAATACAAAAAGGAAATTAATTATTATACAATAGACAAGCTATTGCATAAGTAACACTAACTTTTATCAAAGAAGTGTTACTTTATAATTAATGTTTTTATTAGAGCGTCTACATGCGGTTTTAAAGCATCATCGTCTATACCGCCAAAGCCTAATATAAATTTAGGGGTTTTCTTATAGTCTTGGTCATCATCAAAATTATAAACTTGTAATTTTAACTTTACTTTATTTGCTCTATCAAGACACTCTTGTAATGTTAATCCATTTTTTACTGTAATTGTAAAATGCATACCTGTTTCAGCACCTTGAATATCAAGTTGCTCTTTGTATGGCTTCAATCTTTTTAAAATATAGGTTAGTTTTCTACGATAAATTCGTCTCATTTTATTTAAATGCCTTTCAAAACCACCGGAAGATATAAACGTTGCAATAAGGTTTTGCATATGAACAGGTACAGTGTTGCCTTCAATGTGATTTTGAGAATGATATTTTTTCATTATAGAATAGGGTAACACCATATATGCAACACGACAGCTAGGAAAAATAGACTTTGAAAATGTACTGATATAAATCACTTTTTCTCCTCTTGAATATAGACCTTGTATTGCTGGAATGGGTTTACCGAAATATCTAAACTCAGAATCATAATCATCTTCTATAATAAATCGTTCTTCTTTTTCTTGAGCCCATTGTATTAATTGAGTTCGCTTTTTTAAGTCCATCACATATCCAGTTGGAAATTGATGGGAAGGCGTTATATATACTATATTTTTTTGTGATTTAATAACTTCATCTACGTTTATTCCATTATCTTCAACTTCAATTTGTTCATATTCAACTTGTTTTTTATCTAAAATATTTTTGATTGGTGGATAACTAGGTTTTTCGATAATAAACGTTGAAGTATAAAGTAAATCGACTAATTGATTTACTAATTGTTCGGTAGATGAGCCAATTATAATTTGATTAGGATCACAAATTACACCACGATTAGTAAATAAATAAAATGCCAGTTGAAATCTTAAATGTAATTCTCCTTGAAAATGTCCTCTACGTAATTGGTTCAAATGATTTGTATCATAAAGATCTTTGGAATACTTTCTGAAAAGTTCTATAGGGAAATGTTTCGTATCTATTTCATCCAAATTAAAAGCATAATCATAAGCTTCATCACTCGCTTTTGGTTTATATGAATCATCATCAAAAAGAGAGGGGATAGGTTGATTGTTTAAAATTGTTAAAGATTCAATTTCGGACACAAAATATCCAGAGCGAGGTCTTGAATAAATGTAACCTTCATCTAATAGAAGTTGATATGCATGTTCTACGGTTGTTTGGCTGATAGATAAATGTTTGCTTAATTGTCTTTTAGAATAAAATTTATCACCTTCTTTAAATTGACCTTCAATTATTTGTTTTTTTAATTTTTCATAAAGTTGATGGTATAAAGTGTTTTTCAATTTTATAACTGACCTCCTAAATTTGTCTTATTTTGTACCTTTTTAAATATCAGTTTATACATTACAATGTATTTAATCAACTTGAAAAGGGGTTTTATGTATAATGAGTAAAATTATTGGATCAGACAGAGTCAAAAGAGGTATGGCTGAAATGCAAAAAGGCGGCGTTATTATGGATGTCGTTAATGCTGAGCAAGCAAGAATTGCAGAAGAAGCTGGCGCGGTAGCAGTTATGGCATTAGAACGAGTACCTTCTGATATTAGAGCTGCTGGTGGCGTTGCACGTATGGCAAACCCTAAAATTGTAGAAGAAGTAATGAATGCTGTTTCTATTCCAGTCATGGCTAAAGCACGTATTGGTCATATCACTGAAGCAAGAGTATTAGAGGCGATGGGTGTTGACTATATTGATGAATCAGAAGTGTTAACACCAGCAGATGAGGAATATCACTTAAGAAAAGATCAATTTACAGTACCATTTGTATGTGGATGTCGTAATTTAGGTGAAGCTGCGCGTAGAATTGGTGAAGGTGCTGCTATGTTACGTACTAAAGGTGAACCAGGTACAGGTAATATTGTTGAAGCTGTAAGACATATGAGACAAGTTAATTCAGAAGTTAGTCGATTGACTGTAATGAATGATGATGAGATTATGACTTTCGCGAAAGATATCGGTGCGCCTTATGAAATTTTAAAACAAATTAAAGACAATGGTCGTTTACCGGTAGTTAACTTTGCAGCTGGTGGCGTTGCGACTCCTCAAGATGCTGCTTTAATGATGGAATTAGGTGCCGATGGTGTATTCGTTGGATCAGGTATTTTTAAATCAGAAGATCCAGAAAAATTTGCTAAAGCAATTGTTCAAGCAACAACACATTACCAAGACTATGAACTAATTGGAAGATTAGCAAGTGAACTTGGCACTGCTATGAAAGGTTTAGATATCAATCAATTATCATTAGAAGAACGTATGCAAGAGCGTGGTTGGTAAGATATGAAAATAGGTGTATTAGCATTACAAGGTGCAGTACGTGAACATATTAGACATATTGAATTAAGTGGTCATGAAGGTATTGCAGTTAAAAAAGTTGAACAATTAGAAGAAATCGAGGGCTTAATATTACCTGGTGGCGAGTCTACAACGTTACGTCGATTAATGAATTTATATGGATTTAAAGAGGCTTTACAAAATTCAACTTTACCTATGTTTGGTACATGCGCAGGATTAATAGTTCTAGCGCAAGATATAGTTGGTGAAGAAGGATACCTTAACAAGTTGAATATTACTGTACAACGAAACTCATTCGGTAGACAAGTTGACAGCTTTGAAACAGAATTAGATATTAAAGGTATCGCTACAGATATTGAAGGTGTCTTTATAAGAGCCCCACACATTGAAAAAGTAGGTCAAGGCGTAAATATCCTATGTAAGGTTAATGAGAAAATTGTAGCTGTCCAGCAAGGTAAATATTTAGGCGTATCATTCCATCCTGAATTAACAGATGACTATAGAGTAACTGATTACTTTATTAATCATATTGTAAAAAAAGCATAGCTTAATGTATGCTAAATCAACGAATTATTGATATTTATAGATTTGTTGAGAAGACAATATCTCCTTCAAACTTAGCTTTGGAGGAGTTGTTTTTTATGTCAAAATTAAAAATGATAAAAAATAAAGATATACATAAGAAAAAACCCCTTCAAAGACACTGAGAATAGTCAAAATTTTGAAGGGGTTAATTCGATGTTGATGTATTTGTTAAATAAAGAATCCAGCGATTGCAGCTGAAATGAAAGATACTAGTGTTGCACCGAATAATAATTTCAAACCAAAGCGGGCAACTGTATCTCCTTTTTTGTCATTAAGAGATTTAATCGCACCTGAAATAATACCAATAGAGCTAAAATTAGCAAATGATACTAAGAATACAGATGTAACACCTTTTGCGTGTTCAGATAAATCACTAAGTTTACCGAGTGCTTGCATTGCTACAAATTCGTTAGATAATAGTTTTGTCGCCATAACTGAACCGGCTTGAACTGCATCTTGCCATGGCACACCGACTAAGAATGCAAATGGTGCAAAGACAAAACCAATTAATGTTTGGAAATCCCAAGAAATAGCGCCACCTGAAACTGTACTAAAGATATTGCTTACAATTCCATTTAATAGAGCGATAATAGCAATGTATCCGATTAACATTGCGCCTACAATGACAGCTACTTTAAATCCATCTAAAATATATTCTCCTAGCATTTCGAAGAATGATTGTTGTCTTTCTTCAGTTTCTTCAACTAATAATTTGTCATCTTCTTCATTAACTTTATAAGGGTTAATAATTGAAGCGATGATGAAACCACCAAATAAGTTTAAGACAACAGCCGTTACAACATATTTAGGTTCAATTAAGGTAAAGTATGCACCGATAATTGAAGCAGAAACAGTCGACATTGCTGAAGCTGTTAATGTGTATAAACGTTGCTTAGGTATGTATGGTAATTGTTTTTTAATTGAAATAAATACTTCAGATTGTCCCAAAATTGCTGCAGCAACTGCATTGTATGATTCTAAACGTCCCATACCATTAATTTTAGAAATTAAGAATCCTAAAACATTAATGATTAAAGGTAAAATCTTTGTGTATTGAAGGATACCGATAATCGCTGAAATAAATACGATAGGTAATAATACACTGAAGAAGAATGGTGGTTGCTTAGGATCGATATATTGAATACCACCGAATACAAAGTTAACACCATCTGCTGCTTTTAATAATAAGTAGTTAAAACCGTTTGAAATACCACCAATAACCTTGATTCCCATTGTAGTTTTAAGCAAGATAAATGCAAAGATAAGCTGAATTGCAAGTAAAATTCCTACATATTTCCAGCGAATATTTTTCCTGTCTGAGCTAAATAGAAACGCAAGTGCTAAAAAGAAGATAATTCCGATAATCCCAATTAGAATATGCATATATTTCTCATTCCTTTAGTTTTTTCTACAATCTATCATACAATAAAATGGAAGGGCTAACATCATAAATTTTTGAAAATATAAAAACAAATTAATTGAAAAAGGTCAAAATAGGTCATATAATATAGTCAAAGAAGGTCAAAAAGGGGTGATATACATGCACAATATGTCTGACATCATAGAACAATACATCAAACGTTTATTTGAAGAGTCGAATGAAGATGTCGTTGAAATTCAGAGAGCGAATATCGCACAGCGCTTTGATTGTGTACCATCACAATTAAATTATGTAATCAAAACACGATTCACTAATGAACATGGTTATGAAATCGAAAGTAAACGTGGTGGTGGTGGTTACATCCGAATCACTAAAATTGAAAATAAAGATGCAACAGGTTATATTAATCATTTGCTTCAGCTGATTGGACCTTCTATTTCTCAACAACAAGCTTATTATATTATTGATGGGCTTTTAGATAAAATGTTAATAAATGAACGTGAAGCTAAAATGATTCAAGCAGTTATTGATAGAGAAACGCTATCAATGGATATGGTTTCTAGAGATATTATTAGAGCAAATATTTTAAAACGTTTGTTACCAGTTATAAATTATTACTAAATGAAATGAGGTGTTGAAGTGCTTTGTGAAAATTGTCAACTTAATGAAGCGGAATTAAAAGTTAAAGTTACAAGTAAAAATAAAACAGAAGAAAAAATGGTGTGTCAAACTTGTGCTGAGGGGCACCATCCGTGGAATCAAGCTAATGAACAACCTGAATATCAAGAACATCAAGATAATTTCGAAGAAGCATTTGTTGTTAAGCAAATTTTACAACATTTAGCTACGAAACATGGCATTAATTTTCAAGAAGTAGCGTTTAAAGAAGAAAAACGTTGCCCATCATGTCATATGACTTTGAAAGATATTGCACATGTTGGTAAATTTGGGTGTGCTAATTGTTATGCAACATTTAAAGATGACATCATTGATATCGTCCGCAGAGTTCAAGGTGGACAATTTGAGCACGTTGGAAAGACACCACATTCTTCACATAAAAAGATAGCTTTAAAGCGAAAAATCGAAGAAAAGAATGAATATTTGAAAAAACTTATTGAAATCCAAGATTTTGAGGAAGCAGCCATTGTTAGAGATGAAATTAAAGCACTAAAAGCTGAGAGTGAGGTGCAACATGATGACGCATAATATTCATGATAATATCAGCCAATGGATGAAAAGTAATGAAGAAACACCCATTGTTATGTCTTCTAGAATTCGGTTAGCGCGTAATTTAGAAAATCATGTGCATCCACTAATGTATGCTACTGAAAATGATGGATTTAGAGTTATAAATGAGGTACAAGATGCCTTGCCAAATTTTGAATTAATGCGTCTTGATCAAATGGATCAACAAAGTAAAATGAAGATGGTTGCAAAGCATTTGATTAGTCCTGAACTAATAAAACAACCAGCAGCCGCAGTATTAGTGAATGATGATGAATCTTTAAGTGTCATGATAAATGAAGAGGACCATATTCGTATTCAAGCTATGGGAACTGACACGACATTACAGGCTTTATATAATCAAGCTTCATCAATTGATGATGAATTAGATAAAAGCCTTGATATAAGTTATGATGAACAACTTGGTTATTTAACTACATGTCCTACCAATATAGGTACTGGTATGAGAGCAAGCGTGATGCTACATTTACCAGGTCTATCTATTATGAAAAGAATGACACGGATTGCTCAAACCATTAATCGTTTTGGATATACAATCAGAGGTATTTACGGTGAAGGTTCGCAAGTTTATGGACATACTTATCAAGTATCCAACCAACTTACACTTGGTAAATCTGAGTTAGAAATCATAGAAACATTAACAGAAGTTGTTAATCAAATCATTCATGAAGAAAAACAAATACGACAAAAGTTAGACACTTATAATCAATTAGAAACACAAGACCGTGTTTTTCGCTCGCTAGGTATTTTACAAAACTGTAGAATGATAACTATGGAAGAGGCTTCTTATAGATTAAGCGAAGTTAAACTTGGTATAGATTTAAATTACATTGAATTACAAAACTTTAAATTTAATGAATTGATGGTAGCTATACAGTCACCATTTTTATTAGATGAAGAAGATGACAAATCTGTAAAAGAAAAACGAGCAGATATACTAAGAGAACATATAAAGTAGGAGGTCATTATTTATGTTATTTGGTAGATTAACTGAGCGTGCACAGCGCGTATTAGCACATGCACAAGAAGAAGCAATTCGTTTAAATCATTCAAATATAGGAACAGAACACCTATTATTGGGATTAATGAAAGAACCTGAAGGAATTGCTGCAAAAGTATTAGAAAGTTTTAATATCACTGAAGATAAAGTAATTGAAGAAGTTGAAAAATTAATCGGACATGGTCAAGATCATGTTGGTACATTGCATTATACACCTAGAGCTAAAAAAGTCATTGAATTATCGATGGATGAAGCTAGAAAATTACATCACAATTTTGTTGGAACGGAACATATTTTATTAGGCTTGATTCGTGAAAATGAAGGTGTTGCAGCAAGAGTTTTTGCAAATCTAGATTTAAATATTACTAAAGCACGTGCACAAGTTGTGAAAGCTTTAGGAAACCCTGAAATGAGTAATAAAAATGCACAAGCTAGTAAGTCAAATAATACTCCAACTTTAGATAGTTTAGCTCGTGACTTAACAGTCATTGCCAAAGACGGTACATTAGATCCTGTTATAGGACGTGATAAAGAAATTACACGTGTAATTGAAGTATTAAGTAGACGTACGAAAAACAATCCTGTGCTTATTGGAGAGCCAGGTGTTGGTAAAACTGCTATTGCTGAAGGTTTAGCGCAAGCCATAGTGAATAATGAGGTACCAGAGACATTAAAAGATAAACGTGTTATGTCTTTAGATATGGGAACAGTAGTTGCAGGTACTAAATATCGTGGTGAATTTGAAGAGCGTCTGAAAAAGGTTATGGAAGAAATCCAACAAGCAGGTAATGTCATCCTATTTATTGATGAGTTGCATACTTTAGTTGGTGCTGGTGGTGCTGAAGGTGCTATCGATGCTTCGAATATTTTGAAGCCGGCATTAGCACGTGGTGAATTACAATGTATTGGTGCTACTACATTAGATGAATATCGCAAAAATATTGAAAAAGACGCGGCTTTAGAACGTCGTTTCCAACCTGTACAAGTTGATGAACCTTCAGTAGTAGATACAGTTGCTATTTTAAAAGGATTAAGAGATCGTTACGAAGCACACCATCGTATTAATATTTCAGACGAAGCTATTGAAGCAGCTGTTAAATTAAGTAACAGATACGTTTCAGATCGTTTCTTACCAGATAAAGCAATTGATTTAATTGATGAAGCAAGTTCTAAAGTAAGACTTAAGAGTCATACGACACCTAATAATTTAAAAGAAATTGAACAAGAAATTGAAAAAGTTAAAAATGAAAAAGATGCCGCAGTACATGCTCAAGAGTTTGAAAATGCTGCTAACCTGCGTGATAAACAAACAAAACTTGAAAAGCAATATGAAGAAGCTAAAAATGAATGGAAGAATGCACAAAATGGCATGTCAACTTCATTGTCAGAAGAAGATATTGCTGAAGTTATTGCAGGATGGACAGGTATCCCATTAACTAAAATCAATGAAACAGAATCTGAAAAACTTCTTAGTCTAGAAGATACATTACATGAGAGAGTTATTGGGCAAAAAGATGCTGTTAATTCAATCAGTAAAGCGGTTAGACGTGCCCGTGCAGGGTTAAAAGATCCTAAACGACCAATTGGTAGCTTTATCTTCCTTGGACCAACTGGTGTTGGTAAAACTGAATTAGCTAGAGCTTTAGCTGAATCAATGTTTGGCGATGATGATGCGATGATCCGTGTAGACATGAGTGAATTTATGGAAAAACACGCAGTGAGCCGATTAGTTGGTGCTCCTCCAGGATATGTTGGTCATGATGATGGTGGACAATTAACTGAAAAAGTTAGACGTAAACCGTATTCTGTAATTTTATTTGATGAAATTGAAAAAGCACATCCAGATGTATTTAATATTCTATTACAAGTTTTAGATGACGGACATTTGACAGATACAAAAGGACGTACAGTTGATTTCAGAAATACAATTATCATAATGACATCAAACGTTGGAGCACAAGAATTACAAGATCAACGATTTGCTGGATTCGGTGGTTCAAGTGATGGACAAGATTATGAAACAATTCGAAAAACGATGTTAAAAGAATTAAAAAATTCATTCCGTCCAGAATTTTTAAACCGTGTAGATGATATCATTGTATTCCATAAACTAACAAAAGAAGAATTAAAAGAAATTGTAACAATGATGGTTAATAAATTAACAAATCGATTATCTGAACAAAACATAAATATTATTGTTACTGATAAAGCGAAAGACAAAATCGCAGAAGAAGGATATGATCCAGAATATGGTGCAAGACCATTAATTAGAGCGATACAAAAAACTATCGAAGATAATTTAAGTGAATTAATATTAGATGGTAATCAAATTGAAGGTAAGAAAGTTACAGTAGATCATGATGGTAAAGAGTTTAAATATGACATTGCTGAACAAACTTCAGAAACTAAAACACCATCGCAAGCATAATTATAAAACAGTCCAAAACAAATTAAAGTTTTGGGCTGTTTTTTTAGTAGCATTGAACTATAGAAATTCGTGAAAGTATCCATCAACGAAACAATCTAATAAAATAATCATCAAAGGATAGTTAAGAATTATATGAAACAAGTTAATGAGCCTACAGCGATAGCATAAAGGTATGAATTTTTATAAAGGTTTTTTGTTTGAAGATACTAGCAACTTACGTCAAAATAAAATAGGTCTATATAATATTGTGATAAATCTAGAGAAAAGAGTTTACTAAGAAATTATTAAGATTTTATCTTTGAAAGATACCGACTATCAACATGATGTAAGTTTATTTTATAATATTCATAAAAAATAAATCTGATAAAACAGTTTGCGTTAGTAGTCATGTTAAAATACAAACAAATGTAACTCACATTTAATTTGTCATAATGGGAATGTGCGTTTAAAATAGATTTGTTCAAAGGAAAGTGGAGGTGCAATTTTGGCCAAGAAAAAAGTGATTTTTGAATGTATGGCTTGTGGTTATCAATCTCCTAAATGGATGGGGAAATGTCCTAATTGTGGCGCTTGGAATCAAATGGAGGAAATTGTTGAAAAAGCAGCCAATCCTAAACATGGAGTGAAAACCAAGGAATTAGCAGGTAAAGTACAAAAATTAAATAGTATTAAACATGAAACAACGCCGAGAGTGTTAACAGATTCAGCAGAATTCAACCGCGTATTAGGTGGAGGTATTGTGAGCGGATCGTTAGTACTTATTGGTGGGGATCCAGGTATTGGTAAGTCAACGTTACTTTTACAAATTTGTGCATCGTTATCTCAAAAGAAAAAAGTACTATATATTACTGGAGAAGAATCGCTTAGTCAGACTAAATTACGTGCAGAGCGATTAGATGAAGATTCAAGTGAATTGCAAGTATTAGCTGAAACAGATCTTGAAGTTATTTATCAAACAGTAAAAGAAGAACAACCTGATTTACTAGTAGTGGATTCGATTCAAACAATATATCATCCTGAAATCAGCTCTGCGCCAGGTTCTGTTTCACAAGTTCGTGAAAGTACACAAAGTTTAATGAATATTGCTAAACAAATGAACATTGCAACTTTTATAGTGGGTCATGTAACGAAAGAAGGTCAAATTGCTGGCCCAAGATTGCTAGAACACATGGTTGATACTGTGCTTTATTTTGAAGGCGATGAACACCACGCATATCGAATTTTGCGAGCTGTTAAAAACCGTTTTGGTTCAACGAATGAAATGGGAATCTTCGAAATGAAGCAAAGTGGATTAAAAGGTGTAAATAATCCATCTGAAATGTTTTTAGAAGAACGTTCAACAAATGTTCCAGGTTCAACAATTGTTGCAACCATGGAGGGAACCAGACCACTTTTAATAGAAGTTCAAGCGCTGGTAACTCCAACGACTTTTAACAATCCGAGACGAATGGCAACAGGGATTGATCATAATCGATTAAGTTTGTTGATGGCTGTTTTGGAAAAGAAAGAAAATTATCTATTACAACAACAAGATGCTTATATCAAAGTAGCTGGCGGTGTAAAGTTAACGGAGCCAGCAGTTGATTTAAGTGTAATTGTAGCAACTGCGTCTAGCTTTAAAGATGAAGCTGTCGACGGATTAGATTGCTATATTGGAGAAGTTGGTTTAACGGGTGAGGTACGTCGTGTATCTCGGATAGAACAACGCGTGCAAGAGGCTGCAAAACTAGGTTTCAAACGTGTAATTATTCCTAAAAATAATATAGGCGGATGGACATATCCTGAAGGTATACAAGTAATAGGTGTAACTACTGTACATGAAGCATTGTCATTTGCTCTTCATTCATAAAACATCAAGAAAGGAGGACATTGTGTGAATATCGTTAAACTAATGGTTATTATTATTTACTTAATTATTGGGAGCGCATTAGGAATAATTATTATTCCTGAAATTGCAAATGATCTTGGATTACAAAACTCCAGCTTTTTAAAAAATCACTATGTAGATGGCATTATCGGTAGTATTTTTATGTTCTTAATTTTTGGTGTATTTATTAGACGAGTTACTAACGCTATAAAAGGTTTAGAACATTTTATTATGCGTAGAAGTGCTGTTGAAATACTATTTGCAACAATAGGTTTAATAATCGGATTACTTATTTCTGTTATGGTGTCGTTTATATTAGAATCAATTGGCAACTCTATTTTTAATCATTTCATTCCTGTCATAATTACGATATTACTATGTTATTTCGGTTTCCAATTTGGCCTTAAAAAACGAGATGAAATGTTAATGTTTTTACCTGAGAATATAGCGCGTTCCATGTCACAACATACTAAAAGTGCTACGCCAAAAATTATCGACACAAGCGCAATTATTGATGGTCGTATTTTAGAAGTCATTCGTTGCGGTTTTATCGATGGCAATATTTTAATTCCACAAGGTGTTATTAATGAATTACAAATTGTTGCAGATTCAAATGACAGTGTTAAACGTGAAAAGGGTAAAAGAGGCTTAGATATTTTAAATGAATTGTATGATTTAGATTATCCTACAAAAGTCATACATCCAACTAAAACACATAGTGATATTGATACAATGTTATTAAAGCTAGCTAAACAATATCATGCAAGTATTATTACGACAGATTTCAACCTAAATAAAGTTTGTCATGTACATGGTATCAAAGCATTAAATGTTAATGATTTATCAGAAGCAATCAAACCTAATGTACATCAAGGTGATCAACTGCATATTTTACTGACAAAAATGGGTAAAGAGCCTGGTCAGGCAGTAGGATATCTAGATGATGGTACGATGGTAGTTGTTGATAATGCTAAAAATCTTATTGGCAGTCATGTCAATTTAGAAGTAGTCAGCTTATTGCAAACATCTTCAGGAAGAATTGTTTTTGCTAAAAAAATCGAAGATACAGTATCATTATAAAAACTGTAGTTGACGAAAACAAAATAGATATTAAAAGGTATATGAAATGGCGAAGTTTGTAATTTGAAGTATAACTATAAATAAATGCAAAACATAATAGTTATCAAAAAATACAAATAGTGCTAATATATCATTGAAACAAGTTCATTAAGTGTTAAATTTTAGATATTAATAAAGTTATTCTTATAGCAATCAAGACATACAAAATTAGAATCAATTTTAACGTATTTGAATAGTTAATTTGAAGTTTAATTTCACAGTACATAATATTCATTTTTAAGTCGTTGAAATGTTTATGTAGTGCAGTCTTGATTCTTAGGGATAGCTTTTTTAAAGTGTTGAAAAAACAACTGCTTTCTATTTAAAATTTAAGCATATTACCCAGGGAATTATGTTATGATTAAACAATGAAATTATTTTAAGGTCATGTTAAAAAGCATTGTTTCGTTTTAACAATAAGACGAGTTAGACATTTGTTATGACGGTCGAAGATAGCAAATGAACAATTTATATGAACTAACTTGAAAATCTGATATTTAATTTAGGAGTGAAAAAAATGAGCGATCGTATAAGAGTAAGATATGCACCAAGTCCAACTGGTTATCTTCATATTGGTAATGCAAGAACAGCATTATTCAATTACTTGTATGCTAAACATTACAACGGAGATTTTGTGATTCGAATTGAAGATACTGATAAAAAACGTAATTTAGAAGATGGAGAAACATCACAATTTGATAATCTTAAATGGTTAGGATTAGATTGGGATGAGTCTGTAGATAAAGACAATGGCTACGGACCATATCGTCAATCTGAACGTCAACATATCTACCAACCATTAATAGATCAGTTACTAGCAGAAGATAAAGCATATAAATGCTATATGACAGAAGAAGAATTAGAAGCTGAACGTGAAGCGCAAATCGCTCGTGGTGAAATGCCTCGCTATGGTGGTCAACATGCGCATTTGACTGAAGAACAACGTCAACAATTTGAAGCAGAAGGACGCCAACCATCAATTCGTTTCCGAGTACCTCAAAACCAAACGTATTCATTTGATGATATGGTAAAAGGAAATATTTCATTTGATTCAAATGGTATTGGTGACTGGGTTATCGTAAAAAAAGATGGCATTCCAACGTACAATTTTGCAGTAGCTATAGATGATCATTACATGCAAATTTCAGATGTAATTCGTGGTGATGATCATATTTCAAACACGCCTAAACAAATTATGATTTATGAAGCATTTGGCTGGGAGCCACCTCGTTTTGGTCATATGTCATTAATTGTTAATGAAGAACGTAAAAAGTTAAGTAAACGTGATGGGCAAATTTTACAATTTATTGAGCAATATCGTGACTTAGGTTATTTACCTGAAGCGTTATTTAATTTTATTGCGTTATTAGGTTGGTCTCCTGAAGGTGAAGAAGAAATCTTTTCTAAAGAAGAATTTATCAAAATCTTTGATGAAAAGCGTTTGTCAAAATCACCAGCATTTTTCGATAAGCAAAAATTAGCATGGGTTAATAACCAATATATGAAACAAAAAGATACTGAAACAGTATTCCAATTAGCATTACCTCATTTAATTAAAGCAAATTTGATTCCTGAGGTGCCGTCAGAAGAGGATTTATCTTGGGGACGCAAATTAATTGCGCTTTATCAAAAAGAAATGAGTTATGCCGGTGAAATTGTACCTTTATCAGAAATGTTCTTTAAAGAAATGCCAGCTCTTGGTGAAGAAGAACAACAAGTGATTAATGGAGAGCAAGTACCAGAGTTAATGACGCACTTATTCAGTAAATTAGAAGTACTTGAACCATTTGAAGCGGCTGAAATTAAAAAGACAATTAAAGAAGTTCAAAAAGAAACAGGAATAAAAGGCAAGCAATTATTTATGCCTATTCGTGTTGCTGTAACAGGCCAAATGCATGGTCCTGAATTACCAAATACAATTGAAGTACTTGGTAAAGAAAAAGTGCTAAACCGTTTAAAACAATATAAGTAATGAAATAGACAAGATCAAGGTAGTATATACTTGAATTTTATAACGTAACCACATATGATAAAGTTGTATTAACAAATTACAACAATATGAATAAAGTATTTTATATAAAACGAAGGATTAGTAATTAAATTTATACGATGCAGAGAGTGTACGGTTGCTGTGAGTACAACGTAGAAATTAATGAATGCACCTTCGTAAAATGAATTAAATATATAATGAGAGTGATGAGCATTAAGTTGACTTAGTTTCCTTGATAATTTGGAAGCGCCCGCAATATTATTAATGTTATTCGCTAAATTCAGAGTGGAACCGTGCGGAAGCGCCTCTAACAATACAATTTGTATGTTAGTGGTGCTTTTTTGATATTTAATTTCGCAGGTACTTCAATTATGTATTTACGTAGTTCAATCATTGAGGAGGAAATGATCTTGTTAAAAAGAATGAGAGACGATATAAAAATGGTATTTGAGCAGGATCCAGCGGCACGTTCAACATTAGAAGTCATTACAACGTATGCAGGTTTACATGCAGTTTGGAGTCATTTGATTGCACATAAGTTATACAACCAAAAAAAATATGTTGCAGCACGCGCGATATCTCAAATTTCAAGATTTTTCACAGGTATAGAAATCCATCCAGGTGCTAAAATTGGAAAGCGTCTATTTATAGATCATGGTATGGGCGTTGTAATAGGAGAAACATGTACAATTGGTGATAATGTGACAATCTATCAAGGCGTGACACTTGGTGGGACAGGGAAAGAAAGAGGGAAAAGACACCCAGATATAGGAGACAATGTTTTAATAGCAGCCGGTGCGAAAGTTTTAGGAAATATTAAAATAAATTCAAATGTAAATATTGGTGCAAATTCAGTTGTTTTACAATCAGTTCCAAGTTATTCAACGGTTGTTGGTATACCAGGACATATTGTTAAGCAAGATGGTGTTCGAGTTGGAAAAACATTTGATCATCGCCATCTACCTGATCCAATTTATGAACAAATTAAGCATTTAGAACGACAACTTGAAAAGACTAGGAATGGAGAGATTCAAGATGATTACATTATATAATACGCTTACACGTCAAAAAGAAGTGTTCAAGCCTATAGAACCAGGGAAAGTAAAAATGTATGTATGTGGTCCTACTGTATATAACTACATTCATATTGGTAACGCAAGACCAGCAATTAATTATGACGTAGTGAGACGTTACTTTGAATACCAAGGATATAATGTAGAATATGTATCAAATTTTACAGACGTAGATGATAAATTAATTAAACGTTCTCAAGAATTAAATCAGTCTGTTCCCGAAATTGCAGAAAAATATATCGCTGCTTTTCATGAAGATGTTGGTGCGATAAATGTTAGAAAAGCGACTTCAAATCCAAGGGTAATGGACCATATGGATGACATTATTCAATTTATTAAAGATTTGGTGGATCAAGGTTATGCATATGAAAGTGGTGGCGATGTTTACTTTAGAACACGTAAATTTGAAGGTTATGGTAAATTAAGTCATCAATCCATAGATGACTTAAAAGTGGGTGCTCGTATAGATGCAGGAGAGCATAAAGAAGATGCACTTGATTTTACATTGTGGAAAAAAGCGAAGCCTGGCGAGATTAGTTGGGATAGCCCATTTGGTGAAGGTAGACCAGGATGGCATATAGAATGTTCTGTAATGGCATTTCATGAGCTAGGACCTACAATTGATATACATGCGGGTGGTTCAGATTTACAATTTCCACATCATGAAAATGAAATAGCACAATCAGAAGCACATAATCATGCGCCATTTGCTAATTATTGGATGCATAATGGTTTCATTAATATTGATAATGAAAAAATGAGTAAATCACTAGGCAACTTTATTTTAGTTCACGATATTATTAAAGAAGTTGATCCAGATGTACTAAGATTCTTTATGATTAGCGTACATTATAGAAGCCCAATTAACTATAATCTAGAATTGGTAGAATCAGCACGTAGTGGACTAGAGCGTATTCGCAATAGTTATCAATTAATTGAAGAGCGCGCACAAATTGCTACTAATATTGAAAATCAACAGACATATATTGATCAAATTGATGCGATTTTAAATCGTTTTGAAACAGTTATGAATGATGATTTTAATACAGCTAATGCAATTACAGCTTGGTATGATTTAGCAAAACTTGCGAATAAATATGTACTAGAGAATACAACATCAACAGAAGTAATTGATAAATTTAAAGCAGTTTATCAAATTTTCAGCGATGTTTTAGGTGTACCGTTAAAATCTAAAAATGCAGATGAATTATTGGATGAAGATGTTGAAAAATTAATCGAAGAGCGTAATGAAGCAAGGAAAAACAAAGATTTTGCACGAGCAGATGAAATTCGAGACATGCTGAAATCACAAAACATTATATTAGAAGACACACCTCAAGGGGTTAGATTTAAACGTGGATAATCAACAAGATAATCACATTAAATTATTGAATCCATTGACCTTAGCATATATGGGAGACGCAGTCTTAGATCAATATGTACGTACCTATATCGTTTTAAAGCTTAAAAGTAAGCCTAATAAACTACATCAAATGTCTAAAAAATATGTATCTGCCAAAAGTCAGGCGCAAACGTTAGAATATTTAATGGAGCAAGAATGGTTTACAGACGAAGAAATGGATATTTTGAAGCGAGGGCGTAACGCGAAAAGTCATACTAAAGCTAAAAACACTGATGTTCAAACATATCGTAAAAGTTCAGCGATAGAAGCAGTGATAGGTTTTCTTTATTTAGAAAAAAGAGAAGAACGATTAGAGGCATTATTAAATAAAATAATAACAATAGTAAACGAAAGGTAGTGACGATGTGGAAGATACGGTTATTGTTGGTAGGCATGCTGTTAGAGAAGCGATTATTACTGGGCATCCGATAAATAAGATATTGATTCAAGAAGGTATTAAAAAGCAACAAATTAATGAAATTTTAAAAAATGCAAAAGATCAAAAAATCATTGTTCAAACTGTACCAAAATCTAAATTAGATTTTTTAGCAAATGCACCACATCAGGGTGTTGCAGCGCTTATTGCACCATATGAATATGCTGACTTCGATCAATTTTTAAAACAGCAAAAAGAAAAAGAAGGTTTATCGACAGTACTTATATTAGACGGCTTAGAAGACCCGCATAACTTGGGATCAATTTTAAGAACAGCCGATGCAACGGGAGTTGATGGTGTTATTATTCCTAAACGTCGTTCAGTTACACTAACGCAAACAGTTGCAAAAGCCTCAACAGGTGCAATTGAACATGTACCAGTTATTCGAGTGACAAATTTAGCTAAAACTATCGATGAACTAAAAGATAATGGCTTTTGGGTAGCTGGCACTGAAGCTAATAATGCAACAGATTATAGAAATCTAGAAGCGGACATGTCATTGGCTATTGTAATTGGTAGCGAAGGACAGGGTATGAGTCGCCTAGTAAGTGATAAATGCGATTTTTATATTAAGATTCCAATGGTTGGACATGTAAACAGTTTGAATGCTTCGGTTGCAGCAAGTTTAATGATGTACGAAGTATTTCGAAAAAGACATGATGTTGGAGAAATATAATGAAAGAACGTTACTTAATCATTGATGGATACAATATGATAGGACAATCACCAACGCTAAGCGCCATTGCAAAAGAGAATTTAGAAGAAGCTAGAATACAATTAATAGATGCAATTGCAAATTATAATGCAGTTATTTCAGATGAAATTATTTGTGTTTTCGATGCTTATGACCAATCGGGTGTTGAAAGAGAATACATGTATCATGGCGTTAAAACGATTTTTACCAAGGAAAAAGAAACAGCTGATAGTTTCATAGAACGTTATGTTTATGAACTTTATGACAAGCATACTAAGCATATTACAGTTGTAACAAGTGATATGAGTGAGCAACATGCTATCTTTGGATCAGGTGCATATAGAATATCATCTCGCGAAATGTGGAGAGATTTAAAAGAAAATGAAATTGATGTGAGTAAATCATTAGATGATATAAGTGAAAACAAGCCAAGAACTCGAATTCCGTTATCTTCTGAAATCCTTGCAGAATTTGAAAAAATACGAAGAGGACATCATAAGAAATGACATTTCCGTCATCTTGAAATTTTGAATGTAACAATATTAAACTAACCTTAAATTTTAGATAGAAGGGGTTAGTTTAATACTTGAAATATGATTTGACAACTCAAGACAGTACAATCAAACGTAACAATGCAATAAATGATAAAGACTTCGAAAAGTTAGTAATGGATCTACAACCATTAATTATTCGACGCATCAAAACATTTGGATTTAATCATTATGATTTAGAAGACTTATATCAAGAAATACTTATACGGATGTATAGGTCGGTCCAAACATTTGATTTTAGTGGAGAGCAGCCTTTCACAAATTATGTTCAATGTTTAATTACGTCTGTAAAGTATGATTATTTGAGAAAATATTTAGCTACAAATAAAAGAATGGATAATTTGATTAATGAATATAGAGTTACGTATCCATGTGCAATAAAGCGTTTTGATGTTGAAAACAATTATTTGAATAAATTAGCAATTAAAGAGTTGATTTGTCAGTTTAAGTATTTGAGTGCATTTGAAAAAGATGTCATGTATTTAATGTGTGAACAATATAAGCCGAGAGAAATTGCTCAATTGATGCATGTAAAAGAGAAAGTGATTTATAATGCCATACAACGATGTAAAAATAAAATAAAACGTTATTTCAAAATGATTTGAAAAGCGCCTTAGGACGTGAATTGAATTATAACGTGTTACTTACTGATGGTTTGACATTTGTTATAAATTTTATGTATAGTATACTGGTATTATAATGAATAAAGGTGAATTATTGTGAGAAAAATACCTTTAAATTGTGAAGCTTGTGGCAATAGAAATTATAATGTTCCTAAGCAAGAAGGCTCGGCAACAAGATTAACCTTAAAGAAATATTGTCCAAAATGTAACGCGCACACAATTCATAAAGAATCGAAATAAATACATTCGAAATAATACTTTGATAATATGTTCAAAGGATTTGGAGGTTGAGCAGATGGCTAAAAAAGAAAGTTTCTTTAAAGGCGTTAAGTCTGAAATGGAAAAAACAAGTTGGCCGACGAAAGAAGAGCTATTTAAATATACTGTAATTGTAGTTTCTACTGTTATATTCTTCTTAGTCTTTTTCTATGCCTTAGATTTAGGAATTACAGCATTGAAAAATTTATTATTTGGTTAGAGGAGTGAAGACATGTCTGAAGAAGTTGGCGCAAAGCGTTGGTATGCAGTGCATACATATTCTGGATATGAAAATAAAGTTAAAAAGAATTTAGAAAAAAGAGTAGAATCTATGAATATGACTGAACAAATCTTTAGAGTAGTCATACCGGAAGAAGAAGAAACTCAAGTAAAAGATGGCAAAGCTAAAACGACTGTTAAAAAAACATTCCCTGGATATGTCTTAGTGGAATTAATCATGACAGATGAATCATGGTATGTGGTAAGAAATACACCAGGTGTTACTGGTTTTGTAGGTTCTGCAGGTGCAGGGTCTAAGCCAAATCCATTGTTACCAGAAGAAGTTCGCTTCATCTTAAAACAAATGGGTCTTAAAGAAAAGACTATCGATGTTGAACTCGAAGTTGGCGAGCAAGTTCGTATTAAATCAGGTCCATTTGCGAATCAAGTTGGTGAAGTTCAAGAAATTGAAACAGATAAGTTTAAGCTAACAGTATTAGTAGATATGTTTGGCCGAGAAACACCAGTAGAAGTTGAATTCGATCAAATAGAAAAGCTTTAATTAACAATTAAAGTTATTAAACTAACCAAAAGATAAAAAAGAGTATTGATTTTTTAATTAGAAAAGTGTTAAAATTATGTGGTCGCGCTTTTAGAGCGCCCATTTCGTCACGAAATGTTAAGAGTGGGAGGGCAAAACTGAGCCCTGTGACCACATCACGATATCAAGGAGGTGCACATCGTGGCTAAAAAAGTAGATAAAGTTGTTAAATTACAAATTCCTGCAGGTAAAGCGAATCCAGCACCACCAGTTGGTCCAGCATTAGGTCAAGCAGGTGTGAACATCATGGGATTCTGTAAAGAGTTCAATGCACGTACTCAAGATCAAGCAGGTTTAATTATTCCGGTAGAAATCAGTGTTTATGAAGATCGTTCATTTACATTTATTACAAAAACTCCACCGGCTCCAGTATTACTTAAAAAAGCAGCTGGTATTGAAAAAGGTTCAGGCGAACCAAACAAAACTAAAGTTGGTACAGTAACTAAAGATCAAGTACGCGAAATTGCTAACAGCAAAATGCAAGACTTAAACGCTGCTGACGAAGAAGCAGCTATGCGTATTATCGAAGGTACTGCACGTAGTATGGGTATCGTTGTAGAATAATTTTACGAATATTAAATTTGATTACATGATTTAAACGATGAAGCAGATAACAGAGATAATAATGATGAATTATAAATATAATCTGAATGACTAGATTAATGATTGATTTATTCATAAGATTAATTCTTCTGTTGTCTGCTCTTAACTTGCATATAGCAAGTAATGTGGGAGGAAATTCCGCTAAAACCACTAAAGGAGGAACTATAAATGGCTAAAAAAGGTAAAAAGTATCAAGAAGCAGCTAGTAAAGTTGACCGTACTCAGCACTACAGTGTTGAAGAAGCAATTAAATTAGCTAAAGAAACAAGCATTGCTAACTTTGACGCTTCTGTTGAAGTTGCATTCCGTTTAGGAATTGATACACGTAAAAATGACCAACAAATCCGTGGTGCAGTTGTATTACCAAACGGAACTGGTAAATCACAAAGTGTATTAGTATTCGCTAAAGGTGACAAAATTGCTGAAGCTGAAGCAGCAGGTGCTGACTATGTAGGTGAAGCAGAATACGTTCAAAAAATCCAACAAGGTTGGTTCGACTTCGATGTAGTAGTTGCTACACCAGACATGATGGGTGAAGTTGGTAAATTAGGTCGTGTATTAGGACCAAAAGGTTTAATGCCAAACCCTAAAACTGGAACTGTAACAATGGATGTTAAAAAAGCTGTTGAAGAAATCAAAGCTGGTAAAGTAGAATATCGTGCTGAAAAAGCTGGTATCGTACATGCATCAATTGGTAAAGTTTCATTTACTGATGAACAATTAATTGAAAACTTCAATACTTTACAAGATGTATTAGCTAAAGCTAAACCATCATCTGCTAAAGGTACATACTTCAAATCTGTTGCTGTAACTACAACAATGGGTCCTGGAGTTAAAATTGATACTGCAAGTTTCAAATAATAAATAATATAAACAATTACAGGCTGAAAGAAATATCTTTCAGTCTGTAAAAATATATTGACAATAAGTAATTTCCAAGTTATATTACTTATTGTGATTATTTTACCTAAGACAGTAGGAGTTATTTATAACTTAAAATTTATCCTGCCGAGGCTAAAATTGACTTGAACGTGATGATCTATGATCTTTCAAGCACTTTTTGCCGTGGGTAGAAAGTGCTTTTTTTATTAATTTTAAAAAAAGCACCAAAAATTTAAATGGAGGTGTCTGAATGTCTGCTATCATTGAAGCTAAAAAACAACTAGTTGATGAAATTGCTGAGGTACTATCAAATTCAGTTTCAACAGTAATCGTTGACTACCGTGGATTAACAGTAGCTGAAGTTACTGACTTACGTTCACAATTACGTGAAGCTGGTGTTGAGTATAAAGTATACAAAAACACTATGGTACGTCGTGCAGCTGAAAAAGCTGGTATCGAAGGCTTAGATGAATTCTTAACAGGTCCTACTGCTATTGCAACTTCAAGTGAAGATGCTGTAGCTGCAGCGAAAGTAATTTCTGGATTTGCTAAAGATCATGAAGCATTAGAAATTAAATCAGGCGTTATGGAAGGCAATGTTATTACAGCAGAAGAAGTTAAAACTGTTGGTTCATTACCTTCACACGATGGTCTTGTATCTATGCTTTTATCAGTATTACAAGCTCCTGTACGCAACTTCGCTTATGCGGTTAAAGCTATTGGAGAACAAAAAGAAGAAAGCGCTGAATAATTTTTAGCGTAAAAAAATTAAAAATAATGGAGGAATTATAAAATGGCTAATCATGAACAAATCATTGAAGCGATTAAAGAAATGTCAGTATTAGAATTAAACGACTTAGTAAAAGCAATTGAAGAAGAATTTGGTGTAACTGCAGCTGCTCCAGTAGCAGTAGCAGGTGCAGCTGGTGGCGCTGACGCTGCAGCAGAAAAAACTGAATTTGACGTTGAGTTAACTTCAGCTGGTTCATCTAAAATCAAAGTTGTTAAAGCTGTTAAAGAAGCAACTGGTTTAGGATTAAAAGATGCTAAAGAATTAGTAGACGGAGCTCCTAAAGTAATCAAAGAAGCTTTACCTAAAGAAGAAGCTGAAAAACTTAAAGAACAATTAGAAGAAGTTGGAGCTACTGTAGAATTAAAATAATTCAAGTATCTTAAACTTAATAATCAAAGTTTTATAGCAAGTATTGCTATAATATAATGATTCTTTGAGAAGTTAAAACCCCGTTATTTTGATAACGGGGTTTTATTCATTTAAAGACTGAGTGAAATGTTATAATTATAATGACGAGTTACAAAGTGAAGATGAGGTGGAATAATGAGTCATTATTACGATGAAGATCCAAGTGTAATTAGCAATGAACAACGTATTCAATATCAATTAAACCATCATAAAATTGATTTAATAACTGATAATGGAGTGTTTTCGAAAGATAAAGTAGATTATGGTTCAGATGTTCTTGTTCAAACTTTTTTAAAAGCGCATCCACCTGGTCCAAGTAAGCGAATTGCCGATGTTGGTTGTGGTTACGGACCAATTGGTTTGATGATTGCTAAAGTATCACCACATCATTCAATTACAATGCTAGATGTTAATCACAGAGCGCTAGCCTTAGTTGAAAAAAACAAAAAAATAAATGGTATTGATAATGCGATCGTAAAGGAAAGTGATGCTTTGTCTGCTGTGGAAGACAAAAGTTTTGATTTTATTTTAACCAATCCACCAATAAGAGCAGGGAAAGAAACCGTGCATCGTATATTCGAGCAAGCATTACATAGATTAGACTCGAACGGTGAACTATTCGTTGTAATTCAGAAGAAGCAAGGTATGCCATCTGCAAAGAAAAGAATGAATGAACTTTTTGGAAATGTAGAAGTGGTAAATAAAGATAAAGGATATTACATTCTGAGAAGTATAAAAGCTTGAAATGAAATGGATATTCTGTTATAGTTATACAATGTAAAAATTTATGTTCAATAAGTGTGTACTTTTACGTTAAATAGATAAGTTAATTAAGAATAAATATAGAATCGAAAATGGTGTCATCATTAGTGTTGCCGTTTTCTTTTTGTCTTTTTATTAATATGCTTATGGTATTTAGCTAAAAGCGGATCACATAATTTTTGAGGGGTGAATCTGTTTGGCAGGTCAAGTTGTCCAATATGGAAGACATCGTAAACGTAGAAACTACGCGAGAATTTCAGAAGTATTAGAATTACCAAACTTAATAGAAATTCAAACTAAATCTTACGAGTGGTTCCTAAGAGAAGGTTTAATCGAAATGTTTAGAGACATTTCTCCAATTGAAGATTTTACTGGTAATTTGTCATTAGAGTTTGTGGATTACCGTTTAGGAGAACCAAAATATGATTTAGAAGAATCTAAAAACCGTGACGCTACTTATGCTGCACCTCTTCGTGTAAAAGTGCGTCTAATCATTAAAGAAACAGGAGAAGTTAAAGAACAAGAAGTCTTTATGGGTGATTTCCCATTAATGACTGATACAGGTACGTTCGTTATCAATGGTGCAGAACGTGTAATCGTATCTCAATTAGTTCGTTCACCATCCGTTTATTTCAATGAAAAAATCGACAAAAATGGTCGTGAAAACTATGATGCAACAATTATTCCAAACCGTGGTGCATGGTTAGAATATGAAACAGATGCTAAAGATGTTGTATACGTGCGTATTGATAGAACACGTAAACTACCATTAACAGTATTGTTACGTGCATTAGGTTTCTCAAGCGACCAAGAAATTGTTGACCTTTTAGGTGACAATGAATATTTACGTAATACTTTAGAGAAAGACGGCACTGAAAACACTGAACAAGCGTTATTAGAAATCTATGAACGTTTACGTCCAGGTGAACCACCAACTGTTGAAAATGCTAAAAGTCTATTGTATTCACGTTTCTTTGATCCAAAACGCTATGACTTAGCAAGCGTGGGTCGTTATAAAACAAACAAAAAATTACATTTAAAACATCGTTTATTTAATCAAAAATTAGCTGAGCCAATTGTAAATACTGAAACTGGTGAAATTGTAGTTGAAGAAGGTACAGTGCTTGATCGTCGTAAAATCGACGAAATCATGGATGTACTTGAATCAAATGCAAACAGCGAAGTGTTTGAATTGCATGGTAGCGTTATAGACGAGCCAGTAGAAATTCAATCAATTAAAGTATATGTTCCTAACGATGATGAAGGTCGTACGACAACTGTAATTGGTAATGCTTTCCCTGACTCAGAAGTTAAATGCATTACACCAGCAGATATCATTGCTTCAATGAGTTACTTCTTTAACTTATTAAGCGGTATTGGATATACAGATGATATTGACCATTTAGGTAACCGTCGTTTACGTTCTGTAGGTGAATTACTACAAAACCAATTCCGTATCGGTTTATCAAGAATGGAAAGAGTTGTACGTGAAAGAATGTCAATTCAAGATACTGAGTCTATCACACCTCAACAATTAATTAATATTCGACCTGTTATTGCATCTATTAAAGAATTCTTTGGTAGCTCTCAATTATCACAATTCATGGACCAAGCAAACCCATTAGCTGAGTTAACGCATAAACGTCGTCTATCAGCATTAGGACCTGGTGGTTTAACACGTGAACGTGCTCAAATGGAAGTACGTGACGTTCACTACTCTCACTATGGCCGTATGTGTCCAATTGAAACACCTGAGGGACCAAACATTGGATTGATTAACTCATTATCAAGTTATGCACGTGTAAATGAATTCGGCTTTATTGAAACACCATATCGTAAAGTTGATTTAGATACACACGCTATCACTGATCAAATTGACTATTTAACAGCTGACGAAGAAGATAGCTATGTTGTAGCACAAGCAAACTCTAAATTAGATGAAAATGGTCGTTTCATGGATGATGAAGTTGTATGTCGTTTCCGTGGTAACAACACAGTTATGGCTAAAGAAAAAATGGATTATATGGATGTATCGCCGAAGCAAGTTGTTTCAGCAGCGACAGCATGTATTCCATTCTTAGAAAATGATGACTCAAACCGTGCATTGATGGGTGCGAACATGCAACGTCAAGCAGTGCCTTTGATGAATCCAGAAGCACCATTTGTTGGTACAGGTATGGAACACGTTGCAGCACGTGATTCTGGTGCGGCTATTACAGCTAAGCACAGAGGTCGTGTTGAACATGTTGAATCTAATGAAATTCTTGTACGTCGTCTAGTTGAAGAGAACGGCGTTGAGCATGAAGGTGAATTAGATCGCTATCCATTAGCTAAATTTAAACGTTCAAACTCAGGTACATGTTATAACCAACGTCCAATCGTTGCAGTTGGAGATGTTGTTGAGTATAACGAGATTTTAGCAGACGGACCATCTATGGAATTAGGAGAAATGGCATTAGGTAGAAACGTAGTAGTTGGTTTCATGACTTGGGACGGTTACAACTATGAGGATGCCGTTATCATGAGTGAAAGACTTGTGAAAGATGACGTGTATACTTCTATTCATATTGAAGAGTATGAATCAGAAGCACGTGATACTAAGTTAGGACCTGAAGAAATCACAAGAGATATTCCTAATGTTTCTGAAAGTGCACTTAAGAACTTAGACGATCGTGGTATCGTTTATATTGGTGCAGAAGTAAAAGATGGAGATATTTTAGTTGGTAAAGTAACGCCTAAAGGTGTAACTGAGTTAACTGCCGAAGAAAGATTGTTACATGCAATCTTTGGTGAAAAAGCACGTGAAGTTAGAGATACTTCATTACGTGTACCTCACGGCGCTGGCGGTATCGTTCTTGATGTAAAAGTATTCAATCGTGAAGAAGGCGACGATACATTATCACCTGGTGTAAACCAATTAGTACGTGTATACATCGTTCAAAAACGTAAAATTCATGTTGGTGATAAGATGTGTGGTCGACATGGTAACAAAGGTGTCATTTCTAAGATTGTTCCTGAAGAAGATATGCCTTACTTACCAGACGGACGTCCGATCGATATCATGTTAAACCCTCTTGGTGTACCATCTCGTATGAACATCGGACAAGTATTAGAGCTACACTTAGGTATGGCTGCTAAAAATCTTGGTATTCACGTTGCATCACCTGTATTTGACGGTGCAAACGATGACGATGTATGGTCAACAATTGAAGAAGCTGGTATGGCTCGTGATGGTAAAACTGTACTTTATGATGGACGTACAGGTGAACCATTCGATAACCGTATTTCAGTAGGTGTAATGTACATGTTGAAACTTGCGCACATGGTTGATGATAAATTACATGCGCGTTCAACAGGACCATATTCACTTGTTACACAACAACCACTTGGCGGTAAAGCGCAATTCGGTGGACAACGTTTCGGTGAGATGGAGGTATGGGCACTTGAAGCATATGGTGCTGCATACACATTACAAGAAATCTTAACTTACAAATCCGATGATACAGTAGGACGTGTGAAAACATACGAGGCTATTGTTAAAGGTGAAAACATCTCTAGACCAAGTGTTCCAGAATCATTCCGAGTATTGATGAAAGAATTACAAAGTTTAGGTTTAGATGTAAAAGTTATGGATGAGCAAGATAATGAAATCGAAATGACAGACGTTGATGACGATGATGTTGTAGAACGCAAAGTAGATTTACAACAAAATGATGCTCCTGAAACACAAAAAGAAGTTACTGATTAATACGCAATTTACAAAACAGGCAAAAAGATACTAAGCTGAATTTTATTGATGATTCAGTTTAGTACTTTAAGCCATTTTAAATAAATGCAAATCAATCAAATAGCACAGCTAATCTAAATTGAAGGAGGTAGGCTCCTTGATTGATGTAAATAATTTCCATTATATGAAAATAGGATTGGCTTCACCTGAAAAAATCCGTTCTTGGTCTTTTGGTGAAGTTAAAAAACCTGAAACAATCAACTACCGTACATTAAAACCTGAAAAAGATGGTCTATTCTGTGAAAGAATTTTCGGACCTACAAAAGACTGGGAATGTAGTTGTGGTAAATACAAACGTGTTCGCTACAAAGGCATGGTCTGTGACAGATGTGGAGTTGAAGTAACTAAATCTAAAGTACGTCGTGAAAGAATGGGTCACATTGAACTTGCTGCTCCAGTTTCTCACATTTGGTATTTCAAAGGTATACCAAGCCGTATGGGATTATTACTTGACATGTCACCAAGAGCATTAGAAGAAGTTATTTACTTTGCTTCTTATGTTGTTGTAGATCCAGGTCCAACTGGTTTAGAAAAGAAAACTTTATTATCTGAAGCTGAATTCAGAGATTATTATGATAAATACCCAGGTCAATTCGTTGCAAAAATGGGTGCAGAAGGTATTAAAGATTTACTTGAAGAGATTGATCTTGACGAAGAACTTAAATTGTTACGCGATGAGTTGGAATCAGCTACTGGTCAAAGACTTACTCGTGCAATTAAACGTTTAGAAGTTGTTGAATCATTCCGTAATTCAGGTAACAAACCTTCATGGATGATTTTAGATGTACTTCCAATCATCCCACCAGAAATTCGTCCAATGGTTCAATTAGATGGTGGACGATTTGCAACAAGTGACTTAAACGACTTATACCGTCGTGTAATTAATCGAAATAATCGTTTGAAACGTTTATTAGATTTAGGTGCACCTGGTATCATCGTTCAAAACGAAAAACGTATGTTACAAGAAGCCGTTGACGCTTTAATTGATAATGGTCGTCGTGGTCGTCCAGTTACTGGCCCAGGTAACCGTCCATTAAAATCTTTATCTCATATGTTAAAAGGTAAACAAGGTCGTTTCCGTCAAAACTTACTTGGTAAACGTGTTGACTATTCAGGACGTTCAGTTATTGCAGTAGGTCCAAGCTTGAAAATGTACCAATGTGGTTTACCAAAAGAAATGGCACTTGAACTATTTAAACCATTCGTAATGAAAGAATTAGTTCAACGTGAAATTGCAACTAACATTAAAAATGCGAAGAGTAAAATCGAACGTATGGATGATGAAGTTTGGGACGTATTGGAAGAAGTAATTAGAGAACATCCTGTATTACTTAACCGTGCACCAACACTTCATAGACTTGGTATTCAAGCATTTGAACCAACTTTAGTTGAAGGTCGTGCGATTCGTCTACATCCACTTGTAACAACAGCTTATAACGCTGACTTTGACGGTGACCAAATGGCGGTTCACGTTCCTTTATCAAAAGAGGCACAAGCTGAAGCAAGAATGTTGATGTTAGCAGCACAAAACATCTTGAACCCTAAAGATGGTAAACCTGTAGTTACACCATCACAAGATATGGTACTTGGTAACTATTACCTTACTTTAGAAAGAAAAGATGCAGTAAATACAGGCGCAATCTTTAATAATACAAATGAAGTATTAAAAGCATATGCAAATGGCTTTGTACATTTACACACTAGAATTGGTGTACATGCAAGTTCATTCAATAATCCAACATTTACTGAAGAACAAAACAAAAAGATTCTTGCTACGTCAGTAGGTAAAATTATATTCAATGAAATCATTCCAGATTCATTTGCTTATATTAATGAACCTACGCAAGAAAACTTAGAAAGAAAGACACCAAACAGATATTTCATCGATCCTACAACTTTAGGTGAAGGTGGATTAAAAGAATACTTTGAAAATGAAGAATTAATTGAACCTTTCAACAAAAAATTCTTAGGTAATATTATTGCAGAAGTATTCAACAGATTTAGCATCACTGATACATCAATGATGTTAGACCGTATGAAAGACTTAGGATTCAAATTCTCATCTAAAGCTGGTATTACAGTAGGTGTTGCTGATATCGTAGTATTACCTGATAAGCAACAAATACTTGATGAGCATGAAAAATTAGTCGACAGAATTACAAAACAATTCAACCGTGGTTTAATCACTGAAGAAGAAAGATATAATGCAGTTGTTGAAATTTGGACAGATGCAAAAGATCAAATTCAAGGTGAATTGATGCAATCACTTGATAAAACTAACCCAATCTTCATGATGAGTGATTCAGGTGCCCGTGGTAACGCATCTAACTTTACACAGTTAGCAGGTATGCGTGGATTGATGGCCGCACCATCTGGTAAGATTATCGAATTACCAATCACATCTTCATTCCGTGAAGGTTTAACAGTACTTGAATACTTCATCTCAACTCACGGTGCACGTAAAGGTCTTGCCGATACAGCACTTAAAACAGCTGACTCAGGATATCTTACTCGTCGTCTTGTTGACGTGGCACAAGATGTTATTGTTCGTGAAGAAGACTGTGGTACTGATAGAGGTTTATTAGTTTCTGATATTAAAGAAGGTACAGAAATGATTGAACCATTTATCGAACGTATTGAAGGTCGTTATTCTAAAGAAACAATTCGTCATCCTGAAACTGATGAAATAATCATTCGTCCTGATGAATTAATTACACCTGAAATTGCTAAGAAAATTACAGATGCTGGTATTGAACAAATGTATATTCGCTCAGCATTTACTTGTAACGCACGACATGGTGTTTGTGAAAAATGTTACGGTAAAAACCTTGCTACTGGTGAAAAAGTTGAAGTTGGTGAAGCAGTTGGTACAATTGCAGCCCAATCTATCGGTGAACCAGGTACACAGCTTACAATGCGTACATTCCATACAGGTGGGGTAGCAGGTAGCGATATCACACAAGGTCTTCCTCGTATTCAAGAGATTTTCGAAGCACGTAACCCTAAAGGTCAAGCGGTAATTACGGAAATCGAAGGTGTCGTAGAAGATATTAAATTAGCAAAAGATAGACAACAAGAAATTGTTGTTAAAGGTGCTAATGAAACAAGATCATACCTTGCTTCAGGTACTTCAAGAATTATTGTAGAAATCGGTCAACCAGTTCAACGTGGTGAAGTATTAACTGAAGGTTCTATTGAACCTAAGAATTACTTATCTGTTGCTGGATTAAACGCGACTGAAAGCTACTTATTAAAAGAAGTACAAAAAGTTTACCGTATGCAAGGTGTAGAAATCGACGATAAACACGTTGAGGTTATGGTTCGACAAATGTTACGTAAAGTTAGAATTATCGAAGCAGGTGATACGAAGTTATTACCAGGTTCATTAGTTGATATTCATAACTTTACAGATGCAAATAGAGAAGCATTTAAACACCGTAAGCGTCCTGCAACAGCTAAACCAGTATTACTTGGTATTACTAAAGCATCACTTGAAACAGAAAGTTTCTTATCTGCAGCATCATTCCAAGAAACAACAAGAGTTCTTACAGATGCAGCAATTAAAGGTAAGCGTGATGACTTATTAGGTCTTAAAGAAAACGTAATTATTGGTAAGTTAATTCCAGCTGGTACTGGTATGAGACGTTATAGCGACGTAAAATACGAAAAAACAGCTAAACCAGTTGCAGAAGTTGAATCTCAAACTGAAGTAACGGAATAACAAGTATATAACAGAGGCTAATGCTTTAGCCTCTTGTTATTTTTATGTAAATTATTTGATTTAATGTTGACGAATTCTCTTGTTCAATGTTAATATATTAAAGGTTGATGCAAGCAGAACTTTGGAGGATAAATTATTGTCTAAGGAAAAAGTTGCACGCTTTAACAAACAACATTTTGTAGTTGGTCTTAAAGAAACGCTTAAAGCGTTAAAGAAAGATCAAGTTACATCTTTGATTATTGCTGAAGACGTTGAAGTATATTTAATGACTCGCGTGTTAAGCCAAATCAATCAGAAAAATATACCTGTATCTTTTTTCAAAAGCAAACATGCTTTGGGTAAACATGTAGGTATTAACGTCAATGCGACAATAGTAGCATTGATTAAATGAGAATTAGTAAGTGTTTTACTTACTAAATTTTATTTAACCTAAAAATGAACCACCTGGATGTGTGGGATTAAAAAGTGAAGAGAGGAGGACATATCACATGCCAACTATTAACCAATTAGTACGTAAACCAAGACAAAGCAAAATCAAAAAATCAGATTCTCCAGCTTTAAATAAAGGTTTCAACAGTAAAAAGAAAAAATTTACTGACTTAAACTCACCACAAAAACGTGGTGTATGTACTCGTGTAGGTACAATGACACCTAAAAAACCTAACTCAGCGTTACGTAAATATGCACGTGTGCGTTTATCAAACAACATCGAAATTAACGCATACATCCCTGGTATCGGCCATAACTTACAAGAACACAGTGTTGTACTTGTACGTGGTGGACGTGTAAAAGACTTACCAGGTGTGCGTTACCATATTGTACGTGGAGCACTTGATACTTCAGGTGTTGACGGACGTAGACAAGGTCGTTCATTATACGGAACTAAGAAACCTAAAAACTAAGAATTTAGTTTTTAATTAAATCTTAAACTTAAAATATTTAATATAAGGAAGGGAGGATTTACATTATGCCTCGTAAAGGATCAGTACCTAAAAGAGACGTATTACCAGATCCAATTCATAACTCTAAGTTAGTAACTAAATTAATTAACAAAATTATGTTAGATGGTAAACGTGGAACAGCACAAAGAATTCTTTATTCAGCATTCGACCTAGTTGAACAACGCAGTGGTCGTGATGCATTAGAAGTATTCGAAGAAGCAATCAACAACATTATGCCAGTATTAGAAGTTAAAGCTCGTCGTGTAGGTGGTTCTAACTATCAAGTACCAGTAGAAGTTCGTCCAGAGCGTCGTACTACTTTAGGTTTACGTTGGTTAGTTAACTATGCACGTCTTCGTGGTGAAAAAACGATGGAAGATCGTTTAGCTAACGAAATTTTAGATGCAGCAAATAATACAGGTGGTGCCGTTAAGAAACGTGAGGACACTCACAAAATGGCTGAAGCAAACAAAGCATTTGCTCACTACCGTTGGTAAGATAAAAGCTTTTACCCTGAGTGTGTTCTATATTAATGAATTTTCATTAAGCGTTCATGCTTAGGGCATCGCCATATCTATCGTATTTATTCAGTAATATAAACTGGAAGGAGAAAAAATACATGGCTAGAGAATTTTCATTAGAAAAAACTCGTAATATCGGTATCATGGCTCACATTGATGCTGGTAAAACGACTACGACTGAACGTATTCTTTATTACACTGGCCGTATCCACAAAATTGGTGAAACACACGAAGGTGCTTCACAAATGGACTGGATGGAGCAAGAACAAGACCGTGGTATTACTATCACATCTGCTGCAACAACAGCAGCTTGGGAAGGTCACCGTGTAAACATTATCGATACACCTGGACACGTAGACTTCACTGTAGAAGTTGAACGTTCATTACGTGTACTTGACGGAGCAGTTACAGTACTTGATGCACAATCAGGTGTTGAACCTCAAACTGAAACAGTTTGGCGTCAGGCTACAACTTATGGTGTTCCACGTATCGTATTTGTAAACAAAATGGACAAATTAGGTGCTAACTTCGAATACTCTGTAAGTACATTACATGATCGTTTACAAGCTAACGCTGCTCCAATCCAATTACCAATTGGTGCGGAAGACGAATTCGAAGCAATCATTGACTTAGTTGAAATGAAATGTTTCAAATATACAAATGATTTAGGTACTGAAATTGAAGAAATTGAAATTCCTGAAGACCACTTAGATAGAGCTGAAGAAGCTCGTGCTAGCTTAATCGAAGCAGTTGCAGAAACTAGCGACGAATTAATGGAAAAATATCTTGGTGACGAAGAAATTTCAGTTTCTGAATTAAAAGAAGCTATCCGCCAAGCTACTACTAACGTAGAATTCTACCCAGTACTTTGTGGTACAGCTTTCAAAAACAAAGGTGTTCAATTAATGCTTGACGCTGTAATTGATTACTTACCTTCACCACTAGACGTTAAACCAATTATTGGTCACCGTGCTAGCAACCCTGAAGAAGAAGTAATCGCGAAAGCAGACGATTCAGCTGAATTCGCTGCATTAGCGTTCAAAGTTATGACTGACCCTTATGTTGGTAAATTGACATTCTTCCGTGTGTATTCAGGTACAATGACATCTGGTTCATACGTTAAGAACTCTACTAAAGGTAAACGTGAACGTGTAGGTCGTTTATTACAAATGCACGCTAACTCACGTCAAGAAATCGATACTGTATACTCTGGAGATATCGCTGCTGCGGTAGGTCTTAAAGATACAGGTACTGGTGATACTTTATGTGGTGAGAAAAATGACATTATCTTGGAATCAATGGAATTCCCAGAGCCAGTTATTCACTTATCAGTAGAGCCAAAATCTAAAGCTGACCAAGATAAAATGACTCAAGCTTTAGTTAAATTACAAGAAGAAGACCCAACATTCCATGCACACACTGACGAAGAAACTGGACAAGTTATCATCGGTGGTATGGGTGAGCTTCACTTAGACATCTTAGTAGACCGTATGAAGAAAGAATTCAACGTTGAATGTAACGTAGGTGCTCCAATGGTTTCATATCGTGAAACATTCAAATCATCTGCACAAGTTCAAGGTAAATTCTCTCGTCAATCTGGTGGTCGTGGTCAATACGGTGATGTTCACATTGAATTCACACCAAACGAAACAGGCGCAGGTTTCGAATTCGAAAACGCTATCGTTGGTGGTGTAGTTCCTCGTGAATACATTCCATCAGTAGAAGCTGGTCTTAAAGATGCTATGGAAAATGGTGTCTTAGCAGGTTATCCTTTAATTGATGTTAAAGCTAAATTATATGATGGTTCATACCATGATGTCGATTCATCTGAAATGGCCTTCAAAATTGCTGCATCATTAGCACTTAAAGAAGCTGCTAAAAAATGTGATCCTGTAATCTTAGAACCAATGATGAAAGTAACTATTGAAATGCCTGAAGAGTACATGGGTGATATCATGGGTGACGTAACATCTCGTCGTGGACGTGTTGATGGTATGGAACCTCGTGGTAATGCACAAGTTGTTAATGCTTATGTACCACTTTCAGAAATGTTCGGTTATGCAACATCATTACGTTCAAACACTCAAGGTCGCGGTACTTACACTATGTACTTCGATCACTATGCTGAAGTTCCAAAATCAATCGCTGAAGATATTATCAAGAAAAATAAAGGTGAATAATATAACTTGTTTTGACTAGCTAGCCTAGGTTAAAATACAAGGTGAGCTTAAATGTAAGCTATCATCTTTATAGTTTGATTTTTTGGGGTGAATGCATTATAAAAGAATTGTAAAATTCTTTTTGCATCGCTATAAATAATTTCTCATGATGGTGAGAAACTATCATGAGAGATAAATTTAAATATTATTTTTAATTAGAATAGGAGAGATTTTATAATGGCAAAAGAAAAATTCGATCGTTCTAAAGAACATGCCAATATCGGTACTATCGGTCACGTTGACCATGGTAAAACAACATTAACAGCAGCAATCGCTACTGTATTAGCAAAAAATGGTGACTCAGTTGCACAATCATATGACATGATTGACAACGCTCCAGAAGAAAAAGAACGTGGTATCACAATCAATACTTCTCACATTGAGTACCAAACTGACAAACGTCACTACGCTCACGTTGACTGCCCAGGACACGCTGACTACGTTAAAAACATGATCACTGGTGCTGCTCAAATGGACGGCGGTATCTTAGTAGTATCTGCTGCTGACGGTCCAATGCCACAAACTCGTGAACACATTCTTTTATCACGTAACGTTGGTGTACCAGCATTAGTAGTATTCTTAAACAAAGTTGACATGGTTGACGATGAAGAATTATTAGAATTAGTAGAAATGGAAGTTCGTGACTTATTAAGCGAATATGACTTCCCAGGTGACGATGTACCTGTAATCGCTGGTTCAGCATTAAAAGCTTTAGAAGGCGATGCTCAATACGAAGAAAAAATCTTAGAATTAATGGAAGCTGTAGATACTTACATTCCAACTCCAGAACGTGATTCTGACAAACCATTCATGATGCCAGTTGAGGACGTATTCTCAATCACTGGTCGTGGTACTGTTGCTACAGGCCGTGTTGAACGTGGTCAAATCAAAGTTGGTGAAGAAGTTGAAATCATCGGTTTACATGACACATCTAAAACAACTGTTACAGGTGTTGAAATGTTCCGTAAATTATTAGACTACGCTGAAGCTGGTGACAACATTGGTGCATTATTACGTGGTGTTGCTCGTGAAGACGTACAACGTGGTCAAGTATTAGCTGCTCCTGGTTCAATTACACCACATACTGAATTCAAAGCAGAAGTATACGTATTATCAAAAGACGAAGGTGGACGTCACACTCCATTCTTCTCAAACTATCGTCCACAATTCTATTTCCGTACTACTGACGTAACTGGTGTTGTTCACTTACCAGAAGGTACTGAAATGGTAATGCCTGGTGATAACGTTGAAATGACAGTAGAATTAATCGCTCCAATCGCGATTGAAGACGGTACTCGTTTCTCAATCCGTGAAGGTGGACGTACTGTAGGATCAGGCGTTGTTACTGAAATCATTAAATAATTTCTAATTTCTTAGATTTTATATAAAAAGAAGATCCCTCAATCGAGGGGTCTTTTTTTAATGTGTAAATTTTGTAATGGCTATTCGATTTAGAAGAACAATAATTGATGAAAGACTGACTAATAAAACTTATAACTGATAATACTGTTTAAATAAAATTGTTGAGTCTTGGACATTGTAAAATGCTCCCTTCAAAGTTTTCATTTTTTCAATGTCTACTTTGAAGGGAGCATTTCATTAGTTTATGTCTCAGATTCATATCTTTCAATTAATTTAAATGCTTAATTTGTTTTAAATACTTGCTCTAATTCAATGATTTTTAAAAATACAGCTACAGCGTATTTTAATGATTTTTCATCAATATCAAATTTGGGATTATGGTGTGGCGCTGTAATACCTTTACTTTCATTACCACAACCAGTCAGAAAGAATGCACCTGGTCGTACTTTCAAATAATGTGAAAAATCTTCTCCAATCATCATTAAATCTGATTCATTAAAGCGTACATGTAAGTCATTTGTTGCTTCTTTAATAACTTGATATGCTTTCTCGTTATTATGGACAGGCAAATACCCTTTAATATAATTCAAATCATAGTTAATATCATTTGCTATTGCTAAACCTTGTAAAAGCTTATCCATTTTGTCCATTACATGATTCTGTATATCTGAATCGAAAGTTCTAACTGTACCTTTACAAAATGCTTGATCAGGAATAACGCTATCTGTGGTGCCTGCTTGAATCATTCCAAATGAAAGTACAGCTTGTTTAACTGGATCGATCGTACGTGAAATTATTTTTTGTGCACTTAAAATGAACTCTGCCATGATTACTATTGGGTCAATGGTTTCATGAGGTTTGGCACCATGACCGCCACGACCTTTAATTGTGACACTAAATTCATCTGGAGAGGCCATGATTGCCCCCGCACGTGAATGAATAGTTCCAGTAGGATAACCACTCCATAAATGTGTACCGTAAATTCTATCTACATTTTCCAGACATCCAGCATCTATCATTTCTTGAGAACCACCTGGCATGATTTCTTCACCGTACTGGAATATTAATACAACATTACCTTCTAATAAATGTTTATGTTCATCTAAAATCTCTGCTACAGTAAGTAAAATTGCTGTATGACCATCATGCCCACACGCATGCATACATCCTGGATTTTTAGACTTATAAGGCACATCGTTTAATTCCTCGACAGGTAACGCATCAAAGTCAGCTCTTAATGCAATGGTAGGTCCTGTGCCCAAGCCTTTAAATGTGGCTTTGATACCATTGCGGCCGATAGGAGTTTCAATATCACAAGATAACTGGCTTAATTGGTTAACAATATAATCATGTGTTTGAAATTCTTCAAAAGATAACTCAGGATATTGGTGTAAATAACGTCTGAGTTGAATTGTTTTATTTTCTTTATTATTTGCTAGTTGGAACCAATCTAACACCCTTATCACTACTTTCTAAAATAATGTTTATAGTATAACATTTTATGAAATTATCGTACTAAATGATTGCTTTGAGATATTTTATCTATGAATGATAAGGCTTTCAAGTTATGTAGAATTACTGTATGATAAAGGTATTACCAAACAATACTTAAGGGGGATTATATACTGTGGTTCAATCATTACATGAGTTTTTAGAGGAAAATATAAATTATCTAAAAGAAAATGGTTTGTATAATGAAATAGATACAATTGAAGGTGCAAACGGACCAGAAATCAAAATCAATGGGAAATCATACATTAACTTATCTTCAAATAATTATTTAGGACTAGCAACAAATGAAGATTTGAAATCAGCTGCAAAAGCAGCTATTGATACACATGGTGTAGGTGCAGGCGCTGTTCGTACAATCAATGGTACATTAGATTTACACGACGAATTAGAAGAAACACTAGCAAAATTTAAAGGAACAGAAGCTGCAATAGCTTATCAATCAGGATTTAATTGTAATATGGCTGCTATTTCGGCTGTGATGAATAAAAATGATGCTATTTTATCAGATGAGCTTAATCATGCATCAATTATTGATGGATGTCGCTTATCTAAAGCTAAAATTATTCGAGTTAACCATTCAGACATGGATGATTTACGTGCGAAAGCAAAAGAAGCAGTTGAATCAGGTCAATACAATAAAGTGATGTATATCACTGATGGCGTTTTTAGTATGGATGGTGATGTGGCTAAATTACCTGAAATTGTAGAAATTGCAGAAGAATTTGGTTTATTAACTTATGTTGACGACGCTCATGGTTCAGGTGTTATGGGTAAAGGCGCTGGTACGGTTAAACATTTTGGTTTACAAGATAAAATCGATTTCCAAATAGGTACGCTTTCTAAAGCAATTGGTGTCGTTGGCGGTTATGTAGCAGGTACAAAAGAGTTAATAGATTGGTTAAAAGCACAATCACGACCATTCTTATTCTCTACATCATTAGCACCTGGGGATACCAAAGCAATAACTGAAGCAGTTAAAAAGTTAATGGATTCAACTGAATTACATGATAAATTATGGGACAATGCACAATATTTAAAAAATGGATTGTCAAAATTAGGATATGATACAGGTGAGTCAGAAACTCCAATTACACCAGTAATTATTGGTGATGAAAAAACAACTCAAGAATTTAGTAAGCGTTTAAAAGACGAAGGTGTCTATGTGAAATCTATCGTTTTCCCAACAGTACCAAGAGGTACAGGACGTGTAAGAAATATGCCTACAGCTGCACATACAAAAGACATGTTAGATGAAGCAATTGCGGCTTATGAAAAAGTAGGAAAAGAAATGAAGTTGATTTAATATTTATTTATTCCCACGGCAAATATTGTCGTGGGCTTTTTTAATGTTTAGTTTATTAACAGTAAGTTCTTATAACAATGTTTAGTGCTCCCCAAAAATTAAAGTTTGAATTTTAAAAGCATCTTGTAGAATTTAGTTGTATTTTTTACAAAGAAATTCATTTTGATTATTTTTGATAATGAGCATTTTAATAGTAATACATGTTTATAGTGTGTAGTATATGTCTATACTAGTAGTAACTATATAGAGAAAGTAGGAATAAACTATGTCACAAGATGTAAATGAATTAAGTAAGCAACCAACGCCAGATAAAGCAGAAGATAACGCATTTTTCCCATCACCATATTCCCTTAGTCAATATACAGCAACTAAAACAGATTTTGATGGTGTTGAACACAAAGGTGCCTATAAAGATGGTAAATGGAAAGTATTGATGATTGCTGCTGAAGAGAGATATGTATTATTGGAAAATGGAAAAATGTTCTCTACGGGTAATCATCCTGTTGAAATGTTATTACCTTTACATCATTTAATGGAAGCAGGTTTTGACGTTGATGTTGCGACATTATCTGGTTATCCAGTTAAATTAGAATTATGGGCTATGCCAACTGAAGACGAGGCAGTTATTAGTACTTATAATAAATTGAAAGAAAAATTAAAACAGCCAAAAAAATTAGCAGATGTGATTAAAAATGAATTAGGACCTGATTCAGACTATTTATCTGTCTTTATCCCAGGCGGACATGCTGCAGTTGTTGGTATTTCTGAAAGTGAGGACGTTCAACAAACATTAGATTGGGCATTAGACAATGACCGCTTTATAGTTACATTATGTCATGGACCAGCAGCACTACTTTCAGCAGGGCTTAACAGAGAAAAATCTCCATTAGAAGGATATTCTGTTTGTGTCTTCCCTGACTCATTAGATGAAGGTGCAAATATTGAAATAGGTTATTTACCTGGACGCTTGAAATGGTTAGTTGCTGATTTACTAACTAAACAAGGATTAAAAGTAGTTAACGACGATATGACAGGCAGAACGTTAAAAGATCGTAAATTATTAACAGGTGACAGTCCTTTAGCTTCAAATGAGTTAGGAAAATTAGCAGTTAATGAAATGTTAAATGCAATACAAAATAAATAATTAAATATTAATTAGAGGAGCCTCATATGTAAATGTATGAGGGCTCTTTTTTTTGGCAAAATTTAAGTGATACTTGTAAAATAGAACCTATTATGAGTATGATTTAAGAAAACGCTTGCAAAACTAATAACCGCAACTAGCGATATGGAGGAAACATGATGTCTTATAGCATTGGAATTGATTATGGAACAGCTTCAGGCCGTGTGTTTTTAATTAATACAACTAACGGTCAAGTAGTATCAAAATTTGTGAAACCATATACACATGGTGTCATTGAGAGTGAATTAAATGGTTTGAAAATACCATATACATATGCACTTCAAAATAGTAATGATTATTTAGAAATTATGGAAGAAGGAATATCATATATAGTACGTGAATCAAAAATAGATCCAGTCAATATAGTAGGTATTGGTATAGACTTTACTTCATCTACTATTATTTTTACTGACGAAAACCTTAACCCGGTACATAATTTAAAACAATTTAAAAACAATCCACATGCGTATGTGAAACTTTGGAAACATCATGGTGCATATAAAGAGGCAGAGAAATTATATCAAACTGCTATTGAAAATAATAATAAGTGGTTAGGCCATTATGGATATAATGTTAGTAGTGAATGGATGATTCCCAAAATAATGGAGGTCATGAATCGAGCACCAGAAATTATGGAAAAAACGGCTTATATTATGGAAGCGGGCGATTGGATTGTAAATAAATTAACTAATAAAAATGTACGCTCGAATTGTGGATTAGGTTTCAAAGCATTTTGGGAAGAAGAAACAGGGTTTCATTATGATTTATTTGATAAAATAGACCCCAAATTATCAAAAGTAATTCAAGATAAAGTATCTGCACCGGTTGTTAATATTGGTGAAGTAGTAGGGAAGCTGGACGATAAAATGGCACAGAAATTAGGATTATCAAAAGAGACTATGGTAAGTCCTTTTATTATTGATGCCCATGCTAGTTTATTAGGTATTGGGTCTGAAAAAGATAAAGAAATGACTATGGTGATGGGAACAAGCACATGCCATCTTATGTTAAATGAAAAGCAACATCAAGTGCCAGGTATATCAGGTTCTGTAAAAGGAGCAATTATTCCAGAATTATTTGCTTATGAAGCGGGACAATCAGCAGTAGGTGATTTGTTTGAGTATGTCGCTAAGCAAGCACCAAAGTCATATGTAGATGAAGCAGCAAATAGAAATATGACTGTATTTGAATTAATGAATGAAAAGATAAAACATCAAATGCCAGGTGAAAGCGGGCTCATTGCTCTTGATTGGCATAATGGAAATCGAAGTGTATTAAGTGATAGCAATTTAACAGGTTGTATCTTTGGATTAACTTTACAAACTAAGCATGAGGATATTTATAGAGCATATTTAGAAGCTACAGCATTTGGTACTAAGATGATTATGCAACAGTATCAAGATTGGCATATGGAAGTAGAAAAGGTATTTGCATGTGGCGGTATACCTAAAAAGAATGCTGTTATGATGGATATCTATGCGAATGTACTGAATAAAAAATTAATTGTTATGGATAGTGAGTATGCACCAGCAATAGGCGCAGCAATATTAGGTGCAGTCAGTGGTGGCGCACATAATTCAATTAATGATGCAGTTGATGCTATGAAAGAGCCAATTTTATACGAAATTAATCCAGAAGCGGAAAAAGTACAAAGGTATGAAACATTATTTAAAGCTTATAAGGCTTTACATGATATCCATGGTTATAAAAAAGCTAATATAATGAAAGATATCCAGAGTTTAAGAGTTGAGGGATAAAAAATTTAATTTGACAGTAATTAGCAATAATAAACGCTATAAATTACTAAAATCAATTAATACAACTAGAATTTCCATTTACAGAAATATCAGCAACATGTACATGTCATATATACAAGAAAGCGCTTTTATATTATAATTATTATGAAAATGAATATTATGTCCGCTTGTGATGGACTATAGCTATATAGAAGAGACAAAGGAGATATTTCTATGAAAAAAATTATGATTACTGGTGCATTAGGACAAATTGGTACAGAATTAGTTGTTAAGTGCAGAGAAATTTATGGGACAGATAATGTTCTTGCTACAGATATTAGGGAACCTGAAGCAGACTCACCTGTACAAAATGGACCATTTGAAATCTTAGACGTAACAGATCGTGACCGTATGTTTGAGTTAGTTAGGGACTTTGAAGCGGATAGTCTAATGCATATGGCAGCATTATTATCAGCAACTGCTGAGAAAAATCCAATTCTAGCTTGGGATTTAAATATGGGTGGATTAATGAATGCATTAGAAGCTGCAAGAACTTATAATTTGCACTTTTTCACACCAAGTTCAATTGGTGCATTTGGAGACTCAACTCCTAAAGTTAATACGCCACAAGTAACGATTCAGCAACCTACGACAATGTATGGTGTAAATAAAGTAGCTGGAGAATTATTGTGTCAATACTATTTCAAACGTTTTGGTGTAGATACAAGAAGTGTTAGATTCCCAGGTTTAATCTCGCATGTTAAAGAGCCAGGTGGCGGTACTACAGACTATGCTGTTGAAATATACTTCAAAGCAGTAAGAGAGGGTCATTATACAAGCTTCATAGATAAAGGCACGTATATGGATATGATGTATATGGATGATGCAATTGAAGCAATTATTAAACTTATGGAAGCAGACGACGCTAAATTAGAAACTAGAAACGGTTATAATTTGAGCGCAATGAGTTTTGATCCAGAGATGGTAAAAGAAGCAATTCAAGAATACTATCCAAATTTTACATTAGATTACGATGTTGATCCTATTAGACAAGGTATCGCTAATAGTTGGCCGGATTCTATTGATACAAGCTGTTCACGTGGCGAATGGGGATTTGATCCTAAATATGATTTAGCGAGCATGACTAAATTAATGTTAGAAGCTATTGAACAAAAAGATACTGTTAAAAATAATAACTAATCATTTCCATTCACTTTAATACACGGAATGATATTTTAAATTACTCTTTATTTTAATAAACTAGTGCATGAATTCTAATATTATTCATTATACTTATTGAATTCGCGAGCTTAGTTCATTTTAAAGTAAAGAGTTTTTTGTATGTAAAGTATATTAGTAAAACACAGATTACTTGTCTCTGTGAAATTAATACGTTTATACTAAAAGATATAGTCTTTCTAGAAATCTGTTAATTAATTTTGAATTTTTAGAAAATTTGTTGAACAGCAAAATATGGATTGTTATAATTTAAGTTAAACAAATTCTTATACAATATTATTAGGAGGCAATCACCATGTCACAAGCAGTTAAAGTTGAACGACGAGAAACATTAAAACAAAAACCAAATACATCTCAACTAGGTTTTGGTAAATATTTTACTGATTATATGTTGAGTTATGATTATGATGCAGAAAAAGGATGGCATGATTTGAAGATAGTACCTTATGGTCCTATTGAAATTTCACCTGCTGCACAAGGTGTTCATTATGGTCAATCGGTATTCGAAGGATTAAAAGCATATAAAAAAGATGGGGAAGTTGCACTTTTCCGTCCTGAAGAAAATTTTAAGCGTCTTAATAACTCGTTAGCACGATTAGAAATGCCTCAAGTAGACGAAGCAGAATTGTTAGAGGGGTTAAAACAATTAGTTGATATAGAAAGAGATTGGATTCCTGAAGGGGAAGGTCAATCATTATATATTCGTCCATTTGTTTTTGCAACAGAAGGGGCACTTGGCGTTGGTGCATCACATCAGTATAAATTATTAATTATTTTATCTCCTTCAGGTGCATATTATGGTGGTGAGACTTTAAAACCAACTAAAATCTATGTAGAAGATGAATATGTACGTGCTGTTCGTGGCGGTGTAGGCTTTGCAAAAGTTGCAGGTAACTATGCGGCAAGTTTATTAGCACAAACTAATGCAAATAAATTAGGTTATGACCAAGTATTATGGCTTGATGGTGTTGAACAGAAATATATCGAAGAAGTTGGTAGCATGAACATTTTCTTCGTTGAAAATGGCAAAGTAATTACACCAGAGTTGAATGGCAGTATTTTACCTGGTATTACACGTAAATCTATTATCGAATTAGCTAAAAACTTAGGATATGAAGTCGAAGAGCGCCGCGTTTCAATCGATGAATTATTCGAATCATATGATAAAGGTGAGTTAACAGAAGTATTTGGTAGTGGTACTGCAGCAGTTATTTCACCTGTGGGTACATTGAGATACGAAGATCGTGAAATCGTTATTAATAATAATGAGACTGGTGAAATTACTCAAAAATTATACGACGTCTATACTGGTATTCAAAATGGTACTTTAGAAGATAAAAATGGTTGGAGAGTCGTTGTACCAAAATATTAATAAAAATTGAATATAATCATGAAAACAATATGTAAAAGTTAATCATGACTAAAATCCCTTTCAATGAAGCGAAGCATGGTAATAAATTAAGTTTACAATGTTTATTGTTAAGTATTGAAGGGGATTTCACTTATTATTATATTTAATTCAATATTTAAATAGAACAATACTACGAGTTCATTTTCAGGGGATAACGAATATCATAGAATCAGCATAATACGAAATAAATAAATAGGAGTATTGATATCAATGGAATGGATATTATTTGATAAAGATGGTACGTTAATTGAATTTGATAGAAGTTGGGAAAAAATAGGGGTACGATTTGTACAATCATTGCTTGAGACTTTCCCAGTACATAATAAAGAAGCTGCTTTAAGACAACTCGGTGTCATTAAAGAATCTATTGATCCAAAATCAGTGATGGGTTCAGGATCTTTACAACAAATTATCCAGGCATTTAATGATGTGACGGGACAAGATACAACCGACTGGTCCAAGTCAACAAGTCAAAAGCTGGTAGATGAACGTATTCCTGAAATTAATTGGGTAGAAGGTGTTAAAGAAGCACTTATCGATTTGAAAGCAAAAGGCTATCAACTTGGTATTGTTACGAGTGATACTAAAAAAGGTGTAGAACAATTTTTAGCACATACCAATGCTATCTCGTTGTTCGATTTGATCATTTCTACCGAAGCGGATGCCTATGAGAAGCCAAATCCTAAAGTATTATCGCCTTTATTTGAGCAATATAATGTAGATCCTCAGAAAGTAGCTATAGTAGGAGACACTGCTAATGATATGAAGACAGCAAGTAATGCAAATTTAGGTATGGCAATAGGTGTATTAACAGGTATTGCAACAAAAGAAGAATTACATGAAGCTGATATTATTTTAAATAGTGCGGCAGATATTTTAGAAGCTTTAAATTAAAAAGAAAGACATAGTGTATATGTGAATTAATGTATTCGATAGAATTGATAATGTAATCGATGATATCTATGGAATATACATTGAATATAAACATATACGCTATGTCTTTAGTCTTTTATCGTGTATCTACTTGTCGATATGTTTGAATAATTCGAGCAATTTTGTCTATCATAGGATTTAAAGATTCGGGGTCCTTATGGATATCATATTCATTAATATTGATACGTACAACTGGACATGCATTAAAGCTATTAATCCAATCGTCATAGCGTTTAAATAGCTTTTTCCAGTATTCAGGGTCTGTATTAATTTCCATTTCGCGACCACGTTCAATAATACGATCAATGACCTCATCATAGTTACATTCTAAATAAATCATTACATCAGGTTTAGGAAAATAAGGTGTCATGACCATGGCATTAAATAAGTCTGAATATGTTTTGAAATCTTCTTTACTCATTGTGCCTTCTTCTTCATGCATTTTTGCAAAAATATCAACATCTTCATAAATTGATCGATCTTGGACAAAGCCACCACCATATTCAAACATACGCTTTTGTTCTTTAAAACGTTCAGCTAAGAAGTAAATTTGCAAATGGAAACTCCATCGTTCAAAATCGCTGTAAAATTTATCTAAATATGGATTATGCTCGACATTTTCAAAAGACGTTTTAAAGTTTAATTTATCTGCAAGTGCTTGCGTTAGTGTTGATTTTCCAACACCAACTGTACCTGCAATGGTTATAATGGCATTTTGTGGAATACCGTAATTATTCATTGGTAATATCTCCTATCATAGGTAATATAATATGTAATATATCTTCGTAATCTTGTTCATTTTTAAGAAAATCAATAGAAGTTGTATCGATTAAAACTACATTTGAACCATTACTTTGTAAGGACTCATAATACTCACGATAATCTTTTTTTAACTTTAACAGATATTCATCTTCTATTTGATGCTCAAAACTACGGTTACGTTTAGCAATTCTAGATTTTAACACATCAAGGTCTGCATCTAAAAAGATAATCATATTCGGCATAATCATATCTTCAGTTAAAATATCATAAATTTTACTGAATTTCTGAAATTCAACAGAACTCAAAGTATTTTTAGCAAATATCTTATTTTTATGTATATGATAATCACTAACTACACCTTGATTTAGTTGTGTTACATCTTGAAATTGCTTATATCTATTGCATAAAAAGAACATTTCAGTTTGAAAACTCCATTTAGAGATATCTTCATAAAAGTCTGATAAAAATGGATTTTCTGTGATGATTTCTTTTTCTTCATAAAAATCTAAAGTTTGACTTAATTTGTGTGCAAGTGAAGATTTACCTACGCCAATAGGACCTTCAATTGCTATAAAAGGTTTGTTCATATTCACATCTCCAAATGTTAAAATAGACATTGAGTATTGTACCATAAGTGAGGTATCTGGACATAAATGACAAATGATATATATTTTATGACATTAGCGATTGAAGAAGCTAAAAAAGCAGCTCAACTAGGCGAAGTACCTATAGGTGCTATCATCACTAAAGATGATGAAGTTATCGCTAGAGCACATAATTTAAGAGAAACACTACAACAACCAACGGCGCATGCTGAACATATTGCAATTGAACGTGCAGCCAAAGTGTTAGGTAGTTGGCGTTTAGAAGGTTGCACATTATATGTAACCTTAGAACCATGTGTCATGTGCGCAGGAACAATTGTAATGAGTCGCATTCCAAGAGTCGTCTATGGCGCAGATGATCCTAAAGGTGGTTGTAGTGGCAGTTTAATGAATTTATTGCAACAATCTAATTTTAATCATCGTGCAATTGTTGATAAAGGTGTACTTAAAGAAGCATGTAGCACATTATTAACAACATTTTTTAAAAACTTAAGAGCCAATAAGAAATCCACCAATTAGACGATAGTACATACTAATTAAAATTTGTTAGAATTACATTATATGATAAATTAATGACAATATAAATGTTAATAGAAAAGTATGTGCGCTGAGTATATATTCTTATTTAAGAACAAGATTTTAAATTTACGAAACGAGGTAACATAATGATAAAACTAATAGCCACTGATATGGATGGTACGCTACTTAATGCAGCACATGAAATTTCTCAACCTAATATTGATGCGATTAAATACGCTCAAGAACAAGGGATAACGGTTGTTATCGCGACAGGTCGAGCATTTTATGAAGCACAAGCACCAGTTGCTGACACAGATTTAACAGTACCATATATTTGTTTGAATGGTGCTGAAGTACGTGATGAAACTTTCAATGTAATGAGCACTTCACACCTTAATAAATCGTTAGTACACAAAATTACAAATGTTTTAAAAGATGCAGGTATTTATTATCAAGTATACACGAGTCGTGCGATTTATACTGAAGATCCACAAAGAGATTTAGACATTTACATAGATATTGCTGAGCGTGCAGGTCAACATGCAAACGTTGAGCGTATTAAAAATGGTATTCAAAGACGCATAGATAATGGTACGTTGAAAGTTGTTGATAATTATGATGCTATTGAAAACATACCTGGTGAATTAATTATGAAAATATTAGCATTTGATGGAAATTTAGAAAAAATTGACAAAGCTAGTAAAATTTTAGCTGAATCTCCGAATTTAGCTATATCATCATCTTCGAGAGGAAATATAGAAATAACGCATTCAGATGCACAAAAAGGTATTGCGCTAGAAACAATTGCCGAAAGATTAGGGATTGAAATGAAAGATGTCATGGCAATAGGTGACAATTTAAATGACTTATCAATGTTAGAGAAAGTTGGCTATCCAGTTGCGATGGAAAATGGTGCAGAAGAAGTTAAAAAAATAGCGAAATATGTCACAGATACGAATGAAAATAGTGGTGTTGGAAAAGCTATTATGAAATTATTACGTGAACAACAAGTTTAATAAAAAAAGAGGGGTCAAATATGAAAGGATTAATTATTATTGGCAGTGCACAAGTGAATGCACATACAAGTGCACTAGCAAGATACTTAACTGAGCATTTTAAAACACATGATATTGAAGCGGAAATATTCGATTTAGCAGAAAAACCGTTAAATCAATTAGATTTTTCAGGAACAACACCGTCTATTGATGAAATCAAACAAAATATGAAAGATTTAAAAGAGAAAGCAATGGCGGCGGACTTTTTAATATTAGGAACGCCAAACTATCATGGTTCATATTCTGGAATATTGAAAAATGCATTAGATCATCTAAATATGGATTATTTTAAAATGAAACCTGTAGGCTTAATAGGAAATAGTGGTGGTATTGTTAGTTCAGAGCCATTGTCACATTTAAGAGTAATCGTCAGAAGTTTACTAGGCATTGCTGTACCAACTCAAATAGCAACACATGATTCTGATTTTGCTAAAAATGAAGATGGTTCATATTACTTAAATGATAGTGAATTCCAATTACGAGCAAGATTATTTGTCGATCAAATTGTATCTTTTGTGAATAATAGTCCATATGAACATTTAAAATAATATTAAAAAATATGTAAATATACATTAAAAATAGGTATGTAGCTTAAGGTATTTCATTGAGAATGCTTTTAAGTCACATGCCTATTTTTTGTTCTAATGCACCAATAGTAAGCCTTTGAGATTACTGTTGTGAGCAATGTTATTAATTAAAATAAGATGTAATAGCGAATTGAAAACAAGCTTAGATTAAAAGTGAGTTTTAAAAATATAGATAAATAATTTAAAGCAATTAAAGAAAAAAAGTATTAAAAATTGCAATTCTTAAACTGGAATTCATATTAATATTTGTAGCAAATAACATTGTAAAATAAAGAAAAATAATTAAAGTATTGCACTTTATTGAAATTTATATTACGATAGTAATGCAGAAATTTATATATGCAAAATATTATATTTATCAAATTTTGATATTTTAAAGGAGTATTATTAAATGAATAATAAAAAGACAGCAACAAATAGAAAAGGCATGATACCAAATCGATTAAACAAATTTTCGATAAGAAAGTATTCTGTAGGTACTGCTTCAATTTTAGTAGGGACAACATTGATTTTTGGGTTAAGTGGTCATGAAGCTAAAGCGGCAGAACATACGAATGGAGAATTAAATCAATCAAAAAATGAAACGACAGGCACAAGTGAGAATAAAACAACTGAAAAAGTTGATAGTCGTCAACTAAAAGACAATACGCAAACTGCAACTGCAGATCAGCCTAAAGTGACAATGAGTGATAGTGCAACAGTTAAAGAAACTAGTAGTAACATGCAATCACCACAAAACGCTACAGCTAATCAATCTACTACACAAACTAGCAATGTAACAACAAATGATAAATCATCAACTACATATAGTAATGAAACTGATAAAAGTAATTTAACACAGGCTAAAGATGTTTCAGCTACTCCTAAAACAACGACTATTAAACCAAGAACATTAAACCGTATGGCTGTGAACACAGTAGCAGCACCACAACAAGGTACAAATGTTAATGATAAAGTTCATTTTTCAAATATTGATATTGCTATTGATAAAGGACACTTAAATAAAGATACTGGCAAAACTGAATTTTGGGCAACTTCAAGTGATGTTTTAAAATTAAAAGCGAATTACACAATCGATGATTCTGTTAAAGAGGGCGATACATTTACTTTTAAATATGGTCAATATTTCCGTCCAGGTTCTGTAAGATTACCTGCACAAAATCAAAATTTATATAATGCCCAAGGTAATATTATTGCAAAAGGTATTTACGATAGTAAAACAAATACAACAACGTATACTTTTACGAATTATGTAGATCAATATACAAATGTTAGCGGTAGCTTTGAACAAGTTTCATTCGCCAAACGTGAAAATGCAACAACTGATAAAACTGCTTATAAAATGGAAGTTACATTAGGAAACGATAAATATAGTAAAGACGTCATTGTCGATTATGGTAATAAAAAAGGACAACAACTCATTTCAAGTACAAACTATATTAACAATGAAGATTTATCACGTAATATGACTGTTTATGTAAACCAACCTAAAAATAAATATACAAAAGAAACATTAGTAACAAATTTAACTGGTTATAAATTTAATCCAGATGCTAAAAACTTTAAAATTTATGAAGTAACTAACCAAAATCAGTTTGTGGATAGTTTCACCCCAGATACTTCAAAACTTACAGATGTCACTGATAAATTTAAAATTACATACAGTAATGATAATAAGACGGCGACAGTAGATTTATTGAATGGTCAATCTAGTAGTGATAAACAATACATCATTCAACAAGTTGCTTATCCAGATAATAGTTCAACAGATAATGGGAAAATTGATTATACTTTAGAAACACAAAATGGAAAAAGTAGTTGGTCAAACAGTTATTCAAATGTGAATGGCTCATCAACTGCTAATGGCGACCAAAAGAAATATAATCTAGGTGACTATGTATGGGAAGATACAAATAAAGATGGTAAACAAGATGCCAATGAAAAAGGGATTAAAGGTGTTTATGTCATTCTTAAAGATAGTAACGGTAAAGAATTAGATCGTACGACAACAGATGAAAATGGTAAATATCAGTTCACTGGTTTAAGCAATGGAACTTATAGTGTAGAGTTTTCAACACCAGCCGGTTATACACCGACAACTGCAAATGCAGGTACAGATGATGCTGTAGATTCTGATGGACTAACTACAACAGGTGTCATTAAAGACGCTGACAACATGACATTAGATAGTGGATTCTACAAAACGCCAAAATATAGTTTAGGTGATTATGTTTGGTACGACAGTAATAAAGATGGTAAACAAGATTCGACTGAAAAAGGAATTAAAGGTGTTAAAGTTACTTTGCAAAACGAAAAAGGCGAAGTAATTGGTACAACTGAAACAGATGAAAATGGTAAATACCGCTTTGATAATTTAGATAGTGGTAAATACAAAGTTATCTTTGAAAAACCTGCTGGCTTAACTCAAACAGGTACAAATACAACTGAAGATGATAAAGATGCCGATGGTGGCGAAGTTGATGTAACAATTACGGATCATGATGATTTCACACTTGATAATGGTTACTACGAAGAAGAAACATCAGATAGCGACTCAGATAGCGACTCAGATTCGGACAGCGACTCAGACTCAGATAGCGACTCAGATTCGGACAGCGACTCAGACTCAGATAGCGATTCGGACTCGGATGCAGGAAAACATACACCTGTTAAACCAATGAGTACTACTAAAGACCATCACAATAAAGCAAAAGCATTACCAGAAACAGGTAGTGAAAATAACGGCTCAAATAACGCAACGTTATTTGGTGGATTATTTGCAGCATTAGGTTCATTATTGTTATTCGGTCGTCGCAAAAAACAAAACAAATAATACAATATGACCCAGGTCCTTGTGGCCTGGTTTTTTTATAATTACACATGCAATAGATGTATTTTTCATATAAAATAAACAATAAAGATACGGAATAAAACTTATATGAGGCGATAATATGAATTACATTTTAGGAACAATTTTAGAAAGTAAAATTACAGGTGTAGAAAAAGCGCAAATAAATAGATTGAAGTTGTTCAAACAACACGGCATATCTTCAAAATGTGTATATGTTAAATGGAATCCTTATTCATACACATATGCGAAGCAACATCAGATTGAAAATGATGTATTTACAATGTATGACTATTTTCAAAAAGCAATCAATTATAAAAAGACAAAGCAAGTTAACTGGATACAGTATTGGGAAAAGTCATGTAGGTACACATTGAAATTTGTGGAAAATTCAAATGATGTCAGAATATATGATGAAGAGCAATTTGTAATGTATGCACATTTTTTAGATAAACAGTATCATCATTTAAACTATGTGAATTATTTTGATCATAAAAGAAGAAAAGTAAAACGCGAATTGTATGATGGAAGAGGCTTTTTAAGTTGTTCTCGAATTTTAGGTGAAGGACAACGGATTGTACTCGAAAATTACTATACACCTAATGGGGAAATCGTCATCCAAAAATATTTCGACGATATAAAAGGGAAAAACACGCTCACAAAGGTTATCTTAAATGAAGATCAGCATCAACAATTTTTTGATACAGAAGATGAATTAGTTCAATATTTTCTCCATCAATTATGTAAAAATAATGATCAAATCATATTAGATCGTCCTCATGAATTAGGAAATGTTATAGCGGGATTAAATCAAAGTATTCCAGTTATTGTTGTGCTCCACAGTACACATTTAGCCGACACCGGTAATGGTATAAAAAGTTTTTATAAAACAGTGTTTAATAATTTAACACGTTATAAAGCGATTGTTGTATCAACAGAACAGCAATGCCAAGATATTTCACAATATATTGAAAATAAAATACCAGTTATCAATATTCCGGTTGGCTACGTGGCAAATTTAAAGTATCAATTTGACATCAATCAAAAGGAGAAAAATCATATCATATCAATTGCTCGCCTCGTTGAAAATAAACAAATTAAACATCAAGTTGAAGTGATCAAGCAATTAGTAACAAAACATCCCAATATTCAATTAAATATTTATGGACATGGAAATGGTTTGTCAGAATATCGACAACTTGTAGAAGATTATCATTTATCGGAACATGTAAAATTTCATGGTTTTAAGACGCATATTAATGAAGAGATTGCTAAAGCAGAACTGATGTTATCGACAAGTAAAATGGAAGGTTTTGGCTTAGCAATTTTAGAGTCGCTTTCAGTAGGTACACCAGTGATCAGTTATGATGTAGATTATGGTCCATCAGAACTGATTCAAGATGGATTTAATGGCTATTTAGTACCTCAAGGTGACATCAATCAAATGGTTGAAAAGGTCGACCAATTACTAAATAATACTCAAAAATTGCAACAGTTTTCGATTAATAGCATAGAATCTGCACAACAGTACAATGCAACTACTATCAGTACAAAGTGGCAAAATATTTTAAACTAAGTCAAAAGAAAAAAGCATTTTCCTAGAATCATCTATTTAACAAACAACGTTCATACGAACTTACATGTTTAGTTAAATGACATAGGAAAACGCTTTTTTTTTATAAAAATAAAGGTGAAGTACATTTATATAAGACGAACAAATTGGTCCCATTGTTTAATTAACGACGCTTTACTATATTGTTGCGCTTTTGCCAAACTACCTTTTGACAGTCGTTGCTGTACTTCAGGATGATCAATCACATATTTTACTTTATCAAATAGGGCATCTTCATCATTTTTAGTAATTAAATAACCATTGAAATCAGGCGTAATTAATTCGTTAGGTCCATATTTAATATCATAACTAATAACTGGAACACCATGTGCTAAAGATTCAAGTAGCGCTAAAGAGAAACCTTCCATGTTACTTGTTATTAAACTCAAATAGGCATCGCTATATTCTTGGTCTAGATTGCTTAAAAAGCCGCGTAAGTAAACATGATTTTCCAATCCATATTTTTGTATCAATTCATTTAATTTTTTACTTTCAGAACCAAAACCATACATATGAAGCTCTATTTTTGGGACATACGATACTAAGCGTTTAATTAATTCAATTTGTTGATGTAATTGTTTTTCAGGTGAATAACGAGCAACGGAAATTAATTTAACACTGCGCTGATCTAATGTTTGGACTGGTGTATCAATTGTTTCACTATAGCCGACAGGAATATTAACAACTGGAATAGTACGGTTAATACGTTTTTCAACATCTAATTTTTGCTGCTCAGTAGAAACGATAATTGCACGATATCGAGATAAATTTTCAAACATCGCTTTATATACATTTTTAAATGGCGATGAATCTAATGCATCAATATTTTTAATGTGTGTACTGTGAAGCACAGCTACTACTGGGATTGACTCAGGCGTTAAGTTGAAAATAGGTGCTGTGTACACATTACGGTCACTGAAAAATAAATCCCCATGTTGATATAGTTGTTTAATGAAAAATGCGCCTAATTCCGTTTCATTATTAAAGAAATATTGTTTGTTAGCATAGTAAACAATAATTTTTTGTACTTCTGGTTTGCCATCTTTGTAAGAAAAATACTTTTCTAATTTTGTGTCACCTTCTGGATTATAGAAAAATTCACATAATGTTTGTTGTTTATCAACAAGAATCCTACTACAACTTAAAAAGCCACGCACATCATAAAAATCACGTTTTACTTTTCGTCTTTGACTATCAAAATGATTCACATAATCTAATATACGATATTTAGGATCTTGAAAATGGGCATACATTAAGAAACGCTCTTGATCATATATTCTAAAGTCATGACTATTTTCAACATGTTTTAAAGTATAATGACATTCATCAGTCCAATACGACAACCAGTCAAATGGTTCATTGCGTTCTAAATATGTTGCTTCTTGGAAGAAATCATACATATTAATATAGTCAGAACTAGTAATATAATTTTGGGCATTTCTATATAAATATCTATTCCATGACAGAAATACACATTGCGCTGGTCTTCCCATTTCTTTAAATAAATTTAAACGATTAATAATTGCTTTCTCTATCCCAGTTAAATTAACACCTAAACTATTACCTACAAAATAATTCATTTACAACACCACTTATATCTATTTTTTATAATTATATCACATAATATTTAATTACTTCTTTTAACTGGAAGATGTGTTTATTTATAAAACAACAAGTTTTGATATTTATAATGGTAGTAGTTATTCAGTCAACTACGACCAATATATCATTGTAGAGTTTAGGAAATTGATTTATGACTCAGGCACATCAAATGAGAAGATTTATAAAAGAGATATACAACTCTAGAAGGTATAATAAAAACGCGCAACTACTGTTACGCGTTTGAATTAATCATATGATATTATTTGCGATACTTTAATTTAGCGAAAGCATCATGTTGATGGATAGACTCTTCATTACGACATTCGATATCGAAACCGTCTAACCAATCAAATTCAACTAAGTCCGCGGCAATTAAACGAATTAAGTCTTCGACAAAACGTGGATTTTCATATGCACGCTCTGTCACACGTTTTTCATCAGGACGTTTTAAAATAGGGTATAGAATTGAACTTGCATTAGCTTCCATTGCATCTAAAATTTTATTTTTATAGTCATCAACTATGTCTTGATCTTTATTAATATATGTTTTAACAGTGACAACACCACGTTGGTTGTGCGCTGAATACTCACTTATTTCTTTTGAACAAGGGCATAGCGTTGTGACAGTTGCTTCAATAGTAAGTTCTTTACGTGTAACTTTATCACCGTCAATTGCTAATCCATAAGTGACATCGGCATTACCAACTGCTTTAATATTTGTGGTTGGACTATAGCGATCAAAGAACCATTTCCCAGAAACATCAACGCCTGCCGCATTTTGTTTCATATTCGTTTGTAAAGTGCGTAACACCTGATAAAGTGTATTAAATTCAAGTTCAATACCATTATCATAGTGCTTTTCAACACTTTCAATTATACGGCTCATATTAATACCTTTTTCGTCTTTTGTTAAACTTGTTGAAAAACTAAATGTGCCAGCTGTTTGATACTGGTCAACAAGTACAGGGTACACTAAGTTTTTAATACCAACTTCTTCTATTTCAAATAAAAAATCTTTATGTGTACTTTGTAAGTCTGTCATTTCGTTCTTAGTAGTAGGTTTCGTGCCTTCAATAGGATCTACGGAACCAAAGTGTTTCCAACGACCTTCTCGTGTCGATAAATCAAATTCAGTCATTTTTTTCCTCCGTTAAGATTTAAAGTGATATGTCCAATATGGTTCGACTGTTAAAAAGCTGTGTTGTTTACCATCGATTTCAGGACTTGCTAATTGTTTTAAAAATGGACCTGTTTGAGAAGCATGTGCTTCAAATGCCTTAATTTTAAGTTCTTTAAAATCTGTAATATCATTTTGAATATCAGGTTCTCCAAGAGCTTCGGTTGCATCATTACTGAACGCAACTAAAGTTAAACGAGGGCGTTCTTCTTTAGGCATGCGTTCAACCGTTCGAATTACAGCGTCTGCTGTTGCTTCGTGATCAGGATGTACTGCATATCCAGGATAAAATGAAATAATCAATGATGGATTTGTATCATCGATTAAAGATTTAATCATACCATCTATATGTTCGTAGGGTTCAAATTCGACAGTTTTGTCACGTAAACCCATTTTTCTTAAATCAGTAATACCAATAACTTTACAAGCTTCTTCTAGTTCACGCTCACGAATACTTGGTAATGATTCGCGTGTTGCAAATGGGGGATTACCTAAATTTCTGCCCATTTGTCCTAGGGTTAAACATGCATATGTTACAGGTATGCCTTTTTGGATATAACTTGCTAATGTGCCTGCAGATGAGAAGGTTTCATCATCAGGATGTGGAAATATTACTAATACATGTCTTTCGTCAGTCATGTTGATGCCTCCTCTATAAATTAAATGGTCGCTCACTAATTTGAAGTGCTGCAGCGAGTTGACCTTCGTAATTAAAACCTGCAATTAAAAATTCATCATGTTCATTGACCTCAAAATGCGTTAGACCTTGTACATAAACCCAACCACCATTTGATAGTTTAAGACCAATGCGATAAGGTTCTTTATTACCACCTTTTAGTTGTGCATGCGTATATGTTATTTGTATGTTTCTTAAAAAAGTACCAGCATTAAAAACACGTTGATCGAAATGGTTCGCATAGGCCCCATTTGTCGTTTCAACATGCAGATACACAGGTTTATGTTCAAAAGAAGCAAGTAAATCTATAACTTCTTGTTCTTTAATTGGTTCCAACACGTTCACTCCTTACACTATCAATGTGTTTATCTTTCTATTTTACTAAAAACTATTCGATAATTGTATACGATTGCTCAATTATTTATAAATTAATTTTCATGAAGGGTAATTACTCAGGATTACGTAATCATACAGCATTCGTTTTTTACTTTTAAAAATCAAAAATTTGTTGGAATTTGAAAAGTGTTAAACATTAAAAATGATGCTATATTAATGGTGTATGAATGAATTCATAAGTTTTTAAAATGTATTAAATTTGTGGAGGCATGTAAACAATGAAAGTATTAAACTTAGGATCGAAAAAACAAGCATCATTCTATGTTGCATGTGAGTTATATAAAGAGATGGCATTTAATCAGCACTGTAAACTAGGTTTAGCAACTGGTGGTACAATGACAGATTTGTATGAACAACTTGTTAAGTTATTAAATAAAAATCAGTTAAACGTAGATAATGTATCCACGTTTAATTTAGACGAATATGTAGGTTTAACCGCATCACATCCGCAAAGTTATCACTATTATATGGATGACATGCTTTTCAAACAATATCCTTATTTTAATAGAAAGAACATTCATATTCCAAATGGAGATGCCGATGATATGAATGCGGAAGCGTCAAAATATAATGACGTTTTAGAACAACAAGGTCAACGTGATATTCAAATTTTAGGTATTGGAGAAAATGGTCATATTGGATTTAATGAACCTGGTACGCCGTTTGATAGCGTTACTCATATCGTTGATTTGACTGAAAGTACTATTAAGGCTAATAGTCGATATTTTAAAAACGAAGATGATGTTCCAAAGCAAGCCATTTCGATGGGACTTGCTAATATTCTTCAAGCCAAACGTATCATTTTACTCGCATTTGGTGAAAAGAAACGTGCTGCTATTACACATTTATTAAATCAGGAAATTTCTGTTGATGTTCCAGCCACATTACTTCACAAACACCCGAATGTTGAGATATATTTAGACGACGAAGCTTGCCCGAAAAATGTTGCGAAAATTCATGTCGATGAAATGGATTGATTGCAATGTTTAATTAAGAAATGCCTCGGGAAAGGTTCCAATAGAAAGATAAAAAGCATTGGAAGGATGATTTTTAGTGGAATTACAATTAGCAATTGATTTATTAAACAAAGAAGACGCGGCTGAGTTAGCAAATAAAGTAAAAGATTATGTAGATATCGTAGAAATCGGTACGCCAATCATTTACAACGAAGGTTTACCAGCAGTTAAACATATGGCAGACAACATTAGTAATGTAAAAGTATTAGCAGACATGAAAATTATGGATGCAGCTGATTATGAAGTTAGCCAAGCAATTAAATTTGGCGCGGATGTAATTACAATACTAGGTGTTGCAGAAGATGCATCAATTAAAGCAGCTATTGAAGAAGCTCATAAAAATAATAAACAATTACTAGTTGATATGATTGCTGTTCAAGATTTAGAAAAACGTGCAAAAGAACTAGATGAAATGGGTGCGGATTATATTGCAGTACACACTGGTTATGATTTACAAGCAGAAGGGCAATCACCATTAGAAAGTTTAAGAACCGTTAAATCTGTTATTAAAAATTCTAAAGTTGCAGTAGCAGGTGGAATTAAACCAGATACAATTAAAGAAATTGTCGCTGAAAGTCCTGATCTTGTTATTGTTGGTGGCGGAATCGCAAATGCAGATGATCCAGTAGAAGCTGCAAAACAATGTCGCGCTGCAATCGAAGGTAAGTAATATGGCTGAATTTAGTGACTATCAATTAATTCTAGATGAATTAAAGATGACTTTGTCACATGTTGAAGCGGATGAATTTTCAACGTTTGCGTCCAAAATACTACATGCTAAACATATATTTGTAGCTGGCAAAGGACGTTCAGGATTCGTGGCGAATAGCTTTGCAATGCGCTTAAATCAGCTCGGCAAACAGGCACATGTTGTTGGAGAATCAACGACACCTGCGATTAAGTCGAATGATGTATTTGTAATTATCTCTGGTTCAGGTTCCACGGAACATTTAAGATTATTAGCAGACAAAGCAAAATCAGTAGGTGCTGACATCGTATTAATTACTACAAATAAAGATTCTGCAATAGGCAATCTAGCTGGGACGAACATCGTTTTGCCTGCAGGTACAAAATATGATGAACAAGGCTCGGCACAACCATTAGGAAGTTTGTTTGAACAAGCATCTCAATTATTTTTAGATAGTGTTGTAATGGGATTGATGACTGAAATGAATGTAACGGAACAAACGATGCAACAAAATCATGCTAATTTAGAATAAAACAAAGATAGTCGATAATATGAGGCCTAGGCAGAAATATTATCGATTATTTTTTTATTTAAATAATAAATTATAGTATAATATCAATAATAAACGAATAGGGGTGTTAATATTGAAGTTTGACAATTATATTTTTGATTTTGATGGTACGTTGGCAGACACGAAAAAATGTGGTGAAGTAGCAACACAAAGTGCATTTAAAGCATGTGGCTTAACGGAACCATCATCTAAAGAAATAACGCATTATATGGGAATACCTATTGAAGAATCATTTTTAAAATTAGCAGACCGACCATTAGATGAAGTAGCATTAGCAAAGTTAATCGATACATTTAGACATACATATCAATCTATTGAAAAGGACTATATTTATGAATTTGCGGGTATAACTGAAGCCATTACAAGTTTGTATAACCAAGGGAAAAAACTTTTCGTGGTGTCTAGTAAGAAGAGTGATGTATTAGAAAGAAATTTATCGGCTATTGGATTAAATCACTTGATTACCGAAGCTGTTGGATCCGATCAAGTAAGTGCATATAAACCAAACCCTGAAGGCATACACACAATTGTGCAACGCTACAATTTAAATAGCCAACAAACGGTTTATATTGGTGATTCAACATTTGATGTTGAGATGGCGCAACATGCTGGTGTACCATCTGCAGCAGTAACATGGGGAGCACATGATGCAAGGTCATTACTTCATTCAAATCCAGATTTTATAATCAATGATCCATCAGAAATTAATACAGTATTATAAAATTTGTTAAAACAGAGAATACCATGGTTAAAATGTATATTCATAAATATTAGATTATACATAGAAATATTTCGCTTTAGATTAGGAATTTAAAATAAATATTTATTAAACATCATGAATTTTTAAAGAGTGATGTCTGATTCGTTGATCATTTATTTTTGTACAAATAAATTAAAGTAAAGACAAAGTTATTGAAGTAAATCGAATATAAACATTTAAATATGATGTCGAAAATGGCGATAGCATATGACTTACATGAAGTTGTGTGCTATCGCTATTTTTAGTTATAATTCCAAAAAGTTAATCGTTCGATGATTTAAGAATTATTATTGTTTAATTCAAATGTATGAGGGTATAAAATCATTGAATTTAATTCGATAAAGTGAAATTTTTGAACAAACATACTTTTGTATTTATATAAAAGTTTAAATTCTTATAAATTTGACAAAACTAATTAACTCCGTATAATTATGAAACATACAAGAGGGAGTGTATGAATTCATGGATTTTAATAAAGAGAATATTAACATGGTGGATGCAAAGAAAGCTAAAAAAACCGTTGTTGCAACCGGTATCGGTAATGCAATGGAATGGTTCGATTTTGGTGTCTATGCATATACAACTGCGTACATTGGAGCGAACTTCTTCTCTCCAGTAGAGAATGCAGACATTCGACAAATGTTGACTTTCGCAGCATTAGCCATTGCGTTTTTATTAAGACCAATTGGTGGTGTCGTATTTGGTATTATTGGTGACAAATATGGACGTAAAGTTGTATTAACATCTACAATTATTTTAATGGCATTTTCAACATTAACCATTGGATTATTGCCAAGCTATGATCAAATTGGACTTTGGGCACCAATACTATTATTGCTTGCAAGAGTACTGCAAGGATTTTCAACAGGTGGAGAGTATGCGGGGGCAATGACATATGTTGCCGAATCATCTCCAGATAAGCTTCGTAACTCATTAGGTAGTGGACTAGAAATTGGGACATTATCAGGTTACATAGCTGCTTCAATTATGATTGCTGTATTAACATTCTTTTTAACAGATGAACAAATGGCATCATTTGGTTGGAGAATCCCATTCTTACTTGGTTTATTCCTAGGATTATTCGGCTTATATTTACGTCGTAAGCTTGAAGAATCACCAGTTTTCGAAAATGATGTTGCAACACAACCAGAACGAGACAACATTAACTTTTTACAAATCATCAGATTTTATTACAAAGATATATTTGTGTGTTTTGTAGCTGTTGTATTCTTCAATGTTACGAACTATATGGTAACTGCATATTTACCAACCTATTTAGAACAAGTTATTAAATTAGATGCAACGACAACAAGTGTATTAATTACTTGTGTCATGGCAATAATGATTCCATTAGCATTAATGTTTGGTAAGTTAGCGGATAAAATAGGTGAAAAGAAAGTATTTCTAATTGGTACTGGTGGGCTAACATTATTTAGTATCATCGCATTTATGTTATTACATTCACAATCATTTGTTGTAATAGTAATCGGTATATTTATATTAGGATTTTTCTTATCAACTTACGAAGCGACAATGCCAGGGTCGTTACCAACGATGTTTTACAGTCATATAAGATATCGAACTTTATCAGTAACATTTAATATCTCTGTTTCGATATTTGGTGGTACGACGCCATTAGTTGCAACATGGTTAGTTACGAAAACTGGAGATCCATTAGCACCTGCGTATTATTTAACAGCAATCAGTGTTATTGGCTTTTTAGTTATTACATTCTTACATTTAAGTACAGCAGGAAAATCTCTAAAAGGTTCGTATCCAAATGTAGATAACGAGCAAGATAGAGCTTATTATGCAGAACACCCAAAAGAAGCATTATGGTGGGTTAAAGAACGTAAGAATTAGAGATTTTAATAAAAAGTATAAATCAATCGTATATAAGCACTTTAAAGCTAGTAGGTTCTGCTAACTTTAAAGTGCTTTTTAAATTGAGAACTGTAATTAGCCGTAATAAAGTTTTTGTATATACATAAACCCCCACTGCAATGATTATCGCAATGGGGGAAAGAGGGGACTTAAAGCATATGTTTAGCTTTGAATACTTAAAATTCTCTTGCTATTGAAATGTTAGGATGTAAATATGTCTTAGAGTATTTTGTCCAACGCAATTAATATTGAGACTCTAACCTTCAATATTATTATAGAGAACACAAACTTAAATAGATTGGGTGACTTATTTGTGTCAGTTATTGCGATTGCGATAACTTCTTTTCTCTATATACATATAGTAACGTCTTATCTAATAAAAAACATGGTACTACAGTATCAAATTTATCTAGGGCTTAAGTTTGATTTTTATAATAGGCAGGTTTACCTGATAAAAATACTTATTCATTATATAATGTTAACAAGATGTATTTTAAAGTTTACATTGAGTGAGGGATATTGATGAACGTAATTTTAGAACAGTTGAAAACACATACTCAAAATAAACCTAATGACATAGCATTACATATCGATGATGAAACAATTACATATAGTCAACTAAATGCCCGCATCACTAGTGCAGTTGAATCTTTGCAGAAATATTCACTTAATCCTGTCGTTGCTATTAATATGAAATCACCGGTGCAAAGTATTATTTGTTATTTAGCTTTGCATCGTTTACATAAAGTGCCTATGATGATGGAAGGTAAATGGCAAAGTACTATACATCGTCAATTGATTGAAAAATATGGTATTAAAGATGTAATTGGAGATACAGGTCTCATGCAGAGTATAGATTCACCGATGTTTATTGATTCAACGCAATTACAGCACTATCCCAATTTATTACATATTGGTTTTACTTCAGGGACAACTGGACTGCCAAAAGCATATTATCGTGATGAAGATTCATGGTTGGCTTCTTTTGAAGTTAATGAAATGTTGATGTTAAAAAATGAAAATGCAATAGCAGCCCCTGGACCACTATCGCACTCGTTAACATTATATGCGTTATTGTTTGCTTTAAGTTCCGGTCGTACTTTTATAGGACAGACCACTTTTCATCCTGAAAAGTTACTTAATCAATGTCGTAAAATATCATCATACAAAGTTGCTATGTTTCTTGTTCCAACGATGATTAAATCATTATTGTTAGTTTACAACAATGAACATACAATCCAATCATTTTTTAGCAGTGGAGATAAGCTGCATTCTTCTATTTTTAAAAAGATAAAAAATCAAGCAAATGACATAAATTTGATTGAATTTTTTGGTACATCGGAAACCAGTTTTATCAGCTATAACTTGAATCAGCAAGCACCAGTTGAATCAGTAGGTGTGCTATTTCCAAATGTGGAATTGAAAACAACGGATCACGATCACAATGGTATAGGAACTATTTGTATAAAAAGTAATATGATGTTTAGTGGCTATGTAAGTGAACAATGTATAAATAATGATGAATGGTTTGTTACTAATGATAATGGCTATGTAAAAGAGCAGTATTTATATTTAACGGGACGTCAACAGGATATGTTAATTATTGGTGGTCAAAATATATATCCAGCACATGTTGAACGCCTTTTAACGCAATCGTCGAGCATTGATGAAGCAATTATCATCGGTATTCCAAATGAGCGTTTTGGTCAAATAGGCGTATTGCTTTATTCTAGTGATGTGACACTTACACATAAAAATGTAAAACAATTTTTAAAAAAGAAAGTGAAACGCTATGAAATTCCATCGATGATTCATCATGTAGAAAAGATGTATTACACTGCAAGTGGTAAAATTGCTAGAGAAAAAATGATATCGATGTATTTGAGAGGTGAATTATAATATGAATCAAGCAGTCATAGTTGCAGCTAAACGAACTGCATTTGGGAAATATGGTGGCACTTTAAAACATTTAGAGCCAGAACAATTGCTTAAACCTTTATTCCAACATTTTAAAGAGAAGTATCCAGAGGTAATATCTAAAATAGATGATGTAGTTTTAGGTAATGTTGTTGGGAATGGTGGCAATATTGCAAGAAAAGCATTGCTTGAAGCGGGGCTTAAAGATTCAATACCTGGCGTCACAATCGATCGGCAATGTGGGTCTGGACTTGAAAGTGTTCAATATGCATGTCGCATGATCCAAGCCGGAGCTGGCAAGGTATATATTGCAGGTGGTGTTGAAAGTACAAGTCGAGCACCTTGGAAAATCAAACGACCGCATTCTGTGTACGAAACAGCATTACCTGAGTTTTATGAGCGTGCATCATTTGCACCTGAAATGAGCGACCCATCAATGATTCAAGGTGCTGAAAATGTGGCCAAGATGTATGATGTTTCAAGAGAATTACAAGATGAATTTGCTTATCGAAGTCATCAATTGACAGCGGAAAATGTAAAGAATGGAAATATTTCTCAGGAAATATTACCTATAACCGTTAAAGGAGAAATATTCAACACTGATGAAAGTCTAAAATCACATATTCCGAAAGATAACTTTGGCCGATTTAAGCCCGTGATCAAAGGTGGGACCGTTACCGCTGCGAATAGTTGTATGAAAAATGATGGTGCAGTTTTATTGCTTATTATGGAAAAAGATATGGCATACGAATTAGGTTTCGAGCATGGTTTATTATTTAAAGATGGTGTTACGGTAGGTGTTGATTCTAATTTTCCTGGCATTGGTCCAGTACCAGCCATTTCCAACTTACTAAAAAGAAATCAATTAACGATAGAAAATATTGAAGTCATTGAAATTAACGAAGCGTTCAGTGCACAGGTGGTTGCCTGCCAACAAGCTTTAAATATTTCAAATACGCAATTAAATATATGGGGTGGTGCATTAGCATCAGGTCATCCATACGGTGCAAGCGGTGCCCAATTAGTGACGCGATTATTTTATATGTTTGACAAAGAGACTATGATTGCATCTATGGGGATTGGGGGAGGTCTAGGAAATGCAGCATTATTCACTCGATTCTAACCAGCGATTAAATGTGTCATTTTCTAAGGATAGTGTGGCTGCATATTATCAGTGTTTTAACCAACCTTATAGAAAAGAAGTACCACCATTAATGTGTGCGTCATTATGGTCAAAATTTGATTTATTTAAAAAATATGCAAATAGCGAACTGATTTTAACAAAATCAGCAATTAATCAAACTCAAAAGATAGAAGTAGACACAATATATGTAGGACGTTTAGAAGATATTGAATGCCGACAGATTCGCAATATCACACGTTATACAATGGCTTTAACATTAACTAAAAATGATCAACATGTCATAACGGTTACACAAACTTTTATTAAGGCGATGAAGTAGAGATGAAGTTTAATGAGATATGGATAAATGAATATTTGGCGCTCGTAAATGATGATAATCCAATACATAATGAGATTGTGCCAGGACAATTAGTGAGTCAAATGATGCTGATGGCTATGTCATTAGAGACAAACCAGTGTCAAATTAACTACGTTAAACCTATTTTAATAAATGAAAATATCGAATTCATTGAACAACACGAGCAAGAAATTATAGCAATTAATGACGATGGAGAGATTAAAATAAAAATTTCTTTGAGCACAAAAAAATAACCGATATTAGCTGCATGAACGCATATTAATTAGGAGATGAAAGGACAGCTAATATCAGTTATGTATTGTTATTATTATTGGGAACAGAGATGAATATAGGTTACGATTCTTTCTTTGCACGGGGATGCATTAATCTAAAATAATAATAACAACTATATCAATGTTTAATAAATTCTGGATTATTGGAACGATTAGTCAATTTAACTAACTTTCATATGATCTATATCGTCTTGTAATAAAGAGAGCAATTTGAATATTTCAGTATCACTAAATGAATCGTCACATTTAATTGAAACATGCTGAAACGTTTTGGTTATAATTTCATAAACTGGTGCGCCTTCATGGTGATACTGTCGATAAATAATCATAACCTATATTACCTCCTTTGCTACTCTATGGTTATATTATAAATAACATTTTTATGTGTGACATCAACCTTAAGTATCAACTTTTTATCAGACATAGAACGTATGATTTACTAAGACTATTTATGTATAAAAGTTCTAAATAAATATATATTTAATGAGTCGCCTGGCAGTCATTTGGGAAATATAACATATATGATTAGAGAGGCATCTATCGCAAAAGAATGATAATGATAGAGGTATTGAGCATATAGATGAGTTTAAGTTCATCTTGAAAATAAAGGGTTATTTAGTCATAGATGTAGATGTATAGGAAATATTTGTATGTATTGTTCGATATGTATGAAATTTTCAATAAAAGCTAATAACGCTTATATGTAACTTTCAAATTCAAATTATATACAGAGCATGATGATTATAAAAAAATAACCACATCACATAAATTGAGTTCATACCCAATTTAAGTGGTGTGGCTAATAATGTTGATTTATAGATGAACCGCCTAATCGTTAAACCTCTGTTACTTCAACATCGATATGTTCAATACGGTTGTATGCACCGTGATCCACAGGACCAACAAAATCATTCATTTTCCAACCGTTTTTAATAGCAGAAGCGACGAAAGCTTTCGCGCTAATCACAGCTTCTTTCGGTGACTTACCGTTAGCTAAATATGCAGTTGTTGCCGCAGCAAATGTACAACCAGCACCATGGTTATAACTTTGTTGGAACATGTCTGTTGTTAGTTGATAAAATGTTTGACCATCATAGTATAAGTCATACGATTTATCTTGATCTAAAGCTTTGCCACCTTTAATGATGACATGCTGTGCGCCTTTATCAAAGATAATTGTTGCAGCCTTTTTCATATCTTCAATTGAATTTAATTTACCTAATCCTGATAATTGACCCGCTTCAAATAAGTTTGGCGTCACTACCGTTGCTTTAGGTAGTAAATATTTAATCATCGCCTCAGTATTTCCAGGATTAAGCACTTCATCTTCGCCTTTACAAACCATGACAGGATCTACTACAAAATATTGTGCATTAGATGCCTCATATACTTCTCCAGCACGTTTGATTATCTCCTCAGTACCTAACATACCTGTTTTAATAGCATCAGGTCCGATTGATAAAGCCGTTTCAAGTTGCTTTTCAAATACATCCATAGGTAATGGTGTGACATCGTGTGACCATGTATCTTTATCCATAGTAACGATGGCAGTTAAAGCGACCATACCATACGTATCTAATTCTTGAAATGTTTTTAAATCTGCCTGCATACCTGCGCCAGCACTTGTGTCAGAACCGGCAATTGTTAAAACTTTCTTTAAAGCCATTGAGCTTCACTCCTACATAATAATATTGTATTCATCATATCATTTTTAACCTAATTGAAAAATATTAAGCATTCAATATTTGATGATTGTTGAAATGAATCATTCATACTATTGTAACTTTTGAAAATGTCATTCACTTTAGATAAGTGTGATATGTTAAAATATGTCCTGAGGTGAGATTGAATGGAATGGTCGCAAATTTTTCATGACATAACAACGAAACATGACTTTAAAGTTATGCATGATTTTTTAGAAAAAGAATATTCGACTGCAATCGTATACCCTGATAGGGAAAATATATATCAAGCGTTTGATTTAACACCGTTTGAAAATATCAAAGTTGTTATATTAGGACAAGACCCGTATCATGGTCCAAACCAAGCACATGGATTAGCATTTTCAGTGCAACCTAACGCAAAATTCCCTCCATCTTTACGTAATATGTATAAAGAATTAGCAGATGATATTGGATGTGTTAGACAAACACCGCATTTACAAGATTGGGCAAGAGAAGGCGTCTTGTTATTGAATACAGTTTTAACCGTAAGACAGGGTGAAGCAAATTCTCATCGTGATATTGGTTGGGAAACATTTACTGATGAAATTATTAAAGCAGTGTCTGATTATAAAGAACATGTTGTCTTTATTTTGTGGGGGAAACCTGCACAGCAAAAAATAAAGCTTATCGATACATCTAAACATTGTATTATAAAATCAGTGCATCCTAGTCCACTGTCTGCATATAGAGGATTCTTTGGATCAAAACCGTATTCCAAAGCGAATGCCTATTTAGAGTCAGTAGGAAAATCACCAATTAATTGGTGTGAAAGTGAGGCGTAGATGGTGAATAGAGAAACTTTAATAGCACGAATTGAGCAAGAATTAGTACAAGCAGAGCAGGCGCAGCATGACCATGACTTTGAAAAACATATGTATGCCATACATATATTAACATCTTTATATGCTTCAACATCAAATACACCACATATTGGTGAACAACAAATGAACCGTCGTATTGCTAACCATAATCAAATGCCACAATCACAAATAACGCAGCCAACTCATCAAGTGACAGCTGCTGAAATTGAAGCGATGGGTGGTAAAGTAAATACGCATTCAGCACATCATCATAATAAGTCATATTCACAACCTTCAAACCAACAACAAAGATTAGCGACAGATGATGACATTGGCAATGGTGAATCCATATTTGATTTTTAAAAAGCAACAATGAAACATAATTACTTAATAGCTTGTTAAGTATGTAGGTTAATAATCAAGACACATATACTTATATTCGAGTGTTCGGATTTAAACATTTATTAATACTGAATTATATAAGGAGAGGTAGCAATGAAATTATTTATTATTTTAGGTGCATTAAACGCGATGATGGCTGTCGGAACAGGTGCATTTGGTGCGCATGGTTTACAAGGAAAAATAAGTGATCACTATTTATCAGTATGGGAAAAAGCAACGACGTATCAAATGTACCATGGCTTAGCATTATTAATTATAGGTGTAATTAGTGGTACAACTTCAATCAATGTTAACTGGGCTGGCTGGTTAATATTTGCTGGTATTATTTTCTTTAGTGGATCATTATATATTTTAGTATTAACTCAAATTAAAGTTTTAGGTGCGATTACGCCAATTGGTGGCGTATTGTTCATCATTGGATGGATAATGTTAATCATTGCGACATTCAAATTTGCTGGTTAAATTTTAAAACTTTAGATTACCTATGTAACTAAACATTAAATTTTTAATAAAAATAATCAAGAAAAAGAGTTACAAACTCATCTTTTGGGTATAGAATACCTTCGAGGTGAGTTTTTATTTATGGAAAAAAAGAATAAGCAAATAGATAGAGGCGATTTAAAACAAAACCTATCTGAAAAGTTTGTATGGGCGATTGCATATGGTTCATGTATCGGATGGGGCGCATTCATCTTACCAGGAGACTGGATTAAGCAGTCAGGTCCGATTGCAGCATCAATTGGTATTGTTATTGGTGCATTATTAATGATATTAATTGCGGTTAGTTATGGCGCATTAGTAGAGAGATTTCCAGTATCAGGGGGCGCGTTTGCCTTTAGTTTCTTAAGTTTCGGCAGATATGTGAGTTTCTTCTCATCATGGTTTTTAACTTTTGGTTATGTCTGTGTCGTTGCTTTAAATGCGACCGCATTCAGTTTACTAGTTAAATTCTTATTGCCAGATGTCTTAAATAATGGGAAACTATACACCATTGCGGGCTGGGACGTTTATATTACGGAAATCATTATTGCGACCGTATTACTACTTGTATTCATGCTAGTAACGATTCGTGGCGCAAGTGTATCTGGATCATTACAATATTATTTCTGTGTGGCGATGGTAATCGTCGTATTATTGATGTTCTTTGGTTCATTCTTTGGTAATAATTTTGCACTTGAAAATTTACAACCGTTAGCTGAACCTAGCAAAGGATGGTTAGTGTCTATTGTGGTTATTGTATCCGTGGCACCATGGGCATATGTTGGATTTGATAATATTCCACAAACAGCAGAAGAGTTTAACTTTGCACCAAACAAGACATTTAAGCTTATCGTGTACAGTTTATTAGCAGCATCATTAACTTATGTTGTCATGATTTTATACACTGGTTGGTTATCAACAAGTCATCAAAGTTTAAATGGGCAGTTGTGGTTAACAGGTGCTGTTACACAAACAGCATTTGGTTATATTGGATTAGGTGTATTAGCAATTGCAATTATGATGGGTATATTTACTGGTTTAAATGGATTCTTGATGAGTTCAAGTCGCTTGTTATTTTCTATGGGACGTTCAGGTATTATGCCAACAATGTTTAGTAAATTACATAGTAAATACAAAACACCATATGTCGCAATCATATTCCTAGTAGGTGTGTCGTTAATTGCACCTTGGCTAGGAAGAACTGCATTGACTTGGATTGTAGATATGTCATCTACAGGTGTATCCATTGCCTACTTTATTACATGTTTGTCTGCAGCGAAATTATTCAGTTATAACAAACAAAGTAATACGTATGCACCGGTTTACAAAACGTTTGCTATTATCGGCTCATTTGTATCATTCATTTTCTTAGCGTTGTTATTAGTGCCAGGTTCTCCTGCAGCACTGACTGCACCGTCTTATATTGCATTACTTGGATGGTTAATCATCGGTTTAATATTCTTTGTGATTCGATATCCTAAATTGAAAAATATGGATAATGATGAATTAAGTCGCTTGATTTTAAATAGAAGTGAAAATGAAGTTGATGATATGATTGAAGAACCTGAAAAAGAAAAAACTAAATAATAAAAGAATCGCACAATATACCTTCTTCATTCGGAGGCGTATCGTGCGATTTTTTGTATTATAAATTGACATTTAAGACGAGGCAGCTGAACCTTATATATAATTGCTAAGAGTTTGGGCTGAGCCATTTCTAACAATATTTATAATCGTTTAAAAGATTTCACGAACCCAGAAACAATTAATTTGGAAATTTGGTCGGCGAATAATAAACCTAATGCGATGGCGCCTGCAATAAGTGTTACTTCTAACATTGTATTTATTGCTGTGCTGAAATTTAATAAGACTAAATTTTTCGTTGCATCGTAAGCTAATCCACCAGGTACTAATGGAATGATACCCGTTACCATAAAAATGATGGCAGGTTCTTTTTGTTTACGAGCCATATAATGACTTAACAAGCCTAATGCTAAACTACCAAAGAAACTAGAGTATATAGTGTGCACATTAAAGCCGTTGAAGAATAAGGTGTAAACCATCCATCCACATGTACCAACGAAACCACATGATAGATATAATTTTCTAGGTGCATCAAAAATGACGCAGAAGAACATTGAAGCTAAAAAGCTAAAGATAAAGTTTAAGATCCAAAACATAGTCTGATACTCCTATACTAAAATTAATACGCTACCAACGCCAGCACCGATGCCAAACGCAGTAACCAATGCTTCTAATGATTTCGTTGTGAACATCAACATGTGTCCACCAAATAAATCTTGTATTGCGTTTGTTATTAATACACCAGGAACAATAGGCATGACTGCCGCAATGATAATAGTTGCCAAGTCACCTGTTGGGATAAGTGTATGTCCAATAACGGCGATAATCCCAATAACTAATGAACCAATGAATTCTGGGATAAACTGTGCATGTAACTTGCGATCTAAAATCTCAGTGACTAGGTATCCTAGACTACCTGCTAATATCGCAGTTAAAACATCAATCAATCTACCACCTTGTAAATATAAGAAACTCATTGCAATCATTGCTGCAGCAAAACCTTTAAAGGGAAGACTGCTGTCACGCTTAGCAACATATATTTTTTCAAGTTGCGTTTTTGCTTCGGCTAAAGAAATTTCATTGTTTGTAATTTGACGCGAAATTTTATTAGCTTGAGAAATTTTTATTAAGTTTGTATCTCGAGAGGTAATTCTAAATATTCTAGGAAACGATTCCGAATGTAACGTAAACTGGATGACAGTGTTTGTAACAAAGCTGTTACTTTCACTGTAACCAAGTTTTTTTGCAATACGTGTCATGGTATCTTCTACACGCGTACCTTCTGCACCAGATTCTAATAGTATGCGAGCAGCAAGCATGACAACGTCTTTGATAAGTACCTCTTGTTTGTATTCTTCTGAATTTATGTCCATTTCATCACCATTGTTTATAAGAATTTAATACTCATTATAGTTTATACACTATAAAATAACCACATGAGCTTTTTGATAAGTTGTTATTGATTTTAAAAAACTAATATTTGATACTATTGTAATAATAATCATCGGAATTTTTAGTAGTTAAAATTCTCTTGAAGTATAAAAAGGAAAAATTATTGAAAAAAATTCGACAAAAATATGTTTCAAATATTTCAAATAGGTTAAAATAATATTAGTTAACCATTACAAAAATTGTATAGAGTAGCGACTGTATAATTTCTATTGAGGTTAACGTTTATATGTAGTGATAGTAGTTAAAGTTCTCCCAAGGAAGACTACTCGGGTACACTTTGCTATGAGCAAAGTGTACTTTGTTATTGATAATACATTAGCACATATATATAAGTTTAAACATACAGATTTCAACTATTTACCAAATCACGTCTTATGTATACGGGAATATACTGAAGATAAACGAAAAATTCCAAGCTTAAACCGATAAGCTTGGAATTTTTTATTAATTTATAAACGTACCAATGTATTAAGAAATCGCAAAGAATTGATCGAATTCGTTTGTGTTAATAATATGTCCTACAAAGAAACTACCGAATTCACCGTATCGTGCTGTTGTTTCATCAAAGCGCATTTCGTATACAATTTTTTTGAATTGTAATACGTCATCTGAGAACAATGTTACGCCCCATTCGAAATCATCAAACCCTACAGAACCAGTAATAAATTGTTTGATTTTGCCAGCATATTTTCTACCAATCATACCATGGTCATACATTAATTTTTGGCGTTCTTCCATAGTTAACATGTACCAGTTATAAGTTTCATTACGACGTTTGTTCATTGGATAGAAACAAATATAATCAGAATGTGGTAATTCTGGGTATAATCTTGCTTTGATATGAGGGTTCTCATAAGGATCTTCATCAGATTTACCAGCTAAATAATTGCTCAATTCAATGACTGAAACATATGAATATGTAGGGATTAGGAAGTCAGCAATGCGCAATTTGTTAAATTCATTTTCAATATGATTTAAAGACTTCATTTCAGGACGTAAGAACCATAATAACAAATCTGCTTTTTGACCAGTTATATTATAAATAGCTTGATCACCAGATTTTGATGATCTTACAGTTGCTGTATTTTCTAAAAATGATTGAAATTCAGTGACAAGTGCATCGCGTTCGTTCTTTGGAACTAGACGTAATGATGCCCAATCAACTGCATAAAATAAATGTAGACTATACCAACCATCTAATGTTTCGGCTGCTTGACTCATGTTTATCGCTCCTTTTCAAAAATCATCAGTTCTTTATAAATTTTATCATAAAGCAAAGGGGTAACGATAAAATTATGATTACAAATTGGTGACGTGGCATTATGAAATAAAATGGCGTATAATTATACCGTGAATGATTAATAAGATTTATATTACAGGAGGACATTATGGCTGATTTATTAAATGTATTAAAAGACAAACTTTCTGGTAAAAACGTTAAAATCGTATTACCTGAAGGAGAGGACGAGCGTGTTCTAACAGCTGCAACACAATTACAAGCAACAGATTATGTTACACCAATCGTGTTAGGTGATGAGACTAAGGTTCAATCTTTAGCGCAAAAACTTAATCTTGATATTTCTAATATTGAATTAATTAATCCTGCGACAAGTGAATTTAAAGCTGAATTAGTCCAATCATTTGTTGAACGACGTAAAGGTAAAGCGACTGAAGAACAAGCGCAAGAATTATTAAACAATGTGAACTACTTCGGTACAATGCTTGTTTATGCTGGTAAAGCAGATGGTTTAGTTAGTGGTGCAGCACATTCAACAGGAGACACTGTGCGTCCAGCTTTACAAATCATCAAAACGAAACCAGGTGTATCAAGAACATCAGGTATCTTCTTTATGATTAAAGGTGATGAACAATACATCTTTGGTGATTGTGCAATCAATCCAGAACTTGATTCACAAGGACTTGCAGAAATTGCAGTAGAAAGTGCAAAATCAGCATTAAGCTTTGGCATGGATCCAAAAGTTGCAATGTTAAGCTTTTCAACAAAAGGGTCTGCTAAATCAGACGACGTGACAAAAGTTCAAGAAGCTGTCAAATTAGCACAACAAAAAGCTGAAGAAGAAAAATTAGAAGCAATCATTGATGGAGAATTCCAATTTGATGCTGCGATTGTACCAGGTGTTGCTGAGAAAAAAGCGCCAGGTGCTAAATTACAAGGTGATGCAAATGTCTTTGTATTCCCAAGTTTAGAAGCTGGTAATATTGGTTACAAAATTGCACAACGTTTAGGTGGATATGATGCAGTTGGTCCAGTATTACAAGGTTTAAATTCTCCAGTAAATGACTTATCACGTGGCTGTTCAATTGAAGATGTATACAATCTTTCAATTATCACAGCAGCGCAAGCCTTACAATAACGATGGATTTAGCGAGTAAATATTTTAATGGCGTCAACTGGCGATATATCGATCATTCTTCTGGATTAGAGCCTATGCAATCTTTCGCATTCGATGATACATTTTGTGAAAGTGTGGGCAAAGATATATCAGATAATGTTGTGCGTACTTGGATTCATCAACATACTGTTATTCTTGGTATTCATGATTCAAGATTGCCGTTTTTAAAAGATGGCATTGATTATTTAACGAATGAGATTGGTTATAATGCCATTGTTAGAAATTCTGGTGGCTTAGGTGTCGTTCTAGATCAAGGTGTATTAAATATATCGCTGATGTTCAAAGGACAAACAGAAACAACGATTGATGAAGCGTTTACTGTGATGTATCTTTTAATTAGCAAAATGTTCGAAGATGAGAATGTTGATATTGATACGATGGAAATTGAACATTCTTATTGCCCAGGAAAATTTGACTTAAGTATCGATGGTAAAAAATTTGCAGGCATATCGCAACGAAGAGTTAGAGGCGGTATTGCTGTACAAATTTATCTTTGTGTTGAAGGCTCTGGTTCAGAACGTGCATTGATGATGCAAACATTTTATGAACATGCTTTAAAAGGTGAAGTGACTAAATTTAAATATCCTGAAATTGAACCATCTTGTATGGCCTCATTAGAGACATTGCTTAACAAAACGATTACTGTTCAAGATGTAATGTTTTTACTATTATATGCAATCAAAGATCTTGGCGGTGTATTAAATATGACGCCCATTACTCAAGAAGAATGGCAAAGATACGATACGTATTTTGATAAAATGATTGAAAGAAACAAGAAAATGATAGACCAAATGCAATAGTTAAATATTTAACAGCCCCTTTCAAGTTATCGTTTGGGGCTGTTATTTTTGAAAGTATCCATAAATAGCATAAATATGTTATTGGCCTAATATTTAAATTGAACATCATTAAATTAAAAGTAATGATATGATTGAAATAATAAATTTAATAAGAAAATTTCATGTTTTACGTATTAAATAGATTGAGAATAGGGTATATATAATGCGTATGACTATGAAAGAAACGGCCTTCTATTGAAATGTTCTAATACTTTAGTAGTAAATCTATATATTCCAATTATTATTTGTAGTATTATAGTTAGGGTGGAAAATTATAAATTGTAGGGCTATTTTATAAAAAGATAAAGAATCTGAAATATCACTCGATAAGATTTAAACTTTGAAGTAAACGAAAGTTAGTTTTATACTAATCAAGTTAAGTCAAATATAAATTCAAAATAAAGATTATACATAATATGAATAATGTGAGATAAAGACTGCAATGAAATTTGACGCGAATGCGTATGCAACTTAGAATATGATGTCTTTTACTAATAAATAAAAATAATGAATCAAGTATAGGATAAATATAAAAGGTGATATTGACATGACAAGAAAAGGATATGGGGAATCGACAGGTAAGATTATTTTAATAGGAGAACATGCTGTTACATTTGGAGAGCCTGCTATTGCAGTACCGTTTAACGCAGGTAAAATCAAAGTTTTAATAGAAGCCTTAGAGAGCGGGAACTATTCGTCTATTAAAAGCGATGTTTACGATGGTATGTTATATGATGCGCCTGACCATCTTAAGTCTTTGGTGAACCGTTTTGTAGAATTAAATAATATTACAGAGCCGCTAGCAGTAACGATCCAAACGAATTTACCACCATCACGTGGATTAGGATCGAGTGCAGCTGTCGCGGTTGCTTTTGTTCGTGCAAGTTATGATTTTTTAGGGAAATCATTAACGAAAGAAGAACTCATTGAAAAGGCTAATTGGGCAGAGCAAATTGCACATGGTAAACCAAGTGGTATTGATACGCAAACGATTGTATCAGGCAAACCAGTTTGGTTCCAAAAAGGTCATGCTGAAACATTGAAAACGTTAAGTTTAGACGGCTATATGGTTGTTATTGATACTGGTGTGAAAGGTTCAACAAGACAAGCGGTAGAAGATGTTCATAAACTTTGTGAGGATCCTCAGTACATGTCACATGTAAAACATATCGGTAAGTTAGTTTTACGTGCGAGTGATGTGATTGAACATCATAACTTTGAAGCCTTAGCGGATATTTTTAATGAATGTCATGCGGATTTAAAGGCGTTGACAGTTAGTCATGATAAAATAGAACAATTAATGAAAATTGGTAAAGAAAATGGTGCGATTGCTGGAAAACTTACTGGTGCTGGTCGTGGCGGAAGTATGTTATTGCTTGCCAAAGATTTACCAACAGCGAAAAATATTGTAAAAGCTGTAGAAAAAGCTGGTGCAGCACATACTTGGATTGAGAATTTAGGAGGTTAATGCGTTGATTAAAAGTGGCAAAGCACGTGCACATACGAATATTGCACTTATAAAATATTGGGGTAAAAAAGATGAAGCACTAATCATTCCAATGAATAATAGCATATCTGTTACATTAGAAAAATTTTACACTGAAACGAAAGTCACTTTTAACGACCAGTTAACACAGGATCAATTTTGGTTGAATGGTGAAAAGGTTAGTGGCAAAGAATTAGAGAAAATTTCAAAATATATGGATATTGTCAGAAATAGAGCTGGCATCGATTGGTATGCAGAAATTGAAAGCGACAATTTTGTACCAACAGCAGCAGGGTTGGCTTCATCGGCAAGCGCATATGCAGCTTTAGCAGCAGCTTGTAATCAAGCGCTAGACATGCAGCTGTCAGATAAGGTTTTATCGAGATTGGCGCGAATTGGTTCGGGTTCTGCGTCGCGTAGTATTTATGGTGGATTTGCAGAATGGGAAAAAGGGTATAGTGATGAGACGTCATATGCCGTTCCACTTGAATCGAATCATTTTGAAGATGACCTTGCCATGATATTTGTTGTGATTAATCAACATTCTAAAAAGGTACCTAGTCGATATGGTATGTCATTGACACGAAACACATCAAGGTTTTATCAATATTGGTTAGATCATATTGATGAAGATTTAGCTGAAGCAAAAGCAGCGATTCAAGACAAAGATTTTAAACGTCTTGGTGAAGTAATTGAAGAAAATGGTTTGCGTATGCATGCCACGAATCTAGGATCAACACCGCCGTTCACATATCTTGTGCAAGAAAGTTATGATGTAATGGCGCTCGTTCACGAATGCCGAGAAGCGGGATATCCGTGTTATTTTACGATGGATGCGGGTCCTAATGTGAAAATACTTGTAGAAAAGAAAAACAAGCAACAGATTATAGATAAATTATTAACACAGTTTGATAATAACCAAATTATTGATAGTGACATTATTGCCACAGGAATTGAAATAATTGAGTAAGGAAGAGATAAAATGATTCAGGTCAAAGCACCCGGAAAACTTTATATTGCTGGAGAATATGCTGTAACAGAACCAGGATATAAATCTGTACTTATTGCGTTAGATCGTTTTGTAACTGCTACTATTGAAGAAGCAGACCAATATAAAGGTACCATTCATTCAAAAGCATTACATCATAACCCAGTTACATTTAGTAGAGATGAAGATAGTATTGTCATTTCAGATCCACATGCAGCAAAACAATTAAATTATGTGGTCACAGCTATTGAAATATTTGAACAATACGCGAAAAGTTGCGATATAGCGATGAAGCATTTTCATCTGACTATTGATAGTAATTTAGATGATTCAAATGGTCATAAATATGGATTAGGTTCAAGTGCAGCAGTACTTGTGTCAGTTATAAAAGTATTAAATGAATTTTATGATATGAAGTTATCTAATTTATACATTTATAAACTAGCAGTGATTGCAAATATGAAGTTACAAAGTTTAAGTTCATGCGGAGATATTGCTGTGAGTGTATATAGTGGATGGCTAGCGTATAGTACTTTTGATCATGAATGGGTTAAGCATCAAATTGAAGATACTACGGTTGAAGAAGTTTTAATCAAAAACTGGCCTGGATTGCACATCGAACCATTACAAGCACCTGAAAATATGGAAGTACTTATCGGTTGGACTGGCTCACCGGCGTCATCACCACACTTTGTTAGCGAAGTGAAACGTTTGAAATCAGATCCTTCATTTTACGGTGACTTCTTAGAAGATTCACATCGTTGTGTTGAAAAGCTTATTCATGCTTTTAAAACAAATAACATTAAAGGTGTGCAAAAGATGGTGCGTCAGAATCGTACAATTATTCAACGTATGGATAAAGAAGCTACAGTTGATATAGAAACTGAAAAGCTAAAATATTTGTGTGATATTGCTGAAAAGTATCACGGCGCATCTAAAACATCAGGCGCTGGTGGTGGAGACTGTGGTATTACAATTATCAATAAAGATGTAGATAAAGAAAAAATTTATGATGAATGGACAAAACATGGTATTAAACCATTAAAATTTAATATTTATCATGGGCAATAAATGATTTGATAGGGGAGCAATCATCTAATTTAATTAGAAGATAAATGCTCCATTTTTTATTGCCAGCCGTGTTACGTATCTTGAAAAAAATATTAAAAAGAGTAAAATAGATAGAGTTAACGAAAAAATTAATGAAATCGACGATATAGATATGATAAAGAAAGGTGGGTAGCAATATGAAAAATACATTCCTTATTTGTGATGAATGTCAGGCAGTCAATATAAGAACGTTACAAAAGAAGTTGGAAAAATTAGATCCCGATGCTGAAATCGTGATAGGTTGTCAATCTTATTGTGGACCTGGACGCCGAAAAACATTCACTTTTGTTAATAACCGCCCACTGGCTGCGCTTACTGAAGAAGAATTAATCGAAAAAGTTTCTCAACAATTAAAGAAACCACGTGATTCTGAAGAAGAAGAGCGTTTAAGAAAACGACATGAAGAACGTAAACGTCGTAAAGAAGAACAAGATAGAAAGCTTAAAGAAAAATTAGAAAAGCGAAAAGCACAACAATAAAACCTGATGGCAGCATCATTCAATGCGTGCCACCAGGTTTTTATGTTTTGTCTAGAAATTAAATAAATCATTAAATGATTCGGCCATCGTAGGATGTGTATAAATATTATCTCGTAATACGGTATATGGAATGTTTTGATCAATCGCAAGTTTAATTATATTAATTAATTCTTCAGATTGCTTACCATATAATGTAGCACCTAAAATCATATTATTTTCATTATTAATGACTACTTTAAATAAACCCCTTGGATCATTGTTAATTTTGTGACGAGGTATTGCACTTACTAAAAGTTGGTGTTCAGTGTAATCATAATGTTGAGCGGCTGCTTCTTTACTAGTTAATCCAACACGTGATAATGGTGGATCTATAAATACTGTATAAGGCACGCTGCCTCTATTGTCAGTCGTACGTGACTGATTACCATATAACGCTGATTTGATAATTCGATAATCATCTAAAGATATATACGTAAATTGAAGTCCGCCTTTAACATCACCTGCAGCATAAATATGCGGCACAGTTGTTTGAAGATGAGCATTGACTTTAATTTCGCCTCTGTCGCCTAATTCGATATCAGTATTTTCTAAAGCTAAATCTGTATTCGGTTTGCGTCCGATAGCCAAAAGTACTGCATCAGCCTCAAAGTTGCCAACGTTAGTACGGACTGTTGTATGATGATCGTCAGATGACAATTCAGTCGTTTCAACATTTGTATGCAATGCAATGCCTTTATTTTCTAAGTCAGTAATAGCATGTGCAACGACATCTTGATCTTCGCGTGGCATAAATGATTCACCACGTTCTAATACTGTTACCTTACTACCTAAATTCGCAAACATTGAAGCAAATTCTAAGGCGATATAACCGCCACCTACAATAACGAGGTGCTTAGGTTGATAGTTAATGTTTAATAAACCTGTTGAATCGAAGACATGTTTAGCTTGATCAAGGTCTTTTATGTTAGGAATGACAGAGGTAGCACCGGTATTAATAATGATATGAGGTGCAGTAATACTATCGGCGATATCGCCATGCTGATCTAATAAATTCACTTCAGTATTAGATTTAAACTGCGCTTTAAAATCCAGTACATCAATGTTGTTATCGTCTGCTAATAAGTGGTAATTTTTATTGTTTAGCGCATTGACAACATCGTTTTTACGATTATAACTTGCTTCAAAGGATTTGCCTTCTAATCCATCATGTACAAGTGTCTTCGAAGGTATACATCCTATATTGATACAAGTGCCTCCATACATTTTCGAAGATTGTTCGATAACTGCGACGTGTTGACCTGTTGATGCAGCGTATTTCGCTAAAGTTTTACCAGCTTTCCCAAATCCTATTACAATTAAATCATATGTTTTCATGACATAAATCCTCCTTTTGAATGTCTTCAATGACATCTTTGATTGTTTTTCCATTATAAAAATTAATAATGATATTCTGTTCGTCTTGCTGATAATGTGACATGGTAGTTGCAATATTACGAGCAATTTGACAGTGACTGCCTTCGTCGCCAGTAAATAGACGTGTGTGGTGTTTTTTCTCTAAGACAAAATGTTTATATAATGTTGCTAGAGAGACATCAGCACTTTGATCATTTGCTAAATATCCACCATCTTTACCCCGTATTGTGTTAATCATTTTTAAATCGACAAGTTGAGTCGTCACGCGTCGTAATTGAACAGGATTTAAACAAGTTAATTCAGCTAATGAACTACTATTGAATTTTTCTGAATGATGCTTAGTTAAAAAAGCTAATACATGCACGGCAATGTTAAATTCTAAATTCAATGTTTCTCACCTCATAATTGTAACTGTATTAGTTACAATTAAAAATCATTTTGCTCAATGTGTCAATACTTATGTTTGAAAAGTGTTGAATTAGGTGTGGTTATTGTGATGATTTATTGTTTGAAAGTTGTTGCATTAACGGTGAGATTGCACAATTGAAATTTTAGTTATGTATGAACTGTTAAATATGAAATGAATATTGAAATGAGGGCAATAAAATTTTGAATGATGATGTTGTGTGATTTTGTAAACTTATTCGTATTTTAGATATTTTTTGATATTTCGCATGATGAGGAAGTATTTTCAACAACTGGTGACATATTTAAATCGTAAATATATTTTGAGATATTAATATATATTAGATTAAGGATGTTGTCGCAATAAAATTAAAATATTGAAAGATAATTTTTATTGATTAATTGTGAATATACAAAGACACCATTATATCCATATGCTAAAATAAGAAAAAAGGCGACATGTTATCTCAATTTACCTGCATCTAGACCCCTTTACATAAGAAATAATCATCGCTGAGTTTTAAAATTTTACAACTTTATAGATGTAAAAAGCATTTAATTTTAAATAGTTTGAAAATCATATATTTTTGAAAAAGGAGCATGCCGATGAGTATTGACATGTATTTAGACAGATCTCGAAACCAAGCTTCAAGTGTGGGTAATTTGAGTCAAACAATGAATTCAAATTATGATGCGTTGGAAAAAGCAATTACTCAATTTATCAATGATGATGCGCTTAAAGGTAAAGCGTATACGTCAGCTAAACAATTTTTTAGTACGGTGTTAATTCCATTATCAACAAGTATGAAAACATTGAGTGATTTAACGAAGCAAGCTTGCGATAATTTTGTGTCACGTTATACGAGTGAGGTTGATAGCATATCTTTAAAAGAATCAGAGCTTGAAGAAGATATCAGATCATTAAGTCAACAAATTACGCGATATGAAAATTTAACTAACAATTTGAAAAAGCATGCTTCCGATAATCAGCAAGCCATTTCATCGAACCAACAAATAATACAAACATTAGGTCAACAAAAACATGAATTAGAAGAGAAGCTACGCAAATTGCGTGAGTTTAATCAAAAATCACCAGAAATATTTAAAGAAGTTGAAGAATTTCAAAAAATTGTCCAACAAGGACTTACCCAAGCGCAAAATTTTTGGAACTTTTCAACAAATCAATTTAACATTCCTTCAGGTAAAGAACTTGATTGGGCCAAAGCAAGTCATGAAAAATATTTGAAAGTTGCTATGGGGAAAATTGAACATAAAGCAGAGAAAGAAACTTTAAATAAAGCAGACTTTGCTGTTATAAAGGCATATGCCAAAGAACATCCAGAAGACGATATCCCGAAAAGTATAATGAAATATATAAATGACAATAAAGATAGTATTAAACGAGATATAGGATTAGATATTACGTCAACACTTTTAGAGCAAGGCGGTATAAATGCAAGTAAATTCGGTGTATTTATCAATACAGCAGGTGGAGTGAAAGGCCCAGCCGGTCCAAATTCATTTGTGGAAGTCAAACGTACATCAGGTAATGTGTTTATAGAAAATGGTAGTAAATTTGCTAAAGGTGGAAAATATCTAGGTAAAGGTGTTGCAGGTGTAGGATTTGGTATAGGTATGTATGATGACCTTGCAAATGATGATAAAACATTTGGGGAGGCGTTGTCGCATAATGGTATGACGCTTGCAGCTGGATCTGTTGCAGCATTTGGTGTAGCGGCTTTAGTAAGTAATCCAGTCGGTTGGGCTGTGGTAGGTATTTTAACAGCAGGTATTATTGGATCTATTGTTTCTGATTATCTTTATCAAAATAATTATTTTGGCATAAAAGATAAAGTGGACTGGGCAGGACATAAAATAGACGAGGGTATTGATGCTGTAAACAAAACTGCAGAAAAAGCTGTAGATAGTGTTGGTAATACCATTGGTGATGCCACAAAAAGTATTAGTAATCATATTAATCCTATGAAATGGAGTTGGTAAATATTGCTTTGCGAATCTAAAGTTATTAATAAAAATCCTAAATATCGAATAATCAAATACGAAAGTGAATACTTAATGATTGATTTAGCAAGTAATTGGATTGTTTTCTTCTTTCCATTTATTAACTGGCTCATACCGAAAACATATGTCAAAATCACTAAGAATGATTATGAAAAATTAAATATTGTCAAACCAGTTAAAAATAAATCGATAGGATGGACTATATTCGCGGGTATTGTGTTACTTGGTGGTACTGTAAGAAGAAATACTTATTTATTTGATTTTCAATTAGAAAAACTAATTGTTTGGAGCAGCTGTTTTATTAGTTTTTTAGGGGTTATATTTTTTTATTGTTATCTAAATAAGAAATTAACATTAAATGTTTATAAGGAAAATAAAAATAATGAACTTAAATTAAGATTATTACCCTCCTTTAAAAATATGTGTTTCACAATTTTTTATTACCTCTTTACTGGTTTCATGTCTTATGGGGCATTTTACTTGTTGGTGTTTGAAAATGTACAAAATTTAATCTTATATATTTCTTGGCTTTTCATGACTATGCTATTTATGTTAATGAATATGCATTCAATTATAGATAAAAAAGTACATATATTTTTAAAGTCTAATAAATAGTTACAAATTTAGTTGGTTTTCAATTGCTAATTAGGGGGTGTAAACATTGCTGTGCGAATCTAAAATCATCAATAAAAATCCTAAATATAGAATTATTAAATATAATGATGAGTACTTAATGATCGATATAATAAGCACTTGGATTAGTTTGTTTTTTCCTTTTATTAATTGGTTCATCACCAAAAGATACGTCAAAATTAGTAGAGAAGAGTTTGAAAATTTAAATATTGTTAAACCTGCTAAAAAGAATGTTTTTTGGCCAGTTGCAGGTAGCTCTGCTTTGCTGGGAGTTGCATTAAGAAAATATACACATTTACTTGACGTTCAACTTGATAAAAAATTAGTTATTGCCATATGTTGCATCACATTTATAGGGATTTTAATATTTTATGTACGCCTAATTAAAAAATCATCTTTAAATATTTATAATACTAAAAATAAAAGGTCAAAAATTTTTTTAATACCTACACTAAAAAATGTTTGTTTCACATTATTTGGATATATTTTATTTGGCGGATTGACTATGCTATTCCTAGATGCTCTATTATCAATGAGTTATCAAAACATAATAGTATATTTTGCTTGGATTACAGCAATAATGGGTTTTTTTCTAGTGAATATAGCTTTAATTATAGATAAAAACATTCATGTCATACTTAAAAATTAAGTGGTAGTAATAAATTCAGATTAAAGATATGCAAATAACAATGAATAAAATTTTTAATGATAGTAAGTTGATAATATTTTAATGTCTTTTGAAGTATCGAAAAATGTATTACACATAAAATTAAAGGGATGTGGAGACATTGCTTTGCGAGGTAATAGCTATATACAAAAATCCCAAATATAGAATTATTAAATATAATGATGAATATTTGATGGTGAATATAATAAATAATTGGTTAGTTTTATTCATTCCATTGCTTAATTGGTTGACACCAAAAAGATACATCAAGATCAGTCAAGAAGAATTAGAAAGTTTAAATACTTTCAAACCTGCTAAAAACAATGCATTTTGGCCAGCATTAGGTAGTTCAGTTTTATTTAGTGTGACTTTTAGAAAGTATATGCCTTTATTTAATGTTAGATTGGAAAAAACAATAGTAATAGCCATATTTTTTGTTGTATTTCTTGGTATTTTATTTTTCTACCTAAATTTAAATCGTAGGCTAGCATTAAGTGTTTTTACTATGAATAAAGAAAAAAGTCAGAAAATGATATTGCTACCTAATTTAAAACATTTTTTCTTTATAATATTTGCATATTTATATTTCGGTGGTTTTTCATTTTTCACTTTATATGCCCTGATAACTATAGATGTTCAAAATATAATTATATTTATCTGTTGGGGTGCAGTAACTATGTTTTTCTTTTTTATAAACATTGTTCCCATTGGCATTAAAAAAGCTCATGTAATACTTCTTAAAAAAGCTGAATAATAAATGAGTTTTTTAAATCTAAAATTATTAAATTTAATATAAAAATTTGACTCATAGATAGAATGAATAAAAATCCGAAATATAGAATTATCAACTACAAAGATGAATATTTTATAATGGATATCCCATGTTAATATTAACAGTTTTAATTTCTTTGTTATGCAAATCAAAACATTATAGTATTTCTAATTAAATTTGTAATGGCTTTAATGTTGTCGTTCTTAAATGTTTTTCAATTTCTGATTCAAAAGTACATGTAATTTAAAGGTCAACGAGCAATCGCGCTATATGCATATCAATTTAAGCAATACTTATTTTAACTGAGTTTTATATAACGTTTTCCTATTACACCGCTTAAATTCAAGCTCTAATTCTAACATTTGGAAGTTGTATTAAATCATGGTAGTGTGATAGTGGAAAAGTTATAAAGATAAGGAGCTGGGTCTAATGAAGCAATTTGTAAACTTAGGTAAATCTGATGTTGAAGTGTTTCCAATCGCACTTGGGACGAACGCAGTAGGTGGGCATAATTTATATCCGAACTTAGATGAAGAACAAGGAAAAGATGTTGTTCGTCAAGCCATTAATCATGGTATTAATTTATTAGATACGGCATATATTTATGGGCCAGAACGATCAGAAGAATTGGTTGGAGAAGTTGTTAAAGAATATCCGCGAGAGCAAATTAAAATTGCTACAAAAGGGTCTCATGAATTTGATGAAAATCAAGAAGTACATCAGAACAATCAACCTGAATATTTAAAACAACAAGTTGAGAATAGTTTGAAACGTCTACAAACTGATTATATCGATTTATATTATATTCATTTTCCGGATGACAACACTCCGAAAGATCAAGCAGTTGCAGCATTACAAGAGCTTAAGGAACAAGGGAAGATTAAAGCCATTGGTGTATCAAATTTCACATTAGATCAACTTAAAGAAGCAAATAAAGATGGTTACGTTGATGTTGTACAGTTAGAATATAATTTATTGCATCGCGAAAATGAGGCAGTATTACAATATTGTGTTGATCACCAAATCACATTTATTCCATATTTCCCATTAGCATCCGGTATTTTAGCTGGAAAATATGATGAGAACACTAAATTTAGTGACCATCGTACTACACGTCGTGATTTTAAACCAGGTGTATTTGAAGAAAATGTGCGTCGCGTAAAAGCTTTGGAAAGCATAGCTGCAGCACATCAAACTTCAATTGCGAACATTGTATTAGCATTTTATTTAACGAGACCAGCTATCGATGTGATTATTCCTGGTGCAAAACTTGCAGAACAAGTCGTTGAAAATATTAAAGCTGCAGATATCGTTTTATCAGATGATGAGATTCAATATATCGATGAACTGTTTCCGATTGAAGACTAAATGAATTGTATTTAATGGTGATATCAGGCTGGGACATAAATCAATGTTCTATGCTCTACGAAGTTATATTGGCAGTAGTTGACTGAACGAAAATGCGCTTGTAACAAGCTTTTTTCAATCCTAGTCAGGGGCCCCAACACAGAGAATTTCGAAAAGAAATTCTACAGGCAATGCAAGTTGGGGTGTGGGCCCCAACACAGAGAATTTCAAAAAGAAATTCTACAGGCAATGTAAGTTGGCGGGCCCCAACATAGAAGCTGGCGAAAAGACAGCTTACAATAATGTGCAAGTTGGGGGGGACGACGAAATAAATTTTGCGAAAATATCATTTCTGTCCCACTCCCATCACAAACGACGTTATATAAGGATGACGAAATTTCGTCAAATTTATATAAAAGTTGTAAGCGTTTTACTATTCGGTAGGCAAAGCTTATGATAGTATAATTAGGTAACGAAAAACACAGATATTTATTAATCAAAAGTGAGGTTAGGCTAAAATGATTACTGTTTTGTTTGGTGGGAGTAGACCAAACGGTAATACTGCACAATTAACAAAATTCGCTTTGCAAGATTTAGAGTATCAATGGATTGACGTGACACAACATCAGTTTAAACCGATACGTGACGTGAGACATACAGCAGAGACTATTACTTCATATGACGATGACTATTTGCCGATTCTAGATAAAATATTGGCTAGTGATACAATTATTTTTGCATCACCAGTGTATTGGTATAGCATTTCAGCACCATTGAAAGCATTTATCGAACATTGGTCAGAAACATTACAAGATAAACGATATCCTAATTTTAAGGCACAAATGGCCGAAAAGGATTTTAGAGTTATTTTAGTTGGTGGAGATTGTCCAAAAATAAAAGCGAAGCCAGCAATTACGCAAATGAAATATAGTTTAGACTTTTTAGGTGCCACTTTAAATGGTTATATTATTGGAACTGCTGAAAAGCCTGGTGACATCATGAAAGACAACTATGCCTTAGCACGTGCAACTGAGTGGAATAGTATATTGCAATAAGACATACCTCATACTAAACGAAGTGATTTTTTGCTTCGTTATTTTTTATTTTTAATTTTAACGGAAAATATAAATATATAAATTGAATAGACAATCATTGTTTATTAAGTATTGAGCAAGTTGTGGTATAATGCCGTTATTAAAACTTGTTAATAAGGGGAGAAAGTCATGTTCAAGGTAAGACAAGCAACTGAAAAAGATGTTGTTCAAATTAGAGATGTCGCAACTAAAGCTTGGTTTAATACATACTTAAATATATACGCTGCGACAACAGTTAATCACTTGTTAGAAGCTTCATATAATGAACATCATTTAAAGAAAAGACTTCAAGAACAATTATTCTTAGTCGTTGAAGAAGGTAATGACATCGTTGGCTTTGCTAACTTTATTTACGGTGAAGAATTATATTTATCAGCTCATTATGTTAAACCAGAATCGCAACATACAGGTTATGGTACAGCATTGTTAAATGAAGGATTATCACGTTTTGAAGATAAATTTGAAGGTGTTTACTTAGAAGTAGATAATAAAAATGAAGAAGCAGTAGCTTACTATAAAGAGCAAGGTTTTACAATCTTACGCTCTTATGAGCCAGAAATGTATGGCGAAAAGTTAGACTTAGCACTTATGTACAAAGCATTTTAAGTAAATTAAATATTATATTAAACGAAAAGGAGGGGAATAATGACTAACGCATATGTAGATTTAAAATTAGTAGAAGAAAAAGTTTTTAAAGACCCGATACATCGATATATTCATGTTGAAGATCAATTGATATGGGATTTAATTAAAACTAAGGAATTCCAAAGGTTACGTCGAATTAGACAACTAGGAACACTGTACCTATCTTTTCACACAGCAGAACATAGTCGCTTTGGACATTCTTTAGGTGTGTATGAAATAGTTAGACGATTAATTGATGAGTCATTTATTGGTCATGATGCATGGGACAATAAAGATAGACCGTTGGCATTATGTGCTGCATTATTACATGATTTAGGACATGGTCCATTTTCACATAGTTTTGAAAAAATATTTAATACAGACCATGAAGCATACACACAAGCGATTATTACTGGAGATACTGAGGTGAATGCTGTATTACGTAAAGTGGCGCCTGAGTTTCCAAGAGAAGTTGCGGAAGTAATTAATAAAACGCATCATAATAAATTGGTCATTTCGATGATTTCTTCACAAATCGATGCGGATAGAATGGATTATTTACAACGTGATGCGTATTTCACAGGTGTATCATATGGTGCTTTTGATATGGAACGTATTTTAAGATTAATGCGACCTTCTAAAGATGAAGTACTAATTAAAGAAAGTGGTATGCATGCAGTTGAAAACTTTATTATGAGTCGTTATCAAATGTATTGGCAAATTTATTTCCACCCAGTTAGTCGTGGTGGAGAAGTGCTGCTTAATAATTGTTTGAAACGCGCAAAACAGCTTTATAATGAAGGCTATGAATTTAAGTTGCATCCACATGATTTTATTCCATTTTTTGAAGAGACAGTTACGATTGAACAATATGTTGAACTCGATGAAGCGGTAGTTACGTATTATTTGGAAAAATGGACAAAAGAAGATGATGCTATTTTAAGTGATTTAGCAAGTCGATTTATTAATCGAGACTTATTTAAATATATTCCATTTGATGGCTCAATTATTACAATATCAGAACTGCAAGAACTGTTTGAAGCAGGTGGTATTAATCCAGATTATTATTTTGTGAGTGAAGCATTTTCGGATTTGCCATATGACTATGATCGACCTGGGTCAAATCGCAAACCGATTCATTTATTAAGACAAGATGGTACGATTAGAGAAATAAGCAATCAATCTTTAGTCATTCATAGTATTACAGGCATTAATCGCCAAGACTATAAATTATATTATCCTAGAGAAATGGTTGCAAAGATTAAAGATAAGACAATTAGAGAAGCTATTGAAAATTTGATTAATGAGCTTAATTAAAAAGGGCTAAAATTGTTATCGTTAAATATGGAGGTTATATCATTGTCTGAGAAAAAAGGCTTTAATTTTAATATCATAAAAAATGACCCTCTAGATGGTCATAAAGGTACAAATATTGGTTCAATTAGCTTAGACAATATTGCACCAGTTTTTATCGATGTTGCTAACAAAGAAGCATTTATTGATATTGGAGGCATGCATGCTCGCGCCAAAGTTGAAAAAGGCGTGAAATGGATTACTGATAAAGCTGCTGTTGAAGGCGATGAAGCTAAAGAATATTGGTTGTGTTGGGTAACAACAGAACGTAATGAACAAGGACCATATTATGCTGGTTTAACAGCGTGCTATTTATTAGTGAATAAAGCAATTCGTCGTGGTTATAAAAGTATGCCTGAACATGTTAATATGATGGATAAATCAATGAAACATCATATTATCATTGATCAAATTGGTGACGAGAATAAAGCTATTTTAAAAGACTTTTTAATGAACCATGATGAAGGTATGTGGAAGCATTCTTCTGATGCTTTACATCAAGCATTTAATTAAATATTAGAAACTAAAATTTCCCAATTAATCTATAAAGATATGATTCATTTCTCAATGACGACGTAAATCTTGAGGTGAAAATAAAGTCTTAGATTGATTGGGAGTTTTTTTAATTTTTTTGAAATTAAATTAATCTGTAGTTAATAAAAAATTTGAATAACTGACACATTTTTTTGATCATAGCTATATACTTTGTGAATTAATTCACATTATAATAAGAGTGAAGATAAGAGTATTATAAATTATCTTTAAATAAATATATGTGAAGTAAAAATTACACGTTAGCATATCGATTATGTCATTTCTTTTAACATATTAACTAGGGAAACGTTAAAAGTTAACGGTTGATATCTAACTAAAAACAAGGTCACAGTAGTATGTTTTAATCTGGCGTCTATTACAAATAAAAATTACATCTATAATTATTCGTTTTCTTTTTTGAAAGTAATAGCCAATTAATATCATACATACTGGAGTGACTATAAGGAGGACATTATTATGAGAGCAGCAGTTGTAACGAAAGATCACAAAGTAAGTATTGAGGACAAAAAGATAAGAGCTTTAAAACCTGGTGAAGCGTTGGTACAAACGGAATATTGTGGCGTTTGTCATACCGATTTACATGTTAAGAATGCTGATTTTGGTGATGTTACAGGCGTTACTTTAGGTCATGAAGGTATTGGTAAAGTCATCGAAGTTGCGGAAGATGTAGAATCATTAAAAATTGGAGACCGTGTGTCTATCGCTTGGATGTTCGAAAGCTGTGGAAGATGTGAATATTGTACAACAGGTCGTGAAACACTTTGCCGTAGTGTGAAAAATGCTGGTTATACAGTAGATGGTGCAATGGCTGAACAAGTTATTGTTACTGCAGACTATGCTGTGAAAGTACCTGAAAAATTAGATCCAGCAGCAGCGTCTTCTATTACATGCGCAGGTGTGACAACTTATAAAGCTGTAAAAGTAAGTAATGTAAAACCTGGACAATGGTTAGGTGTTTTTGGTATAGGTGGTTTAGGTAACCTAGCTTTACAATATGCTAAAAACGTTATGGGGGCTAAAATTGTTGCCTTCGACATCAATGATGATAAATTAGCATTCGCGAAAGAATTAGGTGCTGATGCTATTATTAATTCTAAAGATGTTGATCCAGTTGCAGAAGTTATGAAATTAACTGATAACAAAGGATTAGATGCAACAGTGGTAACTTCAGTTGCTAAGACGCCATTTAACCAAGCGGTTGATGTTGTAAAAGCTGGTGCAAGAGTTGTTGCTGTTGGTTTACCTGTTGATAAAATGAACTTAGATATCCCAAGATTAGTGCTTGACGGTATTGAAGTAGTAGGTTCACTTGTTGGTACAAGACAAGACTTACGTGAAGCGTTTGAATTTGCTGCTGAAAATAAAGTAACACCTAAAGTTCAATTAAGAAAATTAGAAGAAATCAATGATATTTTTGAAGAAATGGAAAATGGTACTATAACTGGTAGAATGGTTATTAAATTTTAAAAATATTAATTGATTAAATATAGATGAAGAAGGTAGTGCTCTGAACACTATCATTATAATCAAACACGAGGTTTTCATGAAAGATAGTGAAAATCTCGTGTTTTTTGGTTTTGAGGTGTTGTTTGTATTTTATAAAATGGCTTACATATATGAAGCGTTGATTAAGTATGGAATTGTTAATTAATTGAACCTATTTAGCTTTAAGAAGGCATAACAAGATGACCTTATTTTATGCTATAATATTTCTATTATGCGAAGATTAAGGTGAGTAGTAAATTGGATAAAAAAGTAAGTATTCAAACAAAGCAAGTGTTGAAACAGCACAACGAAAAAGAAAAATTTGAATTTACTACTGAAGGAACTTGGCAACAAAGGCAATCTAACTTTATTCGGTATGTAGAACAAATTGAGGATGCAACAGTTAATGTTACAATAAAAGTGGATGATGATAGCGTTAAGTTGATTCGTAAAGGCGACATTAATATGAATTTGCATTTTGTTGAAGGACAAACGACAACAACTTTTTACGATATATCGGCTGGACGAATTCCACTAGAAGTTAAAACATTACGCATTTTACATTTCGTAAGTGGAGACGGTGGCAAGCTAAAGATTCATTATGAATTATATCAAGATAATGAAAAAATGGGTTCTTATCAATATGAAATTAACTATAAGGAGATAGGCGAATGAATATTATTGATCAAGTGAAACAAACATTAGTAGAAGAAATTGCAGCAAGTATTAACAAAGCAGGATTAGCAGATGAGATTCCTGATATTAAAATTGAAGTTCCTAAAGATACAAAAAATGGAGATTATGCTACTAATATTGCGATGGTACTGACTAAGATTGCAAAGCGTAATCCTCGTGAAATTGCTCAAGCGATTGTTGATAACTTAGATACTGAAAAAGCACATGTAAAACAAATTGACATTGCTGGTCCAGGATTCATTAATTTTTACTTAGATAATCAGTATTTAACAGCAATTATTCCTGAAGCAATTGAAAAAGGTGATCAATTTGGACATGTAAATGAATCAAAAGGGCAAAATGTATTGCTTGAGTATGTTTCAGCTAACCCTACAGGAGATTTACATATTGGTCATGCTAGAAATGCAGCAGTTGGTGATGCTTTAGCTAATATTTTAACTGCAGCTGGCTATAATGTAACACGTGAATATTATATTAATGATGCTGGTAATCAAATTACTAACTTAGCGCGTTCGATTGAAACACGTTTCTTTGAAGCTTTAGGTGACAATAGTTATTCAATGCCAGAAGATGGCTATAATGGAAAAGATATTATTGAAATAGGTAAAGATTTAGCAGAGAAACACCCTGAAATTAAAGATTATTCTGAAGAAGCACGTTTGAAAGAATTTAGAAAATTAGGCGTAGAATACGAAATGGCTAAATTGAAAAATGATTTAGCAGAGTTCAATACGCATTTTGATAATTGGTTTAGTGAAACATCTTTATATGAAAAAGGCGAAATTCTTGAAGTTTTAGCAAAAATGAAAGAATTAGGTTATACGTATGAAGCTGATGGCGCTACATGGTTACGTACAACTGATTTTAAAGACGACAAAGACAGAGTATTAATTAAAAATGACGGTACATATACGTATTTCTTACCAGATATTGCGTACCACTTCGATAAAGTTAAACGTGGTAATGACATTTTAATCGATTTATTTGGTGCTGATCATCATGGTTATATTAATCGTTTGAAAGCATCTCTTGAAACGTTTGGTGTAGATAGTAATCGTTTAGAAATTCAAATCATGCAAATGGTTCGTTTAATGGAAAATGGTAAAGAAGTGAAGATGAGTAAACGTACTGGTAATGCCATTACATTAAGAGAAATTATGGACGAAGTTGGCGTTGACGCTGCACGTTATTTCTTAACTATGCGTAGTCCTGATAGTCACTTTGATTTTGATATGGAATTAGCGAAAGAGCAATCTCAAGATAACCCAGTTTATTATGCTCAATATGCTCACGCACGTATTTGTTCAATTTTAAAACAAGCAAAAGAGCAAGGTATTGAAGTGACTGCTGCGAATGATTTTACAACGATTACTAATGAAAAAGCGATTGAATTGTTGAAAAAAGTAGCTGATTTCGAACCTACAATTGAAAGTGCTGCTGAGCATAGATCGGCACATAGAATTACTAATTATATTCAAGATTTAGCTTCTCATTTCCATAAATTCTATAATGCTGAAAAAGTGTTAACAGATGATATTGAAAAAACAAAAGCACATGTTGCTATGATTGAAGCGGTTAGAATTACATTGAAAAATGCATTGGCAATGGTCGGTGTAAGCGCACCTGAATCAATGTAAGAACATTTATATACACTCCAACGTAGAGTTTCTCGAAAGATACTTTGTGTTGGAGTGTTTTTAATTAGGTATGTGACATATTGGGGAATGCTTAGTATGTGAATAAGGTTAAGAGAACGCAGTTGGCTTGCTTGCGCACAACTGCATAAGAGAGCCTGAGACATAAATTAATGTTCTATGCTCTACAAAGTTATAATGGCAGTAGTTGACTGAACGAAAATTCGCTTGTAACAAGCTTTTTTCAATTCTAGTCAACCTTGCCGGGGTGGGACGACGAAATAAATTTTACGATAATATCATTTCTGTCCCACTCCCTCTAAAAGGAGGATGTAAATGTTAGGAACTGATGAATTGTATAAATTGTTATATAGGCATATGGGACCGCAAAATTGGTGGCCTGCTGATAATGACATTGAAATGATGTTAGGTGCAATTTTAGTTCAAAATACTAGATGGCGAAATGCAGAAATTGCATTGAATCAGATTAAAGAACACACGCATTTTAATCCAAATCATATATTAGAACTATCTATTGAAACGTTACAATCATTGATACATTCAAGTGGTTTTTATAAAAGTAAATCACTGACGATTAAAACATTATTAACATGGTTAGCACGACATCATTTCAATTATCAAGAGATTAATGAGCGATATAAAGGTGAATTAAGAAAAGAATTATTATCTTTGAAAGGTATTGGAAGTGAAACAGCAGATGTCTTACTTGTTTATATATTCGGACGCATTGTATTTATTCCAGATAGCTATACAAGAAAAATATATGATAAGTTAGGATATGAAAACACTAAAAGTTATGATCAATTAAAAAAAGTAGTCACATTACCAAATCATTTTACAAATCAAGATGCTAATGAATTTCATGCTCTGTTAGATGTATTTGGTAAACATTACTTTAGAGACAAAGATATAAAGAATTATGATTTTTTAGAACCTTACTTTAAAAAGTAAACGCTGTGAAGTTAGATAGATGAGTTTATATGAAATATAAAAAATAATTTACTATTTTCTTTTAGTATGTGGACTTATATAATAAATAGAAGCATATAAAGTGAAAAACAGTTGGATGCTTGGGCACAACTGCATAAATCCCTCTAATCGCTAAAGGTGAAGAGGAACGCAGTTGGATGCTACCGCGCAACTGCATAAAAGCCTCTAATCACTAAAGGTGAAGAGGAACGCAGTTGGATGCTAAGGCACAACTGCATAAAAGCCTCTAATCGCTAAAGATGAAGAGGAACGCAGTTGGATGCTACCGCACAACTGCATAAATCCCTCTAATCGCTAAAGCGAAAAGTGGGATTAAAAAGGAGATGTGATAATGTGAAGAAATCGTTAATTGCTTTTATTTTGATTTTTATGCTTGTCCTGAGTGGCTGTGGTATGAAAGATAATCATAAACAAGGTAGCGATGATAATGGCTCGTCTAAATCGCCGTACCATAGAATTGTTTCGTTAATGCCTAGTAATACTGAAATTTTATATGAATTAGGATTAGGTAAATACATAGTTGGTGTTTCAACGGTTGATGATTATCCAAAAGATGTGAAAAAGGGTAAGAAACAATTTGATGCTTTGAATCTAAATAAAGAGGAACTTTTAAAGGCAAAGCCAGATCTAATTCTTGCGCATGAGTCGCAAAAGGCAACTGCTAATAAAGTATTGTCATCATTAGAGAAACAAGGCATCAAAGTAGTATATGTTAAAGATGCACAATCAATTGATGAAACTTACAACACATTTAAGCAAATTGGGAAATTAACGCATCATGATAAGCAGGCTGAACAACTTGTTGAGGAAACTAAAGATAATATCGATAAAGTCATAGATTCAATTCCTGCTCATCATAAAAAATCAAAAGTATTTATTGAGGTTTCATCAAAGCCTGAAATATATACAGCAGGGAAGCATACATTTTTCAATGATATGTTAGAAAAATTAGAAGCCCAAAATGTGTATAGTGACATTAATGGTTGGAACCCTGTAACGAAGGAAAGTATTATTAAAAAGAACCCAGATATATTAATTTCGACGGAAGCTAAGACAAGATCAGATTATATGGATATCATCAAAAAAAGAGGTGGATTCAATAAAATTAATGCTGTCAAGAATACACGTATTGAAGTTGTAAATGGTGATGAAGTATCAAGACCAGGTCCACGTATTGATGAAGGATTAAAAGAATTAAGAGATGCAATTTATAGAAAATAAACCATTCTAATTATGCCCCTTATTGCTACATGTAAAAAAATACATGTTTGAGATAAGGGGTTTTTAAAATATATTTAGTGAATGATAGCAACGCGAGTATGTGATTGCTATAATGAATGTAATTATCGATGAAAGAAAAGAGAATGCTATGACATTTAATAAAGTATTATTGAGCTGGATAGTCATATTGATTATAACAACTAGCATATATCTATTTTGGCAGTTGGGCGATATCAATGATGTATTTAACCAGTCTATTCTAATCAATGTTAGATTACCGAGATTATTAGAAGCATTGTTGACAGGTATGATATTAACTGTTGCAGGCCTTATATTTCAAACAGTTTTAAATAATGCATTGGCAGATAGCTTTACATTAGGATTGGCAAGCGGCGCTACATTTGGTTCAGGATTAGCATTATTTTTAGGTTTAACAACGTTATGGATTCCTGTATTTTCAATAACATTTAGTTTGATAACATTAATAACTGTATTAGTCATTACGTCGGTATTGAGCCAAGGCTATCCAGTTAGAATCTTAATATTAAGTGGTTTAATGATTGATGCGTTATTCAATTCACTTCTATATTTTTTGATTTTATTAAAACCTCGCAAATTAAATACAATTGCCAATTATCTGTTTGGTGGTTTTGGTGATGCAGAATACTCAAATGTATCCATAATAGCAATCACATTTATCATTGCACTGTTTGGTATATTTATCATTCTTAATCAACTAAAGTTATTGCAATTAGGAGAACTAAAAAGTCAGTCACTAGGCTTAAATGTTCAATTGATTACATATATCGCGTTATGTATAGCTTCTATGATAACGGCGATAAATGTCGCATATGTTGGCATCATTGGATTCATTGGTATGGTGATACCACAACTCATTAGAAAATGGCAGTGGAAACAATCATTAGGAAGACAATTGGCTTTGAATATTGTAATTGGAGGACAAATAATGGTTATGGCAGATTTTATTGGTAGCCATATACTGTCACCAGTACAAATACCGGCAAGCATTATTATTGCATTAATTGGTATACCAGTGTTATTTTACATGCTAATATCTCAGTCGAAACGGTTACACTAGCACATGACATTTGCTAAAATAAAAATAACTATAAACATAAAGAGGGCATAAGCGATGGATTTGAATCAAATTAAAGCAGTTGTATTTGATTTAGAAGGTACGTTGTTGGACAGAGTTAAATCTCGAGAGAAATTTATCGAAGAGCAATATGAACGATTTCATGACTACTTAATTCATGTTCAACTGGCAGATTTTAAAAAAGCATTTATTGAGCTAGATGACGATGAAGATAATGATAAACCTGATTTATATAAAGAAATCATTAAACGTTTCCATGTAGATAGGTTAACTTGGAAAGACTTATTTAATGATTTTGAAATGCATTTTTATCGTTATGTATTTCCTTATTACGATACTTTGTATACACTAGAAAAGCTATCGCAAAAAGGCTTTCAAATTGGTGTTATCGCAAATGGTAAATCTAAGATTAAACAATTTCGATTACATTCACTTGGTTTGATGCATGTTATTAATTATTTATCAACATCAGAAACAGTTGGTTTTCGTAAACCACATCCTAAAATTTTTGAAGATATGATTGATCAACTAGGGGTATTACCTGAGCAAATTATGTATGTTGGCGATGATGCGTTAAATGATGTAGCTCCAGCACGAGCTATGGGCATGGTTAGTGTATGGTATAAACAAGAAGATGCTGAAATTGAACCACTCGAAGAAGAAGTTGATTTTACAATTACAACAGTGGAAGAATTATTAACCATTTTACCAATAAAAAATGATAATAAAGGAGAAAATTATGGATCTATTTACTAGAAAAGATGGAACATCGATACATTACAGTACATTAGGTGAAGGCTATCCTATCGTATTGATTCATACTGTACTTGATAATTATTCTGTGTTTAATAAATTAGCAGCAGAATTAGCAAAATCATTTCAAGTTGTGTTAATTGATTTACGTGGACATGGCTATTCTGATAAACCTCGTCACATTGAAATAAAAGATTTTTCTGATGACATTGTTGAATTACTTAAATATTTATATATTGAAGAAGTTGCATTTGTATGCCATGAAATGGGTGGAATCATTGGTGCGGATATTTCAGTACGTTATCCTGAATTTACATCATCACTTACGTTGGTAAATCCAACATCTATTGAAGGTGAATTACCGGAAGAACGTTTATTTAGAAAATATGCCCATATTATTCGAAACTGGGATCCTGAAAAACAAGATAAATTTTTAAATAAGCGTAAGTATTATCGTCCGAGAAAAATGAATCGATTCCTCAAACATGTCGTAGATACAAATGAAATATCAACTAAAGAAGAAATTCAAGCAGTTAAAGAGGTATTCAAAAACGCTGATATTTCTCAAACTTATAGAAATGTCGTAGTACCGACAAAAATTATTGCAGGAGAATTCGGTGAAAGAACAACAAGATTAGAAGCTAAAGAAGTAGCTGATTTAATCCAAAATGCGGACTTTGAAGTATATCAAGAATCAAGTGCATTCCCATTTGTTGAAGAGCAAGAAAGATTCGTCGAAGATACAGCTTCATTTATCAACAAACATCACGATGAAAAGCATGTTTAATTTTTAGTGATAAGTGAAATTTAAAAGTAGTAATTATTATTTGTAATATAATTGTAATATGACTGTTGTTTTAGAAATGATTGTTGTATAATGGTTGTGAGCACAAGACGATATAAATAAAAGGAGAGAGTGCTTATGAAAAAGCTACTAACGGCAAGTATAATTGCATGTTCTGTTGTAATGGGAGTAGGCTTAGTGAACACTAGTGCCGAAGCAGCAAGTGGCAACTCTATTGATACTGTTAAACAATTAATTAAGGGTGATCAGTCATTAGAAAATGTGAAAATTGGCGAATCTATTAAAGATGTTTTAACTAAGTACAAAAATCCGATGTATTCTTACAATGAAGATGGAACTGAACATTATTACGAATTCCATACTAAAAAAGGTATGTTATTAGTAACTACTGATGGTAAGAAAAACAATGGTAAAGTAACTCATATTTCAATGATGTATAATGATGCTAATGGTCCAACATATCAAGCTGTTAAAAATTATGTTGGCAAAGCAGTAACACATACGGAATATAGCAAAGTTGCTGGTAATTTTGGATATATTGAAAAAGGCAAAACGACTTATCAATTTGCCTCAGCACCAAAAGATAAAAACATAAAATTATATCGTATTGATTTGGAAAAATAATAATTAAATTAATCGTGCTTAACCGACAAGTTAAATCGCAATACTTGTCGGTTATTTTATTACATGGCATAATACAGTGAATATTAATTTTTATGATTTGCGAAGGGGATATTAAACCAATACAATAAATAAAGATGTTTCATTTTAAAGGAGTACTACCAATGCGTATTAACGATAAAATTTTACTAGAAAATATAGAAGATTACTTTAATCATAAAGGTTTATCACCGCATTTGATTGATGATATTAAAGAGAAAGTAATTACTGATATAAAAAATTCTGAAAAGAAAGATCAAGATTATATTGAATATAAAAGAAAATCTCCAGCACAAATCATATTAATGATTCAAAGGAATTTGTTTGCTTTACAAATGAATCCAGTTATTTTCTTTATTATAAATTTCATTCTCATATCCTATTTATATGATAAACAGTATGTTCAGTTTCAAGCTATTACTGGAATGAGTCTATTTTATTGTTTAGTGATTTTTCCAATGACTATTGTTGTATACCTAAGAGTGTCTCAAAAGAATTACTTGCGTAGTAATAAAATAGAAATGATTATGGGTACAATTATCGCTATCATATCCTTGTTATTAATTATATTACAAGCATTTAATATTACTTGGGGCGTTATACCAATTACAAATTTTGGACATCAATTTTTCTTTTTCATTGGTATTATTTTAGTAATTGCCGGCATATTTTATAAGCGACTTGAGTTTTCGGGAATCGGCTTATTATTTTGTCAAAAAACCGTCGATGCAATGATTCATAATCCACAATCAGCCCAGATTTTTTCATTAATTATATGGATATTATTAGTAGTTCTAGTTATATATTTCACAATTAGATTATCTTCACGTACAAGATTATAAATATGATAAAACTATTCACTTGATTAATTGTATTAATTGAGATGAATAGTTTTTTTATTGTTGGAATAACTTTTGGTAATTTATAAATAATTTAAAAAAATTGTTTATAAAATGGAAGCGTATATAGAATGAAGGTTGGGTATATAGTTTATTGAGGGAGGTGTCACAATGAATAAAGTCACAATTAATCCTCAAATCCAATTAACTTATCAAATTGAAGGTAAAGGGGATCCTATAATATTACTTCATGGATTGGATGGTAATTTAGCTGGATTTGAAGATTTGCAACATCAACTAGCATCATCATATAATGTACTTACTTACGATTTAAGAGGTCATGGCAAGTCTTCTAAAAGTGAATCATACGATTTAAACGATCACGTTGAGGATTTAAAAATTCTAATGGAGAAGTTAAATATTCATGAGGCACATATTCTAGGACATGATTTAGGTGGGGTAGTTGCTAAGTTATTTACAGATAAATATGCTTATCGTGTAAAATCATTAACTACCATTGCATCGAAGAAAGATGACTTAATACACAGCTTTACTCAATTGTTAATACAATATCAAGATGATATAGCGGGTTTTAATAAGTCTGAAGCGTATATTCTTTTATTTTCTAAATTGTTTAGAAATCAAGAGAAGACGATGAAATGGTATCAAAAACAAAGAATATATAGCACTAAGTCTGAGGATGATAGTGCGGTGGCAATTCGTTCATTAATTTTGCATAAAGATGAACCTATGTATTTAAAAAAACGTACATGTGTACCTACTTTGTTAATTAATGGGGAACATGATCCTTTGATTAAAGATAAAAATCATTTTAAATTGGAAGCGCATTTTTTAAATGTTACGAAAAAAATCTTCGAACATTCAGGACATGCACCGCATATTGAAGAACCAGAAGCATTTATGAATTATTATTTAAATTTTTTAAAAAGCGTATCATAATATGTGATATATAAACCTAGGGCATAAAGTCCTTAGGCAATGTGAAAAAGCTGATTACTATTCATTATTTGATAGAAATCAGCTTTTTTTGAAATGTATTTGATATATACTGCTCGTTATGCGGCTATCTTCCTTATATTAAGTGCCATTAGTGCAAAACCTCTTAACAATTAGGTAAAAAGAGCATAAAAAAAGGAAGTTTAATAGAATGTATCATCTATCAAACTTCACCAAATTGCGCTAAACAAAATTATAGTTCAATTTCGTTGTTTGCTTCAGTGATTCGTTTATTTACTCGACTCAATAATGATTCGATTTTTTTACGTTGTTGTGCATTAACAAGAATTAATACAGTTCTTTCATCATGCTCATTACGTTTTTTATCGAAGTAATCTTCTTGAGATAAAATTTTAACTGCTTTAACAACTTGTGGTTGTTTGTAGTTTAAATGATTAATAATATCTTTAAGATAGTATTCTTTCTCTTTGTTTTCGCTGATGTATGTCAATACAGCGAATTCTTCAAAGCTAATTGAAAATTCCTTTTTAATTAAACTTTTTAATTTGTCAGCATAAGTGACCATTGATAACAACTCAAAGCAATCATTGATTTTTGTAATTGCCATGTTTAAAACCTCCCTATTTGATGCATCTTGCTCGATACATTTGCCCGATAATATATTGATATCTAATCTTTATTTATTATAGATATGTTAGTCATAATTTTGCATTAAATAAGTTTTATTAAATATATTTAATGCTCTATTATTTAGTTAATTATAACTAATTAAAAATGAGAAGTAAACAAAAAAGTGTTTATAAAACAAATTATTCATTAGACACAGTGATTGTATTTCTGGGTTAGCATTTGGTTTAGTCAAAAATATCAGCATTTTTTATAATTTACCTTAATTTAATCGTCAGTATAAGGTAATTTATTTTATGAAACGATTTAGCGCAATTAAATGTTTCAATATTCAATGTGTATCTAAAGTGATTCATTGTCATAGCTTAACGCTTTCAAGTTAACTTCTTCTAATATTTATACCCATTTTTCGAACTTTTATCACTAAAAAAGAAAAATTTTTATAATTTTTTTAATTTAGTAATTCCCAGTGCAGTTTTAATGATAAGGAAAACACACTAATTTAGTGATTAAAACCAATCTATAGCACGTTAAAGTGTCTATACGTTATTCCGATTGATAACGGGTAACAAATAATAGAAAGTACGATAATTGATCATACGTTATAGCACCTTTATTTTTCAAACTCGACTCAATGAATGAATTAAAGTTGTGCATTTTGACTTATTTTTAATTAATTGAATAACCAACTATGAAATATTAGCACGAATAACATAATTTTTGCTATTAATTTGGTATAAATTATTAAAAAACAACATTAATTTAGGTCTTAAGAATGAGTTGACTATCGAATTTGCTAAATTAAAATTTGTTGTGTCAAAGCATACTACCCATATTAGTACTTATTAAAACTAATTTAGACCACAAAAAAATAGCTTATCACTTTTAAAAATAATTACAAGTTAAAATGATAAGCTAAAAGTTAATTTAAAATAATCTTAAAAGTATAATGCCTGTCAAAATACATAATAGACCAATAGTTTTTCTGGATGTCATTGCTATTTTAGGTGAACCAAATAATCCAAAGTGATCTATCAATATGCCCATTAGAATCTGACCAAACATCCCAATAAGTGTTGTTAATGCTGCACCCATATGAGGCATTAAGATAATGTTAGCTGTTACAAAAGCCATGCCTAGTATACCGCCAGTAAAATAGATAGGTTTTAGTTTGCCGAATTTCAAATGATATGTATTTAGTTTTAAAGAACGATTAAAAATAGCGGTTAAAATCAATAGCGTTATTGACCCAATTGTAAATGATACTAATGATGCAAAGGCTGGTGAATGAGTATGACTTGCTAAAGCACTATTAATTGTCGTTTGAATAGGTGGAAAGAAACCAAAAATAAATCCTAATAGAAGCCAAAACAGTAAATACTTTTGATCAGTTAGTAATAAATTATTCTTGTTAAATTGATTCATTATGACGATACCGATAATGAGTAACAATACACCAATTGCTTTAATTAAATTAAAATCATGAATTGTAGCACCAAATAAGCCAAATGTATCAATTATGACACCCATAATAATTTGACCCGCAACTGTTGCAATTACAGTTAATGTTGCACCTAATTTTGGCAATAACAATAAATTGCCAGTTAAAAAGCTAACCCCAAGCAAACCACCGACTATCCATGTATTGTTAAATGATTGATTATTGTAAAAGTGAATAGTAAATACTTCTGGATTGATAATGATATTTAAAATAATTAAACAAATTGTTCCAACTGAAAATGAAATGAATGAAGTATAGAAAGGCGATTTAGTATACAGTGATAGTCTTGAATTGACAGATGTTTGGATAGGAATAAGCATTCCAACTAGGACACCAATGATATAGAAAAGAAGCATATGAATAAAGTCTCACTTTCCAAAGTTAATAATAAAAATCATATGTATACATTATCATTATAGAGAAAATATACAACTCATTTACAATAATGTTGAAAAAAACAGGGCATTAACACAACAAAAACACCCTAGACAATCATCATGAAAGTCTAGGGTGTTAGTATTTATACTAAATTAATTGCGCTTTCTTTATATCTATTTCTTTGCTTCAAATAAAACGGTCGTCGTTTTATCAATAATTTGAGCAGAATGTACTTTGGTGATAGCGCCACTATTTGACTTTATAATATTTAAATCTACTAATGCATTCATACTATCACGTGCAACTTGCTCGGTTACGATGTTGTTTAATTGTGGTAATTGCAATTTGACAGGTTTGTCTAGTGAAGATTTAAAACTTAATTCAAGTGTTTTGGTCATGAAAGTGTCCTCCTGATTAAATTGATACAGATTTGATGACTTCGATGTTGTTGTATGTTTCTCCAGTAAGTCGTTCGATAAGTTTGCTAAATGTTTTAATTTGGTCGTTTGATACTTCAGGATTAATATTGGCGAATCGACGCTTAAATTCTGTTTGTTTACCATTTGTATCTAGTTTTGTAAATGATAATACAATTGTAATGTGATTTGTTTTACTCATATTTTAAAACCTCCTTTCACACTATATATCGAAAGAAAAAAATAATTGGGTTAATTTTATTATTCTTGTTTAAATTCTATAAAAAAGGTTATAATTATATGTGACTTAAATACTTAATGTTTATGATTAAGACACTTAAAGCGAGGTGGGACATATGAACAAGGTAGAAGTAATTAAATGCAATGATGATATTAATAAAATGTATGACGCACTCAAAGCTCGATCTGATAGGGATTATTTGTTTTTTAAATTAGCTATACATAGTGGTATGAAAATTACAGAATTATTAACAATTACTGTTAAAGATACTAAACGACTGATTGAAAAGGGGACACTAAGCGAATTGTGTAAAGCCCATTATCACTCATTGATTAAAATTAGATTGCCAGAAACATTATCTAATGAGTTACTTCACTATATTGAAAACAAAAGTCTGTCAAATGAAGATGTATTATTTCAATCATTGAGAACTAATCAAGTATTATCTAGGCAACAAGCCTATCGTATTATTCATCAAGCAGCAATTAAGGCTGGCATAGAGAATGTAGGACTAACGACATTGCGTAAGACATTTGCGTATCATGCATATCAAAAGGGCATACCTATTCCTGTCATTCAAAAGTATTTAGGGCATCAATCTGCTATTGAAACACTAAATTTTATCGGTTTAGAAAATGAATGTGAACACAGTATTTATATTTCATTACAATTATAACGACAAAGGAGGCTAATAATGAGTTTGGTTTATCTATTAATTGCCGTACTAGTAATTATGGCGATGATATTATTAACATCTAAACGTAGAGCAATGGCTAAATATGCAGGATACATAGCACTGACTGCACCTGTAATAGCATCTATTTATTTTTTGTTACAAGTTCCATCAGTAATTAAACAGCATTATTTGTCTGTTTCCGTTCCGTGGATGACCTCATTAGATATTAATGTAGATTTACGTTTAGATGGTTTGAGTTTAATGTTTTCTCTTATTATTTCACTTATTGGAATTGCTGTATTCTTCTATGCAACACAATATTTATCCTCTCGTAAAGATAATTTACCAAGGTTTTACTTATACTTAACGCTATTTATGTTTAGCATGCTCGGTATTGTATTAGCTGATAATACAATATTAATGTATGTGTTTTGGGAACTAACTAGCGTATCATCATTTCTATTAATTTCATATTGGTATAACAACGGAGATAGTCAATTTGGTGCGATGCAATCATTTATGATTACAGTATTTGGTGGTTTGGCATTATTAGTTGGTTTTATCATGTTGTATATCATGACAGGAACGAATAACATCACAGAGATATTAGGACAAGCAGATCATATTAAGAACCATGCTTTATTTATCCCTATGATTATCATGTTTTTATTAGGTGCATTTACAAAGTCTGCACAATTCCCATTTCATATTTGGTTACCAAGGGCAATGGCAGCGCCTACACCTGTAAGTGCATATTTACATTCAGCCACTATGGTTAAAGCTGGTATCTTTTTATTACTTAGATTTACACCTTTGTTAGGTCTAAGCAATATGTATATTTATATCGTAACCTTTGTCGGGTTAATAACAATGTTATTTGGTTCAATCACAGCTTTAAAACAATGGGATTTAAAAGGAATCCTAGCATATTCAACAATCAGTCAACTAGGAATGATTATGGCAATGGTCGGTATCGGTGGTGGATATGCTCAACACCAACAAAACGCAATAGCATCTATTTATGTATTTGTATTATTTGGTGCGCTATTTCATCTAATGAATCATGCCATCTTTAAATGTGCGCTTTTCATGGGAGTAGGCATTTTAGATCATGAAGCAGGTTCAAGGGATATACGAATTTTAAGTGGAATGCGTCAACTATTTCCTAAAATGAATCTAGTCATGACGATAGCGGCTCTATCTATGGCTGGAGTACCATTTTTAAATGGATTTTTAAGTAAAGAAATGTTCTTAGATGCATTAACACAAACTGGACAATTATCCCAATTTAGTTTGATTTCAATGATAAGTATTGTGTTTGTTGGTGTTATTGCGAGTGTTTTTACATTCACATATGCATTATACATGGTAAAAGAAGTATTTTGGACAAAATATGATTCTAAGGTTTTTACTAAAAAAAATATCCACGAACCATGGTTGTTTAGTTTACCATCTCTTATATTAATGGTGCTAGTACCTGTAATCTTTTTTGTACCAAATATATTTGGGAAGGGGATTATCGTTCCAGCATTAAGAGCTGTATCAGGTGGTAATCATCAAATTGATCAATTGGCACCACATGTTTCGCAATGGCATGGATTTAACATACCGCTTCTTTTAACCATCATCATTATTTTATTGGGTAGTGTACTAGCAATCAAAGTAGATTGGAAAAAAGTGTTCACAGGTAAAATTAGACAGATTTCAGTTTCAAAAAGCTATGAGATGGTATATCGACATTTTGAAAAGTTTGCTACGAAGCGATTTAAACGTGTTATGCAAGATCGTTTAAACCAATACATTATTATGACCTTAGGCATATTTATGATTATCATTGGATATGGTTATATTCGAATTGGACTTCCAAAAGTACATCAGTTACATGTTTCTGAATTTGGGGCATTAGAAATTATATTAGCAATCGTAACTGTCACAATTGGTATTTCTTTAATTTTTATACGTCAACGACTGACAATGGTCATTTTAAATGGAGTCATCGGATTTGTTGTGACCTTATTCTTTATAGCAATGAAAGCCCCTGATTTAGCATTGACTCAGCTAGTAGTTGAAACAATAACGACGATACTATTTATTGTTAGTTTTTCAAGATTACCAAACGTGCCAAGATCTAACGCTAACAAAAAAAGAGAAATAATTAAAATTTCTGTATCACTCTTGATGGCACTTATTGTTGTATCATTAATTTTTATTACACAACAAACAGATGGTTTATCATCAATATCAGACTTTTATTTAAAAGCTGACAAACTAACAGGTGGTAAAAATATTGTAAATGCGATACTTGGTGACTTTAGAGCATTAGATACATTATTTGAAGGATTAGTGTTAATTATTACTGGGCTAGGTATTTACACATTATTAAATTATCAAGATCGGAGGGGACAAGATGAAAGAGAATGATGTCGTGTTAAGAACGGTCACGAAACTTGTTGTATTTATTTTATTGACTTTCGGATTCTATGTCTTCTTCGCAGGTCATAATAATCCTGGTGGTGGCTTTATTGGTGGTTTAATATTTAGTTCAGCGTTTATTTTAATGTTTCTGGCTTTTAATGTTGAAGAGGTTTTAGAAAGTTTACCGATTGATTTTAGAATTTTAATGATTATTGGAGCATTGGTATCATCTATTACTGCGATAATACCTATGTTTTTTGGAAAACCATTTTTGTCTCAATATGAAACAACTTGGTTACTTCCAATTTTAGGGCAAATTCATGTAAGTACAATAACACTTTTTGAATTAGGTATTTTATTCTCAGTTGTTGGTGTTATTGTCACAGTGATGTTGTCGCTTAGCGGAGGTCGATCATGAATTTAATATTATTACTAGTTATAGGATTTTTAGTGTTTATAGGAACATATATGATTTTATCAATCAATTTAATTCGTATTGTAATTGGAATTTCAATATATACTCATGCTGGTAATCTCATTATTATGAGTATGGGAACGTATGGTTCTAGTAGATCAGAACCATTAATAACTGGTGGAAACCAATTGTTTGTTGATCCCTTGTTACAAGCTATTGTACTAACTGCAATAGTTATAGGGTTTGGGATGACTGCGTTTTTACTTGTACTTGTTTATAGAACTTATAAAGTAACAAAAGAAGATGAAATTGAAGGCCTAAGGGGGGAAGATGATGCTAAGTAACTTATTGATTTTACCAATGTTATTACCATTCCTTTGTGCCTTAATCCTTGTATTTTTAAAAAATAATGATCGTATTTCTAAATATTTATACTTAGGTACAATGACTATCACCACAATTATTTCATTAATGTTATTAATTTATGTTCAGCGTCACCGTCCAATTACGCTAGACTTTGGAGGATGGTCAGCGCCCTTTGGTATACAGTTTTTAGGAGATTCTTTAAGTTTAATTATGGTTACAACCGCTTCATTTGTGATTACTTTAATTATGGCATACGGATTTGGGCGTGGCGAACATAAAGCAAATCGTTATCACTTGCCATCGTTCATATTATTTTTAAGCGTTGGCGTGATAGGCTCTTTTCTAACATCAGATTTATTTAATTTATACGTCATGTTTGAAATTATGTTACTTGCGTCATTTGTACTCATTACACTTGGACAATCTGTTGAACAATTACGTGCCGCAATTATTTATGTTGTCTTGAATATTATTGGTTCATGGCTATTCTTATTAGGTATAGGTTTACTTTATAAAACAGTAGGTACATTAAACTTTTCACATATTGCAATGCGTTTGAATGATATGGGAGATAATCGCACTGTAACAATGATTTCATTAATCTTCTTAGTCGCATTTAGTGCGAAAGCAGCGCTGGTTCTTTTTATGTGGCTACCCAAAGCATACGCAGTGTTAAATACTGAGCTTGCAGCATTATTTGCAGCGTTAATGACCAAAGTAGGGGCCTATGCATTAATTCGATTCTTCACTTTACTATTCGATCAACATAATGATCTCATACATCCATTGCTAGCAACTATGGCTGCTATAACTATGGTCATCGGCGCTATAGGTGTCATTGCTTATAAAGATATTAAAAAGATTGCAGCTTACCAAGTCATAATCTCAATAGGATTTATCATTTTAGGTTTGGGAACAAACACGTTTGCAGGTATTAATGGTGCAATATTTTATTTGGTAAATGACATTGTTGTAAAAACATTGCTATTCTTTATTATTGGTAGTTTAGTTTACATTACAGGCTATCGACAATATCAATATTTGAATGGCTTAGCTAAAAAAGAACCTTTATTTGGAGTTGCGTTTATTATAATGATTTTTGCTATTGGCGGCGTGCCCCCATTTAGTGGCTTTCCGGGGAAAGTACTTATTTTCCAAGGCGCATTGCAAAATGGCAATTATATTGGACTAGCGTTAATGATTATTACTAGTCTAATTGCAATGTACAGTTTATTTAGGATACTTTTTTATATGTATTTTGGAGATAAAGATGGGGAGGAAGTTAATTTTAAGAAAATCCCACTATATCGAAAAAGAATTTTAAGTATTTTAGTAGTTGTGGTTATCGCAATCGGAATTGCTGCGCCTGTAGTGTTAAATGTTACAAGTGATGCAACTGAGTTGAACACGAGTGATCAATTATATCAAAAACTTGTAAATCCGCATTTGAAAGGAGTGGACTAAATGAATCAAATAGTTTTAAATATTATCATTGCATTCTTATGGGTATTATTTCAAGATGAAGATCATTTTAAATTCTCGACTTTCTTTTCTGGATATCTAATTGGTCTAATTGTCATTTATATATTACACAGGTTTTTCAGCGATGATTTTTATGTTAGAAAAATTTGGGTAGCTATTAAATTTTTAGGTGTTTATTTATATCAATTAATAACATCTAGCATTAGCACGATTAATTATATTCTTTTTAAAACAAAAGATATGAACCCTGGATTACTTTCATATGAAACAAGACTAACAAGTGACTGGGCAATAACATTTTTAACAATTTTAATTATTATAACTCCAGGGTCTACAGTAATACGAATTTCTCAAGACTCTAAAAAGTTTTTTATTCATAGTATCGACGTGTCAGAAAAAGAAAAAGATAGTTTGTTAAGAAGTATTAAGCATTATGAAGACTTAATATTGGAGGTGTCGCGATGATACAAACAATAACACATATTATGATTATTAGTTCACTCATTATTTTTGGAATTGCATTAATCATCTGTTTATTTAGATTAATCAAGGGACCTACAACAGCAGATCGTGTCGTTACATTTGATACAACAAGTGCTGTCGTAATGTCAATTGTGGGTGTGTTAAGTGTACTTATGGGCACCGTTTCTTTCTTAGATTCAATCATGCTCATTGCCATTATATCTTTTGTAAGTTCTGTTTCAATATCACGCTTTATTGGTGGGGGGCATGTGTTTAATGGAAATAACAAAAGAAATCTTTAGTCTTATTGCTGCTGTGATGTTGTTGTTAGGTAGTTTTATTGCTCTTATTAGTGCAATAGGTATCGTGAAATTCCAAGATGTTTTCTTAAGAAGTCACGCTGCGACAAAAAGTTCAACTTTATCAGTGTTATTAACTTTAATCGGTGTATTAATTTATTTTATTGTGAATACAGGATTTTTCAGTGTGCGTTTATTACTGTCACTTGTTTTTATTAATTTAACTTCACCCGTCGGCATGCACTTAGTCGCTCGCGCTGCTTATCGCAACGGCGCTTATATGTATCGAAAAAATGATGATCACACACATGCATCAATATTATTAAGTTCAAATGAACAAAACTCTACAGAAGCATTACAATTACGTGCTAAAAAACGAGAAGAGCATCGTAAGAAATGGTATCAAAACGATTGAAGTGTTGGCTAAATTGTTAAGCATAACGATGCTTTTGAAGATTTGTTTTCAAAATTAATCATTAAAAGAGTACTTTGAAATTGGTTAGTCGATTTTAAGGTGCTCATTTTTTGTATTATAAGTTAATGTTGTTATGTGAAAGCAAGTTGTTTATTTATACAAACAATTAGTGATAAAATAAAATTAAATAATTGCAAATTTAAGTACTGCAATCGTAGACATATATCTATATTAAAGTGCTTTTGTGGTCGCTAACTCAATTTATCCTCTAAAGTATAATTACAACGAGATGTGATACTTAATTTTCAATTAAACAATACTTTTTAGAGAGGTGAAAGTTTGGAAATATTTGAAACAATTCTTATATTTATAGCTGTTGTGATACTAAGTTCGTTTGTCCATACTTTCATACCTAAAGTACCCCTAGCATTTATACAAATTTTCTTGGGCATGTTACTATTTATTACCCCAATCCCTGTTCAATTTAATTTTGATTCTGAATTGTTTATGGTAACAATGATTGCGCCTTTGTTATTTGTAGAAGGTGTTAATGTTTCTAGAGTCCATTTAAGAAAATATATTAAGCCAGTGATGATGATGGCATTAGGATTAGTCATTACTACTGTGATAGGTGTAGGTTTATTTATTCATTGGATTTGGCCAGATTTACCTATTGGAGCAGCATTTGCAATTGCTGCCATTCTTTGCCCTACTGATGCAGTAGCAGTGCAAGCAATCACTAAAGGAAAGGTCTTGCCAAAAGGAGCAATGACAATTCTTGAAGGTGAGTCATTATTGAATGATGCTGCTGGTATTATTTCATTTAAAATAGCTGTTGGAGTATTAGTTACAGGTGCTTTTTCACTTGTTGATGCTGTTCAGTTGTTTTTAATTGCATCAATTGGTGGCGCAGTGGTTGGTTTACTTATAGGTATGGCATTAGTAAGGTTCCGATTAACATTGATGCGTCGAGGATATGAAAACATTAATATGTTTACAATTATTCAATTGTTAACACCATTTGTTACGTATTTAATTGCTGAATTGTTTCACGCATCAGGAATCATTGCAGCAGTAGTTGCAGGACTTGTACATGGTTTCGAACGTGACAGAATTATGCAAGTACGTACACAACTACAAATGAGTTACAATCATACATGGAATATACTAGGTTATGTTTTAAATGGCTTTGTTTTTTCAATATTAGGATTTTTAGTACCTGAAGTTATTATTAAAATTATCAAAACAGAACCGCACAATTTAATCTTTTTAATAGGCATCACTATTGTTGTTGCTTTAGCTGTCTATCTATTTAGATTTGTTTGGGTTTATGTCTTATATCCTTATTTTTATTTAGCCATCAGTCCATTCCAAAAAATGATGACTAAAAATGATGATGATAATCCAACGACTGAGAAACCACCAAAGCGAAGTTTATACGCTTTAATTATGACGTTATGTGGTGTGCATGGAACAATTTCTTTAGCAATCGCATTAACGTTACCGTATTTTTTAGCAGGGCATCATGCTTTTACGTATAGAAACGACTTATTATTTATTGCATCTGGTATGGTTATTATTAGTTTGGTAGTTGCGCAAGTATTATTGCCACTATTAACGAAACCTGCACCTAAAACAGTAATTGGCAATATGTCGTTTAAAGTTGCTAGAATTTATATATTAGAACAAGTTATTGATTATCTAAATCAAAAATCTACTTTCGAAACAAGTTTTAAATATGGTAACGTGATTAAAGAATATCATGATAAATTAGCATTTTTAAAAACTGTAGAGAAAGATGATGAAAACTCTAAAGAATTAGAACGTCTACAAAAAATTGCTTTTAATGTAGAAACAAAAACATTAGAGTCTTTAGTAGATGAAGGACAAATAACGAATAGTGTACTTGAAAACTATATGCGTTATGCTGAAAGAACACAAGTATATAGACAAGCATCATTAATAAGAAGAATGATTGTATTATTACGAGGTGCTTTATTAAAACGAAGAGTACAAACGAGAGTGAACTCGGCATCTTCACTTAGTGTTACGGATAACTTAATGGAATTAAATAAAATTAATAAATTAGTCCATTATAATGTGGTTAGTCGATTGTCTAAGGAAACAACAAAAGATAATACACTTGAAGTTGGAATGGTTTGTGACGGTTATTTAATGCGAATTGAAAACTTAACACCATCTAATTTCTTCAACTCAGCAAGTGAAGATACGATTACTAAAATTAAATTAAATGCATTGAGAGAACAACGTCGCATTTTACGTGAGTTGATTGATACAGATGAAGTATCAGAAGGTACAGCGTTAAAACTAAGAGAGGCCATTAATTATGATGAAATGGTTATTGTAGATAGTATGACGTAGTTCGTAATTATGCTAAAAGGGATTGATGAAAAAATGAATGGCTTTTCATCAATCCCTTTTATTTTAGGGGAATTGAATAGATAGTTTTAAACTATACGAATTATTAATATTTGAGAATTAATTGAAATAAGTTTTAAAAATTGGAGGAGATAGATTAATCGAAGTCATTTAAATTAAGAAGATACGTGCATTCACAAAAAATAGCCACACTCATATGACATCGGATGAGTGTGGCTTAAGGATCTATGGGGGGAGGAAACCATAGATGTTTACTTTGATAGGCCAGATTAAATATCAAAGTATGCGATTATTTATAGCTTGATGCAAAAGTGGTATGCCTATTAAAAGTTACTGCACATAGCTTTTAATATTCCGTTCAAAGGAAAGGGGCATACAATTGAACAATCTGTAATAGTACTTTTAACCAGCTATGCTAAAAGTCTAGTAGGGAGAACAGTTGTCCAATCACATAAGAACCTCTAACTTCGTTAGTACGATTAAGAAAAGCTTTTTAGTTAGTATGTAATACAATTTATTGACGCGCGTGAATCTCTTTTATAAGAGTGTGTAGGGAATGGCGTTGTATAAATTGTATTAGAAGAACTTCTAACGCATCTCTGTGGTTAAAAGAGATGAAGGGAACGACAGTTTAATTAAAACTGCATAAGAACTTCTAGCTTTTCTCTTTCGTTCAAAGAGAAATTCTAATACCACCATATCGTGCGATCGGGAACGGTATATATATTAATAGGAGGGTAATATATATTTAACGCACGATATGGGACTATTAGCCTTCGACTTTGTTATGTTGATGTGTGGCCTAAAATATTGGAGATACCAATATTTTAGGTTGCATCAACATCAATTCATCTTACTTCATTAAAACACAGCGTGTTATTTCATGCTTCCGTGTACAGTATCAATATTTGATTTCATCATTTTGTAGTAAGAGTCACCTTTAGTGCCTTCTTTACCGATTGAATCTGTGTACACTTCACCAAAGATATCTTTCTTCGTTTCTTCAGATAAACTTTCCATTGCTTTCTTATCAACACTTGTTTCTACTAATAAGTGTTTTAATTTGTGCTTTTTAACAAACTCAATAGCTTGTCTCATTTGTTCAGGTGTACCTTGTTTTTCAGTGTTAATTTCCCAAATATAACCTGGTGTAATACCGTATTGTTTTGAGAAGTACTTGAAGGCACCTTCACTTGTAATCATGGCACGTTGTTCTTTTGGAATGTCATTAAATTTGTCTTTACTGTCATTATTTAATTTTTCCAATTGAGCAATGTATTTGTTACCTTGCTTTTCATAATCTGCTTTATGTTTTTTGTCGTTATCGATAAATGTTTGTTGAATTGTTTTTACGTATTTAATACCGTTATCTAAACTTAACCATGCGTGTGGATCTTGTTTATCTTTGTTGCCTTCTTCACCGTTTAAATAGATAGGTTTAACATCTTTTGATACTGCGATAACTTTTTTATCTTTTAATGATTTACCAGCCTGTTCTAAGGCTTTTTCAAACCAACCGTTACCAGTCTCTAAATTTAATCCGTTGTATAAAATAACGTCAGCGTCAGTTAACTTTTTAATATCTTTAGGTTTAACTTCATATTCATGAGGATCTTGACCAACAGGTACAATACTATGAATATCGACGTTGTCTCCACCAACATTTTTAGCCATATCATATAAAATTGAATTCGTCGTTACTACTTTTAATTTGCCATTTGACTTATCACTGCTTTGTTTACCACCAGTACCACATGCAGCAACTAGAAGTAATAAGGCTAATAATAAAGGTACTAATTTTTTCATGTTAAACTTCCTCGTTTCTTTCTATTCGTAAATTTTGTGAAAAATAATGTGATGATATAAATTACAAACGTACAAAGTACGATTGTCGCACCACTAGGAATGTTGTAAATATAGCTGTAATAAAGTCCGACAATTGAACTTATGACACTTATTAAACTTGCTATAATCATCATTGAGTATAGTTTTTTACTAATTAAAAATGCTGTAGATGCAGGTGTAATTAATAATGCAACTACAAGAATAATACCTACCGTTTGAATACTTGCTACTGTTACTAATGAGAGTAACAACATCACAAAGTAATGTAATAACGTCGTATTTAGACCACTCATTCTACTAAACGTTGGATCGAATGTAGAAATCATTAATGGACGATAGAAAATAATGATTAGAATAAGGACGATTGAACCAATCACAATAGTTGTTAAAAATGCACTATTTGTGATTGCCAGTAAATTACCAAACAGAATATGGTACAAATCTGTCGTAGTGTTTATTAAGCTAATAATAATAATCCCCGAAGCTAAGAAAGCGGTAAAACTAATTCCAATAGCGGCGTCAGGTTTCGTTTTACTACTAGATGTGATATAACCGATAAAAATACTTGCGATCATACCAGTTATAAGTGCGCCTACAAACATTGGAATACCAAATAAGAATGATAGGGCAACACCAGGTAATACTGCGTGACTCATTGCATCTCCCATTAATGAAAGACCACGTAATACAATTAAACTACCAACTGTACCACAAACTATCCCTACAATAATTGAAGTTATCAATGCTCGATTCAAGAATTGATATGTAAATAAATGTTCGACAAACTCTAACATGTTATATTGCTCCTTTGACTAGGGTCACTACAGTCAGTGCTACTCATAAATGTTTCGTTTAAGCGAGTGACACTCATAGCCTCTTCACTATCACCGAAGTATCGTAATGTTTGATTTAATAGAATAATGCGATCAAAGTATTGCTTTGCTTTTGATAGATCATGGTGGATGATAAGAATAAGTTTTCCTTGTTGTTTTAAGTTCTCGATTTTTGTCATGATTAATTTTTCGCTACTAAAATCAATTCCGACAAACGGCTCATCTAGAAAATAAACTTCACTTTCGGACATCAATGCTCTTGCTACTAGCACACGTTGTAATTGTCCACCACTTAATTCTGAAATTTGTCGATGACGTAAAGATTCTAATTCTAAATCGCTTAATAACTGTTTGAGTTTATCCCTTGCTGATTTATTAGGTCGTCTAAACCATCCAATTTCTTTGTAGCAACCTGATAAAATCACTTGTTCCACACTTATAGGAAAATCTAAATCAATATGTGCTTTTTGTGGAATATATGTAATATGTTGCAGTTGTTGTTGTATAGGTTTGTTATATAACAATTTAGTACCGGTAGCATTAAATTCACCAATTAAAGACTTGATAAGGGAAGATTTACCAGCACCATTCGGGCCCATGATACCAATTATTTCGCCGCGTACTGGTATCGATAAGGAAATGTTTTTAAGTACATGCTTATTACCTAAAAACAGATTTAAATCTTTTGTTTCTAACAAACGTTTATACCTCCTAATTAAAAGTTTAGGCTAACCTAATTAATTGTATAATAAACTGAGAATATTTATCATGTCAAGTAAATTCGTGATATAATATAGACAATGTATGTGAGGTGAAAGTATGTTAACTGAAGAAAAAGAGGACTATTTAAAGGCAATCCTTACGAATAATGGCGATAAAAACTTTGTGACAAATAAAATCTTATCTCAATTTTTAAATATTAAGCCTCCATCTGTAAGTGAAATGGTAGGACGTCTTGAAAAAGCAGGCTATGTTGAAACAAAACCATACAAAGGTGTTAGATTAACAGAGGATGGTTTAACGCATACGCTTGATATCATTAAGAGACATCGACTATTAGAATTATTTTTAATAGAAATATTGAAATATAATTGGGAAGAAGTACATCAAGAAGCAGAAATTTTAGAACATCGAATTTCAGATTTATTTGTTGAAAGGCTGGATAGCCTGTTAAATTTCCCAGAAACTTGCCCGCACGGCGGTGTGATTCCTAGAAATAATGAATATAAAGAGAAATATATAACAACGATTTTGAATTATGAACCTGGTGATATCGTTACAATCAAACGTGTGAGAGATAAGACCGATTTGCTAATATATTTGTCTAGTAAAGATATTTCTATTGGTAATGAAGTGGAAATTGTATCGAAAGATGAAATGAATAAAGTAATTATTATTAAACGTAATGATAATGTAATTATTGTCAGTTACGAAAATGCAATGAACATGTTTGCTGAAAAATAAAATAAAGAAGCCATAAAGATATCCATGATTGTACTGATAAAGACATATGGATAATTGCTTTAGGCTTCTTTTTTATTAGTTAATTTATCAAGTGAGTATATTTGAGTAAAATATTCACTGCATAAAGATTGAAGATAATCCAGATTGTACTATAAATGAAGATAGGTACATGACTGAGTTCTTTAAGTGCACTACCATCCCACTGTGGACTCGGACGCTGGAAAGTCAATTTAGCAATCGTCCAACTAGATTGTAGAACTTCGCCTAATAATACACCTAAAATATATTGATAACTCATTGTGACAAGTAGTTGAATTTCTACTATATTTTCATCTTTTAATATAAAATACAACATGATAGAAATTAAAGTTATAACAACAATGGGTGAGCCTTTTCTAGATGTTAAAATTAAAAAATAAATAAATATCAATAAGTAGGTAAATATAAAGAAACTAGGTATCTGATAATGGCTCGACGCTAAACCTATCAATAACATAATAGGTGGCATAAAATAACCACCAATCGTTGTAAGCCATTGGCCTGCTAGATGTCTAGATTGTGTAATTGCGAATCCTTGTTGTAATGTCTGTTGTCGCTCTCGTGGACTTGTTACAATGACTAAATCTTTTGCACGGCCACCAGCGAGTTTATTAAACAATACATGACCAAATTCATGTGTTAAAACAGGGATATAGTTTAAAATGACATCTAAATAGTTCAAAACAGCCTTATGTCTATATTGATGAATAGCAATATAACAAGCTGCAACAATAACGATAATGTATATATTAAGTTGAATTGTCGTATTAAAAAAGTTTGATAAATAATTCATTGTTAACCTCATATAAGATATTAATTTAAAGTTTGCTTATCACTTATTATAAATGATATTGGCATTAATAGCGTTAGACTTTAGACTTACCTTAGTTAAACTAATTTTAATTTTTGAAAAGGTGAATATGTGTTAAAATAAAGCAAAATCATTTCGATATAAATAGGATAAATATAAATACTGTTAATATTGATTACACTAACATAATAATGAAATAAGATAGGAGATTCCTGTTATGACTGTTGAAGAAAGATCCAATACAGCCAAAGTTGACATTTTAGGGGTCGATTTTGATAATACAACAATGTTGCAAATGGTTGAAAATATTAAAACCTTTTTTGCAAATCAATCAACGAATAATCTTTTTATAGTAACAGCCAACCCTGAAATAGTGAATTACGCGACGACATATCAAGCGTATTTAGAGTTAATAAATCAAGCGAGCTATATTGTTGCTGATGGGACAGGAGTAGTCAAAGCTTCGCATCGTTTAAAGCAACCTCTAGCGCATCGTATACCTGGTATTGAGTTGATGGATGAATGTTTGAAAATTGCTCATGTAAATCATCAAAAAGTATTTTTGCTAGGGGCAACTAATGAAGTTGTAGAAGCGGCACAATATGCATTACAACAAAGATATCCAAACATATCGTTTGCACATCATCACGGTTATATTGATTTGGAAGATGAGACAGTAGTGAAACGAATTAAACTGTTTAAACCTGATTACATATTTGTAGGTATGGGATTCCCTAAACAAGAAGAATGGATTATGACACATGAAAACCAATTTGAATCTACAGTGATGATGGGCGTAGGTGGTTCTCTTGAAGTATTTGCTGGGGCTAAAAAGAGAGCGCCCTATATCTTTAGAAAATTAAACATTGAATGGATATATAGAGCATTAATAGATTGGAAACGTATTGGTAGATTAAAGAGTATTCCTATATTTATGTATAAAATAGCCAAAGCAAAAAGAAAAATAAAAAAGGCGAAATAATCATGATGACAAAAATAAAACCGAGGAAATCCTTAAATGGAGATTCTCGGTTTTTTCGGTTTATTTAATAACGAAGCGGGACTCATCGAGTTTGTTTCTAAATTCTTTTTGTTCGGCTTTGGATTTCTTTTTAAAATCGTTTAGGAAAGCTTCATATTTAGGTAATACATCATCAAGTTCACCGTAATCTTTTAACTTTCCGCCTTCAATCCAAGCAATCTTAGTACAAAATTGTCTCACTTGGCCTAAGTTATGACTAACGAAAAAGATGGTTTTGTTTTGCTCTTTAAACTCGTAAATTTTATCTAAACATTTTTGTGCAAAAGTTTGGTCACCTACAGATAAAGCTTCGTCAATGACTAAGATATCTGGATTAACTGTGATATTAATTGAAAAACCAAGTTTTGCACGCATACCACTTGAATACTTTTTAACTGGTTGATAAATAAACTCACCAAGTTCACTAAATTCAATAATCTTAGGTGTCATCGCTTTAATTTCTTTTCGCTTAAAGCCCATACATAACATTTTAAATTCGATATTTTCAATCCCTGTAAGTTGTCCACTCAAGCCAGCACTAATTGCGATAACGCTGACTTCACCATTACGATCCACTTTGCCAACAGTAGGCGACAAAGAACCGCCAATGATATTGCTCAACGTTGATTTGCCGGAACCATTGATGCCAACAAGCCCTATGACGTCACCTTCATATGCTTTTAAACTAATGTCATCTAAAGCGAAAAATGTTTTGTTTTTATGTTTGGGAATGAGCGCATCTTTCATACGTTCTTTATTTGTACGATAAATACGATATTCTTTTGTTACATTTTTAATGTTTACCGAAACGTTCATTTGTAGACCTTCCTTATTCACATTTATCTAGATTATAATATACTACTCAACAGTTGTTAAATTTTAAAACCTGTTGTAAAGTGTATAGAAGATTTTGTTATTATCAGAGTTGGTGTTTTGACACAAAATGTTAATCATCAATGATAACAATGATATTTAAAAACTAAACTTATTTCAACTTACATGATTGTATACTATAATGTATTTGTAATAAACTAATATTTTAAAGAACTAGACAATAATTTTGATAGCATCCATGTATAGTGATAGTATTTACAACAATTATTATAATACTATTTAGTTAAGTAGAGAAATAGTTAAACATTTGAAAGTGTGGTTTAATGGAATGTCAGCAATAGGAACAGTTTTTAAAGAACATGTAAAGAACTTTTATTTAATTCAAAGACTGGCTCAGTTTCAAGTTAAAATTATTAATCATAGTAACTATTTAGGTGTGGCTTGGGAATTAATTAACCCTGTTATGCAAATTATGGTTTACTGGATGGTTTTTGGATTAGGAATAAGAAGTAATGCACCAATTCATGGTGTACCTTTTGTTTATTGGTTATTGGTTGGTATCAGTATGTGGTTCTTCATCAACCAAGGTATTTTAGAAGGTACTAAAGCAATTACACAAAAGTTTAATCAAGTATCGAAAATGAACTTCCCGTTATCGATAATACCGACATATATTGTGACAAGTAGATTTTATGGACATTTAGGCTTACTTTTACTTGTGATAATTGCATGTATGTTTACTGGTATTTATCCATCAATACATATCATTCAATTATTGATATATGTACCGTTTTGTTTTTTCTTAACTGCCTCGGTGACGTTATTAACATCAACACTCGGTGTGTTAGTTAGAGATACACAAATGTTAATGCAAGCAATATTAAGAATATTATTTTACTTTTCACCAATTTTGTGGCTACCAAAGAACCATGGTATCAGTGGTTTAATTCATGAAATGATGAAATATAATCCAGTTTACTTTATTGCTGAATCATACCGTGCAGCAATTTTATATCACGAATGGTATTTCATGGATCATTGGAAATTAATGTTATACAATTTCGGTATTGTTGCCATTTTCTTTGCAATTGGTGCGTACTTACACATGAAATATAGAGATCAATTTGCAGATTTCTTGTAATATATTTATATGACGAAACCCCGCTAACCATTAATAAATGGAAGTGGGGTTCATTTTTGTTTATAATTTAAGTAAATAACATATTAAGTTGGTGTATTATGAACGTTTTAATAAAGAAATTTTATCATTTGGTAGTTCGAATACTTTCTAAAATGATTACGCCTCAAGTGATTGATAAACCGCATATCGTATTTATGATGACTTTTCCAGAAGATATTAAGCCTATCATCAAAGCATTAAATAATTCGTCGTATCAGAAAACTGTTTTAACAACACCAAAACAAGCGCCTTATTTATCTGAACTTAGCGACGATGTTGATGTGATAGAAATGACTAATCGAACATTGGTAAAACAAATTAAGGCTTTGAAAAGCGCGCAGATGATTATTATCGATAATTATTACCTATTACTAGGTGGATATAATAAGACTTCTAATCAACACATTGTTCAAACGTGGCATGCAAGTGGTGCATTAAAAAACTTTGGATTAACAGATCATCAAGTCGATGTGTCTGACAAGGGAATGGTTCAGCAGTACCGTAAAGTTTATCAAGCGACGGATTTTTACTTAGTGGGTTGTGAACAAATGTCACAATGTTTTAAACAGTCTTTAGGTGCAACAGAAGAGCAAATGTTGTATTTTGGGCTTCCGAGAATTAATAAATATTACACAGCTGATAGAGCAACGGTTAAGGCAGAGTTAAAGCATAAATATGGAATTACAAATAAGTTGGCATTATATGTACCAACATATAGAGAAGATAAAGCAGATAATAGGGCTATTGATAAAGCTTATTTTGAAAACTGTTTACCAGGATATACACTGATTAATAAATTACATCCATCAATTGAACATTCAGACATTGATGACGTATCTTCAATCGACACGTCTACATTAATGCTAATGTCAGATATAATTATTAGCGACTATAGTTCGCTGCCAATAGAAGCTAGCTTGTTAAATATTCCAACTATATTTTATGTGTATGATGAAGAGGCATATGATAAAGTGAGAGGCCTGAATCAATTTTACAAAGCAATACCGGATAGCTACAAAGTGTATACTGAAGAAGATTTAATAATGACGATACAAGAAAAAGAACATCTATTAAGTCCGTTATTTAAAGATTGGCATAAGTATAATACTGATAAAAGTTTACATCAGCTCACAGAATATATAGATAAGATGGTGACAAAATGAGGCTTACGATAATCATACCTACATGTAATAATGAGGCAACAATTCGACAATTGTTAATATCTATTGAGAGTAAAGAACACTATAGAATCCTTTGTATTGATGGAGGTTCTACCGATCAAACAATTCCTATGATTGAACGGTTACAAAGAGAACTCAAGCATATTTCATTAATACAATTACAAAATGCTTCGATAGCTACGTGTATTAATAAAGGTTTGATGGATATCAAAATGACAGATCCACATGATAGTGACGCATTTATGGTCATAAATCCAACATCAATCGTATTGCCAGGTAAATTAGATAGTCTAACTGCAGCTTTCAAAAATAATGATAATATTGATATGGTAATAGGGCAGCGAGCTTACAATTACCATGGTGAATGGAAATTGAAAAGTGCTGATGAGTTTATTAAAGACAATCGAATCGTTACATTAATGGAACAACCAGATTTGTTATCAATGATGTCTTTTGACGGAAAGTTATTCAGTGCTAAATTTGCTGAATTACAGTGTGACGAAACTTTAGCTAACACATACAATCACGCAATACTTGTCAAGGCGATGCAAAAAGCTACGGATATACATTTAGTTTCACAGATGATTGTCGGAGATAACGATATAGATACACATGCTACAAGTAACGATGAAGATTTTAATAGATATATCACAGAAATTATGAAAATAAGACAACGAGTCATGGAAATGTTACTATTACCTGAACAAAGGCTATTATATAGTGATATGGTTGATCGTATTTTATTCAATAATTCATTAAAATATTATATGAATGAACACCCAGCAGTAACGCACACGACAATTCAACTCGTAAAAGACTATATTATGTCTATGCAGCATTCTGATTATGTATCGCAAAACATGTTTGACATTATAAATACAGTTGAATTTATTGGTGAGAATTGGGATAGAGAAATATACGAATTGTGGCGACAAACATTAATTCAAGTGGGCATTAATAGGCCGACTTATAAAAAATTCTTGATACAACTTAAAGGGAGAAAGTTTGCACATCGAACAAAATCAATGTTAAAACGATAACGTGTACATTGATGACCATAAACTGCAATCCTATGATGTGACAATATGAGGAGGATAACTTAATGAAACGTGTAATAACATATGGCACATATGACTTACTTCACTATGGTCATATCGAATTGCTTCGTCGTGCAAGAGAGATGGGCGATTATTTAATAGTAGCATTATCAACAGATGAATTTAATCAAATTAAACATAAAAAATCTTATTATGATTATGAACAACGAAAAATGATGCTTGAATCAATACGCTATGTCGATTTAGTCATTCCAGAAAAGGGCTGGGGACAAAAAGAAGACGATGTCGAAAAATTTGATGTAGATGTTTTTGTTATGGGACATGACTGGGAAGGTGAATTCGACTTCTTAAAGGATAAATGTGAAGTCATTTATTTAAAACGTACAGAAGGCATTTCGACGACTAAAATCAAACAAGAATTATATGGTAAAGATGCTAAATAAATTATATAGAACTATCGATACTAAACGATAAATTAACGTAGGTTATTATAAAATAAATATAAAACGGACAAGTTTCGCAGCTTTATAATGTGCAACTTGTCCGTTTTTAGTATGTTTTATTTTCTTTTTCTAAATAAACGATTGATTATCATATGAACAATTAGTGCTAATCCAGCGACTAGGCATGCACCACCAATGATAGTGAATAATGGATGTTCTGCCCACATACTTTTAGCAACAGTATTTGCCTTTTGAATAATTGGCTGATGAACTTCTACAGTTGGAGGTCCATAATCTTTATTAATAAATTCTCTTGGATAGTCCGCGTGTACTTTACCATCTTCGACTACAAGTTTATAATCTTTTTTACTAAAATCACTTGGTAAAACATCGTAAAGATCGTTTTCAACATAATATTTCTTACCATTTATCCTTTGCTCACCTTTAGACAATATTTTTACATATTTATACTGATCAAATGAGCGTTCCATTAATGCATTCCCCATCATATTACGTTGCTTCTCGCCACCAAGGTTTTTATAGTCTCCCGCACCCATGATAACTTGATTAATTCTAAATTTACCTCGTTTGGTAGTAATCGTATGGTTGTAATTTGCTGTATCACTTGATCCAGTTTTTAAACCATCTGTACCAGGCAAACTCATTTTTGCACCTTCCAATGAAAAGTTGAATGTGTAATACGTAACTGCATGCGTTGTTGGTGCTAACTGCTTTGTAAAGTCTAATATTTTAGGTGTCTCTTTAATCACGTGTAAATCTAAAATGGCATAGTCTCTAGCAGTCGTTACAGTACGTTCTTGGTCTTTATACTTTGTTGGTGCAAATGTACGTAATCTTGAATTTTCAGCACCCGTTGGATTGACGAAATGTGTATTTTTCATTCCGATAGCTTTAGCTTTGTTATTCATTAAATCAACGAAATCGCTGGTGTTTTTTGATACCTTCTTAGCTAAAATTAATGCCGCGGCATTACTAGAATTAGATACTGTAATTTGTAATAGGTCTGCGATTGTCCATACTTGTCCAGGATATAGTTTCGTATTACTCAACTCAGGTAGTGTAGACATAATATATTCTTTGTTCGTCATTGTGACAGTTTCATCAAGTGAAAGCTGCCCCTTATTTACAGCTTCCAATGTTAAGTACATTGTCATTAATTTAGTCATAGACGCTGGATTCCACTTAGTATCGATATTGTATTGATACAGTAATTGTCCAGTTTGACTAACATTAACAGCACTCGTCGGTTCGTATGCAGCCGACAAACCTGCATAACCATATTGATTTGCTGCTTGTACAGGGGTTACGTCACTGTTAGCAGCTTGTGCATATGGTGTCATAATACTTAATGTTAAACATAAAATGATGATAATAGATATTAAATTTTTCATAAAGCGTTAATCTTCCCTTTTCCAATTCTTAAATATTCCCTAAAAGCAATGGTCATTCCTAATTACGGAAATCATTGCTAATTCACTTCACCTTAATTAAATTGTTGAAAATTAAGTTTCTTGCGGTTTATTTGAAAAATAATGCAAATATATTACGTGTGTAGCTAAAGGTGTTATAATGTTTGTACGAAGAGCAAACTTACTCAAAAGCGATTAATTATCATGTTTTAATATAAAAACTTTGAGAAGTTATTACAAAAAATGCAATAGAAATATTCTATCATATAAATGTTATGAACGGTATTTTGGGGCAATACTTTATTTGATTTTTAAAGTTTTGTTGGGAGAAAGTATATGATAGAAATGCATGTATCTATCTAAATGAATTAACTATAAATTTCAAACAAAAGAGGTAAAACTATGAAACGAGAAAATCCATTGTTTTTCTTATTTAAAAAACTATCATGGCCAGTGGGTCTTATCGTTGCAGCTATCACTATTTCATCACTAGGGAGCTTAAGTGGACTATTAGTGCCACTGTTTACTGGACGAATTGTAGATAAATTTTCCGTGAGCCATATCAATTGGAATCTAATCGCATTATTTGGTGGTATCTTTGTCATCAATGCTTTATTAAGCGGATTAGGTTTATATTTATTAAGTAAAATTGGTGAAAAAATTATTTACGCGATACGCTCAGTTTTATGGGAGCATATCATACAATTAAAAATGCCATTCTTTGATAAAAATGAAAGTGGTCAATTAATGAGTCGATTAACTGACGATACGAAAGTGATAAATGAATTTATTTCACAAAAGCTACCCAACTTATTACCATCAATCGTTACATTAGTTGGGTCACTAATCATGTTATTTATTTTAGATTGGAAAATGACATTATTAACATTTATAACGATACCGATATTTGTTTTAATTATGATTCCTCTAGGACGTATTATGCAAAAAATATCGACAAATACACAATCTGAAATTGCAAACTTTAGTGGTTTGTTAGGGCGTGTCCTAACTGAAATGCGTCTTGTTAAAATATCAAATACAGAGCGACTTGAATTAGATAATGCACATAAAAATTTGAATGAAATATATAAATTAGGTTTGAAACAGGCTAAAATTGCGGCAGTTGTACAACCAATTTCAGGTATTGTTATGTTGCTAACAATTGCAATTATTTTAGGTTTTGGTGCATTAGAAATTGCGACTGGTGCAATCACTGCAGGTACATTAATTGCAATGATATTTTATGTTATTCAATTATCGATGCCTTTAATCAATCTTTCAACGTTAGTTACAGACTATAAAAAGGCAGTCGGTGCAAGTAGTAGAATATACGAAATCATGCAAGAACCTATTGAACCGACAGAAGCTCTTGAAGATTCTGAAAATGTATTAATTGATGACGGTGTGTTGTCATTTGAACATGTAGACTTTAAATATGATGTGAAGAAAATATTAGATGATGTGTCGTTCCAAATCCCACAAGGGCAAGTGAGTGCTTTTGTAGGTCCTTCTGGATCTGGTAAAAGTACGATATTTAATCTGATAGAACGTATGTATGAAATTGAGTCAGGTGATATTAAATATGGCCTTGAAAGTGTCTATGATATCCCGTTATCTAAGTGGCGACGCAAAATTGGATATGTTATGCAATCAAATTCGATGATGAGTGGTACAATTAGAGACAATATTTTATACGGAATTAATCGTCATGTTTCAGATGAAGAACTTATTAATTATGCTAAATTAGCGAACTGTCATGATTTTATCATGCAATTTGATGAAGGATATGACACGCTTGTAGGTGAACGAGGATTGAAACTGTCTGGCGGACAACGTCAACGTATTGATATTGCTAGAAGTTTTGTTAAAAATCCCGATATTTTGTTACTTGATGAAGCAACAGCTAATCTCGATAGTGAAAGTGAATTGAAAATTCAAGAAGCTTTAGAAACATTGATGGAAGGTAGAACAACGATTGTCATTGCGCATCGTTTGTCTACAATTAAAAAAGCCGGTCAAATTATATTCTTAGACAAAGGACAGGTAACAGGTAAAGGTACGCATTCAGAACTAATGGCATCACATGCGAAGTATAAAAACTTTGTAGTGTCTCAAAAATTAACAGATTAATTTTATATATATAAGTAAGCTTGGAGCAAGTACAGATATACCATCGAGGAAATTAAAGCGTGGCACATTGATGGATATAGATGTTAATAAATTGCTTCAAGCTTTTGTCTATTTTAAATCATTTGAGAAGTTACGACATAATAATTCTTAAATTAATGAAATCGATATTTTAAGAAAAAAATGCTCATGGTATAATACAAGTTATAAGCAAACATACATATATTAAATACTGTAGCCACGAGTCATAATTCTTCATATTTTACATAGCAATTTAACTGATTTTAGAGTCCACGGTACAGAAGTTTGATATTTCAATGTTTCTAAATTTTTAAAAAATTAAATCATAGGTGGGTGCCAAATGTTTTTATTAATCAACATTATTGGTCTAATTGTATTTCTTGGTATTGCGGTATTATTTTCAAGAGATCGCAAAAATATCCAATGGCAATCAATTGGGATCTTAGTTGTTTTAAACCTGTTTTTAGCATGGTTCTTTATTTATTTTGATTGGGGTCAAAAAGCAGTAAGAGGAGCAGCCAATGGTATCGCTTGGGTAGTTCAGTCAGCGCATGCTGGTACAGGTTTTGCATTTGCAAGTTTGACAAATGTTAAAATGATGGATATGGCTGTTGCAGCCTTATTCCCAATATTATTAATAGTGCCATTATTTGATATCTTAATGTACTTTAATATTTTACCGAAAATTATTGGAGGTATTGGTTGGTTACTAGCTAAAGTAACAAGACAACCTAAATTCGAGTCATTCTTTGGGATAGAAATGATGTTCTTAGGAAATACTGAAGCATTAGCCGTATCAAGTGAGCAACTAAAACGTATGAATGAAATGCGTGTATTAACAATCGCAATGATGTCAATGAGCTCTGTATCGGGAGCTATTGTAGGTGCGTATGTACAAATGGTACCAGGAGAACTGGTACTAACGGCAATTCCACTAAATATCGTTAACGCGATTATTGTGTCATGCTTGTTGAATCCAGTAAGTGTTGAAGAGAAAGAAGATATTATTTACAGTCTTAAAAACAATGAAGTTGAACGTCAACCATTCTTCTCATTCCTTGGAGATTCTGTATTAGCAGCAGGTAAATTAGTATTAATCATCATCGCATTTGTTATTAGTTTTGTAGCGTTAGCTGATCTATTTGATCGTTTTATCAATTTGATTACAGGATTGATAGCAGGATGGATAGGCATAAAAGGTAGTTTCGGTTTAAACCAAATTTTAGGTGTGTTTATGTATCCATTTGCGCTATTACTCGGTTTACCTTATGATGAAGCGTGGTTGGTAGCACAACAAATGGCTAAGAAAATTGTTACAAATGAATTTGTTGTTATGGGTGAAATTTCTAAAGATATTGCATCGTATACACCACACCATCGTGCGGTTATTACAACATTCTTAATTTCATTTGCAAACTTCTCAACGATTGGTATGATTATCGGTACATTGAAAGGCATTGTTGATAAAAAGACATCAGACTTTGTATCTAAATATGTGCCTATGATGCTATTATCAGGTATCCTAGTTTCATTATTAACAGCAGCTTTCGTTGGTTTATTTGCATGGTAATATGTTGAAGTGTGACTTCGATAATACATTTTAACTAATAAATATGTTCAGGCATGTCGTCTATTGATATAGGTGAGATGCTTGGACTTTTTTATTATTGATATAAAGATATTTAAATATTTTTAAAGTTACCGAAATTGAAGCATTATAAAAACCAAGTGCACATGGTAATACACTTGGCTTTTATGGGAAATGAATATTATTGTACATATGACAGTAAGGACTAGGTACAGTCATAGTACTTCGAGCAAAATTTGTTTTGTTATTATAAACAACACAAAGGAGATAACTTCTCTATTGAAGAAGTTAAAAACATTATAGCAGACAATGAAATGAAAGTAAATTAAAAATTCAGAATATTTTTAATTATTATATTGTGAGTGATATTTATAAGGGAAAGCTATTTTTCATATAAATTAGTTAAATAGTAAATCTTTGTTAGAACTCTTTCCATAGAGTTGTGACAGCATTTTTGTTGTGCTACTATTTTTATAGTCTAATAAATATATAAAGGGGATGGTTTCGTGAATAAAACGGTTAAAGATTTAATACTAGTTGTCTTAGGTTCATTTATCTTTGCTGCAGGTGTAAATGCATTTATTATTTCTGGTAACTTAGGTGAAGGCGGGGTTACAGGTTTAGCAATTATTTTATATTATGCGTTTCATATTTCACCAGCCATCACTAACTTCTTGGTCAACGCAGTATTGATTGCCATAGGTTATAAATTTTTGAGTAAGAGAAGTATGTACTTAACTATTCTTGTAACAATTCTTATTTCAATATTTTTGAGTTTAACAGAATCATGGCAAGTTGAAACTGGAAACAGCATTGTGAATGCCATTTTTGGTGGTGTAAGCGTTGGACTAGGAATCGGAGTAATTATCCTTGCAGGCGGTACAACAGCAGGTACAACAATTTTGGCGAGAATTGCAACGAAATACCTCGATGTAAGCACGCCATATGCTTTGCTTTTCTTCGATATGATCGTTGTTGCAATTTCACTTGCAGTTATTCCACTTGATAAAGTATTAGTAACAGTAATATCACTTTATATAGGAACAAAAGTGATGGAATATGTCATAGAAGGTTTAAACACTAAAAAAGCTATGACGATTATTTCAACTAATCCCGACAAACTTGCCAAAGCAATAGACGAGCAAATTGGAAGAGGTTTAACCATTTTAAACGGACATGGCTATTATACGCGTGAAGAAAAAGATGTCTTATACGTTGTTATTTCTAAAACACAAGTTTCAAAAGCAAAGCGATTAATTAAACAAATCGATAAAGATGCATTCCTTGTAATTCATGATGTAAGAGATGTCTATGGTAATGGCTTTCTTGCAGATGAATAAATAAATGGTATGAGCACACATACTTAAATAGAAGTCCACGGACAAGTTTTTGAACTATGAAGACTTATCTGTGGGCGTTTTTTATTTTATAAAAGTAATATACAAGACATGACAAATCGAGCTATCCAATTTAAAAAGTAATGTTAGTCAATAAGATTGAAAAATGTTATAATGATGTTCATGATAATCATTATCAATTGGGGTGCCTTTGAAAATTGATAATTTAAAAATAGAAATTATTTTTTATAAACAGAAAGAATTTAATGAAAGTAGGGAAATTATGAATCGTTTGCATGGACAACAAGTTAAAATTGGTTACGGGGATAACACGATTATAAATAAATTAGATGTTGAAATACCAGATGGCAAAGTGACGTCAATCATTGGTCCTAACGGCTGCGGGAAATCTACTTTGCTAAAGGCATTGTCACGTTTATTGGCAGTTAAAGAAGGTGAAGTATTTTTAGATGGTGAAAATATTCATACACAATCTACGAAAGAGATTGCAAAAAAAATAGCTATTTTACCTCAATCACCTGAAGTAGCAGATGGCTTAACTGTTGGAGAATTAGTTTCATATGGTCGTTTTCCACATCAAAAAGGATTTGGTAGATTAACTGCTGAGGATAAGAAAGAAATTGATTGGGCAATGGAAGTTACAGGAACTGATACATTTCGACACCGTTCAATCAATGATTTAAGTGGTGGTCAAAGACAACGTGTTTGGATTGCAATGGCATTAGCACAAAGAACTGATATTATCTTTTTAGACGAACCAACAACATATTTAGATATCTGTCATCAATTAGAAATACTAGAATTAGTTCAGAAGTTAAATCAGGAACAAGGTTGTACAATTGTCATGGTTCTTCATGATATTAACCAAGCGATTCGTTTCTCAGATCATCTTATTGCGATGAAAGAAGGCGATATCATCGCTACAGGTTCAACAGAAGACGTATTAACACAGGAAATTTTAGAAAAAGTTTTTAATATTGATGTTGTTTTAAGTAAAGATCCTAAAACTGGAAAACCTTTACTGGTAACTTATGACTTATGTCGCAGAGCTTATTCTTAATTAAGTAAGTTAATATGATAAAAAGGACAATTAACATGACAAATAGAGAGAATCCAACGCCATTGAAGTTTTTATACTATATTATAGGTTTAAGTATGATACTACTAATCATACTATTTATTTCTACATTAATAGGTGACGCCAAAATTCAAGCCTCTACAATTATAGAGGCTATTTTTAATTATAATCCTAGCAATCAGCAGCAAAACATCATCAATGAGATTAGGATTCCCAGAAATATAGCAGCAGTAATTGTGGGTATGGCGCTTGCAGTTTCTGGTGCGATTATACAAGGTGTTACTCGTAATGGTCTTGCTGATCCGGCGCTCATAGGTTTAAATTCAGGTGCTTCATTTGCTTTAGCATTAACATATGCAGTTTTACCAAACACTTCATTTTTAATATTGATGTTTGCTGGATTTTTAGGTGCTATTCTAGGAGGGGCTATTGTATTAATGATAGGCCGATCTAGACGTGATGGATTTAATCCGATGCGTATTATTTTAGCGGGTGCAGCAGTAAGTGCTATGTTAACAGCGCTAAGTCAAGGTATTGCATTAGCTTTTAGACTAAATCAAACAGTAACATTTTGGACTGCTGGAGGCGTTTCAGGCACAACATGGTCACACCTTAAGTGGGCAATTCCATTAATTGGAATTGCGTTATTCATTATATTAACAATTAGTAAACAACTTACCATTTTAAATCTTGGTGAATCATTAGCTAAAGGTTTAGGTCAAAATGTAACAATGATCAGAGGCATATGTTTAATTATTGCTATGATTCTAGCAGGTATAGCAGTTGCTATCGCTGGACAAGTTGCATTTGTAGGTTTGATGGTACCTCATATAGCAAGATTTTTAATTGGAACTGATTATGCTAAAATTCTACCATTAACAGCCTTGTTGGGTGGGATACTCGTGCTTGTTGCCGATGTGATAGCACGATATTTAGGAGAAGCGCCTGTTGGTGCAATCATTTCATTTATCGGTGTTCCTTACTTTTTATATTTAGTTAAAAAAGGAGGACGCTCAATATGATTAGTTCAAATAATAAACGCAGACGATGGATTGCACTGGCTGTTTTTAGCATTCTACTATTTCTAGGTTGTACTTGGAGTATCACCTCAGGTGAATACAACATACCAGTTGAAAGATTTTTCAAAACTTTAATTGGACAAGGTGATGCCATTGATGAGCTAATCTTATTAGATTTCAGGTTACCTCGGATGATGATTACTATTTTGGCAGGCGCAGCGCTTAGTATTAGTGGTGCAATAGTGCAAAGTGTCACAAAAAATCCAATAGCTGAACCCGGTATATTAGGTATTAATGCAGGCGGCGGATTTGCAATCGCATTATTTATTGCAATTGGTAAAATTAATGCTGACAACTTTGTTTATGTACTGCCGTTAATAAGTATACTAGGTGGTATCACCGCTGCATTGATTATTTTTATTTTCAGTTTTAATAAAAATGAAGGTGTTACACCTGCGAGTATGGTATTAATAGGTGTAGGTTTACAAACAGCATTGTATGGTGGCTCAATTACAATTATGTCAAAATTTGATGATAAGCAATCTGATTTCATCGCTGCTTGGTTTGCAGGTAATATTTGGGGTGACGAATGGCCATTTGTCATTGCATTTTTACCGTGGGTGTTGATTATTATTCCTTACTTACTATTTAAATCGAATACACTAAATATTATTCATACGGGTGATAATATTGCACGAGGTCTAGGTGTAAGGTTAAGCAGAGAACGTTTAATATTATTCTTTATCGCAGTGATGTTATCATCTGCTGCTGTAGCAGTAGCAGGTTCAATTTCGTTTATCGGATTAATGGGCCCGCATATTGCCAAACGTATCGTTGGACCACGTCACCAGTTGTTTTTACCAATTGCCATTTTAGTAGGGGCATGTTTACTTGTTATAGCTGATACAATTGGCAAAATTGTATTACAACCAGGTGGGGTTCCAGCAGGTATTGTCGTAGCAATTATTGGTGCACCGTATTTCTTATATTTAATGTACAAAACGAAAAACGTATAGTGTCAAAGGACACAACATATTGCTATGAAAGGCACTTTATTATAAGGCTTTTCATAGCATTTTTTATTTAATGAGTCACTCAAGACTATTTACTTTTTCAATAATGAACCATTAAGTTATCAAGAGGATCTTATCAAAAATATATTTGATAACGGTATCAGGTTAACCCTTTATGATAGCGCATTCATTTATTCTGTTTTATACTATGACTGATAATACCAAGGAGGTACAACATGATGAAAAAGTTAATCAATAAAAAAGAAACATTTTTAACTGATATGCTTGAAGGATTGTTAATTGCGCACCCAGAGTTAGATCTGATTGCTAATACAGTTATTGTAAAAAAAGATAAGAAAGAACATGGTGTAGCAATAGTCTCTGGAGGTGGAAGCGGACATGAACCTGCGCATGCCGGTTTTGTTGCAGAAGGTATGCTAGATGCAGCGGTTTGTGGCGAGGTATTTACTTCACCTACACCAGATAAAATATTAGAAGCTATTAAAGCAGTAGATACAGGTGATGGTGTATTACTAGTTGTGAAAAACTATGCAGGTGACGTGATGAATTTTGAAATGGCACAAGAGCTTGCAGAAATGGAAGGTATAAATGTTGAAACAGTTATTGTTCGTGACGACATTGCTGTGACAAATGAAGCACAACGTCGTGGTGTTGCAGGAACAGTGTTTGTTCATAAGCTTGCCGGTTATCTTTCAGAAAAAGGGCTCGCATTAGGCGAGATTAAATCGCGTGTAGAAGCGTTGTTACCTGAAATTAAAAGTATTGGTATGGCAATTGAGCCACCGCTTGTTCCAACTACTGGAAAATATGGCTTTGATATTGAAGACGACAAAATGGAAATTGGCATTGGTATACATGGTGAAAAAGGTATTCATAGGGAAGAAGTAAAGGATATTGATCATATTGTTAGAACATTATTAGACGAATTGTATAAAGAAGTTACTGCCAATGAGGTCATAGTAATGGTAAATGGAATGGGAGGTACGCCGTTATCTGAATTAAATATCGTAACTAAATATATTCAACAAAATTTAACTGCAAGAACGGTTAATGTTGTTAAATGGTTTGTTGGTGATTATATGACATCTTTAGACATGCAAGGTTTTTCTATAACTATCGTGCCTAATAAACCAGAATATCTGGAAGCATTTTTAGCACCAACAACAAGTCAATACTTTAAATAAGCAGTGAATATGAATAAATATACATTTATGAGGTGGCACAAATGAAAGTGAATGATATGAAAGCGCGTTTATTAAATTTAGAAGAAACGTTTAAAAAACATGAATCTGAATTAACTGAATTAGATCGAGCAATTGGTGATGGTGACCACGGGGTTAACATGGTTCGAGGGTTTAGTAGTCTTAAAGAAAAACTTGATGATAGCTCAATGCAATCATTGTTCAAATCGACTGGTATGGCATTGATGTCAAATGTTGGCGGTGCATCAGGACCACTGTATGGCTTTAGCTTTGTTAAAATGTCTGCAGTTACTAAAGATGATATGGATAATCAAGATTTCACTACACTAATTCAAGCATTTGCCGAAGCGGTCGAATCACGTGGGAAAGTTACTTTAAATGAAAAGACAATGTATGATGTAGTAGCACGAGCAGCAGAGAAGCTTAAAAATGGTGAAACTTTAACATTTAATGATTTACAACAATTAGCAGATAATACAAAAGATATGGTAGCAACGAAAGGTAGAGCTGCATATTTTGGAGAAGAATCAAAAGGTTATATAGATCCAGGTGCTCAAAGTATGGTTTATATTTTAAACGCTTTGATAGGAGATGAAGATAATGCCTAAAATTATACTTGTTAGCCATAGTAAAGAAATTGCAAATGGTACAAAATCTTTGTTAAAGCAAATGGCTGGTGACGTTGATATTATACCAATCGGGGGATTACCAGATGGTTCAATTGGAACTTCATTTGATATCATTCAAGAAGCTTTAACTGAATTAGATGATGATGCAATGTGTTTTTACGATATTGGATCTTCAGAAATGAATGTAGATATGGCAATTGAAATGTATGATGGTAATCATCGTGTGTTAAAAGTTGATGCACCAATTGTTGAAGGCAGTTTTATCGCAGCAGTAAAGCTGTCAATCGGCGGTTCAATTGATGATGCATTAGCAGAAATCAAACAATCATTTTAGTTAAAATTTACTAATAATGAAAAATGTAAACCTTTTTCAAATGAAACTTTATAAAAAATATGATAGTATATATGTAAATGTTTAATAAAATCTGGAGAAATAGGAGGACATTGCCATGCAACACCTTATAAAAAAACATGTATTGAATGGCGAGTTTGATTTAGTACGACAATTGATGTCCGAAACAGATTTTATGGAATTTGAAGAAGCATATATTTCAAGTGCGCATGAAGTAGAAAGTATGATGTTTTATACATGTATTTTAGATATGATTAAGTACGAAGAATCATCTGAAATGCATGACTTAGCATTTTTATTGCTTGTGTATCCACTAAGTGAATATGAAGGTGCTTTGGATTCTGCTTATTATCATGCAGACGCTTCCATAAAACTTACTGACGGCAAAGAAGTTAAAAGTTTGTTACAAATGTTATTATTGCATGCGATACCAACACCTGTTATTTCAGATAAGAAGGCTTTTGATATCGCCAAGCAAATTTTAAAATTAGATCCTAATAATAATGTTGCTCGTAACGTCTTAAAAGACACTGCCAAACGTATGGACAACGTTGTTGTTGATATAAATGAATTACACCAACGTAATGCACGTTAATTACATTTCAATTATATTAGCTTAATAATAGTTTTAACATTTGGTTGGGTTGGGACATATGTTCCAGCCTTTTTTTATACTTAAAAACTAACGAAGTGTACTTGTGTGCACAAATGGTTTTTATACAACATTTTATAAATTTATACATTTTAATAAAGAACATACGATAGATGGTTTAAACCTTATTAACTGAGAGATTTTGATATGTATTTTTCGAAATTTAACTAAAAATACGTAAGTTAAGAAGCACAATTATTAATCATTTTTCCTATACAAAGGTTCGTATGACTGCATTATAAAAGCATAAATTTATAATTTTTTTAAATGTCATTGAACGTGATAATGTGAATGGATTGAGCAATTTTGAAAAAGTGAAAAATAACCTATGTGACTTGCAATTAATTTTCAGTACGTTATAATGCACACTGTGCAAAATTAAGGAGGTCTATTATTCACATGATGATGAATAAAGAAGCAACAAAAATTGGATTTGCCTACGTCGGCATTGTAGTGGGCGCAGGATTTTCAACAGGACAAGAAGTTATGCAATTTTTCACTAAATATGGCTTGTGGGCTTATTTGGGTGTGATTATATCTGGTTTTATTTTAGCTTTTATTGGGCGCCAAGTAGCAAAAATTGGTACTGCCTTTGAAGCGACAAACCATGAATCAACATTACAATACGTATTCGGTGAAAAGTTTAGTAAAGTCTTTGATTATATTTTAATCTTCTTCTTATTTGGTATAGCTGTAACCATGATAGCTGGTGCAGGCGCAACATTTGAAGAAAGTTATAACATACCTACATGGCTAGGTGCATTAATTATGACATTAGCAATTTATGTAACATTGCTATTAGACTTTAATAAGATAGTACGTGCCCTTGGTGTTGTTACACCATTTTTAATTGTTTTAGTTGTATTAATCGCTGGCGTTTATTTATTTAAAGGTCATGTTTCATTAGCAGAAGTTAACCAAGTAGTGCCTGAAGCAAGTATCTGGAAGGGAATCTGGTTTGGTACAATATATGGTGGATTAGCTTTTTCTGTAGGTTTTAGTACCATCGTAGCAATCGGTGGGGATACTGAAAAACGTACAGTGTCAGGTGCAGGCGCGATGTATGGTGGTATTATCTATACTGTATTACTAGCATTGATCAACTTTGCTTTACAAAGTGAATATCCTACAATTAAAAATGCATCAATTCCAACATTAACATTAGCCAATAACATTCATCCGTTAATAGCAACCGTGTTATCTGTTATTATGCTTGCGGTTATGTATAATACTATTCTAGGACTAATGTATTCATTTGCAGCACGTTTTACAGAACCATACAGTAAAAATTATCATATCTTTATTATTATAATGATGGTAGCAGGTTATTTATTAAGTTTCGTAGGATTTGCTGAATTAATTAATAAGTTATATACAATTATGGGATATGTAGGCTTATTTATTGTAGTAGCTGTAATTATTAAATATTTCAAACGTAAAAATGCGGATAAAAAACATATTGCTTAATATCATATGATGGATATCCGAAACTTTACAATTGAATCACTTTGTTTTAACCTTAAAAGCAATTCGTCTCTACTCTTATTGGGCGAATTGCTTTTTATATTTATTCAGTCTATTAATATGAGCGTCTAACAAATAGAGAGGTACGATGTAATGAATAGAGATAATAAATGGACGATGATAACTGCGCTTTTTATAACTGTAATCAGTGTATTGTTAGCATTTCATCTGAAACAACATTATGACCAAACTACAAATGAGAACCATGCTAATAAAGACAAAATTAATATTAAAAATAAAAATGTGCGCATTTATCAAAATCTTACATACAATAGAGTTTTCCCTAACAGTAAATTAGATATTATTACACCTGTTGATATGTCTTCTAATGCCAAACTGCCAGTTATTTTTTGGATGCACGGTGGTGGTTATATTGCGGGTGATAAGCAGTATAAAAACCCATTATTAGCGAAAATTGCTGAACAAGGGTACATTGTTGTGAATGTAAATTATGCATTGGCGCCACAATATAAATATCCCACACCATTAATTCAAATGAATCAAGCAACTCAATTCATTAAAGAAAATAAAATGAATTTACCTATTGATTTTAATCAAGTAGTTATTGGCGGTGATTCTGCTGGCGCACAACTGGCTAGTCAATTTACGGCAATACAGACGAATGATCGCTTAAGAAAAGCCATGAAATTTGATCAGTCATTCAAACCATCGCAAATTAAAGGTGCTATACTATTTGGTGGTTTTTATAATATGCAAACAGTTAGAGAAACTGAGTTTCCAAGAATACAGTTATTTATGAAAAGTTATACTGGCGAAGAAGATTGGGAAAAGAGTTTTAAAAACATTTCACAAATGTCGACAGTAAAACAATCGACAAAAAATTATCCACCAACATTTTTATCTGTTGGAGATAGCGATCCATTCGAAAGTCAAAATATAGAATTCAGTAAGAAATTACAAGAATTGAATGTACCAGTAGATACTTTGTTTTATGATGGTACGCATCATTTACATCATCAGTATCAATTTCACCTTAATAAACCTGAATCGATAGATAATATCAAAAAAGTGTTACTGTTCTTAAGTCGTAATACATCTTCTAGTGGTATTCAAACTGAAGAGAAACCACAAATAGAAAATCCGAGTAATGAATTACCGTTAAATCCTTTAAACTAATAATAAACAGTAGTAATTTATTACTTAAACAACATTTAAGACCTTCAAATTGAAAACGAAGAATTTAAAACATGTGGGGCTAATGTGTAAGAGTCTGAGATATAATAAATTGTTAGCGGTTCTTTATCATTTCTATCTCACTCTATTATGATGTGACATTTATTTTACAAACTAATTTGTTTTAAACCTGAAAATAACTTTTTACAACTAAATAGTCGAAAAACAGTGTGTACATGATATAATAAATTTATAAATTGAAAAGAATTCAAAAGAAAAATTAAAATATAGATTGAGCACGAAGTGATTTGAAATAAGGTTGTGAAAGGGAATGACAAGGTCAGCATTAAAACCATTTAAAAATAAACGCGTTATGGTTACTGGACGTATACAACGTGTTTTGTTTAAAAATTATTTAGATAGACATAGCACATTTAAGCCGAATGTAAGAATATTATTAAAAGATGTATTTGTTTCAGGTGTATCAATAGATCATTTATGGTTATATGAGACAAATAAATACTATGCATTGGCAATGGAACTTATTCATCAACGAGTAAAATTTAGTGCGAATGTTGTACCGTATTACAAAATAAATAGAAATAATAATTTATTCGTACAAGATTATGGAATTAAGCGTAAAGGTAGGTTAATTACTGAAGAAGCTTACAATCAAAACAATCAGTATCAGGATAAGATATATGAAAAATTACCGGATATAGATTTTAGACTCGAAGATTTTTATAGTAAGGAAAACTAAACAACATATATAAAGCACCACTAACCGTAGTTGATAGTTAATCAATTACACATTAGTGGTGTTTTATTTTGAATTTAAATTTGATAAATGAATAAGAGTATACGCATTCATTTAAAATTAGATGACATTGATAAGGATGAGTAATGTATTAGGTAACCATTAAATTCGTTGTTATGCGATTCTGATACAAGATTATGATAAAATAGCTTTAATTAAGAATTTTAGCCATCATATAGTCATCGTAATATTTACCATCGATAAATAACTTATCTTTTAAAACGCCTTCGATTTGAAAATCGGCACTTTTAAAAAGCTCGAGGGCAGGTTGGTTATTGAGTGGTACATTTGCTTCAATTCGGTGTATTTGATTGTTTAAACACCAAGCCATAATGGCATCAAGAAGTGCTTGGCCAATTCCACGATGTTGATATAATTTCTTTACACCTAAATCAATTTTAGCAACATGTTTAATGCGTTGAAATGGTGTCGTATTAACAAAGGCAAAGCCAACGAGTTGTTCATCACTTTCAGCAACAAAGATGACTTTATGTGGAGAAGTGATATATTCTTCTAATTGTTTACTAGCCGATGTGACGCTAGGATCATATTCTCCTGGTGTGTAAAACATATACGGAGATTCGTCGTATATTTTCGCTAACATTGAAATGAAATTTTCTACATCTTTGATACTAACTCTACGTATAATATGGGCCATAAAAAGCCTCCAGTATTTTGAAATTTTAAAACATTTGCTACTATTATAATATATATTTAACCAAAAGGTAGAGTAATATGTTTTTTGGTTACAGTTTAAAGGAGTATTTTAGATGAAACCTAAAGTTTTATTAGCAGGTGGAACAGGGTATATTGGTAAGTATTTAAGTGAAGTGATTGAAAATGATGCGGAACTTTTTGCTATATCAAAATATCCAGACAATAAAAAAACAGATGATGTTGAAATGACTTGGATTCAGTGTGATATATTTCATTACGAACAGGTTGTTGCAGCAATGAATCAAGTAGATATTGCTGTATTCTTTATCGACCCAACAAAGAACTCTGCCAAAATAACACAATCATCAGCAAGAGATTTAACATTAATCGCAGCAGATAATTTTGGTCGAGCAGCTGCTATCAATCAAGTAAAAAAAGTAATCTACATACCTGGGAGTCGTTATGATAATGAAACAATTGAACGCCTAGGTGCATATGGTACAACTGTAGAAACAACAAATTTAGTTTTTAAACGTTCTTTAGTTAATGTAGAATTACAAGTTTCAAAGTATGATGATGTTAGATCAACGATGAAGGTAGTTTTACCAAAGGGATGGACATTAAAGAACGTTGTAAACCATTTTATTGCATGGATAGGTTATACTAAAGGAACTTTTGTGAAAACAGAAAAATCACATGATCAATTTAAGATATATATTAAGAATAAGGTGCGACCGCTCGCAGTATTTAAAATAGAAGAGACAGCTGATGGAATAATAACTTTAATTTTATTGAGTGGAAGTTTAGTGAAAAAATATACAGTTAATCAAGGGAAGTTAGAATTTAGATTAATCAAAGAGTCGGCAGTCGTTTATATACATCTATACGATTATATCCCTCGATTATTTTGGCCGATTTATTACTTTATACAAGCACCAATGCAAAAAATGATGATTCATGGCTTTGAAGTTGACTGCCGGATTAAAGATTTTCAAAGTCGATTAAAATCAGGAGAAAATATGAAATATACTAAATGATATTGGGTGATATGGATGCAAATACTACTAGTAGAAGATGACAATACTTTGTTTCAAGAATTGAAAAAAGAATTAGAACAATGGGATTTTAATGTTGCTGGTATTGAAGATTTCGGCAAAGTAATGGATACATTTGAAAGTTTTAATCCTGAAATTGTTATATTGGATGTTCAATTACCTAAATATGATGGGTTTTATTGGTGCAGAAAAATGAGAGAAGTTTCCAATGTGCCAATATTATTCTTATCATCTCGTGACAACCCGATGGATCAAGTGATGAGTATGGAACTTGGCGCAGATGATTATATGCAAAAGCCTTTTTATACAAATGTATTAATTGCTAAATTACAAGCGATTTATCGTCGTGTCTATGAGTTTACAGCTGAAGAAAAACGTACATTGACTTGGCAAGATGCTGTCGTTGATCTATCAAAAGACAGTATACAAAAAGGTGATCAGACGATTTTCCTGTCTAAAACAGAAATGATTATTTTAGAAATTCTTATTACCAAAAAAAATCAAATCGTTTCGAGAGATACAATTATCACTGCATTATGGGATGATGAAGCATTTGTTAGTGATAATACGTTAACAGTAAATGTGAATCGTTTACGAAAAAAATTATCTGAAATTAGTATGGATAGTGCAATCGAAACAAAAGTAGGAAAAGGATATATGGCTCATGAATAATTTGAAATGGGTAGCTTATTTTTTGAAATCTCGCATGAACTGGATATTTTGGATATTGTTTTTAAACTTGCTTATGTTAGGCATTAGTCTTATCGATTATGATTTTCCAATAGACAGTTTATTTTATATTGTTTCTTTGAATTTAAGTTTAACAATGATTTTTCTTATATTGACATATTTTAAAGAAGTAAAATTATATAAGCATTTTGACAAAGATAAAGAAATAGAAGAAATTAAACATAAAGATTTAGCGGAAACGCCATTTCAACGTCATACAGTTGATTATTTATATCGTCAAATTTTAGCGCATAAAGATAAAGTGGTCGACCAACAGTTACAATTGAACATGCATGAACAAACCATTACAGAATTTGTGCACGACATAAAAACACCTGTGACAGCCATGAAATTATTAATTGACCAAGAAGAGAATCAAGAAAGAAAACAAGCGCTATTATTTGAATGGTCACGTATTAACTCGATGTTAGATACGCAATTGTATATTACGAGATTAGAATCTCAACGCAAAGATATGTATTTTGATTACGTGTCACTTAAACGCATGGTCATTGATGAAATACAATTAACAAGACATATTAGTCAGGTTAAAGGTATTGGTTTTGATGTTGACTTTAAAGTGGATAATCATGTGTACACGGATATAAAATGGTGTCGTATGATTATTAGACAGATTTTATCAAATGCTTTGAAATATAGTGAGAATTATAATGTTGATATTTCAACGGAATTAATTGATCAACATGTTGCGTTAATCATCAAGGATCACGGAAGAGGTATTAGTAAAAAAGATATGCCTCGAATATTTGAACGTGGGTTTACGTCAACGGCTAACAGAAATGAAACGACATCCTCCGGCATGGGTCTATACTTAGTGGATAGTGTGAAAGATCAATTAGGAATACAATTACAAGTCACTTCGACTATTGGAAAAGGAACAACGGTTAAATTGATCTTCCCATTACAAAATGAAATTGTTGAGCGCATGTCAGAAGTGACAAATCTGTCATTTTAAACATGCGTTTTGTTACTTAGAATTGATACATCATGACCACTTCAACGATATAATCAAATAGATGTTAATTAAATACAAAATTGAAGGTAAGCGTGCCAAATTGAATATAAAGGAAATGAAGTTAAGATAAATATAGGAGTGTTAAAGTGACAATATTAGAAGTAAAACAATTAACAAAAATATATGGCAATAAGAAAATGGCACAAGAAGTTCTGCGAGATATCAATATGTCTGTTGAAGAAGGTGAATTTATTGCTATTATGGGACCTTCAGGATCTGGTAAAACGACCTTATTAAATGTTTTGAGTTCAATTGATTATATTTCGCAAGGTTCCATCACACTAAAAGGACACAAACTTGAAAAGCTTTCAAACAAAGCATTATCTGATATTCGAAAGCATGATATTGGTTTTATTTTTCAAGAATATAATTTACTGCATACATTGACTGTTAAAGAAAATATCATGTTACCATTAACGGTTCAGAAATTAGATAAGGACACAATGTTAGATCGTTATGAAAAAGTGGCAGAAGCATTAAATATATTAGACATCAGTGATAAATATCCATCCGAATTGTCTGGTGGTCAAAGACAACGAACATCAGCTGCCAGAGCATTTATAACATTGCCTTCTATTATATTTGCCGATGAACCTACAGGTGCACTCGATTCGAAAAGTACACAAGATTTATTAAAGCGATTAATGAAAATGAATGAAGAGATTAAGACGACGATTATTATGGTGACACATGATCCGGTTGCAGCTAGCTATGCAAATCGAGTAGTGATGCTTAAAGATGGGCAAATATTCACGGAGTTATATCAAGGTGATGATGACAAACATACTTTCTTTAAAGAAATCATACGTGTACAAAGTGTTTTAGGTGGCATTAATTATGAGTTTTAATGAGATTATATTTAAAAATTTCCGCCAAAATTTATCACATTATGCCATTTATCTTTTTTCGCTAATTACAAGTGTAGTTTTGTTTTTTAGCTTCGTAGCACTAAAATATACTCATAGCATTAACATAACTGAGACATATCCCATTATTAAAGAAGGATCGCAAGTAGGTAGTTACTTTCTATTTTTTATCATTATTGCCTTTTTGCTATATGCCAATTTACTATTTCTTAAACGTCGTAGTTCTGAACTTGCATTATATCAAACATTAGGTTTATCCAAATACAACATTATATATATATTGATGTTTGAACAATTATTAATATTTTCAATAACAGCTATATTGGGCATTACGATTGGTATCTTTGGTTCTAAAATTTTATTAATGATAGTGTTTACTTTATTAGGTATCAAAGAAAAGGTTCCAATTATTTTCAGCTTTAAAGCAGTGTTTGAGACGCTATTATTAATTGGCGTTGCTTATTTCCTAACTGCAGCTCAAAATCTTATCTTAGTATTGAAACAATCTATTTCAGAACTATCAAAGCATAATCAGGCTAAGCAAATGAATCATAATAAAATTACATTTGAAGAAGTTATACTAGGAATTCTAGGTATTATTTTAATCATCAGTGGGTATTACTACTCTTTACGCATTGTACATTACTATGATGCATTTGGCGTCCTTATGTTTATATTGTTTGCGACAGTAATTGGGGCGTATTTATTTTTTAAAAGTTCAGTATCCCTGGTATTTAAAATTATTAAAAGGTTTAAAAAAGGTGTAATAAGTGTAAATGATGTCATGTTTTCTTCATCTATTATGTATCGTATTCAGAAAAATGCATTTTCACTTACTGTTATGGCAATTATTTCAGCTATTACTTTATCAGTACTTTGTTTTGCTGCTATCAGTAGAGCAACTTTATCAAGTGAAATTAAGTACACGTCACCTCATGATGTTACGATTAAAGATCAACAGAAGGCGAATCAGTTAGCAAGTGAATTGAACAACCAAAAAATTCCTCATTTTTATAATTATAAAGAAGTGATTCATACAAAACTTTATAAGGATGACTTATTTGATATAAAAGCAAAGGAACCATATAATGTAACAATTACTAGTGATAAATATATTCCTAATACGGATTTGAAACGTGGTCAGGCTGATTTATTTGTAGCGGAAGGCTCTATTAAAGATTTAGTGAAGCATAAGAAACATGGTAAGGCAGTGATAGGAACGAAAAAGCACCATGTGGATATTAAATTACGTAAAGATATCAATAAAATTTACTTTATGACTGATGTTGACTTAGGTGGACCGACATTTGTGTTAAACGATCAAGATTATCAAGAGATAAGAAAGTATACTAAGCCAAAACACATTGTTTCTCAATTTGGATTTGATTTAAAACATAAAAAAGATATGTTAGCTTTGGAAAAAGCAACAAATAAAGTTGACAAATCTATTGAAACAAGAAGTGAAGCCATAAGTTCGATATCGAGTTTAACGGGAATATTGTTATTTGTAACCTCATTTTTAGGAATTAGTTTCCTAATTGCCGTATGTTGTATCATATACATTAAACAAATAGATGAAACTGAAGACGAGTTAGAAAATTATAGTATTCTTAGAAAACTTGGATTTACACAAAAAGATATGGCAAAAGGATTAAAATTTAAAATTGCGTTTAATTTTGGATTGCCATTAGTCATTGCACTTTCACATGCATATTTTACATCATTAGCATATATGAAATTGATGGGGACAACGAATCAAATACCGATATTTATAGTAATGGGATTATATATTTGTATGTATGCCATTTTTGCAATAACAGCTTATAATCATTCTAAGCGTACAATCAGACACTCAATTTAATATATATAGCAGCTTTCAGTAGGCTAGTGAATTAAGATTCATGAGCTATACTGAAAGCTTTTATTTTTGGATAGTTATAAATCCGGGCACGACAGTTTTAATGTATATGTTTCAACTTTGTAAATTGTATTAAATGTGAGAAAATAGAGCCATAGGCATTGAAAGAAATATGAAATAAGAATAGTTAGAAGAAAGATAAGTGAGTTTTAATATGTAAAAGATATGTAATAAATATTGCATCGTTGTTTAATTTCCAACTATGTCCATTTACAATTATTAGAGTTTTGTAGATAACAAATTGCCTATATATCAAGTTTTTCAAAACAAATGCCTACCACTATTTAAATTTTATGTAAAAGTTAAGTTTCGGAATTGTTAAAAATTTGTAAATTGAATTGTGGGATTGTAAATTTTGTGCTATTTTCATATAAGGGCAAATACAGTAAATTGTTTACTGTGAGGCATTTTTGAAATTAATATCAGTACACTTAAATTATACTGACGATTGATAATAACAAATTTGTATCATTAGTTTGTAAATTCACTTGTCTTAATTTGAAACAAATTATAACTGAATGTGATTGGTGACAATCGCTTAAATGGAGGATTTTAAATGTTTAGTAAGAAAAAAGATAAGTTTATGGTTCAATTAGAAGAGATGGTTTTCAATCTGGATCGTGCTGCTATTGAATTCGGTAAAATGGATTTCAATACTCATTTAGATTTAAAAGCATACTCAGACAACATTAAAACTTATGAGTCACATGGTGACGAATTAGTACATCAAGTAATTACTGATTTAAATCAAACATTTATCACACCAATTGAACGTGAAGATATTTTATCATTATGTGATGCAATTGATGATGTTTTAGATGCAATTGAAGAAACGGCAGCTATGTTTGAAATGTATTCAATCGAATACACAGATGAATATATGGCTGAGTTTGTTGATAACATTCAAAAAGCAGTTGCAGAAATGAAACTTGCTGTCGGCTTATTAGTCGATAAAAAATTATCACATATGCGTATTCATTCAATTAATATTAAAGAATTTGAAACAAACTGTGATGGTATTTTAAGACAGTCAATTAAACATATTTTCAATAGCGAAACAGATCCAATCACTTTAATTAAAATAAAAGATATTTATGAAAGCATGGAAGAAATCGCTGATAAATGTCAAATCGTAGCAAATAATTTTGAAACTATTATTATGAAAAATAGCTAAGGGGAGTTTATATTTATGTCATATATAATCATCGTCACTATAGCTGTAGTTATTTTCTCGCTGATATTTGACTTTATCAATGGATTCCATGATACAGCCAATGCAGTAGCTACTGCTGTATCTACTAGAGCGTTAACGCCTAAAACGGCAATTTTAATGGCAGCAGTGATGAACTTTATAGGTGCTTTAACATTTACGGGCGTTGCAGGCACCATTACTAAAGACATTGTCGATCCATTTAAATTGGAAAATGGCTTAGTTGTTGTGTTAGCTGCAATACTTGCGGCTATTGTTTGGAATTTAGCTACTTGGTTTTACGGAATTCCAAGTTCGTCTTCACATGCACTTATAGGTTCAATTGCGGGAGCAGCAATCGCATCTGAAGGCTCATTTGGAGTGTTACATTACCAAGGTTTCACAAAAATTATTATTGTATTAATCGTTTCACCGATTATCGCATTTTGTGTTGGTTTCTTGATGTATTCAATTTTTAAAGTTATCTTTAAAAATGCAAATTTAACAAGAGCGAATCGTAACTTTAGATTTTTCCAAATTTTCACAGCAGCGTTACAATCATTCTCTCACGGTACGAATGATGCGCAAAAATCAATGGGTATTATTACGTTGGCATTGATTGTTGCTAATGTACAGAATGATGGCAGCGTTGAACCACAGTTATGGGTAAAATTTGCCTGTGCGACAGCAATGGGGCTTGGTACTGCAATTGGTGGCTGGAAAATTATCAAAACTGTAGGTGGTAATATTATGAAAATACGTCCAGCAAATGGTGCTGCGGCCGATTTATCATCTGCATTAACAATTTTTGTTGCATCATCGCTACATTTCCCATTATCAACAACTCACGTTGTGTCATCATCAATCTTAGGTGTTGGTGCTTCTAACCGAGCTAAAGGTGTAAAATGGAGTACTGCGCAACGAATGATCATTACATGGGTGATTACATTACCTATTTCAGCATTGTTAGCAGGTTTACTATTCTATATACTTAACTTATTTTTCTAATTGAAAATAAAACTAAACTGAACTTCAGTATCACAAAAATGTGGTGGTATTGAAGTTCAGTTTTTTATGTAAATAGATAACATATTTTATAGAATTTACATAGAATGACCAAGACAAAGCATTTTAATTAGGGGCTAAGTTATAAATGTATTCCATGGAACATAAACAGTTAGGTCATTAAAATATAAGTAAGCGTAAAATAATGATTTAATAGTTTATATTCTGCAATGAATGAATAATTAAATAGCTATCAACTTGTTTGATTAACCTAAATTGTATTGGACTTTATTTAATATAAATTTGTATATGTAGACGAAAAAGCGTAAAATACTGGTATAACAAATTAAATCATTATATAGTCAACTTAGTTGCATTATTTTGATTTTTAATATATTATGCATTTAATTTAATCAAATAGGTAGGTTATTATTTTTTACCTAACTACCATTCATACAAAATATAAATAAGTATGATAGGGAAGGGTGAGATAATTTTTTGTACCAAAATGAAAATTTTTTTCAAAAATAAAAAACTAGCAATCTCACATGATGTGAATTGCTAGTATATATCAGTACAATTTATTTAATTAATGGATGAATGCATAGCTAGAAACTTCTGAAGCTGGAATTGTACGGTAGTTCATATTGTATGGACCATATGTGTAATTCATTTCAGAAATCAAGATACTACCATCACCATTGACACGTTCAACATAAGCAACATGACCATATGGGCCAGGTGTGCTTTGCATAATTGAACCAACTGATGGTGTGTTGTTTACTTGGTAACCATCATTAGCTGCGTTACCAGCCCAATACTTAGCGTCTGACCAATATGTGCTAATTGGACTACCAGCTTGAGCACGACGGTCAAACACGTACCATGTACATTGACCAGCAGTGTATAAATTTTGGTGATTAAAAGATGATGCATTGCCATTGCTACCTGTTGTAGCTGTTGGTGTTGTACCACCTGATCCACCATTAGGAATTTGTAATGTTTGGTTAGGCATAATTAAATAACCACGTAAGTTATTGGCTGCCATTAATTGATCAACTGAAACACCATATCTGCTAGCAATGATATTTAATGATTCACCAGCTTGTACAGTATGAGATGATGCTGAACCAGCTTGTGGAGAAGTGTTTGACGTATTTTGTGCATCACTTCCACCTACTGAGATAACTTGACCAGGGAATACCAAGTTGTTATCTAATTGGTTATTTTGTTTAATACTCTCTACTGAAGTGTTGTATTTTTGAGCAATACTCCATAATGATTCACCAGATTGTACTGTATGTTGTGTAGAAGCTTGTGCATCATGATGCGTTAAAAATGCAGCTGCACCAGATGTTGCTGTTATTGCAAATGCTAATTTTTTCAAAGGGACTCCTCCTTAAAATTAAGATTTACTACTTTTAAAAATTATTAAGACAATTTATATAGTAAATTAAGTTTTCGTTTTATATTACGCTTTCCATATTATCAAAAATAAGTAGCTTTGTGTGGTTTGTTATTATCTTGTAATATTATTAACATTTTAGGATATCGGTTCATATTTTTATAAATGCTGATTTGATAGTGTATAAAAGCGTTTTAGTGATTTTAACTAATTATAAAAATTTATATTTTGTAACATTGTAAAATGTAAAATTACTGTACTTGTTAAAGGTTATTTCTTTTGATGAAGCAAAATTTACTGTAAAATTTGACGCATAAAACGACAGTAGAAGGAGGAATTATTTTGTCGCAAAATACAAATCATTCATATTTTCAGCAAAACCAGCATGCTCAATCAATAAGTAAAGTGTGGCTTTATTTTATGTATTACTGGATTATATTTGGCATAGGATGCTATCTAGGTCAGTTTTTACCATTAAGTTGGCGACAACCCTTGTCATTTGGATTACTGATTATTATTTTAGCAACACTTGTATTTGAGAGAGCGAGACGGTTCGGTTTAATCATTTCACATATTTACGCTGTAGTAATTGGCTTATTGTCATACGCAACGTTTACCACGTATTTACAAAATTTAGGACCAGATATTTTCTATAAAAATATCGCATTAGCAATTTTTGCATTTATAGCATTTGGTATTATTGGTTATTTCTTCGTTGGAGATGCATCAAGTATAGGTAAGTATTTATTCGTTACATTAATAACTTTAATTATTGCGAGTCTAATTGGTATTTTTCTGCATAATCCTATTTTTTATACTGTTATTACCGTCGTTAGTCTGTTGTTATTTCTACTTTATACTTTGTATGATTTTAATCGTTTAAAAAGAGGTGACTATTCACCAAGAGAAATGGGATTTAATCTATTTATTAATTTGTTGAATATTATTAAGGATATACTTTATCTTGCTAATATGTTCAGAAGATAAACATTTAAATTAATAAAGAAATTTGTATAAAGTTTTGGAATAATCAACAATGAATATCAACCTTAAATTGGAGCGATTGTCATAAATTAGAAATTTAGATAGGGTAATTTAAATATATTACCTTAATTGTAAAGATATTATTAATCATTGAAATGATTAACTGCTATAGTTCTAAAGTAAACAAATCTTAGAAGATAAACTTTAAACAGGTATACTTGCCTTTCTAATTACACTTTTATTAGAAGAGTAAAGTATAGCTACGTATTAATTTTAAAATCGAAATATTAATAGGAATAAGTATAGATAATATAAACAATTTAATGTTAGTTTGAGCTCATCTCAAAAGTAGAATGTGATTTAAATAAGTGTTTATTTTTAAATTGAAAATGAATGTAAGGCTAACAAAAGATAATAGTAATACGTTGTAGATGTGGTCATTTAAAATTATTTTGAAAATGCTAAAAAGTAGTGCGTTTTCAATTAGATAGTTTAATTAAACTGACTACATCTATTTTTGTAATGTTTAAATGATTGATATATAAGTTTAAAAATTAACCATTATATAGTTTTATTTATTTTTGATTTGGTATTCGTATTGTGTTAAATTTACGTTTAATTAAATAAGTTAAATATTATAGGGAATGATAAAAGTGGTATTTAAATATAGAAAGAGGTAAAGTTATGGCAAAATCATGCTTGCATATACTTACTAATAATGAATATGCGACAACGCGTTGCCAAGATGGCATAGTCTTATTTTGGCCAATTGACGGGGAAATCGAACTACAAAAATTTCGTAAAAGTAAAATAATTGAAGATGATATATATATCATTAATCATCTGGATGTATTTAGTATTAAGAATAATAAAAAAACGATCATGTTGTATTTGAGTAGCGATTGGTTTGCGGAATTAGGCTTTACTTTCTTTAATTATCACTATACAGCAAAGTTAATTAAATCATCCTATAATTTGAAATGCTTATTATTAAAATTGACATATCGATACCTTGATAATCAGCCTCTTAATGACGCTGATATTAGAAAATTACAGGATATTATTAAAATCATTGCAAAAGAAGCAAGTATGGATAAAAAGATTGCGCAAAATCAATATCGTTATGCTTATTATGGTGATTTGCGAGATGAGCTCGAATATATTTATCAAAATGTAAATCAACGATTGACATTAAAAAGTGTCGCTGATAAATTATTTGTTTCAAAGTCAAATCTGTCTTCGCAATTCCACTTACTTATGGGCATGGGTTTTAAAAAATATATTGATACTTTGAAAATTGGTAAATCCATAGAGATTCTACTTACTACAGATAGTACTATTAGCAATATAAGTGAACATTTAGGATTTAGCAGCAGCTCAACGTACTCTAAAATGTTTAAAAGTTATATGGATATAACACCGAATGAATATCGTAATTTATCAAAATTTAATAAATGTATAATGCTTAATCCAGAGCCACTTGTAGGCGGTATGGCCCAAGAAGTAAAAGAAGTCATATTGAATTATATTGATCATTATAAAAATCACCTAACTGATGTTATACATATTGACGAAGACAAATTTGAAATACCTAAGTTATTTCAAACGGTTGTTCAAATTAATACTTATACAGAAATGAAACTTGTTTTCTTAGAAGGAATTTTTAAAACCTTATTGAACAAGAACAGCCAAGTTGTCTTTTTCATCATGCCATCGATTTTAAAAAGTAAAAATACCATGTCCGAAGAAGAAAAGTTTACAATCATTAAAACCATAATTGAAAGTGATTTAAAGATAGCATTTAATATAAATGATATTGAAACGACTTATTATGTTGAAGAAGCTTTTATGAATGTTATTAGACAATTATCTCCAAACGAAATAAATCATCATAATAATTACGAAGTGCATTTTGTTTTTGATTTATCATTGATGGAAATTAGGACAATTTACCGTATGATTTTAAAACTACATAACATCATGTTAAATGTGAAATTAGGATTGAATATTACCTGTTTATTTGATAAACCTTCAGTTTTTAAATCACTAGTATCACAAATAAAGCGACTTAAATTCAATTCGTTAATAATAGATAATGCAAATTTAAGTAGCCCTTATTTGATGGGGGAAAGTGATGAGTTACTATTGAAAAATATTTTGCATTTTAAAAATTTAAAAAAAGTTATTAACGAATTGGATATAGAACAAGAAAAGCTGATTTTTCTAAATGTTGAAAATCATAAACTGCTTAATAATAAAGAACGAGATTTAAGTAATAGTGCTCCATTAATTTATAAGACATTAAGTGCGCTGTATCATAACTTTGATGGTTTTGGATTAAACATTTTTGATAATCATCAAACATTTAATGCGATGCATCTATATGATAAAAATGGATTTAAAACAACACTAGGTCTTATATTAGAAAAGTTTATCGAATATGTCTCGAAACCAAAATACGAAAACAGTTATTATTCTATTTTTGATATAGAGAATTATCATTGCCTGGTTATTTATGATTGGCGAGTGATTGAGAGCGAGACAATTATGAGCAATTTTGAGGATAGTCAAGTTTATATAAATTTCAAAAATAATGTTTTAAACGATAAATATCTAATTGTAATAGAAACGTTAGATGAAAATAGTGGGAACATTAATCATTTGATTTCTAAAGAATTAAGAGATAAATATGAATGGAACCCCAGTTTACTCTCTAAAATTGACAACTACCTTAAACCAGCAATCGAGATTAAAGAGCATAACTTTAGTAATAATTCCTTAAACATTAACGTTACTTTTAATGCGTTATACATAATTAAAATAGGAAAAAAATAACACCTTGATATGTATTGCAAAATTTAATTTGCATTTGTTGGTAATTTTGACAACGTATTAAAAACAAATGAGAAAGACAATGGCAGAAAAATTTAAGATAATAATGACAGAAGCATTGTCTTTATATATTTGGGGGTGCAACATTTTGAATACTGAGAAATTAGAAACATTGCTTGGCTTCTATAAACAATATAAAGCATTATCTGAATATATTGATAAAAAATATAAGTTGTCGCTAAATGATTTAGCAGTCTTAGATTTAACGATGAAGTATTGCAAAGATGAAAAAGTACTTATGCAATCATTTTTAAAAACTGCAATGGATGAGCTAGATTTAAGTAGGACAAAATTATTAGTTTCTATAAGAAGACTAATTGAAAAAGAAAGACTTAGTAAAGTTAGATCATCTAAAGATGAGCGTAAAATTTATATTTATTTAAATGATGATGATATATCTAAATTTAATGCTTTATTTGAAGATGTAGAACAATTTTTAAATATTTAATTGAAATTGAGTGTCGAAAGCATAGAAATTGCTTATCGGCACATTTTTAATTTATACATATTTTAAAACTAAGTAACAGATTGAAGAAATCGTAGTTCAATAATGTTAATTGTGAAAATGTATATAATCATAAAAAAATCATGTATAATATATGTTGTTAATTAAACAGTTCGAAAGCGAGATGACATTATGGGACGTAAATGGAATAACATTAAAGAAAAAAAGGCCCAAAAGGATAAAAATACAAGTAGAATATATGCGAAATTTGGTAAGGAGATTTATGTTGCAGCAAAATCTGGTGAACCAAACCCAGAATCTAACCAAGCTTTAAGATTGGTACTTGAACGCGCTAAGACATATTCAGTACCGAATCATATTATTGAAAAAGCAATAGATAAAGCTAAGGGTGCTGGAGACGAAAACTTTGATCACCTAAGATATGAAGGATTTGGCCCAAGCGGATCAATGCTTATTGTTGATGCGTTAACAAACAATGTAAATCGTACTGCATCTGATGTGCGTGCTGCTTTTGGTAAAAACGGCGGTAATATGGGTGTATCTGGATCAGTTGCTTATATGTTTGACCATGTGGCAACGTTTGGTATTGAAGGTAAATCTGTTGACGATATACTTGAAACATTAATGGAACAAGATGTAGATGTAAATGATGTGATTGACGACAATGGATTGACAATAGTCTATGCTGAACCAGATCAATTTGCGGTTGTTCAAGATGCGCTTCGTGCAGCTGGTGTAGAAGAATTTAAAGTAGCAGAATTTGAAATGTTACCTCAAACAGATATTGAGCTTTCTGAAGCGGACCAAGTAACATTTGAAAAATTAATCGATGCATTAGAAGATTTAGAAGATGTACAAAACGTATTCCATAATGTGGATTTGAAATAATGAAAACAGCAGAACAATGGATTAATGAATTACAACTCGAATCGCATCCTGAAGGTGGTTTTTATAGAGAGACAATCCGAGAAGTATTAAAAGATGGACACAGAGCGCCGTTTAGCAGTATTTATTTTTTACTTACAGATGACAATATTTCGCATTTTCATCGAATTGATGCTGATGAAGTATGGTACTATCATGCCGGTGATTCTCTAACAATTCATATGATAAATCCGGATGGAGAATATATGACTGCAACATTGGGTACTGATATCCAAAATGGAGATGTATTGCAATATGTAGTGCCTAAAGGAACAATTTTTGCTTCTTCAATTGAAAATTCAAATACTTTTAGTTTAGTAGGTTGTATGTGTCAACCGGCATTTGAGTTTAAGCAATTTGAATTGTTTAAGCAATCTGAATTATTTGATCAATATCCGCATCTTAAATCAGTAATCGAAAAATATGCTTTAAAATAAAAAAGAATCAATGAAGTGGTTTGAAGGTTGTTAATAAACCTTTGAGTCACTTCATTTTTATATGTATTCTTGATTGAATCAGAATAGATTTGATGCTTCAGATGTTTTTAATGAAAATAGCATTAAATGATTTTGAAAACGATAAGAGTGTGTTATTTATATTTTTGAAAAATCACTTTTATGAAGAAATGTGTGTACTATCTAATTAATATTGTCTATTTTAAGTAAATTGAAGCGAGTTGTAGTAAAATAATAATAAATATTTTCATATGATTAACAAAAACTATAAAACTGTATCATGACATGACATCATTTATGTAGTTTTATATAATAATGACAAGGAGTTGGTGACTGTGAAAGTAAAGTATATAGATAAACGTCACTGGCGTCGCCTAATTGATAGGGAATACACAGAGGTAAAAGTTAATAATAATAGGTTTAAGGGTATTATAGGCTTAGTCACGATGAAAAAGGTTCGTGATCCTTTAGAGGTGACGGTAGTTGGACAAAATATCATTGTCGCAGATGACAATTATAAATGGTTGCAAATACTACCTGAAAAGAAACGTTATAGTATAACTGTAATGTTTGATAATAAAGGCAATCCATTAGAATATTATTTTGATATAAATATCAAAAATATAACGCAAAAAGGTAATGCGCGTACAGTAGATTTATGTTTAGATGTTTTAGCATTACCAAGTGGTGAATATGAGTTGGTAGATGAAGATGATTTAATGTTTGCATTAGAAAGTGAGCAAATTACAAAAAAGCAATTTCATGAAGCATATATGATTGCACATCAAATTATGGCAGAGTTAGAAAATGATTTTAAAGGATTCCAAAAGAAAATCATGTACTGCTTTAATAAAATTAATGCAAAGGCTCAAAAAAATCATCAAAAGCCACAAAATAAAACTAATTTTGAAAAAAGCAAACAAATAAAACCTAAGCAATATAATCAAACTAAAAATCACCAACAACAAAAGAAAACTAAGTAATTCAAGCTGCAGCCATACCAATAAAATTGGTGAAAATTATTCGTTAGTAATGAACTCTTGAATGCTCGTAGTCATGAAAGTTCAATAATTGAATAATTTATGGGGGGGAAATTATGAAGATTGAAGACTATCGTTTACTAATAACATTAGACGAAACGAAAACGTTACGTAAAGCGGCTGAAATTTTATATATATCTCAACCTGCTGTTACACAAAGACTAAAAGCTATTGAAAATGCTTTTGGAGTAGATATTTTTATCAGAACAAAAAAACAATTGATTACAACAACTGAAGGAACAATGATTATTGAGCATGCCCGTGACATGTTGAAAAGAGAGCGATTATTTTTTGACAAAATGCAGGCACATATTGGTGAAGTGAATGGAACAATATCAATCGGGTGTTCTTCTTTGATTGGACAAACCTTACTTCCTGAAGTTTTGAGCCTATATAATGCCCAATTTCCTAATGTTGAAATACAAGTGCAAGTTGGTTCAACTGAACAAATTAAAGCAAATCATAGAGATTATCATGTTATGATAACTCGTGGAAATAAGGTAATGAATTTAGCTAACACACACTTATTTAATGATGATCATTATTTTATTTTTCCAAAAAATAGACGAGATGATGTTACAAAGTTACCATTTATAGAGTTTCAAGCTGACCCGATTTATATAAATCAAATAAAACAATGGTATAACGATAATTTAGAACAAGATTACCATGCAACTATTACAGTGGATCAAGTAGCAACTTGCAAAGAAATGTTGATTAGTGGTGTAGGTGTTACAATCTTGCCAGAAATTATGATGAAAAATATCAGCAAAGAACAATTTGAGTTTGAAAAAGTAGAAATTGATAATGAACCGCTGATTCGTTCGACATTTATGAGTTATGATCCGAGCATGTTGCAATTGCCACAAGTTGATTCGTTTGTAAATCTCATGGCGAGCTTTGTTGAACAACCAAAGGCGTAGTCTTAAACTAATTTAAGGTTAGTATTTAATTTTAAACTATTCGGTTAAGTTGAACGCAGTTGTTTGCTAATGCACCAACAGCAAAAGAGCCCCTAATTAATAAATTAAAAGGGGCTCTAAGAAGTGGGGTTATGGATATGTTTGCAGCGTTATTACAAATAAAGAATTATAAACTCTTTGTTGCTAATATGTTTCTACTAGGTATGGGTATTGCGGTTACGGTCCCATATCTTGTTCTTTTTGCAACTAAAGATTTAGGTATGACAACAAATCAGTATGGATTACTTCTAGCATCTGCAGCGATTAGCCAGTTTACAGTAAATTCAATTATTGCTAGATTTTCGGATACGCATCACTTTAATAGAAAAATTATTATTATTCTCGCATTATTAATGGGTGCGCTTGGTTTTTCAATATACTTTTTTGTAGATACAATCTGGTTATTCATATTACTATATGCGATTTTCCAAGGATTATTTGCACCAGCAATGCCCCAACTTTACGCATCTGCTAGAGAATCTATCAATGTTTCAAGCTCTAAAGATAGAGCTCAATTTGCCAACACAGTATTACGTTCAATGTTCTCATTGGGCTTTTTATTTGGTCCATTTATTGGTGCCCAATTAATCGGATTAAAAGGCTATGCTGGATTGTTTGGTGGAACAATAAGTATCATTTTATTTACTTTAGTACTTCAAGTGTTTTTCTATAAGGATTTAAACATTAAACACCCTATTAGTACGCAACAACATGTTGAAAAAATTGCTCCTAATATGTTTAAAGACAAAACACTTTTATTACCATTTATTGCATTTATTTTATTACACATTGGACAATGGATGTATACGATGAATATGCCTTTATTTGTTACTGATTATTTAAAAGAAAATGAGCAACATGTCGGTTATTTAGCTAGTTTATGTGCTGGTTTAGAAGTGCCATTTATGATCATTCTTGGCGTTTTATCATCTAGATTACAGACTCGAACATTGTTGATTTATGGAGCGATATTTGGTGGTTTATTCTACTTCAGCATTGGGGTATTTAAAAACTTCTATATGATGTTAGCAGGACAGGTGTTTTTAGCTATTTTCTTAGCGGTTCTTTTAGGAATTGGTATTAGTTATTTCCAAGATATCTTACCAGATTTCCCAGGATACGCCTCAACACTATTTTCTAATGCAATGGTTATTGGACAGTTAGGCGGTAACTTATTAGGTGGTGCTATGAGTCACTGGGTAGGTTTGGAAAATGTATTTTTTGTATCAGCAGCATCAATCATGTTAGGTATGATACTTATATTCTTTACTAAAAATCAAAAAATTACAAAAGAGGATGTGATATCAACATGACAATTATTTTATGGCTACTTATCATTGCTGCCTTCATGTTAGCATTTGTTGGGTTGATTAAGCCGATTATTCCTTCTGTTTTAGTATTATGGGTTGGCTTTCTAATCTATCAATTTGGCTTTCATAATCAGCATTTATCATGGGTGTTTTATGTATCTATGGCATTGCTAACAATATTAATTTTATGTGCGGACTTTTTAGCTAATAAATATTTTGTGAATCGCTTCGGTGGTTCTAAGTTTGGAGAGTATGCAGCTTTAATTGGTGTGGTTATTGGATGTTTTGTTTTACCGCCATTTGGAATTATTATTATACCTTTTATTTTGGTATTCATAGTTGAATTAATACAAGGCTATTCATTTGAAAGAGCAGTTAAAGTAAGTATAGGTTCAATCGTAGCATTTTTAACAAGTAGTATAGCTCAAGCAATCATTATGTTTATAATGATTGTATGGTTCTTTATAGATGCTTTATTGATTAATTAATAAAAAGCTTATTGCAAAATATGTTTTTCGGTAACTGTAATTTTGTGATTTTATCATGAACAGTACCAAATTCGCATATGATGTAATAAGCTTTTAGTTTATAAAAATGTATGAGAATGTTTTTTCGAAATATTTCTTTCAATGCGTAATCCAATAGGCATAACAATAAATGAAAATATAATAAATACCCAATTGCTTACCTGAATATATGGTCCAAAGGCAAGTAATGATTGTGGAATAAAGAATACATAGAAAAATCCTACAATTAGTAGAATGATTGCTAAATAGGTGAATATCCATATCCAATTTGAATTGTTAAAACACTGCAATTGTATTGTTTTAAAACTAAACCATATAAATAAAAAGACAATAAAGAATCCGACGACTACTGAAAACGGGAACGAAACAAAATATAAATTACTTCCACTTTTTTCCATGAAAAATCCTAAAAATCCTTTGAGAAAACTAACAATCCCAATTAATAGAACGATGTGCTGATATATATATTTAAAAATATTTTTAAATGTTTCATTAGGCATCGCTTTTAGTTCTTTTATTGCATGTGCTTTTGGATCGTGATTGAAAAAATCTAAGGCTAATAAACCATGTTGTTCTGCGCTTAATAATTGTTTAAGTATACGGTTAATAATTAACTCTGTATCATGAGGATTGACGCGAAAGTCAGAGCGCATATAAGTCATATAATTCTCGAAGATTTCTCTATCAGTATTGCTTAATCTTAATGATTTAACATTATTTTCTTTTGTTAATTGCGCAGTACTTTTCATTGTTAATTAAGCGCTCCTTTAAAAATGTTTAATTCCAAATTAAAATGGAAATGATTTTATAGTATTAATAAGGTCAATCATATCATATTAAACGCATAAATATAACGATTAATATTGGAGAGGAAAATGAGGACACTTAATAAAGATGAACATAATTATATCAAGCAAATAGCTAATATACATGAGACATTATTGTCGCAAGTAGAATCCAACTATAAATGTACTAAACTGAGTATTGCTCTTAGGTACGAGATGATATGTTCAAGATTAGAACATACAAATGATAAAATTTATATATATGAAAATGAAGGTCAATTAATAGCGTTTATTTGGGGACATTTTAGTAATGAAAAAAGTATGGTTAACACTGAACTGCTATATGTTGAACCACAATTTCGCAAACTGGGAATAGCTACGCAACTGAAGATTGCGCTTGAAAAATGGGCAAAAACTATGAATGCAAAGCGAATAAGCAGTACAATTCATAAAAGTAATTTACCAATGATATCTTTGAATAAAGATTTAGGTTATCAAGTGAGTCATGTGAAAATGTATAAAGATATTGATTAGAATTAGGATTATGTTGCTAATTCATGTTAAAATTAAAAAAGATTTAATGACGTTAAGGAGTTTTATATGAAGAAATTAATCATCAGTATTATGGCGGTCATGCTATTTTTAACAGGTTGTGGTAAAAGCCAAGAGAAAGCCACTCTGGAAAAGGACATCGATAATTTACAAAAAGAAAATAAAGAATTAAAAGATAAAAAAGAAAAGCTTCAACAAGAAAAAGAAAAATTAGCAGATAAGCAAAAAGACCTTGAAAAAGAAGTGAAAGATTTAAAACCTTCAAAAGAAGATAACAAGGATGATAAAAAAGACGAAGACAAAAATAAAGATAAAGATAAAGAGGCATCACAAGATAAGCAATCAAAAGATCAAACTAAGTCATCGGATAAAGATAATCACAAAAAGCCTACATCAACAGATAAAGATCAAAAAGCTAATGACAAACACCAATCATAATTGAATTGCTTTCTTGTTATAGATGAAAGGTACAGCGTTTTAAACCTTATTTTAAGGGTATGTATTAATTAAAATGTGGTCATGATTGAAACAGAATGTAAAAATAGACAACGTAATTAATAAAGGAGAGAAACGGCATGCATGAACAAGATTTTAGAATTTTAGAGGGTCAAGATATTACTTTGCCAGAATTAGGTAGAGAATTAGAAAATATTACAGGACGCACGATTGCTGATTCTACTGGCGAAATTAAGCGTGTAATTGCACATTTACCAAACTTTGAGTCCGATACAGATACTTTTGTTGCTACATATCGTTTAAACCATCAACAAGATTTTATAGATGCTACTTTTACTGCGCTGAAATCAGATAGAGCACGTTTAAAAGAAGTGCCAGTTCATGTTGAACTTATAAGTTATATTTCTAAATCAAAATAAACTGCTATCTAAAACGCAAAGTTGATCAAAATATCGATTTTGTGTTTTTTATTGAGAAATTATATAGGAGTGTCAATCGATGATTTATTGTGAAACAGAGCGTTTAATATTAAGAGACTGGCATGAAGATGATCTGTTACCTTTTCAAAAAATGAATGCGAATTATGACGTACGTAAATATTTTCCAAGTTTATTGAGTTATCGTCGTTCAGAATTAGATATGAGAACTATGGATGCGGTTATTAAAGATTATGGCATTGGATTATTTGCTGTAGAAGATAAAGAGTCCCATCAATGGATAGGCTTTATAGGTTTGAATTATATTCCAGAAACAAGCGATTATCCATTTAAAGAATTACCGCTTTATGAAATAGGTTGGCGCTTGTTGCCAGAATTTTGGGGAAAAGGATTAGCAACTGAAGGCGCAAAGGTAGCGTTGAAGTTAGCAGAACAACATCAAATATACGATGTCTATAGTTTTACAGCAGAAGCAAATAAAGCTTCACAACGTGTAATGGAAAAAATTGGCATGACAGTGTATGATCATTTCGAATTACCCAATCTAAGTAAGTATCATTTATTAAAAAGGCAAGTGCGCTATTACATTAATCTTCGAAAGTGAAAAATTTATACATAAGCGTAACAAACACCCCTAATATTGTTTAGCTGATGATAACAATATTAGGGGTGTTTGTTTATTTTTTAACCTTAGAATGATTAATCGTATGAACGAGTACCTAGAGGTTTGAAATTCAATATAGATTCTATTAATGATTCCTTAGTGTCACATAACGGTGCAAGTGCACGATACTTAGGATCAATAAAACCTTCCTCAATCATATGGTCAATCATTGTTTGTAGTGGATTGAAAAAGCCATTAATATTATAAATGGCAATAGGCTTTTCATGGATACCAATTTGAGCCCAACTATACATTTCGAAAAATTCTTCTAGTGAACCTGCGCCGCCGGGAGCCATGACAAATGCATCTGCAAGTTCTGCCATTTTATTTTTACGTTCATGCATAGAATCAACTAGAATTAATTCAGTTAAACGTTGGCTTGTGATTTCATGTTCATCTAACATTTTAGGCATGACGCCAATAGCTTTGCCGCCATGATCTAATACACCATCTTGAATGGCACCCATAATACCAATTGACCCTGCACCAAATACTAATTCATAACCTTGTTCAGCAAAATATTTACCTAAATCGTATGCTTTTTGTACATATGAAGGGTCATGACCTTTGCTTGCACCACAATAAACTGCGATTCGTTTCATGTTAATCCAGCTCCTTAATTCGATGAATGACTTTTAATAGTGATTGTTCAAACACTTTTTGATCTTGCTTTGTAAAAGGTGGGGGACCTTTGTGGCGACCACCTTGTTTTCTAATTTGTGCATTCATATATCGTTTATCTAATAGTTGTTGAATATTTTTGGAATTGTATATCTTCCCATTATGATGCATGACAATTAAGACTTTGTCGACTAATAAACTTGCGAGTCCATAATCTTGAGTGACTACGATATCATCTTTCGTTGATAATTGAACAATTTTGTAATCAACTGCATCTGGTCCATCATCAACATATAATGTTGATACATGCGGGGGATATAATTGGTTCGAAAAATGGCTGAAGCTCCGAATAATTGTCACAAAAATGCCTGTCTCAGTTGTTAAATCTATAATAGAATCAACAACAGGACAAGCATCTCCATCAATAATAATATGTGTCACAATTATGCCTCAGTATTGTTTTCTTTATTTTGTTGAGAGGCGCTTTTGGCAACATAATCTTTATATTTTTTAAATGACTTGATGCGTGCTTTATCAGCTTCTTGTTGGCGTTTTTGTTCTTCTTTGTGTCGTTTTTCAATATTTTTTTGTAACTTTTTATTCATTTTAGCGATTTCTTTGCGATTTTTTTCAGCTAGTTTATCGCCTTTTTTCTCAGTTTTCTCATCTAATTTATTAGGTGTTAAGCCTGCTTTTTCTTCGTATTTTTGTGATTTTTTCATATCTTTAACACGTTGTATTTCATTCTTTTCGCGGGCTTTTTGCTCTTCTTTATGACGCTTTTCGATATTTTTTTGAAGTATTTTATTCATTTTATCAGCGTCTTTACGATTTTGTTTAGCTAATTTTTCGCCTTTTTTCTCAATATAGGCAGGATCATGTTCTCTAGCAAACTTTTTAAGTTCACGCTTATTTTCAAAATCTTGTTTTTTATCGCCGACATATTCTTTAACATCACTCGCTGTGTTACTGATTGCTGCAGATGTTTTTGAAGCAACTTTACTTGTAGCATCTGTAACTTTTTGTACGTCCGGATGTTGTTTGATACGTTTACGTTCAACAATTAACGGTACCAATACAATTGGTAATACATTAATCATAAATTTGATGACTTTTTTCTTATCCATAGATCTTGCCTCCATAATTACTTTATTAATTTTACATACCCTATGATACATCAATATAAACGATGATAGTAGTGAATCACTATTAAGTATTTCAGATGTTTTTTAAAAGAAGACAATAAAAACTGCCAATCAAGTGGTTCCTTAATTGACAGTCTATATTTTAAAAGGAAATTAAATACCTTTACCAATGCCAAATCCGAAGTAAAGTATAGCAATAAAGATTACTAATACAATTCTGTAAATGGCAAATGGAATTAGTTTGATTTTGTTAATTAGATGCAAGAATGTTTTGATTGCAATTAGTCCAACAGTAAATGCAGCTAAAAAGCCTAAAATATAAAAAGGTATATCAGCAATCTGAATATCTTGATAATGTTTTAATAAAGATAAACCACTAGCTGCTAACATAATTGGAACAGCCATAATAAATGTGAAGTCTGATGCAGCTTTATGATTTAATTTCATTAATACCCCAGTTGAAATTGTTGAGCCTGAACGGCTGAAACCAGGCCACATAGCTACTGCTTGAGAGATACCAATTACAAACGCTTGGAAATAATTGATTTGATCTACTGTTTGTGGGTTTTTAACTTTAGCTGAGTATTTATCAGCAATAATCATATAGATAGCACCTACGAATAAGCCAATCATAACAGTTGGCACACTAAATAAATGTTCTTCGATGAAATCATCAAATAGTAAGCCTAAAATACCTGCTGGCACCATACCCACTAATACATGTAATAAATTTAAACGTCTTGGCTTTGAACGTCTTTGTTGATCGTTTTCTCCTTCAACATGTTTGTGTTTACCAATATGTAAAATCTCTAAGAAGCGTTCGCGGAATACCCATGCTGCTGCAAAGACGGATCCTAATTGGATGACGATTTTAAATGTAAATGCTGATTGAGAACCTAAAAATTCAGATGATTTTAACCACATATCATCAACTAGAATCATATGTCCAGTAGAGGAAACAGGTGCAAATTCTGTTAATCCTTCGACGACCCCTAAGATAATACCTTTTATTAATTCAATGATAAACATAATGTACCCACTTTCATTACTCAATTTAATTTATTTAAATATCAAAATTACCATATCATGATAGCATATTCATTTAAAGACATGCTAGTTATAGTTATAATACTAGACTAAAGATGTATATATTCATTTTCTTTTACATGTAAAACTACAATATTTTATTGAGCTATTTAATTTGATTTTAAGGAAAACCTTTTATAATAGGTTTAGGTGATATAATTGTGAAAAAATTAACAACAATACTGTTTCAATATAAAATTTTTCCGGTACTCATGTTCATGGTCAGTACTGGTCTCGGCATACTCGTTATAACGCAAAATATTTTAATAGCAGATTTTTTAGCTAAAATTATAAGACATCAATTTCAAGGTTTATGGATTGTATTATTTATTTTATTAGGTGTTTTACTTTTAAGAGCAACTGTGCAATTTCTAAATCAATGGTTAGGTGATACATTAGCATTTAAAGTTAAGCATATGCTTAGACAGCGGGTTATTTATAAAAATAATGGTCATCCAATCGGTGAACAAATGACTATACTCACAGAAAACATTGATGGTCTAGCACCTTTTTATAAGAGTTATTTGCCTCAAGTGTTCAAATCAATGATGGTTCCGCTCATCATAATCATTGCAATGTTTTTCATCCATTTCAATACCGCATTAATTATGTTAATAACTGCACCATTTATTCCTTTGTTTTATATTATTTTCGGTTTGAAAACGCGAGATGAGTCAAAAGATCAAATGACTTATTTGAATCAATTTAGTCAACGGTTTTTAAATATTGCTAAAGGTTTAGTGACGTTAAAGCTATTTAATCGTACAGAGCAAACAGAGAAGCATATTTACGACGATAGTACTCAGTTTAGAACTTTAACAATGCGCATTTTACGCAGTGCTTTTTTATCGGGATTAATGCTCGAATTTATAAGTATGTTAGGTATTGGATTGGTTGCATTGGAAGCAACGCTAAGCTTAGTAGTATTTCATAATATTGATTTTAAAACTGCGGCAATTGCGATTATTTTAGCGCCTGAATTTTATAATGCAATTAAGGACTTAGGGCAAGCGTTCCATACTGGAAAACAAAGTGAAGGTGCCAGTGACGTTGTGTTTGAGTTTTTAGAACAACCGAACAATAATAATGAATTTCTATTAAAGTATGAGGAAAATCAAAAGCCATTTATTCAGTTAACAGACATATCATTTCGATATGATGATTCTGATAGATTGGTATTAAATGATTTAAATTTGGAAATATTTAAAGGTGATCAAATTGCACTTGTAGGTCCAAGCGGGGCAGGTAAATCCACTTTGACACATCTTATTGCAGGTGTTTATCAGCCAACAATAGGTACTATAAGTACAAACAAGCGTGATTTAAATATAGGAATACTTAGTCAACAGCCATATATTTTCAGTGCTTCTATAAAAGAGAATATTACGATGTTTAAAGATATAGAAAATAATACTATTGAAGAAGTGCTAGACGAAGTAGGTTTATTAGACAAAGTGCAATCTTTCACACAAGGCATTAACACAATAATAGGTGAAGGAGGCGAAATGTTATCTGGTGGACAGATGAGACGCATAGAACTTTGCCGTCTTTTAGTTATGAAGCCAGATCTCGTTATATTTGATGAGCCTGCAACTGGTTTAGATATTCAAACAGAACACATGATTCAGAACGTTCTGTTTCAACATTTTAAAGATACAACGATGATTGTCATTGCACATAGAGATAATACAATTCGCCATTTACAACGACGTTTGTATATAGAAAATGGAAGACTGATTGCTGATGATCGCAATATTTCAGTAAATATAACAGAAAATGGTGATGACTTATGAAAACACGACTAAAATTTCAAGTAGATAAGGATTTATTGTTAGCTATAGTTGTTGGTGTTTGTGGAAGTTTAGTTGCGCTCGCCATGTTTTTCTTAAGTGGTTATATGGTGACACAAAGTGCACTTGGTGCGCCACTATACGCTCTGATGATTTTAGTCGTAACAGTAAAATTGTTTGGGTTTTTAAGAGCTATTACTCGATACGTAGAGCGTCTTATTTCTCATAAAGCTACATTTACAATGCTACGTGATATTCGGGTACAGTTTTTCGGTAAATTAGTAAATGTCATTCCTAATGTTTACCGTAAACTGAGTTCTAGTGATTTAATTTCACGTATGATTAGTCGTGTTGAGGCATTACAAAATATATATTTACGTGTTTATTATCCACCAGTCGTTATCGGTTTGACAGCGCTAGTTACAGTAATAGTTTTGGCGTTCATTTCAATCAGCCATGCGCTATTGATTATGGTTAGCATGTTGTTTACTTTACTCGTTGTTCCTTGGTTAAGCTCAAAAAAAGCACGTACTTTAAAGAAACATGCAGCTAATGAACAGGCCCGTTTTTTAAATCATTTTTATGATTATAAAGCTGGTATGGATGAACTACGTCGATTTAATCAAATTAATCATTATCGAGATAATTTGATGGCTAAATTAAATCATTTTGATAAATTACAACTTAAAGAGCAACGCTTTTTAACGATTTATGATTTTATATTAAATATTATTGCTATGCTTTCGATTTTTGGTAGTTTAGTTCTAGGATTAATTCAAATTAATGCAGGCCAACTAAATATTATTTATATGACGAGTATAGTTTTAATGGTCTTAACTTTATTTGAACAAGCTGTACCAATGACAAATGTCGCGTATTATAAAGCGGATACTGACCAAGCATTGCATGATATTAATGAAGTGATATCTGTACCTTCTACTAATGGAAAAAACCGTCTTAATGATAAGTATGATGCAACGAACATTTATGAAGTTAAGGACGCTAGTTTTAAGTATTGGAACCAGCAAACGTATGTGTTGTCGGATATTAATTTTAATGTTAATAGAGGCGAAAAGATTGCGATTGTGGGTCCTTCTGGTTCAGGAAAAAGTACATTACTACAAATTATGGCTGGGTTATATCAATTAGATAGTGGCTCTATTCGTTTCGAAAATATGGATATGTTTGAAATAGATGACAAAGATAAGTTTGAATCGTTAAATGTCTTGCTACAATCTCAACAATTATTTGATGGTACAATACGTCAAAATTTATTTACCGATGAAAAAGATGAAGCGGTGCAAGCAATATTTAAGCAATTAGATTTAGAACATTTGGCACTAGAACGTCAAATTGACTTAGATGGTCATACATTATCTGGCGGAGAAATTCAGCGTTTAGCGATTGCGAGGATGTTATTAAAAGATACTGTATCAACATGGATTTTAGATGAACCAACAACTGCATTAGATAAACAAAATAGTTTAAAAGTTATGGATTTAATTGAAGCACATGCAGAAACATTAATTGTTGCTACACACGATTTAACTTTATTGTCACGTTTCGAGACCATCATTGTGATGATAAATGGTAAAATAGTTGAAAAGGGAAACTATCAACAATTACTCGCTAATCAAGGTGCTTTATGGAATATGATTCAATATAATGCATAAAAAAACTGCTTGATAGGCTAAGAAACCTTTCAAGCAGTTTTTTAACTAACAAGCTTACGCGTGCTAATTGTTTTTCTATTCTTAATAAATTCTAAACATTACTTTAATTGTCATGACAAAAGTTAATTATTTTTCCTTTGTTTCATCAAATGCATGAATGACTTTACCTAATAAGCGATTAAGTTCTTTAACTTCATCTTGAGATAAAGAAGAAGCTGAAGCGACTTTGTCAGATGCATTACTTAATTCTGGTCTAATAGTTTCACTTTTGTCAGTCAAGTGAATAAATACTTCACGTTGATCGACTTCGGAACGTTCACGCTTAATTAAGTCTACTTGTTCCATTCGTTTTAATAATGGTGATACTGTACCAGTATCGAGTGCTAATTCAGTTACGACTTTCTTGACGTTTACAGGAGATTCATCCCATAAAATTGTTAAGACAAGAAATTGTGGGTATGTTAGATTGTACTTCTTAAAAACTTTGTTAGAGTAGTAGCGATTAACTTGTCTTTGAGCATTGTACAAACTAAAGCATAGCTGTTCTTTTAAATTATGTTGATCAGACATTAAAGTTCTCCTCCAGACATACTATCCGTTTTTTTCTCTTTTCGGATTGGTAATCATTAAAAAGTTGATTGTTTATTAATTCACAACTTTCTTTGATTCAATGCCATGCTAAAATTAAAGTATGTTTAAAGTTTAGAAGATATTTTTGATTAAATCAAGCAAAAAGATAATTTAATATATATGTTATCATTTTTAAAAATAACTGTAATAGAAAAGAGAATATAAAATGAAAAATAATAAAGATGAAAAAATAAGAATATCCATAATTAACGGATTTTTGGGTAGTGGTAAAACCACGTTACTGACACATTATATTAGTGAATTATTAAAAAATGATGAGAAAATTAAAATCATCATGAATGAATTCGGTACTTTTGATATTGATAGCAATAGTATTTCAAATGAAATTGAAGTCCATTCATTGATTAATGGTTGTGTTTGTTGCGATCTTAAACAAGAACTTGTCTATGAACTAAAAGCCATTGCTTTAAAAGGGGACGTTAATCATGTCATCATAGAAGCGACAGGCATTGCGCATTCTTTGGAATTACTAGTTGCATGTCAAGATCCGCAAATCGTTAATTTCTTTGAAAAACCAATTATTTATGGTGTATTAGATGCGACTCGATTTTTGGAACGTCATCAATATACCGAAAATACAGTTTCGCTGATGGAAGATCAGTTGAAACTAAGTGACATGATTATTATTAATAAAATTGATCTTGTAACTGATGACAGTCTTGAAAAAATTGATAAGCAATTAAGTATAATTTGTGCAAGTATTCCAACTTATAAAACAACCTATGGACAAGTTTCGTTGGAAGAATTGGACTTACCTGGTAAAGACAGAGAGATATCGTCTCATCATCACCATCATCATGGGATTAAAAGTATGACTTACACATTTACAGGTCCGATTGATCGTCAATTGTTTTATCAATTTATAATGAAATTACCGGAATCTGTTCTACGTTTGAAAGGTTATGTATCATTTAGAGATCAACCAAATGCAATTTATGAATTTCAATATGCATATGGTTTACCAGACTATGGAATAATTGGCATGCACTTACCATTAACGATTGTTATTATTGGTGAAACTTTAGATACAAATCACATACGTAATCAATTGGATATGCTACAATTTACGTAAATCAGAAAATGTGTTGTTTCAATTTAACGGAAATAGCACATTAATTTCTTAATACTTTTATTGTGAATATTTTGTGACATTGAGGGATGGAGTGGATGAGATATGGAACAAATAATGATTAATCACTATGTTCATTTTTCTAGGCTTGTACAAGGTTTTTGGCGTGCAAATGAATGGAAGATGACTGCGAAAGAGTTAAATTATTTTATAAATGAATTAGTTGAACGTGGGATTACCACGATGGATCATGCTGATATTTATGGGGATTATCAATGTGAATCACTGTTTGGTAATGCTTTGGATTTATCACCCGAATTAAGAAATAAAATTCAAATTGTTACGAAATGTGGTATCATTTTGCCTTCTAAGCAATTTGATTTTACAAATGGACATCGTTATGATTTGAGTAGTAAGCACATCGTGAAATCTGTTGAACAGTCATTAATCAATTTGAATGTAGATTATTTAGATAGTCTACTCATTCATCGTCCTTCACCATTGATGGATCCAGAACAAGTTGCTGATGCATTAACTAAACTTGTTAAACAAGGTAAGTTGAAGTCATTCGGGGTGTCGAATTTTAATCATTCACAATACCAATTGTTAAATCAATATATTATGAAAGAAAGACTACATATTAGCATCAATCAATTAGAATTATCGCCATATCACGTTGATAGTTTACAAGATGGAACAATGGATTCAATGTATCAAAACCATGTTCAAATTATGGCTTGGAGTCCTTTTGCAGGCGGTAAAATTTTCGACAAGGAAGATATTAAAGCGCAACGTATTATGAAAGTTGTTCAATCAATAGCTGACAAATATGGTGTGAGTGACACAGCTGTGATGATAGCATGGTTAGTAAAAATACCGCATCGTATCATGCCGATACTTGGAACAAGTCAGTTAAAGCGTATTGATCAAGCAATCGAAGGGCTACAACTTAATTTAGATGATCAGTCGTGGTTTGACATTTACACCGCTATTATCGGACAAGATATTCCGTAAACTTATTTACTTTTAAATCATAAAGGAGCATATCATGACAAACGAAGATAAACGTTTCGAACAATTAAGATTTGAACGCAAATTTATAGTTATTCCGTATTTAATTTATGCAGTCATTGTATTACTATTAAATATTTTCTATTCTGATTTGAAAATAACAATGACATTATTCGGACTTTTCTTTGCGTATAATGTAGTCATTTTGTTCATAGCATTTATTAAACATTATAAACGCACATTGTTACTAAGTCTTATATTAACAGTGCTTAGTGGCGCGGCATTCTTTGGAATTATTTATGTTTATGGCATTAATCATTTTTAAATATTAAAAAGAGACTATCTACAATAATCTCATTTGCATTTTATCTAACTAAGTTTAACTTTTGCTTAGAAAAATGATGCTATGAGGATATTCAGTAGATAGTTTTTTTATGATCTAATATTTAAACTTAGATATCGTTTTGTAATTAACCGAGATAACTCATCACCTAGCAATATTATTTACAAAATATTTCGATAAAATTGTGTATTTTGCATAAATTAAAAATGTATGTTTTAAAAAATTGTTATAATTAAATTAAGATTAAACAAAGGGGTGACTGTTATGTCAGAAGAAAAACATGTAGTGGAACATGAACAACAAAAGAAAGAAAAGACAAAAAAGCAATACAAGCCATTTTGGATTGTCATGAGTTTTATAATACTTATAGTTGTACTATTACTCCCGGCACCTTCAAGTCTGCCAATAATGGCTAAGGCAGTACTAGCTATTTTAGCTTTTGCAGTTATTATGTGGGTAACGGAAGCTGTATCATATCCGGTGTCAGCAACTTTAATTATTGGCTTAATGATATTACTTTTAGGATTTAGCCCGGTTCAAAATTTAGGGGAGAAGCTAGGTAATCCGAAAAGTGGCAGTGCTGTTTTAGCTGGAAGTGACCTTCTAGGAACTAATCATGCATTAACATTAGCGTTTAGTGGATTTGCAACTTCAGCTGTAGCTCTCGTTGCAGCCGCATTATTTTTGGCTGCTGCTATGCAAGAAACGAATTTGCATAAAAGACTAGCTCTTTTAGTGTTATCAATTGTTGGTAATAAAACTAGAAATATAGTTATTGGAGCAATTATTGTTTCAATTGTACTTGCATTTTTCGTTCCTTCTGCAACAGCTAGAGCAGGGGCAGTTGTACCAATCTTGCTGGGTATGATTGCGGCATTTAAAGTTTCCAAAGATAGCAAGTTAGCGTCTTTATTAATAATTACCTCAGTACAAGCTGTGTCAATTTGGAATATTGGTATCAAAACGGCGGCAGCACAAAATATCGTAGCGATTAATTTTATAAACCATCAATTAGGATTTGATGTTTCATGGGGCGAGTGGTTCTTATATGCAGCGCCTTGGTCCATAGTTATGTCCATAGCTTTATATTTCATCATGATTAAAGTGATGCCTCCAGAAATCAATACAATAGAAGGTGGCAAAGATTTAATAAAAGAAGAATTGCATAAACTTGGCCCCGTTAGCGCACGTGAATGGCGTTTAATTGTTATATCCATGTTATTATTACTGTTTTGGTCAACTGAAAAAGTATTACATCCGATTGACTCTGCATCCATTACTATTATTGCTTTAGGTGTTATGTTAATGCCGAAAATTGGTGTCATGACATGGAAACATGTTGAAAATAAAATACCATGGGGAACAATTATCGTGTTTGGTGTAGGTATTTCATTAGGTAACGTTCTTTTGAAAACAGGTGCAGCTCAATGGTTAAGTGATCAAACTTTTGGTGTTTTAGGTTTAAAACATTTACCTATTATCGCGACAATTGCACTTATCACGCTTTTTAATATATTGATTCATTTGGGCTTTGCGAGTGCAACAAGTTTATCATCAGCCTTAATACCTGTTTTTATTTCGCTAACCTCTACGTTACACTTAGGAGACCAGTCTATAGGATTTGTTTTAATTCAACAATTTGTTATTAGCTTTGGGTTCTTATTACCGGTTAGTGCACCTCAAAATATGTTGGCTTATGGCACTGGTACTTTTACGGTTAAAGATTTCTTGAAGGCAGGTATACCATTGACAATTGTAGGGTATATTCTAGTGATAGTTTTTAGTATGACTTATTGGAAATGGTTAGGTTTGCTTTAATTAAAAATATAATTAAGAATCTAGGTTATTTTAAAGTGACAAAAAGCTTAATAAAATAAAAAGATAATTGAAGGGTGTTTTGTTTATGGCAATTGCTGTGTTATTAAATCGAATGTTTCGAATGGAACACAATCCATTATTTGAATATATTTATCAACAAAAAGAAGACATTGATGCATGTTATTTTATCATTCCGGAAGAGGACATGTCTTCAGCTTCTGATTTGAAAGCACAGTTTTATCGCGGTACTTTGCAGCGCTTTTACCAATCGTTGCACGCAGAAAAGCTCACACCTTATGTCATGTCTTATGACGATATCATTTCATTTTGTAAAGAAAACAATATATCTGAAGTAGTGATTGCGGGTGATATTATGAGTTATCATCTTGAAGAATATGATATTTTACATCAACGTTCTTTATTCAATGAAGCACGTATTGCCGTTACTTTAATACGTGGGAATCATTACTTTAAAGCGAGTAAAACAATGAATCAACAAGGGGAGCCATACAAAGTTTTTACTAGTTTCTATAAAAAATGGCGACCTTACTTGAGGCATAGAGACGTATATCACTATGATTTAAAATCATTCGAAGACTTCGTCATTGCATCACCTGATGATTTAGTGTTTGATGACATAACATTTGGATCCTCACAAATAATTGAACAGAATAAATGGCAACATTTTTTAGATCAAGATATACAGAATTACGAAAGCGGAAGAGACTATTTACCTGAAGTGTTAACAAGTCAGCTAAGTGTTGCTTTAGCATATGGATTATTAGATATTATTGAAATTTTTAATGATTTATTGGCGCGTTATGATGAAGATGAGGCAAACTATGAAGCATTTATACGTGAACTCATTTTTAGAGAATTTTATTATGTGTTAATGACACAGTATCCTGAAACCTCATACCAAGCTTTCAAACCTAAATATCGACAGATAAAATGGTCGCAAAATGAAGCGAATTTTAATGCATGGTGCGAAGGGCAAACAGGATTTCCAATCATTGATGCAGCAATAATGGAATTGACACAAACTGGTTTTATGCATAATCGAATGAGAATGGTTGTGTCGCAATTTTTAACCAAAGATTTATTTATAGATTGGACATGGGGAGAAAAATTCTTTAGAAAGCACCTTATTGACTATGATGCAGCATCAAATATTCATGGATGGCAATGGTCTGCTTCTACAGGTACGGATGCAGTGCCGTATTTTAGAATGTTTAATCCAATAAGACAGAGTGAACGCTTTGATGCTAAAGCTTTGTATATCAAAACATATCTTCCGATTTTTAATCAAATTGATGCAAAATATTTGCATGATACACAACGCAATGAGTCCAACCTTTTTGAACAGGGGATTGAATTAGGTAGTCATTATCCAAGACAAATGGTAGATCATCAAGAAAAACGTACACAAGTTTTAGCTACATTTAAAGCGCTAGACTAATTCGGCTCAATTGATAGATCTGGCATGAGTAAAATCTGGAGCAGAATATAAAGTTCTTAAGCAATATAAATAAGCCAATTTCTATTATTGATGTGATAGAAATTGGCTTTCCTCAAATATATAAGTTGTATTTAGTTTTCTTATTAATTTGATGTTATCTTAGTATGTCTGTAAATAAAGTGAGGTATAGTACGACATACTCTAAAAACGTAGCGAGATAAATATATTTCAATCTAACTTTTATGTTTTGAGGCACTTGCCATTTAGGATATTGTCGTTCGTAATACGACACTTGTTGTATAAATACACCTAGTCCAAATGGCAGCATCATGAGTAAGATACTTCTTAAATAACTTAAACCAATATCATGCCATATGTGTCCAATAATCAATTGAAAGACAATGATAGATACTATTAAAACGATTATATTTATTGTCACTTGTTCAAACGCACTCCTTTTCCAAATAATAGAATTGCTGCTTGCATGACAACCATAAAACATACAAACATAGCAGTTTTAAGCGTTAGACTTTCTAGAATGTGATTTAGAACATGTAAGGGCTCATTAAAGAAATAAACGGAATGTAAGCGTAAGAAACGACCAATATAAATTCCGAATCCATTTAAAAACATTAGCACGACAACAATTAATCTATTAAGCCAACGGTGAGAAGTCAATGTTAGTATTTCAAAATAGATTAAAATCATCACATAAACCGCTAAGAAGACACCAAGCAGTAAATAGGTAAAGTATTTCCACTCACTTAAATTTAGTCCTGCGTAAAAGTTGAATTGAAATTGGTTCAAATGGATTAAATCAGTTACCATATAAAATGTATTTGGTAAAAGTAACACAAATATAAAACTATATATGATAAATAGTGGCCATTCATACTTTTTATTCGGTTTGAATAATCGTAATAATAGACTAAGCTCAAAAGGTATATATGCTAAAAACAAATTTAAAGTCATAAATTGAAAAATTTTAGTCTCAAAAAGGGAGACGATAAATAAAATTAAAAAGTAAATTCTAGCGATGTATCGAGATTGCATCAATAATAAACACTACTTTCTAATGAAAAAGTTATTCATTCAAATGTGATAGTTATAAACGCATTCAATTCCTAATTAAAAATTTAATTTAACTCGTTGAAGTATATTAATAAACGAGAATGCATTTATGATTAAGCACTTATGATAACTTGTAATAAAATTTGATTCAACTAAAAAGTAAAGTGCTATTGAGGATCAAGTAAATTTAAACCGACTGCATCTTTGAATGAACGTTGAATGTCCAAATCAGTTACAGTAAGAATGATTTCAGCAGTTGCAGAAACAATTGCTTTAGCGAGATGTCCGCTAAAAGTTTCATATGATTGAGTACCGAAAGTAGCATGCAAATGTGCAAAATGACCATTTTCTAGACGAGAAATATTACCTAATAAGCTCGTCAATTCCAGTGGCTCAGTAATATGTTTTTCTTCGTATTGTTTCGTTGTTAAATTGAAAAATTTTAAAACGACGTCATCACACGCACCAATGCCGCTGACAGATGTAAATGTTAAGTCTTGGTCATCTGCAAAGTTTGTTATACATTCAACGATATCTTCGCCTTTTTCTAACACTAGTAGTATAGTATGATTACTTTTTTGCAATTTCATATGATCAATCCCCTTTATTTTAATATGTCATTAATTATACAATTAAATGGAAAATAGTGATAATTACAAAGAAAAAATATTGTCAAATGTAGCAATGTTGTAATACAATATAGAAACTTTTTACGAATATTTAGCATGAATTGCAATCTGTCGTGGAAAAGAAGAATAACAGCTTTAAGCATGACATGGAGAAAAAAGAGGTGAGCATATGAATAAACAGATTTTTGTCTTATATTTTAATATTTTCTTGATTTTTTTAGGTATCGGTTTAGTAATACCAGTCTTGCCTGTTTATTTAAAAGATTTGGGATTAACTGGTAGTGATTTAGGATTACTAGTTGCTGCTTTTGCGTTATCTCAAATGATTATATCGCCGTTTGGTGGTACGCTAGCTGACAAATTAGGGAAGAAATTAATTATATGTATAGGGTTAATTTTATTCTCAGTGTCAGAATTTATGTTTGCAGTTGGCCACAATTTTTCGGTATTGATGTTATCGAGAGTGATTGGTGGTATGAGTGCTGGTATGGTAATGCCTGGTGTGACAGGTTTGATTGCAGATGTTTCACCAAGCCATCAAAAAGCAAAAAACTTTGGCTACATGTCAGCGATTATCAATTCTGGATTCATTTTAGGACCAGGGATTGGTGGATTTATGGCAGAAGTTTCACATCGTATGCCATTTTATTTTGCAGGTGCATTAGGCATTTTAGCTTTCATAATGTCAGTTGTATTGATTCATGATCCGAAAAAGTCTACGACAAGTGGTTTCCAAAAACTTGAGCCCCAATTGTTAACGAAAATTGATTGGAAAGTCTTTATTACGCCAGCAATTTTAACGCTCGTCTTAGCGTTCGGTTTATCGGCATTTGAAACACTGTATTCTTTATATACATCGTATAAAGTAAATTATTCACCTAAAGATATTTCGATTGCAATTACAGGTGGCGGTATCTTTGGTGCACTTTTCCAAATTTATTTCTTTGATAAATTTATGAAATACTTCTCTGAGTTAACATTTATTGCATGGTCATTAATATATTCAGTTATTGTATTAGTGCTATTAGTTATTGCCGATGGTTACTGGACAATTATGGTAATTAGCTTTGTTGTCTTTATCGGGTTCGATATGATAAGACCTGCTATTACAAATTATTTCTCAAATATTGCTGGTGATAGACAGGGATTTGCAGGTGGGTTAAACTCGACATTCACTAGTATGGGTAATTTCATAGGTCCTTTAATCGCAGGTGCGTTATTTGATGTACACATTGAAGCACCAATTTATATGGCTATAGGTGTGTCATTAGCAGGTGTTGTTATTGTTTTAATTGAAAAGCAACATAGAGCTAAGTTAAAACAACAAGATTTGTAATATCGCACATGGTTGTCATTCGATTAATGTATTTCGACAACTAAAGCATTTCAAAATAAGCATCGATTTTCTTACAATTATAGTGAAGAAAAGTCGATGCTTTACATTTATAAAGATTAAAAACTTTTAAATGTTTTAGTCTTTATATTTAAATGTTATATGTAACAAAAAATGATTTTGAGTAATAAACATGTTACAAATATTACATTCTTTTTAAATTGCAATCCACATACCTAATTCATTAACATTAATGTGTTAAGATGATAAAAAATGAGTAAGGAAATGTGGGTAAGGGGATGACAGTAAAAAATTTATTTTTAGGCTTTGTTGCTGTAATATTAACCGTTTGTTTAATTGGTTTATTAATATTAGCAACAAATGAAGATGCGCTTGCTAAGGTACATAAAACGATTAATACACTTAACGCGATAAATGTATCAACTGAAGATACTTATAAAAAGAAAATGGATATTCTCAATATTCATACTGCTAAAGCATCTGAAGTGAATGAAAATGTGAAAAAGCAAAATCATTTTAAGCATCGTGTGAATGCAAATAAATCAAATTCTTTTAACGAACAAGAGTGCCAAGTTATTGCTGATCGTTATGCAGATAAGCATATCAATGATAATTATGGTTTAGAAAGAATTTCTAAGACAAATCATGGATATAATTATGTGTATTCCAATGATAATTCAACTAGTAAGCAACATGTAAGTATTTCAAATCAAGGCATAATAACGAAATAATAGATGGAACAGTGTATTCTAATTGGATATACTGTTTTTATTTTGCAATAATTTAATTTGAAAAGGTGAACTCAACTTATTAAATGATGTAAATGTTATGTCAAAATCAACCAATCCGTAATGTATTTTAAAATGTTAATATAGTTCTGAAGAAGTATAAATGAGGTGTTGAAATGGCTAAAAATAAGAAAACGAACGCGATGCGTATGCTTGATCGTGCAAAAATTAAATACGATGTTCATAGCTTTGAGGTACCAGAAGAACATTTATCGGGTGTAGAAGTCGCAGAACTCATACAAGCAAATGTTAAAACAGTATTTAAAACGCTTGTTCTAGAAAATACAAAACATGAACATTTTGTATTTGTTATCCCAGTAAGTGAAACTTTAGATATGAAAAAGGCAGCTGCTTTGGTTGGAGAGAAGAAATTGCAGCTTATGCCTTTAGATAATTTGAAAAATGTAACGGGATACATTCGTGGTGGGTGTTCGCCTGTTGGTATGAAAACATTGTTTCCAACAGTCGTTGACAAATCCTGTGAAAATTATAGTCATATCAGTGTGAGTGGTGGGCTTCGAACAATGCAAATCACAATAGCTGTTGAGGATTTGATTGCAATAACTAAAGGCAAAATTGGAGAAGTTATCCATGAATGATTAATAACAACAAAAAGTATGGGGCAAGATTAGGAGTGTGACAGAGATGAAATTTTTATAAAATTCATTTCTGCCACACTCCTTTTTGATTGAATTAGCATATTACGATCATAAACAGTCATTACAAATGAGTATTTGAATATAAAAATCTAATTTTATCGTCACAATTTGGTTGTTTTTGATTGTTTTTGGTAATTTATGATTGAAAAGTGAAAGCGTACTCATTATAATACAGAGTGAGATGGGGTGATGATGATAATTACAGAAAAAAGACACGAGTTAATATTAGAAGAACTTTCGCACAAAGATTTTTTGACTTTACAAGAATTAATAGATCGAACTGGCTGCAGTGCTTCAACAATACGAAGAGATTTATCTAAACTACAACAATTAGGGAAATTGCAACGTGTGCATGGTGGTGCAATGTTAAAAGAAAATCGTATGGTTGAGGCGAATTTAACTGAAAAATTAGCAACTAATCTCGATGAAAAGAAAATGATTGCTAAAATAGCAGCTAATCAAATCAACGATAATGAATGCTTATTTATCGATGCTGGTTCATCTACATTGGAGCTAATTAAATATATTCAAGCGAAAGATATCATTGTGGTAACCAATGGTTTAACACATGTAGAAGCTTTACTTAAAAAAGGTATTAAAACAATTATGCTAGGTGGTCAAGTTAAAGAAAATACACTTGCTACGATTGGTTCAAGTGCCATGGAGATATTAAGACGATATTGTTTCGATAAAGCTTTTATCGGGATGAATGGATTAGATATTGAACTTGGATTAACTACTCCCGATGAGCAAGAGGCATTAGTTAAACAAACAGCAATGTCATTAGCCAATCAATCATTTGTACTTATAGATCATTCTAAGTTTAATAAAGTATATTTTGCTCGTGTACCTTTGCTAGAAAGTACGACCGTCATCACATCTGAAAAAGCATTAAATCAAGAATCGTTAAAAGAATACCAACAAAAGTATCACTTTATAGGAGGGACTTTATGATTTATACAGTGACTTTCAATCCTTCAATTGACTATGTCATTTTTACGAATGATTTTAAAATTGATGGTTTGAATAGAGCAACAGCAACATATAAATTCGCTGGGGGAAAAGGTATTAATGTCTCACGTGTTTTAAAGACATTGGATGTTGAGTCAACTGCCTTGGGATTTGCAGGTGGATTTCCTGGGAAATTCATTATAGATACATTAAATAACAGTGCAATTCAATCGAATTTTATTGAAGTTGATGAAGATACACGTATTAATGTGAAATTAAAAACAGGACAAGAAACAGAAATCAATGCACCTGGTCCTCATATAACGTCAACACAATTTGAACAACTGTTACAACAAATTAAAAATACAACAAGCGAAGATATAGTTATTGTTGCTGGAAGTGTACCAAGTAGTATTCCAAGCGATGCGTATGCGCAAATTGCACAAATTACAGCACAGACAGGTGCTAAATTAGTAGTCGACGCTGAAAAAGAATTGGCTGAAAGCGTTTTACCATATCATCCACTATTTATTAAACCTAATAAAGATGAATTAGAAGTGATGTTTAATACAACAGTGAACTCAGACGCAGATGTTATTAAATATGGTCGTTTGTTAGTTGATAAAGGTGCGCAATCTGTTATTGTCTCACTTGGCGGTGATGGTGCTATTTATATTGATAAAGAAATCAGTATTAAAGCAGTTAATCCACAAGGGAAAGTGGTTAATACAGTTGGCTCTGGTGATAGTACAGTTGCAGGCATGGTGGCTGGAATTGCTTCAGGTTTAACGATTGAAAAAGCATTCCAACAAGCAGTTGCATGCGGTACTGCCACGGCATTTGATGAGGACTTAGCAACACGGGACGCTATAGAAAAAATAAAATCACAAGTTACGATTAGCGTACTTGATGGGGAGTGAAAATAATGAGAGTAACAGAGTTATTAACAAAAGATACGATAGCAATGGATTTAATGGCAAATGACAAAAATGGTGTTATTGATGAGTTAGTAAATCAATTAGACAAAGCAGGTAAATTAAGTGATGTCGCGTCATTTAAGGAAGCGATTCACAATCGAGAATCACAAAGTACAACTGGTATCGGTGAAGGTATTGCTATTCCACATGCCAAAGTGGCAGCAGTTAAGTCACCAGCTATTGCATTTGGTAAATCTAAAGCAGGCGTAGATTATCAAAGTTTGGATATGCAACCAGCACACTTATTCTTTATGATTGCAGCGTCAGAAGGTGGTGCCCAAACACATTTAGATGCTTTAGCTAAACTATCTGGTATTTTAATGGATGAAAATGTTCGTGAGAAATTATTACATGCATCGTCTCCAGAAGAAGTGTTAGCAATTATTGATCATGCTGATGATGAAGCGACAAAAGAAGAAGAGGCAGAAGCTGAAGCACAACAAGTTGCAGCTGCAGAACAATCATCTAAACAATCTAATGAGCCATATGTATTAGCTGTAACTGCTTGTCCAACAGGTATTGCACACACATATATGGCACGTGATGCATTGAAAAAGCAAGCGGATAAGATGGGTATTAAAATTAAAGTAGAAACGAATGGTTCAAGCGGTATTAAAAACCATTTAACTGAACAAGATATTGAAAATGCAACAGGTATCATTGTTGCTGCAGATGTTCATGTTGAGACGGATCGATTTGATGGTAAAAATGTCGTAGAAGTACCAGTCGCAGACGGTATTAAACGACCAGAAGAATTAATTAATAAAGCATTAGATACAAGTCGTAAACCTTTTGTTGCTCGTGATGGTAACAGAAAAGGTCATTCAAATGACAACCAAGAAAAATTAAGCCCAGGTAAAGCATTCTATAAACACTTAATGAACGGTGTTTCTAACATGCTACCACTTGTAATATCTGGTGGTATTTTAATGGCAATCGTGTTTTTATTTGGTGCAAACTCATTTGATCCGAAAAGTTCAGATTATAACGCGTTTGCAGAACAACTTTGGAATATCGGTAGTAAAAGTGCATTCGCATTAATTATCCCAATTTTATCTGGTTTCATTGCACGTAGTATTGCAGATAAACCTGGATTCGCGTCAGGTCTTGTAGGTGGTATGTTAGCAATTTCAGGTGGTTCAGGATTTATTGGTGGTATTATTGCAGGTTTCTTAGCAGGTTACTTAACACAAGGTGTTAAAGCCATGACACGTAAGTTACCACAAGCATTAGAGGGATTAAAGCCGACATTAATTTACCCACTATTAACAGTGACAGCTACAGGATTATTGATGATTTATGTCTTTAATCCACCAGCATCTTGGTTAAATCATTTGTTATTAGATGGATTAAACAATTTATCAGGTTCTAATATTGTATTATTAGGTTTAGTTATTGGCGCTATGATGGCGATTGATATGGGTGGTCCATTCAACAAAGCGGCATATGTTTTTGCAACAGGTGCGTTGATTGAAGGTAATGCAGCACCAATTACAGCTGCAATGATTGGTGGTATGATTCCACCGTTAGCAATTGCGACAGCGATGTTAATTTTCAGACGTAAATTTACAAAAGAACAACGTGGTTCAATTATCCCTAACTATGTGATGGGTATGTCCTTTATTACAGAAGGTGCGATCCCATTCGCGGCTGCCGATCCATTACGTGTTATCCCTTCAATGATGATTGGGTCAGGTATAGGTGGCGCAATCGCTTTAGGTTTAGGTTCTCGAATTACTGCGCCACACGGTGGTATTATCGTAATTGTCGGTACGGATGGTGCACATTTACTGCAAACACTTATTGCACTTGTAGTAGGTACATTAGTTTCAGCGCTAATTTATGGACTTATTAAACCAAAGTTAACTGAAACAGAAATCGAAGCTTCAAAATCAATGGACGAATAGTTTTAATGATTTAAAATGATTGTTAGCAAAGAGCTTCATATTAAGTTGTATGTTCAATGAATATATGTTAGTTTTATTTATCGTGTTAACGGTAGTTTATATAAAGCTGTAAAAACACTTTCTATTAATTCAGTTTTTATGAATTGATATGAAGGTGTTTTTATTTTTAGATAAATGAATGAAGAAATAGACACCACAAATGTATAGACTTTTTTAATATTTTGCAAAAAGTTATGCCAAACGAAGCAGATATAGTAAAATATGAGTGTCTTAAAGTGAAAATTTATAAATAAAGAAGGGTTTATACGTGTCAGAATTAATTATATATAACGGCAAAGTTTATACTGAAGATGGCAAAATCGATAATGGTTACATTCATGTGAAAGATGGACAGATTGTTGCAATTGGAGAAGTAAATGATAAAGCAGCAATTGATAATGATACGACAAATAAAATTCAAGTGATTGATGCTAAAGGTCATCATGTATTACCAGGTTTTATTGATATACATATTCATGGTGGTTATGGTCAAGATGCAATGGATGGGTCATACGATGGCTTAAAATATCTATCCGAAAATTTGTTGTCTGAAGGGACGACATCATACTTGGCCACTACAATGACGCAATCTACTGATAAAATAGATAATGCACTTATAAATATTGCTAAATATGAAGCGGAGCAAGATGTTCACAATGCAGCGGAAATTGTAGGTATACATTTGGAAGGGCCATTTATATCTGAAAATAAAGTTGGTGCTCAACATCCGCAATACGTTGTACGTCCATTTATCGATAAAATTAAACATTTTCAAGAGACTGCTAACGGATTAATAAAGATTATGACGTTTGCACCTGAAGTTGAAGGTGCAAAAGAAGCGCTTGAAACGTATAAAGATGACATTATTTTTTCAATTGGTCATACAGTGGCAACATACGAAGAAGCAGTTGAAGCTGTTGAGCGAGGAGCTAAACATGTCACGCATTTATATAATGCAGCGACGCCATTCCAACATAGAGAACCAGGTGTTTTTGGAGTAGCATGGTTGAATGATGCTCTACATACCGAAATGATTGTTGATGGCACACATTCTCATCCGGCATCGGTTGCAATTGCTTACCGTATGAAAGGTAATGAACGTTTTTATTTAATTACAGATGCAATGCGTGCAAAAGGTATGCCTGAAGGAGAATATGATTTGGGTGGACAAAAAGTAACTGTTCAATCACAACAAGCACGTCTTGCAAATGGTGCGCTTGCTGGTAGTATTTTAAAAATGAATCATGGGTTACGTAACTTAATATCATTTACAGGTGATACATTAGATCATTTATGGCGTGTAACAAGTTTAAATCAAGCCATTGCATTAGGTATCGATGATAGAAAAGGTAGTATTAAAGTAAATAAGGATGCAGACCTTGTTATTCTAGATGATGACATGAATGTAAAATCTACAATAAAACAAGGTAAGGTTCACACATTTAGCTAATAGATAATCATAATTAAATGTATGCAATAGATTTAATCTGTTAACATAAGCACTTTATATTATGATAAAATAGAAGCAATAACATTTTTTTCTGGGGGTGTCTAAATGGGAAGGCGATAACATGTAGTTGTAATTTAAGTCATAGTGATAAATTTGAATGCGTGTTACCCATGAGTGACACATATAACATGGAGGTGAATCCCTAGAAATAGGGAATTAATTGGAAACTTCGACCATAATTAGTTTGATTATATTTATTCTATTAATTGCATTAACCACTGTATTTGTTGGTTCAGAATTTGCATTAGTAAAAATTAGAGCAACAAGAATTGAACAGCTAGCAGATGAAGGAAATAAACCTGCTAAAATAGTAAAAAAGATGATTGCTAATCTAGATTATTATCTTTCTGCTTGTCAGTTAGGTATAACAGTAACATCTTTAGGGTTAGGTTGGCTTGGTGAACCAACGTTTGAAAAGCTATTACACCCGATATTTGAAGCAATCAATTTACCAACTGCATTAACGACGACGATTTCGTTTGCAGTATCATTTATAATCGTTACGTATTTGCATGTAGTACTTGGTGAATTAGCGCCTAAATCTATAGCGATTCAACATACTGAAAAGCTTGCTTTAGTATATGCAAGACCATTGTTCTATTTCGGTAACATTATGAAACCATTGATTTGGCTGATGAATGGTTCTGCACGTGTTATTATTAGAATGTTTGGTGTAAATCCTGATGCCCAAACCGATGCAATGTCAGAAGAAGAAATCAAAATTATTATTAACAATAGTTATAATGGTGGAGAAATCAACCAAACTGAATTGGCGTATATGCAAAATATCTTTTCATTCGATGAAAGACATGCAAAAGATATAATGGTACCTAGAACTCAAATGATTACACTAAATGAACCTTTTAATGTAGACGAATTACTAGAAACAATAAAAGAACATCAATTTACGCGTTATCCAATTACTGATGATGGTGATAAAGACCACATTAAAGGATTTATTAACGTCAAAGAATTTTTAACTGAATATGCTTCTGGAAAAACTATTAAAATAGCAAACTATATACATGAGTTGCCAATGATTTCAGAGACAACACGTATCAGTGATGCATTAATTAGAATGCAACGTGAACATGTACATATGAGTCTTATTATAGATGAATATGGTGGAACGGCAGGTATTTTAACGATGGAAGATATTTTAGAAGAAATCGTTGGGGAAATTCGTGATGAATTTGATGATGATGAAGTGAATGATATCGTTAAAATTGATAATAAGACATTCCAAGTAAATGGTAGAGTACTATTGGATGATTTAACTGAAGAGTTCGGTATAGAATTTGATGACTCTGAGGATATTGATACGATAGGTGGATGGTTACAATCTCGTAATACCAACTTACAAAAAGATGATTACGTGGATACAACTTATGATCGCTGGGTTGTTTCAGAAATCGATAACCACCAAATTATTTGGGTGATGTTAAACTATGAGTTTAATGAAGCGAGACCTACTATCGGACAGTCTGATGAAGATGAAAAATCAGAATAGATAATAATATATAAACCAACTAAGAATGATTTAATTCATTTTTGGTTGGTTATTTTTTTGACTAAAATTAATGAAAAGTGAAAATAGTATTGGAACTTAATATCTTTAATGATTTAATGAATATTTTTTATTGAAAGCGATAATTCGTATTAATTGAGTTTGTTGAAAAAATTAGGGTAATGTAAAGATATAAAAGATACATAGATTGGAGAGATATAAAGATGTTGAATGAGATACAAATATTAAATAATGGATACCCGATGCCTTCAGTTGGATTAGGTGTTTATAAAATCTCTGACGAAGATATGACTAAAGTTGTAAATGCTGCAATTGACGCAGGCTATAGAGCGTTTGATACTGCATACTTTTATGATAATGAGGCTTCACTAGGTCGAGCATTAAAGGATAATGGCGTCGATAGAGAAGATTTGTTTATAACAACGAAGTTATGGAATGACTATCAAGGTTATGAGAAAACATTCGAATATTTCAACAAATCGATTGAAAATTTACAAACTAATTATCTTGATTTATTTCTAATACATTGGCCTTGTGAAGCAGATGGTCTATTTTTAGAAACATATAAAGCTATGGAAGAACTTTACGAGCAAGGTAAGGTAAAAGCAATAGGTGTATGTAATTTTAATGTTCATCATCTAGAAAAATTAATGGCTCAATCAAGTATCAAACCAATGGTGAATCAAATTGAGGTACATCCATATTTTAACCAACAAGAATTACAAGAATTTTGTGATCGTCACGATATTAAAGTGACTGCATGGATGCCTTTGATGAGAAATAGAGGACTACTAGACGACCCTGTCATTGTTAAAATTGCTGAAAAATATCATAAAACACCAGCACAAGTTGTATTGCGTTGGCATTTAGCACACAATAGAATTATTATTCCAAAATCTCAGACACCTAAACGCATTCAAGAAAATATAGATATTTTAGATTTTAATTTAGAATTAACAGAAGTAGCTGAAATTGATGCTTTAAATAGAAATGCAAGACAAGGTAAAGATCCAGATGATGTGAAAATTGGGGATTTAAAATAACTGGATGTTAAATTTTACGTTTATGAATGCCTTTTAATGTGTACATTAAAATAAATGAGTTGGTTTTTACTATTTGATAAAACAATACTCAGGTACATTCAAAATCTTTTAAATAAAAAGGATGGACATAGATGAAAATTAGAGTCGTCATTCCTTGTTTTAATGAAGGGGAAGTCATTACACAAACACATCAACAATTAACTGAAATACTTTCACAAGATAGTAGTGTGAAAGGCTATGATTATAATATGCTTTTCATAGATGATGGTAGTACGGATACCACTATAGATGAAATGCAACATCTTGCCACAATAGATAGACATGTCAGCTATATTTCTTTTAGTAGAAATTTTGGAAAAGAAGCAGCTATGATTGCAGGTTACCAGCATAGTACTGAATTTGATGCAGTCATCATGATAGATTGTGATTTGCAACATCCACCTGAATATATTCCGAAAATGGTTGAAGGTTTTATGGAAGGCTATGATCAAGTGATTGCAAAGCGTGATAGAAGTGGTGAAAATTTTAGTCGCAAAACATTAAGCCATTTGTATTATAAGTTAGTTAATTGCTTTGTAGAAGAAGTACAATTTGATGATGGTGTTGGTGATTTTAGACTTTTAAGCCAAAGAGCTGTTAAATCCATTGCATCACTTGAAGAATATAATCGATTTTCAAAAGGGTTATTTGAATGGATAGGCTATAATACTAAAGTGTTTACGTATCAAAATGTTGAGAGACAAAAAGGTGAATCTAAATGGTCATTTAAAAAGTTATTTAATTATGGTATTGATGGATTGATTTCCTTTAATAGTAAACCTTTGAGAATGATGATTTATCTTGGTTTATTTATCTTTTCAATAAGCGTTCTATATATTATCTATTTATTCATCAATATTATGATATCTGGTGTTAATATTCCGGGATATTTTTCAACGATTGCAGCTATTTTATTATTAGGCGGCATACAGTTAATTTCAATTGGTGTTGTAGGTGAATATATTGGCAGGATATATTATGAAGTTAAGGCACGTCCTAAATATATTATTCAAGCTACAAATCTTTCAAGTATTGAAAATGCTGAGAAGGATACCCATAAAGTTTATTCTAAATAAACAAAAAAAGAAGCCCTCATTAATGGGAGCTTCTTTTTAGTCTTTGCATTTTATTTTATAAATAAATCGGATTATGACGTAATGTCTAATTTGTGTAATGTCACAGTCATCGTAGTTCCTACATCTATATCACTGCTTACACTGATTTTTGCGTTATTTTGTTGCGCGAGTTCATTAGCTATATATAAGCCTAATCCAGAACCACCCGTTTTTGTATTACGAGAGTTTTCTACTCTGAATGTACGTTCGAATATACGTTCTTGTAGTTCTGGTATAATGCCAATACCTTCATCGCTAATAGCAATGTCGATAGTATCTTGATCTTTGTTTTCACTAATATTAATATCAATGCGACTACCAACATTTGAAAATTTTAGCGCATTATCAAGTAAGTTTGTTAAAATACGCTCAAGTGGCGTTCGATATTGATAAAATGCATCAATTTCGCTACAGAAATTCACTTCTAATGTGCGGTTTTCATGTTTGATACGTTGCTCATATGGTTGCAATATTGATACAAGTAATTGGTCTAGTTGTATTAATTCTGGGGGATATGTTTTACCTGTATTTAAAGTGATAATATGAGTCATATCATCAAATAATGTTGATAATCTGTTTGCTTGTTTAATTAATATGTCGTATGACTCTTTAATCTCATGATCCTTTGTGATTATACCATCACGTAGTCCTTCAGAATATGAAATAATGCTTGCTAAAGGTGTTTTTAAATCATGGGCTAAGTTTTGAATCAGTTCTGTTTTTTCTTGTTGTTCGGATTTAATTTGATTCATTTGTTGCGTAATTTCAGAAGCCATTTTATTAAAAGATTGATTTAATTCATAAATTTCTTTTGGTGAATTAAACGTTTTATCATTGCTTGCGTAATTTCCGTTAGCAAATTGCTTAGTTTTTATATTAAACTGCTTAATTTTTTGTATAAGTGGATTAATAAAAATACTACATATTAATAAGGTTAAACAGCTTGTAATTATTGTCGTTAAGGTCAAAGTTAGTGTCATATGGCCGTTAAACCACATTAAAATATATGCAATTGCTAAAATAGTTGAAGTTAATAGTATACTCGATACGACGCCAATAATGATTTGACTTCTAATTGATAACACCATTATCGGCTCCTTTCAAATTTATATCCTAATCCCCATACAGTTGTGATGGTATATGTTGTAAAGCTCTCTTTTTCTAATTTTTCTCTAATACGGTGTATATGGACATTCACGGTATTAGCATCTTCGTAATAGTCATATCCCCAAACTTTTTCAAGTAATTCTGATTTAGAAATAACTTCATTTTCTCTAGAAGCTAAATACCACAATAACTCAAATTCCTTAATACGCATAGGGACTTCGTGACCATTTACAGTCACAACTTTACTTAAGTTAATAAGTGTTAATTCATCAAACGACAGTTGTTCAACTGGTTGATGATGGTATTTCTTCATTCTTGTAAGTAAATTATTAATACGTAAAACGAGTTCCCTTGGACTAAATGGTTTTTTGACATAGTCATCTGCACCTAAAGTTAAGGCGTAAATGGTATCATGTTCTTGTGTTTTGGCAGTTAAATAGATAAAGGGGATATCTAATTTTTGCCTTTTCATTTCTTTGACAATGTCGTAACCATTAACTTCTGGCATCATGATATCAAGTACCATGATATCAATATCATTTGATAGTAAAGAAATTGCTTCTTTACCGCTAGTTGTCGTTGTTACTTTGTAACCTTCATATTCAAAATAGGTTTGACAAATGTCTACAATGTCTTGTTCATCATCCACGATCAGTAAGTGGGTCATCTATTTTTTCACCTCTGTTCTTACGACCTCTAAAGTAATTAATGATTTCTTTAAGTGAAATCTGTTTTAACAATGAGTGACTCATTAGTAAAAGGATAAAGAAAGTTAATTGAAGAGGATACGTAAATATCATATCTGCTAAGATATAATTTATCATAACAAAGGCTCCAAAGAAACTAGCAGCATATGCAAAAACTCCAAAAATTAAACCTAATCCAATTGCAATCTCTCCAAGTGGAACAATAATATCAAATAATGACGTCGTATGTGCAACTATATTTGCGAAAAACCACTTATACCACTCTGGTGAATCAGTATTGTTAGCTATGACTGGGACTAAACCTTTCAGCGTAAATCCGCCCGTTAATTTTTCGTAGCCTTGCATTAACATAACAATACCTGAACCCACACGAATGATAAATGTAACGAGTAGCAATAATTTATTCATGATGTTCACATTCTTTCTATTTATTGTGTGTAATTTATATAAACATAAGATTAAGCAACATAATGCGATTTGTAGTGTTATGTGAACAGGAAGTGTTTGAGCTCATGGGCTGCTTAAGCTAAACAAACCTCAAGCTCTAAAAATATTTACTTATGTGCTCTACAATCTTATGGGATTTAATAGTTGTATATATATTGAAAAAAGGAAAGTATGATTTCTACAAGCTAGGGGGGCTGTGAAATCATACGCTTTCCATTGAGTAATGAGTGTAATGTATATTTTTAAAATTTGTAATGTATAGTAATAGTATGTTGTAAATAAAAGTTTAACTCAGAAATTGATTATTTTAATTTAGCGCCGCCGAAGATGACGTGAGCTTTTTTACAATAGATTGTTACTTCATCATATTTGCTTAAATCTACATTTTTAAGATCAAATGTTTGTTTTTCTTTATCGTAGTCAACCATTGCGATTTCTTTACCGTTTTTAATGTCGCCATTTTTTGTTAGGTAGACGTATAAATCTGGACCTTTTGATGATTTGTAGTTAGTAAGCATTAATTTACCATTTTTAATCTCAGCTTTACCTTCAACAGTTTCACCGTTTTTAGAACTGAATGTACCTGTTAGGTGTTTTGTTTTATCAGTTTTAACATTGCTGTCTTCTGACTTTGTTTTTTGTTCAGTTTTGTTACCTTGATCTTGTGAATTAGAATTACCACAAGCGCCTAAAGTTAATACAGCGGCAACAGCACCAACTGCTAAAAAATATTTTGTATTCATGCTAACTCCTCATTTCTTCAATTTGATAAGTTAAGTTTAAAATGAAGGCAAATAATATGCCATTAACTAATTCTTAACTTCGTTTAAATATCGCTTAACTAATATTGAAGAAAGAATAATTTGAAAATGAAAATAATTGTCTGATTTAAATAAATAGGAGGCAAAATAAGAAGAGGGCGGTTTTTTAAGTAAGAAAATATTTATCTAAACTAGTTATCACTATAAAACACTTCTGATATATCGAACTAAGAATATCAGAAGTGTTTTATAGTTTTGGTATTAAAATTTATAAACCTTTTGCCACAATAAAAACAACAAGAAAATAAGATAGACGATTAAATACAAGTACCAATATGGTGTTAAAACCATCATAACGATAAATGAAATGTTAATAATGATAAGTCCTTTAATCATTAGTTTCTTTATTTTGTTATTATTTTCAGCAGTTTCATCTAAGTTATTAAATGTTGAAATAAACAACATAATACCACCAATGATGAAAATGGCAGGGGCTAAAAATGGAATAGACATATATATTGATTGTGTACTTGAAAAGTCGGTAACACGTTGTGTTAAACTGACAACAATCGTTAATATGATAGCAATAAATTTTTGGTCTGTAATGTATACAGGTTTTAATTTTTTATCAATGTAAAACTGTAGTATCGTCCAAATGATAAACATTGTTATAGTACACAGAGTAATAAAGTTATATTTATCAATTATGAATGTATTTATAAAGGCGTTTATCGTAATAGATAACAACATTGCACTTAATGATAAATGTTGCATTTGATGCCTATATAAATTGAATCCAGTTATAAGTATGACGATAGCAATATTAATTAATATATATACAATCATGATGGACTCCTGTTCGTTATACTTCAATCAACTATTATATCAATTAATATATTGTTATTCATTAGATATGACTTGTAAAAAGTAAAATAAGTTATCCTTTATACACCTTTTTTATTACTCCAAAGTAATGTATGAAGTTGTGGTAACACATAAACGTGATTCATATCATTACTTTGCATAACTAAATCCACCAACTGCTCGTAGCGTTCTAACAACTTTTCGGTATGATTATCTACGCTGTCTGATAAATATGGGTTACCAACTTGTAAATAGAAGGGAATATTTGGATAACGGTGGTGTATCATTTTGGCAAAATCATAATCTTTATCATCGAATACAACTACTTTTAAGTTTAATGAGGAAGGTACACATTGTGTAATCACTTCATCTAACTTTTTTAAATCTGGTGTCATAGTTGAACTTGGTGGTTTTGGACTAATCGTTAAATCATCAATTTGTGTCATCCAAGGTTGGAATTTACTGCCTTGTGTCTCCAGTGCGCTGAAAATACCTTTATCTTGAAATAAGTTAACTAACTCTTGGATACCTTTAATTAATGCTGGGTTACCACCAGAAATTGTAACGTGGTTAAATAAATCGCCACCAATACGTTTTAATTCATCATAAATTTCTTCAGCGGTCATGAGTTTTATATCGCCTTTAGCACTACCATCCCAAGTAAATGCAGAATCACACCAGCTACAGCGATAATCACATCCAGCTGTTCTCACAAACATCGTTTTTCTACCGATTACTCGACCTTCACCCTGAATGGTTGGGCCGAATATTTCGAGTACAGGAATTTTAGCCATTAGTTACACCTGTTCCTTTGGTCTAAATACGACATAACTTGTTGGTGTTTCTCTTACAAATACTTGAATACATTTTGGTTGGTGTTCGAGCGATGCCAAATTTTCTTTAACAATTTGATAAATTGTTTCCGCTACGATTTCAGTTGAAGGGATTTTGTTTTTAAAAGCAGGTAAGTTATTTAACAGTTGATGGTCAAATTTACCGTGTATCATCTTTTTCAAATGGCTAAAGTTCACTAAGAAGCCAGTGTCATCTAGTTTATCACCGACAATTGTTAAATTAACAAAGTAAGTATGACCATGGACATTTTGACAAATACCTGCTTCTTCACATGGAATGTGATGTGCAGCTGAAAAATTAAAATCTTTATTTAATTCGAATTGATATGGATGCGTTGTACTAGGATAGATTTGTTGTAACATTTTAAAGCGCTCCTTTACTTTCAAGATATTGATTTAGTCCACGTTGACGTAAATGACAAGCTGGACATTCACCACAGCCATCCCCAATGATACCGTTATAGCATGTTAATGTTTTTGTACGAATATAATCTAAAACTTCGAGTTCATCACTTAATTTCCACGTTTCTGCTTTGTTTAACCACATTAAAGGAGTATGAATGACAAAATCTTTGTCCATAGCTAGGCTTAATGTTACGTTCATTGATTTTATAAAACTATCGCGACAGTCTGGGTAGCCTGAAAAGTCTGTTTCACATACGCCTGTAATAATATGCTTAGCCCCAATTTGATAAGCTAGAGCGCCTGCAAACGACAAGAAAAGTAAATTTCTAGCTGGAACAAATGTATTAGGTATACCATCTTCATTATTAGTAATTTCCATATCATGTTGTGTTAATGCGTTTGGAGTAAGTTGTGATAATAATGACATATCTAAAACGTGATGTTTCATTCCTTGATCTTGTGCAATTTGTTTTGCGACTTCAATTTCAGTATCATGTCTTTGGCCATAATTAAACGTTACGAGTTCAACTTCTTTGAAATGTTTTTTTGCATAAAAGAGACATGTTGTACTGTCTTGACCACCACTAAAGACAACGATGGCTTTTTCATTATTTAATACACTTTCCATTTTGTAATTGCTCCTATCATTAATAATATTAATAAAGAGGTTAATGGCATTGATAAGCCCGTTTTTAATTTATAAAATAAAAAAAGCCTATCTCCATAAAAGATAGACGAAAGAAATGGGTTGCTCCTATAATATATATTAAAGGTTTACCAACGAATGTTTGAAATTTCAATGTCTAGTTTTTTATAGAGGGTTTCAGCTAGGAACCTCTGATATTCATTTATGTACGATGAATAGAATATACCATATATTAGTTAAAATCAAGGTCAGGATAATGACAATGCTTTTAAAGTTTTAGCTACATCCAATACATATTATAAAAATAAAACACATTTAGAACGGAGTATACAATGATTCTAGTCATAGATAATAATGATTCATTTACATATAATTTAATAGACTATATTAAGACTCAAACGAAACTAACAGTTCAAGTTGTTGGTATTGATAATCTGCTGATAGAAGACGTCATTAATATGAAGCCAAAAGCAATTGTTATTTCACCTGGGCCGGGTAATCCGGATGATTATCCTATCTTGAATGAAGTGTTAGAACAATTTTATCAGCGTGTACCTATACTAGGTGTATGTTTAGGATTTCAATGTATCGTGTCTTATTTTGGTGGAAATATCATTCACGGCTATCATCCTGTACACGGACATACTACACAGTTACGCCATACCAATGAAGGTATTTTTCAAGGACTGCCTCAAAATTTCAATGTAATGCGTTATCATTCATTAATTGCTGACGGAGCGACTTTTCCAAATTGCTTAAAGATTACAGCAAAAAACGATGCAGCGATTATTATGGCATTTGAGCATATTAGATTTCCGGTTTTTGGTGTGCAATATCATCCTGAATCTATTTTGAGTGAATACGGTTATCGACAAGTTGAATTATTTTTATCGAAGGTAGGTGATTACTGTGAGAATAGAATATAATTATCGCTACTATTTAACTGAAAATGAATATAAGCAATACCATATTCAATTAAAGGGATTTATAAAGAAGTATGTTGCTACTAAGTTGGCTGATGTGGGAGAAGTGATACACTTTGCACAAGCGCAGCAACGACAAGGTAGATATGTCTCGTTATATTTAAGTTACGAAGCGGCAAAGTATTTTAATCATGTTATGTGTACACATTCATTAGCTAAAGATGATATTTATGCAGTAGCTTATAGTTTTGAAAAAGCGGAAAGCATAAATTCAACATATGAACATCAAACTTCTTATGTATCAAAGCATCATTTTTCATTTGTTGAATCTTCTGAGGTTATGATGACTAATATTAAACGTGTCCAACAAGCAATTGTCGAAGGCGAAACGTATCAAGTGAACTATACGGCGCGCTTAACAGATAACATTTATTATCCTATTAGTACTTTATATGAACGATTAACTCAATTTAGTAATGGTAATTATACTGCGTTATTACAAACAGATGAAATCCAAGTAGCGTCTATCTCACCAGAATTATTTTTTCAAAAAGGACAATTTAACAATGTCGATAACGTTATCATAAGCAAACCGATGAAAGGGACAATGCCTAGAGGAAAAACGGAAGCTGAAGATCAACAGTATTATAAAACATTGCAAACTTCTTCGAAAGATCGTGCAGAAAATGTCATGATTGTTGATTTACTAAGAAACGATATAGGGAGAATATCACAGAGTGGCTCAATTAAGGTGTATAAACTATTTTTTATTGAGGCATATAAAACTGTATTTCAAATGACTTCGATGGTAAGTGGAACTTTAAAAAATAATACAGACTTAACTCAAATTTTAACATCGTTATTTCCTTGTGGTTCGATAACAGGTGCACCGAAACTGAATACAATGAAATATATTAAACAATTAGAAAGTTCACCTCGTGGTATATACTGCGGAGCAATTGGACTATTACTTCCAACTGAAGATGATAAAATGATTTTTAATATTCCAATTCGTACTATTGAGTATAAATATGGACAAGCGATTTATGGAGTCGGAGCAGGTATTACAATTGATTCTAAGCCAAAAGATGAAGTAAATGAATTTTACGCAAAAACCAAGATTTTGGAGATGTTATAATGCAATTATTTGAAACAATGAAAATTGATAATGGACATATCCCTAGACTTACTTATCATACTAATCGCATAAAATGTTCTTCTGAGCGATTAAACTTTAAATTTGATGAACATGCATGGCGAAATGAATTAAACGATGTAACAACAAAGTATCACAGTGGCCAATATAGACTTAAAATCGTATTAAATGCTGAAAGCGAATTTGAAACGATAGTGTCACCTTTACCTGAGAAAAGTAGTTTTACAGCAAAATTTCAAGTGTTGCCCAAAGCAGTTAATCCAACTTTTATAAATAATAAAACGACAGAACGAAAGCATTTAGCACACAATCATGAAACAGATTTAATATTGCTAACTTCAGAGGACGGCAAGGTCCTTGAATTTGATATTGGCAACATTGTCATTGAAGAGGATGGAAAATGGTACACACCAAGTTATAAAGATGATTTCTTAAAAGGATGCATGCGTGATTATTTAATAGATAGTGACAAACTTGTTGAAAAAGACTTTAATAAAAACGAATTGATTTATAAATATCATAACAATGAGATACGTTTATTTTTGATAAATAGTTTACGAGAGGTTGCCGATGTCCACCTTTGCCTTTAAAATTAGTATGATAATAATGTAGAAAACGAAGTGAAAACAAATTTAAAAATTAAATGGGGCCAAATATGATTATTGTTTATATTGTGCTGTTGTTAATTCTTGTATACGTAAATTATCGATTAGTGAATCGATTGCTATCTGAAAATAGAATATATGTTGTTCGTTTGATAGCAACAATTACTACTGTTATAAGCTTTATCCTTGTATATGCATTAATTCACGAACTCATGCCTTTTGTTGTGCGAGCAATGGATTTAATGTATCATCAGTAAATTTAGTTGAGTAGATAAAATGAACTATTCAATCGATTCTATTAATTAAAAATGAAAGTAAAGTAACCAAATATTGAAGAGGTGTACAAATGAAAATATATAGTCAAGGTGACCAAGCCATTGTAGTCGCAATTGAAAAAGAAGTATCTAAAAGTTTAACCGAAGATTTATTAACACTTCGCTCATATTTAATTGAACAAAATTATCCATTTATTATAGAAATTGTGCCATCAGAATCAGACATGATGATTGTCTATGACGCAAGGGATATGATTAAACACCATAATATACAATCACCTTTTTTATACATGAAAGCACTAATAGAATCGATTCATTTAAACATAAAACATGATTTTAACCAGCAAGATTTGATTGAAATACCAATTGTGTATGGTTCGAAATATGGTCCGGATTTAGAATCACTTTTAAAACATTACAAAATCAAGCTAGAAACTTTTATTGAATTACATTCTAAGGCGCAATATTTTGTTTCGATGATGGGATATTCACCTGGGTTTCCTTATTTAACTGGATTAAATAAGAAATTGTATATTAATCACACGAGTAAACAGAAAAAATTCATTCCAGCTGGTTCTGTAGTACTTGAAGGGAAAAAATGCGGTATTGTAACAACGGATACAATTAATGATTGGTTAGTTATTGGTTATACACCATTATCACTTTTTAATCCGAAAGAATCAGATTTCGCACGCTTAAAGTTAGGCGATAATATTAAATTTAGACCTATCAATGAAAATGAATTAGAAGTAGGAGCGTTTAAAGATGTCAATCATAATTGAAAAAAGTGGCTTATTCAGTAGCTTTCAGGACTTTGGTAGAAGGGGATATGAACATGATGGTGTAATTCCATGTGGTGCACTTGATACTTTAGCACATGAAATTGCTAATCGATTAGTTGCTAATGACAAGAATGAAGCAACTTTGGAAATGACTAATAAAATGGCAAAGATTCGTTTTACAGAACCTACGCTGATTGCATTAGCAGGGGGTAATGTCAAAGCATACACTGAGCATATGACTATATCTCCATATAAATTGTATTTGTTAGATAAAGGCGATGTTTTAAAGTTTAGAGAAACAAGTTATACATCGCGAGTGTATTTAGCTGTGGGAGGCGGATTTGAATTAGATGCATGGTTAGGATCTAATTCAACCGACTTTAATGTAAAAATTGGTGGTTTTAAAGGAAGAACATTACAAGATGGCGATGAAATAAAGCTTAAGAGAGATTATACAGCTCGTCATCATAAGTTATTTGAAAACCTTGCTCACACGAAACAAACAGATTGGGGTATTGATGGATACGCCTTGTCATTTAATTATATGTCTGATGTATTTCATGTCATTAAAAATAAAGGTACGGAAGATTTTAAAGAAGATGCCATTCAAAGATTTGTGAAACATGATTATAAAGTAACGAGCAAAGCAAATCGCATGGGGATGATGCTTGAAGGTGAAAAAATCAAAGCCTTTTATGAAGATATGCCACCGTATCAGACTGTCAAAAAAGGAACGATACAAATTAAGCGTGATGGCACACCTATTATCTTATTAAATGATCATTATACGCTAGGTAGCTATCCGCAAATCGGTACAATCGCAAGTTATCATTTAACGAAATTAGCACAAAAACCGCAAGGATCACGTTTGAAATTTCAATTTATAGATATTTTAACGGCTGAAAAGAACCTTGTTAAGTATAGTAACTGGTTAAATCAATTATTCCATGGAATAGAATATAGAATGCAATTAGAAATGATGAAATAATATTTGGTACGTAGCTCATACTCGAGTCCGATGCAAATAATTTCCTCCTAATGTATAATGAAATAATACTGTGTTTTATCTGCGAAATGTATCATATTCAAATTCGTTTCACAGTAAAATGAAAAGATAAAGTGTGTTTTTACTTGAATTTTGACTAAAATTACTCTATATTTATTAATTGAGCTATGCTTATTATTACAATTTGATTACAAATTTTAAATTTGTTAATTGAATGATAATATTAAATAAAGAAACTTACACAAGCAAATATGAGTTGTAGCCCAAAATACTTGTTAAATCAAAGTTGAAAGCTACAAATAATGAAATTTATAAACTTGAATCTGAAAGTAATTACTATAATTATGACAATGTTAACTTTTAAACGCACTTATTAATTAACTACATAATGTTAATATCTAATTTATTCAAGTACTTTCGCAAGATTTATTATCTAAATAACGGGGGAAAGAATCATGAGTTCACAAAAAAAGAAAATTAGTCTTTTTGCGTTCTTCTTATTAACCGTAATAACGATTACCTTGAAGACGTATTTTTCTTATTATGTTGATTTTTCTTTAGGTGTTAAAGGTTTAGTACAAAACTTAATATTATTGATGAATCCTTATAGTTTAGTAGCACTGGTTTTAAGTGTGTTCCTATTCTTTAAAGGCAAAAAAGCATTTTGGTTCATGTTCATAGGCGGCTTCTTATTGACGTTCCTATTATATGCCAATGTTGTGTACTTTAGATTCTTCTCTGATTTTTTAACGTTTAGTACTTTAAACCAAGTAGGTAACGTAGAATCTATGGGTGGTGCGGTTAGTGCATCATTCAAATGGTATGACTTTGTTTATTTCATTGATACGTTAGTTTACTTATTCATTTTAATATTTAAAACAAAATGGTTAGACACAAAAGCATTTAGTAAGAAATTTGTTCCTGTCGTAATGGCGGCTTCAGTAGCATTATTCTTCTTAAACTTAGCTTTTGCTGAAACTGACAGACCAGAATTATTAACACGTACATTTGACCATAAATATTTAGTGAAATATTTAGGGCCTTATAACTTTACAGTTTACGATGGTGTTAAAACTATCGAAAATAATCAACAAAAGGCGTTAGCATCTGAAGATGACTTAACAAAAGTATTAAATTATACGAAGCAACGTCAAACAGAGCCTAACCCAGAATATTATGGGGTGGCAAAGAAGAAAAATATTATTAAGATTCATTTAGAAAGTTTCCAAACCTTCTTAATTAATAAAAAGGTTAATGGTAAAGAAGTAACACCGTTTTTAAACAAATTATCAAGTGGGAAAGAGCAATTCACATATTTCCCTAACTTTTTCCATCAAACAGGTCAAGGTAAAACATCTGACTCTGAATTTACAATGGATAACAGTTTATACGGCTTACCGCAAGGTTCTGCCTTTTCATTAAAAGGAGATAATACGTATCAGTCATTACCAGCAATTTTAGATCAAAAGCAAGGTTACAAATCTGATGTTATGCACGGTGACTATAAAACATTCTGGAACAGAGACCAAGTATATAAACACTTTGGTATCGATAAATTCTATGATGCAACATACTATGACATGTCTGATAAAAACGTTGTAAACTTAGGCTTGAAAGACAAAATCTTCTTTAAAGATTCTGCTAATTATCAAGCTAAGATGAAATCACCATTCTATTCTCATTTAATTACATTGACTAACCACTATCCATTCACATTAGATGAAAAGGATGCAACTATTGAGAAGTCAAACACAGGTGATGCAACAGTTGATGGTTATATTCAAACAGCACGTTATTTAGACGAAGCATTAGAAGAATATATTAATGACTTGAAGAAAAAAGGATTATATGACAATTCAGTGATTATGATTTATGGTGACCACTATGGTATCTCTGAAAACCATAACAATGCCATGGAAAAACTATTAGGTGAAAAAATCACACCAGCTAAATTTACAGATTTAAACAGAACTGGTTTCTGGATTAAAATCCCTGGTAAATCTGGTGGTATCAATAATGAATATGCTGGTCAAGTCGATGTAATGCCAACAATTTTACATTTGGCTGGTATAGATACGAAGAATTATTTAATGTTCGGTACTGATTTATTCTCTAAAGGTCATAATCAAGTAGTTCCATTCAGAAATGGTGACTTTATAACAAAAGATTATAAATATGTTAATGGTAAGATTTATTCTAATAAAAATAATGAACTCATAACTACTCAACCAGCTGATTTCGAAAAGAATAAAAAGCAAGTTGAAAAGGATCTCGAAATGAGTGACAACGTGCTTAATGGTGATTTGTTTAGATTCTACAAAAATCCAGACTTCAAAAAGGTAAATCCTTCGAAGTATAAATATGAAACAGGACCTAAAGCAAACTCTAAAAAATAATATTTAAACACGAACTCGGATTGATAAAATATCAATCCGGGTTTTTATTATGTTCTTTTATATTATGTTTTACATTATATGTGTTGATAAAAAGGTATATTATAAAGATCATTAGCATAGTCATCAAAGCCTTATCAAATTTTATTTATAGTTGAAGCAACAATTTATTAAATTATGACACTTAACAGTATCGATTTCTTTTGATTTCAAAAAGGTGTATAATGTATAGAACTGATTTAAGTACGTAGAGATTTCAACAGAAGAAGGAAGATGGGTATGGAAGCATATAAAATTGAACATTTAAATAAATCTTATGCCGATAAGATTATATTCGATAATCTAGATTTATCAATTTCAGAAGGTGAAAAAATAGGTTTAGTAGGCATAAATGGTACAGGGAAAAGTACATTGTTAAAAGTAATTGGTGGTATTGATGATGATTTTACAGCCAATGTTATGCATCCAAATCAATATCGAATTCGTTATTCGTCTCAGAAACAGGATCTTAATGAAGATATGACTGTTTTTGATGCAGTATTAAGTTCTGATACAACAACTTTACGCATCATCAAGCAATATGAGCAGGCAGTACAAGCTTATGCGGATGACCAAAGTGATAAATTGTTCAAGCGAATGATGGATGCGCAAGATGCTATGGATCAACATGATGCTTGGGACTATAACGCTGAAATTAAAACAATCCTCTCAAAACTAGGTATACATGATACTACTAAATACATTAAAGAATTATCCGGCGGACAACAAAAACGTGTTGTACTTGCTAAAACATTAATAGAACAACCAGATTTATTGTTATTAGATGAACCTACGAACCATTTAGACTTCGAATCAATCAGCTGGTTGATCAATTATGTGAAGCAATATCCTCATACAGTTTTATTCGTAACCCATGATCGATATTTTTTAAATGAAGTTTCCACTAGAATTATTGAACTAAACAGAGGTAAGTTAGCGTCATATCCTGGTAACTATGAATCTTATATTGAAATGCGCGCTGAAAGAGAAGTAACACTTCAAAAGCAACAACAAAAGCAACGAGCTTTATATAAGGAAGAACTTGCTTGGATGAGGGCTGGAGCTAAGGCTCGTACTACAAAGCAACAAGCTAGAATTAATCGATTTAATGACCTAGAAAATGAAGTTAACCAGCAATATAAAGACGATAAAGGTGAATTGAATCTTGCTTATTCAAGATTAGGTAAGCAAGTGTTCGAATTAGAAGACTTATCAAAGGCTATTAATGATAAAGTATTATTTGAACATCTAACGGAAATTATTCAAAAAGGTGAGCGTATTGGTGTTGTTGGTCCAAATGGAGCTGGTAAAACAACACTCTTAAATATTTTGAGTGGAGAAGACCAACAATTCGAAGGTAAATTGAAGACTGGGCAGACGGTTAAAATAGCTTATTTTAAGCAAACAGATGAGACCTTGGATAGAGATATTCGTATGATAGATTATTTAAGAGAAGAAAGTGAGATTGCAAAAGAAAAAGATGGAACCTCGGTATCTATTACACAACTTCTTGAACGATTTTTATTTCCAAGTGCAACTCATGGTAAAAAAGTTTATAAATTATCTGGTGGAGAGCAAAAGCGTTTGTATTTATTACGTCTACTCGTACACCAGCCAAATGTTCTGTTGTTAGATGAACCGACAAATGATTTAGATACTGAGACTTTAACAATACTTGAAGATTATATTCATACTTTCGGTGGTACAGTGATTACCGTAAGCCATGATCGTTACTTCTTAAATAAAGTTGCACAGTCATATTGGTTTATTCATGATGGTCAGATGGAAAAGATTATCGGAACTTTTGAAGATTATGAAAGTTATAAAAAATCATTAGATAAAAATAAATCCACATTGAAGCAACAATCTAAATCTTCTACAACTGTACGTAAGAAAAATGGGTTATCATATAAAGAAAAATTAGAATATGAACAATTGATGAAACGTATAGAACAATCGGAAGTAAGAATGGAAGAAATTGATGTGCTCATGATTGAGGCAAGTGCAGATTATGGGAAAATTAAAGAATTAAACGAAGAAAAAGAACAACTTGAAATTCAATATGATTTAGACATCACAAGATGGAGTGAGTTAGAAGAAATTAAAGAACAACAATAAGGGGTCAATTTATGATGCAACAAACATTATCGCATTACTTTGGGTATGAAACGTTTCGACCAGGACAAGAAGAAATTATTAGCAAAGTATTAGACCATCGTAATGTGCTTGGTGTCTTACCAACTGGTGGGGGTAAGTCTATATGCTATCAAGTACCAGGTTTATTGTTAGGTGGTACAACGATTGTTATAAGTCCACTAATTTCATTAATGAAAGATCAAGTGGATCAATTAAAGGCAATGGGGATTCAAGCTGCTTTTTTAAACAGTAGTTTGACTCAAAAAGAACAACAACATATTGAAAAAGAATTAACAAGTGGGAATATTCAATTTTTATATGTTGCACCAGAACGATTTGAAAATCGATATTTTTTAAATTTGCTTCAACGTATCAAGATTCATTTAGTGGCGTTTGATGAAGCGCATTGTATATCTAAATGGGGACATGATTTCAGGCCGAGTTACCAAAATGTTATTTCAAAAGTGTTTATGTTACCACAAGATTTTACAATTATTGCATTGACAGCAACTGCAACAGTTGAAGTACAGCAAGATATTAGAGAAAAGTTAAATATCGCTCAAACTGATCAAATTAAAACGAGTACTAAGCGTAGAAACTTAATTTTTAAAGTAAATCCTACTTATCAACGTCAAAAATTTATATTGGATTATATTAAAACACACGATGAAGATGCAGGTATTATTTATTGTTCTACACGTAAGCAAGTTGAAGAGCTTCAAGAAGCCTTAGAAAGCCAGAACATTGAAAGTGTTATATATCATGCAGGTTTGAGCAATAAAGAAAGAGAAGAAGCGCAGAATGATTTCTTATTTGATCGTGTTAAAGTAGTCGTTGCTACAAATGCTTTTGGTATGGGTATTGATAAATCCAATGTACGCTTTGTTATTCATTATAATATGCCTGGAGATTTAGAATCTTATTATCAAGAAGCGGGTCGTGCAGGTCGTGACGGGTTGAAAAGTGAATGTATTTTGTTATTTAGCGAACGCGATATCAATTTACACGAGTATTTTATAACAGTCTCTCAAGCTGATGATGACTATAAAGATAAAATGGGTGAAAAGTTAACTAAAATGATTCAATATACAAAAACAAAAAAATGTTTAGAAGCAACAATTGTCCATTATTTTGAACCGAATGAAAAATTAGAAGAATGTGAACAATGTAGTAATTGTGTTCAACAAGATAAATCATATAATATGACACAAGAAGCTAAGATGATTATTAGTTGCATCGCTCGTATGAAACAACAAGAGAGTTATAGTGTTATCATCCAAGTATTAAGAGGAGAGTCAACAGATTATATTAAGTATAAAGGTTATGACCAAATTTCAACCCATGGTTTAATGAAAGGTTACACAACATCAGAATTAAGTCACTTAATAGATGAATTAAGATTCAAAGGGTTCTTAAATGAAAATGATGAAATATTAATGTGTGATACTTCAATTAAAAAATTACTCAGTAATGAAGTAGAAGTATTCACAACACCATTTAAGCAAAAAGCGACTGAAAAAGTATTTATAAATACGGTTGAAGGGGTTGACCGAGCATTATTCAGTCAGTTGGTAGAAGTTCGTAAAAAGTTAAGTGACAAATTAACGATAGCACCTGTAAGTATATTTTCTGATTACACGCTAGAGGAATTTGCTAAACGTAAGCCTGCTTCGAAACAAGATATGATTAATATTGATGGCGTAGGTAGTTACAAATTAAAACATTATTGTCCAGCATTTTTAGAAACGATTCAAAATTATAAAGCCAAAGTATAGTGAAGGCACCTAGTAAACATTCCTTGTTTTACTGGGTGTTTTTTGAATTCAAAGTAAAATAACACTATTTCTTAACTGGAGATTACCTATTATTCATTATTTTGTTAAAAAAGTTCAAGGATAAATCATTTAAATTTGAAAATTGTAATAAACGTGGTTAAATAGGGAATACATACATATAATCTCGGTTTTATGCTATGAGAAAAAAAGAGGTGGCAAAGTGATTAAGTTTAAAAATGTAACTAAGCGTTATGGCAAACATGTTGCTGTCGATAACATTAGTTTCAATATTAATGAGGGTGAATTTTTTGTGCTCATTGGACCTTCAGGTTGTGGAAAAACTACGACATTAAAAATGATTAATCGACTCATTCACTTAAGTGAAGGTTATATTTACTTTAAAGATAAACCAATAAGTGATTATCCAGTATACGAAATGCGTTGGGATATTGGATACGTATTGCAGCAGATTGCATTATTCCCACATATGACAATCAAAGAAAATATTGCACAAGTGCCACAAATGAAAAAGTGGAAAGAAAAAGATATAGATAAAAGAGTAGATGAATTACTTGAAATGGTTGGATTAGAACCTGAAAAATATAAAAACAGAAAACCTGATGAATTGTCAGGGGGGCAACGACAACGTGTAGGAGTTATACGTGCGTTAGCAGCTGATCCACCAGTTATTTTAATGGATGAACCGTTTAGTGCATTAGACCCAATCAGCCGAGAAAAACTTCAAGATGATTTAATTGAATTACAAACTAAAATTAAGAAGACAATCATATTTGTTACACATGATATTCAAGAGGCGATGAAACTTGGTGATAAGATTTGTCTTTTGAATGAAGGGCATATTGAACAAATTGACACACCAGAAGGATTTAAAAATAATCCTCAAAGTGAATTTGTTAAACAATTTATGGGTAGTCATTTAGAAGATGATGCGCCATGTGTTGAAGAGAACGCAATTATCCGTGACTTGGATATTATGAAACCAATCGATGAGGTTACATCTATGAGCGCTTATCCAATTGTTTATGACAATCAACCAATTGAAGTATTGTATCAACTTTTATCAGAGAGCGAGCGTGTCATTGTCATGCAAGAAGATAGCGTAGGTCAATATGTTATTGATAGGAAAGATATCTTCAAATATTTGTCCCAGAAAAAGGAGGTAGCTCAACATGACTAACTTTTTCGACATATTGAGTGAACGTAAGGGACAACTCTTTTCGACAATGATAGAACATATTCAAATATCATTTATCGCATTATTGATTGCAACTGCTATTGCGGTACCATTAGGTATTTTATTAACGAAGACTAAAACGATATCTGAAATCGTAATGAATATTGCGGCAATTCTTCAAACCATACCATCGTTGGCATTATTAGGTTTAATGATTCCTTTATTTGGTATCGGTCGTGTGCCAGCAATTATCGCACTTGTAGTGTATGCGTTGTTACCAATTTTAAGGAATACGTATACTGGAATTAAAGAAGTTGATCCATCACTCATTGAAGCGGCTAAAGGTATAGGTATGAAACCATTTAGACGTTTAACTAAAGTCGAACTTCCGATAGCAATGCCTGTTATAATGGCTGGTGTAAGAACGGCTATGGTATTAATTATAGGTACAGCAACACTAGCAGCATTAATTGGTGCAGGCGGACTAGGAGATTTAATTTTATTAGGTATAGACCGTAACAATGCATCATTGATATTATTAGGTGCAATTCCAGCAGCCTTATTGGCAATTATATTTGATTTAATTTTAAGATTTATGGCTAAATTATCTTATAAAAAGTTATTGATGACGTTAGGTGTTATAGTGATGATTATTATACTGGCTATCGCTATTCCTATGTTTGCACAAAAAGGTGATAAAATTACGTTAGCTGGAAAGCTTGGCTCCGAGCCTTCGATTATTACAAATATGTATAAAATTTTAATAGAAGAAGAGACCAAAAATACTGTAGAAGTGAAAGATGGTATGGGGAAAACAGCATTTTTATTTAATGCTTTAAAATCTGATGATATAGATGGGTATTTAGAGTTTACTGGAACAGTTTTAGGTGAATTAACAAAAGAACCATTGAAGTCAAAAGAAGAGAAAAAAGTTTATGAACAAGCTAAGCAAAGTCTTGAAAAGAAATATCAAATGACTATGTTAAAACCAATGAAGTATAACAATACGTATGCTTTAGCTGTAAAACGTGATTTTGCTAAACAACATAATATACGTACAATTGGTGATTTAAATAAGGTTAAAGATCAACTTAAACCAGGATTTACATTGGAATTTAATGATCGTCCAGATGGTTACAAAGCTGTTCAAAAGGCTTATAATTTAAATTTAGATAACATACGTACAATGGAACCTAAGTTGAGATATCAAGCGATCAATAAAGGTAATATTAATTTAATAGATGCATATTCAACTGACGCTGAATTAAAACAATATGATATGGTTGTGTTAAAAGATGATAAGCACGTATTTCCACCATATCAAGGAGCACCATTATTTAAAGAAAGCTTTTTAAAGAAACATCCAGAAATTAAGAAACCGTTAAACAAATTAGAAAACAAAATATCTGATGAAGATATGCAAGTGATGAACTATAAAGTAACAGTTAAAAATGAAGACCCATATACAGTTGCGAAAGATTATTTAAAAGCAAAAGGGTTAATCAAATAACGACCAACGCCACATAAGATGAGGGGCACGCCATTATATCTTATGTGGCGTTGCTATATTTACATCTATGTTTATGTACAATTTAAACATACAATATTAATAATTGAATTTGTTATGCTAATTACTATTTACATTAGTAATGTATGAAAATAGTAGCATTGCATTTTAGAAACATAGAGCGATATAATGAATATAAGTTTTTTAAAATTTCAGTTAATTCTAAGGAGGTTGTTTTTATTATGAAAGAACAACTTAATCAACTATCAGCATATCAGCCTGGTTTATCTCCAAGGGCATTGAAAGAAAAGTATGGCATTGAAGGAGATTTATATAAACTTGCATCAAATGAAAATTTGTATGGACCATCGCCAAAAGTTAAAGAAGCGATATCAGCACACTTAGATGAGTTATATTATTATCCTGAAACAGGATCACCGACATTAAAAGCGGCGATTAGTAAACATTTAAATGTAGATCAATCACGCATTTTATTTGGTGCGGGATTAGATGAAGTTATATTAATGATTTCTAGAGCTGTATTAACGCCAGGGGATACTATTGTTACAAGTGAAGCGACATTCGGTCAATATTATCACAATGCGATTGTTGAATCAGCTAATGTGATACAAGTACCTTTAAAAGATGGTGGCTTCGATTTAGAAGGTATTTTAAAAGAAGTTAATGAAGATACGTCATTGGTATGGTTATGTAATCCAAATAATCCTACAGGTACATATTTTAATCATGAGAGCTTAGATTCGTTTTTATCTCAAGTACCTCCACATGTACCAGTAATTATAGATGAAGCTTATTTTGAATTTGTGACAGCAGAGGACTACCCGGATACACTTGCTTTGCAACAAAAATATGACAATGCTTTCTTATTACGTACATTTTCAAAGGCGTATGGATTAGCGGGTTTACGTGTAGGATATGTGGTAGCAAGTGAACATGCGATTGAAAAATGGAACATCATTAGACCACCATTTAATGTGACACGTATATCTGAATACGCAGCAGTTGCAGCACTTGAAGATCAACAATATTTAAAAGAGGTAACACATAAAAATAGTGTTGAACGCGAAAGATTTTATCAATTACCTCAAAGTGAGCATTTCTTACCAAGTCAAACGAATTTTATATTTGTAAAAACAAAGCGGGTAAATGAACTTTATGAAGCGCTTTTAAATGTAGGGTGTATTACGCGACCATTTCCAACTGGTGTTAGAATTACAATTGGTTTTAAAGAACAAAATGATAAAATGCTAGAAGTTTTATCAAACTTTAAATACTAATAGAAAAGGGCACCACATGGTATGAATATGTGCCAAAATGCAGTGTGAATTATGAGGTGAGAGCATTTATTGTAAAAAGCAACAATAGATGATATTGTTTTGTATCAATTGCTTTTTTGCTATACTGAATTAATACTGATATTTTGAGGAGAAGATTAAAATGACCCGTAAATCAATCGCGATTGATATGGATGAAGTATTGGCAGATACATTAGGAGAAATCATTGATGCTGTCAATTTTAGAGCGGATTTAGGTATTAAAATGGAAGCTTTGAATGGTCAAAAACTTAAACATGTTATTCCTGAACATGATGGATTAATTACAGAAGTATTGAGAGAACCAGGCTTCTTCAGACATCTTAAAGTGATGCCGCATGCACAAGAAGTTGTAAAAAAATTAACTGAACATTATGATGTATATATTGCTACAGCAGCAATGGATGTACCAACATCATTTAGTGATAAATATGAATGGTTACTAGAGTTCTTTCCATTCTTAGATCCACAGCATTTTGTTTTTTGTGGTAGAAAAAACATTGTTAAAGCTGATTATTTAATAGATGACAATCCTAGACAGCTTGAAATTTTTACTGGTACACCGATTATGTTTACAGCAGTGCATAATATTAATGATGATCGATTTGAACGCGTAAATGGTTGGAAAGATGTAGAACAGTATTTTTTAGATAATATTGAGAAATAAAAATATATCACTTGAAGCATTTTATGTAGCAAAGATGATGGATATACTATTATGAAGTTGGGACTGGACGACGAAATAAATTTTGCGAAAATATCATTTCCGTCCCGCTCTCAATAAATGTTAGTCTATCTCATTATTATAAATCGGATGAATGTGTAAATCTATGGCAGATTACACGTCATCCGATTTTTTATAGGATTTGAAAAAGGCGCATAAACCACTATGATTTAAAATACAACATCAATCATTTTAGTGGCATGCGCCAAAATTATATGTCTGTTTTTGAAACAGGGTAATAGCTTAAAGCTAATAAAAACGAATATAAGGTGCGTTGAATCTTATGATTACACTCTAAACCTAATATAATATCCCGTTAAGATCATTCCGGATGCTTACAAATCATTGACAGTAAGTAACTGAATGGCATTTGGTATAACCTCAATATCAATAGGTGTTTCTAATGAAATTTCGCCATCAATATCAACTTTCATTGCTGGATCTGTTGTAAGTGAAATCTTTTTACCAGGTATATGCTCAATACCTTGAGTAATTTCATTCCAATTCATGCTATCACGCTTTTTAAAAATATCATTTAAAATACTGAAACTTTGTTCATTAAAAATGAAAGTGTTCAGTTCACCATCTTGAGGAGACAAATCAGTCAATGGTATACGACTACCACCAATGAATGGACCATTTGCTGTAAGTATCATGGTCGTTTCGCCAGAATATGTCTTATCATCAATTGATAATTGATAATTAAATTGTGTTGGATTTAGCAGTGTTTTAACAGTTGATCCAATATAACTTAATTTACCAAATATATCTTTTGACCCATCTTGTACGTTTTCAGCGTTTTGAACAATTAGACCTAAGCCAACAAAGTTGAGTGCATATTGATTATTTACTTTTATTACATCGTATGTACCAACTTGTGCAGAAATCATTTGTTCACTAGCTTGTTTATGATTAGGTGCAATATTTAGCGTTTTTGTAAAATCATTAAAAGTACCGCCTGGTAAAATGCCGATAGGGAGTTGAAGATTATGTGCCATAACACCATTTATAAGTTCGTTAACCGTGCCATCACCGCCAAGAATAAATAATATATCTACATCTTTTGCATAGTTTTTAGTTTTGATTTCTTGGCAATATTTAATAATGTCACCTTCGCTTTCACTCAATTGAATAGAAAGATGCTTACAAATTGAACTTAATGCTGTTGTAACTTCCCCAATACCTTGATTAATATTTTTTAATCCACTGTGTTCATGGTAAAAGAGGACACCATGTGTATATTTGTTTTCCATAGTTTAGCCTACTTTCTAAAAATTGGTTCATTAAATATATATACCCACTTTTAATTGCTAATACCAAAAATATGTTTTTAAATAGAGAAAATGGTAATAAATGAAATTAATCTCTATAGAGTGGGACGAGAAAATATAGTTATAGCTGTCTATAATGAGCATATTAAGTTTTTATTTATACTGATAACTTGAATTTAATTAATGGAAACCTATAAAAAAACAGTAAGCCATTTAAATGACTTACTGTTTTTTAATTTAGGTCAACAATATTAACGAATACCTTTCATTGCTTTAATAATTAAAGGTGAGAATGCTAATACAATTGTTGTAACAATAATTGCAACAACACCTAAGAAAATAAAGTAATTTGTTTGACCTAGTGGTTCTATTAACTTAACTAATGTACCATTGATTGCTTGTGCAGAAGCGTTAGTTAAGTACCAAATACTCATCATTTGGGCATTAAATGCTTTAGGTGCTAACTTAACAGCAGCACTATTACCCGTTGGTGATAAGCATAGCTCACCGATAACACAAATAATGTACGATAAAATAACCCAGTTAACTGAGAAGTTTGATGAACCTGATGCATAACCTACAATACCAATTAGTATGTATGACGCACCTGCTAAGAACGTACCAATTGCAAATTTTACTGGCAGGCTAGGTTGTTTAGTTCCAAGCTTTTGCCATAAAAGTGAAATAATTGGAGCTAATAATAAAATAAATAATGGGTTAATTGATTGGAAGATCGCTTCACCAAAGTTTGTTTTCCAACCAAATAAGTTTAATTTCATATCTGAATGTTCAATTCCATAAATGTTTAATACATTAGACCCTTGTTCTTGAATAGCCCAGAACACCATTCCAAGAATAAATAATGGAATAAATGCTTTAACACGAGAACGTTCAGTATCAGTGACATCTTTACTTCTAATAATTAAAGTGAAGTAAATGATTGGTAATGCAATACCTAATACTAAAACAGTATTACTAACTAAGTTAAATGATAATGAGTTAGTTAATGCACCAATAACGATAATTAATACAATTGCTAAGACAACACTTCCGATAATAAGACCATACTTTTTCTTTTCAGCTGGTGTCAATGGGTTAGTAGGTTTCATACCAACGCTACCTAAGTTTTTGCGGTTGAAAAGTACATACCATACTAAACCTAATGCCATACCAACTGCTGCAATCAAGAATCCGCCGTGGAAGTTTTTAACATTAACAAAGTGTTGCAAAATAATAGGTGATAATAATGCACCCATATTAACTGACATATAGAAAATAACAAAACCTGCATCCATACGTCTATCATTTTCAGGATATAAACGGCCAACGATATTTGAAATATTTGGCTTCATTAAACCTGAACCAATAATGATGAAGAACATTGATGTGAATAAGCCGATTAATGCAAATGGTAAGCTTAAACAAATATGTCCGATAATAATAAAGACTGCACCTAATAAAGTAGCGCCTCTAGTACCTGTAATTCTGTCAGCAATCCATCCGCCTGGTATTGATGTCATATAGATTAATGAACCATAAACTGACATAATTGACATAGCTGTTGTTTTATCAATTCCAAGGCCATTATCTGTTACGGCAAAGTACATGTAGAAAATGAGTAGGGCACGCATGCCATAATAACTAAACCTTTCCCAGAACTCTACAAAGAAGAGTACACCTAGTCCTCGAGGATGCCCGAAAAATCCTGTTTGAGGTATGTCTTGAATTTGATTTCCATGGGAGTTTTGTTGTGTCATTTATACATCCCATCCTTTCTTCCCCTAATACAATAGTTTAAGTAAATTTGATTGTACCTTATCAACTAAATATTCCAATAAATCACAAAAAAATAAAAATATTGAGAATATTCTGTTATTAAGCGCGCACAATTAATTAGAGATAATATAAAAATATACTTATTGACGTTAAAGTGCAATAGGTTTCTATAAAAATGTTGTTTAATTAGTGTATTAATATTCTTTTGGTGTACTTTGGGATTTAATGATTGAAGTTAATTTACAATATATATTAAAAAAGCACATCAACAAGTTGGTAGTAACCAACATACTGATGTGCTTTGAAAAGGGAAACAAATTAACGGTTATCTATTTTTTCTGGATATAAATCATGATTCATTAGACGATGCTCAGCCATTTTTTCATATTTAGAATTTGGACGTCCATAGTTTGTATAAGGGTCAATAGAAATTCCACCACGTGGTGTGAACTTGCCCCAAACTTCAATATAATGTGGATCCATAAGCTCTATCAAGTCATTCATAATAATATTCATACAATCTTCGTGGAAATCACCGTGATTTCTGAAACTAAATAAGTAAAGTTTCAACGATTTTGATTCAACCATTTTAACATTTGGAATATAAGAAATGTAGATAGTTGCAAAATCTGGTTGCCCAGTAATCGGACATAATGATGTGAATTCTGGACAGTTGAATTTTACGAAATAGTCGCGACCTTGATGTTTATTATCGAATGATTCTAAAACATCAGGACGATAGTCAAAATTGTAAGTATTGTCTTGATTTCCTAATAAAGTTATATCTTGTAATTCATCTTGTTGACGGCCATGTGCCATATAAAGCGCTCCTTTAAATTTATTTTTTTATTATTTTGGCGTCTCGGCGTGCTTTTTCAAACATGTAATAACTTGCACCGATAATAACGACGTAACCTAATGTTGCATAGAAATCTGGAGATTCTCCAAATAGAATAAATCCAAGTATTGCTGTAAAAATTATAGATGCATACGTGAAAATAGAAATATCTTTAGCAGCAGCAAAACTATATGCCAATGTAACACCAATTTGACCCACAGCGGCAGCTAAGCCAGCCCCTAATAGATAAAGTATTTGCATCTGACTCATTGGTTCATATGTATATGCAGTAAATGGTATTAATACGATGACTGAAAATAATGAGAAGTAAAATACAATGGTGTATGGTGCTTCTCTAGTACTAAGTGCGCGAACACATGTATATGCCGATGCTGCAAAAATACCTGAAAATAGTCCAGCTAGTGATGGAATCATAGATGATGAAAATTCAGGTTTCACTATTAAAAGCATACCTAAAATAGCAATTATCATTGCTGTTATTTGATACTTCCTTACCTTTTCATGTAAGAAAACAATACTTAATAAAATCGTCCAGAAAGGATTGAGTTTCATTAATGAATCGGCATCACTAAGTACCATATGGTCAATGGCGTAAATATTTAATAATACACCTATAAGTCCAAGTGTCGAACGTGTTAATAATAATGGTTGGCTTGAGAGTTTACCAAACATTGGTTGATGATATTTATATATAAAAAATAATGGAATAAACATTGCTACTAAGTTTCGTGCTAATGATTTTTGAAAAACAGGAAGATCACCTGCAAGTCTGAAAAACACTGACATAAAACTGAAACCAATAGCCGAAACTAAAATGGCAATGATACCTTTTACTTTAGGATTCAATTTTATCGCCTCTTTTATATAAAATTAACGTATTTATATTAGCATAAAACAACATGTTGTGCATAAATAGTTGAAATTTACTATAAAAAGCCTATAATAGACTGTACCGAACAAACGTTCTGTGTTTATTTGTCGGAATAATAGGGCATTACACTTTTATGAATGTTTGTGTTATTACATAAAACAAATATCAATTCAGTATCAAGCTAATAAGCTTTTTCTTAATTTCTGTTGATACAATTGAGATTGACGCAGATTTTAAAAAATCAAGTGATATCTACTGAAAAAATTTTTTTAATTTGTTCAAGTTTTTCTAATTAAGTATTGGTGCCTAGTTGGAACGTTTTACGAACATTCGATTAGAAAATGGCACTTTAAATCATAGTGTGTCTTATGTATAATGAAACACATAATATAGTGTTGGTGAAACAAAAAAGACACAATATCTTGTGTTTTGTATGCAAATGCTTTATTTATGAAGAAATTACATTTAAAAGTAATTTAACACAGAAATTTAATAGTCATTATCAATTAATAGTCATATTTTTAGAAAATGTACTGAGCAAATGGAAGATATCCAATGATGTAAACACTACATATAGTGATTTTTATACATTCAACCCATATAAGCTACTATTTTCTCAAATATAAATCTATGCAATTGGTTTACATTTGAGAAAATAAGTAGCTTCATTATAGTTAATACAATGCTGAGATAACCATAGTAACCATGTTGTTAAAGCATTTTTTAATTGTAATGACTACTTTATTTAAAAGGGTTGAAGAAAGAAGGTGATCCAATGAAAATAATATATTTTTCATTTACTGGAAATGTCCGTCGTTTCATTAAGAGAACAGAACTTGAAAATACGCTTGAGATTACAGCAGAAAATTGTATGGAACCAGTTCATGAACCGTTTATTATCGTTACTGGCACTATTGGATTTGGAGAAGTACCAGAACCCGTTCAATCTTTTTTAGAAGTTAATCATCAATACATCAGAGGTGTGGCAGCTAGCGGTAATCGAAATTGGGGACTAAATTTCGCAAAAGCGGGTCGCACGATATCAGAAGAGTATAATGTCCCTTTATTAATGAAGTTTGAGTTACATGGAAAAAACAAAGACGTTATTGAATTTAAGAACAAGGTGGGTAATTTTAATGAAAACCATGGAAGAGAAAAAGTACAATCATATTGAATTAAATAATGAGGTCACTAAACGAAGAGAAGATGGATTCTTTAGTTTAGAAAAAGACCAAGAAGCTTTAGTAGCTTATTTAGAAGAAGTAAAAGATAAAACAATCTTCTTCGACACTGAAATCGAACGTTTACGTTATTTAGTAGACAACGATTTTTATTTCAATGTGTTTGATATTTATAGTGAAGCGGATCTAATTGAAATCACTGATTATGCAAAATCAATCCCGTTTAATTTTGCAAGTTATATGTCAGCTAGTAAATTTTTCAAAGATTACGCTTTGAAAACAAATGATAAAAGTCAATATTTAGAAGACTATAATCAACACGTTGCAATTGTTGCTTTATACCTAGCAAATGGTAATAAAGCACAAGCTAAGCAATTTATTTCTGCTATGGTTGAACAAAGATATCAACCAGCGACACCAACATTTTTAAACGCAGGCCGTGTGCGTCGTGGTGAGCTAGTGTCATGTTTCTTATTAGAAGTGGATGACAGCTTAAATTCAATTAACTTTATTGATTCAACTGCAAAACAATTAAGCAAAATTGGTGGCGGCGTAGCAATTAACTTATCTAAATTGCGTGCACGTGGTGAAGCGATTAAAGGAATTAAAGGCGTAGCGAAAGGTGTTTTACCTATTGCTAAGTCACTTGAAGGTGGCTTTAGCTATGCAGATCAACTAGGTCAACGCCCTGGTGCTGGTGCTGTGTACTTAAATATCTTCCATTATGATGTAGAAGAATTTTTAGATACTAAAAAAGTAAATGCGGATGAAGATTTACGTTTATCTACAATATCAACTGGTTTAATTGTTCCATCTAAATTCTTCGATTTAGCTAAAGAAGGTAAAGACTTTTATATGTTTGCACCTCATACAGTTAAAGAAGAATACGGTGTTACATTAGACGATATTGATTTAGAAAAATATTATGATGATATGGTTGCAAATCCAAATGTTGAGAAAAAGAAAAAGAATGCACGTGAAATGTTGAATTTAATTGCGCAAACACAATTACAATCAGGCTATCCATATTTAATGTTTAAAGATAATGCTAATAGAGTGCATCCGAATTCAAATATTGGACAAATTAAAATGAGTAACTTATGTACTGAAATTTTCCAATTACAAGAAACTTCAATTATTAACGATTATGGTATTGAAGACGAAATTAAACGTGATATTTCTTGTAACTTAGGTTCATTAAACATTGTAAATGTAATGGAAAGCGGAAAATTCAGAGATTCAGTTCACTCTGGTATGGACGCATTAACTGTTGTAAGTGATGTAGCAAATATTCAAAATGCTCCAGGAGTTAGAAAAGCTAATAGTGAATTACATTCAGTTGGTCTTGGTGTCATGAATTTACACGGTTACCTAGCAAAAAATAAAATTGGTTATGAGTCAGAAGAAGCAAAAGATTTTGCAAATATCTTCTTTATGATGATGAATTTCTACTCAATCGAACGTTCAATGGAAATCGCTAAAGAGCGTGGTATCAAATATCAAGACTTTGAAAAGTCTGATTATGCTAATGGCAAATATTTCGAGTTCTATACAACTCAAGAATTTGAACCTCAATTCGAAAAAGTACGTGAATTATTCGACGGTATGGTTATTCCTACTTCTGAGGATTGGAAGAAACTACAACAAGATGTTGAACAATATGGTTTATATCATGCATATAGATTAGCTATTGCTCCAACACAAAGTATTTCTTATGTTCAAAATGCTACAAGTTCTGTAATGCCAATCGTTGATCAAATTGAACGTCGTACTTATGGTAATGCGGAAACATTTTACCCTATGCCATTCTTATCACCACAAACAATGTGGTACTACAAATCAGCATTCAATACTGATCAGATGAAATTAATCGATTTAATTGCGACAATTCAAACGCATATTGACCAAGGTATCTCAACGATACTTTATGTTAATTCTGAAATTTCTACACGTGAGTTAGCAAGATTATATGTATATGCGCACTATAAAGGATTAAAATCACTTTACTATACTAGAAATAAATTATTAAGTGTAGAAGAATGTACAAGTTGTTCTATCTAACAATTAAATGTTGAAAATGACAAACAGCTAATCATCTCGTTTAAAATAACAGATGATTAGTCTGCCATGTCTATATTTGTCAATTATTGAGAGTAACATTACAGGAGGAAATTATATTCATGATAGCTGTTAATTGGAACACACAAGAAGATATGACGAATATGTTTTGGAGACAAAATATATCTCAAATGTGGGTTGAAACAGAATTTAAAGTATCAAAAGACATTGCAAGTTGGAAGACTTTGTCAGAAGCTGAACAAGACACATTTAAAAAAGCATTAGCTGGTTTAACAGGCTTAGATACACATCAAGCAGATGATGGTATGCCTTTAGTCATGCTACATACGACTGACTTAAGAAAAAAAGCAGTTTATTCATTTATGGCGATGATGGAGCAAATACACGCGAAAAGTTATTCGCATATTTTCACAACGTTATTACCATCTAGTGAAACAAACTATTTATTAGATGAATGGGTTTTAGAAGAACCACATTTAAAATATAAATCAGATAAAATTGTTGCTAATTACCACAAACTTTGGGGTAAAGAAGCTTCCATATATGACCAATATATGGCCAGAGTTACGAGTGTATTTTTAGAAACATTCTTATTCTTCTCTGGTTTCTATTATCCGCTATATTTAGCTGGTCAAGGGAAAATGACGACATCAGGAGAAATCATTCGTAAAATTCTTTTAGATGAATCTATTCATGGTGTGTTTACTGGTTTAGATGCACAGCATTTACGAAATGAACTATCTGAAAGTGAGAAGCAAAAAGCTGATCAAGAAATGTATAAATTGCTAAATGACTTGTATTTAAATGAAGAGTCATACACAAAAATGTTATACGATGATCTTGGAATCACTGAAGATGTGTTAAACTATGTTAAATATAATGGAAATAAAGCACTTTCAAATTTAGGTTTTGAACCTTATTTTGAGGAACGTGAATTTAACCCAATCATTGAGAATGCCTTAGATACAACAACTAAAAACCATGACTTCTTCTCTGTAAAAGGTGATGGTTATGTATTAGCATTAAATGTAGAAGCATTACAAGATGATGACTTTGTATTTGACAACAAATAATAATTAAAATTAAAAAGACCTTCACATGAAAGGGCAAAGCGATGACATTCGCTTCCGACATGTTGAAGGTCTTTTCTCTATGCTTAAAAACGTATGCACATTTTGAAAAAGTAAAAATTGCATTTAATGATGTCAATGAGGCTAGAAAGTATACAAGATATTGCATTACAAAAGGGTGTGCTATTTTACTATATACATCTAAAATACACATTTACAAAAATTGATTTCTATTTTAATTGCAAATATCAATAAAATCGACAATAAATTATTTGAAAGGCTATTGAAATGAGTGACAAAAAACGATACCATTAATGAGAAATGTTATCAATGATAATAATTATCATTAAATTAAAGGGAGAAAATTTTGTAATGAAGTATTTATTAAAGGGAAAAATTTTGCTTCTATTACTTATATTGCTAACAATCATTTCGTTGTTTATAGGTGTCAGTGAACTGTCTATTAAAGATATCTTTCATTTATCAGACTCACAGCAAAATATATTGTTCTCAAGCCGAATACCGAGAACGATGAGTATTTTAATTGCTGGTAGTTCATTAGCTTTAGCTGGCCTAATCATGCAACAAATGATGCAAAATAAGTTTGTTAGTCCAACTACAGCTGGGACGATGGAGTGGGCAAAATTAGGTATCTTAATTGCCTTATTATTCTTTCCAACTGGTCATATTTTATTAAAATTAGTATTTGCTGTTATTTGCAGCATCGGCGGAACATTTTTATTTGTTAAAATTATTGATTTTATCAAAGTGAAAGATGTCATCTTTGTACCACTATTAGGGATTATGATGGGTGGCATTGTTGCTAGTTTTACAACGTTTATCTCATTACGTACGAACGCAGTTCAAAGCATTGGTAACTGGCTTAACGGGAACTTTGCCATTATCACAAGTGGACGTTATGAAATCTTGTATTTAAGTATTCCTCTTTTAGCATTGACATATCTTTTTGCGAATCATTTCACAATTGTAGGAATGGGTAAAGACTTTACCAATAATTTAGGTTTGAGTTACGAAAAATTAATTAACATCGCATTGTTTATTACTGCAACTATTACAGCATTGGTAGTGGTGACTGTTGGAACATTACCGTTCTTAGGACTAGTAATACCAAATATTATTTCGATTTATAGAGGCGATCATTTAAAAAATGCTATCCCTCATACGATGATGTTAGGTGCCATCTTTGTATTGTTTTCTGATATAGTTGGCAGAATTGTAGTTTATCCTTATGAAATTAATATTGGTTTAACAATAGGTGTATTTGGAACAATCATTTTCCTTATCTTACTTATGAAAGGTAGGAAAAATTATGCGCAACAATAATAAAAAAATAATGCTTTTAATTGTAGTCACGTTCTTAATTAGTATGCTGTACTTATTTGTTGGTATTGATTTTGAAATATTTGAATATCAATTTTCAAGTCGTTTAAGAAAGTTCATATTAATTATTTTAGTAGGTGCTGCCATTGCAACATCCGTTGTTATTTTCCAAGCGATTACAAATAATCGTTTATTGACACCATCAATAATGGGATTAGATGCAGTTTATTTATTTATCAAAGTATTGCCAGTCTTTTTATTTGGAATTCAATCGGTGTGGGTTACTAATGTATATTTGAATTTTATATTAACACTTATAACGATGGTGTTATTCGCACTAATCCTATTCCAAGGTATCTTTAAAATTGGACATTTTTCAATTTATTTTATCTTACTTATTGGTGTCCTTTTAGGAACATTTTTTAGAAGCATTACAGGTTTTATTCAATTGATTATGGATCCTGAATCATTTTTAGCAATACAAAGTAGTATGTTTGCTAATTTTAATGCCTCTAATTCGAATTTAGTTTCTTTTTCAGCAGTATTATTAGTAATCTTATTAGTCATTACAATTTTTCTATTGCCGTATTTAGATGTATTGCTTTTAGGTCGTGCTGAAGCAATTAATCTTGGTATATCGTATGAAAAATTAACGCGGATTCTACTTGTAATAGTTTCTGTCTTAGTTTCTGTGTCAACTGCATTAGTAGGACCAATTACATTTTTAGGCTTATTGACTGTAAATCTAGCGCATGAACTAATGAAGACGTATGAACATAAATATATATTAATCGCGACAATTTGCTTGAGTTGGATTAGTTTATTTAGTGCGCAATGGGTAGTTGAAAATGTGTTTGAGGCTACGACAGAAATGAGTATACTTATTGATTTAATTGGTGGAAGTTATTTCATTTATCTATTAGTTAGAAGGAGAAATGCGCAATGATTCAAGTTGGAAATTTAACTAAAACTATAAATAATCAAATGATATTGGACGATATTAGCATAGAAATTGAAAAAGGTAAGTTGACTTCTTTAATTGGACCTAATGGAGCAGGGAAGAGTACGTTACTTTCAGCGATATGTCGCTTAATTCGGTTTGATGAAGGGGAAGTAAAAATAGATGGACAGCTTATGTCTGATTATAAAAACAATGATTTGTCGAAAAAGATATCGATTTTAAAGCAAACGAACCATACAGAAATGAACATTACTGTAGAACAATTAGTTAATTTCGGACGATTCCCTTATTCTAAAGGACGTTTAACGAAAGAAGATCATGAAATTGTTAATGATGCTTTAGATTTGTTGCAATTACAAGATATTAGAAAGCGTAATATAAAATCATTGTCTGGTGGACAACGTCAACGTGCCTATATAGCGATGACCATTGCACAAGATACTGAATATATTCTTTTAGATGAACCGTTAAATAATTTAGATATGAAGCATGCTGTTCAAATTATGCAAACGTTAAAAATGTTAGCACATAAAATGAATAAAGCGATTGTCATTGTGTTACATGATATTAACTTTGCGTCCTGTTATTCAGATCAAATTGTAGCACTGAAAAACGGACAACTAGTTAAATCAGATTTGAAAGATAATGTCATTCAAAGTAGTGTTTTAAGTGATTTATATGACATGGATATTCAAATTGAACATATAAAAAATCAAAGGATTTGTTTATATTTTAAGGATTGATAATTCGGAAACACTTTAAAGGGGTGATGCACCAATTAAAGAAAGTTTAACTATAAATCATTTATTTATTTTTCACATCAAGCACACAGATTAAGCCAAAAGAGGAGAAAATTATATTATGAAGAAAACAGTCTTATATTTAGTAGTAGCAGTAATGTTTTTATTAGCAGCATGTGGTAACAATTCTGATAAAGAACAATCAAAATCAGAAACTAAAGGTTCTAAAGATACAGTGAAAATTGAAAACAACTATAAAATGCGTGGCGAGAAAAAAGATGGTAGCGATGCTAAAAAAGTTAAAGAAACTGTTGAAGTACCAAAAAATCCTAAAAATGCAGTTGTATTAGATTATGGTGCATTAGATGTAATGAAAGAAATGGGCTTATCAGACAAAGTAAAAGCATTACCTAAAGGGGAAGGCGGCAAGTCATTACCGAACTTCTTAGAGTCATTTAAAGATGACAAGTATACAAATGTTGGTAACTTGAAAGAAGTTAATTTCGATAAAATTGCAGCAACAAAACCAGAAGTAATCTTTATCTCAGGCCGTACAGCTAATCAAAAGAATTTAGATGAATTCAAAAAAGCTGCACCAAAAGCAAAAATTGTTTATGTTGGTGCAGATGAAAAGAACTTAATTGGTTCAATGAAACAAAACACTGAAAATATCGGTAAAATTTACGACAAAGAAGATAAAGCTAAAGAATTAAATAAAGATTTAGATAACAAAATTGCTTCAATGAAAGATAAAACTAAGAAGTTCAACAAATCAGTTATGTATTTATTAGTTAATGAAGGTGAATTATCTACTTATGGACCTAAAGGTCGTTTCGGTGGATTAGTTTACGATACATTAGGTTTCAACGCGGTTGATAAAAAAGTAAGCAATAGTAACCACGGACAAAATGTCTCTAACGAATACATTAATAAAGAAAATCCAGATGTTATTTTAGCAATGGATAGAGGACAGGCTGTAAGTGGTAAATCAACTGCGAAACAAGCATTAAATAATCCTGTATTAAAAAATGTTAAAGCAATTAAAGAAGACAAAGTTTATAATTTAGATCCTAAATTATGGTACTTTGCAGCTGGATCAACTACAACTACAATTAAACAAATTGAGGAACTTGAAAAAGTTGTAAAATAATTTTAAAAGTGGGGAACAATGGTTAAAGGTCTTAATCATTGTTCCCCACTTTTCTTTTAAAAAAGGAATCTGGGACGTTAATCAATGTCCTAGACTCTAAAATGTTCTGTTGTTTGTCGTTGGTTGAATGAACATGTACTTGTAACAAGTTCATTTCAATACCAGTGGGCTCCCAACATAGAGAAATTTGATTTCCAATTTCTACTGACAATGCAAGTTGGCGGGGCCCAAACATAGAGAATATCAAAAAGGAATTCTATAGAAGTGGTGCTTTATCATGTCTGTCCCACTCCCTATAATGTTTTGGCTATGTTGTTTAAATTTCGAAATAAATATGATAATGATATTTGCAGCGATTGTTAAATCGAGATTGACAATTTGGACAACGTTCAACCATCATATATTCATTGATTGTTAATTCGTGTTTGCATACACCGCATAAGATTGCTTTTTCGTTAAATGAAGGCTCAGACCAACGCTTAATGGCGTGCTTTTCAAACTCATTATGGCACTTATAGCATGGATAGTATTTATTACAACATTTAAATTTAATAGCAATAATATCTTCTTCGGTAAAATAATGGCGACAGCGTGTTTCAGTATCGATTAATGAACCATAAACTATAGGCATAGACAAAGCTCCTTAACTTACGATTCCTTTGGATGTTCACCAATAATGCGAACTTCACGATTTAATTCAATGCCAAATTTTTCTTTGACGGTCTTTTGTACATAATGAATAAGGTTTTCGTAATCTGTAGCAGTTCCATTGTCTACATTTACCATAAAACCAGCGTGTTTAGTTGAAACTTCAACGCCTCCAATACGGTGACCTTGCAAATTAGAATCTTGTATCAATTTACCTGCAAAATGACCAGGCGGTCTTTGGAATACACTACCACATGAAGGATACTCTAAAGGTTGTTTAGATTCTCTACGTTCTGTTAAATCATCCATTTTAGCTTGTATTTCAGTCATTTTACCAGGAGCTAAAGTAAATGCAGCTTCTAATACAACTAAGTGTTCTTTTTGAATAATGCTATTACGATAATCTAACTCTAATTCTTTTGTTGTAAGTTTAATTAATGAGCCTTGTTCGTTTACGCAAAGCGCATAGTCTATACAATCTTTAACTTCGCCACCATAAGCGCCAGCATTCATATACACAGCACCACCAATTGAACCTGGAATACCACATGCAAATTCAAGGCCAGTAAGTGCGTAATCACGAGCAACACGTGAGACATCAATAATTGCAGCGCCGCTACCGGCTATTATCGCATCATCAGATACTTCGATATGATCTAGTGATAATAAACTAATTACAATGCCACGAATACCACCTTCACGGATAATAATATTTGAGCCATTGCCTAAATATGTAACAGGAATCTCATTTTGATAGGCATATTTAACAACTGCTTGTACTTCTTCATTTTTAGTAGGGGTAATATAAAAGTCGGCATTACCACCTGTCTTAGTATAAGTGTATCGTTTTAAAGGTTCGTCAACTTTAATTTTTTCATTTGGGATAAGTTGTTGTAAAGCTTGATAGATGTCTTTATTTATCACTTCTCAGTACATCCTTTCTCGTGTCTTTAATATCATATAGTATTATACCAATTTTAAAATTCATTTGCGAAAATTGAAAAGAAAGTATTAGAATTAGTATAATTATAAAATACGGCACTATTGTCGTTATAAGTATTTTTTACATAGTTTTTCAAAGTATTTTTGCTTTTGCATCTCATATTGTCTAATTGTAAAGCTATGTTGCAATATTTGATGCTTTTTAGTATTGAATTGTAAAGCAATCTCATCATTAGTCGATAAGAGATAATCAAGTGCAAGATAAGATTCAAATGTTTGGGTATTCATTTGAATGATATGTAGACGCACCTGTTGTTTTAGTTCATGAAAATTATTAAACTTCGCCATCATAACTTTCTTATTATATTTATGATGCAAGCGATAAAACCCAACATAATTTAAACGTTTTTCATCTAAGGATGTAATATCATGCAAATTTTCTACACCTACTAAAATATCTAAAATTGGCTCTGTTGAATATTTAAAATGATGCGTACCACCAATATGTTTTGTATATTTTACTGGGCTGTCTAAGAGGTTGAATAATAATGATTCAATTTCGGTGTATTGTGATTGAAAACAATTAGTTAAATCACTATTAATGAATGGTTGAACATTTGAATACATGATAAACTCCTTTGATATTGAAAATTAATTTAATCACGATAAAGTCTGGAATACTATAACATAATTCATTTTCATAATAAACATGTTTTTGTATAATGAATCTGTTAAGGAGTGCAATCATGAAAAAAATTGTTATTATCGCTGTTTTAGCGATTTTATTTGTAGTAATAAGTGCTTGTGGTAATAAAGAAAAAGAGGCACAACATCAATTTACTAAGCAATTTAAAGATGTTGAGCAAAAACAAAAAGAATTACAACATGTCATGGATAATATACATTTGAAAGAAATTGATCATCTAAGTAAAACTGATACAACTGATAAAAATAGTAAAGAATTTAAGGCACTACAAGAAGATGTTAAAAACCATCTCATACCTAAATTTGAAGCATATTATAAGTCAGCAAAAAATTTGCCTGATGATACAATGAAAGTTAAGAAATTAAAAAAAGAATATATGACGCTTGCAAATGAGAAGAAGGATGCGATATATCAATTAAAAAAATTCATAGGTTTATGTAATCAATCTATCAAGTATAACGAAGACATTTTAGATTATACGAAACAATTTGAAAAAAATAGATACAAAGTTGAATCAGAAATTAAATTAGCTGATAATAAAAGTGAAGCAACTAATCTTACGACAAAATTAGAACATAATAATAAAGCGTTAAGAGATACTGCGAAGAAGAACCTAGATGATAGTAAAGAAAATGAAGTAAAAGGCGCGATTAAAAATCACATTATGCCAATGATTGAAAAACAAATTACCGATATTAACCAAACTAATATTAGTGATAAGCATGTTAATAATGCAAGGAAAAACGCAATAGAAATGTATTACAGTCTGCAGAACTATTATAATACACGTATTGAAACAATAAAGGTTAGTGAGAAGTTATCAAAAGTCGATGTAGATAAGTTGCCGAAAAAGGGTATAGATATAACTCACGGCGATAAAGCCTTTGAAAAAAAGCTTGAAAAATTAGAAGAAAAATAACTATAATCATTTTTCAAAGTTAAAAATTTTGAATTTATGGTTAACATGTCAACTTACTATGTGTATAATGGTAAACATTGATATTAACTATATGTATAAAAATGTCACGCAGATGCTATTTAAATGTGATAAATATTTTTAGAGGTGAATAGAGTGGCTATAAAGCTAAGTTCAATTGACCAATTTGAACAGGTTATTGAGGAAAATAAATATGTTTTTGTATTAAAACATAGTGAAACTTGTCCAATATCGGCAAATGCGTACGATCAATTTAATAAATTTTTATATGAACGCGATATGGACGGTTATTATTTGATTGTCCAACAAGAACGCGATTTGTCAGATTATATTGCTAAAAAAACGAATGTTAAACATGAATCACCTCAAGCATTTTATTTTGTAAATGGTGAAATGGTTTGGAATCGAGACCACGGTGATATTAATGTGTCGTCATTAGCACAAGCAGAAGAATAATGAAAATATAGGGTTGGAACATTTTGCCTTACACTACTAGACGTGAATAGCACAACTTAAATTCGTGTGAATCAGGGTAGTTCGGCTATAATGATGTTCTGACCTTTTATTTTTTGTAACCTATAGAAGTAGTTAAGTTAGTACTTTTTTACAAACATATGTATAATGTATTCGAGTATTTTTATTGAAAATATTTTGGAAAACGACGAATCCAATAAGAAAATTTAAACATGATTTGTAAGTTAGTTTAATAGGAAATACATGCTAAGCCAGAAGAAACATACTGTTATTTACTGGAATAATTAATAATCATGTCATGTAAAATGTTCGCATATAATCACGAGATAAAATCTAAAATTTAAGATTAATCTTTTAAGAATAAAAAACGTATCACAACAAATAATAAAGTAAGGTGGTCAAGGTTATGAAAGTATTAGTAGCCATGGATGAGTTTCATGGAATTATTTCGAGTTATCAAGCTAATAGATATGTTGAAGAGGCAGTTGCAAGCCAAATTGAAACTGCAGATGTAGTTCAAGTACCATTGTTTAATGGAAGACATGAATTATTAGATTCTGTATTTTTATGGCAATCTGGGCAAAAGTATCGTATACCAGTACATGATGCAGATATGAATGAAGTTGAAGGTGTTTACGGACAAACTGATACAGGGATGACCGTTATCGAGGGGAATTTATTTTTAAAAGGTAAAAAACCAATTGTTGAACGAACAAGTTATGGTTTAGGAGAAATGATTAAACATGCATTAGATAACGACGCAAAACATGTTGTAATTTCACTAGGTGGGATTGATAGTTTTGATGCTGGTGCAGGTATGTTACAAGCATTAGGTGCTCAATTCTATGATGACGAAGGGCGTGTCGTAGATATGAGACAAGGTGCTGGTGTAATTAAATATATTCGTCGTATGGATATGTCAAACTTACACCCTAAAATGGAAACAGCAAGAATTCAAGTAATGTCGGATTTTTCAAGTCGATTATATGGTAAGCAAAGTGAAATCATGCAAACTTATGATGCGCATCAGTTGAATCATAATCAAGCAGCAGAAATCGATAATTTAATTTGGTATTTTAGTGAGTTATTTAAAAGTGAATTGAAAATTGCAATTGGTCCAGTTGAACGTGGTGGTGCTGGTGGTGGAATTGCAGCAGTCTTGAATGGACTGTATCAAGTTGAAATATTAACCAGTCATGCATTAGTAGACCAACTAACACATTTAGAAAATTTAGTTGAACAAGCGGATTTAATTATTTTTGGAGAAGGATTAAACGAAAATGATCAGTTGCTAGAAACGACAACATTGCGTATTGCAGAACTTTGTCATAAACATCAAAAGGTTGCCATTGCAATTTGTGCAACTGCTGAAAAGTTTGATTTATTTGAATCACAAGGGATTACAGCAATGTTTAATACCTTTATCGATATGCCGGAAAGTTATACTGACTTTAAAATGGGATTACAAATTAGGCATTATACTGTTCAGTCTTTAAAACTGTTGAAAACACATTTTAATGTTGAGGTTTAGTAAAGAAGGACTAAATTGGTGATGCTGTCATGATGGTTAATAACATTTATGATGGTTAGCAAAACGAATTAGAAGATCGAAAGTATACGTAAAAAATATGAAAAATCACGCTATCATTGCACTGAATGTTAGCGTGATTTTTTATATTAATTAAGCTTGAGTTGAACTAGTATATAATCGTTTGTTTTTAGTGATTTTCAGCGATATCTTCTACAATTCCAATGATTACTTGTACTGCTTTTTCCATGACATCAATGGATGCATATTCATATGGGCCGTGGAAGTTACCGCAACCTGTAAAGATGTTTGGAGTTGGTAACCCCATAAATGACAATTGTGAACCATCTGTACCACCGCGAATAGGTTCAGTGTTTGCTGGAATATCTAATTTGGCAAAGACACGTTTAGGTATATCAATAATATGAGGCAATGGTAATATTTTTTCTGCCATATTGAAATATTGATCCGATATATCAACTTTAACTGGATAATTTTCAAAATGGGCATTGATATCGTCACGTATTTCTAAAATACGTTTCTTACGCAATTCGAATTGTTTTTTATCATGATCACGAATAATGTATTGCAAAGTTGCTTTTTCAACAGTTCCTTCAAAGTTCATTAAGTGATAAAAGCCTTCGTATCCTTCTGTTCGCTCCGGAACTTCACTATCAGGTAGCAAACTATCGAATTGTTCACCTAAACGTATTGCGTTTACCATTGCATTTTTAGCTGAACCAGGATGTACATTCACACCGTGGCATGTAATAATCGCTTCAGCAGCGTTAAAGCTTTCATATTGTAATTCTCCATATTGACTACCATCCATAGTATAAGCAAAATCGGCATTGAAGCGGTCAACATCAAATTTATGTGGACCACGACCGATTTCTTCGTCTGGTGTAAATCCAATGCGAATGGTACCATGTTTAATTTCTGGATGTTCTTGTAAATAACAAATAGCTTCCATAATTTCCACAATACCCGCTTTATCGTCTGCACCTAGTAACGATGTACCATCAGTTACCATTAATGTATGACCAACTAAACTGTTAAGTTCTGGAAATACTTTAGGATCTAAGACACGTTTAGTATTGCCTAGTTTGTATGGCTTACCATCATAGTTTTCAATAATTTGCAGTTTAACATTTGAAGCATTGAAATCAGGTGATGTATCAACATGCGCCAAAAATCCAACTGTTGGGACGTCGACATCGATGTTACTTTCTAATGTAGCAAATAAGTAGCCATTTTCATCTAAATCAGTTGGCAATCCTAATTGTTGTAATTCTTTTTCTAATAAATGTAACAAATCCCATTGCTTTTCAGTTGAAGGTGTTGTTGTAGATTTTGGATCAGATTGCGTATCAATTGTCGTATATCTTGTTAATCTATCTATCAATTGGTTCTTCATTATATTCGACCCCTTAAACTCTATTATTCATGTTGTAAGATTTTTTATATGTCTTACCTTTGATTTTACCATACAGTTGTTTGATACGTGTGTATAGGTAATATAGAATTTCAGAAACTAATATACCGAAAGCAATCGCACCTGAAATCAGTGTAACTTCTAAAAATGTATTTACAGCACTTGTATAATCATTCGATACTAAAAAACGAGTCGCTTGATAAGCTGCACCACCAGGTACTAATGGTATAATGCCTGGCACTATGAATATAATTACCGGTCGTTTATATCTGCGACTCATAGTATGACTCATTAAGCCTAAAATTAAGCTTCCCAAAAATGAAGCGCCAACTTTTCCAAACTCTAAATCTACCGTTAATTGGTAAATCGTCCATGCAATGGCACCTACAAATCCACATGCTACTAAGAGACGTTTGGGTGCATTGAAAATGATAGAGAAAAGTACTGTTGATATAAAGCTGATTGTAAAATGAAATAAATAAAATAGCATGCTTTAACAGTCCTTCCTTAAATGATTAATAAAACGATAGCGACACCAGCACCGATTGCGAATGCTGTTAATGCAGCTTCAACACCGCGAGACATACCTGCAAGTAATTCACCCGCTAATAAATCTCGAATGGCATTGGTAATTAATATACCAGGGACAAGTGGCATGACACTGGCTATAGTAATGATATCTTGATTGGTTGCAATACCTAATTTAGTAAATGTAGCTGCAATTGATATGACCACAGCGGCTGCAACAAACTCTGAGAAAAATTTAATTTGTATATAGCGTTGCACAAAGCTGAATGTTAAAAATGCGGATCCACCAGCAATGACTGCAATCCAACAATCTGATGCGACACCTCCAAACATAAATAGGAAGAAGCCACATGCAATGGCAGCTGCAAAGAAATTCGTTAAAAAAGAATATTGTAATGATGCATGCTGTAAATGAATAAATTCAGATTTAGCTTCATCAATTGTGAGTTCTTTATTTGATATTTTACGTGAAAGACTATTCGTTAAAGCGATTTTCTCTAAATCTGTTGTACGCTCTTGTACACGAATTAATCTTGTACTTGTTCGATCGTTTAATGAAAAAATAATTGCAGTTGAACTGACAAAACTATATGTATTATGAAGACCATAACTATGTGCGATACGGTTCATTGTATCTTCAACTCGATATGTTTCAGCACCTGATTCAAGTAAAATTCTACCTGCAATTAATACAACATCAATCACTTTGTTTTCATCTATAATTGTGATTGAATCTGGCATATCAATTCACCTCCAATGATATGTGTTATTTATTTGAACAATTGAAGTTTACAACTTGTTGTTGCAACTTTCAATAGTGAGACTTTATGTTAGTATGATGAACTTGTATGGTTCAAATTTAAATAAGAAAAACTGTTAATCTTTGCTATTATACTATGATTTAATAATAGCAAAGGATTAACAGTTTTGTCGTTGTTATAAATTGATAATAGGGTTAAACATTACTTTGTTTCGCCCTTGATTTTTGGCTACATGCACCATATCGTCTGCATCTTTAAACACTTTACGCTGTGATTTTGGATCGTCATCTGTTAAATAACCAACACCGATAGATACTGACAATTTAATAACTTCTTTGTTTGGTAAATGGAATGATGATTTTTCAACACCCGAACGAATATTTTCAGCTAATTTAACACTTTGATCAAGTGAATAATTGTGAATGACAACTGAGAACTCTTCGCCACCATTTCTAAAAATTTTAAATTGATTCGGCACATAGTTTTTAAGTAATTGAGACATTTGTTTTAATACAGCATCACCTGATTTGTGTGAGTAGGTATCATTGACATCTTTAAATCCATCGATATCGATTAATAATAATGCGATACTTTGATGTTCTTTTTCAGCTTTTCGTGAAATTTCATTTAAATGTCTATCAAATTCTTTTACATTGCCTAAGCCTGTTAAGTAATCATATTTATCTTCGTTTTCATAACGATTTACGAGTGAGAAGAAATGCCAAATATCGACAAATGTTATCGCAGAAGCTAAAGTGATAATTAATGAAATTGGTATTAAAATGATAACTTCCGATAGTGTGTAAATAGGACTCACTAATGCGACACCAAATAAAATGATTATTGTAACAACATTAAGTATTAATAATGATAGCACATCATTTTGTTTTAAAAATGGTCCAATAGCACTTGTTACTGCGGCAATTACAATCAACGTAACACCGTACATAATCGAGTTGTTAAATACTACAATTTCAACAATTGCTACAATTACTGTGGCAGATAATGTATAGACCATATTTGTAAATCTACCTAAAAACAATAAAGGAACGAATGTTAAGTGAATTAAATAATCTTCACGATAAGGGATAGGGTAGACAGATAATAATAATGATACGATTGTCATTAAAACAGTGACATAAGCCTTAGAAAAAACCATACGTTTGTTTTCTGAATACTGTAAGCGATGGAATAAATAGATTCCAGCGACTATAACAGATATATTGTATATAAATGCTTCGAACATGTCTGAATCGACTCCTTTAATTGACCACTAGCTATTGTAAGTGAAAACTTACAATTTGTCATTAGTTTACATATAAAATTAATGTATGATATAGACTTTGATGTTAAAATGTTGCCTTAAATGATATGATGAAAAAATGAATAATAGGCGATATATAAGAAATGAATCGTATAGTTGTAAATATGATATCATTAATTGAGCGAATTAATTTATAATAAAGCTATAAGATATACGAAGAAAATAGATATATCATTCTATAAAGACAATATTAAATAAATATAACGTTAAAAACAATTAATATCGATGAAGGTGAATAAATGGTTACATTATTACTAGTTGCAGTAACAATGATTGTCAGTTTGACGATAACACCAATTGTTATTGCAATATCGAAAAGATTAAATTTAGTTGATAAACCAAATTTTAGAAAAGTACACACTAAACCTATTTCAGTTATGGGTGGTACAGTGATTCTCTTTTCATTTTTAATAGGTATTTGGATTGGTCATCCTATTGAAACAGAAATCAAACCACTTATTATTGGTGCGATTATTATGTACGTACTTGGGCTTGTAGATGATATCTACGATTTGAAACCGTATATAAAATTGGCTGGTCAAATTGCCGCTGCCTTAGTAGTTGCTTTTTATGGTGTGACTATTGATTTTATTTCGTTGCCAATGGGTACAACGATTCATTTTGGATTTCTTAGTATTCCAATTACTGTGATTTGGATTGTTGCTATTACAAATGCAATTAACTTAATTGATGGACTCGATGGTTTGGCGTCGGGTGTTTCTGCAATAGGACTCATTACAATAGGATTCATTGCAATTTTACAAGCTAATATTTTCATAACGATGATTTGTTGTGTTTTATTAGGCTCTTTAATTGGGTTTTTATTTTACAATTTCCATCCTGCCAAAATATTTTTAGGTGATAGTGGGGCTTTAATGATTGGATTTATCATCGGATTCCTTTCTTTGCTCGGATTCAAAAATATTACAATTATTGCATTGTTCTTCCCAATTGTTATCCTAGCAGTGCCATTCATTGATACTTTGTTCGCAATGATTCGACGTGTGAAAAAAGGGCAGCATATAATGCAAGCTGATAAATCGCATTTGCATCATAAACTATTAGCATTAGGCTACACACATAGACAAACAGTATTATTAATCTATTCAATCTCTATTTTATTTAGTCTTTCGAGCATTATCTTGTATGTATCGCCACCATTAGGTGTTGTATTAATGTTTATATTAATCATATTTAGCATTGAATTAATTGTTGAATTTACAGGATTAATAGATAACAACTACCGACCAATATTAAATTTAATTAGTCGGAAATCGTCACACAAAGAAGATTAGATTTTAAAACGGTAAGTAATAAAATAAAAAATGATGTCTGTACTTTTATGTTGTTATAAAGGAAGGCATACTCACAAAAAACACTAGCATGGAACGTGCTTTCAAAATTGCAAAGTAACAATACGCAATTAGAGTTAGCCATCCTAAGCTAGTGTTTTTATTTTTATTCAGTTGGTATATCGAAAGGTAACTGCTTTGGAGTTTCTTCAGTCAAATCGAAATTTCCAGCAGTCATTTGATTTAAAAAGTTAATAAACGCTTCATAGTCACTTTTAACGACATCGATATAGTAGCTTACCTTATCAGTGTATGTTTGGTTTCTTAACATAAAATGAGTTGAAGCTAATTCATATTCAAATTTACCAGTTTGATCATAATTCAGTGTTACTATACATGGTACTGCTTCTCGTAGTTCGACACGTCCGACATCATAAATGACGTCTCTAACAGCACCGCTATAGGCGCGAATTAAACCGCCGCCACCTAATTTAATACCACCAAAATATCTTGTTACTACGACACACGCATTATGAACATCGAGCTTTTTTAATATGTCTAACATTGGGACACCGGCAGTTCCTGTCGGTTCACCATCATCATTCGCTTTTTGAATATTCATTTCAGGTCCAATAGTATATGCAGAACAATTATGAGTGGCATCTTTATGTTCTTTTTTTATTGCAGCAATAAATGCTTTAGCTTCATCTTCATTTTGAACAGGTTTGATATGAGCAATGAATTTTGATTTACTAATCACATTTTCAATAATGTGTTCTTTTTTAACAGTAATGATATTTTGTGTCATAATAACTCCTTAATTCATAAGCTTAAGATTATTTAATCTTCATTATACACTGAAAATGACATGACTATAAATCGTTTGATTGCCATTTTCTTTTTAACTGAAATATTGTATCATTGCTATGAGTATATTTTAGGAGGACGACTATGAAAATTGCTGTGATGACCGATTCTACAAGTTATCTGTCGCAGGACTTAATCGATAAATATAATATTCAAATAGCGCCATTAAGTGTGACTTTTGATGATGGGAAGAACTTTACAGAAAGTAATGAAATAGCAATTGAAGAATTTTATAATAAAATGGCATCGTCTCAAACGATTCCAACAACAAGCCAACCAGCAATTGGCGAATGGATTACTAAATATGAAATGCTAAGAGATCAAGGTTACACAGATATCATTGTCATTTGCTTATCAAGTGGAATTAGTGGAAGTTATCAATCTAGTTATCAAGCAGGGGAAATGGTTGAAGGTGTTAATGTACATGCATTTGATAGTAAGCTTGCAGCAATGATTGAAGGTTGTTATGTATTACGTGCTATTGAAATGGTTGAAGAAGGATACGAACCACAGCAAATTATTGATGATTTAACTAATATGCGTGAACACACTGGTGCATATTTAATTGTTGATGACTTAAAGAATTTACAAAAAAGTGGTCGAATTACTGGTGCTCAAGCATGGGTTGGAACATTATTAAAAATGAAGCCAGTTCTTAAGTTTGAAGATGGCAAGATTATACCAGAAGAAAAAGTTCGTACTAAAAAGCGTGCCATTCAAACATTAGAAAAGAAAGTGTTAGACATTGTAAAAGACTTTGAAGAAGTAACTTTATTTGTCATAAATGGAGATCATTTTGAAGATGGTCAAGCGTTATACAAAAAGTTACAAGAAGATTGTCCTTCAGGTTATCAAGTAGCATACTCTGAGTTTGGTCCAGTTGTTGCAGCACATTTAGGTTCTGGTGGATTAGGTTTAGGCTATGTTGGCAGAAAAATAAGATTAACATAATTATAAAATTTTAATAAAAGAGTCTATATTGTAATTGGAAATTATCTCTTGCATACATGGCTTTAAATGTTCATCATTTGAATGTCAAAATGCTAAAGATATAAGAAAATCATTATAATATTAGACTCTTTTTTACGTTGAAATGAGGTTTTAAGCATTAAACATTACGGGAAATTAATTCATCCTCATACTTCACTTACTAATGAAAAAATTAAAAAAGAAGTAACAGGTGTCATCAAACAAAATTCAAACTATTATTGTGTTCAATGTGAAAGTACAAATCCAAAGCATTTTTATCAGTATGATTCCTCAGTACATTCCAAAAAAATTGTATATTGCAGAAATTGTATATCACTGGGTCGAATGGATAATGTAACAAGATATAAAATAACAGAGAGTTCGCAAAGTTCATCACAAGCCTATTATCATCTCTCATTTGAATTGTCGGAACAGCAGTCTTATGCCTCAGAACATATTGTTCGAGCCATTAGAATGAGACAAACGATTTTGTTATATGCAGTAACAGGTGCAGGTAAGACAGAAATGATGTTTCAAGGCATTCAATATGCAAGACGACAGGGAGATAATATAGCTATTGTGTCACCACGTGTAGATGTTGTTGTAGAAATTAGTAAACGTATTAAAGACGCATTTCTTAATGAAGATATAGACATACTACACCAGCAATCAAGTCAACAATTTGAAGGGCATTTTGTTGTATGCACAGTGCATCAACTTTACCGATTCAAACAGCACTTTGATACTATTTTTATTGATGAAGTCGATGCCTTTCCTTTATCAATGGATAAAAGTTTACAACAAGCATTGAAGTCATCTTCTAAAGTTGAACATGCAACAATTTATATGACAGCAACACCACCGAAACAACTTCTGTCAGAGATTCCCCACGAAAATGTAATTAAATTGCCAGCTCGCTTTCATAAAAAATCACTTCCAGTTCCTAAATATCGCTATTTCAAACTCAATAATAATAAGATTCAGAAAATGTTATATCGAATTTTACAAGATCAAATTAATAAACAACGTTATACACTGGTGTTTTTTAACAATATAGAAACAATGATTAAAACATTTTCGGTTTATAAGCAGAAAATTACTAAATTAACATATGTCCATAGCGAGGATGTTTTTCGCTTTGAAAAAGTTGAACAATTAAGGAATGGACAATTTGATGTCATTTTTACTACGACAATATTAGAACGTGGATTTACAATGGCAAATTTGGATGTGGTTGTTATCGATGCGCATCAATATACTCAAGAGGCTTTAATACAAATTGCTGGACGTGTTGGACGAAAATTAGAATGTCCTACTGGAAAAGTATTGTTTTTTCATGAAGGAGTAAGTATGAATATGATTCAAGCTAAAAAAGAGATTCAAAAGATGAACAAATTAGCATTAAAAAGAGGTTGGATTGATGAATAATTGTTTGAGTTGTGGTGCTAAGTTATATGAAAATATAACCATTTATAATTTGTTCAAGAAACCTAATAGATTATGTGACAGATGCAAAGAGAATTGGGACAATATTAAACTTGATATTAAAGCAAGGCGATGTTCAAGATGCTTAAAATACTTAAATCAAAATGAAGCGTATTGTTTAGACTGCAAGTTTCTATCGGCACACTTTAATTTAATGGAACAATTATATTGTCAATTTCAATATGATGGTTTAATGAAAGAGATGATACATCAGTATAAATTTTTGAAAGACTATTATTTATGTGAATTATTGGCACATTTGATTGAAATACCACAAACATCTTATGACTATATTGTGCCAATTCCTTCTTCGCCGGCACATGATTTATCTAGAACATTTAACCCGGTAGAAGCAGTACTAAAAGCTAAAGGGATTCGCTTTGATAAGATTTTAAAGATGTCAAATAGACCAAAACAGTCTCATTTAACTAAGAAAGAGCGTCTGGCAGATGAAAATCCATTTATTATTGATACGGAATTAGATTTGAACGGCAAGGAAATATTACTCGTTGACGATATTTATACAACTGGATTAACAATTCATCGTGCAGGGTGTAAATTATATGCTAAAAATATCAGAAAATTCAAAGTGTTTGCGTTTGCACGATAGCGTAAAAATGTTAAAATATAATAAAGAGTTACCAATAAAGAGGTTTAAGGAGAGATTACTATGATTAGATTTGAAATTCATGGAGATAACCTCACTATCACAGATGCTATTCGCAACTATATTGAGGAAAAAATTGGTAAGTTGGAACGTTATTTTAATGACGTACCAAATGCAGTGGCGCATGTTAAAGTTAAAACTTATTCAAATTCAGCTACTAAAATTGAAGTAACAATTCCATTGAAAAATGTTACGTTAAGAGCTGAAGAGCGAAACGATGATTTATACGCAGGTATTGATTTAATTAATAATAAACTTGAAAGACAAGTTCGAAAATATAAAACACGTATTAATCGTAAGAGCCGTGATCGAGGAGATCAAGAAGTGTTTGTTGCCGAATTACAAGAAATGCAAGAAACACAAGTTGATAATGACGCTTACGATGATAACGAGATAGAAATTATTCGTTCAAAAGAATTCAGCTTAAAACCAATGGATTCAGAAGAAGCGGTATTACAAATGAATCTATTAGGTCATGATTTCTTTGTATTCACAGACAGAGAAACTGATGGAACAAGTATCGTTTACCGCCGTAAAGACGGTAAATATGGCTTGATTCAAACTAGTGAACAATAAATTAAGTTTAAAGCACTTGTGTTTTTGCACAAGTGCTTTTTTTAGACTTCAAAAGCAATTTCTAACTATTTCACAGTTCGTTTGTGCAATTTGTTGAATGAAACATAGTGACTATGCTAATGTTAATGGATGTATATATTTGAATGTTAAGTTAATAATAGTATGTCAGTCTATTGTATAGTCTAAGTCAAAAATCGTAAAATATTTATAATATAATTTATTAAAAAGTATAATTGCGTATTGAGAATATATTTATTAGTGATAAACTTGTTGTCAACAGAATGTGAATGAAGTATGTCATAAATATATTTATATTGATTCTACAAATGAGTAAATAAGTATAATTTTCTAACTATAAATGATAAGATATATTGTTGTAGGCCAAACAGTTTTTTAGCTAAAGGAGCGAACGAAATGGGATTTTTATCAAAAATTCTTGATGGCAATAATAAAGAAATTAAACAGTTAGGTAAACTTGCTGATAAAGTAATCGCTTTAGAAGAAAAAACGGCAATTTTAACTGATGAAGAAATTCGTAATAAAACGAAACAATTCCAAACAGAATTAGCTGACATTGATAATGTCAAAAAGCAAAATGATTATTTAGATAAAATTTTACCAGAAGCATATGCACTTGTTAGAGAAGGCTCTAAACGTGTATTCAATATGACACCATATAAAGTTCAAATTATGGGTGGTATTGCAATTCATAAAGGTGATATCGCTGAGATGAGAACAGGTGAAGGTAAAACGTTAACAGCGACAATGCCAACATACTTAAATGCATTAGCTGGTAGAGGTGTTCACGTTATTACAGTCAATGAATATTTATCAAGTGTTCAAAGTGAAGAAATGGCTGAGTTATATAACTTCTTAGGTTTGACTGTCGGATTAAACTTAAACAGTAAGACGACTGAAGAAAAACGTGAAGCATATGCGCAAGACATTACTTACAGTACTAACAATGAGTTAGGTTTTGACTATTTAAGAGATAACATGGTGAATTATTCTGAAGATAGAGTAATGCGTCCATTACATTTCGCAATCATTGATGAGGTTGACTCAATTTTAATTGATGAGGCACGTACGCCATTAATTATTTCTGGTGAAGCTGAAAAGTCAACGTCACTTTATACACAAGCAAATGTTTTTGCGAAAATGTTAAAGCAGGACGAAGATTATAAATATGATGAAAAAACAAAAGCAGTACATTTAACAGAACAAGGTGCGGATAAAGCTGAACGTATGTTCAAAGTTGAAAACTTATATGATGTACAAAATGTTGATGTTATTAGTCATATCAACACAGCTTTACGTGCGCACGTTACATTGCAACGTGACGTAGACTATATGGTTGTTGATGGCGAAGTATTAATTGTCGACCAATTTACAGGACGTACAATGCCAGGCCGTCGTTTCTCGGAAGGTTTACACCAAGCTATTGAAGCGAAGGAAGGCGTTCAAATTCAAAATGAATCTAAAACTATGGCGTCTATTACATTCCAAAACTATTTCAGAATGTACAATAAACTTGCGGGTATGACAGGTACAGCTAAAACTGAAGAAGAAGAATTTAGAAATATTTATAACATGACAGTAACTCAAATTCCGACAAATAAACCTGTGCAACGTAACGATAAGTCTGATTTAATTTACATTAGCCAAAAAGGTAAATTTGATGCAGTAGTAGAAGATGTTGTTGAAAAACACAAGGCAGGGCAACCAGTGCTATTAGGTACTGTTGCAGTTGAGACTTCTGAATATATTTCAAATTTACTAAAAAAACGTGGTATCCGTCATGATGTGTTAAATGCGAAAAATCATGAACGTGAAGCTGAAATTGTTGCAGGCGCTGGACAAAAAGGTGCCGTTACTATTGCCACTAACATGGCTGGTCGTGGTACAGATATCAAATTAGGTGAAGGCGTAGAGGAATTAGGCGGTTTAGCAGTAATAGGTACAGAACGACATGAATCTCGTCGTATTGATGACCAGTTACGTGGTCGTTCTGGACGTCAAGGTGATAAAGGGGATAGTCGCTTCTATTTATCATTACAAGATGAATTAATGATTCGTTTTGGTTCTGAACGTTTACAGAAAATGATGAGCCGACTAGGTTTAGATGACTCTACACCAATTGAATCAAAAATGGTATCAAGAGCTGTAGAATCAGCACAAAAACGTGTAGAAGGTAATAACTTCGACGCGCGTAAACGTATCTTAGAATACGATGAAGTATTACGTAAACAACGTGAAATTATCTATAACGAAAGAAATAGTATTATTGATGAAGAAGACAGCTCTCAAGTTGTAGATGCAATGCTACGTTCAACGTTACAACGTAGTATCAATTACTATATTAATACAGCAGATGACGAGCCTGAATATCAACCATTCATCGACTACATCAATGACATTTTCTTACAAGAAGGTGACATTACAGAGGATGATATCAAAGGTAAAGATGCTGAAGATATTTTCGAAGTCGTTTGGGCTAAGATTGAAGCAGCATATCAAAGTCAAAAAGATATCTTAGAAGAACAAATGAATGAGTTTGAGCGTATGATTTTACTTCGTTCTATTGATAGCCATTGGACTGATCATATCGACACAATGGATCAATTACGTCAAGGTATTCACTTACGTTCTTATGCACAGCAAAATCCATTACGTGACTATCAAAATGAAGGTCATGAATTATTTGATATCATGATGCAAAATATCGAAGAAGATACTTGTAAATTCATTTTAAAATCTGTAGTACAAGTTGAAGACAATATTGAACGTGAAAAAACAACAGAGTTTGGTGAAGCGAAGCACGTTTCAGCTGAAGATGGTAAAGAAAAAGTGAAACCGAAACCAATCGTTAAAGGCGATCAAGTTGGTCGTAACGATGATTGTCCATGTGGTAGTGGTAAAAAATTCAAAAATTGCCATGGAAAATAAATGATATAAAATAACTCCTTCCAATTAAACACCTATAGTTTGTGTTATGGGAGGAGTCTTTTTATTTTACAAGCGTTAAATACTTTAAAAAATGTGAAGAAGTTGTTAAACGTTGTTATGTACTTAGTTTTAAAAAATAGGTTTAGGCATATATCGATGATAAATGTACTGATTTTTAACAATAAAAGCATAAACTGATTGTCAGTGTGCTTATATTTCTTAACATTGTTATTTAACAAAATTATGTTAAAATTTAGCATTATAAATGATACAAATCAATGACTTGAATTGAATTATAAATAGGAGCGAAGGCTATGGAATTATCAGAAATCAAACGAAATATAGATAAGTATAATCAAGATTTAACACAAATTAGGGGGTCTCTTTGACTTAGAGAACAAAGAAACTAATATTCAAGAATATGAAGAAATGATGGCAGAACCTAATTTTTGGGATAACCAAACGAAAGCGCAAGATATTATAGATAAAAATAATGCGTTAAAAGCAATAGTTAATGGTTATAAAACACTACAAGCAGAAGTAGATGACATGGATGCTACTTGGGATTTATTACAAGAAGAATTTGATGAAGAAATGAAAGAAGACTTAGAGCAAGAGGTCATTTATTTTAAGGCTAAAGTGGATGAATACGAATTGCAATTATTATTAGATGGGCCTCACGATGCCAATAATGCAATTCTAGAGTTACATCCTGGTGCAGGTGGCACGGAGTCTCAAGATTGGGCTAATATGCTATTTAGAATGTATCAACGTTATTGTGAGAAGAAAGGTTTTAAAGTTGAAACTGTTGATTATTTACCTGGAGATGAAGCAGGGATTAAAAGTGTAACATTGCTCATCAAAGGGCATAATGCTTATGGTTATTTAAAAGCTGAAAAAGGTGTACACCGACTAGTACGAATTTCTCCATTTGATTCATCAGGACGTCGTCATACATCATTTGCATCATGTGACGTGATTCCAGATTTTAATAATGATGAAATAGAGATTGAAATCAATCCGGATGATATTACAGTTGATACATTCAGAGCTTCTGGTGCAGGTGGTCAGCATATTAACAAAACTGAATCGGCAATACGAATTACCCACCACCCCTCAGGTATAGTTGTTAATAACCAAAATGAACGTTCTCAAATTAAAAACCGTGAAGCAGCTATGAAAATGTTAAAGTCTAAATTATATCAATTAAAATTGGAAGAGCAGGCACGTGAAATGGCTGAAATTCGTGGCGAACAAAAAGAAATCGGATGGGGAAGCCAAATTAGATCATATGTTTTCCATCCATACTCAATGGTGAAAGATCATCGTACGAACGAAGAAACAGGTAAGGTTGATGCAGTGATGGATGGAGATATTGGACCATTTATCGAATCATATTTAAGACAGACAATGTCACACGATTAATATATATTTTAAAACCGAGGCTCTAAAAGGGCGTCGGTTTTTGGTTTTTTATAGGTAGCTAAATAAATTGTAAATTAGATTTTGGAATATGATTTGTTTATGAATATTTAAGTACAATTGGGTAGATAGGGTTAGAATATATTTTTTAAAAGTTGTGTTTGTTAAAACAACATATGCAGTGTGCATTTAGTAATATTACCTATGGCGATTTTCGAGGTATTGAATTAATCGTTGAAAACGTTCTCAATTACATGGTATGAATACATTTTACACTATGATAAAAGGTTGTATTCTTTTTATATTGTTAACCATTTGATTACATCGTTATAACAATAGCTTTTGACAAAATGTATTGTGCTATAGTATTTGCATACTTAAAATTCTAACAGCAAAGGAATGACAGCAAGATGAAAAAATCTCTTACAGTGACGGTTTCGTCAGTGTTAGCTTTTTTAGCTTTAAATAATGCAGCACATGCACAACAACATGGCACACAAGTAAAAACACCTGTTCAACATAATTATGTATCAAATGTTCAAGCACAAACGCAATCACCGACAACTTATACAGTAGTTGCTGGCGATTCATTATATAAGATTGCATTAGAGCATCACTTAACGTTGAATCAATTATATTCATACAATCCTGGTGTAACACCTTTAATTTTTCCTGGTGACGTGATTTCACTTGTGCCTCAAAATAAAGTGAAACAAACTAAAGCGGTTAAATCACCAGTAAGAAAAGCAAGCCAAGCTAAAAAGGTAGTACAACAACCTGTACAACAAGCGTCTAAAAAAGTAGTAGTTAAGCAAGCACCTAAGCAAGCAGTAGCTAAGACAGTTAATGTAGCATACAAACCTGCTCAAGTACAAAAATCAGTTCCAACTGTACCTGTTGCACATAACTACAATAAATCAGTTGCTAACAGAGGAAACTTATATGCTTATGGAAACTGCACATATTATGCTTTCGATCGTCGTGCACAATTAGGTAGAAGTATAGGAAGTTTATGGGGCAATGCAAATAACTGGAATTACGCAGCAAAAGTTGCAGGATTTAAAGTAGATAAAACACCAGAAGTTGGCGCTATTTTCCAAACAGCTGCTGGCCCATATGGACATGTTGGTGTTGTTGAATCTGTAAACCCTAATGGAACAATTACTGTTTCTGAAATGAACTATGCTGGATTTAATGTTAAATCTTCAAGAACAATTTTAAATCCAGGAAAATATAATTACATCCACTAAGTAATATATCAAGACAAGACTATCCTCTTAGCCTGTTTAAGTAACAGGTTGAGAGGATTTTTTGGTATCATTTAATCAGAGTTATATAAAGAAGATATTTAAATGATATTTAATTGATTGATATGTAAAAAGAAAGTATAATTTATGATTAATTAATGGAGGAGGTAATTGAAATGGGTGTACATCAATATTTTAAAAGATTATCAGATATGGAAAGACTTATAAGATTACCTGGAAAATTTAAATATTTTGAACACAATGTTGCAGCACACTCCTTTAAAGTAACTAAAATTGCTCAATATCTAGCAACAGTTGAAGAATATCATGGACGAAAGATTAATTGGAAAAGCTTATATGAAAAAGCATTAAATCATGATTTCGCTGAAGTGTTTACTGGTGATATAAAAACACCTGTTAAATATGCGAGTAGTGAATTAAAAAAATTATTTTCGCAAGTTGAAGAAGAAATGGTAGAGACCTTTATTGAAGAAGAAATTCCATTACAATATAGAGATGTTTATAAGCAACGACTGCAAGAAGGTAAAGATGATTCATTAGAAGGCCAAATACTTTCAGTTGCTGATAAAATTGATTTGCTTTATGAAACATTTGGAGAAATACAAAAACGTAATCCTGAAGAATTATTTTTCGAAATTTATGAAATGAGTCTAGAAACAATTATTCAATTCGACCATTTAGCATCTGTACAAGATTTTATTAATAATATCATTCCAGAAATGTTGACTGAAAACTTTATACCTAGAACAGAATTAAGAGAAACAACCATGAACATTTTAAATAAAAGAAAAGAGGAAAATGAATGATATGGTATTTTAGCGCAGCATTCTTTCCATGTGTCTTGGTAGTATTATTTAGTGTAATAACAAGAAGTAAATGGGTCGGTACTATTCTGACATTAATTTTAATTGGTGCCTCAATCTATAAAGAGTATTTCCATAACGAGTGGATTATTTTTATTGATGTAGTGTCATTATTAGCTGGTTATTTAATTATAGATCAACTCGAATTTCATAAACATCAAGATGAAGATCGCTAAGATTAACTTTAAAATAATGTTTCAAACAAATTTGTTGAAACAAAATGATGATTAATATAATGTGTATTTACATACTAAAAATAACAAGATAAACGATTTGATTTAAGGCAAGCATAGTTAGCACAACTATGTTTGTTTTTCTTTGTTCGATATTTTTACGAACAAACGTTTGCTTTTTGTGTGACTACTTTGCTAAAATATGTAATGAGAAAGCGAAGAGTTGAGCGGAAATATAAATAATACGTTGAAAGAGGAGGTATATGTGACAATGGTTGAACATTATCCTTTTAAAATACATTCTGATTTTGAGCCTCAAGGTGACCAACCGCAAGCAATTAAGGAAATCGTGGAAGGTATTAAAGCGGGGAAAAGACATCAAACTTTATTAGGTGCAACTGGCACAGGGAAAACATTTACGATGAGTAATGTTATTAAAGAAGTTGGGAAACCAACGTTAATTATCGCGCATAACAAAACATTAGCAGGACAATTATATAGTGAGTTTAAAGAATTTTTTCCTGAAAACAGGGTGGAATACTTTGTAAGTTACTATGATTATTATCAACCTGAGGCATACGTACCGTCTACTGACACTTTTATTGAAAAAGATGCCTCAATCAATGATGAAATTGATCAACTACGACATTCTGCTACAAGTGCATTATTTGAACGCGATGATGTAATTATTATTGCTAGTGTAAGTTGTATATATGGTTTAGGTAATCCTGAAGAATATAAAGATTTAGTAGTAAGTGTTCGAGTTGGTATGGAAATGGATAGAAGTGAATTACTTAGAAAACTTGTAGATGTGCAATATACACGAAATGACATCGATTTCCAACGAGGAACGTTTCGAGTGCGTGGTGATGTAGTTGAAATATTCCCAGCCTCTAAAGAAGAACTTTGTATAAGGGTTGAGTTTTTCGGCGATGAGATTGACCGTATCCGAGAAGTTAACTACCTAACAGGTGAAGTGTTGAAAGAAAGAGAACATTTTGCGATATTCCCAGCTTCTCACTTCGTAACACGTGAAGAAAAGTTGAAAGTTGCGATTGAACGTATTGAAAAAGAATTGGAAGAACGATTGAAAGAATTACGAAATGAGAATAAATTACTAGAAGCGCAAAGGTTAGAACAGCGTACCAACTATGATTTAGAAATGATGCGAGAGATGGGATTCTGTTCAGGAATTGAAAACTATTCCGTACATTTAACTTTGCGACCACTGGGTTCGACACCATATACTTTATTGGATTACTTTGGCGATGATTGGTTAGTAATGATTGATGAATCACATGTGACATTACCGCAAGTTCGAGGCATGTATAACGGAGACAGAGCGCGTAAACAAGTTTTGGTGGATCATGGATTTAGATTACCGAGTGCATTAGATAACCGTCCTCTTAAATTTGAAGAATTTGAAGAAAAGACAAAACAACTTGTGTATGTATCTGCAACGCCTGGACCATACGAAATTGAACATACGGATAAGATGGTTGAACAAATTATTCGTCCTACTGGTTTACTGGATCCTAAGATTGAGGTTAGACCTACTGAAAATCAAATTGACGATTTATTAAGTGAAATTCAAACAAGGGTTGAACGTAATGAACGCGTACTTGTTACAACGCTCACTAAAAAGATGAGTGAAGATTTAACCACATACATGAAAGAAGCGGGTATTAAAGTTAATTATCTGCATTCAGAAATCAAGACATTAGAACGAATCGAAATAATTAGAGACTTACGAATGGGTACATATGATGTTATCGTAGGTATTAATTTATTAAGAGAGGGTATTGATATACCAGAAGTTTCTCTAGTTGTCATATTAGATGCAGATAAAGAAGGATTTTTACGTTCTAACCGCTCTTTAATTCAAACAATAGGTAGAGCTGCGCGTAACGATAAAGGTGAAGTCATTATGTATGCCGATAAAATGACTGATTCGATGAAGTATGCAATTGATGAGACACAACGTCGTCGAGAAATACAGATGAAACATAATGAAAAACATGGTATTACACCTAAAACAATTAATAAAAAAATACATGATTTAATTAGTGCTACTGTTGAAAATGACGAAAATAATGACAAAGCACAAACTGTGATACCTAAGAAGATGACGAAAAAAGAACGTCAAAAGACAATCGACAATATAGAAAAAGAAATGAAACAAGCAGCGAAAGATTTAGATTTCGAGAAAGCTACAGAATTAAGAGATATGTTATTTGAATTAAAAGCAGAAGGGTGACAAGTAAATGAAAGAACCATCCATAGTAGTAAAAGGTGCTCGTGCGCATAACTTGAAAGATATTGATATCGAACTACCTAAAAATAAATTAATTGTTATGACAGGATTATCTGGGTCAGGTAAATCGTCATTAGCATTCGATACTATATATGCTGAAGGACAACGACGTTATGTTGAATCATTAAGTGCCTATGCGCGTCAATTTTTAGGCCAAATGGACAAACCAGATGTTGATACAATCGAAGGATTATCGCCAGCAATTTCAATAGATCAAAAAACAACAAGTAAAAATCCAAGATCAACTGTTGCAACAGTAACAGAAATATATGATTATATACGTTTGTTATATGCACGTGTTGGTAAACCTTACTGTCCAAATCACAATATAGAAATTGAATCACAAACAGTACAACAAATGGTTGACCGCATTATGGAGTTAGAGGCACGTACAAAGATTCAATTATTAGCACCTGTCATCGCTCATCGTAAAGGTAGTCATGAAAAGCTAATCGAAGATATTGGTAAAAAAGGTTATGTACGTTTAAGAATCGATGGCGAAATTGTTGATGTAAATGATGTACCTACATTAGATAAGAACAAGAATCATACAATAGAAGTTGTTGTAGACCGATTAGTTGTTAAAGATGGAATTGAAACACGACTAGCTGACTCTATAGAAACTGCGTTAGAGCTTTCAGAAGGACAATTAACAGTTGATGTCATTGACGGGGAAGACCTTAAGTTTTCAGAAAGCCATGCTTGTCCTATATGTGGATTTTCAATCGGAGAATTAGAACCAAGAATGTTTAGCTTTAATAGTCCTTTTGGTGCTTGTCCAACATGTGATGGCTTAGGCCAAAAGTTAACAGTCGATGTAGACTTGGTTGTTCCAGACAAAGATAAGACGCTAAACGAAGGTGCAATAGAACCTTGGATACCGACGAGTTCTGATTTTTATCCAACATTGTTAAAACGTGTTTGTGAAGTTTATAAAATCAATATGGATAAACCTTTTAAAAAGTTAACAGAACGTCAACGTGATATTTTATTGTATGGTTCGGGTGACAAAGAAATTGAATTTACATTTACACAACGTCAAGGTGGTACTAGAAAACGAACAATGGTTTTCGAGGGTGTAGTTCCTAATATAAGTAGACGATTCCATGAATCTCCTTCAGAATATACACGTGAAATGATGAGTAAATATATGACTGAACTACCTTGTGAAACTTGTCATGGAAAGCGATTGAGTCGTGAAGCGTTATCTGTTTATGTAGGTGGTTTAAATATTGGTGAAGTAGTCGAATACTCAATCAGTCAAGCGCTGAACTATTATAAAAACATTGATTTGTCAGAACAAGATCAAGCGATTGCAAATCAAATATTGAAAGAAATTATTTCCCGACTCACTTTTTTAAATAATGTCGGACTTGAATATTTAACGCTAAACAGAGCTTCAGGTACACTTTCAGGTGGTGAAGCACAACGTATTCGATTGGCAACGCAAATTGGGTCGCGTTTGACTGGTGTCTTATATGTATTAGATGAGCCATCAATTGGACTGCATCAAAGAGATAATGATCGATTAATTAATACACTTAAAGAAATGAGAGATTTAGGAAATACTTTAATTGTAGTTGAACACGATGATGATACAATGCGTGCGGCTGATTACTTAGTGGATATAGGGCCTGGTGCTGGTGAACATGGAGGACAAATTGTGTCTAGTGGGACACCTCAAAAGGTAATGAAAGATAAAAAATCTTTAACAGGACAATACTTGAGTGGTAAGAAACGTATTGACGTACCTGAATATCGCAGACCGGCTTCAGATCGTAAAATTTCTATACGTGGAGCTAGAAGTAACAACCTTAAAGGCGTTGATGTGGACATACCACTATCAATCATGACGGTCGTTACAGGTGTATCAGGTTCTGGTAAAAGCTCATTAGTAAATGAAGTATTATACAAATCATTAGCTCAAAAAATCAATAATTCTAAAGTAAAGCCAGGATTGTACGATAAGATTGAAGGTATTGATCAACTTGATAAAATTATTGATATTGATCAATCACCGATAGGTAGAACGCCACGCTCTAATCCAGCAACATATACTGGTGTGTTTGATGATATACGTGATGTGTTTGCGCAAACAAATGAAGCTAAAATCCGAGGATATCAAAAAGGGCGTTTTAGTTTTAATGTAAAAGGTGGACGCTGTGAAGCTTGTAAAGGTGACGGTATTATTAAAATTGAAATGCATTTTTTACCTGATGTTTATGTTCCTTGTGAAGTGTGTGATGGTAAACGATATAATCGTGAGACACTAGAGGTTACTTACAAAGGTAAAAATATTGCTGACATTTTAGAAATGACTGTTGAAGAAGCAACACAATTTTTTGAAAATATTCCTAAGATTAAGCGCAAGTTACAAACACTAGTTGATGTTGGTCTTGGATACGTCACATTAGGTCAACAAGCTACAACGTTATCAGGTGGTGAGGCTCAACGTGTGAAACTTGCATCTGAACTTCATAAACGTTCAACTGGTAAATCTATTTATATCCTAGACGAACCAACAACAGGGTTACATGTTGACGATATTAGCAGATTATTAAAAGTATTAAACCGATTAGTTGAAAATGGTGATACTGTTGTAATTATTGAACATAACCTAGATGTTATCAAAACAGCAGACTATATTATCGACTTAGGTCCTGAAGGTGGTAGTGGCGGTGGTACTATTGTTGCGACTGGCACACCCGAAGATATTGCTCAGACAAAGTCATCCTATACAGGAAAGTATTTAAAAGAAGTACTTGAACGAGATAAACAAAATACTGAAGATAAATAAGATTAAAAGAAGTGAAGGATGTTGTAAATTTATCCTTCACTTCTTTTTATTAATTTAGTAATGAATAGTAGAAAGAAAAGAAGCGTAAAAAGAATTATGTTAAGATAGGGTCAATCTAGAGTTGCTAAACATAAATCGAACTGGGAGTGGGACAGAAATGATATTTTCGCAAAATTTATTTCGTCGTCCCACCCCAACTAGCATTGTCTGTAGAAATTGGGAATCCAATTTCTCTGTGTTGGGGCCCCGCCAACTAATTCCAATATATCATTTTAGAGTTTAGGTCATTGATTTATGGCTTGGACTTTTATGTCGATATGAACCATGTAAATTAAGCATTCAATAAATTAATGATTGATATTGACTTGTAAAATAATAACAATAATGAACAATTAATATTTATTTTAGCTTTTCAATGTAGATTGGTGTTATATTTTTGATATGATAAGAAGAGATGTAAGAGTAGGGATAAATACAATTGAGGTGAACCCATGTTAACGACAGAAAAACTAGTTGAAACATTAAAGTTAGATTTAATCGCTGGTGAAGAAGGACTATCGAAGCCAATTAAAAATGCTGATATATCAAGACCGGGCTTAGAGATGGCAGGTTATTTTTCACATTATGCGTCAGATAGAATACAACTATTAGGAACAACGGAACTATCGTTTTACAATTTATTACCAGATAAGGATCGCGCAGGTCGTATGCGTAAACTATGCAGACCAGAAACGCCTGCAATTATTGTGACACGTGGATTGCAGCCACCAGAAGAATTAGTTGAAGCTGCAAAAGAATTAAATACGCCACTTATAGTTGCTAAAGATGCAACTACAAGTTTAATGAGTCGATTAACAACGTTTTTAGAGCATGCACTTGCAAAGACGACATCTTTACATGGTGTTTTAGTGGATGTTTACGGTGTAGGCGTATTAATTACCGGTGATTCTGGTATTGGTAAAAGTGAGACTGCGTTAGAATTAGTGAAGCGTGGGCATAGACTAGTAGCAGATGATAATGTAGAAATACGTCAAATTAATAAAGATGAACTAATAGGGAAACCACCAAAGTTAATAGAACATCTATTAGAAATACGTGGACTAGGTATTATCAATGTTATGACTTTATTTGGCGCGGGTTCAATATTAACTGAAAAACGAATTAGATTAAATATTAATTTGGAAAACTGGAACAAGCAAAAGTTATATGACCGCGTAGGTCTTAATGAAGAGACGTTAAGTATTTTAGATACTGAAATAACTAAAAAAACAATACCTGTAAGACCTGGTAGAAATGTTGCGGTAATTATTGAGGTCGCTGCAATGAACTATCGATTAAATATCATGGGCATTAACACTGCCGAAGAATTTAGTGAAAGATTAAATGAAGAAATTATCAAGAACAGTCATAAGAGTGAGGAGTAGGTTGAATGGGTATTGTATTTAACTATATAGATCCTGTGGCATTTAACTTAGGACCACTGAGTGTACGATGGTATGGAATTATCATTGCTGTCGGAATACTACTTGGTTACTTTGTTGCACAACGTGCACTAGTTAAAGCAGGATTACATAAAGATACTTTAGTAGATATTATTTTTTATAGTGCACTATTTGGATTTATCGCGGCACGAATCTATTTCGTGATTTTCCAATGGCCATATTACGCGGAAAATCCAGGTGAAATTATTAAAATATGGCATGGTGGTATAGCAATACATGGTGGTTTAATAGGTGGCTTTATTGCTGGTGTTATTGTATGTAAAGTGAAAAATTTAAACCCATTTCAAATTGGTGATATCGTTGCGCCAAGTATAATTTTAGCGCAAGGAATTGGACGCTGGGGTAACTTTATGAATCACGAGGCACATGGTGGACCTGTGTCACGCGCTTTTTTAGAACAATTACATTTGCCTAATTTTATAATAGAAAATATGTATATCAACGGCCAATATTATCATCCAACATTCTTATATGAATCCATTTGGGATGTCGCTGGATTTATTATCTTAGTTAATATTCGTAAACATTTAAAATTAGGAGAAACATTCTTTTTATATTTAACTTGGTATTCAATTGGTCGATTCTTTATAGAAGGATTACGTACAGATAGCTTAATGCTCACAAGTAATATTAGAGTTGCACAATTAGTATCAATTCTTTTAATTTTAATAAGTATAAGTTTAATTGTATATAGAAGGATTAAGTATAATCCACCGTTGTATAGCAAAGTTGGGGCGCTTCCATGGCCAACAAAAAAAGTGAAGTAGTGATATTTTGAGAAAATTTTTATCAAAAACACATCATCATACAAACCCTTTATGGCGTGTATACCGTCTTGTTAAATTTTCGAAAGTTTTTAAGAATGTAATTATCATTGAATTTTCGAAATTTATTCCAAGTATGGTACTGAAAAGACATATATATAAACAACTTTTAAATATTAATATCGGTAATCAATCGTCGATAGCTTACAAAGTAATGTTAGATATTTTTTACCCAGAACTGATTACGATTGGTAGTAACAGTGTTATTGGTTACAATGTAACAATTTTGACGCATGAAGCATTAGTTGATGAATTTCGTTATGGACCAGTGACGATAGGATCTAACACTTTGATTGGTGCAAATGCTACCATTTTACCCGGTATAACGATTGGTGACAATGTAAAAGTTGCAGCTGGTACGGTTGTTTCAAAAGATATACCGGATAATGGATTTGCATATGGCAACCCTATGTATATAAAAATGATTAGGAGGTGACAATTTTATGGCGCAAAAGAATAATAACGTAATTCCAATGACTTTTGATGATGCATTTTATCGTAAAATGGCTAATCAGAAGTTTAAACAAAGAGAATATAAACGAGCTGCTGAATACTTTGAAAAAGTGTTAGAATTGTCACCTGATGATCTGGAAATTCAAATTGATTATGCACAATGTCTAGTGCAACTTGGTATTGCTAAAAAAGCAGAACATTTATTTTATGACAATATTATTTATAATAGGCATCTAGAAGATAGCTTTTATGAATTGAGTCAGCTCAACATTGAAGTTAACGAACCAAACAAGGCATTCTTGTTTGGTATTAATTATGTTATTGTTAGCGACGACCAAGATTATAGAGATGAATTAGATCAAATGTTTGATGTGAAATATCAAAGTGAAGAACAAATTGAACTTGAAGCTCAATTGTTTGTAGTTCAAATACTATTCCAATATCTTTTTTCTCAAGGTCGATTAAAAGATGCAAAGAATTATGTCTTACATCAACCACAAGAAGTTCAAGATCATCGTGTCGTACGTAATTTATTGGCAATGTGTTATTTATATCTCGGCGAATATGACACGGCTAAAGCATTGTACGAAGCACTATTACAAGAGGATAGTACAGATATATATGCATTATGCCATTATACTTTGCTACTTTATAACACTAAGGAAAATGAACAATACCAAAAATATTTAAAAACATTAAATAAAGTTGTACCTATGAATGACGATGAAAGTTTTAAATTAGGTATTGTTTTAAGTTATTTAAAGCAGTATCGTGCATCACAACAATTGTTGTACCCTTTATATAAAAAAGGGAAATTTTTATCAATTCAAATGTACAATGCTTTAGCATATAATTATTATTATTTAGGTGAAGAAGACGAAAGTCATTACTACTGGGATAAATTGAAGCAAATTTCTAAAGTGGAAATTGGACATGCGCCTTGGGTAATTGAAAATAGCAAAGAAGTTTTCGACCAACATATTTTGCCATTACTTCAAAGTGATGACAGTCATTATCGTTTATATGGTATTTTTTTATTGGATCAATTAAATGGTAAAGAAATTGTGATGACGGAAAGTATTTGGCAGGTTCTGGAAAATCTAAATAATTATGAGAAATTGTATTTAACGTATTTAGTTCAAGGTTTAACGCTCAATAAATTAGACTTCATTCATCGCGGCTTGTTAACGCTTTACCATAATGAATTATTTGTGAGTGAAAATGATGTAATGGTTGCATGGATTAATCAAGGTGAACTCATAATTGCTGAAAAAGTAGATTTAACTGATGTTGAGCCATATATCGGTGCGTTTATTTATTTGTATTTTAAAAATCAACCTCGAAATGTTACAAAGAACCAAATTACAACATGGTTAGGCATAACACAATATAAACTGAACAAAATGATTGAATTTCTCTTGAGCATATAGATTTATGAAAAGTTAGATTTATTATATAATGCGCATAATGATTAATAATGAGGAGGCGTTAATAAAATGACTGAAATAGATTTTGATATAGCAATTATCGGTGCAGGTCCAGCTGGTATGACTGCTGCAGTATACGCATCACGTGCTAATTTAAAAACAGTTATGATTGAAAGAGGTATTCCAGGCGGTCAAATGGCTAATACAGAAGAAGTAGAGAACTTCCCTGGTTTCGAAATGATTACAGGTCCAGATTTATCTACAAAAATGTTTGAACACGCTAAAAAGTTTGGTGCAGTTTATCAATATGGAGATATTAAATCTGTAGAAGATAAAGGCGAATATAAAGTGATTAACTTTGGTAACAAAGAATTAACAGCTAAAGCGGTCATTATTGCTACAGGTGCAGAATACAAGAAAATTGGTGTTCCGGGTGAACAAGAACTTGGTGGACGCGGTGTAAGTTATTGTGCAGTATGTGATGGTGCATTCTTTAAAAATAAACGCCTATTCGTTATCGGTGGTGGTGACTCAGCAGTAGAAGAGGGAACATTCTTAACTAAATTTGCTGACAAAGTAACAATTGTTCACCGTCGTGATGAGTTACGTGCACAACGTATTTTACAAGATAGAGCATTCAAAAATGATAAAATCGACTTTATTTGGAGTCATACTTTGAAATCAATTAATGAAAAAGACGGCAAAGTGGGTTCTGTGACATTAACGTCTACAAAAGATGGTTCAGAAGAAACACACGAGGCTGATGGTGTATTCATCTATATTGGTATGAAACCATTAACAGCGCCATTTAAAGACTTAGGTATTACAAATGATGTTGGTTATATTGTAACAAAAGATGATATGACAACATCAGTACCAGGTATTTTTGCAGCAGGAGATGTTCGCGACAAAGGTTTACGCCAAATTGTCACTGCTACTGGCGATGGTAGTATTGCAGCGCAAAGTGCAGCGGAATATATTGAACATTTAAACGATCAAGCTTAATTCGAAGTCGAATTAAGATGTTGAGTTGTAAATTATTTAGATATTTATTTTAATAGTGTCATCACATTGTTAAAATAATGTCTTACTTTTAAATTAAAGCAAATTATATAGAAAACTAGAACTTAGTACGTATCATTTGTGCGTTTCAATGAGTTCTAGTTTTTTTATATGTTATATTAAACTTATAACTTTATGGGAGTAGGACAGAAATGATAAAGAGCCACTAATGATTTATTATGTAGTGGTTCTTACACATTAGCCCAGCTAATGTGTACTTAAAAATAGGAATACATGAGTAAAACTCATGCATAAGAAATACTAATTTCTATAGAAAAAGTATTTCTTTATCGTTGTCCCACCCCAACTCGCATTGCCTGTAGAATTTCTTTTCGAAATTCTCTGTGTTGGGGCCCACACCCCAACTTGCATTGTCTGTAGAAATTGGAAATCCAATTTCTCTGTGTTGGGGCCCCTGACTAGAGTTGAAAAAAGCTTGTTGCAAGCGCGTTTTCATTCAGTCAACTACTAGCAATATAATATTATAGACCCTAGGACATTGATTTATGTCCCAATCTCCTTTTAAATGATGTATATTTTTAGAAATTTAATCTAGGCATAGTTAAAAATAAATATAAAACATCGTTGCTTAATTTTGTCATAGAACATTTAAATTAACATCATGAAATTCGTTTTGGCGGTGAAAAAATAATGGATAATAATGAAAAAGAAAAAAGTAAAAGTGAACTATTAGTTGTAACAGGTTTATCTGGCGCAGGTAAATCTTTGGTTATTCAATGTTTAGAAGACATGGGATATTTTTGTGTAGATAATCTACCACCAGTGTTATTGCCTAAATTTGTAGAGTTGATGGAACAAGGAAATCCATCCTTAAGAAAAGTGGCAATTGCAATTGATTTAAGAGGTAAGGAACTATTTAATTCATTAGTTGCAGTAGTGGATAAAGTTAAAAGTGAAAGTGACGTCATCATTGATGTTATGTTTTTAGAAGCAAGTACTGAAAAATTAATTTCAAGATATAAGGAAACGCGTCGTGCACATCCTTTGATGGAACAAGGTAAAAGATCCTTAATCAATGCAATTAATGATGAGCGAGAGCATTTGTCTCAAATTAGAAGTATAGCTAATTTTGTTATAGATACTACAAAGTTATCACCTAAAGAATTAAAAGAACGCATTCGTCGATACTATGAAGATGAAGAGTTTGAAACTTTTACAATTAATGTCACAAGTTTCGGTTTTAAACATGGAATTCAGATGGATGCAGATTTAGTATTTGATGTACGATTTTTACCAAATCCATATTATGTAGTAGATTTAAGACCTTTAACAGGATTAGATAAAGACGTTTATAATTATGTTATGAAATGGAAAGAGACGGAGATTTTCTTTGAAAAATTAACTGATTTGTTAGATTTTATGATACCTGGGTATAAAAAAGAAGGGAAATCTCAATTAGTAATTGCCATCGGTTGTACGGGTGGACAACATCGATCTGTAGCATTAGCAGAACGACTAGGTAATTATCTAAATGAAGTATTTGAATATAATGTTTATGTGCATCATAGGGACGCACATATTGAAAGTGGCGAGAAAAAATGAGACAAATAAAAGTTGTACTTATCGGTGGTGGCACTGGCTTATCAGTTATGGCTAGGGGATTAAGAGAATTCCCAATTGATATTACGGCGATTGTAACAGTTGCTGATAATGGTGGGAGTACAGGGAAAATCAGAGATGAAATGGATATACCAGCACCAGGAGACATCAGAAATGTGATTGCAGCTTTAAGTGATTCTGAGTCAGTTTTAAGCCAACTTTTTCAGTATCGCTTTGAAGAAAATCAAATTAGCGGTCACTCATTAGGTAATTTATTAATCGCAGGTATGACTAATATTACGAATGATTTCGGACATGCCATTAAAGCATTAAGTAAAATTTTAAATATTAAAGGTAGAGTCATTCCATCTACAAATACAAGTGTGCAATTAAATGCTGTTATGGAAGATGGAGAAATTGTTTTTGGAGAAACAAATATTCCTAAAAAACATAAAAAAATTGATCGTGTGTTTTTAGAACCTAACGATGTGCAACCAATGGAAGAAGCAATCGATGCTTTAAGGGAAGCAGATTTAATCGTTCTTGGACCAGGGTCATTATATACGAGCGTTATTTCTAACTTATGTGTCAATGGTATTTCAGATGCGTTAATTCATTCTGATGCGCCTAAGCTATATGTTTCTAATGTGATGACGCAACCTGGGGAAACAGATGGTTATAGCGTGAAAGATCATATCGATGCGATTCATAGACAAGCTGGACAACCGTTTATTGATTATGTCATTTGTAGTACACAAACTTTCAATGCTCAAGTTTTGAAAAAATATGAAGAAAAACATTCTAAACCAGTTGAAGTTAATAAGGCTGAACTTGAAAAAGAAAGCATAAATGTAAAAACATCTTCAAATTTAGTTGAAATTTCTGAAAATCATTTAGTAAGACATAATACTAAAGTGTTATCGACAATGATTTATGATATAGCTTTAGAATTAATTAGTACTATTCCTTTCGTACCAAGTGATAAACGTAAATAATATAGAACGTAATCATATTATGATATGATAATAGAGCTGTGTAAAAAAATGAAAATAGACAGTGGTTCTAAGGTGAATCATGTTTTAAATAAGAAAGGAATGACTGTACGATGAGCTTTGCATCAGAAATGAAAAATGAATTAACTAGAATAGACGTCGATGAAATGAATGCAAAAGCAGAGCTCAGTGCACTGATTCGAATGAATGGTGCACTTAGTCTTTCAAATCAACAATTTGTTATAAATGTTCAAACGGAAAATGCAACAACGGCAAGACGTATTTATTCGTTGATTAAACGTGTCTTTAATGTGGAAGTTGAAATATTAGTCCGTAAAAAAATGAAGCTTAAAAAAAATAATATTTATATTTGTCGTACAAAGATGAAAGCGAAAGAAATTCTTGATGAATTAGGAATTTTAAAAGACGGCATTTTTACGCATGAAATTGATCATTCAATGATTCAAGATGATGAAATGAGACGCAGTTACTTGAGAGGAGCTTTTCTGGCAGGTGGCTCAGTGAATAACCCTGAAACATCTTCGTACCATTTGGAAATTTTTTCTCAAAATGAGAGTCATGCAGAAGGCTTAACGAAACTAATGAATAGTTATGAGTTGAATGCCAAACATTTAGAGCGAAAAAAAGGAAGTATTACGTATTTAAAAGAAGCGGAAAAGATTTCGGATTTTCTTAGTTTGATAGGTGGCTATCAAGCGTTATTAAAATTTGAAGACGTACGTATTGTAAGAGATATGCGTAATTCTGTTAACCGACTCGTTAATTGTGAAACGGCAAATCTAAATAAAACAGTTAGTGCTGCGATGAAACAAGTTGAGAGCATTAAATTGATTGATAAAGAAATTGGTATTGAAAATTTACCAGACAGGTTGAGAGAGATTGCTAGAATTCGAGTAGAACATCAAGAAATTTCGTTGAAAGAGCTTGGAGAAATGGTATCAACTGGTCCAATTTCAAAATCAGGTGTAAATCACCGATTAAGAAAACTTAATGATTTAGCCGATAAGATTAGAAATGGTGAACAAATAGAATTATAAGTAAGAAGGTGTTTTTGGTAGTGAATTATCAAAAACACTTTTTTATGATTAAAAAGTGTTTAATGAATAATAGTCGACTAACTATTAAATTGAGCTGGAAAGTTTAATGAAGGAAATTCAATAACCAAGTGATGCCTAATTTTCTCATTAAATAGCATCATATGTATCAATTTGGTCATAAGAAAATATGAATGTGATAATTAATTGAGTCCCTGATCATAGACAAAAACAAAATCAGCATAAATAAGAATCCCGACATTGCGGGATTCTCAGTATTGAAAAGTATTGTATTTTATTAAAACAGCCTCCTTGAAGGGAATTGAACCCCTATCTTAAGAACCGGAATCTTACGTGTTATCCATTACACCACAAGGAGCAAATATGTAATCATATCTCTGTACTATGAGAAGTAAAATAAGTACAATCTAAAATAGATATTATCAGTTTACAAAGGAAAGAGAAAAGCGTCAAACAATGTAACTATTTAAAGTCAAAGTGTTTGACCAAATTTGACTTAATATGTAAAATAATGAGTAACAGTTATTACAAGGAGGAAATATAGATGAATTTAATTCCTACAGTTATTGAAACAACAAACCGCGGTGAACGTGCATATGATATATACTCACGTTTATTAAAAGACCGTATTATTATGTTAGGTTCACAAATTGATGACAACGTAGCAAATTCAATCGTATCACAGTTATTATTCTTACAAGCGCAAGACTCAGAGAAAGATATTTATTTATACATTAATTCACCAGGTGGAAGTGTAACAGCTGGTTTTGCGATTTATGATACAATTCAACACATTAAACCTGATGTTCAAACAATTTGTATCGGTATGGCTGCATCAATGGGATCATTCTTATTAGCAGCTGGTGCAAAAGGTAAACGTTTCGCGTTACCAAATGCAGAAGTAATGATTCACCAACCATTAGGTGGTGCTCAAGGACAAGCAACTGAAATCGAAATTGCTGCAAATCACATTTTAAAAACACGTGAAAAATTAAACCGCATTTTATCAGAGCGTACTGGTCAAAGTATTGAAAAAATACAAAAAGACACAGATCGTGATAACTTCTTAACTGCAGAAGAAGCTAAAGAATATGGCTTAATTGATGAAGTGATGGTACCTGAAACAAAATAATTCAAAGTAAAGAGTAGACTAAGCAGTCTGCTCTTTTTGTATGAGTAAACCAAGGTATCAATAAATTGTTTAAAATATTTTGAGTAAAAGCAAAAAATAACGGGTAAAAATATTTGTGAGAATTTAATTAGACACGTTGTTTCTGCGGTTCTACAATCTAACAAATATAAAGGATGATTTTATGAAAGGCATTGAATTACTTAACAATCCATTTTTAAACAAAGGTACAGCTTTTACTAACGAAGAAAGAAAACAGTTAGGGCTTGAAGGTTTATTACCTGCGAATGTTCGAACTTTAGAACAACAAGCAGAACAATGTTATGAACAATTCAAGGCGAAACAAACCGATTTTGAGAAACGTTTATTTTTAATGGCAATTTTTAATCGTAATCGTACATTGTTTTACAAATTGACTTCAAAGCATTTAGTTGAATTTATGCCAATTATTTATGACCCTGTTATTGCTCAATCGATTGAACAATATAATGAGAACTTCAGCAGACCCCAAGATGCAGTATTTTTATCTGTTGATAGACAAGACCAAATTGAACAAGAATTGCGCAACGTTGCAAATGGCAGAGATATTCGATTAATTGTAGTGACAGATGCGGAAGGTATATTAGGTATCGGCGATTGGGGTGTTGATGGTGTAGATATTGCGATAGGAAAATTAATAGTATATACAGCAGCAGCTGGAATAAATCCTTCACAAGTACTACCTGTATCTTTAGATGTAGGTACTAATAATGAACAATTACTAAAGGATGACCTTTATTTAGGAAATCGTCATAAACGTGTCGATGATGAGACATATTACGCATTTGTAGATAAATTTGTGAGTGCAGTGCGTAAAGAATATCCTAATGCACTATTACATTGGGAAGATTTTGGTAGAGGGCATGCCAAAAATATTTTAGATAAATATGAAGATACGTTACCAACTTTTAATGATGATATTCAAGGTACAGGTATAGTTACATTAGCTGGCGTACTAGGTGCATTAAATATTTCTAAAGTAGATTATACGAATCAGACGTTTTTAGTTTATGGTGGTGGTACAGCTGGTATGGGTATTACCAATATTTTAAAAGATGAACTAATTAAACAGGGTGTTTCAGAAGAAAAAGCAAATCAGCATTTCTTCATTATGGATAAACAGGGATTGTTGTTTGATGATATGGATGATTTAACTGAAGCGCAACAAGTATTTGCTAAAAATAGGAATGAATTTTCAAATACAGTAAACTGGAAAAATTTAAAAGAAGTAATTGAAAATATTAAGCCTACTGTTTTAATCGGTACATCAACTCAGACAGGTGCATTTACAGAAGATGCAGTAAAAGAGATGTTAAAACATACAGAACGTCCAATGATTTTCCCATTGTCTAATCCTACAAAATTAGCAGAAGCAACTGCACAAGATTTATTAAAATGGACTAACGGAAAAGCATTAATTGGAACTGGTATCCCATATAATGACATTGAATACAATGGTGTGAATTACAGTATTGGTCAAGCAAATAATGCATTGATGTATCCTGGTTTAGGTTTGGGACTTATTGCGTCAAAAGCGAAGAAAGTAAATCAACAGATTCTATCAGCTGCGAGTCATGCACTTGGTGGCATGGTCAATCCAGATGAACCAGGTGCTGCAGTCTTACCACCTGTCGAGAAAATACATCAATGTTCTCGTGCCATAGCCAAAGCGGTTGCACAAAGTGTCATTGATCAAGGATTAAACGCTGAAACTATTGATGATATTGACAAAGCAATTGAAGCTGAAATTTGGTATCCTGAATACAAATCATACATTTAATTTTATAAAGTAGTAAAAGGTCATTTGAATATTTTGTTTCAAGTGGCCTTTTCGTATTTACTTTAAAATTAATCAACCAATATTCATAAGTGACTTTAAAGTTATATCTATATGTAATATCAGCAAATAGAAAAGTCTAGAGAGATTTAACGAATTATCTCCTAGACTTTTTGCTTGAAGTGGAGTAGGAGAGAGATCAATGTCCCACTCACTTACTAATTAAATCTTCAAGTGCCATTTTTAAATTACTATATTTAAATTGGAATCCCAATGCTTGAATTTTATTAGGTAATACTTTTTGAGTATCCAATACTACTGTTGACATTTGACCAAGTATGAGACGCATTGCAAGACTTGGTGCCCAAGTTTCATGAGGCTTATGCATAGCTCTTGCTAAAGTGTAGCCAAATAAATTTTGACGCTCAGGTATAGGTGCAGTTAAATTAAACGGACCACTAGCTGACTCGTTATTTATTAAAAATAAAATAGCTTGAATTAAATCATTGATATGAATCCATGAATACCATTGTTGACCAGAACCTAATTTACCACCAATGTAATATTCGTATGGCAGTTTCATTGTTTGTAACGCACCGCCTTCATTCGATAAAATTATACCGAAACGACCGATGACAACTCGTGTACCTAATTGTTCAAATTGTTGTGCGAAACGTTCCCATTGATACACAATATCTGATAAGAAATCAAAAGGTAAAGTTTTATAAACTTCTGTGTAACTCATAAATAAATCAGGAGGATAGTAACCAGTGGCACTAGCATTAAATAAAACTTTAGGTGCTTTATTACGTGATTTAAACAATTCATATAAAGCTTGCGTAGATTGAATTCTACTTAGCATTAGCGTTTGTTTATATTCCGGTGTCCATCGTTTATTCAATGTAGCACCTGCTAAGTTGATGACCACATCGATATTTTGAGGAACTTTGTGTTCCCACCCAGATTTAGCCCAGTTGACATATGAAATTTTCTTATCATTTGAAATTTGGTCGTGTCGCGTTAATATCGTGATATGTGAATCTGATTTTTTAATTTCATTAACTAATTGAGATCCAACCATACCAGTCCCACCAGTAATTAAGTATTGTTTCATTATCATTCACCCCATGTAATTTTGTATTTAGTTACTATTTAATAATCATTATTGTTGTTCAAAGGTTATACATTATTTAGACAATAATATGTCAATAACTTTTTTTGAATTGTATTTTAATAAAAATGATATAAGTTATAATAAAGGTGTACCTTCGATAACGAATAAACATCTCTTAAAAGTATGTGTAAAACGCTGCATGATACAAACGAAGGTAAAAATTTGACTCCCTTTAGTAGTGGACCCGTACGTTTATCGTGCGGGTCGTTTTTATTTATTTCTTATTCCCATTATACATCAATTTAAAGCATTAATTTTTTAAACAAATTTAAGAATACATAGTAATATAACAATCTAAACATAAAAACTTTTAACCCAACGCTTAAACTAATGCTTTAATTTTCAATACGTAGCTATAATTTGTTGTAAAATCAAAAAGGTTAATATGTTAATTTTCAAAAAAAGGCTCAAAATATGTTTGATTTAGTTATTAAATGTTAAGATATATAAGACTACTATTTCTTTGTAAAAATGAATCCGATTTACGAGTGAGTAATAGTGAAGGCAGTTTTAAGTTGAAGAAGGCAAAAAGAGTAAATGTTTATTAATATTTGTAGAAACTAGGTAAACAAATTAGTTGTGAAAATGTTAATGGTTGCGTGATAATTTCTATATTTAAATTAGTTTGAAGTGAGGGAGAGTATGTCGAATCAAAATTACGACTACAATAAAAATGAAGATGGAAGTAAGAAGAAAATGAGTACAACAGCGAAAGTAGTTAGCATTGCGACGGTATTGCTATTACTCGGAGGATTAGTATTTGCAATTTTTGCATATGTAGATCATTCGAATAAAGCTAAAGAACGTATGTTGAACGAACAAAAGCAGGAACAAAAAGAAAAGCGTCAAAAAGAAAATGCAGAAAAAGAGAGAAAGAAAAAGCAACAAGAGGAAAAAGAGCAGAATGAGCTAGATTCACAAGCAAACCAATATCAGCAATTGCCACAGCAGAATCAATATCAATATGTGCCACCTCAGCAACAAGCACCTACAAAGCAACGTCCTGCTAAAGAAGAGAATGATGATAAAGCATCAAAGGATGAGTCGAAAGATAAGGATGACAAAGCATCTCAAGATAAATCAGATGATAATCAGAAGAAAACTGATGATAATAAACAACCAGCTCAGCCTAAACCACAGCCGCAACAACCAACACCAAAGCCAAATAATAATCAACAAAACAATCAATCAAATCAACAAGCAAAACCACAAGCACCACAACAAAATAGCCAATCAACAACAAATAAACAAAATAATGCTAATGATAAGTAGTATTTAGTCAAACAAAAATGAACCAGTATGACAGACAACACAATTAATTAGGTTGTCTCGAATATTGGTTCTTATTTTTATAATTGTTAATTAGGGGAGAGATGATACTTAAATAGTTAGTTGTTTATTTTGAAGATAGTGAAATTTATTTTGAGTGAGGTGGGACAGAAATGATATTTTCGCAAAATTTATTTCGTCGTCCCACCCCAACTTCCATTGCCTGTAGAAATTGGAAATCCAATTTCTCTATGTTGGGGCCCACCCCAACTTGCACATTATTGTAAGCTGACTTTCCGCCAGCTTCTATGTTGGGGCCCCTGACTTTAATTGAAAAATGCTTGTTACAAGTGCATTTTCGTTCGGTCAACTACTACTAATGTAACTTTTTGGATTCTAGAGCATTGATTTATGTCTTAGTTCAAATAATAAGCAAATGATTAGCGAGTCAGTATAAGGGTATACATTTGACTACAGCGAATAAAATAAAACGTTTTGTTGAATAACAAATCGAAAATGTATTGCAAGCGCTTTATCAAATTATTTAGAAAATTTAAGTTTTATGCTTGCAATTTTTGAAATAGAATAGTACTATTGCAAGTGTAAAGAGGTTAATTTTTGTCCCACGCGGGACTTAAAAAGGCAACCACTGGTTGTGACATATCCTTATTTACATTTATAAATATAAGGAGGAGGTAGTAGTGAAAGACTTATTGCAAGCACAGCAAAAGCTTATACCGGATCTCATAGATAAAATGTATAAACGTTTTTCTATTCTTACTACTATCTCAAAAAATCAGCCTGTCGGACGTCGAAGTTTAAGCGAACATATGGATATGACTGAACGTGTACTGCGTTCTGAAACAGATATGCTTAAGAAACAAGATTTGATAAAAGTTAAGCCTACCGGAATGGAAATTACAGCTGAAGGTGAGCAACTGATTTCGCAATTGAAAGGTTACTTTGATATCTATGCAGATGATAATCGTCTGTCAGAAGGTATTAAGAATAAATTTCAAATTAAGGAAGTTCATGTTGTTCCTGGTGATGCTGATAATAGTCAATCTGTTAAAACAGAATTAGGTAGACAAGCAGGTCAATTACTTGAAGGCATATTACAAGAAGACGCGATAGTTGCTGTAACTGGCGGATCCACGATGGCATGTGTTAGTGAAGCAATTCATTTATTACCATATAATGTATTCTTCGTACCAGCCAGAGGTGGACTAGGCGAAAATGTTGTCTTTCAGGCAAACACAATTGCAGCCAGTATGGCACAACAAGCTGGCGGTTATTATACGACGATGTATGTACCTGATAATGTCAGTGAAACAACATATAACACATTGTTGTTAGAGCCATCAGTCATAAACACTTTAGACAAAATTAAACAAGCAAACGTTATATTACACGGCATTGGTGATGCGCTGAAGATGGCGCATCGACGTCAATCACCTGAAAAGGTCATTGAACAACTTCAACATCATCAAGCTGTCGGAGAGGCATTTGGTTATTATTTTGATACACAAGGTCAAATTGTCCATAAGGTTAAAACAATTGGACTTCAATTAGAAGACCTTGAATCAAAAGACTTTATTTTTGCAGTTGCAGGAGGCAAATCGAAAGGTGAAGCAATTAAAGCATACTTGACGATTGCACCCAAGAATACAGTGTTAATCACTGATGAAGCCGCAGCAAAGATAATACTTGAATAAGAGATAAAAAGTTTAATACTTTTTAAATATCATTTTAAAGGAGGCCATTATAATGGCAGTAAAAGTAGCAATTAATGGTTTTGGTAGAATTGGTCGTTTAGCATTCAGAAGAATTCAAGAAGTAGAAGGTCTTGAAGTTGTAGCAGTAAACGACTTAACAGATGACGACATGTTAGCGCATTTATTAAAATATGACACTATGCAAGGTCGTTTCACAGGTGAAGTAGAGGTAGTTGATGGTGGTTTCCGCGTAAATGGTAAAGAAGTTAAATCATTCAGTGAACCAGATGCAAGCAAATTACCTTGGAAAGACTTAAATATCGATGTAGTATTAGAATGTACTGGTTTCTACACTGATAAAGATAAAGCACAAGCTCATATTGAAGCAGGCGCTAAAAAAGTATTAATCTCAGCACCAGCTACTGGTGACTTAAAAACAATCGTATTCAACACTAACCACCAAGAGTTAGACGGTTCTGAAACAGTTGTTTCAGGTGCTTCATGTACTACAAACTCATTAGCACCAGTTGCTAAAGTTTTAAACGATGACTTTGGTTTAGTTGAAGGTTTAATGACTACAATTCACGCTTACACAGGTGATCAAAATACACAAGACGCACCTCACAGAAAAGGTGACAAACGTCGTGCTCGTGCAGCGGCAGAAAACATCATCCCTAACTCAACAGGTGCTGCTAAAGCTATCGGTAAAGTTATTCCTGAAATCGATGGTAAATTAGATGGTGGTGCACAACGTGTTCCTGTAGCTACAGGTTCATTAACTGAATTAACAGTAGTATTAGAAAAACAAGACGTAACAGTTGAACAAGTTAACGAAGCTATGAAAAATGCTTCAAACGAATCATTCGGTTACACTGAAGACGAAATCGTTTCTTCAGACGTTGTAGGTATGACTTACGGTTCATTATTCGACGCTACACAAACTCGTGTAATGTCAGTTGGCGACCGTCAATTAGTTAAAGTTGCAGCTTGGTATGATAACGAAATGTCATATACTGCACAATTAGTTCGTACATTAGCATACTTAGCTGAACTTTCTAAATAATTTTAGTATAGTTTTTATTCAAATACGCTAGTGCTCAGAACTATTTAGCATTAATTAAAGCTTATGAGTAAGCGGGGAGCACAAACGCTTCTCCGCTTATTTTTATATAAAATTTCCTAATTACAAGGAGGAAACACCATGGCTAAAAAAATTGTTTCTGATTTAGATCTTAAAGGTAAAACAGTCCTAGTACGTGCTGATTTTAACGTACCTTTAAAAGACGGTGAAATTACTAATGACAACCGTATCGTTCAAGCTTTACCTACAATTCAATACATCATCGAACAAGGTGGTAAAATCGTACTATTTTCACATTTAGGTAAAGTAAAAGAAGAAAGTGATAAAGCAAAATTAACTTTACGCCCAGTTGCTGAAGACTTATCTAAGAAATTAGATAAAGAAGTTGTTTTCGTACCAGAAACACGCGGCGAAAAACTTGAAGCTGCTATTAAAGACCTTAAAGAAGGCGACGTATTATTAGTTGAAAATACACGTTATGAAGATTTAGACGGTAAAAAAGAATCTAAAAATGATCCAGAATTAGGTAAATACTGGGCATCTTTAGGTGATGTGTTTGTAAATGATGCTTTTGGTACTGCGCATCGTGAGCATGCATCTAATGTTGGTATTTCTACACATTTAGAAACTGCAGCTGGATTCTTAATGGATAAAGAAATTAAGTTTATCGGTGGCGTAGTTAACGATCCACATAAACCAGTTGTTGCTATTTTAGGTGGAGCAAAAGTATCTGACAAAATTAATGTCATCAAAAACTTAGTTAACATAGCTGATAAAATTATCATCGGCGGAGGTATGGCTTATACTTTCTTAAAAGCGCAAGGTAAAGAAATTGGTATTTCATTATTAGAAGAAGATAAAATCGACTTCGCAAAAGATTTATTAGAAAAACATGGTGATAAAATTGTATTACCAGTAGACACTAAAGTTGCTAAAGAATTTTCTAATGATGCCAAAATTACTGTAGTACCATCTGATTCAATTCCAGCAGACCAAGAAGGTATGGATATTGGACCAAACACTGTAAAATTATTTGCAGATGAATTAGAAGGTGCGCACACTGTTGTATGGAATGGACCTATGGGTGTATTCGAGTTCAGTAACTTTGCACAAGGTACAATTGGTGTATGTAAAGCAATTGCAAACCTTAAAGATGCAATTACGATTATCGGTGGCGGTGATTCAGCTGCAGCAGCAATCTCTTTAGGTTTTGAAAATGACTTCACTCATATTTCAACTGGTGGCGGTGCGTCATTAGAGTACCTAGAAGGTAAAGAATTGCCTGGTATCAAAGCAATCGATAATAAATAATAAAGTGATAGTTTAAAGTGATGTGGCATGTTTGTTTAACATTGTTACGGGAAAACAGTCACAAGATGACATCGTGTTTCATCACTTTTCAAAAATATTTACAAAACAAGGAGTGTCTTTAATGAGAACACCAATTATAGCTGGTAACTGGAAAATGAACAAAACAGTACAAGAAGCAAAAGACTTCGTCAATGCATTGCCAACATTACCAGATTCAAAAGAAGTAGAATCAGTAATTTGTGCACCAGCAATTCAATTAGATGCATTAACTACTGCAGTTAAAGAAGGAAAAGCACAAGGTTTAGAAATCGGTGCTCAAAATACGTATTTCGAAGATAATGGTGCGTTCACAGGTGAAACGTCTCCAGTTGCATTAGCAGATTTAGGCGTTAAATACGTTGTTATCGGTCATTCTGAACGTCGTGAATTATTCCACGAAACAGATAAAGAAATTAACAAAAAAGCGCACGCTATTTTCAAACATGGAATGACTCCAATTATATGTGTTGGTGAAACAGACGAAGAGCGTGAAAGTGGTAAAGCTAACGATGTTGTAGGTGAGCAAGTTAAGAAAGCTGTTGCAGGTTTATCTGAAAATCAACTAAAATCAGTTGTAATTGCTTATGAACCAATCTGGGCAATCGGAACTGGTAAATCATCAACATCTGAAGATGCGAATGAAATGTGTGCATTTGTACGTCAAACTATTGCTGACTTATCAAGCAAAGAAGTATCAGAAGCAACTCGTATTCAATATGGTGGTAGTGTTAAACCTAACAACATTAAAGAATACATGGCACAAACTGATATTGATGGGGCATTAGTAGGTGGCGCATCACTTAAAGTTGAAGATTTCGTACAATTGTTAGAAGGTGCAAAATAATCATGGCTAAGAAACCAACTGCGTTAATTATTTTAGATGGTTTTGCGAACCGCGAAAGCGAACATGGTAATGCGGTAAAATTAGCAAACAAGCCTAATTTTGATCGTTATTACAACAAATATCCAACGACTCAAATCGAAGCGAGTGGCTTAGATGTTGGACTACCTGAAGGACAAATGGGTAACTCAGAAGTTGGTCATATGAATATCGGTGCAGGACGTATCGTTTATCAAAGTTTAACTCGAATCAATAAATCAATTGAAGACGGTGATTTCTTTGAAAATGATGTTTTAAATAATGCAATTGCACACGTAAATTCACATGATTCAGCGTTACACATCTTTGGTTTATTGTCTGACGGTGGTGTGCACAGTCATTACAAACATTTATTTGCTTTGTTAGAACTTGCTAAAAAACAAGGTGTTGAAAAAGTTTACGTACACGCATTTTTAGATGGTCGTGACGTAGATCAAAAATCCGCTTTGAAATACATCGAAGAGACTGAAGCTAAATTCAATGAATTAGGCATTGGTCAATTTGCATCTGTGTCTGGTCGTTATTATGCAATGGACCGTGACAAACGTTGGGAACGTGAAGAAAAAGCTTACAATGCTATTCGTAATTTTGATGCCCCAACTTATGCAACTGCCAAAGAAGGTGTAGAAGCAAGCTATAATGAGGGCTTAACTGACGAATTCGTAGTACCATTCATCGTTGAGAATCAAAATGACGGTGTTAATGATGGAGATGCAGTGATCTTCTATAATTTCCGACCTGATAGAGCAGCACAATTATCGGAAATTTTTGCGAACAGAGCATTCGAAGGCTTTAAAGTTGAACAAGTTAAAGACTTATTCTATGCAACATTCACTAAGTATAACGACAATATCGATGCGGCTATCGTTTTCGAAAAAGTTGATTTAAATAATACAATTGGTGAAATTGCACAAAATAACAATTTAACACAATTACGTATTGCAGAAACTGAAAAATATCCTCACGTTACTTACTTTATGAGTGGTGGACGTAACGAGGAATTTAAAGGTGAACGCCGTCGTTTAATTGATTCACCTAAAGTTGCAACGTATGACTTGAAACCAGAAATGAGTGCTTATGAAGTTAAAGATGCATTATTAGAAGAGTTAAATAAAGGTGACTTGGACTTAATTATTTTAAACTTTGCTAACCCTGATATGGTTGGACATAGTGGTATGCTTGAGCCGACAATCAAAGCAATCGAAGCGGTTGATGAATGTTTGGGTGAAGTCGTTGATAAGATTTTAGACATGGACGGTTATGCAATTATTACTGCTGACCATGGTAACTCTGATCAAGTATTGACGGATGATGATCAACCAATGACTACGCATACAACGAACCCAGTACCAGTGATTGTAACAAAAGAAGGCGTTACACTTCGAGAAACTGGTCGCTTAGGTGACTTAGCACCTACATTATTAGATTTATTAAATGTAGAACAACCTGAAGACATGACAGGTGAATCTTTAATTAAACACTAATATTGTAAAAGATGTTAAGTAAACGCTTAATGACACTTATTTTTTGAAAATAATAGTAATATCATTTTGTTAAATGAAAGAATAAAGCTATAATAATTATAGAATAACTATTTAAAGGAGATTATAAACATGCCAATTATTACAGATGTTTACGCTCGCGAAGTCTTAGACTCTCGTGGTAACCCAACTGTTGAAGTAGAAGTATTAACTGAAAGTGGCGCATTTGGTCGTGCATTAGTACCATCAGGTGCTTCAACTGGTGAACACGAAGCTGTTGAATTACGTGATGGAGACAAATCACGTTATTTAGGTAAAGGTGTTACTAAAGCAGTTGAAAACGTTAATGAAATCATCGCACCAGAAATTATTGAAGGTGAATTTTCAGTATTAGATCAAGTATCTATTGATAAAATGATGATCGCATTAGACGGTACTCCAAACAAAGGTAAATTAGGTGCAAATGCTATTTTAGGTGTATCTATCGCAGTAGCACGTGCAGCAGCTGACTTATTAGGTCAACCACTTTACAAATATTTAGGTGGATTTAATGGTAAGCAGTTACCAGTACCAATGATGAACATCGTTAATGGTGGTTCTCACTCAGATGCTCCAATTGCATTCCAAGAATTCATGATTTTACCTGTAGGTGCTACAACGTTCAAAGAATCATTACGTTGGGGTACTGAAATTTTCCACAACTTAAAATCAATTTTAAGCAAACGTGGTTTAGAAACTGCAGTAGGTGACGAAGGTGGTTTCGCTCCTAAATTTGAAGGTACTGAAGATGCTGTTGAAACAATTATCCAAGCAATCGAAGCAGCTGGTTACAAACCAGGTGAAGAAGTATTCTTAGGATTTGACTGTGCATCATCAGAATTCTATGAAAATGGTGTATATGACTACAGTAAGTTCGAAGGCGAACACGGTGCAAAACGTACAGCTGCAGAACAAGTTGACTACTTAGAACAATTAGTAGACAAATATCCTATCATTACAATTGAAGACGGTATGGACGAAAACGACTGGGATGGTTGGAAACAACTTACAGAACGTATCGGTGACCGTGTACAATTAGTGGGTGACGATTTATTCGTAACAAACACTGAAATTTTAGCAAAAGGTATTGAAAACGGAATTGGTAACTCAATCTTAATTAAAGTTAACCAAATCGGTACATTAACTGAAACATTTGATGCAATCGAAATGGCTCAAAAAGCTGGTTACACAGCAGTAGTTTCTCACCGTTCAGGTGAAACAGAAGATACAACAATTGCTGATATCGCTGTTGCTACAAACGCTGGTCAAATTAAAACTGGTTCATTATCACGTACTGACCGTATTGCTAAATACAATCAATTATTACGTATCGAAGATGAATTATTTGAAACTGCTAAATATGACGGTATCAAATCATTCTACAACTTAGATAAATAATCATTTTAAACATTAAGTACTGCCATAATTTTAGTTGAGGATTATTATGTCGGTATAAATTGAATAAAGTTTTTGAGTTCACGCTTAAAAAGTTCACGCTTGTATTTATAACCTGCCACAGAGTTGAGACTGTGGTAGGTTTTTTATTTTGGATGGCTTCAAATCATGATTTATAAGGGGCTTGATAAATCATGAGGTAACTAATAACACATATTTAACTTGTATTCTTAAACTGGTATAATAAATTTATGTTGAAATGAATATTGTATGACAGGGTATTCACTTTTATTAAGAGGTAAAATTAAATAAAGGTTTTATAGAACGTATTTAAATATATGAGGAGTAAACAAATGGCTGATAGAACGAATAAAGAAATTAAAACAGGACGCTTTATTGCAACTGCATCAATCGTATTCTCAATATTATTGATTATTCATTACTTTGTTTCGTTGGATAATGCGACTGCCAAAGCATTACTTAATTTAACGAATCAAAACACTTCAGATAAAGCGATTGATTACATTTTAAACAGCTTTAGATTCACTGGTATTATGTATATTTTGGCTTATCTAGCAGGCTTCATCACTTTTTGGAATCGACATACTTATGTGTGGTGGTTTATGTTTGCAGTTTATGTATCAAATAGTTTGTTTACGTTGATTAATTTATCAATCACAATTCAAGCAATAAAAGCTGCACACGGTGCGTACTTAACATTGCCAATTTTAATTGTTATTATAGGTTCGGTTGCATTAGCGATTTATATGCTTGTTGTTTCAATTAAGCGTAAAAGTACATTTAATCGCTAGAAAATTGATTTTAACAATAAAAATATGATATACTACTTGTCGTATATAAGGAACGGAGGACAATTTATGCATACATTTTTAATCGTATTATTAATCATTGATTGTATTGCATTAATAACTGTTGTACTACTCCAAGAAGGTAAAAGCAGTGGACTTTCAGGTGCCATCAGTGGTGGTGCTGAGCAGTTATTCGGTAAACAAAAACAACGTGGCGTCGATTTATTCTTAAATAGATTAACAATTATTTTATCAATATTATTTTTTGTACTTATGATTTGCATAAGTTATCTTGGTATGTAAGGTCCGGCGATGTAAATGTCGGGCTTTTTTATTTATAATTAAGAATGTAATAGTTTAACAATAAGCTATGTAAAATATATAGCCTAGTTAAGTATGCAAAGGGAGCGTTAGATTTATGCAGATAAAATTACCAAAACCTTTCTTTTTTGAAGAAGGCAAACGTGCCGTGTTATTATTACATGGATTTACAGGCAATTCGTCTGATGTACGTCAATTAGGTCGATTTTTACAAAAAAAGGGATATACTTCGTATGCACCGCAATATGAAGGTCATGCAGCACCACCAGAAGAGATACTTCAATCAAGTCCTTTTGTTTGGTTTAAAGATGCTTTAGATGGCTATGACTACCTTGTTGAACAAGGTTATGATGAAATCGTTGTTGCTGGCTTGTCATTAGGTGGCGATTTTGCATTAAAATTAAGCTTAAATAGAGATGTAAAGGGTATTGTAACGATGTGTGCACCTATGGGTGGCAAAACTGAAGGTGCCATTTATGAAGGCTTTTTAGAATATGCACGCAATTTTAAAAAGTATGAAGGTAAAGATCAAGAAACGATTGACAACGAAATGCATCATTTTAAACCAACTGAAACTTTAAAAGAATTAAGTGAAGCATTAGATACGATTAAAGATCAAGTTGATGAGGTGTTTGACCCAATTTTAGTGATTCAAGCAGAAAACGACAATATGATTGATCCACAATCCGCAAATTATATATATGAACATGTAGACTCTGACGATAAAAATATCAAGTGGTACAGTGAATCTGGACATGTTATTACGATTGATAAAGAAAAAGAACAAGTATTTGAAGATATTTATCAATTTTTAGAGTCATTAGATTGGTCAGAATAAAAAGAGATTTTAACATTAGAAAGGAGGGGCATAATGAATTTAAAGCAATCAATAGAAGAGATTATTAATCAACCTGAATATGAACCTATGTCAGTGTCAGATTTTCAAGATGCATTAGGTTTAAGTAGTGCCGACTCATTTAGAGATTTAATTAAGGTGCTCGTAGAATTAGAACAATCAGGATTAATTGAACGTACAAAAACAGACAGATATCAAAAAAAGCATAGTTCAAAAGGTCATTCAAAATTGATAAAGGGAACGTTAAGTCAAAATAAAAAAGGCTTTGCATTCTTAAGACCTGAAGATGAGGATATGGAAGATATATTTATTCCCCCAACAAAAATTAATCGTGCCTTAGATGGAGATACTGTAATTGTAGAAATACATCAATCTAAAGGTGAACATAAAGGTAAAATTGAAGGGGAAGTTAAGTCGATTGAGAAGCATTCAGTAACTCAAGTTGTTGGTACGTATAGTGAAGCTAGACATTTCGGATTTGTTATTCCAGATGATAAACGTATTATGCAAGATATTTTCATTCCTAAAGGACAAAGTTTAGGTGCAGTAGATGGGCATAAGGTACTTGTTCAAATTACTAAATATGCTGATGGTTCAGATAATCCAGAAGGACATATTTCTGCTATTTTAGGACATAAAAATGATCCTGGCGTAGATATTTTATCTATTATCTATCAACATGGCATAGAAATTGAATTTCCTGATGAAGTGTTACAAGAAGCTGAAGCAGTACCTGATCATATTGAGAATACTGAAATTAAAGGCCGTCATGATTTACGTGATGAATTGACAATCACAATTGATGGTGCTGATGCTAAAGACTTAGATGACGCAATTAGTGTTAAAAAGTTAGCGAACGGTAATACGCAATTAACTGTAAGTATTGCTGATGTCAGTTATTATGTAACTGAAGATTCAGCTTTAGATAAAGAAGCTTATGATAGAGCGACAAGTGTATATCTTGTTGACCGTGTGATCCCGATGATTCCACATCGATTAAGCAATGGTATTTGTTCATTAAATCCTCACGTTGATCGTTTAACGTTAAGCTGTCGCATGGAAATTGATGCTAGTGGTCGCGTTGTTAAACATGAAATTTTTGATAGTGTTATACATTCTGATTATCGAATGACGTATGATGCGGTAAATCAGATTATTACTGAAAAGGATCCTGCGATTCGAGAGCAGTATAATGAAATTACGCCTATGCTAGATTTAGCACAAGATTTATCTAATCGTTTGATTCAAATGAGAAAACGACGTGGTGAAATCGATTTTGATATTAGTGAAGCAAAAGTATTAGTTAACGAAGATGGTATACCTACAGATGTTCAATTAAGACAACGTGGCGAGGGTGAACGTCTAATTGAATCATTTATGTTAATTGCAAATGAAACAGTTGCTGAACATTTTAGTAAGTTAGATGTACCTTTTATTTACCGAGTGCATGAGCAACCTAAATCAGATCGCTTAAGACAATTCTTTGATTTTATTACAAACTTTGGCATCATGATTAAGGGTACTGGCGAAGATATTCATCCAACAACACTTCAAAAGGTTCAAGAAGAAGTAGAAGGTCGACCTGAACAAATGGTCATTTCAACAATGATGTTACGTTCAATGCAACAAGCGCATTATGATGATGTGAACTTGGGACATTTTGGCTTATCAGCTGAATATTATACGCATTTTACATCACCAATTAGACGTTATCCTGATTTAACAGTTCATCGTTTAATCCGTAAGTATTTAATTGAGAAATCAATGGATAACAAAGAAGTGAAGCGTTGGGAAGACAAATTGCCTGAGTTAGCTGAACATACTTCTAAACGTGAACGTCGTGCTATTGAGGCAGAACGTGATACTGATGAATTGAAAAAAGCAGAATATATGATTCAACATATTGGTGATGAATTTGAAGGTATTGTCAGCTCAGTAGCTAACTTCGGTATGTTCATTGAATTGCCAAATACGATAGAAGGTATGGTTCATATTGCGAATATGACTGATGATTATTACCGTTTTGAAGAGCGTCAAATGGCATTAATTGGTGAGCGTCAAGCTAAAGTATTTAGAATTGGTGACACAATTAAGGTTAAAGTGACGCATGTTGATGTAGATGAACGATTAATTGATTTTCAAATTGTAGGTATGCCTTTACCGAAAAATGATCGATCACAGCGCCCAGCGCGAGGTAAGACAATTCAAGCTAAAACGCGTGGTAAATCATTAGATAAATCGAAATCTGATGATAAAGGTCATAAGAAAAAAGGTAAGCAACGTAAAGGTAAAAATGAACGTAAAAATGACAAATCAGGAAACAGTAAACATAAGCCATTTTATAAAGATAAAAGTGTGAAAAAGAAAGCACGTCGTAAGAAAAAATAAGCAGCAATGAGGTGAGTATGAATGGCTAAGAAGAAATCACCAGGTACATTAGCGGAAAATCGTAAAGCTAGACATGATTATAATATTGAAGACACGATTGAAGCGGGAATTGTATTGCAAGGCACAGAAATAAAATCAATTCGCCGAGGTAGTGCTAACCTTAAAGATAGTTATGCGCAAGTTAAAAACGGTGAAATGTATTTGAATAATATGCATATAGCACCATACGAAGAAGGGAATCGTTTTAATCACGATCCTCTTCGTTCTCGAAAATTATTATTGCACAAGCGTGAAATCATTAAATTGGGTGATCAAACACGTGAGATTGGTTATTCGATTGTGCCGTTAAAGCTTTATTTGAAGCATGGACATTGTAAAGTATTACTTGGTGTTGCACGAGGTAAGAAAAAATATGATAAACGTCAAGCTTTGAAAGAAAAAGCAGTCAAACGAGATGTTGCGCGCGATATGAAAGCCCGTTATTAAGCGATTTAGTTGCTTAATCGGGCTATATTTGATATAGTTATATGTGCTTTTGTAAATTACAAAAGTATGATTTGTTTGATTTATTATTTCGGGGACGTTCATGGATTCGACAGGGGTCCCCCGAGCTCATTAAGCGTGTCGGAGGGTTGTCTTCGTCATCAACACACACAGTTTATAATAACTGGCAAATCAAACAATAATTTCGCAGTAGCTGCCTAATCGCACTCTGCATCGCCTAACAGCATTTCCTATGTGCTGTTAACGCGATTCAACCTTAATAGGATATGCTAAACACTGCCGTTTGAAGTCTGTTTAGAAGAAACTTAATCAATCTAGCATCATGTTGGTTGTTTATCACTTTTCATGATGCGAAACCTTTCGATAAACTACACACGTAGAAAGATGTGTATCAGGACCTCTGGACGCGGGTTCAAATCCCGCCGTCTCCATAAAAATATGCTTGGAAACCTTGATTTAATGGGGTTTTAATCTAGCAAGTGTCAAATATGTGTCAAGAAAATAATTTTCTGACACGTTGACCTTGCTCTTTTTTATGTTTTTTATCTTTTCTTGTGAGGAAGGTTAAATTAGCTGTGTACTTTGATATGATAGTATCTGCTTAGGTTCAAATTTTCATGAATGAAAAATTAATAGTTGTGTACATATAAGATTTTGCGTTAAGGGTTGAAAGAATATGTGTCAAATAAGTGTCAAAAAAGTTGAGCTTTGAGTTTTAATATTGTTCATAAAAAAAATTCTTTATATAAGATAATTCTTCATTCAAAACAACAAAAAAGAGTAGGCGAGCTACTCTTTTTTATTATATTTAACAATTAAATTAGTATGTCATTATGAGTGTAAGTAAGCTAATCTATAATGACAATAATAACAGTAAAGATTATAACGTTGAATGCGAGCATTCATAAATTTATACTTCATCTAAACCACTGTGGTCGTCATCTTTATGCTTTTCTTTTTCTTTCTCTCGTTCTTGTTCTTTTTTGTACTCTTCTTCAAATTCTTTTTCTTTCTTTTCTACTTCTTCTCTTGTTTCCGCTCTATGAGAAAAATCTTCGGTTTTAAGTTTACTAAATTTGAATGATTTAGAATCAACTGTTTTATCTTCTGAGTATTTATGGACATTTAAATTAATATTTCCATCACCTCTTAATTCATAGATAAACATGGCTTGTGCAGTTTTGTCTTTTTTAATTTGATCTTGGTTATGTTCTGTCCAATCTTTATATTTTTTATCACTTAAAAGATAACCATCTCTTAATTTATTTACTGTATTTTTATCATCTTGAGTGATATTAATATAGTCATGAGAAATAGAAGATGGATTTAAATCTTTATCGTCTTTTTTAGCAGTAATTTCCATTTTAAAAGCGATATATTTCTTTTTCTCATCTTTTTCATTGATGATAAACGGTTCTTTTATTTTAGCTTCAAATTTGTCACTAACAATAGTATCGCCTTTAATTTTTATATCCATATTTTTTTTGCTTTTAAATTCTTTAAGTTCTTCATTTAATTCTTCATTGTCATTTTCTTTCTTTTTGTGACTAGTGCTCTCTTTTTTTGCACTATCTTGATGATGTCCACAAGCACCTAAGATAAGTGTACTTGCTAATAATATCCCCATTACTTTTTTCATTTAACATGTCTCCTTTATTTCGCAAAAATTTATTTTAAAAACTCTAAACGACTTATCGTTTTGAGTAATTAAACAAAGTTGATATTTTGTGAGATTCTAAGATGATATTAAATAATTCTTGTAATAATAATTCTATGTATTGTTGCAATAAATTAATGAAACTATAATTACTAATATTATATTACTTTTATTGATAGAAATATATTACTTTTTTAAAAAACTTGTAATATATCGAAAGATTTAAATGTAAAATTTTGATTTGTTAAGAAATTGCGTTTATAAAAATAAAAAAATCAACTTATTTGTATGAGATGAATATGTATTGAAGAAGACGTGTTATTAATTTGGAAAATACTGGTCAAAGATGGAAGCTCTCAAAAGCGTTATTGTATTCTTTAGTCAATGCAAATAGATTGCCGTAATAATAATCGTACTTGATGGTTAAAAAATTACTTAAGGCTTTAAAGCAAAACTTTTTATATGAGTAGTCGAATATAACGTTTAAAATGATTGTTTTTGGATATAAACGATTAAGTAAAATGCTTTTTCAGTTTGTAATTAATCATATAAATTTCTTATGGGAAGGTTGATATCTTAATGATTAATATTATTTCAGCTATAGGATCTATTGGGACATTTATTATGGCTTTATTTTATTTTGTATCAGTTTCAGTTCAACTTTATCAAATGAAAATTAGCTTTCTGCCAGCTTTAGGTTTTAACCAAATTTTATTAGAAAGGGAGGGTGATCAACTTAATATAATGAATTCGGCAACAGAAGAGCATCATCATAAAGATTATATTAAACTATATAATTTAGGTGGCGGTGCTGCTAAAAAAATTGCAATAGAGGTTTTATTGGGTAATGATAAAGTCATTCAGAAAAAATACGTGAATATTTTACCTAGTAAAGAAGGGTACATGTTACCAATTAATAAAAATGTGTACGAAGAATTAGAAAGAACGATTGAGAACAATGGTTATGAAGCTGATTTGAATGTACGTATGACTTATTATCATAATGTAAGTCGCAAACAACAGGAAGTTATATTAAAAGGTCAAATCGACCGTTTTAATACTTATAATAATAAAGAAATTTATGATTTGCAGTTTATCTAAAAATTGATTTAAGAGGGTAGTTGTTTATTGCGAAAAATATCATTCAATTTTAATGAAATAATGGCGTCATTACTATAAAATATTACTTTATGTTGTAAAGCATTTTTCTATAAGATAGAACTAAAAGGAGGGGCAAAGATGCAAATTAGACAAATACATCAACATGACTTTGCTCAAGTTGACCAGTTAATTAGAACGGCATTTGAAAATAGTGAACATGGTTATGGTAATGAATCAGAGCTAGTAGACCAAATTCGTCTAAGTGATACGTATGACAATAACTTAGAAATAGTAGCTGTTCTTCAAAACGAAGTTGTAGGGCACGGTTTACTAAGTGAAGTTTATCTTGATAACGGAGCACAACGGGAAATTGGATTAGTGTTAGCACCTGTATCTGTTGATATTCATCATCAAAATAAAGGTATAGGGAAGCGATTGATTCAAGCATTAGAACGAGAAGCAATATTAAAAGGATATAATTTTATCAGTGTATTAGGATGGCCGACGTATTATGCCAATCTAGGATATCAACGCGCAAGTATGTACGACATTTATCCACCATATGATGGTATACCAGACGAAGCGTTTTTAATTAAAGAATTAAAAGTGAACAGTTTAGCGGGAAAAACAGGTACCATAAATTACACATCTGCTTTTGAAAAAATATGATTTCAAGATAGGATTACATTAGGCAGAGTTCATATTAATAATACAAATTGTTCGCAATGAAATCGCACGTTGTCGTTTGCAATTTATAAAATAGCAATAAATAAAATGTTTGTTAGGAAAGTATTATTGTGGATAATAAAAAATCGATACAAATTAATTGCTATAATGCAATTTTAGTGTATAATTGCATTAATGGAGATTAAATATATCTTTAAAGGGTATACAGTTAATATAAAATGACTTTTTAAAAAGAGGGAATAAAATGAATATGAAGAAAAAAGAAAAACACGCAATTCGGAAAAAATCGATTGGCGTGGCTTCAGTGCTTGTAGGTACGTTAATCGGTTTTGGACTACTCAGCAGTAAAGAAGCAGATGCAAGTGAAAATAGTGTTACGCAATCCGATAGCGCAAGTAACGAAAGCAAAAGTAATGATTCAAGTAGCGTTAGTGCTGCACCTAAAACAGTCGACACAAACGTGAGTGATACTAAAACAACGTCAAACACTAATAGTGGCGAAACAAGTGTGGCGCAAAATCCGGCACAACAGGAAACGACACAATCAGCATCAACAAATGCAACTACGGAAGAAACTCCGGCAACTGGTGAAGCTACTACTACGGCAACGAATCAAGCTAATACACCGGCAACAACTCAATCAAGCAATACAAATGCGGAGGAATTAGTGAATCAAACAAATAATGAAACGACTTCTAATGATACTAATACAGTATCATCTGTAAATTCACCTCAAAATTCTACAAATGCGGAAAATGTTTCAACAACGCAAGATACTTCAACTGAAGCAACACCTTCAAACAATGAATCAGCTCCACAGAGTACAGATGCAAGTAATAAAGATGTAGTTAATCAAGCGGTTAATACAAGTGCGCCTAGAATGAGAGCATTTAGTTTAGCGGCAGTAGCTGCAGATGCACCGGCTGCTGGCACAGATATTACGAATCAGTTGACAGATGTGAAAGTTACTATTGACTCTGGTACGACTGTGTATCCGCACCAAGCAGGTTATGTCAAACTGAATTATGGTTTTTCAGTCCCTAATTCTGCTGTTAAAGGTGACACATTCAAAATAACTGTACCTAAAGAATTAAACTTAAATGGTGTAACTTCAACTGCTAAGGTGCCACCAATTATGGCCGGAGATCAAGTATTGGCAAATGGTGTAATCGATAGTGATGGTAATGTTATTTATACATTTACAGACTATGTTGATAATAAAGAAAATGTAACAGCTAATATTACTATGCCAGCTTATATTGACCCTGAAAATGTTACAAAGACAGGTAATGTGACATTGACAACTGGCATAGGAACCAATACTGCTAGTAAGACAGTATTAATCGACTATGAGAAATATGGACAATTCCATAATTTATCAATTAAAGGTACGATTGATCAAATCGATAAAACAAATAATACGTATCGCCAAACAATTTATGTCAATCCAAGCGGAGATAACGTTGTGTTACCTGCCTTAACAGGTAATTTAATTCCTAATACAAAGAGTAATGCGTTAATAGATGCAAAAAACACTGATATTAAAGTTTATAGAGTCGATAATGCTAATGATTTATCTGAAAGTTATTATGTGAATCCTAGCGATTTTGAAGATGTAACTAATCAAGTTAGAATTTCATTTCCAAATGCTAATCAATACAAAGTAGAATTTCCTACGGACGATGACCAAATTACAACACCGTATATTGTAGTTGTTAATGGCCATATTGATCCTGCTAGTACAGGTGATTTAGCACTACGTTCGACATTTTATGGTTATGATTCTAATTTTATATGGAGATCTATGTCATGGGACAACGAAGTAGCATTTAATAACGGATCAGGCTCTGGTGACGGTATCGATAAACCAGTTGTTCCTGAACAACCTGATGAGCCTGGTGAAATTGAACCAATTCCAGAGGATTCAGATTCTGACCCAGGTTCAGATTCTGGCAGCGATTCTAATTCAGATAGCGGTTCAGATTCGGGTAGTGATTCTACATCAGATAGTGGTTCAGATTCAGCAAGCGATTCAGATTCAGCAAGTGATTCAGATTCAGCAAGTGATTCAGACTCAGCAAGTGATTCAGATTCAGCGAGCGATTCAGATTCAGCGAGTGATTCAGATTCAGACAGCGATTCAGACTCAGACAGTGACTCAGATTCCGATAGTGACTCAGACTCAGATAGCGACTCAGATTCCGATAGTGATTCAGACTCAGATAGTGACT
>OFLL01000007.1_pt1 | contig 293512 bp, 271 predicted proteins | sample 1540861 | NCBI WGS metagenome assembly OFLL01 (sample SAMEA4413039, study PRJEB24355) | metagenome | biome: human; feature: gut; material: faeces | place: United Kingdom | collected 2010 | reverse complement strand
TGGAGAAAGGGTAATTCTGATAGTGAAGGATCCGACATTACTAAGTGAGCGTTGTATCTAATCCTGGGGGCAGGTCAAAGATTATGAATGTCGACTTTTCTTTGGACTGTTATCAGAAATGACATGCAGCATTCAATTGCTGGCTCAATTCTAGTGCGAGGATGGTAACAGTAGACATTTATCTCCTTTCGAAAAAATAAAAATAAAGCCTCCTCTATGTCCTCAACATTTCTTCCCAGACAGCTTAAATCAGTAATTACAATGGTGTCACCACGGTTCATTTTTGTATTAATGAGCTCCTTTAAAAGCCGTTGTTCTGAAAATGGTCGTTTAATGTCAACAATTTCAATAACAATATTCTCTGAGTCTACATGGAAAAAATCGCATATTTCTCGAAAAACAGTATGCTCTCTAACTCCTTTTGCTCCAGCAGAGTCAACACAAGCGAAGTAAGCAAAAAATTTCATTGATTAGAATCCGGTATCATTAATTATTTTTTGACACGTCAGACGCCTCTGGCTTTGAGGGCGCAAAAAAGCATTTGATGACAATTGGCATCCTCACAGTGTTATCAGTCTAAGACCAAAAAATGTTTGATCTTGATGTTTCTGCCAATTGTCCTTTTCTTCTTGAATTGATACTTGTAAAAAGTGTCAATAATGTATTTTTGAACCTCTATTTAATTGGTTTGCAAGTTGATTTTTTAAGGTCTAATCGTCTCAATCGAATGATGCCTCCGCAATCTCGTATCGAAATTTAAATGAATTATTCTGTTTTTATGGCTGAGTTAATGGCCTTTACTTGCAATTCATTAAGACTCAATAACCCACTTGACTACGGAGTAAAAGCCACTCGTCTAACTCAGCTTCCAGCCAGCCGATAGATTGCTTACCCAGTCGACGCTGTTTGGGAAAAGATGCATCGTAGCGCGAAGATTTTGGATTGAGCCAATCATAGATGGTGGAGCGGCTTATGCCCATTTTGCTGACGACGTCGGTTAAACGAAGGATTCTGACGTTGGATGTGTTCATGTTAAGTTACCTTGCATTAGTTCAGTTTGGTTGTGTAAGAGTATGATCAAAGGATTTTGCAAAAAATCCGGGTAGCAAAAAGACATTTTTTACAAGACTTAACTTGTTGATATATGGTGGATTAATGTTTTCTGTATCTGAAATTTGTGAAGAAATTAGCCAGAAAAGTAAGGAAGTCTCTGAGGAGATGTCACACTGCAAGTGGGAGAGATATGCTGAAATACTTGATGAAAGCTACTCGGTAATGCAAGAAGAACTAGCCAGAATGAGAGAACAGTACTGGAAATCTGCAAAAGTGGGTACGCGTGTAAGGTTGTACTCAGAACCTCATCTTCGGGATTATCAAAGTCACACTGTTAATGGGATGTTACAGCTCAAAGAGGAGTACACAGAATTATATGATCCTGTACAGGAGTGCTGGCGAGACTTACAGAGTCGTATTTATCGGGAGACTTTTTTTCCATTAATTATCGAGCCCATCAGAATTGATGACATATTTTTTGCGCATCTTTTTAATGCTTCAATGTTGTATCAGTGGGGGCAGTCGGTAGCATCGGAAAATGAATGCATCGCGCTAAGGGCATTAAATACCTCTTTTAGTCTATTTGATAAGTGTATCGGAATGGTTTGGTTCAAGGTTTACATTGATAAACAATCAGAACTATCAGGCGTTAGAGTTAAGGCTGGAAAGAAGGGGGGTGAGAAGAAAACAGAGGTATACATTGTTATTCAGAGGAAATTAGTAGACCTTATAAATGAACTTGCACCACAAGGTGGTTGGAAAAGTAAAGCTGCGGCAGTGAATGACCTTATTGACCCCTTATGGGAATATGTTGAAGAATCAGATTTTGTGATTAACAATCAAAGTAAAAAATACCGATTAGCAAATGCAAGCCAAGATGCATTAGCGGATACTATTCTAAAAAATTGGTCACGAAACGTTGAGAGTGTCAGACTAGCATTCGATTCTCATGTACACAGAAAAAAATAATCACCTCGTAGCTGAAACTCTGCTTTGTAATTTAGATAAAGTGTATTAGCTCAAACTTGACTGGCACTGTTGCTGCACAGGGCTTAACCTAAACTGACAATCCGCTCAGTGCCAATAGCGGAACACGCTAATGCTGGTGTACAGGTGCTGACTCATTTCCTCCTCCACTTTCATCCCGTTATACTGTGAAAAAAAGGAGGTAGGTGTGAAACTGAAAATGCAGGATTTGAGGCTGTTTAATCTCGTGTTTGAGAGCGATCCTGGCTGGATACTTGATTTCTCTAACCGCACCTTGTCTGCTTTTTTTGATGAAGAACTGAACATTGATATTGATGATAAACGTTATCAGGAAGAGGGGACATCAAAAGCCAAACGAGTTAGATGCTTGCTGAAACAGACTGATCGTGAGACCGCTCTGCGGGTTCTTGGCGCTCTCTGGCAGTATAAAACAGAATCCATGCCTGAACAGGCTGAACAAAGCCGTAATGACTATCTTGCACTGATTTCCCGCTTAGAAAACGCTGACACCAATGAAGCCAAAGGCGTAAAGCCTGTCCAGGCATGGCATGGTGTTGACTGGCCTTCACTTATCGCTGAAATGAACGAGATGAAATCTCTGCCGCCACAACTACGTGGTTTTCGGTTTGAAACTTGGCTTGCTGAACTGTTCAGTATCTTTAAGCTTGCTCCCCGTTCGTCTTTCCGAAATACAGGCGAACAGATTGACGGAAGTTTCCGACTGAATGATGAATTTTACCTGATGGAGGCAAAATGGCATTAGAAAAGAACGTCGGCTGCCGATCTCCATGTATTTGAAGGAAAGCTCAGTACCAAGGCAACCTGGACACGCGGCGTTTTTATCAGTTGGATGGGATTTACGCCTGAAGGTCTGACGGCTTTTGGTAAAGGGAAGCGGGTTATCTGTGTCAGTGGTTATGATCTTTACCACTCACTGAGTCATGGGATCCCTTTGCCCGACCTTCTGGACGCTAAAACCCGGCACGCCGCTGAAACGGGAGAGCCCTATGCTGAGTTCGACCGACTATATGCACTGAAGAACAAACAGTTCGGCACGCTGAAATAACGGGTTGGAAAGAGGTGACTTGCTCCCCGTTTCACACAGAATGCTGTTAGTAATGTCCGCATATCGCTCAATGAAAACCTGGCAGCGCTATAGGCGGTCCGCTCCGTATTTTGTTTCGCGAGTTATATTTTTCGCGGTTGCGTATTGAAAAAAGATGAACAGTACCTATTTCAGTATTTCCCGTGCTAATGGTTTTTCCTTTTCAGGAGTACCCTTACGTGAATGCGAAAAAAAAGGCGGATGATTCGAGTGGGCGTTTTAACACTAGCCCTGAAGTGAAAATTCTGGTCTGGATCCGTGCAGCGGGTCATTGTGAACTCTGCGGAACCGATCTGACCCATGATTTTCGTATCGGTACGCCGATGAAATGGGGAGAAGTGGCCCATATTCTTCCTGCCAGCCCGAAAGGCCCCAGGGGAAACGCCACACACAGCGAAGAAGAGGCCCTGGCACTGACGAATGACAGCGAGAATCTTATGCTACTGTGTCCGGGATGCCATGACCGGGTTGATCGTGACGGCGATAATTATCCTGAAGACGATCTTAGCGGACTTCACTCTGCCTGCCTGACCAGAATTCGCTTAGCGGCTTCCACGCCCGGGGAGGAACGCGCCATACCGGTTATCGTTCAAAGCCAGCATCATCAGACTCTGGTTGCAATTCCGGCGCAGGCCCTTCTTACCGCCATGTCTGCAGAAGGGCTTACGGCACAGTGCCATCCGGTTACGGTTGTGTTCCCTGAGCCCAGTTCACGGGGAAGGGATGTGGGTTACTGGCAGGCGATTAAGGATTTAATCACTGAAAAACTCGAGGCCGGGCTTGCCCGCCGCGGGGGGCAATTTGGCGATAAGCCGGCTCTGGCCATGGTTGGGCTTGCGGATATTCCGGCGTTGTTTTTCCTCGGCCAGACCATTGGCGACCGCTATAAACGCTTTCAGTATTCATTTAACAGGGAACATATATTGCGCTGGCCGGATACAGATGCCCTGCCGCCGGCGTTTATCTCTTCTGAACTTCCGCAAGGTGAGGGGCCAGTTGCTCTGGTGCTGTCTCTTTCCGCAGCGGTACCGCAAGGCGATGTTACCGCCGCACTGCCGGGTGCCCGAATTGTAGAATTCACTGTACCTGAACCCAGCTACGCCATGGTGACAAACCGCAGGGTCATCCATGCGTTCAGAGATGAGCTACAGAAGCTGCTCAGTCAGTTAGAAGCCACCACGACCCAGGCCATTCATGTTTTTGCCGCGGTGCCTGCTGCGCTGGCCATTGAATTTGGGGCTTTGCTGACGACTCAGCATCAGCATCCCTACATCATCTTTGACCGTGACAAAAATAACGCAAACCAGTTTCGCCCCATGCTTAGCATCGGATGTACAGAGGAGCAACGTCCATGAGTAACGAACAGACTAAACACCGCAGCTGGGAGTATTTTCTTCTCCGTGCAGCCCGAAAAATTTCGTTATCAGCAGCTCAGTACAGTGTTATTGATGCTCGCTACTCTCAGCTGGAAAAAATTCTTTCTGCTGCCGATGATCCCCTGCTGGCGGATGCCCATATTTTTCCCCAGGGTTCTATGCGTCTTCAGACAACGATTAACCCGGTGCCTGGGGCGCCAGCAGATCTCGGGACAATTGATGCCGATGCGATTGTCTGGTTGCCCCATGCCAGAGGGATCGATGCCCGGACTGTATTAGAGGTCATTGAACGTCGTTTCCAGGAGGGCAGTAGGGTTCAGGAGGATATTCAACAACTTCGTCGCGGTGTCAGGATTGTTTACGCCGATGAAAATCCGGGTTTCCACATTGATGTCACACCTGCACGTCCCTGCCATCATAATGAGCAAAGCGACGGACTGGGCATGCTCGAAGTACCCGACAGGGAGCACGGCTGGAAGGCAAGCAGTCCCATTCCTTATGCAGACTGGCTGCATGATGCGTCAAAGCAGGACATTATGCTTGAACATGTTGTTGAGTTTAATAAAAGTCATGCAGTAATGGACTCTGCGACCCAGGCCCCGCTGCCTGAATATAAAGAATATCAAAAAGATGATCCGTTACGTGCGAGCATTAAACTGATGAAAAGGCACAGGGATGAATGGGCGATCAGGACGAAAAATGAAAGATACCGGCCTATTTCGGCAGTTATCACCACGCTTGCGACTCACGCTTATCTGGATGTTGTCGCGCAGTCAGAATATACCGCCTTCACCCCGCTTCAGGCTATCCTGGCAATCGTGAACAGGATGCCTGACCATATTCATCGTTACAGTAATGAGTATTACGTCTGCAATCCTGAAGATAACGGCGAGAATTTTGCGGAAAAATGGAATCGTCCGGATGAAGGTTATAAATACGTTGATGCCTTTAATAAATGGCATGCGAGTGCCCGTTCGGCGCTGACGCTGGGGCTCGACAGCCACGCGTCGACAGAAACCTTTGCGAAGGCGGTCCAGGAGCAGTTCGGTATTGGTCCGACATTCGTTCGCGAAGTTAACGAGAGCATTCCGGCAAACTGGACGATGCCCGGGCGGCAAGATGGTGTGACACGAAACTCTGTCGCAATGGGGGCTCTGTTCGGGAGTTCAGTAAGCAGTAACCAGTCTCAGGCAAATGTTGCACCTGTCGGGCGACTCGGCTGATATGAAGGATGAGATGATACAACGCGGCATTTCCGCCCTTAAAGACTGTCTGGGCGCGGACAATGCTTCGGCTCTACTCAGGCCCGCTGAACTGCGGGTCGGTGAGGCGGCCGCCTTTTATTTTCCTTTACCCGTTGATTACACTGGCCTTGAGCGAAGACTACGGATTGGTTTTCCCAACGATTTCCCGTCTGAATCCCCTAGCCTTCAGGTTGAACCTTCACCGTGGTTAGTCTGGCCCCATGCCATGGCGTCCGGGTTGTGTCTCCATGGATTCAGGGAAAAGCCCGTTACGGGCTCGCCTGAGAAAATTGTTCAGGACAGCTTATCCCGTTTTGCGAGCATTGTGTCTTTTTCTCTGGAAAACGCAGATCCTGCACGGCGGGAAACGGAGTTTCAGAATGAAATTTCCACTTACTGGCTCTGGCAGCTTAAACGATCGGCACGTAACCTGATTCTTTTGGGGGAGCCTGAATCGGATTCAGTTTTGTATGTTGTAAGCGATCCGAGGTATACCGGTCATACTGGCCTCAACCCGGTATGGGTTTCGTCTGACAAGAACGCTATCCGCCAGCATTTCAGACGTGCCACTGGCCGTTCGGTTGTGATAAGAAGCCCCCATGAAGCAGGTTTCTTTGTCAAACTGACGTCTTTCCCTGGCATTAAGGTGCCTGAACCTCACGCGTTTCTCGAATGGCTTGCTCCCCATATTTCTGAAGAATCCCTGGCCGCGATGTCTAAATGGTCAGAAAAGAGTAGTGCTTTGCTTTCCCGATGGGTTGTCATGGCATTACCGGGTGGGGACGGGGCGGCAAGATTTACTGTTAACCTGTGCACCAGAAAGAAGGAAACAGACCGTACACATTTTTACGGCCTGAGATCCTCACGCCGTCAGTCCGGGTTAAAGAAAGAAGGACCTCCGGCCAGTATTCTGTCATCGCGTGTGAACATTATTGATCGTGGAGCATTTTTTTCACGGGATCGAAGTAACACAGCAAAAACACTTGAGAACTCGCATGTTGTCTTTGTCGGTGTAGGGTCGCTGGGATCTGCTGTGAGTATTCAACTCGCCAAGGCCGGTCTGGGCAGGCTGACCCTTATCGATCCTGACAGACTGGAGTCACCCAATCTGGGGCGGCATATGCTGGGTGCTGAGGATTTAGGCAAATTTAAGTCTCAGGCCATGCGCCATCGACTGCTTCAGGATCTGCCTGTGCTTGATGTCACCGCGCTGGATACATACATCGAATGGGCTATGGGTCAAAAACCCGATATTTTCGAGGATGTTGATCTGGTTATTATCACGACAGCGGACTGGGAATCAGAGTCTGCCCTCTGGGAAAAGAAAGCCTCCGGAGCGAAATGGGGGCTGATACAGGCCTGGAGTGAGCCGCATACACTTGTCGGGCATGCACTGATCGCACCTGAAGGCCGCTTTGATGCAAGATATCTTTTTAGCGATAGAGGTGACTTCAGGCACCGGTTTACCGACTGGCCGGATGGGGGCGTTGTGCCTCTTCCTGCCTGTGGTGAAAGTTTTATACCGGGAGGCTCGGCGGGAATGAATGGTGTTGCAACAATGGTCACTCAGGCCGCAATACGTTACCTGACGACTGTAGGGGATGTCACTCAATGGCATTCCAGTGTGTATCGCCCTGATGAGGCCGGAGTGTTGGGGGGACGCTATACGGGACCTGTACTTCCTGAAGGAGTTGTCCAGAGTGTTTTTGAACGTAACTGGCCGAAACCCGGGCAAAACGCATGAATGAAATAGCATGGCGCTGGGCCTGGCCAGATATGAATGCGGAGCTGCAGGTTGGGCGGCAGGTCTCTGAGATGTTCGGTCACTACCGGCAGTCACAGGGAGAAAATGAGCGAGGCGGGCAGCTGTTTGTCGATCCCGCCGATCCCGGCGGCATTGTACTGTGTCATGCTTCAGCGCCACATCCTGCGGACCGCGCTGGCAGAACGTGGCTCGAACTGAACAACGATCGCTGCCGCACTGAAATCGAGAACGCAAACAGGAAGGGATTACGCTTGGTTGGATACTGGCATACGCATCCGCAGGCAGTTCCTCACATCTCAGGGACTGACATTGCCAGTTTTGCGCGATTCGCGAGGCAAAATGCACGTGATCTTCCACATCCCGTGGCGGTGATTGTCGGCACGTCACCATCGAGCACAGGCATTAAAGCCTGGATATTTCGGGAGGGCAGGTATCAGGAGGCAGTGTATACAGCATCCTTGTCGCGGCCTTAACGGACCCAATTCATCAAGACCCTTTATTTTGCATCATCGCAAAAAGCTCTGCCTGAAATAATGCATCATCCAGAGCATTATGGCTGGGTCTTCCTTTGGCAGATAAACGCTGTGTCATCATTGATGATTTGGTCTCAGACCACGTACAGCCTGTTGCCCCCATAAAGTAAGCTTTAATATCTAATGCACTGAAGCCAAATGGGTTGTTCCCCGTATATTTATGGAAGTAGTAATTGATGAATGACCAGTCAAAGGGGGCATTCAGTCCCGTAAAGACCGGCTTCTGGCTCGGTTGAAGGTGGGTTGTGAGCCATGTGGATAACTGAAGCATGGCGTCCGCGGGGGCTATGCCGGTGGTAGCCAGTGCCTGAAGGTTAAATCCCGTCACTGCCAGCGCCTCAGGATCAAAGCCAGTGCAGTCAGGCTTCAACTCGGCATAAAAACGCACGTCGGGCGCATGCACCAGACAGGCCCCAATGGAAAGCAGACTAAATAATCCCGGGACCGGGCCGGATGTTTCAATATCGACTGAAACGAAAATCTCGCTAGCATTCATAATCACTCCTGCGATTGAGGGCACTGCTATTTGGCTTGTAAAAGAAAACGATACGCTATTACGGGTGGTAAGTATCTACCACACCACCCTTTAACTAATGCCTTTATCAGACTAAAACCATATGCGAACTTCCGCTGTTCGCTCAAAGCAGACTGTCAGATTTGATAGTCTGCTGCCAAATAAAACTGTCAGGTCAAGTCTGAGCTAATACAGATAAAGCGCCTATGGCTGGCGCTTGTAACTATGTCATCCGACGAGCCTTATACCTCGAATACCATCTCCAATCATATTTCCACGATCCGCAGCCATTACAAAATCAGCCCACCACTGCATCATCGGGCGGCGCTGCTCAAGGTAATCGCTTCGGTTATAGGCTCGACGTACTTCATTCTTGTCAACATGGGCAAGCGCAGCCTCAATCACATCGGGTGGAAAGCCTTGCTCATTAAGAGCTGTGCTTGCAATAGATCGCAGACCATGTGACACGAGGATACCGCTGAATCCTGCTCTCTTAAGCGAAGCATTTACCGTTTGGCTATTCATTGACTGATTTGGCTTGATACGGCTAGGGAAGATAAATTCCCGGTTGCCGCTTAACGGCTTCATCATTTCCAATACCGCAATTGCTTCATCTGACAATGGGACAGAGTGGTCACGGTTCATTTTCATTCGTGATGCGGGAATTTTCCATTCTCGTGCTTCCAGATCAACTTCTTCCCAGCGAGCTTCAGCCGCTTCGGCAGGGCGGGTGATAGTAAGAAGTTGCCACATGAATAGGCATCGTGTTGATAGGATAATATTGGCGGTACGCATGGTCTGCATGAGTTGCGGTAGCTGGTCTGGACGGATACTTGGCATGTTCTTTTTCTGAGGCTTCTCAAATGCCTTGCCAATATTGACGCTGGGGACAGCATCAATCAGACCTGTGTTTTGAGCATAAACCATGACCTCATTGATGCGTTGGCACAGGCGACGGACGGTTTCCAGTGCTCCTCTGGCCTGAACCGGTTGAACGGCCTGAACCAGTGTATGAGCTTTAATATCTGTGATACTGATATCGCCAATCGCTGGTAAAACATCTCTCTCCAGTGAGCGCCAGATATCCTCTGCATAGTCCTCGGTTACACTGGCTTTCTTCACATTCCACCAACGTTCCGCTACGAGTTGGAAAGTATTGGTTTTGGCTTCAAGCGAATTGCGCAGTTGTTCTTGCTGATATTCCTGAGGATCGATTTGCTTTGCCAGGAGAGAGCGAGCCTCTGCCCGGTAGCTTCGAGCATCGGCAAGAGTAACTGACGGGTAGGGGCCAATGCTCTTCTTCGCTCGTTTCTTGGTGACAGGGCGAATGTAGCGAAACTGCCAGATTTTACTCCCGCTGGATTTGATGAGTAGCTCAAGGCCATCGCCATCATAGAGAACGTAGTCCGCTTCCTTGGGTTTAGCAGATTCGATTTCTTTAACGGATAGAGGTTTGGTTTGTCTTGCCATTGCCGGGTTTCCATAGTTTTAGGCACCTCAAAAACAATAAAGCTTTATGAGGTGCCTAACAAGGTGCCTAAAAGGTTCCGATTTAATTAGTTGGTATCAGACTTCGCGGGACAAATTCAAGGCACAAAAAAGCCCGCAGGGCTTGTGCCATGCGGGCTCTTAGGACTTTATCGGATGACTCTGGTAATCATCGATTGAAGATTTTGGTGGAGCTGGGGGGATTTGAACCCCCGTCCGAAATTACTACACCGTCGGCACTACATGCTTAGTCCAATCTTTACATTCGCCGGTCAGCTGCGGATGGACACGCCACTAACAAACTAGCCTGATTGGATTTAACGCTTCAGCCCCAGGCAGGACATCCACGCGATCTCTTTTGGGTTTGACCTCTCTTGATCCCCGTCCTAAGAGCGGAGGCTAGGGAGAGAGGGCTCTTAGCAGGGTATTAAGCTGCTAGGGCGTAGTTTTCGTCGTTTGCGACTATTTTTTTGCGGCTTTTTACGAGGCCAACCGCCCCTCGGCATGCTCCTAGGGCTTCGCAAATCCCGTCGAATCCAGAATCAGCCCCAAGTAACTTTGTGCAGTATACCAGAAGTTTAACCCGTTAAGCCAGAGGCTTATCGGTTGGCGTGCTTCATGATACGGGCTTTCGCCGTCTGCCACTCACGATCTTTGATGTCATCGCGCTTATCGTGTTCTTTCTTGCCTTTGGCTACGCCGATTTTGACCTTGACCCAGGCATTTTTCCAATACATGGACAGGGCTACAACGGTATAGCCTTCACGGTTAACGCGGCCGAACAGCGAATCCAGCTCGCGCTTGTTCAACAGCAGTTTGCGGGTACGTGTCGGGTCGCAGACCACATGCGATGAAGCCACGCTGAGCGGCGTGATGGTGGCGCCGAAAAGATAGGCTTCACCGTCACGGAAGGTCACGTAGCTGTCGCTGAGGTTGGCTTTGCCGGCACGCAACGATTTGACTTCCCACCCTTGCAGGGACAGGCCCGCCTCGATTTCTTCTTCAATGAAGTATTCGAAACGTGCTCGCTTGTTTTGCGCAATGGTGGCTGAACCAGGTTTGTGAGCTTTTTTCTTTGTCATAGTGCGTTCATTATACTGGATGCGTCAGCGAAAGAAATCCTTTACCGCTCAGCACCTGCGCAATTTTTCGCATTTTTGGCTCCTGTCTTGCATAGCAGATTTTTTGTTTGCCGATAGATAAATGGTATGATTTGTATGTTTTGTGTCTCACAGGAAATGATATGCCCCAGATCAGTCGGTCTGCGTTAGTGCCGTTCAGCGCCGAGCAGATGTATCAGTTGGTTAACGATGTTCATTCTTATCCCGATTTTCTGCCAGGTTGTACCGGTAGCCGGGTGATTAACGCGTCCAACAATGAAATGACCGCCGCGGTGGACGTTGCCAAAGCCGGTATCAGCAAAACTTTTACCACGCGCAATACGCTGCTGGATAACCAGAGCATCAATATGCAACTGGTTGATGGCCCGTTCCGCAAGTTGATGGGGGGCTGGCACTTTACGCCGCTCAGTCCGGAAGCCTGTAAGGTTGAGCTGCACCTGGACTTCGAATTTACCAACAAACTGATCGAGTTGGCGTTCGGCAAGGTATTTAAAGAGTTGGCCGGCAATATGGTGCAGGCATTCACACAGCGGGCGAAAGAGGTTTACAGTGTCTGAGATACGGGTTGAGGTGGTTTATGCCTTGCCGGAGCGTCAGTATCTGCGCAATGTGAATCTGGCAGAGGGCAGCAATGTTGAGCAGGCGATTGTGGCCTCCGGATTGCTGGAACTGCGCAGTGACATTGATTTGCAAAGTAATAAGGTGGGCATTTATAGCCGACCGGCCAAGTTGGGCGATGTGCTCAATGATGGCGACCGGGTGGAAATCTATCGCCCATTGATTGCCGATCCCAAAGAACTGCGCCGTCAACGGGCAGAGAAGGCAAAAAAATAAGGCGCTGAGTGCGCCTTATTTTTTATCAGAATTTTATCTTCCGAGTTGCAGCCTGTGACTGTCATGAAGAACTTGATTCGTCCCTCACGGGCCGGACGACAGTTCCTGTACTGATTATTTGGTCAGCGCAGGCTTGTTCTGAATATCCGTCAATACGCCCGCGCTGTTAAAGGTCAGCGTCAGAGTTTGCTGGGTGATATTTTCATGACCCGGCTGCTGGCGGAACACATAGAACCACGTCTGAGTACCGAACGGATCCTGCAGCATTGGGGTTCCCAATGTATAAGCGACCTGTTGCTGGGTCATACCTTTTTGGATTTTAGCTACGTCGGTTGACGTCAGGTAGTTCCCTTGGTTGATGTCAGGCCGGTAAACCACCTTCTCAAAAGTAGAACAGCCTGCAGTCAGCATCACAAGAACCACAGCGGCGGCAGTCAGCGTTTTACAGCGCATAGTAATCACATTCCTTTAGGGCATAGGATGCCGATGATAATAGACCTTGCAGCAGTTGGAAACCTTTACAGGGCCCCAATATGACCTCAGGAAAGTAAAAAAGTTGAGCTTTTCTATGCAGCAAGCAGTTCTTTTGCGTTCGCCAGGGTGTTTCGGGTGACTTCGCTGCCGCCAAGAAGGCGCGCCAATTCTTGCAAACGAGCACGTTTATCCAACGGTGACATCTGCGTTTCGGTTTCCGTGCCGTCAGTCTGCTTGCTGACAAACAGGTGCTGATGTCCACAACCGGCCACCTGTGGAAGGTGGGTGACGCACATGACTTGGGTAGATTCTCCAAGTTGACGCAACAGGCGCCCAACAATGGCGGCCGTCGGGCCGCTGATGCCGACGTCCACTTCGTCGAAAATCAGCGCCGGGGTTTCCATCTTGCGAGCGGTAATCACCTGGATAGCCAGCGCAATGCGGGACAGTTCGCCACCGGAGGCCACTTTCGCCAGCGCTTGCAGCGGTTGGCCTGGGTTGGTGGACACACAGAATTCGGTGCGGCTGGCCCCTTCAGCACTCAAATGCTGCGGCTCGAAGCGAACGTCGATATTGAATTTGCCGTGCGGCATGGAGAGGGCCTGCATGCTGTCGGTAATCAACGTGGTCAGCTCTGCGGCATAGTGCTGGCGCTTCTGGTGCAATTGTTCCGCTAACAGCAGCGCTTGCTGATGATGCAGAGTGACCGCCTCGTTAAGGTGTTCATGGTCGTTCTCTTGCTGCGACAGTAACTGCTGCTCATCCAGCATCTGTTGGTGCAGCTGTGGCAGTTCCTCTGGCGCAACGTGATGTTTCCGCGCCAGGTTAATTTGGCGCGACAGACGCTGTTCCAGTTCTTGCAGGCGGTTGGGGTCCAGATCCATGCGATCGGCATAGTGACGCAGTTCGTCGCTGGCCTCACTGATTTGGATCGACGCCTCTTCCAGCATGTCCAGCAGCCCGCTGAGTTTGTCATCCATGCCGACCAGCTCAACCAGCAGATGTTTGGCGGTGTAAAGCTGGCTCAGCATGTTGTTTTCTTCATCGTCAGCCAGCAATTGCAGGGTCTGCTGGCTGATGGTCAGCAATTGGCCGCTGTTGGCCAGGCGTTTGAACTCCGAATCTATCTGTTCGAACTCACCGGCCACGGGCGCAAACTCGTTCAGCTCTTTCAATTGGTATTGCAGCAACTGTTGGCGTGCGTCGCGTTCGATGGACTGTTGCTGATGATGGGCCAGTTCGCGACAGCTTTGGTGCCAACGCTGATAAGCCTGTTGCATCTGCGCCAACAGGGCAGGTTCGTCGGCATAGGCGTCGAGCAGTTGCTTCTGGTGATCGGGCTTGAGCAGCAACTGGTGGGCATGCTGACCGTGGATTTGAATCAGCAACTGACCGAGTTCGCGCAGTTGCGAAAGCGGTACGGAAGTGCCGTTGATAAAGCCGCGTGAGCGGCCGTCTGCATTGATGACCCGGCGCAGCAGGCACTCATTGCTGTCGTCCAGGTGGTTCTGTTCGAGCCATTGGCGTGCAGAAGGGGTATCTGCCAGTGAAAAACGGGCGCAGATATCGGCACGGGCGGCTCCCAGCCTGACGACGTTACCGTCGGCGCGGTTGCCGAGGCACAGCCCCAGCGCGTCGATGGCGATAGATTTACCGGCGCCGGTTTCACCGGTAATCGCCGTCATACCCGGTTGAAAATCAATTTCCAACTCACGAACGATAGCAAAATTGCTGATGGTCAATTGCGCCAGCATGGGAACCTTCCTGTGTATAAACACATAACTGTAGTTTCATACAGTATAAACTGGTTTTATATACAGTAAAGGGGCTGGCGATATTTTTAGAACAATTTTTTAGACCAGCCCAGCTTGGTGCTTAACGTGTTGAAATAGCTGTAGTCCTTTGGATGAATAAGATTCAAATGGAAATCACTGCGGCGTATCAATACTTCCTCGCCTTCCTGGATAGGCAGTGCGATCTGGCTGTCGCAGCTGATTTCCAGATCGCTGCCGATCTGCGAAAACTTCAGGCGAATGGTGCTGTTGCCGTTGATCACCAACGGGCGGGCCGAGAGGGTATGCGGGAACATCGGCACCAGCGCGATGGCTTCCAGCGATGGCGTCAGGATCGGGCCGCCGGCAGAAAGCGAATAGGCAGTCGAACCGGTCGGGGTAGCGATAATCAGACCGTCAGAGCGTTGCGAGAAGGCGAAGCGATCGTCGATATACACTTCGAACTCGATCATGTGCGCCACTTTACCCGGATGCAGTACCACTTCGTTGATAGCAGTACTGATGCGGCACTGTTGGTTCTCTTTGTGCACGATGGTTTCCAGCAGGAAGCGCTGTTCATCGATGTATTCGCCCTCCAGCACGTCGGCCAGTTGCTGCAGTGCGTTGTCGGGGTCAAGATCGGTCAGGAAGCCGAGATTGCCGCGGTTAACGCCGATCACCTTGATGTCGTAGCGGGCCAGAACGCGGGCTGCGCCGAGCATATTGCCGTCGCCGCCGACCACTACCGCCAGGTCGGCCTTTTGGCCAATATCCGCCAGGCTGCCGGTAACCGCATCTTTTAACCCCAAATCCTGAGCGATTTGGCGTTCAATCATCACTGAATAGCCTCGGGCGACTAACCAGTGAAACAACATCTCATGCGTTGCCAACGCCGAAGGGTGACGCGGGTGGCCAACAATGCCAATACAGGCGAATTTTTTATTCATTGTTGTGATTTTCCTCACCGGGACCAGTTTATGCCCCACATTGTGACCGGTTGACTTGAAACCCCGGTTTTGATCCCCATAATAAGCCAAGTTGCGAGATTAATGCTAAAACGCGGAGATATTCATGAGTAGTAAAGAACAGAAGACGCCAAACGAGCAAGTCTCGGAAGAAATGGAACAGCAGGAAGTCTTGCCGGAAGCGGCTGAGGGCGTCGATCTGCGGGATGAGCGCATTGCTGAGCTGGAAGCTCAACTGGCCGAAGCCCAGCAGCATGAACGCGACAGCCTGCTGCGTGCCAAAGCGGAAATGGAAAACGTCCGCCGCCGCACCGAGCTGGATATCGAAAAAGCACACAAATTTGCGCTGGAGAAGTTTTCCGGTGATCTGCTGCCGGTGCTGGATAACCTGGAGCGCGCGCTGGAACTGGCGGATAAAAACAATCCGGAACTGACGGCGATGATTGAAGGCATCGAGCTGACGCTGAAGTCCCTGCAGGACGTTGTGCGTAAGTACGGGATTGAAATCGTTGGTGATATTAACGTGCCGTTCAACCCGGATGTGCACCAGGCAATGAGCCTGATGGAATCTGCCGATCACCAGCCGAACCACGTCATGATGGTGATGCAGAAAGGCTATACGCTGAATGGTCGCCTGCTGCGCCCGGCGATGGTGGCGGTTTCCAAAGCCAAGGCTTAAGCCGAATTCAATAAGGAAAAGGCACCTGCGGGTGCCTTTTTTGCGTCTGGGTTATGCCTGCGGCAGACGCGGTAGCCAGTCGATAGGCGCCAGCCCCTGCTGTTCCAACAGTTGGTTGGTCTGCGAAAAGTGGCGACAGCCCAAGAACCCACGGTGGGCGGAAAGCGGCGATGGATGTGGCGCTTTCAACACGTGGTGGCGGTTGCGATCGATAAAGTTGCCTTTTTTCTGCGCATGCGATCCCCAGAGCAGGAACACGATGCCTTCGCGGTTTTCATTCAGCGCGGCGATCACTCTGTCGGTAAAGGTTTCCCAGCCCAGTTTGGCATGGGAGTGCGCCTGGCCGCCTTCAACGGTCAATACCGTGTTTAACAACAGCACACCCTGTTCCGCCCAGCTTTGCAGGTAGCCATGGCTGGGCCGCTCAAAGCCCGGGATATCCGTCGCCAGCTCTTTGTACATGTTTACCAGCGAAGGGGGAGCGGGTACGCCAGGGAGCACCGAAAAGGACAGCCCGTGGGCCTGATTCGGGCCGTGATAGGGATCCTGACCGAGGATTACCACCTTCACGTCCGCCAGCTCGGTATAACGAAAGGCGTTGAACACGTCTTTTTGCGGTGGATAAATGGTCTTACCGGCCTGGCGTTCAGCGGCAACAAAGGCAAGCGTTTCATGAAAATAGGGCTGCTCTTTCTCCTTGCCGATAACATCATGCCAGGTGAGGGAGGTGGACATAAACGCTCTCCTTTGTTTTCGTTAACAATTCACTGGGCATAGCTTACCGTTTAGTGCCACGCAGCGAAACCTGCTTTTCTTTTTCCGCCGCGCCCCTGCATATAAATATTTTTTAAAATTTACAAAAATAATTGCGATGTGCTCTACAGGGAAAATTGACATAAAACATAAACTTGCCCATTCTCGCTCTGTGGGTACCCCGTGAAAATTGACTTTAATCAAAGAATTGCCCCGGCCAGACTGGTATACAGAACAACAAGACAACAATGGTTTTACCAAATGGCCGAAACCAACATTGGGTTTTCTTTCGAAGTAGAATTTTTCGCCCTTGTACGGAGGCAACAAAATGATTACTGGTATTCAAATCACTAAAGCGAACGACCAGGCGCTGGTGAACTCTTTCTGGCTGCTGGACGACGAAACATCAGAAGCCCGCTGCGTTTGCGCTAAAGCCAACTATGCGGAAGATCAGGTGGTACCGGTCAGCGAACTGGGCCAGATCGAGTACCGTGAAGTGCCATTGGAAATGCAATCGACCGTTCGCGTAGAAGGTGGTCAGCACCTGAATGTGAACGTGTTGCGTCGCGAAACTCTGGAAGACGCGGTTAAGCATCCGGAAAAATACCCGCAGCTGACCATCCGCGTGTCCGGCTATGCAGTGCGTTTCAACTCGCTGACGCCAGAACAGCAGCGTGACGTGATTACACGTACTTTTACAGAAAGTCTGTAATTTTACGCACGCTTAATAAGGGAGCTTCGGCTCCCTTTTTTCTTGCCGCAACGGCCAGAAAGTGAATCCGGATCACATTCCTCGCAAAGATAATTCTTCTCATTACAGAACTGCTCCGACCTGCCGATAGCTACATCAGCACCCAATGAGGTGCGGCATTGATAAGTCTATCGACAAGGAGTCGGCATGAGTATGTCTTTGAGTTTTACCTCTGCGGTCAGCCCTGCGGCGATTCAGCCCCCGGCAACGCGTACGCTGCCAGAGTGTTTGGATCCTTCCCAGCCTACTGAACCCTCGGCATCAAAGGCCCCAGCGGCCACGCTTTCCCAGAATAGCCTGAATGCCCAGAACCTGCTGAACACGCTGGTCAACGATTTGTCGGCAGCAGCGCCGGCGGCGGCGGCGAATCAGGGCGTGACACGCGGTCAGCAGCCACAGAAGGGGGACTATACGCTGGCGTTACTGGCTAAAGACGTTTACAGCACCGGCAGTCAGGGCGTAGAGGGATTCAATCGGTTGAGTGCCGATGCTTTGCTGGGGGTCGGCATTGATCCTGCCAGTCTGCAGGATGCGGCGTCGGGTTTTCAGGCCGGGATCTACAGTGATAATCAGCAGTATGTGTTGGCCTTCGCCGGCACCAATGATATGCGCGACTGGTTGAGCAACGTGCGCCAGGCGACCGGCTATGACGATGTGCAGTACAATCAGGCGGTATCCCTTGCGAAAAGCGCCAAGGCAGCCTTTGGTGATGCGCTGGTGATCGCCGGTCATTCGCTTGGCGGCGGTCTGGCGGCTACGGCAGCGCTGGCAACGGGCACGGTGGCGGTGACTTTTAACGCTGCCGGGGTTTCCGATTATACGCTGAATCGTATGGGGATCGATCCGGCAGCGGCGAAGCAGGATGCACAAGCCGGTGGTATCCGCCGTTACAGCGAGCAATACGACATGCTGACCGGCACGCAGGAATCCACTGCGCTGATCCCGGATGCCATTGGGCATAAAATCACGCTGGCCAATAACGACACCCTGAGCGGCATTGACGACTGGCGCCCGAGCAAACACCTGGATCGCAGCCTGACTGCTCATGGGATTGATAAGGTGATCGGCTCGATGGCGGAGCAAAAGCCATGGGAGACGAAGGCCAATGCCTGAACGGCGGCGCCTATGGCAGACGTTAATGGTCGCCACGTTGGCGGTAATCGCGATCGCCGGTTTGCTGATGATGGCTAAGGAACAACAGATGAATCAGGAAATTTCTCCGTTTAACGGGCGCAGCAATCTGGCACTGGCTCAGGCCGTGGCGCGTGGTGACACCAACGGGATTGCCGAACAGGCAACTGAGGCGCGCCTGCATGAACAGGGGGACCGTCAGGTCACTTTGCTGCAATGGGCCATACTGTCGCAGCAAACGCAAAGCCTAAGCTCGCTGCTGGCGTTGGGGGCCGATGCGACCACTCCGGGCCTGGATGGCAATAGCGCGTTGCATACCGCCGCTGCGGTGCAGGACCCGCAGTATCTGCGATTACTGTTGGCACACGGAGTGCCGCTGAATCCGCGCAATGCGGTGACCGGTGCTACGCCGCTGGCAGCGGCAGTCTTGGCGGGGCGTGAGGAGCAAGTACGGCTGCTGTTGGTGTCCGGTGCCGATGTCACCCTTAGCGATCGGCTAGGGGATACGCCTTTGCACCTGGCGGCAAAAATCAATGCGCCGCAGTTGGCGCTGATGCTGTTGCAGGCGGGGGCGGACGCCAAAGCGCGCAATCAGCAAGGCGTGGCCTTCCAGTTCTATTTATCGCAGACGCCGACGGCATTGCAGAATGAAGAAATGCGCGATCGCTATCGTCAACTGAACGCCTGGCTGAAAGCCCATCAACAGGTGGCGCAATACGGACAGCAGTAACGGGGCATAAAAAAACCGCCTGCGGAAAAGGAGGCGGTTTTTATTCACTGCGGCGGTATTACTTCGCGCCGCTGCCCTCGGGCTTGGCCTTTGGCTGGCGGCGTTTGCCTACGTTTTTCGCATCGCGATGACGTACTTTCACCTTGGCTTTTTCTTTGTTCTTTTCTTTGTCTGACGCGCGTTTGGCCAGTACCTTCTTCGAAGGCTTGCCGTTGCTCTTTTCGCTTGGCACTTTGGTTGATGGACGCAGCTCATCGATCACGCGTGCTTTCAGCGGCTCGTTCAGATAACGGCCCACTTTGCCCAGCAGCAGGTGGTCGTGTGCTTCAACCAACGAAATTGCGGTGCCCTTACGCCCGGCACGACCGGTACGGCCGATACGGTGCAGATAGGTATCTGCGGTGCGCGGCATGTCGAAGTTGAACACGTGGGTGATATCCAGGATATCCAGACCTCGCGCAGCAACGTCGGTTGCGACCAGCACGTTCACACGGCCGTCCATCATACGTTTTACCGCTTCGTTGCGCTTGGCCTGCACCATTTCGCCTTCGAGGTAACAGGTGTTGATGCCTGCCTCGCGCAGCCAGCCGGCCAGCTCATGCACACGCTCACGTTTGCGCACGAAGATAACGGATTTCTGCACGTCCGGTTGCTGCAGCAAGTGCACCAACAGGGCGGTTTTATGCTGTACGTCGTCGGCGCGGTAGTACCATTGCAGGATCTTTTTACGTTCGCGGCGTGACGGATCGGCTTCGACCTCTACCGGTTCTTTCAGAATGCGTTCGGCGAATTCGCGGATGGCATCGCCTTCCAGCGTCGCGGAGAACAGCAGGGTCTGGTTACGCCAGCGGGTCTCGGCGGAAATGGTTTCGATGTCCTGCGCGAAGCCCATGTCGAGCATGCGGTCGGCTTCATCGAGGATCAGCGTCTCTACTGCGCGGCAGTCGAAGTTTTCTTCTTTAATATACTGCAGCAGGCGGCCGGTGGTCGCGACCACCACGTCCTGGTTTTCACTGAAGACTTCCGCGTGGTTCATATAGGCTACGCCGCCGGTGATGGTGGCGATATCCAGCGAAGTATGAGCAGCCAGTTCACGAGCCTGATCGGCTACCTGCATCGCCAGCTCGCGCGTCGGAGTCAGGATCAGTACGCGCGGTGGGCCGGACTTCTTACGTGGGAAGTCGAGCAGATGTTGCAATACCGGCAGCAAAAATGCCGCGGTCTTGCCGGTGCCGGTTGGCGCCGAACCCAATACGTCGCGCCCATCCATCGCAGGCGGGATCGCCTCGGCTTGAATGGCGGTTGGGCGTTCGTAGCCTTTATCGCGCAGGGCGTTTATCAGGCGTTCATCGAGTTCGAGTTCGGAAAAATTGGTTACTGTCATGGTCTACCTCTACTTGGGGCGCCGATTATAGACGGGTTGGCCGCGTTCTTCACCTATTTAAGCGGAAAGCATCTCTTTTCCCAAAAATCAGATTGCCTTATGCTACGCCAGTTTTGTCTTCAGGTGGTTATTGTGAGTACTCAATCGAAAGCAAATTTCACCCCGCGTCGCGGTGGTTTTACCTTTAAGCAGTTTTTTGTTGCTCACGATCGCTGTGCAATGAAGGTGGGCACCGATGGCGTGCTGCTCGGCGCATGGGCGCCCTTGGCGCAGGCGCAACGCGTGCTGGATATCGGCAGCGGTAGCGGACTGATCGCGCTGATGTTGGCACAGCGTTCAGCCGAGTCCGTGCTGATTGACGCCGTGGAGCTGGACGAGGCTGCCGCCGCGCAGGCGCGTGACAACGCTCAGGAATCGCCTTGGCCTGAGCGTATCCGGGTGCATGCGCAGGACATTCATCATTATGCCCAGCACCATGCCGGCCAATACGACCTGATCGTCAGCAACCCGCCATATTTTGAGCCGGCTGTCGCCTGCCGGGACCAGGCTCGTCACAACGCGCGTTATACTGAAACGCTTACCCACGATGCTTTGCTGGAAAGCGCGGAACGGTTGATTGCCCCACAGGGGAATTTTTGCGTAGTGCTGCCGCATGATATTGGTGAGGCCTTTGAAAGTAATGCACAACGCCGTGGATGGCATACTGCGCAACGGCTGAACGTCAGCGATCGCGCCGATACGCCGTTGCATCGCGTGCTGCTGGCCCTGACCCGTCAACCGACGGAACAAAAAGCGGCGCAAAGCCTGGCGATCAAGCTGGCTGATGGCAGTTACACCGAGGCGTTCCGCCGTTTGATTACCGATTTCTACTTGTTCTATTGAAATGAAAAGGGCGCCACAGTGGGCGCCCTTGCGGTGTCGCTGCTAGGGTTGCAGTATGGTCGGCAGCGCTTCCGGCAGCATATCGGGATAGTCCAGCGTAAAGTGCAACCCACGGCTTTCCTTACGCGCCATGGCGCTGCGTACGATCAATTCCGCCACCTGCACCAGATTTCGCAGCTCCAGCAAATTGTTGGAGATACGGAAGTTGGCGTAGTACTCATCAATTTCCGCCTGCAGCGTATTGATGCGGCGTAGGGCTCGCTCCAACCGTTTAGTGGTGCGCACAATACCCACGTAGTCCCACATAAACAGCCGCAACTCATGCCAGTTGTGCTGAATGACCACTCGTTCATCCGCGTCATCCACCCGGCTCTCATCCCACTGCGGCAGCTGTTTCGCCAGCTTGATAAACGGCAGGCGCATCTTGATGTCTTCTGCCGCTGACCAGCCGTAAACCAAGCACTCCAGCAGCGAGTTGGACGCCATGCGGTTGGCGCCATGCAGGCCGGTATAGCTGACTTCGCCAATGGCATACAGCCCATCCAGATCGGTACGACCATGCTGATCGACCATTACGCCGCCGCAGGTGTAGTGCGCGGCGGGTACGATAGGGATAGGTTGCGTAGTCAGATCGAAACCCAGCGTCAGCAGTTTTTCATGGATCATCGGGAAATGCTGAGTAATGAATTCAGCCGGTTTATGGCTGATATCCAGATACATGCAGTCCGCACCCAGACGCTTCATTTCATGGTCGATGGCGCGGGCAACGACATCGCGTGGTGCCAGTTCGCCTCGTGGGTCAAAATCGGGCATAAAGCGGCTGCCGTCCGGGCGCTTCAGATAAGCCCCTTCACCGCGCAAGGCTTCGGTCAGCAGGAAGTTACGTGCCTGCGGGTGGAACAGGCAGGTCGGGTGAAACTGGTTAAATTCGAGGTTGGCGACCCGGCAGCCTGCGCGCCAGGCCATGGCGATGCCGTCTCCGGAAGAGATATCCGGGTTGGTGGTGTATTGATACACCTTGGCTGCACCACCGGTTGCCAGCACCACCGTTTTGGCACGATAGGTTTCTACCTGCTCCAGCTCGCGGTTCCAGACGTAGGCGCCGACGACTCTGCGGGTGCCCGGCAGGCCGATTTTGTTGGAGGTGATCAGATCGACCGCATTGCGGCGTTCCATCACGCAAATATTGGGGTGGGCGCTTGCTTTCCCAACCAGTGTGGTCTCTACTTCTTTACCTGTAGCATCAGCGGCATGCAGGATACGGCGGTGGCTGTGCCCCCCCTCCCGCGTCAGGTGGTAATGCTCTTCGCCCTGAGCGTTGACTTCGGTGTCGAACAAGACCCCTTGGTCAATCAACCACTGCACGCAGTGGCGGGCATTGCCAGCGATAAACTCAACGGCGTCTCTGTCACACAGGCCGGCTCCGGCAATTAAAGTGTCATCAACGTGTGAGGCAATACTGTCCGTTTCATCGAAAACCGCGGCGATCCCGCCTTGGGCATAGAATGTGGCGCCTTCGTTGAGCGGCCCCTTGCTGAGTACGGTAACCTTGCAATGCTGCGCCAGGCGCAACGCCAGTGACAAGCCCGCAGCACCGCTGCCGACGATCAGTACATCGCTAACATGTTCAGATGATGGTTGCATAACGTATGATGTGTGCAGAAGAAGAGTGAAATTCATGTTAGCCTAATTGTCCGGGCAAAAGCCACGGATGGGTGACATCAACATAAAAAACAATGGCAATACGGAACTTCGCGTTCTGTATGAACTCCAAGCGAGTGCTTGCTCAGGAAAATAATGTATGGCTGGCAGTACAATTTTACGCGTGGAGACGGATTTGGGGAGAGTTTACCTCGGATGAGCGAGCAGTTAACGGATCAAGTTCTGGTTGAGCGGGTCCAAAAGGGCGATCAGAAATCGTTTAACTTACTGGTAATTCGTTACCAGCATAAAGTTGCGAGTCTGGTTTCCCGGTATGTACCGCAGGGCGATGTGCCGGATGTGGTGCAGGAGTCGTTTATTAAAGCCTATCGCGCACTGGAATCATTCCGTGGGGATAGTGCTTTCTATACCTGGTTGTATCGAATCGCCGTGAACACGGCAAAGAATTATTTGGTTGCTCAGGGCCGTCGTCCGCCATCCAGCGATGTGGATGCCAACGACGCAGAAAATTACGAAAGTGCGGGTGCACTGAAAGAAATTTCGAACCCTGAGAACTTAATGTTGTCAGAAGAGCTGAGACAGATAGTTTTCCGTACCATTGAGTCTCTCCCTGAGGATCTTCGCATGGCGATTACCCTGCGGGAGCTGGATGGTCTAAGCTACGAAGAGATAGCTGCCATCATGGATTGCCCGGTCGGAACCGTACGTTCGCGTATTTTCCGCGCCAGGGAGGCTATCGATAATAAAGTTCAACCGCTGATTCAACGTTAGCAATGGCGGACACAGGAAGGGTACTTAGGCATGCAGAAAGAAAAGCTTTCCGCTCTGATGGATGGAGAATCGCTCGACAGCGAGCTACTGAGTTCATTGTCTAAAGACAGGGCGCTTCAACAAAGCTGGCAGAGCTATCACCTGATACGTGACACACTACGGGGTGATATCGGGCAAGTCATGCATTTCGATATCGCAGATCGTGTTGCTGCTGCACTTGAGAAAGAACCCGCACGTTTGGTTCCTTCTGCCGTGCCTGAGTCTCAGCCGCAACCGCACACCTGGCAAAAAATGCCGTTCTGGGACAAAGTTCGTCCTTGGGCCAGCCAGATCACACAGATTGGCATGGCGGCCTGCGTGTCGTTAGCGGTGATTGTCGGCGTACAGCAGTACAATCAGCCGGCTGCGCAATCGGGTGCTGCAGAATCACCTGCATTCACCACATTGCCAATCATGGGGCAGGCGTCACCGGTTAGCCTTGGTGTACCGGCAGACAGTTTCTCTACCGGCAGCGGACAACAGCAGCAGGTGCAGGAACAGCGCAAACGCATTAACGCTATGCTGCAAGATTATGAGTTGCAACGTCGTTTGCATTCTGATCAGCTGCAGCTTGAGCAAAGCACACCACAGCAGGCTGCTGTTCAGGTTCCCGGAACTCAGTCTTTAGGAATGCAACAGCAGTAATGAAGCAAATTTGGTTCTCCGTCTGTCTATTGACGGGCAGCCTGCTCTACTCAAGCATCGCCCCGGCGCAGCCCACTGCGTCCGGGGCGTTGTTGCAACAGATGAGCAGTGCCAGCCGTTCGCTCAATTATGAACTCGCCTATATCAGCATCAGCAAGCAGGGGATTGAATCGCTGCGTTATCGTCATGCGGTGATCGATCAATTGCCTCTCGGTCAACTGCTGCATATGGATGGTCCACGTCGTGAAGTGTTACAGCGCGGCGGCGGGATCAGCTATTTCGAACCCGGTTTGGAACCCTTTACGCTGTCCGGCGATCATATCGTCGATGCGTTGCCGGCGATTGTTTATGCCGATTTCAGCCGCCTGGCGAAATATTACGATTTCATCTCCGTTGGCAGCACCCGTATTTCCGATCGTCCCTGCGAAGTGATTCGCGTGGTTGCGCGTGATGGCTCACGCTATAGCTATATAGTCTGGATGGACGAAGATACCAAGCTGCCACTGCGGGTGGATCTGATCGATCGCGACGGCGAAACGCTGGAGCAATATCGGGTGATTTCGTTCGTGGTCGGGCCGCAAGTGCAGGGCGTGATGGAAGGGCTGATCAAAGCTAACCTGCCACCATTGCTGTCGCTGCCTGCGGTAGATAAAATCAAGCTGACCTGGAGCACGGGCTGGTTACCGGCTGGGGTGGACGAGGTGGCGCGTAATCGCCGTAAACTGCCGAATGTGACAGAGCCGGTAGAGTCACGGCTTTACAGCGATGGTTTATTCAGCTTCTCGGTCAATATCAGCCCTGCGGGCAGCAGTGCGGGCCAGCAGTATTATCGTCAGGGTCGACGCACGATTCAAACCGAAGTGCGTAACGGCAATGAAATTACCATTGTTGGCGAATTGCCGCCGGCAACGGCCAAACGTATTGCAGACAGTATTTCCTTCAAGGTATCACCACAATGATGAAAGAGTGGGCCACGGTCGTCTCGTGGCAACAGGGCGTGGCGCTGTTGCGTTGTGAACCTAAAGCCGGATGCGGCAGCTGCACTGCTCGCTCTGGATGCGGTGCGCGCGCGTTAAACGAATTGGTGCCGGAAACCGAACACCAACTGCAGGTACGCATTGAGCAGCCGCTCGAGCCGGGTCAACGCGTCGAAGTAGGCATTGCAGAAGGCAGCTTGCTGCGTTCAGCGATGCTGGTTTATCTGACGCCGCTGGTGGGAATGATGCTGGGTGGCAGCCTGTTGCAATACTGGCTGGGTACTGACGCTTCTGCCGCGCTCGGTGCATTGCTTGGCGGTGGCCTGGCTTTTATTCTGGCGCGTGGTCTGGCTCATCGTCTCGGCGAGCAAGCCAATTACCAACCTGTCGTTTTGCAAATTGGTTTACCGCCTGGGGCCATGCGCCTGCAGACGGAAAACGAACCTCTGCGTTAAAACTTCGGCCGCGTCACCGCCGGTTATGGTAGGCGGGGATGCGGCTGTAGATCATATGCTCTAACAGTGCGACAAACAGGTCTGCGCTGAGCAGCGAAAAATACCCTATCGTAAACAACGCATTCCCCTGGTTATCCAGCAGTCGAATGGTGCCACGTCGTGGATTATTCTCGAGTTCACGGATCTGTTCAATCGGGATTGATCCTTGTGCCGTGATAAGCGCCGTCGCGCTCAACTGCAGCGTTTGAACCTGTTTTCCTTGTCGGTTTCCGGGCAATAAATGATTCAGCCAGCGAGCTCCGCAGCTGAGATAGTGAAACGACAGCACTTCCCCCTGATACAACGCATTCAGCGCCAGCGGCCCACGTTGCTGGATCTGCTGATTAATAATGGTATCAGCCAGCCGCCAGGAGTGAGACAGGTTGCTGAACACCGGGTACCAAGGGTGTTCAGCCGAGGCACGAAATGCCATTACGTCGAATAGCCCGCCAAACAGTCGCCCGCCGCGAAAACGATAAATATCCCCAATTTTTTCAAAGGGGATAAAGCGTTCTTTGTGACTATGTTGGTTAATCACCCTAACGCCATGTTCGTACAGACGGTAAGTCACCGCTGGCCGCAGATAGTGGCGTAGCGCCAGAAGAATACAGCCGAGTACAATATTGGCTGCGCCGGTTTGCAGTAGGGTCAGTATTGCATTTTCATCCATATTGCTCAGCAGCGGCAGCAACAGCAGCGCCGCACCAATGGTTAACAGCAGCGCCGCTGCCGTCAGAATGCCCCAATTGACCTTAGAAAAATCGTGCCGGCTCAGCATTTGCCCTTTATCGATCATTTTGCACCTTCCAATCAATACGTAGAGATATGCTGGTGAACCCCGGTGGGCATGCCGATGTAGTGCCCTGAATTATGTTTTGTCACGGTGTTCACCTTCATTTCTATAGAAGCTACCGGGAGGCGTATATGGGGTTTTTCCTAAAGCCGGAGGGGTAGACTGCAATTCTAAGATATTGATCCAGATATTATTTAATCAATAACTCGGAGAGGGTTTATTGCGTTATTGGCGGTTATGTATTACTGCCGGATCCCGCCGATGGCGGAGAAAGAAATGCAGAGGGCAGCGGCTGTTGCAACGCGGTGTTGTGAGCACGCTGAGTTTTGTTAACATCAGCTTTCATAACCCGGGGCGCTCTGTAACATTAAAGTGCACATAATAGAATGCCTTCACTGCACCGATCGCTAGGTTTTCAGTGTTGTGACATGTAGAATGCAGCGATTCAGGCGCAAGACGGCCGAACCCATTCACTGTCGCTTTAGGTCCACGCGGGTTTCTATAGGCGAGTAATTCAGAAATACCAAGGCAGAAAAACTTTTATAATGAAGCATATACGAAATTTCTCCATTATTGCCCACATTGACCACGGTAAGTCGACGCTGTCCGACCGCATCATTCAAATTTGCGGTGGCTTGACCGAACGTGAAATGGCCGCGCAGGTGCTCGATTCTATGGATCTGGAGCGCGAGCGCGGTATTACCATCAAAGCGCAGAGCGTCACGCTGGATTATAAGGCGCAGGACGGTCAAACCTATCAGCTCAACTTTATCGACACCCCAGGGCACGTTGACTTCTCTTACGAAGTTTCGCGCTCACTGGCCGCCTGTGAGGGCGCGCTGCTGGTGGTCGATGCCGGGCAGGGCGTAGAAGCTCAGACTCTGGCTAACTGTTACACCGCGCTGGATATGGATCTGGAAGTGGTGCCGGTACTGAACAAAATTGACTTGCCGGCTGCCGATCCTGACCGCGCCGCGCAGGAAATTGAAGATATCGTTGGCATCGACGCGACCGACGCGGTGCGTTGTTCCGCCAAAACCGGTGTTGGCGTGCCGGAAGTGCTCGAACGCCTGGTGCGCGATATCCCGGGGCCGCAAGGCGATCCGGATGCGCCACTGCAGGCCCTGATCATCGACTCCTGGTTCGATAACTACCTGGGCGTAGTTTCCCTGGTGCGCGTTAAAAACGGCACCATGCGCAAGGGCGACAAGATTAAAGTCATGAGCACCGGCCAAACCTACAACGCCGATCGTCTGGGTATCTTCACGCCGAAGCGTGTCGATCGCGACGTGTTGAACTGTGGCGAAGTAGGCTGGTTGGTCTGCGCAATCAAAGACATCCTCGGTGCGCCGGTGGGTGATACCCTGACGTTGGCGCGCCAGCCGGCGGACAAAGCCTTGCCGGGCTTCAAAAAAGTGAAGCCGCAGGTTTATGCAGGCCTGTTCCCGATCAGCTCCGATGACTATGAGTCCTTCCGCGATGCGTTGGGCAAGCTGAGCCTGAACGACGCCTCCCTGTTCTATGAGCCAGAGAGCTCCACCGCGCTGGGCTTTGGCTTCCGTTGTGGCTTCCTCGGCCTGCTGCACATGGAGATCATCCAGGAACGTCTGGAACGTGAATACGATCTGGAGCTGATCACCACCGCACCGACGGTAGTGTATGAAGTGGAAACTACCAGCAAAGAGACGATTTACGTTGATAGCCCGTCCAAGCTGCCGCCACTGAACAATATCGAAGAGTTGCGTGAGCCGATCGCCGAGTGTCACATGCTGATGCCGCAGGAATTCCTGGGTAACGTCATCACGCTGTGTATCGAAAAACGCGGCGTGCAAACCAACATGGTTTATCACGGTAATCAGGTTGCGCTGACTTACGAAATCCCGATGGCGGAAGTGGTACTCGACTTCTTCGACCGTCTGAAGTCTACGTCACGCGGTTATGCGTCGCTGGATTACAACTTCAAGCGCTTCCAGACCTCTGACATGGTGCGTGTTGACGTGCTGATCAACAACGAGCGTGTGGATGCCCTGGCGCTGATTACCCACCGCGACAATGCGCAATACCGTGGCCGCGAGCTGGTGGAGAAGATGAAAGAGCTGATCCCGCGTCAGCAGTTCGACATCGCCATTCAGGCGGCGATCGGCACCCATATCATCGCGCGCTCCACGGTGAAACAGCTGCGTAAAAACGTTCTGGCAAAATGCTACGGCGGCGACGTTAGCCGTAAGAAGAAGCTGTTGCAGAAACAGAAAGACGGTAAGAAACGTATGAAGCAGGTCGGTAACGTAGAGTTGCCGCAAGAAGCGTTCCTGGCCATTCTGCACGTTGGCAAAGACAGTAAGTAAGAGCGATAAGTTCGCGTAACTAGGGAGTTTGCATGGCGAATATGTTTGCCCTGATCCTGGCGCTGGCAACGTTGGCAACCGGGATCATTTGGGCCTTTGAGCGCTTTAGATGGGCGCCTGCCCGCCGGGCCAAGATTGCGGCGGTCAATGCACAAACTGCGGGTGCCGTGGACGACAAAACGCTGGCCAAAGTGGCAAAGCAGCCGGGTTGGATTGAAACTGGCGCGTCGGTGTTCCCGGTGTTGTTGCTGGTCTTTGTGGTGCGTTCGTTTATTTACGAACCTTTCCAGATACCGTCCGGTTCGATGATGCCGACGTTGTTGATTGGCGATTTTATTCTGGTGGAGAAATATGCCTACGGCATTAAAGATCCTATTACCCAGACCACGCTAATTGAAACCGGCCATCCGAAACGCGGTGATATTGCGGTATTTAAATATCCGTTGGATCCGAAACTGGATTATATCAAACGCGTAGTCGGCTTGCCTGGCGACCGTGTAAGTTACGATCCGGTCAATAAGCGCGTAACCGTTCAGCCATCCTGTAATAGCGGTCAGTCATGCGATACCGCGTTAGCGGTGACTTACAACGATGCGCAGCCAAGCGACTTTGTTCAATTGTTCAGCCGCAGCGGTATGGGCGAAGCCAGCAATGGCTTTTACCAGATCCCGTTGAGCGACAACGTGCCGCAGGGCGGTATCCGTCTGCGTGAACGCCAAGAGACGCTGGGCTCGGTTTCTCACCATATTCTGACCGTGCCAGGCACGCAGGATCAGGTGGGCGCTTACTACCAGCAGCCGGGTAAACAGTTGGCGGAATGGGTTGTGCCGGCGGGTCATTACTTCATGATGGGTGATAACCGCGACAACAGCGCCGACAGCCGTTACTGGGGCTTCGTACCGGAGAAAAATCTGGTGGGTAAAGCCACGGCTATCTGGATGAGTTTTGAAAAGCAGGAAGGCGAATGGCCTACCGGCGTAAGATTTAGCCGCATCGGTGGAATTCATTAATCAGGCGTCTATAAACGCAGCATTATATTTCCACTCGTTGTAGAATACCGGCTCGAGCGATAAAAAGTTGGCTCCCTGTTGGGAGCCACTGCAAACGAAACAGCTTTGGATTGGCTTTCGGCGAAGCAGGCCTGTTCCGTATGCTGCAAGTTTTTGACGCATTCTTGATCTATTGGTAACTCATGAACCCCATCGTAATAAATAGGCTACAGCGGAAGCTGGGCTACACTTTTCAACAGCAGGAGCTCTTACTGCAAGCGTTAACTCACCGTAGCGCCAGCAGTAAACACAATGAACGTCTTGAGTTTCTGGGTGACTCTATTCTTAGTTTTGTCATCGCCAATGCGCTCTATCATCGTTTTCCTCGCGTAGACGAGGGTGATATGAGCCGCATGCGTGCCACGCTGGTGCGCGGCAATACGCTGGCGGAGATGGGGCGCGAGTTCGATCTGGGCGAGTGTCTTCGCCTCGGGCCGGGTGAGTTGAAAAGTGGTGGATTCCGCCGCGAATCAATCCTGGCGGATACGGTGGAAGCTTTAATTGGCGGCGTGTTCCTGGATAGCGATATTCAAACTGTTGAACGACTGATTTTGGACTGGTATCGCAGCCGGTTGGACGAAATCAGCCCCGGTGATAAGCAGAAAGACCCCAAAACCCGTTTACAGGAGTTTTTGCAAGGTCGTCATCTGCCGTTACCTTCTTATCTGGTGGTGCAGGTTCGCGGTGAGGCGCACGATCAGGAGTTTACTATCCACTGTCAGGTGAGTGGTTTGAGCGAACCCGTGATGGGTACCGGCTCAAGCCGTCGTAAAGCCGAGCAGGCGGCAGCGGAACAAGCGCTGAAAAATCTGGAGCTTGAATGAGCGAAGTAAAACAATACTGTGGTTTTATTGCGATAGTCGGTCGTCCCAACGTGGGCAAATCCACGTTGCTGAACCAACTGCTGGGGCAAAAAGTCTCCATCACCTCGCGTAAACCGCAGACGACCCGTCACCGTATTATGGGTATCGACACCGATGGCGCCTATCAGGCGATCTACGTCGACACCCCGGGTCTGCACATCGAAGAAAAGCGCGCCATCAACCGTTTGATGAACCGCGCCGCCAGCAGCTCAATCGGCGACGTCGAGCTGGTGATCTTCGTAGTTGAAGGTACTAACTGGACCGCCGACGATGAAATGGTGGTCAACAAACTGCGCAGCCTGAAATGCCCGGTTGTGCTGGCGATCAACAAGGTCGACAACGTCACCGACAAGTCCAAGCTGTTGCCGCACATTGCGTTCCTCAGCCAACAGATGAACTTCCTCGATGTGGTGCCAATCTCTGCGGAGAAAGGTATGAATGTCGATACCATCGCCGCTATCGCGCGCAAGGTATTGCCGGAAGCGGAACACCACTTCCCGGACGATTACATCACCGACCGTTCCCAGCGCTTTATGGCGTCGGAAATCATCCGTGAAAAGCTGATGCGTTTCCTGGGTGAAGAGTTGCCTTACTCGGTGACGGTTGAGATCGAACAGTTTGTGCCGAACGAGCGCGGGGGTTACAACGTGCACGGTCTGATCTTGGTTGAGCGCGAAGGCCAGAAGAAAATGGTCATCGGCAACAAAGGTGCGAAGATCAAAACCATCGGTATCGAAGCCCGTCAGGACATGGAACAGATGTTTGAAACCAAAGTGCATCTGGAACTGTGGGTGAAAGTGAAATCGGGCTGGGCGGACGACGAACGTGCGTTGCGTAGCCTGGGCTATACCGACGATCTGAAATAACCTCTCCAATGGACGGCTGGGAGCGCGCTTTCGTCCTGCATGGACGACCGTACAGTGAAACCAGCCTGATGCTGGATATGTTTACGGAAGGTCATGGACGGGTGCGCTTGCTGGCAAAAGGCGCGCGCAGCCGTCGTTCTAATCTGAAGGGTTGTCTGCAGCCCTTTACCCCTCTGTTAGTCCGCTGGGGCGGTCGTGGCGAAGTCAAAACGCTGCGTAACGCCGAAGCGGTGTCCCTAGGTTTACCTCTCAGCGGCATGATGCTGTACAGCGGCCTCTACGTGAATGAGCTGCTGTCACGGGTGCTTGAGCAGGAAGCCAATTACTCGGTATTGTTCTTCGACTATCTGCAATGTTTGCAGGCGCTGGCGGCAGAAGACGTTTCGCCGGAGCAGGCACTGCGCCAGTTCGAATTGGCCTTGCTGAATCACCTGGGTTACGGCTTGGACTTCCTGCACTGCGCCGGCAGCGGTCTGCCGGTCGATGATGGTATGACCTACCGCTACCGTGAGGAAAAAGGCTTTATCGCCAGCCTGGTGGTGGATCACTACAGCTTTACCGGCCGCGAATTACGCGCGCTGGCGGAGCGTCAGTTCCCTGATGTGCAAACTTTGCGTGCCGCCAAGCGCTTTACCCGCATGGCGCTAAAACCCTACCTGGGCGGTAAGCCGCTCAAGAGCCGCGAGCTGTTCCGTCAGTTTGTCCGTAAACAGCCGGATACGCCGGTCGACGACGCCTGACCTTTTCTCCTTTTGCGCTACTGCACCCGCGTGTAAACTACCGCCACTGAAAATCGTTTTTTAGAGGGTTGTCATGGCTGATTTGCTGCTGGGCGTCAATATCGATCACATCGCCACGTTACGTAACGCGCGCGGAACCCAATATCCGGATCCGGTTCAGGCGGCATTTATTGCCGAGCAAGCAGGGGCTGACGGGATCACGGTGCACCTGCGCGAAGACCGTCGTCATATCACCGATCGCGACGTTCGCATTTTGCGCCAGACCATCCAGACGCGAATGAATCTGGAAATGGCCGTGACCGATGAAATGGTGGATATCGCCGTTGAGCTGAAACCGCACTTTTGCTGTCTGGTACCGGAAAAACGCGAAGAAGTGACTACCGAAGGTGGGCTGGACGTTGCCGGGCAGCAGGAAAAAATGGCCATCGCCGTTGAACGCTTGGCGCAGGCCGGTATTCTGGTTTCGCTGTTTATCGATCCCGATCATCGCCAAATTGATGCAGCGGTCGCGGTGGGCGCCCCTTACATTGAAATTCATACCGGCGCTTATGCGGAAGCTGAAGGCGAACTGGCGGTCAAAGCCGAGCTGCATCGTATCGCCGTTGCCGCCACCTACGCCGCAGAGAAAGGCCTGAAGGTTAACGCTGGCCACGGCTTGACTTACCATAACGTTCAGCCGATCGCGGCCCTGCCGGAAATGCATGAGCTGAATATCGGTCATGCGATTATCGGCCAGGCGGTCATGTGCGGCCTGCCGGCGGCGGTGACGGATATGAAACTGCTGATGCGTGAAGCGCGTCGCTAATGGCCGTACTGGGGCTGGGCACCGATATCGTTGAAATGGCGCGTATCGAAGCGGTTGTCGAGCGCAGCGGCGATCGCCTGGCGCGTCGCGTACTGAGCGATGCCGAATGGGAAGTGTATCAGCAGCATCAGCAGCCGGTGCGCTTTCTTGCCAAGCGTTTTGCGGTGAAAGAAGCTGCCGCCAAGGCCTTCGGCACCGGGATACGAAACGGATTGGCGTTTAATCAGTTTGAAGTGTTCAACGACGGTCTCGGCAAGCCGAATATCCGCTTGCATGCTCGCGCCGCCGAGCTGGCGCAGCAAATGGGGGTGACCTCCATTCACGTTTCGCTGGCAGATGAACGCCGTTATGCTTGCGCGACGGTGATTATCGAAGGGTAAGCCGGCGATCGGCGATGAAAAAAAGGGCGCCTGTTGGCGCCCTTGTCGATCTGAATTTCTGTGTCAGAGCCGATCGGCATGATGCAGCACGACAAATTTGTCCCACAGCTGTTCGTTGGTTTCGCGGTGCTCTGGATTGACGATAATGGTGTTGTCGATCGGGCACACCTGCTGGCAGGTTGGGATATCGTAATGACCGACGCATTCGGTACAGCGATCGGTATCGATCTGGTAGATATCATCGCCCATCGAAATGGCCTGATTTGGGCATTCCGGTTCGCACATGTCGCAGTTGATGCACCGCTTTGTAATTAGTAAAGCCATATCAATCACTTACGCTTTTATTCTATTTAAATCATGCAGTTATCTGCATTTCCTATTGCGCACGATTCCGCACTATGTGTATATTTATACAGTGTTTCAAACATTGAAAAACCATGTTCAGCAACACAGAATGGCAACACATGCCCTTTTTAGCCTCCAGATATAACCTCATGTGTGAGCTTCAAGCTGGTGGCCTCTGATACAAGGAAATATCAATGCCGCGCACTGTAACACAGATGCAGGATAACCCCAATAATGATCAGTTCTTAGCCGCATCTGCGCGTTGGGAGGACTGCAAACCACCATACGCAAGCTCACACATAAGAATCTGTGTTACTGCTGCCAAAATCATTTTAGCGCACGTAGGTCAGGCTCGGCGCTCGAAGTACGAAAAGGACAACTATCTCCGTATAGATTTCAGTAAAGCAGGAAAGGTTACGTTCTATGCTGAGTTCCCAAAGAAAATGGGATTGAAGGGTAAAAAGCTGGGGGAGTGGCCAGAAATGGCTATTCAGATTGCTAGGGAGAAGGCGAAGGATATTGCGGATCATGGCTTGAAAGCTGAGTCGGTCCAACAGGCCATCAAAGAGTATGAAGGAGACCTAAGCGCTAAGGTTGATCGCCAAAAGCTGGGGGAGGATAGTTATAAAACTTACTGTACCAGGACTAAACAGATCGCCGCCGCATTTGGTGAGCGTGAAGTTTTCAGTGATATAACATACAACCGGCTGCTAGAGGTTCTCGACCTTTGGATTGAAACAAAGTCCAATAACCAAGCTCTGGAGTTATCAGCAGAACTACGACGCTTCTGGAAATTTGGTGCGCCGCGATACTGCAATGGACGTAATGTAGCCGCAAGTTTGCCAAGCGATTATATATCTTCACGGGTACAGAAACCGACGCCGACCCGTCTTTACACCGATATTGAGTCGATCGCCGGTCTATGGTTGAACATAGCTGCCGCCAGCTCAGTGCATCAAAAAAATGCCATGAGGTATATGATCCTTACGGGAGTTCGCCCGATCAATGTCGGAAATTTGCGATGGAGTTTTGTTAACGAAGAGGCGGGAGAGATTGTCTATCCTGCTGGTGTGATTGGTATGAGAGGGGCGATGAAAACGCAGAAGGAATTCCGACTCCCAATCACGCCTGGTATCAGGCAAATTTTGGATGAGCAGAAGAAATGGAGGGATTCTGTAGAAGGGTGCAATAAAGAGTATGTTTTCCTTCAGCCGCGTGACCCGGAAAAACCATTCGCCAAACGTTCTCTGGACAAGCTTATCAAAACATACAGCCCAGAGAACGCCGTGAAGGGTGTTAGACACGATGGCACTGTGAAGGGAAAGGAAGGTGCATTCAATACAATGTGCCGTAAATTCCTCAAGAGCAATATCATTGCTGCGATGCGTAACAAGGGACATTCTCGCAGTGACTCGAAAGAAATTAGCATTCTTTGCATGCATCACTCTGACAAGGAATCAGACCCGATGGGGGAATTCTATGATTTCTCGGATGAGATTTTAAACGAAGAAATGGCATTAAAGCGGCTGGCCTTTGAAGCCCATGAGACTAGCATACTCGCTCAGGTCGCGTTGTTAAGAAAGAAACGTTAATAAGCGCTTCTGCATTTAGCAATAAAAGCCAAAACATTTTTGCGCTCATATCGGACTACTTTATGTGTAAACCGAATGGGCGCTAAAATCTGCCGGTGACGGTGATTATTGTTCCAATCCCTCAAAGTTTTAGTAGTAACCCCTCCAATAAGTTTGCACACCTCTTCTGGGGTTAGCAAATCCAGCTCTGAACCTTCTTTATTATTATTCATGACCCCCCCTTGATTTAATCTTGCTGGTGGCCTGCAAATAGGCGCTGATAAATTGCGGAAACATACTTCGCCTGGTGGATAGCATCGGCTAAGGCGTTGTGACGCTCGCCGTCAAACGGCATATCACGCTTAGGATCAAAGCCAACCTCGCGGCCAAGCTCGACGATAGTGCGCACGTCCCTGTCGTTGTACCATTCCCACGGTAACGGAACGCATTCACGCTGGTAAGACTCACGCAGGATCACGTTATCGAATACAGCGCCATTCCCCCATACGCGCAGGTTACGAGGATTGGCGATATTGGCCCGGATAAACTTATTCAGGTCATACAACGCAGACAGCAACGACGGCGCACCGTCAACGCAGATTGCTGCACGGGCTTCACTGCTTTGTTTCATCCACCAAATGATGGTGTCGGCGTCAGGTACCGCTTTACCGGCCATAGCGCTTTGCAGGTTAACGGCTGTATAAAACGACTCTCCCAGCTCGCCGGTTCGCGGCTCAAATAATACGGCCCCTATGGCCACGATAGGGGCACAAGGATTCTTACCTATAGTTTCTAGGTCAAGCATTATGTGTTTCATATTTTCTCCAGACAAAAAAACCGCCAATTGGCGGTTATTTCGGGTCATAATTTGCTTAGAATATTTAATCGATATCCATACCAGTGAGATCTTTAACTTTTTTCTTGGCATATCCCATAGCAAGAGATTTTGATAGTCCCATCAGGGTGCTGATCCCCTCATCTTTGAAGTTGGTCTTAATTGTCTGCCAAACCTCTTGCTGTCTCAGATCAGCAATGAAGTCGTGGCCACGAGCAGTTAACCTTAGAGGAGTGTCGATCCAGGAATAGCTGACAGCTTTGCCTAAACCTCTGGACATTTCGTGCCCGAATCCAGCTTTACCATCAACACGCAAAATTAATCCGTTGTCGTAAAGCAGGCGCATATGGAAAATAAAATTTGGATCATTACGATCAAAACCGGCCGTTGTCAAATCACCAAGCATAGTGTCAGGCCCATCGGAATCCTCAAACCCAATCAGTAAATTTTTGAGGTACTGCTGGTCGATTTTCATGTTTTTCCTCCGTGAGATGTCACAACACTATAACCTCAATTTTGTCTCATGCCAGCCCATCGAAAGGTAGCTTTATTGCTCATATATCACTCTCTACGGTGAAGCCAGCGGCGCGGATATCATCAGCATGCTGGAGACGGCAACGAGGGTGCGTCGAGTCTGACAACCGCACCGGCGTAGCCAGCTTGGCTTCCAGCTCTGAATTTCTATCAGTCGCGAAAATTAATGCCTCTTCTACGGCTCGTATATGCTTAAGCCCTAGGTCATTCTCCAACTCGGCGATGCGCTTATCCTTCGCTTCCAGCTCTGCCAGCAGGGCGGCTATACGTGAAACAGCACCATCAAGAGTACAAACAGTGATACTGATTTCATTCGGCCCCGGCGCGGGTAGTTCTCCAGATTTAACTTTGCGCCAGTAGTCGGCAACGTCTTTAAGTACGTTCTGCTTGTTGTACATCACGCTTGCTCCTTCAGTGCTTTCACCATCTGATACATCGCCTCTGGTGGTACCGCATTACCGGCCATGTGAACGCATAATTTATGCGATGGCGGTTTGATGTATTCGGCAGGGAAAGACATACCCGCCATCACTTCGTCATCGTTGATCATGCGCATCTGGTTGCCATCAACTACCGCCCACCGATCGCGCGTAGTTATTGTGCCGATCGGGCGACTTAGGCAACGTCCGGTAAGACCGCTGCCACTGCCGTAGTAGGGCATTAGAAAACGTTCACCGAATTGCGCTCGACCATTTTTGACTCTGGTGAGAGTCGCAGTAGCTCGGCCATGCTTTTCGATCGGTTGCCATTTACCAGCATCAAAGCCTATAAAGCTGCTTGCTGGGGAATGAGGCATCTTTGGAAGGTTGAGGAATAGTGGGGACTTGCTCTGGGTGCAGACAATAAACATGCGCTCCCTATTTTGAGGAACTCCGAGGTCGGCACAGTCCACAACATGTGGTGCCAGTGAATATCCAAGTGCCTGCATTGCGGATGACCACGCCGGGTATAGAGCCCACATCAGGAATTCTTTCACGTTCTCTACAATTACGAATTCCGGCGTGTGAAACTCAGCCGCAGCGACGACAGCCCATGCAGTTGATCGGCTAGCATCATGCTGTGGGTTACCCGCTTTACGCCCACGCGCTTTGCTGTGTCCCTGACAGCAAGGTGAAGCAAACATAATGTCGTGCTTGGGCACTTTCTCCCAATTAGCCTGGTGTAAATCTTGGCAAACATGCTGAGCACCAGGATGATTCATGGCATGTATTTCAACTGCCTTTTGCCAATGATTTCCCGCCCATATAACATCAACACCGGCCATGCGAGCGCCTGTAGATGAACCACCTAGACCAGAAAATAAGTCAATGCCTTTCATTTTGTCCCCAGAGGTTGAGCAGAAATAACGTCATCAACTGGCAAGCACTCGTATTGAGGCGGTAATCCCTGCTGGTGGATATCAGCAAGGCAATTCGAATGGTCTGGATAAACCCACCCTTGCGGCACGAATTCGCACGGTTGGTAGGTGTAGCAGACGAGAAGAAATAGGCCGAACATGTGGCATTCTCCAATTAGGTATCTATTACCGAGTTGTAATCATTGTGGGTAAGCAGTTGCCAATTCTGGCCATCGTCTTTTGAAAGTAACCGCCAACGCTTATTAACCCGGAAGGTGAAATACTTTTTACCGTGGGTTTTTCTGGGGAATATTTGGCTGGCGCTGAACTTATTTAATATTCCCAGCGCCTTTTCAGTAATCCATAAAGGCGCGTTGTTTAAATTGACGCTCATTGCTGGTGGGCTTCATTACGATAATCACTGATTATCTGCATCACCTCGTCTTTAATTCCGCTTGAAAGCATCAGCATATCGCTTTCGCCTTGGACAATCGGAACCGCATCAAAGAGCAGCTCCAGCATACGGCGTGCTTTCTTTGCGCTGAATTGCGGCTGTGCGATGCTTTTAGTGACTTTAGTTTTACCTGCGTCCTCTGCCTTTTTCATTAATCTGGCAGCTTCCTTGTCGGCATAAACTCCGTGCTCGCGGTTAATGCTGATAGCCAAGGCATAATTCATCGTGCCGGAGCGGACGAGGCTTTTAACGTATGGGGTGCATTCCTGCAATTGAAGGTGCTGGAGAATGTCAGACTCAGACCGCTTAACCTTTTTGGCGATCTCTGCGTTGGTCCAGCCCTGATTCACAAGCCGCTGGTAAGCTGCGCCCCGTTCGATTGGGGAAAGTGCCAGCCCTTGTGAACTGGTGACCATGAATGCGATTTTATCGGCCTCAGTGCCGACGAAATCCTTACACTCAAGGCGCAACACTTCATGACCGGCGGCAGACGCTAGCAACGCACCGTGGTAACGGTGGTGACCGTCGATCACTTTCACACCCTGTTCTGTTATCTCAACAGCAAGAGGGGGAATAAACTCACCGGCAATAAATGCGTCCCTAAACTCTTCAACGTGCGCCTGATTTAATTCGCGAACGTTATAGCCTTCTTCTGCATAAATTTCATTTAGAGGCACCAGGAAGGTTTTGCGTGTGGAAATATCAGAGCCAATACTTTCACGCGCTGCATAGCGCTGACTTAAAGTTGCCATAATTTATCTATCCATTCTGAGGGGTGAAAATGCTTCACTATGCGCCACACACGGCGGCGCATAAGGCTGCACTTTATTTAAGTGAACCTTCATATACCGGGACTGTTTCGAGCTGGTTTTCCAGGTCAACAACGATCTCAGTGAAGGCGTGCTCAACGATTTTTTTCGGTTCAATCAGCTCGTACCAAAGCGCCAACCCACCATCGCGCAGACGATAGCGGATACGGGCCTCAACTTGGTATGGTGCGCCGTTGTGGAATGGTGCGATGGCCAGGCTGATTTTTTCCGGGAGGGAAGTATTGCCGCTTCCTGATTTTTCATCGCTGTAGGACATCTGGAACGTACCGTCCTGCAAGCGACGCACCGACTTGAATTCAGCTTTTCGCGTTTCTTGGAAAGCCAGTACCATTTCGAGTAGCGCCGTGCCGGATGGCCCTTTATAGTCATCGCTTACTGGGGCGATATCCTTGATGTGGTTTTCGAGAAACTCGGCGAAGTCGGTCTGATCCATAGCTTTTTTGTCACGCGCTGCCCATTCCTTCCATTCATCAGAATATGGACAATCATAGACAGCTCGGTGGTTAGCCCACTCCGCGGACGTTGGGGCCGAGTGGTAATCCAGAACGGCTTCGATACGGGTTACCGATTTATCGGCGAAAATGGCGGTACGCGGATCGGCGAACTTTTTAACGTAAGCAATTAATGAGGAAGCAGAAATTAAATTTACCGCTTGGCGTATAAGCGCCGGTTGCAATTGATAATGTTCGAGCGACTCTACATTGTGGCTGCGCGGGACTACGGCACAGGGAATATCGGTTTTCGGGGTGTGTGCGGTGATAGATAATTCCTGAATTTCACGCACAGTGTTGTTTGCAATATCTTGCATGATATTTTCCTTGAATAATATATTGATGGGAGAAACTAATTAGCCGTGGGATTGCAGCTTGATAGGTGCTGCGGCAGGGCCGGTATTAATTACCGTTAAATCCATTTGTACCTGCGAAGGATCATCACGCATTAAATCGCCGTCGGCGGTTGAGAACATAATGGTATCAGCCCGATCAAGTTCAGGAATTGATTTCTTGACGTTTGGGGTGATTTTCATTGTGTTTTCGTCGCGGGTATTAAGCATCTGGCAATTAAGCGTCAGAGTCACCGCGCCTTTCTTACCAGTTTCGCGAACCATTTTAATAACCTCTGCCAGCGCTTCGGTAAGCTCCTGGTCTAAGGTGCCTTTGTTGATATAAGCCAACTGCTGGCTAAAGGGGGTGCATTTATTTTCAGACATGATATTTCTCCTCGTCACATACAGAGAAGAACTCAGGCCGGGTGACGCCCTCCAGGGTTAATGGATGCCTAAGTTCTTTTCTCTATGAAAAAGGGCGACCAGCCTATGAACATTATCTTCACCTCTCATGGGTTGAAGTTCGGTCTGGCCGCCAAAGACTACACACAGCAAAACTATTAAAGCGGGTTGCCTTTCTGGCAGAGCATTTTCCGCAGACGGGCAAAGAAGGTCAGGCGAACGGCCTGCACGGATGGAGCGACACGCATAACGTCTACAACGATTGTGTTAGCATTGTGGTTGATCATGTTGAATCTCCGTTCTACTGGTCATGCCCCGGCAAAGATGGGCGTCTGTAGCCGGGGCTATTTAATTCAGAAGTACCAGCGCACAAGGCGGTTCAGGTAGCTGGAAACGTCGCTATGGCCGAACTTGCGGATTGCCGCACATCGAATAGCACGCATCTCCCGTCTCGCCCTGCGGCGGCAGCGTTTGGTTAAGATAATTTTCATGGTGTGTCCTGCTGTTGGGGTTGGGGGCGGTAGTCGGTAGCGCTTCACCACCCTAGAAGGCAGTGATATCTTGGTTGTTCTCACACAGCGAAGAAGGGAACATTTATGCTTAAAGGATTCGCGCACCTATTTGAAAAGACAAAAGAACACGTAGCCGAAATACGCAAAGTCAAAACGACCGGCTTCGTTGATACCAATGGGTTATCTTGCGTCTACAACCGTGCTATTCAGCTATGCGCCCTTGATGCCGTTCTTGCTCAGCATCGGGTCGATTTTGGAACCCGATATAACGATCTCAAAGGCATCTCGGCGCTTCATCACAAACTCTTGCAAAAGTACAAATGGCCATTAACCGAGATACGTTCGTTATCGCTGTCTGATGCAATGCTTGCCTTGCACGACGAGCTGAAAATCGAGACGTTACCTGGTGAAGCTTCCCGAATACTCACGTCTATTGCTCTAAATCAGCACTTTGTAGTGTTCCCAGACCTGCTTGATGAAGAATGGGACCCGACCTTTGCCGACAAACTTCTATACAACTCCGAAGACCGATAGCTCTTATTTCTTCTGTTATCTCTGCAAGCCTCAACTCCATCGAGGCTTTTTCTGCCTGCAATGCTTTAAGTTGGCGCATGGCAGATAATTTTTCCTGCATCCAGGCATACAGTTCGTCGTTGGTAAACTCATTTGCGACGATAACTGGTTCTCGCTTTTCCATATTGAACCCTCCGCTGTAGTGGTTTTATGCCTACCGCCCCGTATTGGCAGCAGCAGGGTAAATCCACTCTTTCCCTAAAGAACGTACAGGTCGGTCCCTCTCGGGGTCTGTGGGTGATTACGTCGCTCACCTGATGCGTGTTCCTGTTGGCTTCCTGCCCTTCCCGTAACGTTTGTGGCGGTGGTTTGCTGGTGGCGTTGCGGTGTTGATGGGGTAAGATTACCCAAGGTATTTATTATTGTAAATACGCAAGGTATTTATTTTTAATGGCATGATGCTATCCAAATGAATCTCTTAGGTATTTATTTTTTGATGAGGATTGAGATTTAGAGGGAGGTAAAGCGAAGGTGGTGATAATTTGGCAAGAAAAAGCCCAGCATTCAGCTGGGCATAGATTACACCAGACGCATCATGGTCTGTATCGCAACTCCAATAATTTTACAGTTACCATTGATCTCTTTCATGGGCCATGCGGGGTTAAGTCCCTTGAGGTACTTTTGTCCGCCATCAATGATAAGTTTTTTAAAGGTAGCCTCGTTTGCGTCGATCATTTTTGCGATAACCAAGCTACCGTTAACCGCTTCTCGGCCTGTATCTATCAAGACTAATGTTCCCTCAGGAATGCTTATCCCTGTTGGCGCTGTCATAGAATCACCATCGACACGCAACCAGAACGCCTTACCGAAAACTTTTGCATCAGACTCGTACCATTCATCGATTTGATCGATGCTGTACGGTTCCATAGCTTCCGCCCAGGCTCCTGCTTGAACCCAGCTGATCAGCGGATACTCCCTACCTTTGTTGTAAGGCCCTATGTATTTAATGTTTGAAGGCTCACGCGAAAGCATCTTTTGAGCCTCGTTCCCGATAGAAGGACTGAAATCGGCAATCGACACCTGGAGTATCTTTGCAAATGCAGCCGCTACAGAGAGGTTCAGTGCATTTCTCCCGTTAAGGTAATGGCCAACAGCACCTTGTGTAATCCCCAATTCGTCCGCGATCGTGTACTGCGTGACGCCCAGTGATTTCTTCTTCGACTCATACAAAGCTTTGAGACGTGCGGCATCTTCAAGCTGTTCTGTCGTCAGGCTCTTTTTGGATTCCATAACAGTCATTCTAATACCGTCACTATTAAAATTAAAAATACCCACCATATTGACAGCTATAAATACCCAAAGTATTCTTTCGGCATAGTAACTAAACGGAGCGTACCTATGAGTCGGATGACATTAGCCGATTACGCCAAGATTCATGGCCAGGCCAAAACTGCCAGCGACTTTGGAGTAATCCAATGTGCAATCAGCAAAGCCATTCGTAGTGGTCGCGATATTTTTGTGACCATTCAACAAGATGGAAGCGTTAAAGGGGAAGAGATTCGTCCTTTCCCCAGTCATAAAAAAGCCTCTTAACACGCCTTTGGTAGCTGAGATAAGCATTATCCAACAGCGATGACTTAAAGGTAACCACAGCCCGAGGAACACAACTGTGTCACAGCAAAAAGCGCCGGATTGGCAGGCAGAGAAACAGCCTGAATGGGTAATTAGTGCCGCCCGCAAAATTATCACTGGTCTGCCTGGCGGTTATGCAGAGGCAGCTAACTGGCTGGGGGTGACTGAGGACGCGCTGTTTAACCGTCTTCGCCCAAACAGCAATCAAATTTTTCCGATTGGCTGGTTCATGGTGTTGCAGCGCGCTGGTGGAAATACGCACTTTGCCGACGCCGTATCCCGTCAATCGCACAGCGTGAACGTACCTCTGCCGAAAGTAGAGGATATCGATCGCGACGATATCAACAGCAAGCTGATGGAAGCTATCGAGTACATCGGCAAGCACTCCGAATTAGTCCGCAAATTCACTGAAGACGGCGAGATTGACGACGTTGAACGTCAGGCGCTGGACGAGAACACCCACCGCCTGATGGCAACGTTCCAGGAGCACGTCATCTTGCTTTACAGCGTGTTCTGCCCCGCAGAGGAACCTAAACCCGTGAGGTAAGCGTATGCAGTCTGCAACGTTTGTTCGAACCGTCATGCCCACGGTGTTTTGCCGTGAGGATGCCGTATGGATTCAAGAACAGCTTGGCATGTTACCGCCTGCGCAACGCGGAAAGATTGCGCTCGCATACGCGGAGGCTTACCAGGCTGCATTTGACCTCGCAGAGGTTTCATACCAGCAAGACAACGCGGGCCGCAGGGCAGCGAATACACGGCTCAGAACCTACGTCGAACGGTATTCACGGGCAGGCCAGGGATTAACAACAGCGCCACCGCTGGTGGGGCAGAACGGGAAAGCGGCATGAAAATTTTTAACGGTTTTTTTTTAAACGGGGGAGAGGGGAAGGGTAAGAGGGGGGGAAGGGGGGTGATCGGGTTGGGGTGTGGGGGCAGGAACAGGCTTTACCAGAGGGAAGATCTTTAAGGGATCGAGTTGTTAAAAAGCGCCAAACGGAAATTTAGACGGCTAGACGATAAAACGAGGAATGAAACGATGATGCTTACCATCCAGCCACGCGAAAAACAGATTGTTGCACTGAATATGCTGCGCTCGGCATGGAAGCAACACGGCTCATTCATGATGTATGCGCCGGTAGGGTTCGGCAAAACGGCAATCGCTGCACTTATCGCCAGCGGGTTCATCAGTCGCAACATGCGCATAATGTTTGTGGCCCCGTACACCGTCCTGCTTGACCAAACAGCTAACCGCTTCATTGAGTACGGCTTGCCTGCTGAAGAGATTGGCTATATCTGGCGTGACCACCCGGCCTATGACCCGAGCCGCCTTATTCAAATTGCCTCTGCCGATACGCTTATCCGTCGTGACTTCCCGGAAAACATCGATCTGCTGATCATTGATGAAGCCCACCTGAAGCGCAAAAAGATTCTGGAAATCATCGACCACCTGACGAGCAACACCGACGTGAAGGTTATCGGCCTGTCCGGTACACCGTTCTCCTCCTGGCTTGGGACGTATTACCAGAAGCTGATCAAACCGACCACGATGAAAGAGCTGATCAGCATTGGAGCACTGAGCAAATACGAATTTTATGCCCCGTCACACCCAGACATGAGCAAAGTGGAAACATCGGTACAAGCAAACTATGGCCGTGACTACAACGAAGTCCAATCTTGCGAGGTTATGAGTGACCCGACGCTGGTGGGCGATATCGTCAAGAACTGGCTGGAGAACGGCGAAGACCGCCCGACGATCTGCTTCTGCGTCAACGTGGCCCACGCAAATTACGTGACCGTTGAATTCAGCCGGGCGGGTGTAATGGTTGAGGTTATGACGGCATCAACACCCCATGAAGAACGCCAACTGACGATCAGCCGCTTTGAACAGGGCATCACTAAGATCATCATCAACGTGGGTGTGCTGGTGGCTGGCTTTGACAGTGACGTCCGCTGCATCATCTTCGCCCGGCCAACAAAGTCAGAAATACGCTGGATTCAGATTCTTGGCCGTGGTCTGCGCCCTGCGCCTGGGAAAGATCACTGCATCATCTTCGACCACACCGGCACCGTCCATCAGATGGGATATCCCGACGATATCGAATATGACTACCTGCCTGCCACATCTGACGGGATGGAGGATGCCCCGGCCCGTGTGGTCAGAACCGAACAACCGGAACGCCTGCCGAAAGAATGTACCCAATGTCATTACGTGAAGCCGGTCGGCATTTACATCTGCCCGAAATGTGGTTTCAAGCCGATCGCCGGTGAAGACATCGACACAGACAAAACACGCAGTCTCAAGAAAGTTAAGCAAGCCAAGGAAGTAGTCACCACGGCAGTTAAGCAAGCCTGGTGGAGTCAAATCCTCTATTACCAACGCACCCGCAGCGCACAGGGCAAACCTGTTAGCGATGGCTGGTGCTCGCACGTCTACCGAAAAAAATTCGACACATGGCCCAACGGGCTGCACAGAACGCCAATGGCTATCACGCCGGTGGTGAGCAACTTCATTAAATCAACACAGATTGCCTACGCAAAATCTAAGCAGGGGAAAGCCGCATGAATACCAAACAGGCAGCTATAGGTCACTGGTCAAAAATATTCGACTTCTACGGCTTACCACCGATTACCGGCAAAAGACATTTTAAAGGGGAATGCCCGCTGTGTGGGCGTAAGGGCAAGTTCCGCTGCGATGATAAAAACGGCACAGGTTCGTACATTTGTTCATGCGGCGCGGGTGACGGCTGGGCGTTGTTAACCGGCGCTACAGGGAAGGATTTCAAAACGCTGGCGTCAGAGGTCGATAAGCTGGTGGGGCGCACATATTCACCGGAAGAGAGCTATCAGGCTGGTGGTCCTTCTTCTGGTATAGCCTCCCAACGGCAACGCGTCAGCTGCAAGTTTGCAGGGTTAACAGGTTTACGCGGCACTGGCGCTGACCGCTATCTAAAACAGCGAGGTATCACCAGCCTGCCGATCGAGAACGTGCGTTATTGCGATCGTCAACGCGCCGCCGGTGGTGAATACCAGTCTATCTATGCATTGGCAACGGACGACAAGGGCGAACTGTGCTACTTGCACCGCACCCTGTTGGACGGCGACCAGAAAGCCACCGTTGCTGGCGCACCGAAGAAAATGATGCGACTGCAAGAGGACAGCTATCTTGAACACGCCACCTCTGTTGCCATTCGTATGTTTCCGCCGTCCGCAACGTTGGGTATCGCAGAGGGTATAGAGACCGCGCTTTCCTGCCACCAAATAACCCAGTGCAACACCTGGGCGACGCTGAACGCTACTTTCATGAAGAAGTTCCGCGTACCCCGTGGCGTACAGCGCCTGATCATCTTCGCCGACGCTGACGCATCTGCTACGGGCCATGCTGCCGCCTTTGAATGTGCTCGTGCCAATCTCTTGGCAAAAAACGATCTCCAACAAGTCTCAGTCCGCTGGCCTAAATCTGGCGACTTCAACGATCTGCTGCTTAACGGCTCAGAAGTCTACGAGTGGATATTCCACCGTGAGGGAAAAAATGAAAAAGCCAACTAAGCCCAAGCAGTACAAGGACAAGGTCTGCGCTCAGTGTGGAACGACATTCACGCCGGAGAAGTACCTGCAAAAAGTCTGCGGCCCGCTCTGCGCTATGCACTACCAGCGCGACGCACGCAAACGCCAGGAGGAAAGGGTACGTAAGGACAAGCTTAAGATTCGCAAGCTGGCGGTTAAGCCTCTGCGTTATTTCATCAACCTGGCCCAGACGGAATTCAACGCGTATATCCGCGAACGTGACGCAGATGATCCATGTATTAGCTGCGGTCGCCACCATGAAGGCCAATATCATGCCGGGCATTACCGCACCGTAGGGAGCAACCCAGAGCTGCGCTTTGATGAAGATAACTGCCATAAGCAGTGCTCGGTCTGTAACAACTTCAAGTCCGCGAACCTGAGTGAATACCGCCCTAATCTGATAGCCAAGATAGGCCAGGCACGTTTTGACCGGTTGATGGGGCCACCGCCCAAGGTAGGCAAGTTAGGCCGCAGTGACTACGAACGTATCCGCGACACATATAAAGCTAAGAGCAAAGCATTGAAGCAGGAGAAGGCAGCATGACCCCGAATCAGAGACGACAAATAAAACACAACGCATGGACAACTGTTGCCGGTGTTTCTCGCAAGAAGTACCTGGGCAAGTTCCAGCGACTGACCCGTCTACAAACATTGTGGATCACCTCCTTACTAAACGCCTGGGGTGATATGTACGGCGGCAATACTGATGGGAAGTTGAAGTGCAGCGGTGGCAGCGGTGTTTGGGGGCAAATCATGCCTGAGCAGTGGGACGATGAAAGTGCGGCACGTATTGTGAAAGTAATGGCGGACTTGCGCGCACTCGGCTATCGCGGTGAAGAACAATTAAAGAAGGCAACCACCATCCTCTGGCCTCAACGCTCTCTGGAATCAATGCTGGTGGCTGCTGATGTAGGGGAGGAATGCGACTTCATGGAAAAAGCGGTTCTGGCGTCGATGAAGCATGACAACCCGGTCTATGTGATTGGCAAGCTGTTCTACACGGGCCGCAATAACACCGTGTCGGTACTTGGGCGCTATATGCAAAATCATTACGCTCCCTGGCTGACACGCGACCAGGTGGATGATCGCGTGCGTTGGTGTATTGAAATATTCAATTCTTCGGTGTTCTTCGCTGTTCGTGCAGCTATATGCATCGAAAATGCAGAAAAAAAGCAAAAATAACTTGATAATAGCCAATGAAAGTGCATAATACATGTATGCTTTCGCGAAGCTGTACCATCAAGCGATGCAACAGAATGACCCGCTAGTGAGCGGGTTTTTTTACGCAAAAATGTTGCGCACGAAAGTTACTTTCTTACCTGCATCCCACACAATAACGCACGATCATGCACCGAACATGTCGACTATGTGCATTACCTTAATGGTAATGTGCTGTGAACGTGCAGATATCTCCGCTTAAACGTAATGTAAATGCTCTGAACAAGACGCTAAAATGAGCAGGTTAGCCTTGCCTAATTATCGCCCGGGCTATTACAATGAGGAATAACTAAACTTTATAGTTTGAAAGCCCGTGTGTGATGTGAGAAGGAGGATATTGAGATGCTTAAGAGACGATTCGATGCGGAGAAGGCTATTGAGGCCATTCTGTACGTTGCCTCCAATGCACCGATCCCTGACTTGTACCATGTCGGCAAGATTTTGTACTATGCTGATCGCATCCATCTTGAGAAATATGGTCGCCAGATTACGGGCGATAGATACAGGGCAATGTATAACGGACCTGTCGCGTTCGGGGTGTATGATCTTCTAAAAACAAGCAACAAAGAAAAGTCGGAAAAACAGTATTGTCCTTGTGACAAAAAACTTGTGACTAGTGCTTTCGAAATGCTTGGAGAAGAAGAGGATCATCTGATCATCAAAAAGCGTGACTATGATGTTGATCTTTTCAGCAAGTCGGATTTCAAGTGTATTGATGAAGCTATCAAAATGGTTGGTAGCTTAGGATTTGGTGATTTAAATGACTTCAGTCATGACGAAGTTTGGAAGTCAGTAAAGTTAAACCAGGAAATCCCCTTGGAAACCATTGCAGGTCATTGCAAAGATGGTGAACTCTTGGTTGAATACCTCCGTGGCTGATGGGGGGTATGATGGCAAATTTGGGTTCTTTATTTGGTGTTGGATTTACAGAGCAATTAGCTGACGCTAATTTGATTGCTGGCGCAGTAATCTATATGCCTTGTGAATTTACCACGCCTCCGAAGAATAAGTATTTGTTGGTGGCGTGCTGTGAACCTGAGTTGTTGGTTTTGGTCATAAACTCCCAAATCAATCCCTTCATAGCTCAACGTCCTGAACTCTTAGATTGCCAGGTTGACGTACCTCAAGCAGATCACGATTTTTTGCAGCATGATTCATACGTCAACTGCATCCAAACCCATACTGCTTTTAAGATGACAGCCATACGTGAAGCTATAGTGGCTAATTATCCCGCCGTCTATAAAGGAAGACTTGCTGATTATGTAATTCGGCAAGTAATAGACGCCGTAGATAGGTCAGAAACTATGGAAGTTCGTTACTGTAAAATGATAAAGCAAGGATTAGCGTCCTGCCTAACTAAAACCCGCATCTAGCGGGTTTTTTTATGGAAAAATTAAAGCGAAGCTCCATCCGAAATTAATCTGGTACCCTAGCTGAGGGGTTGTGTCGGTATCTGGTGGATGGTGCTTCGCCTTAATGTTTGTGAAGTGGGCGGCGGAAGGGTGAGGTAACACCCTGTCCACCAGGTGCTCATGCCAATGGTCACAAGCGAACCTTTGCCCGTGCTGCGAACAGCAGGACGAGCCTATCAAACAAGGGCGCTTATGATATCCAGCACAAGTCTTGTCAACGCTGACACACTCGAATACATCAAAACCCTGCCTGATGACTGCATCGACCTGATTGCCACTGACCCGCCTTATTTCCGGGTGAAGTCCTGCGACTGGGATAACCAATGGAAAACCGAGGCTGAATATTTAGCCTGGCTGGATTCATTGCTGGTGGAGTTCTGGCGGGTGCTTAAGCCTAACGGCAGTCTTTACATGTTCTGCGGTAGTCGGTTGGCGTCTGATACTGAGCTGTTGGTTCGCCAGCGGTTCGACGTATTGAGTCATATCGTTTGGGCGAAACCGTCAGGTACATGGAGACGTCAGCATAAAGAAGGGCTACGCGCATTCTTCCCTGCTACCGAGCGGATTATTTTCGCCGGTCACTATGCTGGGCCCCTACAGCCCAAGATTGACGGCTACGCGGTGAAATGCACCGAGCTTAAGCAAAACGTATTCAAGCCTCTGATCGACTACTTCAAATCTGCCAGGCAGTCTCTTGGTGTCACTACGAAGGACATCAACGCGGCGACCGGTAAGCAGATGGCCAGCCATTGGTTTAGTGAGAGCCAGTGGCAGCTACCGAGTGAAGAGCAGTATCACAAGCTTCAGGCTCTATTTGACCGCATCGCTAATGAGAAGCATCAAGCTGGTGGGTTGAATCGTCCCCATCACGAGCTGGTAAAGGAATACAAAACCCTCAACCGTGAATATCTGGACCTGTGCCAGGAATATAAATCATTGCGGCGCACCTTCACGGTATCTGCTGCAGTGCCTTACACCGACGTTTGGACTTATCCGCCGGTAGCCTTCTATGCCGGTAAGCATCCATGCGAAAAGCCTGCTGAAATGATGGAGCACATCATCAGCGCCAGCAGTCGCCCAGGCGATGTTGTGGCTGATTTCTTCATGGGTTCTGGCTCAACGATTAAGGCGGCTATCAAGCTAGGCCGAATCGGCCTGGGGGTAGAACTGGAGTCTGAACGGTTCGAACAAACACAACGGGAGATATTCCCGAGTAACTAAGTTGCCCTGGCGTTTGCCGGGGCTTTTTGTTTCTACCACCCGACGATCGGGCACAGCCCCGGCAGGGGGAGGATATGAGAATGCCAAACAATCCGCATGGCTGGACGGAATTCAGTGAAATGTTTGCGAGCTGGTGGCGCGGTGATGTGCCGATTGGCGGCGTGATTATGGCTGTAGTGATGGCCGTGCTGCGGATGGCTTACTCCGGCAGTGGTTGGAAAGAAACCATTTTTGAAGGGCTGATGTGCGGTGCGTTGGCTCTGACAACTTACTCAGCACTGGATTACTTCGACGTCCCGAAAGCCTTAACGGTGGGCATCGGTGGCTTCATTGGGTTTGTCGGCGTGAAAAAACTCAGCGCGTTCCTTTCTGGATATGTTGGCAACCGTTTTGGTGGCGGCAACGATTCAAAACCACAGGCATAAAAAATGACTCAAAACGAATTTCAAAAGGCGGCAGGCATCAGCGCCGGGTTAGCTGCGCGTTGGTATCCGCACCTTATCGCAACGTTTGCGGAGTTTGGCATTAATAAGCCGGTCGAACAGGCGATGTTTATCGCTCAGGTTGGGCACGAGTCGGATGGTTTCAGAGCATCGGTTGAATCGTTCAACTACAGCGTCGATGGTCTGATGCGTACCTTTGGCCCACTATCCACCGCCAAACGTTTGAGCCATCAACAATGTACTGCACTGGGACGGACGATTCAGCAGTCAGCAAAACAACAAGCTATCGCCAACTTGGTTTACGGCGGCAGGATGGGAAACAGATCGGCATCTGACGGCTGGAAATATCGCGGGCGTGGCCCAATGCAAACTACTGGGCTGAATAACTACCGTGCTTGCGGTGCTGTCCTGAAGCTTGATTTGGTGGCGACTCCGGAACTACTGGAAGAAGACGTAAACGGCATGCGTTCTGCTGGCTGGTTCTGGAAGGCGAATAATTGTGGTCGGTATGCTGACGACGTTGTGCAATGCACCTTTGTTATCAACCGAGGTAAGAACGGGCTGAAAGAACGCAAAGAACTCTTTGAGCAAGCCTGCAAGGTGCTCTTGTGAACGTGCGCTGGTGGTGGGAGTTAATCATTAAGTCATGGCCTCTGCTGGTGGTGTTAACCGTTGGTGTTTTGATGTTCAGAGCTCATTCGTTAAGTAATGCCTTGGAGCTATCTCGTAAGGCTAATAGTGATCTTGTGGGGCAGTTGAGCACCAAAGATAAAGCAATCTTAGCGCTGCAAGATAACGCTACCGCTGAGCGTGCTCTAACTGATGCACAACTGGCTAAAGAACGGCAACTAAAAGGAAAGCTGGATGCAGAAAACAAAGCGTTACGCGAGATTCTGGACGCGAGCGACTGTAGCCATCAGCCTTTGCCTGGTGCTGCTCTCGACATCCTGCGCGGACAGGCAGGTACCACAGGCCACGCAAATGATTTACGTCCTACCGCCAGCGGTGCTGCTGCAGCAGTGCGATGATTCACCATTTACCGGCGCAACGTTCGGTGATGCAGTGACAGCATTACGCACTAAGCAAAGCGAAATGAAAGTGTGTGCTTCCCGCATGGAAGAGCTAATTAAATGGGCGCAGATCTCCGGGAGGCAGCATGCCACCAAGAACGCCAAAGGCATGCCGTAAGCGCGGCTGCCGCAACACCACAACGGACCCCAGTGGATATTGCAGTGAGCACAAGGGGGAAGGCTGGCGAAATTACAAGCCAGGGCAGGACAGGCATCAGCGCGGATATGGTAGCGAATGGGATGTGATTCGCCCACGCATCATCAAGCGTGATAATGGCTTATGTCAGAACTGCCTAAGGATGGGAGTGGTAAGGGCTGCCAAGTGTGTTGACCACATCAAGGCTAAAGCACAAGGCGGCACTGATGATGATGTGAATCTCGAAAGCCTTTGCTGGCCATGTCACAAAGCGAAGACCGCACGGGAAAGACTCAAACGAGAATGATTATCAATGATAATGTGATTGTTTTGTTTTGAAATGATTGCATATGAAATGATTGCATGTGGTAGGGGGGAGGGTGAAATCTCTACAGCCCTATCTCTTCCGTACTGCCCGCCCCATCGAATTTTTATACCCGCGAAAAATGAAATTTAATCTGGAGCGCATATGGCCGGAACGGCAGGCCGATCCGGGCGGCGCCCTAAGCCGACAGCCCGCAAGGAATTGGCTGGCAACCCCGGCAAGCGAGCACTGAATAAAGATGAGCCGGTGTTCACTCCCATTAAAGGGGCGGAGCCGCCTGAATGGTTTGAAGAAGAGGAACTTCACCTCGCAAAGGTAATGTGGCAGATGACCACCAAAGAACTTTGTGGGCAGGGCATTCTTTGCGTTACCGATCTCGCCGTTCTTGAACGTTGGTGTGTGGCGTATGAGTTTTGGCGGCGTGCAGTGAAGCACATTGCAAAGCAAGGGAACGTGGTCACCGGTGCAACCGGGGGGCCGATAAAAAACCCGCAGCTAACAGCGAAGAAAGAACAGGAGTCGGAGATGAGTAGCACTGGCGCAATGCTGGGGCTTGACCCCGGAAGCCGCCAGCGCTTAATCGGCCTGGCTGGGCAAAAAAAGACAGCTAACCCATTCATTAAGTTGATCTCATCATGAAGAGAAAATCTTACCCCAACGTGAATGCTGCCAATCAGTATGCGCGTGACGTTGTTCGCGGCAAAATTATTGCCTGCCAATATGTTATCGCTGCATGTCAGCGGCACCTTGATGATGTGGCCGAAGAGAAAGGGCGCAAATTTCGATTTCGTTTTGATCGTGATCTGGCAGAGCAGGCCGCGCGATTTATTCAGCTTCTCCCCCATACAAAAGGTGAGTGGGCATTTAAACGAATGCCTATCACTTTGGAGCCGTGGCAACTTTTTATTATCTGTTCCGTCTTTGGGTGGGTGCATAAGGGAACAAAGCTTCGCCGGTTCAGGGAGGTTTATACCGAAATCCCCCGCAAAAATGGTAAGTCGGCAATCTCAGCAGGCGTGGCGCTCTATGGTTTTACCTGTGATGGCGAGTTCGGTGCAGAAGTGTATTCCGGGGCGACCACTGAGAAACAGGCCTGGGAGGTGTTCCGCCCTGCTCGGCTGATGTGCAAACGCACGCCGCTTCTGATGGAGGCTTTCGGGATTGAGGTAAATGCATCGAATCTTAATCGCCCGGAGGATGGCGCCCGCTTTGAGCCGTTGATCGGTAATCCTGGTGATGGGTCATCACCCAGTTTGGCAATTGTAGATGAGTATCACGAGCATCCAACGGATGCGCTGTATACCACGATGCTGACCGGTATGGGTGCTCGTCGGCAACCACTGATGTGGGCCATCACTACGGCAGGTTATAACATTGAAGGGCCATGTTATGACAAGCGTCGGGAAGTGGCCGAAATGCTCACGGGCATGGTGCCGAATGATGAACTGTTTGGGATCATTTATACCATTGATGAGGGCGACGACTGGACTCAGCCTGAAGCATTAATCAAAGCTAACCCCAACATGGGTGTTTCGATTTACAAAGACTTCCTGCTTAGCCAGCAGCAGCGTGCTATCAACAATGCAAGGCAAGCGGGGGTTTTTAAAACCAAGCATCTCAATGTTTGGGTTGCGGCGCGTGACGCCTTTTATAACCTGGTCAGCCTCAAACGTTGTGAGGACACAACGTTAACGTTGGAGCAGTTCGAAGGGCAACCTTGCATTCTGGCTTTTGACCTGGCACGTAAGCTGGATATGAACAGTATGCCGCGATTGTTCACGCGAGACATCGAAGGGAAGCGCCACTACTACAGTGTGGCCCCTAAATTCTGGGTGCCGTATGACACGGTATACAGCGTCGAAAAAAACGAGGACCGACGTACTGCTGAGCGCTTTCAGAAATGGGTTGAGATGGGATTGCTGACAGTAACCGAGGGCGCTGAGGTTGATTATCGCTACATCATGGAAGAAGCAAAAGACGCCAATCGCCTAAACCCGGTGCAAGAGTCACCCATTGACCCTTTCGGTGCCACGGGTATCTCGCATGAGTTGGCAGATGAAAACATGTCGCCCATAACGATTGTGCAGAACTACACCAACATGTCTGACCCAATGAAAGAACTGGAAGCAGCTATCGAGTCAGGCCGTTTCCACCACGACGGTAATCCGATCATGGTCTGGTGTATCAGTAACGTAATCGGAAAATTTCTGCCGGGTAATGATGATGTTGTTAGGCCGATTAAGGAGCAAGCGGAAAGCAAAATTGATGGGGCCGTTGCCTTAATCATGGCCATCGGGCGTTCGATGCTCTACGAAAAAGAAGAATCCCTCTCCGATCGAATCGAATCACACGGTATTCGTTCACTTTAAACGAGGCAATTTATGATCCTGACGATACTAGCCCCATTAATTGGGGTGATGGGAGCTGCATTGCTCTCATTCGGGGCATGGATGGTTTACCCCCCGGCAGGATATATGGCCGGGGGAGTGCTTTGTCTCCTCTGGTCATGGCTTGTTTCTCGGGCTTTGGCATCCTTATCTCAACAACCAAGCAGCGGGGGTGAATAATGTTTTTCCCCTCTATGTTTAAAAGTTCATCTGCTGATTCGACGCCAGTAACAACGCCAGCAGAATTGGCTGAATTAGCTGGGCTGACTTATGACACTTATACAGGTAAGTCGGTAAGCAGCCAGAAAGCAATGCGGCTTACTGCTGTTTTCGGATGTATTAGGGTATTAGCTGAGTCGATCGGCATGCTTCCTTGCAATCTATTTAAGTCCACCGGAAAAATTAAAGAGAAGGCTACCAGTGAGCGTCTATTTAAATTGTTGTCGCTCAAACCAAATGGATATATGACTCCGCAAGAGTTTTGGGAGTTGTTGGTGGTATGCCTTTGCTTGCGAGGTAATTTCTACGCATACAAAGTTAAGGCCCTGGGCGAAGTGGTGGAGCTTCTTCCACTTGATCCTGGCAATGTTCAACCCAAGCTTAACAGCGCCTGGGAACCTGTGTACCAGGTTACGTTTCCTGATGGGACCACTGATGTGCTTGGTCAGGATGATATCTGGCATGTGCGCATAATGACGCTTGATGGCCTTGTGGGGTTGAACCCAATTGCATATGCCAGAGAGGCAGTTTCTCTTGGGCTGGCAACGGAGGAGCACGGTTCACGGTTGTTTAAAAATGGCGCGGTGACGTCAGGTGTGTTGCGTACAGAACAAACGTTAAGTGATGAGGCTTATCACCGACTGAAAAAGGATTTTGAGGAGCGGCATACTGGGCTGGGAAATGCTCACCGGCCAATGATCCTTGAGATGGGCCTCGATTGGAAAGCGATGGGGCTTAATGCCGAGGACAGTCAGTTTCTTGAGACTCGTAAATTCCAGCTTGAAGAAATATGCCGGTTGTATCGCGTGCCGATGCACTTGGTTCAAAACACCGATCGCGCAACCTTCAACAATATTGAAAGCCTGGGTATCGGTTTCATTAACTATTCGTTGGTGCCTTACCTAACGCGTATTGAGCAGCGGATAAATATCGGTCTGATTCGTGAATCCAAACAAGGGACTTTTTACGCCAAATTCAATGCAGGCGCTCTGCTGCGTGGTGATATGAAATCACGTTTTGAGTCCTACGCGACGGCAATCAACTGGGGAATGTATTCACCCAATGACTGCCTTGAGCTGGAGGATCGCAATCCGCGTCCAGGGGGCGATGTGTATCTAACCCCAATGAACATGACGACCAAGCCCAGCGATAGCGATAAGAAAAAGCCAATTGAGGAAAGCAATGATGCCGATGACTAAACAACGGCTGGATATCCCGCTGAAAATCAAATCGATTAACGATTCTGGTGAATTTGAAGGCTACGGATCGGTGTTCGGTGTGAAGGATAGTTACGACGATATTGTGGTGCCTGGTGCATTCACTAAATCACTCCAGCAATGGAAAGAAAAGTCGGCATGGCCATCAATGCTCTGGCAGCACCAGATGGATCAGCCAATCGGTGTTTATACCGAAATGCGGGAAGACGACCGCGGATTGGTAGTTAAGGGGAGGCTACTGATTGACGATGACCCCTTGGCGAAGCGTGCTCATGCCCATATGAAGGCCGGTTCTTTAACCGGCCTTTCTATTGGGTACGTCCTGAAAGACTGGGAGTACGACCGTTCTAAAGAGGCGTTTCTTCTTAAAGAGATCGACCTTTGGGAAGTGAGTCCTGTGACGTTCCCGGCAAATGATGAGGCAAGGGTTAGCGATGTGAAATCTGCCTTTGCCCGTGGTGAAACACCATCACCCAAAAATATTGAACGAGTCCTGCGCGATGTTGGACTCTCCCGCTCTCAGGCCAAAGCATTCATGGCTGAGGGTTATGGCGCGTTATCGCTGCGTGATGCTGACGATGACGTGTCTGTATTGGATGCACTGAAAACCCTCAAATTTTAATTACGGAGTAGTAAAAATGGCTATTGAAAAGAAAGATGTAGAGGAAGTCGCGCAGGCCCTGCAGAAAAAGTTTGATGAGTTCAAAGAAAAGAATGACAAGCGCCTTGATGCTGTAGAACAGGAAAAAGGCGCTCTGGCTGGTCAGGTTGAAACCCTGAACGGTAAGTTGACCGAACTCGATGAGCTTAAAACCTCCCTGGAAGAAGAGCTGAAAGCGGTAAAACGTCCAGGCGGCGGTACACAAAGCAAAACCGCAAGCGAGCATAAAACTGCGTTCATGCAATTTATGCGCAAGGGCCAGGAAGATGGTTTGCGTGAACTTGAGCAGAAAGCTTTGCAGACCGGTGTTGATGCTGACGGTGGTTACGCTGTCCCGGAAGAGTTGGACCGCACTCTGCTGGAGATCATGAAAGACTCAGTGGTTATGCGTCAGGAAGCAAATACTATCACTGTGGGTACCAGTGATTACAAAAAACTGGTTAACCTGCATGGCGCAGGTTCTGGATGGGTTGGTGAAACAGCAGAGCGGCCAGAAACGGCAACTCCGAAACTGGCGCAGATTGTGCCGTTTATGGGGGAGATTTACGGAAATCCTCAGGCGACGCAGACTATGCTGGATGATGGTTTCTTCAATGTCGAAGCTTGGATCAACAGCGAACTGGCGCTGGAGTTTTCAGAGCAGGAAGAAGTGGCGTTTACCACCGGTAATGGCACGCTTAAACCGAAAGGTTTCCTGGCCTATCCTTCTGCGCTGACTGATGACAAAACCCGAGCATTCGGCACTCTGCAACACCTCCTGTCCGGTGCGGCTGCTGGGGTAACAGCAGATGCGATCATTAAATTGGTATACACGCTGCGTAAAGTTCACCGCACGGGTGCCAAGTTCATGATGAACAACAACGCATTGTTCCAAGTACGTATTCTGAAAGATAGTGAGGGCAACTACCTTTGGCGTCCAGGTCTGGAATTGGATCAGCCATCAACGCTGGTGGGTTACGGCATCGCTGAAAATGAGCAGATGCCTGATATTGCCGCAGACGCCAAGGCGTTAGCGTTCGGTAACTTCAAGCGTGGTTACACCATCGTAGACCGTATCGGGACTCGCATTCTGCGTGACCCCTATACCAACAAGCCATACGTTGGCTTCTACACCACCAAGCGCACCGGCGGCATGTTAGCTGATTCTCAAGCGATCAAGTTGATGCAGATCGGCACTGGTGAGTAAACAGCGAGGGGCTTCGGCCCCTTAATTTTTGGAGCAACGTATGATCAAATTGTTGAAAGACCTTAAGTGGTCACCTAATGGCTGCATTGTGGAAACCATTTCAGCGGGGGATTACCAGGACGATGAATTGCCGGAGCGGGCGATCGAGATTGCCTCTCAACTGGGGTTTATCGGTGCGCTTGACGGCGAGTCTGGCAATCAAAATGCTGGCCAGCAGCCAGAGCAGCAGCCAGAGCAGCAGCCAGAGCAGCAGCCAGAGCCTGAAGCTAAGAAAGGGAAAAAATAGACCGCCTCGGCGGTTTTTCCTTTAATTGATGCACGGAGTCCACAATGCTGCTAACACGCGATGAGCTAAAGGCTCAGTGTCGGCTTGATCCCGATTTTACTGATGAAGATACGCTGATAGACCTTATTGGTCGCGCAGTTCAGAAGCGAACGGAAACCTATCTTAATCGGAAACTTTACTCGCCTGACTCTGTAATTCCGGCAGAAGACCCGGACGGTCTGCATATTGAAGACGATATAAAAATGGGAATGCTCATGTTGGCCAGCCACTTTTATGAAAATCGTTCTTCAGTTACTGATTTTGAGCAAACGGAAGTGCCTCAAAGTTATAACTGGTTGGTTAGCCCTTACAGGTTTACACCACTATGAAACGGCGACTTGTAGAAAGCAGCGGCACATACCGGATGCCGCAGGCCGGGGAGCTACGGGCGCGGGTAAAATTCCGCACACGGAAAGATGCACCAACGAGTGATTATGGCGTTGAGCCTGAATATAACGATCTGTTCACCACCTGGGCGAAGATAAACCAGGTAAGTGCGGCGACCTATCTTGAAGGCGCACAAGCCGGTGAACTGGTCACACATCGGATCATCATCCGTTTCCGCGCTTCTGGTGTTTCCTCCAATGCCGAAATTACTCATCTGGGGGTGGCATACCGTATCCGGCGTATCACTGATATGAATTCTGCACGGCGCTTCCTGATGCTGGAATGCGAAGAGTTGGGAGAGGATACGGATGGCGAAATCACCCAGTGGCAGTAAATCAGTAATCCACGTCGATTTTGAGCAGCCGGAAGAGTTTGTATTTAACCGTGCCAGACTCCGGCGGGCATTTGTCAAAATCGGTCAGGTACACATGCGAGATGCGCGGCGGCTGGTGGCAAAACGCCAACGTTCGTCGGCAGGTGAAGCACCAGGCTTTCGCAGTGGCAAACTGTCTCGCTCAATTGGTTACGCTGTGCCGAGAGCATCAAAACGCCGCCCCGGTTTTATGGTCAAAATCGCTCCCAACCAGAAAAAAGGTGAGGGCAATCGCCATATCAACGGCGCGTTCTATCCTGCTTTCTTGTTCTATGGTGTGCGCCGTGGGGCTAAGCGAAAGAAAGGCCATCACCGAGGGGCATCAGGTGGCAGCGGTTGGAAAATTGCTCCGCGCCAAAACTTTATGGTGCAGGCTTTGGAAAATCGCCGAGCCTGGACGCGATACTTCCTCAGCCGTGAGTTGAGAAAATCATTACGGCCACAGCGGAGAAAAAAATGAAGCTGACCAAAGTTATCGGCGCTCTCCGGCGACGGGTAGCGCTCTTTGAAGGCCGCGTTGCCGGTGCTGCCGAATTCAAAAACCTGCCGGATGTTGGCAAGTTACCGATGCCAGCGGCATACGTTATCCCGAACGAAGACACGACCGGCGATCAGAAGACACAAACCGATTACTGGCAAGACTTAACGGAAGGGTTTTCCGTGGTGGTGGTGCTGAGTAATTTGCGGGATGAGCGCGGTCAGGCTGCGGGATATGACGCGGTGCATGATATCCGGGCCATGTTATGGCGGGCATTGTTGGGGTGGAGTCCTGAGAGTGATGGCAACATCATTCAATATGCAGGCGGTGAAATTATCGAAATGGATCGGGCACGGCTTTATTACCGTTTCGACTTCACGATCCCCTACGAAATCACCGAGGAAGATACGGCCATTCCTGAAGCCTATCAGGACATGGACGATTTTAAATCCGTTTCTCTGGACGTGGATTATATCGATCCGGGCAACGGGCCAGATGGCCGTATTGAGCATCACACAGAAATTCACCTCACCGAGTAAAAACTATGCACGTAAAACCTGTGAAAGGGCGGTCTGTTCCAGACCCTGCTCGGGGCGACCTATTGCCCGAATCCGGCCGGAATGTGGAAGCAAGCCAGTATTGGCTGCGCCGCCTGGCGGCTGGAGACATTGAAAAGGTTACCCAGAGTAAAGAGGTAGCAAAATTGAAAACCCCGACTGATGAAGGCGGTGAAAATGGTCAGCTTTAACAGTATTCCCTCAGATGTTCGCGTTCCGCTGTTTTATGCCGAGATGGACAACAGCGCGGCGAATACGGCACAAACCAACGGCCCTGCGCTGTTGTTCGGCCATGCGCTAACCGGCTCCAGTATCAAGCCTAATACTTTGACGCCAATGTCAACGGGAGACCTTGCTGGTTCGCTGGCAGGCCGTGGTAGCCAGTTAGCCCGAATGGTCACTGCTTATCGTAAAGTCGATCCTTTCGGTGAACTGTGGGTTATTGCCGTTCCGGAGTCAGCCGGTGCGGCGGCAAAGGGGACATTAACGATTACGGGGACTGCCACGGCCTCCGGCACAGTGGCTCTGTATATTGGTAATGTCTTGGTTCAGGCGGCAGTGAGCAGCGGGGATGATGCAACGGCTGTGGCTGCATCGATTACGGCAGCCATCACAGCGAATGCAGCCTTGCCTGTTACCGCTGTAGCGACAGCGGGCGCTGTGGCCATTACTGCCCGACATAAAGGTTTATGCGGTAATGAAATCCCGCTGATGCTCAATTATCGCGGTGCTGCGGGTAGTGAAATGTTACCTGCCGGGATCACTGGCGTTGTGGTCGGTATGACTGGCGGCACCGGTGCTCCTGATTTGTCTGGCGCTATTGCTGGAATGGGCGATGAACTGGCTGACTTTATTGGTCTGCCGTTCAATGACGCGGCATCGCTGGCGGCGATCGCTTTGGAAATGAATGACTCATCGGGCCGTTGGAGCTATGCCCGTCAGCTTTATGGCCACGTGTACTCGGCTAAATTTGGTGACTTGAGTTCACTGGTTGCGTTTGGTGGCACGATGAACAATCAGCACACCACCGTGACAGGCCACGAAACCACAAGCCAGACCGCTGCTGATGAACTGACGGCGCTGCATACAGCGCGTAATGCCGTTTTCATCCGTGCTGACCCAGCCCGCCCGACACAAACCGGCGAACTCACAGGGGCATTACCACCGGTTACAGGGAAACGTTTTATCCTGCCTGAACAACAATCGTTGTTGAGCCACGGTATTGCGACGGCTTACACCGAAAGCGGTGTGTTGCGTGTTCAACGGGCAATCACGACTTACCAGAAGAACGCCTATGGGGTGAAAGATAACAGTTATCTGGATAGTGAGACGCTTCATACCAGCGCGTATGTTTTGCGCCGCCTCAAGTCGGTCATTACCTCTAAATACGGACGCCATAAATTGGCGAACGACGGCACCCGCTTCGGCCCCGGTCAGGCGATTGTAACTCGTGCTGTTATTCGTGGTGAGCTGTGCGCGACTTATCGTCAATTGGAGCGTGAAGGCATCGTTGAGAACTTTGCGCTGTTCGAGAAATACCTGATCGTCGAGCGTAATGCCAACGACCCGAACCGTCTGGATGTTCTGTTCCCACCGGATTACGTCAATCAACTGCGGGTGTTCGCGCTGCTTAACCAGTTCCGTCTGCAATACAACGAGGAGGCCGCGTAATGGGCAGAATTGCAGGTACAACCTATTTCAAAATTGACGGTCAGCAGTTGTCTATTACTGGCGGAATCGAAGTACCTATGAACACCAAGGTACGTGATGACGTTGTTGGCCTGGACGGCTCTGTTGATTTCAAGGAGACGCACCGCGCTCCCTATACGAAGGTCACCGCCAAAGTGCCGAAGAATTTCCCCATTAACAAAATCGTTGAATCAACCGCCATGACGGTCACGTCAGAGTTGGCGAACGGCATGGTGTATGTGTTGGCAAATGCCTGGCTGCATGGTGAAGCAAACCACAACCCGGAAGAGGGCACCGTTGATATGGAATTACACGGTGAAGAAGGATTCTACCAATGAAACAAATTCCACTGAGTAAGCCGATCACTGCACATGGTGAAACTCTGCATGTGCTGGAGTTACAGGAGCCTGACTATGACCAGGTGGCGAAGTTTGGTATGCCGTTCTCTTTAACAGTTACTGGCCAGGTTAAACTGGATTCTGCTGCGGCGATGGCTTATATCCCTGAGCTGGCAGGCATTCCGCTTTCCTCTGCCAAACAGTTAGCTCTGCCAGATATTTTTCGAATCTCGATGTCTATTCTGAGTTTTTTTACGGATTCGACCACCCAGACGAACTCCGAAAGCGACTCTACAACGCAGCCTACTTCTGGCGGCTAAACCCACTTGATCTGCGCCGGCTTCCCCTAAGCCGGTTTTTTGAATTGGAGGCCGAGGCCGTCCGCATTGATGAGGAGATGAAAGGTGGCTGACAGCATTCAATTAAAAGCAATCATTACGGCGGTAGACCAGTTATCTGGGCCGCTAAAGGGAATGCAGCGCAACTTAAAAGGGTTCGGAAAAGAATTTTCATCCACGATAGCAGGGGTTGCCGCGTTGGGGGCTGGTGTCGTTACGGCGATGGCAATCCCCATCAACCAGGCGATTCAGTTTGAGTCGGTCATGGCTGATGTGCGCAAGGTGGTTGATTTTGATACCCCGGACCAATTTAAACAAATGGGAGAGGATGTTCTTAACCTGTCTACCCGATTACCGATGGCGGCGGAGGGGATAGGTCAGATTGTTGCCGCTGGCGGTCAGGCAGGCATTGCCAAAAATGAGCTGCTTTCGTTTGCTGAGTCTGCGGTAAAAATGGGTGTGGCATTCGATCAGACTGCGGAAGAGTCCGGTCAGATGATGGCGACATGGCGTACCGCATTCAAAATGACCCAAACTGACGTGGTGGGTTTGGCAGATAAAATCAACTATCTGGGTAACACCGGCCCGGCTAACGCTGCCAAAATTTCAGAGGTCGTTACACGTATTGGGCCGTTGGGTGAAGTGGCTGGTGTCGCTTCTGGTGAAATTGCGGCTATGGGGGCCACGATTGCCGGTATGGGGGTGGAGTCGGAGATCGCTTCGACGGGCATCAAAAACTTCATGCTGTCTCTGACAGCGGGTGGTGCCGCGACCGCATCACAGAAAAAAGCGCTTAGGGCATTGAAAATAAGCCCGAAAGCACTGGCTGAAGATATGCAGAAGGATGCAAAAGGCACCATGCTAAAGGTGCTGGATTCTATGGCTAAAGTCCCCAAAGCTAAGCAAGCCGCAGTGATGACTGCTCTGTTTGGTAAGGAGTCTCTTGGGGCAATTGCCCCCTTGCTGACAAACCTTGATTTACTGCGTTCTAATTTTCAAAAAGTATCTGATGCGCAAACTTATGGCGGGTCGATGCAAAAAGAGTATGCATCACGCGCGGCGACCACAGCGAATGCCATTCAACTGTTTAAAAATCAGATGAACGCGGTGAGTGTAACGCTGGGTGAAATATTCTTACCGGCTCTGAATAAAGGCATGCAGAAACTGATGCCGTTTATTGAGCAACTTCGCAATTGGGTGAAGGAAAACCCAGAGCTGATCAAATCAGTCGTGAAGTTTGCTGGCGCATTGGCTGGGCTGGGCGTCGCTGTTGGTGGCTTATCCCGCGTATTCAAAATACTCAACAGTGTAATGAACCTCTCCCCGGCGAAACTTGCGGTTGCCGCGTTGGCTGCAGGAGCCTTGCTGATTATTGAAAACTGGGATCAGGTTGGCCCGGTGATCAAAGACGTGTGGCAACAAGTGGATAAAGTGGCCCAGGCTGTGGGCGGGTGGGAAACGGTTCTCGGCGGAGTTGGGCTGTATATGACGGGCGCGTTTACGGTCAAAACTATAGGCTCATTGCAAACGGCGCTCACCTTGGCAAAACAGCTTTCTGGGGTATTGGGAAGAATCAGTTCACTTGGTGTCGCGACAATTCAGATTGCCGTTGCTATCTATATGTTTGAGCAGCTAAAGCAGATAGCCGATGCTGCTAAACAAGCCGATCATACTGACTCTTTCTGGGACTCGTTAAAAAACAGGGTGAGCGCAGGGGGATGGTATAACAACCAGCAAGAAGTTAATCGCCACCAAGCCGCTGGGTATAAACCGTCTGTCTCTCTGCTTAAACCGGGAGGGCAGCAGCAACAACCCAATGGGGAGCTGCTTGTCAGATTTGAAAATTCGCCACCGGGTATGCGTGTAGCACCGGTCGCTGGTTCATCACCTGGCGTTTCATATGATGTCGGCTATAGCCGGTTTGCCAAACAGTAACCCACTCCGGTGGGTTTTTTTATGCCTGGAGTTTTTATGAGCTGGATAGACAGATTACAACCGGCCTCTTTCCGTGGCGTCCCCTTTAACGTTGAGGAAGAGGAGGGCACATTTGGGCGACGTGTCCAAACCCACGAATACCCTGGGCGGGATAAACCGTATTCGGAAGATTTAGGGCGTACAACCCGCCGCTTTAATGTATCGGCCTATCTGATTGGCGATGACTATTTTGATCAGCGCGATCGCCTGATTAAAGCCGTGGAAACGCCAGGCCCCGGAACCCTAGTGCATCCGTTCTATGGTGAAATGGTCATATGCATTGACGGTGACGCTAGGGTAAGTCACAGCAATAGCGCCAAACGCATGTGCCAGGTGAGCTTTAACGTTGTGGAGTCCGGGGAGTTGTCCTTCCCTACTTCCGGCGTAGCCACCGGGCAGACGCTCATTTCTTCCTGTTCAGCGCTGGATGACAGCATTGGTGAGGCATTCTCTGCTTTCGGCATGGATGGCCTGCCCGATTTTCTTCAGGGTGGAGTGATCGAAAGCGCAACGGAAATGTTGGACTACGTAACGAAAACCTTCGACATGATCGATGACGGCATCAGCGCAGCGAGTCGATTACTGCAGGGGGATTTGTCGGTGCTGTTATCTCCACCGTCCAGCGGCATGGATTTTGTTAACTCACTTCAACGGATGTGGCGGTCTGGCAAACGTCTTACCGGCGATGCATCAGATCTGGCCACAATGATTAAGACGCTATCTGGCGTAACGCTGGGGACAGACCTTGCCCCTCGGGGCGTTTGGAAAACGGATAGCGCCACAACACAAGAAGAAGTCCGTCAGCGGAATTATGTTGCGTCGGCAATCAGGACGACGGCAATCAGTGAGGCGGCATATACCGTGACGACGTTGGCGCAACCGCGAACGCCCGTCACCACAACTGGCGGCGATCAACCAACGGTTTCTCATCCGGCGCTGGGTAATGTCACCGACTTGCCATCTACACCCTCCATTGCGGGATATGACGAGCTGACGGATATACGTGAGTCGTTGAATGCCGCGATTGAAAAAGAGTTGCTTCGCATTGTTGATGATCAGTTGTTTCAGCAACTGGTAACTGTGCGAACCGATGTAAACCGGGATATTTCATCACGGCTTGGGCAGGTAGAGAAAACAGTGAAGCGCACCCCAGTGGAAGTACTACCGGCAGTCGTGCTGGCAGCAACATGGTACGACAACGCCGCACGGGAGACGGATATCACGCAGCGCAATGTCATTAGCCACCCTGGCTTTGTCCCAGCCAAACCACTGAGGGTTCCCGTCCGATGAGTGATTTCGTAACGCTACGGGTAAATGGCCGTGAGTGGGGTGGGTGGACCTCCGTGAAAATCGCGGCGGGCATTGAACGTCTGGCGCGCGATTTTAATGTGCAGATCACCCGCCAATGGCCAGGCGAAACAGGCAGCGTGCCACTGCAGCCAAGAGTGAAAAAGGGGGAGTTGGTAGAGGTGCTGATCGGCGATGACCTGGTTATCACCGGATGGATTGAGGCGATGCCGGTCCGTTATGACGCCAGGTCGGTTAGTTTCGGCATCACGGGGCGAAGTAAGACGTGTGACCTTATTGATTGTGTTGCTGGGGCTACACAGTTTAACGGGCGGACGTTGGCGCAAATAGCCCGGCAACTTGCCGAACCCTTCAAGGTTAACGTTGTTGATGAGGGTGCTCCTGCCGATCCACTGCAAGGCGTACAGGCTGATCATGGCGAGACTGTTCACGAAGTCCTGAATAAAGTGTTAGCGCAGCAGCAGGCGCTGGCCTACGACGATCCGATGGGACAGTTGGTGATTGGCGCTATTGGGGCAACAAAAGCAGTGACGGCCCTGGTGTATGGCGAGAACATCCTTTCATGCGATACGGAGCAGAGTATCCGGGATCGCTTTTCTGATTATCAGGTTGCTGGCCAACGTGCAGGCGGCAACGATGACTTTGGTGAAGCCACCATAGCTGCCATCCGGGCGTCAACAAAGGATGGGCAGATCACCCGTTATCGACCTTACGCCATCCAGCAAACGGGCAATGCCACCGGTGCTACCTGTAAATCGCGTTGTGAGTTTGAGGCGTTACAGCGTGCCGCAAGAACCGATGAAACCACTTACACCGTACAAGGCTGGCGACAGGGCGACGGGAGTTTGTGGAAACCTAACCAGCGCGTCATCGTTTTTGATCCCGTCCTGGGGTTTAACAATCGGGAAATGGTGATCGCCGAGGTGTCATATAGCCTCGATGAAAATGGAACAACCAGCGAAATTCGTGTAGGGCCGGTAGATGCTTACCTCCCTGAACCGAATAAACCCGGCAAGCGCCCGAAACGTAAGAAAGCAGAAGAGGATGATTTCTGATGAACGTCAAAGACCTCCTCTATCGGGGGATGTCCAATTTGTTGGCGCGTGCGGTTGTCCGTGGTCTGGATACGGCGCAAAAGTGCCAGATGGTGGATATCGCACTGGTAGCCAATGAGCCGAAGAATAGCGTTGAGCATCTTGAACCCTATGGGTTTACCTCTGCTGCCCATCCAGGTGCTGAAGCTGTCGCAATGTTTGTGGGTGGCGATCGTTCTCATGGCGTTGTCATCACTGTAGCTGATCGCCGGTATCGTCTTAAGGGGCTGAAAAACGGGGAGGTTGCATTGTATTCCGATGAAGGGGACAGCATTGTCCTTCGCCGTGATAACCGTGTTGAGGTAAACACCAAGCACTACGTGGTGAATGCTCAAGAGAAAGCCACCTTTAACACCCCACTTCTGGAAGTTCCCGATGGGGAAATCAGCGATAAGACCAGCACGCTCAGCAGGATGCGCGAGCAGTATAACGACCATGATCATAACGACCCTCATGGTGGTAAAACTGAAAAGCCTAATCAGGAGATGGGGCAATGATCCTAATCGTAAACGGCCAGCGGCAAGCTGTCAGCGCTCCATTGGACCCGCTTACCCGTGCCGTGGTTATTTCACTGTTTACCTGGCGCCGCGCTGAGCCTGATGACAATGCTGAAAACCCGATGGGGTGGTGGGGTGACACCTGGCCAACAGTTCAGAACGACCGGATCGGCTCTCGTTTGTATTTATTGCGTCGTAGCAAATTAACAAATCAGACGCCTATTAAGGCCAGGGAATACATCCGTCAGGCGTTGCAATGGCTGACAGATGATGAGGTTGCCGCCCGTATTGAGATTGATGTGCAGCGCACGGGTATTGATGTTCTGAGTGCCGGGGTAACGATATGGCAACGTGACGGCACCCGACACAATATAACTTTTGATGACTTTTGGAGTGCGTTCAATGGCTGACAGCAATTTCAGCAGGCAGACGCTGCCACAACTGATAGCGAATATTCGCAGCGATCTGTTGACCCAATTTAAACAGGACGTCGTTCTGAGACGTTTGGACGCTGAGGTATATGGTCGGGTACAGGCCGCAGCGGTACATACTCTCTATGGGTACATAGATTATCTCGCGCGGAATATGCTTCCCGATCAGGCTGACCCTGGCTGGCTCGAGACGCGTCACGCGCCTATGAAGCGCTGCCCCCGGAAAGCAGCAACAGCGGCTTTCGGGTTCGTTCGATGGGAGGGTGTGGAAAACACTGTCAACGTTCCTGCCGGTACACTAATACAGCGGGAAGATCAGGTTACGTTTACCACCTCAGCAGCGGCATCACCTTCAGCCGGTGTCCTGCGCGTTCCTGTGACTTGTGATCAGCCCGGCAAGTTGGGTGACACGGACGACGGCATTACTTTGCAATTACTCGTCCCTATTGGTGGTTTATCTTCTTCCGGTGTTGCTGACAGCATTTCGGGCGGAAACGATATAGAGCCGATTGAGGAGTGGCGCTCTCGTATCATGGAGCGGTGGTACTGGACGCCGCAAGGTGGTGCCGATCAGGACTATGAAATTTGGGCTAAGGAAGTGCCTGGGGTTAACAGAGCTTGGACTTATCGCCACTGGATGGGAACCGGAACGGTTGGCGTGATGATTGCGAATAATGATCTCGTTGACCCTATTCCTCAGCAGTCAGTAATTGATGCAACCCGTGAGCATATTATTCCTTTGGCTCCTGTGGCCGGTGCCAGTATCTATGTTTTTGCGCCAATTAAAAAAGTGGTCAATTTCAAAATAAGGCTGACGCCAGATACCGAAGCAAACCGATTTGCAGTGCTTGCTGAACTGCGGGCGATGGTTCAGCGTGACGGCTTCCCTGGCTCTAAGTTGGTGCTTTCTCGTATCAGTGAGGCGATCAGTATCGCAGCGGGGGAATACAGTCACGAACTGATAGAGCCAGCGGCAGATGTATTGATTGGCAACAATGAGATTGGAGTTGTTGGGGAGGTGCTATGGGATTAACTGAGCAGTATGCTGCGCTCAATATATCTCTGCTACCTCCCGGCCCGGCGTGGTCACCTGATGATCCGTTAATGTTAGGGCTGGCCCCCTCTCTGGCCGCAGTGCATCAGCGTGCAGATGAACTCATGTTGGAGATCGACCCACGAACCACGACTGAGTTGATAGACCGCTACGAGGCATTGTGCGGTCTACCTGATAGCTGTGCGCCACCCGGTGTACAAACGTTACGGCAACGTCAGCAACGACTTGATGCGAAAATAAACGTGGCTGGTGGCATCAATGAGGCTTTCTATCTGGCTCAACTTGAAGCCCTGGGTTATCCAGAAGCCACAATCAATAAGTTTCAACAAGCAACTTTTCGCTGCACGTCCACCTGTAACGATGCGGTTTATAGCGACAACTGGCGATTTTACTGGCAGGTAAATATGCCAACATCGGCAACAGTCAACAGCATGACCTGCATCAGTACCTGTAATTCAAGCCTGAGAACATGGGGGGATACAGTCGCTGAATGCGTCATTAATAAATTATGCCCCTCTCATACCTATGTTATTTTCAGATATCTGGAGTAATTATGCATCGTATTGATACCCCTAACGCGCAAAAAGATAAATTTGGTGTTGGTAAAAATGGCTTCACAAATGGTAACCCTCAGACCGGCGAATTAGCCACTGAACTTAATGCTGATTACTTTGATTCAGTTCAGGAGGAAATGTGCAACGTAATTGAAGGGGCGGGGCTGACTCTTGATAAAGAAAAAAGAAATCAACTTTTGGATGCTATTGGAAAGTTGGGGAGTGGCGGAATTGTCAATGTAATAAAACTAACAACATCCGGTGAGTATATCCCCTCGCAAAGAGCAAAATCGGTAATTATTGAGGCTGTTGGAGGAGGTGGCGGCGGCGGTGGATGCGGCTCTACGTCTTCAACAAATGCTTCTGTAAGTGGAGGTGGTGGTTCCGGGAGCTATGTAAAAACTTTCATTGAAGTATCAAGCCTAGGCGATTCTGTAACTGTAACTATTGGGAACGCTGGAGTCGGCGGGATAGGCAACAGCGATGGAGGAAATGGCGGCGAAACATCGTTTGGCGGATTTGTTTCAGCACCTGGTGGAAGCGGTGGGACGACTAGTAATAATTCTTCTTCCTCAGCATTTATTGCTGCTGGTGGTGCTCCAGGTGCAACTCCAGCCGGCGGAACATTAGTTTCTACAAGAGGGAATCGCGGTGGGTTAGGGATGTTTTTAAACACATCTGCCGGAGCAATTGGTGGGGATGGATCGCCTTCTCCTATGGGGGGCGGCGGGATAGGTTCAGGGAGTTCCGGCTCAACTGGTAGCGCTGGTAGCGGGTATGGTGCTGGTGGAGGAGGAAACTCAAGACAGCCTTCATCTGGGGCCGTAAATGGGTATCCTGGCTCTCCTGGAGTTATACTTATCTATGAGTACTCTTAATAATAGATTCAGCATTAGTTTTGTTGACTATTTTTTTAGCCAGTTCAATGGATGGTTTTTCAACAAAAAACCAAGATATCATTGCGATAAGCATAGTGGTCACAGCAGATAGAGTGATGTTTATTAAAATATCAAAACTAAAGAATTGAGAATATATTTGTTGAATGGGGAATCCCCAAAGATATACCCCGTAAGATATGTCACTCTTTATTTCTAACTTCTTAACTAATTCTAAAGATGAAACGTGAAGTGCGAACAAACAAACTGAAAGACTGATAAGTAGTGATTTCATTACGTCGTCAGATGCAATGAGTATAGGAAAGGCCATAAGGATAGGTAAGTATAAATTTGATTTGTACTTTTCTTTATTTATAGCCAGCAAGGAGCCAAGAGCAAAACAAGGTGCAAGCAAGTAAACTGCACTGTTATCGGAGGATGCAAAAATAATCCCTTTGAATGGGGTTATAGGCTCCAAGATCACAATAATGCATGCCAGTGATGAGGTTATTTTCGATTTACAAATTCCGGAAATGTAAGTAACTAGTAGAAATAAATACGCTAGTACTTCATAGTGTATTGTCCACAATGAACCATTCACACCATATTTGTTTTGTGACAAAACACCAGGAAGAAAATACTGCGTGTCTAATATTATGTTTTTATAAATATAGCTAAAGGTTTCTTCGGATAAAAAATAGCTTTTGAGTGGAAGGGTTGTTGTTATAGGGCCAATTATTACTGATGAGACAAGTAATACGAAAAGCAGCCCAGGGAAAATTCTAAAAATTCTTGATGCAATGAAATGATAAATAGAGCCCCTAGTAAGAAGGCTATTTGTCACCAATAAACCGCTAATGAAGAAAAATACTTTTACTGCCAATCCTCCAGTGGTTACATAACCAAATGTATCTTTGATTGGGTCGGTCATATTCCATTGAGGATTTAAAGCGAATGAGTGATAGAAAATAACTGATAAAGCAGCTACCAACCTAATTAAATCTAGGTTGTTACCATTTCTTGATATGATTTTTTCAATGGTTTTTAGCTGCATGACTTTCCGAGTTTATTAATTGTTAATGGATTATTTTACCACTTCTTTGACAATCGTTCTATAGGGGTCATATGTCAGTAACTATAGCTGGAATCTACTTAGACCCGGCTGGCATTGCCGTGCCTGCCGCCAGGATAATCATTGCAGCCAAACGGACAACGGCTGACACGTTCAGGGAGTTGATTGTTAGCCAGGTTACAGGGGATAACGGAGAATACTCTTTTGACCTTGTGCCGGGGTATTACCGCGTTACCGTTCTTTATCCTGACCAGGACAGAACAACTGTCATTGGTGATATGGAGTTGGAAGCAAACAGCCCGCCAGGGTCACTTAATGATTATGTTCGCTTTGCTGACCCTGTTCTTGCTGACCCAACGGTGTATGCGGAGATGAAACGTTGGTACGGCGTGACGTCAAGCAATAGCTCTGAGGCTGTTACTGCTGCTGCGGTGGCTGTTGAAGCGAAAGATGTAGCGCAGGATGCTAGCGTCTCAGCGAATGAAGCTGCAATAGTATCGGTAGAGAATAAGGAGCAAACAGTTGTTAGCGCGGCAGAAGCGAAAGAAGCCTCTGGTAGTGCAAAATCTGACGCAGCTAGAGCCAAAGGTTATGCTGACAATGTGCAGAACGTCGCTGAAGCCAACACTTACTACACCACACCAGAAGACCCTGATGGAACTATTGCGGGTTTAGCTGGAACGCCGAATGGTAAATCATTTCGGGTCGCCATTCAGGATGCAACACTGTCAGTCGTTGCCTTCAATTACTACCTAAACAAAGGTGGTGTCGCGGAGTTTATCACCTCATATCCAAATAAACGCTATATCGATATGGTAAATTCCCTTGCTGATTCGACAGACAGGCGCACTCGGGGATTATTGACATTAAAGCGTAGAAAGAAACCTGTTGATTTTGTTAGCCGTCAGGGTGCAAGCATGTTTTCAATCAATGAGAACAGCGAAAAAGAGATGCCTGGTAAAACCTTCTCAGATTACATGAACATTCTGCGGGAGCTTATTATCGGGCCATCGGCATTGCGCCGTGCCCGTCCCGGCTATCTTTTCAATCTCGTTGCTGGAGGCTTCCGACTACTAGCTGTTCGTGATGATGGTACTGGTACTGTGGAGTATCGAGGTATTCCACTAGAAAACCATATTGGACTCTTGAAAAATACCCTCGGTGGCTTTGGCGACTCATTGTCGGATAATGGGAGAAATCCTCCAGTAGAGGCAGGCAATCCTCGAGGGTGGACGTTTAACGCACGGTCGTGGCAAATGTGGGCATCATTATTTAGCGATGGGAGAATAAAATATATTGGTCAATGGGCAACAGGTGGCTACACAACTGCTGACATGATCCGCGATCATTTAAAACCGGCAATCGCTGCAAAGCCTAGATTCATTACTTTCCTCGGTGGACGTAATGATGTCATACAAAAAAATGGTGATGGAAGCTTCAAATTCTCTCTATCGGTAATAAAAAACAACGTAAAATATATTTTAACTGAGTTTCGAAAAAATGGAGTTATCCCCGTTGTTTGTTCTATGGCAGCTCAGAATAATTCTGACCCCGCGCTAAAAAGTCGCGAAAACGCAATCAATGCATTCTTACGTGCGTATGCGACCAACCAAGGGTTGCCATTTGTAGATATGAGGGCGGTAACGGTCGATCCGGTCACTGATGGGTGGAGGGCTGGATATAACGGTAAATTACCCGATGGGGGGCCAGATCCCTCGCATCCAGCCCCTTTGGGTGCTTTCCATATGGGTAAAGCACTGGAAGAAGCCCTTGCACCATTCACTATGCCAGTTTATCCGCAACTTGCGATCGCAAACCCCGTCACAGAGGGGGGAGCAAACGCGATTGTTAACCCTCTTTTCCTGGATACAGTTTCTGGCATACCGACCGGATGGACGGTAGTCGGTGGGGGCGTTTCGATCGCGACTGACCCGGCAGTAGTTGGAAATGTTCTGGTTGTGACAGGAATTGGCGCAACGGTTCCCCGAGTTTCGCAAATTGTGACTGTCATCCCTGGAGAAACGCGCACATTTAGCTTCAGGGTAAAAACAGACGTCACAATTGATAACTCAACGGCATGTTACTGCGAGGCAAATGACGCCTTTAAGACAAACATTGCTGGTATCAGAACGTGGAAGCAATCAACAGATGGATTTATGACATTCAACTATGACGTCATTATTCCTGCTGACGTGACCGAGGTTAACGTAATTATTGCGGCTAATGCTGGGCAAATTTGTGTAGGTCAAATTGGGCTGATAAAGGTGGAAGATATATGATTATTATTTGTGATGGTGTTATCAATGCCGGTGATTTAGAACTGGCTGAGCCGGAAATGATGCTGAATGATGACTCCAGCCTAGCGACTTACAGCATGCAAGACAAATATGATTCAAGCGGCAATGCTCGCGACCTGGTGACTGATAACGAATTTACAACCTTAGGGATGAAAACAATTGCAGACTCAGTGCATGGTGCAAACACTGGCATCATAGAAACAGATGAGATGACATTTGCACTGTGCATCAATATGAATCTGCCGACTGTCTCCGGACGTATTTTCTCTAATTTTTATCCAGGCGTTGCCCCATTCTCTGGCATTCAGCTACGCATAGAACCTAACGGCGCACTGATTTTGCAGATTGCGACTGGCGATACTAACAATGGACAGACAGGAACCATTTCTGTGACATCTGTTGAGCATGGTGGTGCTGTTGGGGGCTGGACTCGCTTCACGGTTACAGTATCAAACACAGAAGCATCGATAACTAGATCGGGTGGTGAACGCAGGTCAACGCCGATTACTAAACGGAAGAAATCGACAAGGCCGCTCATGTTCAATGGTTCACCAAGTGCTGAGCAGAATATGGGGCTACCAGGGTTAATAGGTTGTGCAGCAGTTTATGGCAGTATTCTGACAGCAGAAAAACAGGCGGAAAAGCGTGATGATTTGAAAACGATCATGTCTCTACGTGGACAGTTTGTTAATTAATTTAAAAATGCCGGGATGGCCCCCCGGCTATTTAAAAAGCTTGTAATAGTCGTAATCCATCGCCGCCTCAACAGCTTTACCTTGAGTTGTGAATGGAGTTTCTGCAATAAGTAGCCAGCGGCCTTTATGTAGAAAGTAGACCCAGAAATTCCCTTCCTCGTCTTCGCGCAAAGCAAACAGGGGAGGGCTGTTGATCGTTGGTGACGGGTACCGATCGTTTTCTGTCAGAAGAAAAATCTGCCGCCCATTTATTCTAAGGCTGCCCATCAGATATCAGTGACAAGCCACTCATCGGCTTCTTCGAACATCTCTTCCAACATCCGATTCAGCTTTTCTCTGTCGCTTTTGTTAGCGTCGGAGTTAAGGCCGTTCGCCTGCATTGGCTTCACTCTCACCACGGCACTGGGGAAAATCCGGTGCACCCGCTTCGTCAATTCTGCTTTGATAATCTCTGCCGCGTCAGGCAAGCCATTAACATTACGTTTATCAAAAACCAGTTCTACAAACATTTTACGCCTCAACTTATGCTGTATGTATATCCAGTATTATCGGCTCTGATCTGGCATTTGATCAAGTAGCGGCATGCTGAAATTGGAAGGATTTGTGTTACTGGTGGTGCGGAATGGGAAAAATGAGGATAAAACTCAGTAACGCAATTAATAACACTAATGAATAACCCGCTGATTAACAATGTAAAAATATCAATGCTCGCACATGTCGCAGTTGATGCATTTTTTGGTAATCAGCAGTGCCATTTCAGTTATCTTTTAATCGGTGCACACGAACAGGCGCGCAATCTATCATAAAACCCAATTTTATTGGGCGTTTTTCCACCGGCGCCCGCCAATGCGTTGCTGCAGAGCGCTCGCCCCTTGAGATGGCCGTCATAATAACTCTGGCGGGTCATTGGCCAACTGATCGAAATCAACCATTTCCTGACCATTGAAAGTAGGCCGCTTACCAGGCCCTGCTACTCGCGTATTCAGTTCTGGATGAGTCACGACTATGCCTGCCTGCCGGGCAAAAAGACGGATAAACTCAAAGGCACTGTGTGGCTCGTCAACAAAGATACGTTGGCGATCGGTATCAGAAAGCACCAAGAGCGGGACTTCGTAATTCTGTCGTGTATCGCCGCTATGTCGCAGATACACTTTGCCACCAATAGTTCGCTGAGAGAGACCGTGATCAGAAAAATAGATTAATTTAAACGGTGAATGGGTATCTTGCAGCATTTGGTAAGTATGTTCGATGAACCTATCCGTCTTGCGGTAGGTGGAAAGGTAGCAGGCGAGCTCAGTATTGCTGCTGGTGAAAACCGGCGGCTCACCACCGAGTCGTTCGCAAAAGTCAGAATGCGAACCCATAATATGCAGAACATATAGGTTCCCCGGTGAGTTGTTAGCCAACGCGGTTTGTAACAATGGCAGCAGTTCATCATCATCGGTGTTACGCGATTGATAATCTCCTTTTTTCAGGAACTGATACTCATCACTGAACATGGCTATTTTGGATACCGGTGCATCAAATTGACCAAGCAGTCCCTGATTGGAAAACCAATAAGTATGTAATCCTGCTGCTTTTGCCAACGTGACAATATTATCTGAGATATAGCTGATTTTTCCGTCGCTCAGTGCCAGAGTTCTCGGCAGGGATTCGAAGGTGTTCGGCGCGGTAGAAATATAATTACTGTAAAAGGTGCCGTTTACGCGATCCAAAAATGGGGTTGTTGACGTCGGGTACCCAAATAAGGACATATAATCCCTGCGCATGCTCTCACCCACTATAATGACATAGTTAGTCTGATTACTATTTACGCTATCAATAGTCCAGCGGGGCTTGGCCAGCATGCCTGCATTGATTTCTATCATTTGCCGATTATAGCTTTGGTATGAGGACATCAATGAGGAAAAAAAATCTATCAACTTAATATTTCCGGCGTTTCCACTGAGTATTCTGGCAAACAGTACCACAATTAAAATCAGAAAAAACGGCATAGCCTTACGCGCCGAGAGCGGTTGACGCCAGCAATAGCGGGCGAGAAGAAACAGCATCATCAGTGTAGCGAAGGGTAACAGATAACAGCCTGTCGGTATGGCATGCAGGAATTCGACGGCCTCGACCCTGTTGGTTTGAAACAGCGCCGAGACCACTGCAACGGAAGGTGGGCCATATATCATGCCGACAGGGGCATAGATAGCACAAAGTATAATGTAGGGAATGACCAGGATATACCGAGTGAGAGGGGAAATAGACAATAATAATAGCGTAAGGGAAATAAAAATAATATCAATCCCTTTACCGCCGCCGTAGCCCATCGATTTTATTAATATCAACGAAGTGACAACGAAAAGTAATAAATCTCGGAGTGCGTAAAGTGTTACGGATGTGTGGAGTTTATTTAGAATGGCTGTGTGTGTTTTCATTAAGCTCAGTTGTCAATATATTGCTGTCCATGCCAGTTCAAACCCTGTTCGGAATTTGAACAATAAGAGCCACGTACTCTATTATTAGATAGGTTTTTTATACCTGGATATTTGTGGCCCGGACATTATACGGCTCAGACGAGTTTTTTCATTAATTGTTCGCTATGTTTGATGCGTTCGGGGGCGCGATCAAGATCGTGCTGAATTAAGGCCATAAACAGCAGGTCGGTGAGGGCGTATTGAGCGGTACTGGAAGAAATGGCAGCGCTGCGGGTATTGGGCTCTTCGGCAATGGTATACAAACAGTGATCGGCACGTTGCTGCAGGCCGTTGGGTGAAAAACTGGTGAGCGCCAGCACTTTTGCGCCGGCAATGCGGGCTTCTTCCGCCGCCAGATTGATTTCCCGCCGTTCACCGCTGAACGAAATTGCCAGCAATAAATCCCGCTTATCCAGCGCCTGAACCGCCGCCAACTGAACGTGCATATCCTGCTCGGCTACGGCAATAACGCCGATTTTCAACAGCTTGTATGAGAAGTCCTTGGCGACCAATCCGGAAGCGCCGATCCCCAATAAAATAACCCTCCGCGCCTGACGCAGCATTTCCAACGCTTGATGCAGGCGCTCTTCACTGTTGATATCCAGCGTGGCGCGCAGTGCAGCCTGCTTTTCCACCAACAGTTTTTCGCCGACGGCTTTCAACGAGTCGCTGCTGAGGATCTGGTTATGCACCGTGACCACAGGTTCCTTTTGCGGCTGGGCTAGCGTTTCACTCAGCGCCAATTTTAGCGCCGGGAAACCTTTGTAGCCCATCTTCTGAGCAAACTTCACCACGCTCGACTGGCTGATACCGGCCAGTTGAGCCAGCTTCTGCGAACTGAGATGGCGTGCCTGCTCCGCGTTATGCAGCAGAAAGTCCGCCAGCTTGCGGTCATTTTGAGCCAGCGTTGGATACATCTGGCGAATACGAAGAAGGGTACTCATTCATTTTTCCCTTGAGGCCAGCGGCCATTCTGCCACGTGGGAGGCGAAAACGCGCGGTGAAAATTTTTTGTGAGCGAGACTTTAAAATAGCAAAAAGCGCTCGCTTTGTTGAATAAAATATTCAAATAATGATTTCAGTTTGTGAATTAAAAATTCAAAGGTGAAGAGATGAATTTAGGCGCATTAGTATCCGAAAGCCGCAACCCGGCCACGCTTCGACTCGACGAGATGACAACGTTGGAAATGGTGAGTTGCTTCAATCAGGAAGACTGCAAGGTGCCGGAGGCGATTGAAAAGGTGTTGCCGGCTATCGCACAGGCAGTGGACCTGGCTGCGGCGGCATTGAAGGCGGGCGGTCGGCTGATTTATCTCGGTGCCGGGACCAGCGGCCGCCTTGGCGTGTTGGATGCCTCTGAATGCCCACCAACCTTCGGCGTGCCGCACGGCATGGTCATCGGGTTGATTGCCGGCGGTCCGGGGGCGTTGCTCAAAGCGGTAGAAGGCGCGGAGGATGATGCGGCGTTGGGTGAAGCCGATCTTATCGCACTGGATTTGACCGCGACCGACATGGTGGTGGGGCTGGCGGCTTCCGGGCGCACGCCTTATGTGATTGGTGCGCTGCGCTATGCGCGACAACTGGGCTGCCCGACGGCGGCAATCTCCTGCAATCCGGACTCACCGATCGCCCATGAAGCGCAGGTGGCGATTTCGCCAGTAGTGGGGCCAGAGGCCCTGACGGGGTCCACTCGGCTGAAGTCGGGCACCGCGCAGAAGCTGGTGTTGAACATGTTGTCGACCGGGGCGATGGTCAAACTGGGGAAGGTCTACCAAAACCTGATGGTGGATGTAAAAGCCACCAACGTCAAACTGGTGGATCGTGCCTGCCGCATCGTGGTAGAGGCCACCGGTGCTGAACGCAGTCAGGCCGAAGCGGCGCTGACACAGACCGGTTTTGAGGTTAAACCGGCAATCCTGATGATTCTGGCCGGCGTTGACGCTGAAGAGGCGCAGTTGCGCTTAAAGCAGCACGACGGCTATTTACGCGCGGCGTTGACGCGCTAACGACACCTGGGGCGGGCGATGGACAAAACAACGGCACTGGCAACACAGATTCTGGCAGGCATTGGTGGGGAAGGGAATATCCTCCGGCTGGAGAACTGCATGACACGGGTACGCGTCGAGGTTAGCGACGAGCAACGCCTTGATCTGGCGGCGCTCAAGCAGTTGCCAGGCGTCAAGGGCTACATCAAACAGGGCGAACAGCATCAGTTCATTGTCGGGCCCGGCGCCGCCGCCAAAGTGGTGGACGCGATGCGTTCATTGCTCACGGGGGCCCCTGCGGTTGCGACTGCCGGAGACAACATCGCCCGCAACAAGGCGCAGGCCAAGCAGAAATATGCCGCGCCGATGAGCGGTGCGCTGAAAAAGCTGGCCGATGTCTTTATCCCTTTGATCCCGGCTTTCATCGCCTCTGGCCTGATTACCGGCATCATCAACTTGTTAAAGCGGCCGGACATTGCCGGCGAACTGGCGGTGAATTACCCCAACGTGCTCGGGCTGCTGGCCATTTTCGGCAGCGCGGTGTTTGCCATCATGAATATTTTGGTGGGGGTTAACGCCGCACGGGTGTTTGGCGGTTCGCAGGCCATGGGCGGTGTGATGGCCGGGATTCTCTCAAGCCCGGCATTGGCGCAGATCACTTTGTTCGGCGAAGCGCTGCAGCCGGGGCGTGGCGGGGTGATTGCCGTGCTGTTGGTGGTGGCGTTGATGTGCTGGGTCGAAAAACGCCTGCGCAACTGGCTGCCGGAGTCGATAGAGCTGATCCTAAACCCGCTGATCACCACCTTGGTGACCGCATCCCTGGCTATTGTGATCCTGCAGCCGTTGGGCGGTTATATTTCAGACGTGATTGCCCACGGCGCCAATCTGGCAATCGACAAAGGTGGCTTACTGGTGGGCGCGGTGCTGTCCGGGCTGTTTCTGCCGCTGGTGCTGTCCGGTTTGCATCAGGGCCTGGTGCCGATCCACGTCGAACTGGTTCAGGCGCATGGTTCCAACCCGTTATTGCCTATTTTGGCGATGGCCGGGGTTGGGCAGGTCGGGGCCGCGTTGGCGGTATTGATGAAAACCCGCAATGCGCGCCTCAAAAAGGTCATCAAAGGGGCGTTGCCGGTCGGCATTCTCGGTATTGGCGAACCCTTGATTTTTGGTGTCACTCTGCCGCTGGGCAAACCTTTTATTGCCGCCTGTCTCGGCGGTGCGGTGGGCGGGGCGCTGATCAGCTATTGGAAAGTGGCAACGGTGATCACCTTTGGCATCTCGGGTTTACCTTTGGCGTTAACCATCGTCTCGGGTAAGGTGATGTTGTATCTGACCGGCCTGGTGATTACCATTGCCGCTGGATTTATTTTCACCTGGATAATGGGATTCAACGATCCTGAGGAGTAGCCCTTGAGCGAGAAACAGAGCCAGCAGGCCGGGGAAGGCCGCCGCGTGGTGTTCTTTGATCTGGACGGCACGCTGCATCAGGAAGACATGTTTGGCAGTTTCTTGCGTTTTTTGCTGCGCCATCTGCCGTTGAATCTGCTGCTGGTGGTGCCGCTGCTGCCGGTTGTCGGGTTGGCGCTGCTGGTGATGGGCCGTGCAGCCCGTTGGCCAATGAGCGTACTGCTGTGGTCGATCACCTTTGGGCGTTCGGAGGCCAGGTTAAAGGCGCTGGAGCAGCGTTTTGTGACTTATTTCCGCAATAAGGTGACCGCTTTCCCGGTGGTGCAAATGCGTTTGCGGCAGTACCTCGAGGCGCATGATGCACAGGTATGGTTGATTACCGGTTCACCGGAACGGCTGGTGGAGCAGGTGTATCAGGATTCGGCCTTTCTGCCGCAGATTCACTTGGTGGGCAGCCGCATCCTGCGGCGTTACGGTGGTTGGGTGCTGGCGTTACGTTGCCTGGGTGTCCAGAAGGTGACGCAGTTGGAACAACGTCTAGGCACGCCGCTCAAGCTGTATAGCGGCTATAGCGACAGCAAGCAGGATAACCCGCTGTTGTATTTCTGCGAGCACCGCTGGCGGGTCAGTAAACTGGGTGAGCTGCAGCAGTTGGAATAACCAAAGGGCGGATTTTCCGCCCTTTGCCGTTTTTGATGGCTTACATTGCCGCGCGGAAAATGGCGACAATCTGCGCGTGAGTGGCCTGTATTGGGTTAGTGAAGCCGCAAGCGTCTTTCAGCGCGTTGGTGGCCAACGTATCCAGATCCTGTTCTTTCACCTGCAAATCACGCAGCCCGGCCGGGATGCCAACGTCTTGCGCCAGTAATCTAATGGCGGCAATACAGGCCGCGGCACCCTGCTGGTCATTAAGGTAGCTTACATCCAGCCCCATGGCGGCGGCGATATCTTTCAGGCGAGACGCACAAACGCTGGCGTTAAATTCCTGCACGTGTGGCAGCAACACCGCATTACACACCCCATGCGGCAGATCGTAGAAACCGCCGAGCTGGTGAGCCATCGCATGTACATAACCGAGAGAAGCGTTGTTGAAGGCCATCCCAGCCAGGAATTGGGCATAGGCCATATTTTCGCGCGCTTGCATATTGCTGCCGTCGGCAACGGCGTCGCGCAGCGATTCGGCGATCATGGTGACGGCCTTCAACGCGCAGGCATCGGTAATCGGGTTGGCGGCGCTGGAAACGTAGGCTTCAATCGCGTGGGTTAAGGCATCCATGCCGGTGGCGGCGGTCAGGCCTTTCGGCATCCCGGCCATCAGATGCGGATCGTTTACCGACAGGATCGGCGTAACGTGTTTGTCGACAATCGCCATTTTTATGTGGCGTGCTTCATCGGTGATGATGCAAAAACGGGTCATTTCAGAGGCGGTGCCGGCGGTGGTATTGATGGCGATCATCGGCAACTGCGGTTTTGCAGAGCGGTCTACGCCTTCATAGTCCTTGATGTCGCCGCCGTTGGTGGCCAGCAGCGCGATGCCTTTGGCGCAATCGTGCGGTGAGCCGCCCCCCAGGGAGATCACGCAGTCGCATTGATGCTCTTGCAGCAGGGCCAGGCCCTGTTTCACGTTCAGCGTGGTGGGGTTAGGGTGAGTGCCGTCATAAACGCAGCTTTCGATCTGTTGTGCGGTCAGCAACTGTTGAACCTGAGCCACTACGCCAATGTTATTCAACACTTTGTCGGTCACGATCAACGCTCGGCGCAACCCCTGTTGTTTCATGGTCTTTGCCGCTTCGTCCAGACAGCCGGAGCCAATCATATTGACGGAAGGGATAAAGAAAGTTGAGGCAGCCATAAATCACTCCTGGATAAAAGCTTTATTGCTTGCCTCAAACACTACTCCGCTAATTATTAAGTCATCATGATCTATCGCAACATCAAGGTGGTTAGGTCAGGTGATTGATTTAGTTTTAGTTTAACCATTTACACTTTGTGGGTTTAACCCGATTAGAGTCAAACCCAGCAGCAACTCTTACCGTTAAAACCGCATGGGTTCAATCATCGGTTTGGTCGTGCGGCTTACGGCCCAATTGCCAGACTTTTTCCGCGTAATGCCCTAGCGCCCATAGGCTCAGGCCGAGCACCACAAAGAAAATTGCCTTGGGCATGGCGTTCCAGAAAAATTCGAAGAAGCGGGTATAAAGGTTAATACCGAGGAAGGTCAATCCAAACCCACGCAGCATGGCATCGTCGCGTTTCAGCCCCAGCCAGATGCACCCGACGGCGGCGATGCCGAACAACAGACTCCAGTGGAGCAGTTCAATCTGGCGTGCGTTATACCAGCTGTCGAGATCGCCATAATTACCAAAGATCGACAACAGCCACAGCGCGATGAACAGATACAGCAAGCCCATCGCCAGCGAAACTCGCTCCAGTCCACGGCGAGCGAGCAGTGGTTGCAACAGCAGCGCCGCGGCGATCAGCACCACGCCAAAGGCGATAAAGCGGATCGGGAAACTCATGCCCAGCCAATAAGCGCCCCATCCGGACAGATAGCCGGTCTCGGCACCAAAAGCATTGCCGAGCGACAGCAGGGCAAACCACCATACCAGCCCTGAGCGGCCGCACCAGCCAATCACGCCATACAGCAGCGCGGCGAACATCAGCAGCAATGAAACTCGGCCACTGCCGTTATCCAGCCAGACCCCCATTTGCCACAGGGCGCAGGCGGTGAACAGCACGGCAACGAACAAGGCGGCTTCATTACCATAGCGTTTCTCCGGATGTTGACTGCGACGGTTCAGCGCCCAGACATAGCAAAGAGCGGCTAACATGGCGGCAATTATCATACGTACCGGCGCATCGAAACGGAACAATTCACCCAAGCGGTAAAGTAACATGCTGTCGGCGAACAGGCTGCTGATGGCAATCACCAGCGAAGCCAGCGCGGCGAGAAATGCATAACGTGCCAGCCGTCGCCAGTCGAAGGGCTGTACTTCAACGTGTTGCAGCAGCTGTTGCTGCTGTTGCGCCGTTAGCGCACCTTCATCTACCCAGCCGTCCAGTGCTTTGTGCACGACGGTGGCGTTCTTCTTGCTGAATTTCATGTTTTCTATCCTTGAAAAACACTGTTAATAGACAAGTATATACCGGTTGAATTTCAAGCGATAGAAAGTCGCACTGCCGCCGTTTTCTGGGGGACAAATATATTCACCCCGGTTAACACGGGCGCAGCAAGCATCGCCCCTACTGTGTATAATGCCCGCCGCAAAGTGCACGAGGAATAATGCAATGACTGAATATAACGATGAATACTGGATGCGTCAGGCATTGCGGCTGGCCCTGCGTGCGCAGGAAGAGGGAGAGGTACCGGTCGGGGCGCTGTTGGTACTGGACAATCAGGTGATTGGCGAAGGCTGGAACCGGCCGATTGGCCGCCACGATCCGACCGCGCATGCAGAAATCATGGCGCTGCGGCAGGGCGGGTCCGTGTTGCAGAATTACCGCCTGTTGAATGCGACCTTGTACGTGACCCTGGAGCCGTGCGTGATGTGTGCGGGGGCGATGGTGCATAGCCGCATTCGTCGATTGGTTTACGGTGCTGCCGATGTGAAAACCGGGGCAGCGGGATCGCTGGTGGATATTTTACGCCATCCCGGTATGAATCATCAGGTGGAGATCCTCTCCGGCGTGCTGGCCGAGGAATGCGCAGCTACCTTGAGCAACTTTTTCCGCATGCGCCGTGAACAGCAAAAGGCGTTGAAGCAAGCGCAACGCGCGCAGGCAGATAAGGACCCTGAATAATCAGAAGTTAAGTGCCAACTCCGGCGCCACGGCCGGATAGCCTTTCCCCAGCTCCGCCTGTTCGGCCGCTTCCTGCGCCGCCTTTCTTTCCCTTTCTTGCAGATACCCCACCAGGCTGACCTGATAGCGGCGGATGTTTTCCACGTAGTTATAGGCTTCGCGTCCGCGCGCATAGCCGTAGGTCAACTGCGGGTAGTAGCGCTTCTGGCTGAGCATCGGCAGGCGCTGTTTGACGTCGACCCAACTGTCCGGGTTGCCTTTTTGCATTTTGGTCAGCTTGCGGGCGTCGAGCATATGGCCCCAGCCCATGTTGTAGGCCGCCAGCGCAAACCAGATACGCTCATCTTCCGGCACGCTGTCGGGCACCTTGGCCATCAGCCGCTGTAAATAGAGTGCGCCGCCCTGAATGCTCTCCTCGGGATCGAGGCGATCGTTAACCCCCAGACCGTCGGCGGTGGCCCGCGTCAGCATCATCAGACCACGAACGCCGGTGGGTGAAGTGGCCTGCGGATTCCAGTGCGATTCCTGATAGGCAATGGCGGCCAGCAGCTTCCAGTCGATCTCGCTGGCGTATTTTTCAAACAGCGAACGGAAGGTGGGCAGAACCGAATCTATCGCCGACAGGAAGGTTTTGGTATCAACGTAATCGAAACTGCCCACGTGGCCGAGGTATTTCTCTTCCAGCCGCGCCAGCGTGCCGTCATCCACCATCTGGCTGTAAAAATCCAGCATGGCCGCGTACAGGCTGTCGTCGGTGCCGCGCTTCAGGTACCAGGTGACAGGTTCTTCATCGGTGACGTCGAAAGCCACCGCCAACTGCGGATGGATGCGCTGCAGCAGGGCGATGGTCACGGAGTCGCCGAGGGTGTAATCCAGTTTGCCGTCGGCGACCTGCTCGAGCAGCTCTTTGGAGGTGAGATCGCTGGAAGCTTCCCAACTGAGGTCCGGGAACTTACTTTGTTTGAGCTGTTTCAGCGTGCTGACGTGTGCCGAGCCGGAGGCGACCGCCAGCTTGCCTTTAATATCGGCAAAGCTTTTGGGGCGTGCGGTGCCCAGACGATAAACCAACTGCTGGGAAACGGAATAGTAAGCCGGGCCGGTTCGGGCGCGGCTGAGGCGATCCTGATTGTAGATCAGGCCGGCGGCCAGCAGGTCGGCATCGTCATCGTCCAGATCGTCGAACAGGTCGTTGATGTTCTTATGCGGGATCACCACCAACTTCACCCCCAGATAGTTGGCGAAACGTTTCGCCAACTCGTAGTCGAGACCACTTGGCCCCTGCTTGGTGGTGAAATAGGTTAACGGCGAGTTTAGCGTACTGATACGCAACTCGCCGCGGGATTTGATCTCTTCGAGTTGCCCGCCCTGGCCGCCGCGCCAGGTAATATTGGGCCACAGGGCGAGCGCCAGAAGCAGGGTGACAACACCGATTAGAATGTAGTTTATTTTAAGGCGTTTCAAATAGTTATCCAGTGGTGGCACAGGTGCACTGCCGATTGTCATCCCGCTTTTTCTTATGGTTAAATCACCAGTGCCGGGGCATTTTGCGCAACAAAACGCCAGCGTGCAACTTTATTGATACGTTATGACAATTCGATGGCGCGAACAGCTTTTATCAATAATAGCTACGCAAACGGTTTCGTCTGTCGCGCAGATTCTCTATAATGACGCGCGTTTTCCCCCTGTTGCGCCCAATGAAGTGCTGAAGTCAGTTGCTTCGAAGACGAGAGAACTTTGATTATGGAAATACTGCGTGGTTCGCCCGCTTTGTCGGCTTTTCGTGTTACCAAACTGTTGTCCCGCTGTCAGGACGCCCAACTTCCGGTCAGTGATATCTACGCCGAGTACGTCCACTTTGCCGATGTTAGCGCACCGCTCAATGCCGAAGAACACGGCAAGCTAACGCGCCTGCTCAAGTACGGTCCCTCTCTCGCCGAACATGCCCCTGAAGGTCGCCTGCTGTTGGTGACACCGCGTCCGGGCACCATTTCTCCCTGGTCTTCCAAAGCCACCGATATCGCCCATAACTGCGGCTTGAAGCAGGTGGTGCGGTTGGAGCGCGGTCTGGCGTTTTACGTCAAGGCACCGACGCTGACTGAAGCGCAGTGGCAACAGCTTGCCGCATTGCTGCACGACCGGATGATGGAAACCGTCTTCAGCAGCTTGCAACAGGCAGAACAGCTGTTTGCTCAGCATCAGCCGGCGCCTTATCAGGCGATCGATATGCTGGGGGAAGGGCGCAGCGCGCTGGAACAGGCCAACCTCAAGCTCGGTCTGGCGCTGGCCGAAGATGAAATCGACTATCTGCTGAATGCCTTTACCGGGCTGGGGCGCAACCCGACGGATATCGAACTCTATATGTTCGCGCAGGCCAACTCGGAGCACTGCCGTCATAAAATTTTCAACGCCGATTGGATCATCGACGGCGAACAGCAGCCGAAGTCGCTGTTCAAAATGATCAAAAACACCTTCGAGCAGACGCCGGATTATGTGCTGTCGGCTTATAAAGACAACGCCGCCGTGATGGAAGGTTCGCAGGTTGGCCGTTTCTTCGCTGCGCCGCAAAGCGGTCAGTATGACTATCATCAGGAAGACGCCCATATCCTGATGAAGGTGGAAACCCATAACCACCCGACGGCGATCTCCCCGTGGCCGGGTGCCGCTACCGGTTCCGGTGGCGAGATCCGCGACGAAGGCGCTACAGGTCGCGGTGCCAAACCCAAAGCCGGTCTGGTGGGCTTCTCGGTTTCCAACCTGCGCATTCCCGGCTTCGAGCAGCCCTGGGAGCAGGATTTTGGCAAGCCGGATCGCATCGTAACCGCACTGGATATCATGACCGACGGCCCACTGGGCGGCGCGGCGTTCAATAATGAATTTGGCCGTCCGGCGCTGGTGGGATACTTCCGTACCTACGAAGAACAGGTTAACAGCCATAACGGCGTCGAGCTGCGCGGTTATCACAAACCGATCATGCTGGCGGGCGGTATCGGCAACATCCGCGCCGATCACGTGCAAAAAGGTGAAATCACTGTCGGCGCCAAACTGGTGGTGCTGGGTGGCCCGGCGATGAACATCGGTCTGGGCGGCGGCGCAGCCTCTTCTATGGCCTCCGGCCAGTCCGACGCCGATCTGGATTTTGCCTCGGTACAGCGCGACAACCCGGAAATGGAGCGCCGCTGCCAGGAAGTGATCGACCGCTGCTGGCAGTTGGGCGAACAGAACCCGATTCTGTTTATCCACGATGTGGGGGCGGGCGGTTTGTCTAACGCCATGCCGGAGCTGGTCAGCGACGGTGGCCGCGGCGGCCGTTTCGAACTGCGCGATATCCTTAACGACGAACCGGGCATGAGCCCGCTGGAAGTCTGGTGCAATGAATCACAGGAACGCTATGTGATGGCGATTGCCCCGACGCAGATGGCGCAGTTCGACGAGATTTGCCGCCGTGAGCGTGCCCCTTATGCGGTGATCGGTGAAGCCACCGAAGAACAGCATTTGACGCTGAACGACAGCCATTTCGACAACCAGCCGATCGACATGCCGTTGGACGTGCTGCTGGGCAAAACGCCGAAGATGACGCGCGACGTGACTCGTTTGCAGGCTAAAGGCCAGCCGGTACAGCGCGAAAACATTACTCTGGCCGATGCGGTAAAACGCGTTCTGCACCTGCCGGCAGTTGCCGAGAAAACCTTCCTGATCACCATCGGCGACCGTACCGTGACCGGCATGGTGGCACGCGATCAGATGGTCGGGCCATGGCAGATCCCGGTAGCCGACTGCGCGGTTACCACCGCCAGCCTGGACAGTTACTACGGTGAAGCGATGTCGATCGGCGAACGTGCGCCGGTTGCCCTGCTGGACTTTGCCGCTTCCGGCCGTCTGGCGGTGGGGGAAGCGCTGACCAACCTGGCGGCGACCGAGATTGGCTCGCTCAAGCGCGTCAAACTTTCCGCTAACTGGATGGCGGCAGCCGGTCACCCGGGTGAAGATGCCGGCCTGTATGAAGCGGTAAAAGCGGTGGGCGAAGAGCTTTGCCCGGCGCTGGGCATCACCATTCCGGTGGGCAAAGACTCAATGTCGATGAAAACCCGCTGGCAGGAAGGCAACGAGCAGCGCGAAATGACGTCGCCGTTGTCCCTGGTGATCACTGGTTTTGCCCGCGTGGAAGATGTTCGCCACACCGTGACGCCACAACTGCGTACCGACAAGGGCGACACGGCATTGCTGCTCATCGACCTGGGTAACGGCCATAACGCGCTGGGCGCCACTGCGCTGGCACAGGTTTACCGTCAACTGGGCGACAAACCGGCCGATGTGCGTAACGTCGAGCAACTGGCAGGCTTCTTCAACGCGATGCAACAATTGGTAGCCGACCGCGCACTGCTGGCCTACCACGACCGCTCCGACGGCGGCCTGTTGGTGACGCTGGCGGAAATGGCGTTTGCCGGCCACTGCGGTGTACAGGTAGATATTCAAGGGTTGGGCGACGACGCGCTGGCAGCGCTGTTCAACGAAGAGTTGGGCGCGGTGATCCAGGTGACGGCCGATCGGCTTGAAGCGGTACAACAGGCGTTTGCTCAGCATGGCCTGACGGACAATGTGCACCACATCGGCAGCGTACAGGCCGGCGATCGCTTTGTGATTACCCAGGGCAACAAACCGGTGTACAGCGAAAGCCGTGCCACGTTACGCACCTGGTGGGCGGAAACGACCTGGCAGATGCAGCGCCTGCGCGATAACCCTGAATGTGCCGATCAGGAGCACCAGGCCAAGCAGAATGAACGCGATCCTGGCCTGAACGTCAAACTGAGCTTCGCACCTGAAGAAGATATTGCGGCACCTTATATCGCCAAGGGAGCACGTCCTAAAGTGGCGGTACTGCGCGAGCAGGGCGTTAACTCCCACGTTGAGATGGCGGCGGCATTCCATCGCGCCGGTTTTGATGCGGTGGATGTACACATGAGCGATCTGCTGGAAGGGCGCCGTGACCTGCAGGACTTCCATACCCTGGTGGCCTGCGGCGGTTTCTCTTACGGTGACGTGTTGGGCGCAGGCGAAGGTTGGGCGAAGTCGATTCTGTTCAACGAGCGCGTGCGCGACGAGTTCGAATCTTTCTTCCACCGTCCGCAGACCCTGGCACTGGGCGTGTGCAACGGCTGTCAGATGATGTCGAACCTGCGCGATCTGATCCCCGGTGCCGAACATTGGCCGCGTTTCGTACGTAACCTGTCAGACCGTTTCGAGGCCCGTTTCAGCCTGGTGGAAGTGGCGGCCAGCCCGTCGCTGTTCATGCAGGGGATGGCGGGTTCGCGTATGCCGATTGCGGTATCGCATGGTGAAGGTCACGTCGAAGTGCGCGATACGGCACATCTGGCGGCGCTGGAGCATCATGGTCTGGTGGCGTTGCGCTTTGTCGATAATGCCGGTCAGGTAACGGAAAGCTACCCGGCCAACCCGAACGGTTCGCCGAACGGTATCACCGCCGTCACCAGCGCCAATGGGCGTGCGACGGTAATGATGCCGCATCCGGAGCGTGTGTTCCGCACCGTCAGCAACTCATGGCATCCGGAAGAGTGGGGTGAAGACAGCCCGTGGATGCGCATGTTCCGCAACGCCCGTAAGCAGCTGGGCTAAGCGATAACGCTGTGCTAGCCGAAAGGGACGCAAGAGATTGCGTCCCTTTTCAATTTATTTATGGCCATGGTTAAGACGATGGCGATTGTCTGCATTTTGCGACAGAGGGTATTTTCATTGTCTCTAAAAAGAGACACGTAACTTATTGATTTTTAATGACCAGAAATTAATTGGCTTAAGTTGTCGGTTTTTGGCGACAGGGCGGTGTTTTTTTCTTCGCCCGCATGCCTGAGAATGAGAGTACTTTGATGTTAATTTAATTTATTTTACTTTAAATTCATTGCGTTAATAAATGTGTTGAAAAGTTGGCATGTTAAGTGCATTATTCTGCCCAGTTGCTCATTCAACTTTTTATGACGGCCCCGTAAATAGACGGAACAGTTGCCTCATAAGCCCCCCGAATGATGCCAAAGAAATGGTGCCTATCGTCCAACCAAACCGATAACAGTCGCGTAAGCGCTTTATCAAGCATCGGGCGACACGTGGAGTGAGGCACCGCCTGTATCCAACTGTGATGAGTGTTCATCAATTCCGGATACTTACGGATGCTATTCGTCCTATTCGATGCCAGCCATTGTGCTACATCACCCTGGGGACGAGAATTAAGGGCATCCACACTTTCTTGCGATGGGGCAGTCTTGCCCCAACGTCAAATACCAAAGCATGCTCACCACTCTTTACCGACAAGTTCTGACCCGTACTCCCTATCTATGGCCTGATTCTCCTTATTTCCTGACGCTCCGCTGAACGCCGGGCTTTCCTCTCATCGGCGACTCGGTTAGCATCGAAGCAGACTAGAGACAATGAGATGATTTCGTTGAAAAGATGGCGTTTATTTCCCCGTTCGCTACGTCAACTGGTGTTGATGGCGTTCTTGCTGGTGCTGTTGCCGCTGCTGGTGTTGGCCTATCAGGCTTACCAGAGCCTGGATCACCTCAGCGCCCAGGCGGCGGACATTAACCGCACTACTTTGGTGGATGCACGACGCAGCGAGGCGATGACCAGCGTGGCGTTGGAAATGGAGCGTAGCTATCGCCAATATTGCGTGCTGGTGGATCCCACACTGGCGCGCCTCTATCAGAATCAGCGCAAACAGTATTCGCAAATGCTGGATGCCCATGCCCCAATCCTGCCGGATGAACGCTACTATCAAACCTTGCGCGATCTGTTGACTCAACTGGCAGCGATTAAATGCCAAAGCAGCGGTCCGGATCCGCAGGCTTCCACGCTGTTAGAATCGTTTTCACGCTCCAATGCCGAGATGGTACAGGCCACGCGCGCCGTGGTGTTTTCCCGTGGCCAGCAGTTACAGCAGGCGATTGCAGAGCGCGGTCAGTTCTTCGGCTGGCAGGCGCTGATGCTGTTTTTGGTCAGCGTGATGCTGGTGGTATTGTTCACCCGCATGATTATCGGCCCGGTCAAGGCGGTAGAGCGAATGATCAACCGTTTGGGGGAAGGGCGAGCCTTGGGCAGTACGGCTTCCTTTAAAGGGCCGCGTGAATTACGTTCGCTGGCACAGCGCATTATTTGGTTGAGCGAGCGCCTGGCCTGGCTGGAGTCGCAGCGCCATGAGTTCTTGCGCCATATCTCGCATGAACTGAAAACGCCGCTGGCCAGCATGCGTGAAGGCACCGAACTGCTGGCAGATGAAGTGGCAGGGCCGCTGACCTCCGATCAAAAAGAGGTGGTGACCATCCTCGATCAAAGCAGCCGACACCTGCAGCAACTGATTGAACAACTGCTGGATTACAACCGCAAGCTGGCCGATGGCCCGGCGGAACATGAAAATGTCGAGTTGACCGAAATGGTCGAGATGGTCGTGGCTGCGCACAGTTTGCCGGCCCGGGCAAAAATGATCCGCACCGAGATCCAACTGGATGCGGAAATATGCTGGGCAGAGCCTACTCTATTAATGCGCGTGCTGGATAATCTCTACTCCAATGCGGTGCACTACGGCAAGGAATCCGGTAACATTTGGATCCGCAGCCGTCAGGTTGGACAACGGGTGCAGATTGATGTCGCCAACAGCGGCACGCCAATCCCCGAGGCCGAGCAAACCATGATTTTCGAGCCTTTTTTCCAGGGTAGCCACCAGCGAAAAGGGGCGGTAAAAGGAAGCGGTCTGGGGCTAAGCATCGCGCAGGATTGTATCCGCCGGATGCGCGGTGAACTGCAGCTGGTTGAAGTCGCCGGCGCAGACGTCTGTTTCCGTATTGAATTGCCATTAACCGCCGAGAATGAATAATAATGTACACATGGTCTAAACGCCTTCGTCTTACGCAGACCGAACGTTCACCGCGTGCCGCACTGGGTACGCCACTCGGCAAGCGTCGATTTTCTTTTTTAGGCAGCGTGCTTTTTATGCCGTTTCTGTTGGCAGGCTGTGTCGATCGCGCAGTCAGCGGTGGTCTGAATCAACCGCAGCAGGAAGCGATCCCGGACACCAAAGTGGTGGATTACCGCATTGCGGCCTGTGACAGTCTGTGGGCGCTGGATGATAAAGATGCGTTGAATAATTCACTGTACTGGCTGCGCGCTATGGACTGTGCCGATCGTATCGGTTCAACCCAGGCACGTGCGCTGGCGAAAACTCTACCCGGCAACAGCTGGGACGGAATTTTCAAACAGAGCATTCTGCTGGGCAGCGCCGAACCGACTTCGGGCGAGCGCCGTCAGATTATCGATCGCCTGAACAGCTATCGCCTGGAGTTCCCAAGCTCGCTGCGCCCGCTACTGCAGTTGTGGCGTCAACAGCAGGTACTGCAGGTCACCCTGTTTGATGAAAAAGCACGTTATCAGCACCTGCAGGAAAGCTCCGACAGCCAGATAGATCTGCTACGCCAGAATCAAATACGCCTACAAGCGCAGCTGCAGGATACGTCACGCAAGCTGGAAAACCTGACCGATATCGAACGTCAGCTCTCTTCACGCAAGCAGCTGCAAAGTGAAATCCCGGATAACAGCGGGACACAGCCAAAAACCGACGCAGCGGGCAAGAAAGTGGCGCCGGCCAAGGCCGAAGAATCGGACGCTGAGCCGGAAAAGGGCACCGCCCTGCCGGTCGAGCCGGAAGATACCTACGCGCCGCCCGTTAATAAGGAGTCTCACGCGCAATGACAGCACGCAAACCGGCCAATTTGTTATTGGTTGACGACGATCCCAGCCTGCTCAAGCTGTTGGGCATGCGCCTGACCAGCGAAGGGTTTCATGTCACCACCGCCGAAAGTGGCCAGGAAGCGCTACGTCTGTTAGGGCGCGAGAAGATTGATCTGGTGATCAGCGATCTGCGGATGGATGAAATGGACGGCATGGCGCTGTTTGCCGAGATCCAAAAGCACCAACCGGGCATGCCGGTGATCATCCTGACCGCCCACGGTTCGATCCCGGACGCGGTGGCGGCCACTCAGCAGGGAGTGTTCAGCTTCCTGACCAAACCGGTGGACCGCGATGCGCTCTACAAAGCCATCGACGAAGCGCTGTCCCAATCATTACCGGCCGGTGACGACAGCTGGCGTGAGGATATCGTCACCCGCAGCCCTATTATGCTGCGCCTGCTGGAGCAGGCAAAAATGGTGGCGCAGTCAGACGTCAGCGTCTTGATCAACGGCCATAGTGGCACCGGTAAAGAAGTGTTGGCACAGGCGATCCACGGCGCCAGCCCGCGCGGCAAGAAGGCGTTTATCGCCATTAACTGCGGTGCGTTGCCGGAGCAACTACTGGAGTCCGAGCTGTTCGGTCATGCCAAAGGGGCGTTTACCGGCGCGGTCAGCAGCCGTGAAGGTTTGTTCCAGGCGGCGGCAGGTGGGACGCTGTTCCTCGACGAGATTGGCGATATGCCGCTTTCGCTGCAGGTGAAGTTGCTGCGCGTGCTGCAGGAACGCAAGGTGCGTCCGCTGGGCAGTAACCGCGATCTGGACATCGATGTACGCATTATTTCCGCTACCCACCGCGATCTGCAAAAGGCGATGGCGAAAAATGAATTCCGCGAGGATTTGTATTATCGCCTCAACGTGGTGAACCTGAAGATCCCGGCGCTGAACGAGCGGGCCGAGGATATTCCGCTGCTGGCCAATCATCTGCTGCGTGAATCCGCCAAGCGACACAAGCCGTTTGTCCGCAGTTTCTCTTCGGACGCCATGAAACGCCTGATGACCGCCACCTGGCCGGGCAATGTGCGCCAATTGGTGAACGTGATCGAGCAGTGCGTGGCCCTGACTTCCGCACCTGTTATCAGCGAAGCGCTGGTAGAGCAGGCGTTGGAAGGGGAAAACACCGCCTTGCCGACTTTTGTCGAGGCACGTAATCAGTTTGAATTGCATTATTTACGCAAACTGTTGCAGATCACCAAGGGTAACGTCACCCAGGCCGCGCGCATGGCGGGTCGTAACCGTACCGAGTTTTATAAATTGCTGTCGCGCCATGAACTGGACGCCAACGACTTTAAAGAATGATGTTTTCCGCCGCGGCCTGCGCACGCAGGTTCTCAACAAACGCGGCGGAATGATTTACACTCCGTTCTCAATTGCTGGCATGACCAAACGCAAAGCACCATGGAACGTATTAAGCGGGACCCTAAACAATGAGCAGATCACTTTCCATCGCACTGGCCCAGTTGAATCTGTTGGTCGGTGACATCGAAGGCAACACCGAACGAATGTTGCAAACCGTGCAACAGCAGCAGAAGGCGGGAGCCGATCTGGTCATGTTCACCGAACTGGCGCTGTCCGGCTATCCACCGGAAGACCTGCTGTATCGCAACGATTTTTACCAACGTTGTGACGAGCAACTTCTGCGTTTGCAGCAGGCCTCCACCGACGTGGCGATCCTGGTCGGCCACCCGTGGCGCGAAGGCGACAAACTCTATAATGCGCTGTCGCTGTTTTCTGAAGGGCAATTGCTGGCGCGTTACTTCAAGCAGCAGTTGCCGAACTACGGCGTATTCGATGAGAAGCGCTACTTCCAGGCCGGTAACGACACCTGCGTGGTTGAGCTGAAAGGCTACCGTTTGGGCCTGCTGATTTGCGAAGATCTGTGGTTCCCGGAGCCGGTGGATGCCGCCAAGGCCGCCGGAGCCGAAATGATTCTGTCGATCAACGCCTCACCTTACAACCGCGAAAAACCGTACATCCGTAAAACCCTGATGGCCGGTCATTGCCAGCGCACCCATTTGCCGCTGGTCTATCTGAACCAGATTGGCGGACAGGATGAACTGATTTTTGACGGTTGTTCGAAAGTCTTCGACGCGGCTGGCAACATGACCCATCGCCTGGCGGCGTTTGCCGAGCAGGTAACCCTGCTGGAATTCAACGAACTGGACGTGGTGCCGATGACCGCTCCGGCCGCCGAGCTGCCGCAGTTGGCACAGGTCTATGAAGCCCTGGTGCTGGCGGTGCGCGATTACGTGACCAAAAACGGCTTCAAGGGTGCCGTGCTGGGGCTTTCTGGCGGTATCGATTCGGCGTTGACGCTGGCGATTGCCGTCGATGCGCTGGGCAAAGACAAGGTGCAGGCGCTGATGATGCCGTTCCGTTATACCGCGGACATCAGTATTGCCGATGCCAAGGAAGAAGCGGAAATCCTGGGCATTGAATTCGATATCGTCTCGATTGAGCCGATGTTCGACGCCTTTATGGGCCAACTGACGCCAATGTTCGCTGGGACCGAGCGTGATACCACGGAAGAGAACCTGCAGGCGCGCTGTCGCGGCGTGGTGTTGATGGCGCTGTCCAACAAGCGTCGCAGCATCGTGTTGACTACCGGCAACAAAAGCGAGATGGCCGTAGGTTACGCCACGCTGTATGGTGATATGGCCGGAGGCTTCGACGTGTTGAAGGACGTGCCTAAAACGCTGGTGTTCAAGCTGTCCGAATACCGCAATACCGTCTCTTACGTGATCCCGCAGCGCGTTATCGATCGTCCACCGTCCGCCGAGCTGGCGCCGGATCAGCTCGATCAGGACAGCCTGCCGCCATACGACATTCTGGATGCGATTCTGGAAGGTTACGTCGAGCGCGATAAATCGGTTGCCGATCTGGTGGCCGAAGGCTTCGACGAGGCGATCGTTCGCAAGGTGATACGCTTGGTGGATATTAACGAATACAAGCGGCGTCAGGCCGCCGTCGGGCCGCGCATCACCGCCCGCAATTTCGGCAAAGACCGCCGCTACCCAATCACATCCGGCTTTGGCCGCAAAAATTGGTAAAGGAAAGAAGATGAAAAAGATCGACGCTATTATCAAGCCGTTCAAACTGGATGATGTCCGTGAAGCGCTGGCTGAAGTTGGCATTACCGGGATGACCGTGACCGAAGTGAAAGGCTTCGGCCGTCAGAAAGGGCACACTGAGCTGTACCGTGGCGCTGAGTACATGGTCGATTTTCTGCCGAAGGTGAAAATTGAGATCGTCGTGGCCGACGATATCGTCGATACCTGCGTGGAAACCATCATGCAGACCGCGCAGACCGGTAAAATCGGCGACGGTAAAATCTTTGTCTTCGACGTGGCGCGCGTAGTGCGTATCAGGACCGGCGAACAAGACGAAGAAGCGATTTAATGTGATCCTCTACCGAGCACCGCCAGCTTGAGCTTGGGCTGTGCTCGGCCTCCTCGTGTACTGCGTGTACACTCCGGGGCACTGCGCGCAGGCCGCACCCAATCTGGCTGGCGCTCGCTACGCCCCAAATCTCCTTCAACCTCTCCGCTGTTCTGATTGTTTTCATCATTAGCATTCTAAAAAAGCGAAGGCTATCGCGTTTTTGATACTTTCCCCGATCGCTTTACGCGCGGCGTCTACACTCAACTCAACTATTTTGATTAAGGCGATCCCCAATGAATTTCAAGTTGCGGCTAGGCGGCAAGGGCGTGCATCCCCAGGAGCTTACTCAAGTAAGTGACAGGGGTAAGCGCACGCAGACAACAACGCAGCGGCTTGAAAGGCGATGGGGATGATGACGCTGCGCCAAATCCGCCATTTTATCGCGGTGGCCGAAACCGGCTCGATCTCTGCCGCCGCCCAGGCGGTGTTTGTTTCCCAGTCTTCGCTGACGCTGGCTATCCAGCAGTTGGAAACCGACATCGGCGTACGTCTGTTTGAGCGTCACGCCAAGGGCATGAACCTGACGCATCAGGGTCACCAGTTTCTGCGCCAGTCATATCTGATCCTTGCCACGGTGGATAACGCCAAGCGCAGCCTGCAACTGGGAACCGAAAGCCTGACCGGCAAGCTGACCATCGGCGTGACCAGCCTGGTAGCGGGCTACTTTTTGGTCGAGCTGCTTAAGCGCTTTAAATCGGCATACCCCAACGTCACCATTCAGGTGATTGAAGACGAGCGGCCCTATATTGAGCACTTGCTGGTCAGTGGGGAAATCGATATCGGCGTGCTGATCCTGTCGAACATCGAAGACCGCGATGCGCTGCAAAGCGAAGTCCTGATGCATTCACCTTATCGCCTGTGGTTACCGCCGCTGCATCCACTGCTGGATCATGAAAGCATCAGCCTGGCGGATGTGGCGAAGCTGCCGCTGATCCAGCTTAATGCCGACGAAATGGACGTGCATGCGCGGCGTATCTGGGCGCGCGCAGGCTTAAAACCGGAAATAGCCATGAAAACCGCTTCAACCGAGGCGGTACGCAGCCTGGTGGCGGCGGGAATGGGCGTTTCTATCTTGCCGGACATGGCCTACCGTGCCTGGTCTCTGGAAGGCAATATGATTGAGGCGCGCAAGCTGGCGGATCTGCTGGAACCGTTGGATATCGGTTTGGCATGGCGGCGCGGCAGTGCGCGGCCGGAGCTGGTTACGCCGTTCCTCACTATTGCGCGTGAAAACGGCAATATGCACGCGGCTGGGCTGAAGCATTCGATTTAATCGAACGCGTCGTTCAGTATTTAGAATTTGTTGGCTGCCTGATGCTCGCTTAGTCTGATTAAAACTAACTTATTTCACATTTAGTTAACGTTTTTGTCACTCAGAGGCGATACGCAATGGCAGATGTGCACCTCCTTTCAGGTTTATCCTGTCAGCAATTTATTAACGGTCAATCGGTCGAAGGCGAAGGCCAGCAAGAGTGCATCGTTAATCCGGCGAATGGCGAGACGCTGGTCTCGATCACCGAAGCCTCATCTGTCCAGGTCGGCAACGCAGTGAAAGCGGCGCAACAGGCGTTCGCTTCCTGGTCGCGGACTACCCCCGCCTACCGCGCGGCTATTCTGTTGCGTATTGCCGATGCCATCGAGCGTCAGGCCGAGCGCCTGGCCGGTCTGGAGGCGCTCAACTGCGGCAAACCGCTGCATCAGGCGCTTAATGACGACCTGCCGGCGGCCATCGACGTCTTTCGCTTCTTTGCCGGCGCGGTGCGCACCCAGCAGGGGCAGTTGGCCGGGGAATATATCGAAGGGCACACTTCAATGATCCGCCGTGATCCGATCGGCGTGGTGGCCTCTATTGCGCCCTGGAATTACCCGTTGATGATGGCGGCGTGGAAAATTGCGCCAGCGCTGGCCGCGGGCAACACCGTGGTATTCAAACCTTCCGAACACACCCCTCTGACCATTTTGGCGCTGGTGCCCGCGTTACAGGAGATCCTGCCGCCGGGGGTGCTGAATATCGTCTACGGCGGCGGGGAAGGGGTCGGCAGCCATTTGGTCGGCCACCCGCAGGTACGGCTGGTTTCGGTCACCGGCGATATCGTTACCGGGCAGAAAATTCTGCAGGCGGCGGCGAAAAGCGTCAAACGCACGCACCTGGAGTTGGGGGGCAAGGCACCGGTGATTGTCTGCGATGACGCCGATTTGGACGAGGTGGTCAACAGCATTCGCACCTATGGCTACTACAACGCCGGGCAAGACTGCACCGCGGCCTGCCGTATCTACGCGCAGGCGGGGATCTATCCGAAGCTGGTGGATGCGTTGGGCGAAGCGGTTGCCAGCCTGCGCTTTGCCCGCAAACGCGATGAGGATAACGAAATCGGTCCACTGATCAGCAGTCGTCAGCGCGATCGCGTCGCCAGCTTTGTCGAACGTGCGCTCAGCCAGCCACACATTGAATTGATCACCGGCGCCGCCGCGCATTCCGGTCCGGGTTTCTATTACCAGCCCACGCTGCTTGCCGGCTGTCTGCAAAGCGATGAAATCGTCCAGCGGGAGGTGTTTGGCCCGGTGGTGAGCATCACCCGCTTTGAACATCTGGAGCAGGCGGTCAACTGGGCAAACGATTCCGAATACGGCCTGGCCTCATCGGTCTGGACGCAGAATATCGATCGGGCGCTGCATATCGCCGCTCATCTGCAATACGGCAGTACCTGGATCAACACCCATTTCACCCTGGCGAGTGAAATGCCGCACGGGGGCCTGAAACGCTCCGGCTACGGCAAAGATCTTTCCAGCGATTCACTGCAGGACTACAGCGTTGTCAGGCATGTGATGGCGAAATTTAAAGCCAGCTTCTAAAGGCAGCATACCCGTCGCTTTTCAAGCTGCAGCGATGTTACCTGCACTCATCCCAGTGGCTTACTCAAGTAAGCGCCTGGGGATGAGTGAGCTGGTCGCCTGGCTGTGCTGTACAGGGATGTACAAATGCCGCGAGCGCATGGACGCGCTAGAGCGGCCAACTTGAAATTCATAGGGTAAATAAAATGAGACTAGGGCGGCAGCCGTTCCCTGCCGCACACAGATAGGCCACACAGGGGTAATTACGATGGGAAAAACTACCGCAGTCACCACCACAGTTTCCGCACTTTGTTTCACCGTACTTTGCGGTTTGGCCCAGGCGGCCGATCTGCCGCAGGCGCTCGGCAAGGGCGAAGGGCGACTGGATATCATTGCCTGGCCCGGCTATATCGAACGCGGTCAGTCCGATAAAAACTACGACTGGGTCAGCCAGTTTGAGAAGCAAACCAGCTGCGCGGTGAATGTGAAAACCGCCGCCACTTCCGACGAAATGGTCAGCCTGATGGCCAAAGGAGGCTACGACCTGGTCACCGCTTCCGGCGACGCTTCGCTGCGGCTGATTTTCGGCAAGCGGGTGCAGCCGATCAATACCGCGTTGATCCCTAACTGGAAAAACATCGACCCGCGCCTGTTAAACGGTGCCTGGTACACCCTGGACGGCAAAACCTACGGCACGCCCTATCAGTGGGGCCCGAACCTGCTGATGTATAACACCAAAACCTTCCCGACACCGCCGGACAGCTGGGCAGTAGTGTTCCAGCAGCAGAACCTGCCGGATGGCAAAACCAACCAGGGCCGGGTTCAGGCCTACGATGGGCCAATCTATATCGCCGATGCGGCGTTGTTCCTGAAGGCCACGCAACCGCAGCTTGGCATCAGCGATCCGTATCAGCTTAACGAAGAGCAGTATCAGGCGGCGCTGAAGCTGTTGCGTACCCAGCATGCACTGATCCACCGCTACTGGCATGACACCTCGGTACAAATGAGCGATTTCAAAAACGAAGGCGTGGTCGCCTCCAGCGCCTGGCCGTATCAGGCCAATGCCCTGAAAGGGGAAAGCCAGCCGATCGGTACGGTGTTCCCGAAAGAGGGGGTGACCGGTTGGGCCGACACCACCATGCTGCACGCCGATGCCAAACACCCGAACTGCGCCTATCTGTGGATGAACTGGTCGCTGGAACCGAAAGTGCAGGGCGACGTTGCCGCCTGGTTCGGTTCTGTCCCGGCGTCACCGGCGGGTTGCAAGGCCAGCACGCTGTTGGGTGATAAAGGTTGCGAGACCAACGGTTTCAACCAGTTCGACAAGATTGCCTTCTGGAAAACGCCACAGGCGCAGGGCGGAAAATTCGTGCCCTACAGCCGCTGGACTCAGGATTACATCGCCATCATGGGCGGTCGGTAACCCGTGCGGGCGTAGTTCGCTACGCCCGATTAACGTCAATCAGGAGCGCAGATCATGACCATTGCCGTGCAATTTATCGATGTTTCGCGAAGCTTCGGCGAGGTTCGCGCCGTGGACCGGGTTTCAATCGAGATACAAGACGGGGAATTCTTCTCCATGCTCGGGCCTTCCGGTTCGGGGAAAACCACCTGCCTGCGGTTGATCGCCGGTTTCGAACAGCTTACTGCCGGCTCGATTCGTATTCACGGGCAGGAGGCCGCCAATTTGCCGCCGTATCAGCGCGACGTGAATACCGTCTTCCAGGATTACGCGCTGTTCCCACACATGTCGGTGCTGGAAAACGTCGCTTACGGGCTGATGGTTAAAGGCGTCGCCAAGCGTGAACGCCTGGCCCGTGCGCAGGAAGCGCTGGACAGTGTGGCGTTGGGGTTTGTAGCCGAGCGCAAACCGGCGCACCTTTCCGGCGGCCAGCGGCAGCGTGTCGCCCTGGCTCGCGCACTGGTCAATCGGCCGCGGGTGCTGCTGTTGGATGAACCGCTCGGCGCGCTGGATCTCAAGCTGCGTGAGCAGATGCAGGGGGAATTGAAAAAGTTGCAGCGCCAGCTCGGCATCACCTTTATTTTCGTCACCCACGATCAGAGCGAAGCGTTGTCGATGTCCGACCGGGTGGCGGTGTTCAACAATGGCCGTATTGAACAGGTGGACGCGCCGCGCGAACTCTACATGCGACCGAAGACGCCGTTTGTCGCCGAGTTTGTCGGCACCTCTAACGTGGTGCGCAGCGATTTGGCGCAGCGGTTGTTGGGCCAGGCCGCCACCTTCTCGATCCGTCCCGAGCATATTCGGCTCGCGGATCAGGCCGGCGCAGCGCAGGGGGAAATTCAGGTGCAGGGTACGCTGCAGGAGATCCATTACCAGGGGGCGGCGACGCGCTACGAAATTGCGTTGAACAGCGGTGAGAAACTGCTGGTCAGCCAGGCGAATCCTCAGTGGCACGCCGACGGGCAGCCACATCTGATCGGCCAACCGGTCACTGCCTGCTGGTCACGTGAGGCGATGGTGCCATTGCTGGAGGCGAGGTGAAATGGAGATGAGCATCGATTATCCCGCGCCGCGCCGCGGTACCTTGCGCACCCTGTCGACCTACCTTTATCGCCGGCCGACGCTGTACCTGCTGCTGTTACTGGTGCCGCCGCTGCTGTGGTTTGGCGCGGTCTACCTCGGCTCACTGCTGACGCTGCTGTGGCAGGGGTTTTACACCTTCGACGACTTCACCATGACGGTGACGCCGGATCTGACCTTCGATAACCTGCGGGCGCTGTTCAACCCGGCCAATTACGACATCATTCTGCGCACGCTGACGATGGCGGTACTGGTGTCCCTGGCCAGCGCGGTGCTGGCGTTTCCCATTGCCTATTACATGGCGCGCTACACCAGCGGCCGCACCAAGGCGTTTTTCTACATCGCGGTGATGATGCCGATGTGGGCCAGCTATATCGTTAAGGCTTACGCCTGGACGCTGCTGTTGGCGAAGGATGGCGTAGCGCAATGGTTCCTGCAGCATCTTGGGCTGGAGCCGTTGCTGGCGGCGATCCTGACCGTACCGGGTGTCGGCGGTAACACGCTATCCACCTCCGGGTTGGGCCGTTTTCTGGTGTTTGTTTATATCTGGCTGCCGTTCATGATCCTGCCGATCCAGGCGGCACTGGAACGCCTGCCTCCTTCGCTGCTGCATGCTTCGGCGGATCTGGGCGCACGCCCTGCGCAGACCTTTCGTTACGTGATCCTGCCTTTGGCGGTGCCGGGGATCGCCGCCGGATCAATCTTTACCTTTTCGCTGACCCTGGGGGACTTTATTGTGCCGCAACTGGTGGGGCCGCCGGGCTACTTTATCGGCAGCATGGTGTACGCCCAGCAAGGGGCGATCGGCAATATGCCGATGGCTGCGGCCTTTACTCTGGTGCCGATTGTGCTGATCGCGATTTATCTTTCCATTGTGAAACGTCTGGGGGCTTTCGATGCACTCTGAACGCGCGCCGTTAGGGCTAAAACTGGCCGCCTGGGGCGGACTGATTTTCCTGCATTTCCCGTTGGCGATTATCGCCATCTACGCCTTCAACACCGAGGATGCGGCTTTCAGCTTCCCGCCGAAGGGGTTTACGCTGCATTGGTTCAGCGTTGCCGCCGGGCGCCAGGACATTATCGATGCGATGCTGCTGTCCGCGCAGATTGCCGCGCTGGCCACCGTCGTGGCGCTGGTGCTGGGCACGCTGGCGGCAGCGGCTCTCTACCGGCGTGACTTCTTCGGCAAAGACAGCATTTCGTTGCTGCTGCTGTTGCCGATCGCGTTGCCGGGCATTGTCACCGGTCTGGCACTGCTGGCGGCGTTTAAGGCGCTGAATATCGAACCGGGGGTGCTGACCATCGTCATTGGCCATGCCACCTTCTGCGTGGTGATTGTATTCAATAACGTGATTGCCCGTTTTCGCCGCACCTCCTACAGCCTGATTGAGGCCTCTATGGATCTCGGTGCCGACGGCTGGCAGACCTTCCGCTACGTGATGTTGCCCAATCTCGGCTCGGCGCTGCTGGCCGGGGGCATGCTGGCGTTCGCGTTGTCGTTCGATGAAATCATTGTCACCACCTTCACCGCCGGGCACGAGCGCACGCTACCGCTGTGGCTGCTGAACCAGCTCGGTCGCCCGCGTGACGTGCCGATCACCAACGTGGTGGCGCTGTCGGTGATGCTGTTGACCATGATCCCGATTTTGGGGGCCTATTACCTGACCAAAGGTGGCGAAAGCGTCGCCGGCAGCGGCAAATAGCTTTCCCCTTCGTCTTTCAAGCTGCAGCGTTGTTGGCTGCGAGCGTAAACCCCAGTCACTTATTTTGTATAAGCTCCGGGGGATTTACGCTCTTGCCGCCTAGCTGCAACTTGAAATCCATTGGGGAAAGGGATCATGTCGCTAAAAATAAATAACTGAGGGGTTCGTCTATATGCAAAGCCAATTGTTGATTAACGGCCAACTGGTTGCCGGCCAGGGGGCGTTGTTGCCGGTGTATAACCCGGCGACCGGAGAGGTGGTGGTGCAAGTGGCTGAAGCCAGTGCGGAGCAGGTCGATCAGGCTGTGTTGGCAGCCGACGCCGCGTTTGGCGAATGGGGCCAGACCACACCGAAGGAGCGTGCCGAGCACCTGTTGAAGCTGGCGGACCTGATCGACCACCATGCGGAAACCTTTGCCCGTCTGGAGTCGCTTAACTGCGGCAAACCTTACCACTGCGTATTGAACGATGAGTTGCCGGCGGTGGCGGATGTCTTCCGCTTCTTCGCCGGTGCCAGCCGTTGCCTGAGTGGGCTGGCGGCCGGTGAATACCTGGCCGGGCACACGTCGATGATCCGCCGCGATGCGTTGGGGGTGGTCGCTTCAATCGCTCCCTGGAACTACCCGCTGATGATGGCAGCGTGGAAGCTGGCTCCAACATTGGCGGCAGGTAACTGCGTGGTGCTCAAGCCTTCGGAACAAACCCCGCTGACCACCTTCAAGCTGGCGGAGCTGGCCGCCGATGTGTTCCCTGCGGGCGTATTCAACGTGCTGTTTGGCCGCGGCGCCAGCGTCGGTGACCGGCTGACCGGCCATGACAAGGTGCGCATGGTATCGCTGACCGGCTCAATCGCTACCGGTGAACACATCATTGCCCATACTGCGCCCGGCATTAAACGTACCCATATGGAACTGGGCGGCAAGGCACCGGTACTGGTGTTCGACGACGCCGATCTGCAACAGGTGGTGGACGGCATTCGCAGCTTTGGTTTCTACAACGCTGGCCAGGATTGCACCGCCGCCTGCCGGATTTACGCCCAGAAAGGCATTTACCCGCAGTTGGTAAAGGCCTTGGGTGAGGCTATCGGCAGCCTGAAGATAGGCCCGCCGGAAGATCCAGACAGCGAACTGGGCCCGTTGATCACCGCTCAGCATCTGGAGCGGGTGGTGGGTTTTGTCGAGCGAGCCAAGGCGCTGCCGCACGTGCAGGTGGTGACCGGCGGTACGCGAGTCAACGGCCCCGGCTACTATTTCCAGCCAACGCTGCTGGCCGGTGCGCGTCAGGAAGATGAGATTGTGCAGCGTGAAGTGTTCGGGCCGGTGGTAACCGTCACGGAGTTCGAGGATGAGGCGCAGGTATTGGCCTGGGCCAACGAGTCACAGTATGGCCTGGCGTCGTCGTTGTGGACCCGGGATGTCGGTCGGGCACACCGTCTAAGCGCTCGTCTGCAGTATGGCTGCACCTGGGTGAATACCCATTTCATGCTGGTGAGCGAGATGCCGCACGGTGGCCAGAAGCTGTCCGGCTACGGCAAGGATATGTCGATGTATGGCCTGGAAGACTACACTGCGATACGTCATGTGATGTTCAAACATTGATTTTACTGTATTTATCCGCAAAATAACGCGGCCTTCAGACCGGCCCCGCCGGTCTGATGATAATAAAAACTGAAAGGAAGCCAATTATGGGCATCACCAGACGCGATTTTCTTAATGGAGTGGCGATCACCATCGCTGCCGGGCTGACGCCGATGCAGATCCTGCGGGCATCGCCGCAAACCGCCAATCAAACCCTCTACTATCCGCCGACGCTGACCGGACTGCGGGGCAACCACCCCGGTTCCTTTGAACATGCGCACCAATTGGGGCGTGACGGTCGGGCCTTCGATTTTGCCGCCGTACCGGCGACGGAAGAGTTTGATCTGGTGGTGGTCGGTGCCGGGATCAGCGGGCTAGCCGCGGCCTGTTTCTGGCAGCAAATGAAGGGGATGCAGCAGCGTATTTTGCTGATCGACAACCATGATGATTTTGGTGGCCATGCCAAACGCAATGAGTTCAGCAGTGAGAACGGGACCATCCTCGGCTATGGCGGCAGCGAGTCGCTGCAGTCGCCGCGTTCCAACTTTAGCCCGGTAGCGATGGGGCTGCTGAAAAAACTGGGTGTCAGCATCGACAGCCTGGAAAAGGCTTTCGACACCACTTTTTACCCCAATCTGAACCTGAGCCGCGGTGTCTATTTCGACCGTAAGAACTTTGGCGTCGACAAAGTGGTGAGCGGCGATCCCGGGCGTATGGTGGCGGACGATATTCCGCATGACCGACTCAACGGCCGTTCCTACGAAGCTTTTATCGGCGATTTCCCGCTGCCGGAAAGCGACCGTCAGGCGCTGATTGCACTGCATACGGTGGACAAGGACTACCTGCCGGAAATGAGCCAGGAGCAGAAAAGCGAATGGCTCGACAAGCACAGCTATACCGAATTCCTGCGTGAAAAGGTGGGGCTGAGCGAAATGGCTATCCGCTATTTCCAGCAAACTACCAGTGATTTCCAGGCGGTGGGCATTGACGCGACTTCATGCAGCGACGCCCGTATTTGTGACCTGCCGGGCCTGAACGGTATGAACCTGCCGCCGCTGGACGAAGAGTCGCAGGCGGATCTCGACGATCCTTACGTGTTCCACTTCCCGGACGGCAACGCTACCCTGACGCGTCTGATGGTACGCCATCTGATCCCGGCGGTTTCACCGGGCGGCAAAGACATGAATGACATCGTTCTCGCCAAGTTCGATTACAGCCAGCTAGACCGGGCCGATTCGCCGGTAAAACTGCGATTGAACAGCACCGGATTGCACGCGGCCAACGTCGGTGACAAGGTCGAAGTGACCTATATGACCGGCGAGAAAATGACCAAGGTGCGCGCCGGGCAGGTGGTGATGGCCGGGTACAACATGATGATCCCGTACCTGGTACCGGAAATGTCGGCCGAACAGCAAGAGGCGCTGAAGCAGAACGTGAAGTCACCGCTGGTGTACAGCAAAGTGGTGATCCGCAACTGGCAGCCGTTTATCAAACTGGGCGTACATGAAGTTTACTCCCCAACCGCCCCTTATTGCCGCGTGAAGCTGGATTATCCAGTGAGTATGGGCGGCTATCAGCACCCGCGCGATCCCAACCAGCCCATTGGCCTGCATATGGTATACGTGCCGACGTTGGCGGGCAGCGGACTCAGCCCGCGCGAACAGTCACGTAAAGGCCGTGCCCTGCTGTTGGGCACACCGTTTGAAGTGCATGAGCAGATGATTCGCGAACAATTGCAGGGCATGCTGGGGTCGGCCGGGTTCGATCACCAGCGTGATATTGAAGCTATTACCGTCAACCGCTGGTCGCACGGTTACTCCTATTTCCTCAACGGCTTGTTTGACGACGAGGACGAAGCGAAGAAAATCATTGAGACGGCGCGCCAGCCGATCGGCAAAATCGTGATTGCCAACTCGGATTCAGACTGGAGCCCGTACGCCAACTCGGCGATCGACCAGGCATGGCGTGCGGTCAATGAGCTGGCCTATGGCAAGGTTGCCGCGAAGGAGGGAGCATGAGAATGCGTTCACTGTATTTGCTGACCTTACTGGCGGCGGGCGGTTCGGCCCAGGCGATGTCGGCCGGGGAATACGTGGCCAAGGCCGGTGACTGTACCGCCTGCCATACCTCGCCAGGCGGCGCATTGTTTGCCGGCGGCATGAAGTTCCCGACGCCGCTGGGCAATATCTACGCCACCAATATCACGCCGGACAAACAGCAGGGCATCGGCGCTTATTCTTTTGATGAGTTTGACCGCGCCATGCGTCAGGGGATCGCTAAAGACGGCCACCGGCTTTATCCGGCGATGCCGTATACCTCTTACGCCAAAATGAATGCGGAAGATATGCGCGCGCTGTATGACTACCTGATGAACGAAGTGCCGGCGCAGAATACCGCCAACCGCGCCAGTGACATCAGTTGGCCGTTGTCGATGCGCTGGCCGCTGGCGGTATGGAATCAGCTGTTCCATGACGATACGCCTTACCAGCCTGACCACAACCAGAGCGCAGAGTGGAATCGCGGCGCCTATTTGGTTCAGGGGGCGGGGCACTGCGGCAGTTGCCATACGCCGCGTGGCTGGGCGATGCAGGAAAAAGGTCTGGACAGTAAAGAGCCGGCCTTCCTGAGCGGCGCCGAGCTGGACGGTTGGTACGCTTCCGGGTTACGCGGAATGAAGCAGGACGAAGTGGTTGCCCTGTTGAAAACCGGGCGCAGCCAACATGCGGCGGTTTCCGGGCCGATGAGCGAAGTGGTGAGCCACAGTACGCAGTATCTTACCGACGGCGATCTGAACGCTATTGCCACCTATTTGCACAGCCTGGCGGCGGAACAGCCCGCGGCGCAGAAAGTGACGCCGCTGGCCGCCGACCATCAGCAGGCGGGGCAGCGCAGCTATGCGATGTACTGTTCAACCTGTCATGGCAATAAGGGCGAGGGCAGCGACAACACCATTCCTGCGCTGGCGGGCAACACGACGGTGACGGCGGAAAATCCGATCACTGCGCTACGCGTGGTGCTGGAAGGTGCACACACGCCAATCACCCAGCACGCCACCGCGATCGCCATGCCGGGCTACGCCTGGACGTTGAACGACCAGCAGGCAGCCGATCTGATGAGCTATCTAAGAGGCAGTTGGGGGAATCAGGCGGCACCGGTGACGGCGCAGCAGGTGCAGGAGACACGCAAGCTGGCGGAGAAATAATCATACCCGTCATACTTGAAGCTGCCTCTTTGTTGGCTGCCTGCGCTTACCCCAGTCACGTACTTATTGTACATTTCTGGGGATGCGCTTAGTTGCCGCCGCGATGCAACGCCAATTATTTAGCGTATAGGGCGCGGTTGTGGATGAACTGCGCCCTTTTCAATTACATCACCTTGTGTGGGCCGAAGCATTCGTAGTGGATACGATCGGCGCTGACGCCCATCTCCAGCAACTGTTTGCCCACGTGTTGCATAAACGGCACCGGTCCGCAGAAGTAGTAATGCATCTGCGGGGTGCTGAGCGTTTCGCGCAGGGCGCTGAGATCCATCAGGCCACGGCTCTGGTAGTCTCGGCCTTCCACATCATTAGCATTCGGTTGGTTGTACCACACGTGGCGGCTCAGGTTTGGCATGCGCCCAGCGATGTCCGCCACTTCATCGGCAAAGGCGTGAACGCTGCCATTTTCCGCCGCGTGCAGCCAGTGCACGTCCGCCTGATGCTGGTTATCGTGCAGGGTATTGAGCATGCCGAGCATAGGCGTTTGGCCAACGCCGGCGGAGATCAACGCCACCGGAGTATCCGGCTTGGCTTCGAGGAAGAAATCCCCGTGCGGTGGAGCAAGGTAAATTACGTCGCCTTCTTTGGCCTGCTGATGCAGGAAATTCGAAACCTTACCCTGATCTTCACGCTTCACCGCAATGCGATAGTATTCGCCGTTCGGTGAGGTGGTCAGCGAGTATTGGCGAATCTCCTGATTCTCCATGCTGTCGTGCTTGATATAGACCGCCAGGTATTGCCCCGGTTTGAAGTCGATCACCCGGCCACCGTCAACCGGCGCCAGCACGAAGCTGCAAATCACCTCGCTCTGCGGCTGTTTTTTGACGATGCGGAAAGCGCGCAGATCGCGCCAGCCACCGTCGGCGCTTTCGCTGGCCTGATAAATCTGGCCTTCACGCTGGATAAACACGTCCGCCAGTACGCCATAGGCTTTGCCCCAGGCGTCCAGCACTTCCTGACCCGGGCTGAACATTTCGTCCAGGGTCGCCAGTAAATGGCCACCGACAATCTGATATTGATCCGGCTGAATATTCAGGCTGGTGTGCTTCTGGGCAATACGTTCTACCGCCGGCAGCAGCGCCGCCAGATTTTCGATATTCGCGGCATAGGCGCAGATCGCATCGAACAGCGCCTTACGCTGATCGCCATTACGCTGATTGTTCATATTGAACACGTCTTTGAGCTCGGGATTGTGCTCGAACATACGATCGTAGAAATGTGCGGTCAGCTTCGGCCCGGTAGCGGCCAGCAGGGGAATAGTAGATTTTACGGTGGCGATGGTTTGGCTATCCAGCATGGCAGCGCTCCTTGGTCGATCATTATTGGAATAATGTAATGATGTATTTTAAATGCATCTTTAAGTTTAAGCGCATCCTAACGGTTTCTGTGGTGGCTGTAAATACCCCTGTTTTTGTTGCGGGGTCGGCGAGCGGCGATCCCGCTCACAGAACATGAAAAAACCGCATTCCCAGCATGAGTAAAAGTCCGTTGCCGAATGGGGAGATTTATCGGATCAAAGCCTTGCCGCGCCTAAAGCCAATCGTTTGCGTAAAAACCTCTGTCAAGGCCTATCCTCGGTGGGGGGAAACAGTTTACACTGTGCCCCAGAACCCAAACGGGTAGTTATTTGGTGATTTTTTAGTTAGCCGATTTAAGTCAGGAGAAGCCGGATGTTAAAGCGTGAAATGAACATTGCTGATTACGATGCCGAACTGTGGCGTGCAATGGAGCAAGAAGTGGTGCGTCAGGAAGAGCACATTGAGCTGATTGCGTCTGAGAACTACACCAGCCCGCGCGTAATGCAGGCTCAGGGTTCCCAGCTGACCAACAAATACGCTGAAGGTTATCCGGGCAAGCGTTATTACGGCGGCTGCGAATACGTGGATATCGTTGAGCAACTGGCTATCGACCGTGCCAAAGAGCTGTTCGGTGCCGATTACGCCAACGTACAGCCGCACTCCGGCTCCCAGGCTAACTTTGCCGTTTACACCGCGCTGCTGCAGCCGGGCGACACCATTTTGGGGATGAACTTGGCGCACGGTGGCCACCTGACCCACGGTTCTCCGGTTAACCTGTCCGGCAAACTGTATAACGTGGTGCCTTACGGTATCGACGATAAAGGTCAAATCGATTACGAAGATCTGGCCAAGCAGGCGCAAACTCACAAGCCAAAAATGATCATCGGCGGCTTCTCTGCCTTCTCCGGTATCGTTGACTGGGCAAAAATGCGTGAAATCGCCGACAGCATCGGCGCTTACCTGTTCGTTGATATGGCGCACGTTGCGGGCCTGATCGCCGCTGGCGTTTATCCGAACCCGGTTCCACACGCTCACATCGTGACCACCACCACCCACAAAACCCTGGCGGGTCCGCGCGGCGGCCTGATCCTGGCGAAAGGCGGTGATGAAGATCTGTACAAGAAGCTGAACTCCGCCGTGTTCCCGGGCGGCCAGGGCGGCCCGCTGATGCACGTGATTGCCGGTAAAGCGGTAGCGCTGAAAGAAGCGATGGAGCCTGAGTTCAAGATCTACCAGCAGCAAGTGGCCGATAACGCCAAAGCGATGGTGGAAGTGTTCCTGGAGCGCGGCTACAAAGTGGTTTCCGGTGGCACCCATAACCACCTGTTCCTGTTGGATCTGGTTGACAAGAACCTGACCGGTAAAGAAGCTGACGCCGCCCTGGGCCGCGCCAACATCACCGTGAACAAAAACAGCGTACCAAACGATCCTAAGAGCCCGTTCGTCACCTCAGGTGTGCGTATCGGTACTCCGGCTGTAACGCGTCGCGGCTTCAAAGAAGCGGAAGTGCGTGAGCTGGCCGGTTGGATCTGCGACGTGTTGGACAACATCAATGATGAGGCCACCATCGAACGCACCAAGAAGAAAGTGTTGGATATCTGCGCCCGCCTGCCGGTTTACGCTTAATTCCGCTTTCTGTTTAAAAACCCGCTTCGGCGGGTTTTTTTATGCCCGTGGCAGGCAAACTGTGAACTGCTTAGCAGTCTATGGCCTCGTACCTGAATGTACATTGCTAGCCAGTGTGAGCTCTGTCAAAGTATTGCCTTCACACCGGAGGGATCATGGTACTGCAATCAACGCGTTGGCTCGCTCTCAGTTATTTCACCTACTTCTTTTCTTACGGCATTTTCTTACCCTTTTGGGGCGTTTGGTTAAAAGGCGAGGGGATACCCCCTGAAACCATCGGTATTCTGCTCGGTGCCGGGTTGGTTGCGCGTTTCCTCGGAAGTTTGCTGATTGCTCCCCGGGTTAAGGATCCCTCTCATTTGGTGACGGCTTTGCGGCTGCTGGCATTGCTGACGCTGGCTTTTGCCATCGGGTTCTGTTTCGGTAACGGCTGGGGCTGGCTGATGTTGGTGATTGCCGGTTTCAACCTGTTCTTTTCGCCGCTGGTGCCGCTGACTGACGCACTGGCTGCGACCTGGCAAAAACAGATCACCATGGATTACGGCCGGGTCAGACTGTGGGGCTCGCTGGCGTTTGTCATCGGTTCGGCGCTGACCGGACAGATGGTTTCCGTCTGGGGGCATAACGCGATCCTTTACAGCCTGATCATCAGTATTTTGGCGATGCTGTTGGGCATGATGCTGAAACCGAGCGTGATGCCACAGGGAGAAGCGCGCAGCCACAGCGAAGCCGACCGTTCATTGTGGGAGATGTTAAAAGAGGGGCCGGTCTGGCGCTTCCTGCTGTGCGTCACCTTGTTGCAGGGCGCACATGCCGGCTATTACAGCTTCGGTTCGATCTATTGGCAGGAAGCGGGGTATTCGGCTTCGACCATTGGCTACCTGTGGTCGTTGGGTGTGGTAGCGGAAGTGATCATTTTCGCTAGCAGTAATTTCCTGTTCCGTCGCTGGAATGCCCGTAATCTGCTGCTGCTTTCCGCCTGCTGTGGCGTACTGCGCTGGGGCCTGATGGCGTCCAGTACCGAACTGGGTTGGTTGCTGGTGATCCAAATTCTGCATTGCGGCACTTTCACCGTTTGCCATCTGGCGGCCATGCGTTTTATCGCCGCGCGCAAGGGGCCGGAAGTGATCCGGTTGCAGGCGGTCTACTCGGCGCTGGCGATGGGCGGCGGCATTGCGATTATGACGGTGATTGCCGGCTTCCTGTTCGAACATCTGCAGGGCGGGGTGTTCTGGGTGATGGCAGCGGTGGCTCTGCCGGCGATGTTTATTCGCCCGCCGGCGGTGGCAGTCAGCGGCAGCCGTTAAGAGGTTTCCAGCAGCGCACGGATGGCTTTGCGCTGCTGGCGTTCCAGCGGTAATTCGGTGTAAATCAGCGGTGGCTCCGACTCGGTGTGTTCTGCGGCATAAGGGGTAATCACCAGCGTGATGCCCTGCGGCGCGCCAGAGCGCAGATAATCGCGTAGCGGCAAATATTTGATGTTCAACGGCAGCAGCGTTAATTCACGGATTTGATACTCCACTTGCTCTTCCAACTGCGGGTTGTCCAGCGTCAGCAACAGCACCTGCTTTTCCTGCAGCGCATTGCCCTGCATCAGCCAGGCGCCAAAACTGATGGCGACCAAGCCCGCCTCCTCACTGGAAAAATGAATGTCGTACTCCTGCTCCAGCGGCGCCAGTGCCTCCTGAGCGGTACGCATCAGGCGTGGATACTTACGTTCGACCTCTTCCAGCAGTTGGTTATCGATGCCAATCTCAAAGCGACAGCGCTCCACCGCCGGCGCCAGATGAGCAAATAACTGGCTAATCAAATCCTCTTCACTGCTGAAGGTCATGCCGGAGATCTGTTGGAAGCGATCGACCATGTTTTTTATCGCCGCCATCAGCCGCAGATCTTCCGCTGAGTCGTTGCTGTGGTAACTGTGGTTTTTCAACATGGTGAACGTCAATACCAAAAAGTCACTTTCGCTGGCCACGGGCGGCAGGGTAAAGAGCTGATTTAACGAATGATGCAGCAAAGCGGCCGCCTGGTATTCCGGTTTCTGATGCAGCCAGTCGTGCTGAGCGGGGGTGAAAACAGGGTGTCGTTGGCGCTGGTTTTCCCAGACACAAAAGCGCAGGTAGTGCTGCAGAAACTGACGATCGCGTCGATCAAAACTGCGGTTGAGCAACGCTTCGCATTCGCCGATGCACTGCTCCAACTCTGGCGTCAGCTCTGCACCTCGTCCCAGCGCCTGCTGTAACCACTGGGAAAAGTGATGTTCGACAAACTCCGGGCTGCAGCGCAGGGCTCGTCGCAGCCAGTGGATCAGGCAGAGGCGTTGGTTGAGCGCGCTGCCTCTGATCCGGTAGCCTTCGTCGGGATTGCCGTCAATTTCCAGGTGATGGAAACGCTGGATTTCACTGGCAACCTCGGCTATATCTTGCCGGGTGATGAGGGGGGCGACGCCATTAATTTGGCTGATAGTCTCCAGTTGTACTGCGGGCACCGGCGCGTACAGCATCAATAACAGATGGCAGCGTCGCTGTTGACCGGAGAGCTCAGGCACGGGGGAAGTGTCCAGGCTCATATCACCTTCTGGCGGGTAACGATTAAATTATGAATAAGCATAGCAAAAGGCGATGCGCGGCGCGGCGACGGCACCCGGTTTTACTTCGGCTTACAACTTTCGTCACAATTATTGGCTGTAATGGCGACGGTTTAAGGTTGGTTGATGTTACTTTATAACAATAATGAGTATCGTTTGATGATGAAGTTACGATTTATTATGGCCGGTTTTTTGACGCTTTTCAGCGCCGGTGCTGTCGCTCACCCACACAGCTTTATTGATATGAACACCACTTTCGTGGCTAAGGATCAACAGCTGGTTGGCTTGAAAATGGTTTGGGTTATGGATGAAATTACCTCGGCGGATCTGCTGTACGATGCGGAAAACGCCAAAGACGACTCGGAAGTGTGGAAGAAGTTGGCGGCGCAGGTGATGGCCAACGTGCTTGGCCAACACTATTTCACCGACATCTATCGCGACGGCAAACGAGTGAAGTACCTGAACCTGCCGACTGAATATCACCTGTCGCGTCAGGGGCATCAGGCGGTGCTGGAGTTTGTGTTGCCGCTGGCCGAGCCGCAGCCGCTGGCGGGCAAGCCGTTTGAAATCGCCACCTACGATCCCACCTACTTTGTCGATATGACCTATAAAGATAAAACGGCGCTGCATTTGCCGCCGGAAATGGCCGCTCAATGCAAGTTCAAGCTGATGACGCCAAAACCGAACTCCTCCTTGCAGGCTTATGCGTTATCCCTTGATAAGAACGATTCCCCTGGCGAAGATATGGAGCTGGGGCAACAGTTTGCGCAGAAGGTCAGCCTGCAATGTCAGTAAATCTCAGCCAGCCCGCCACGCGTAAACGGCACTGGGTCTTCAGCCTGTGGCCGCTGTTGCTGTTTGCGCTGCTGCTGGCACTGGGTGCCCGGTTGGCATGGCACTATTGGCCGCAGTTGCTGTTGCAAAGCGTGGTGTGGCAAAAAGGATTGCATCTGCAGATGGCCGGTCTGTTGCAGCAGGTCAAAGCGGCACCGCAGCAAGCCGGATTGGCTTTGATGCTGTTCAGCCTGAGCTATGGGGTGTTGCATGCGCTCGGCCCCGGTCACGGCAAGGTAGTGATTGCCACCTATCTGGCTACCCATCCGGCGCGGCTGAAAAGCAGTCTGAAACTGACTTTTGCCGCCTCGTTGGTGCAGGGGCTGGTGGCTATCGCCCTGGTAACGCTGATGTTGGTGGTGCTGCAACTGTCATCACGGCAGTTGCATCAGAGCAGTTTCTGGTTGGAGAAGGGCAGTTTTGTTCTGGTGATGTTGCTCGGGGTGCTGCTCACTTGGCGCGCGTTGAAGCGTTTGTATCACGCGGTGAAAACCCTGCGTCCGCAACCGGCGTTGCGAATCAACAGCCTGCAACCTCTGCCGGCGGATCACGTTCACAGTGAGCATTGTGGCTGTGGTCACCGCCATTTGCCGAGTGATACAGAGCTGCAGGCCGGCAGCGATTGGCGTACACAGACTGCCATCGTACTGGCGATGGGTATGCGGCCCTGCTCGGGGGCAATACTGGTATTGCTGTTTTCCAAAGTGATTGGCGTTTTCGCCTGGGGAGTTATTTCGGCACTGGCGATGGCGCTCGGCACTTCACTGACCATCTCGTTATTAGCCTTGCTGGTGCATTACAGCCGCCGATTGGCGGTGCGACTCAGCCGCTCACGTGCGCCTGCCGCCTGGAGTGCGGTGGCCTGGGGTTCGCTGGCGCTGGCCGGTGGTTTGATTTTGCTGTTTGCCGGGTTGTTGTTATACGCCAGTGCCCAGCCGGAATTCGGCGGCGGCATTCGGCCTTTCTCCCGCTAGCAGGCATAAAAAAAGCGCTGCAGTGATTGCAGCGCTTCATTATTCAAAACAGGTTCAGGCGTGATGAGCGCAGGCAGTTTGGGTACGGCCAGCGCGGAGAACCCGGAGCGTACACGCAGTACGTGAGGAGTTCGAGCACTGCCCAAGCCTAAAATGGCCAGCGTAATAGCCTGAATTAACGCTTCAGCGCTTCGCTCAGTTCATCACGCATGGTAGAAAGCATAGCTTTCACAACGCGTGGGTTACCGGCTACCACGTTGCCGGAGCTGAAGTGGTTGTGGCCGCCAACGAAGTCGGTCACCAGGCCGCCAGATTCGCGGACCAGCAGTTCACCCGCGGCGAAATCCCATGGCTTCAGGCCAATTTCGAAGAAACCGTCCACGCGACCGGCAGCCACGTAGGCCAGATCCAGTGCGGCAGAACCGGTACGACGGAAGTCGGCACATTGGGTAAACAGCTTGCCAACCACGTTGATGTATGGCGTTGCGTGCTGCTTAACTTTGAACGGGAAGCCGGTTGCCAGGATGGTGCCATCCAGGTCTTTGGCGTTGGTGCCGCGCAGACGGTAACCGTTGAGCTGTGCGCCCTGACCGCGGGTAGCGGTGAACAGTTCGTTACGCATTGGATCGTAAACCACAGCGACTTCGGTACGGCCTTTAATGCGTACAGCGATAGAGACTGAGAAGTGTGGGAAACGTTTGATGAAGTTTGATGTGCCATCCAGTGGATCGATCACCCATTGTACGTCTTTATCTTCGCCGACCAATTCGCCGCGTTCTTCGGTAACAATAGTATGTTGCGGATAGGACTTGCGAATGACTTCGATGATCAGATGCTCTGCATCGCGATCGACGTTAGTGACAAAGTCATTGGTCCCTTTTTGACTCGCTTCTACAGCGTCTGGGGTTTCGTAGTTTTTGGCAATCAGGTTACCGGCCTTGCGCGCAGCGCGCACGGCGATCGTCAGCATCGGATGCATGGGTATCTTCCAACTAGGATGTTAAAGAACAGGAAACGGCGCGAAGTATAGCAGGTGTTCGGTAAAATGCCTACGGCTGTGTTAAGATGCTGTGATTTTCCGCTACGCTCAGAGTTTGTATGCTGCATAACATCCGCATTGTTCTGGTAGAAACCTCTCATACCGGCAACATGGGCTCGACCGCCAGAGCCATGAAAACCATGGGGCTAACCAACCTTTATCTGGTTAACCCGCTGATAAAACCCGATTCTCAGGCGATCGCCCTGGCCGCTGGCGCCAGCGACGTGATCGGCAACGCCACTATTGTTGACACTTTGGACGACGCCATTGCCGGCTGTAGCCTGGTGGTGGGTACCAGCGCGCGTTCACGCACTTTGCCGTGGCCGATGCTGGAACCCCGTGAATGCGGCGTACGCGCGGTGCACGAAGGTGAGCATGCGCCGGTGGCGTTGGTCTTCGGCCGTGAACGTGTCGGCCTGACCAATGACGAACTGCAAAAGTGTCATTATCACGTCGCCATTCCTGCCAACCCGGATTACAGCTCGCTGAACCTGGCGATGGCGGTGCAGATCCTGGCCTATGAAGTGCGCGTGGCTTACCTCGATCGTCAACAGGCGGGCGTGCCGCCGTTGGAAGAGACGCCGTATCCGCTGGTGGATGACCTCGAACGTTTCTATCAGCATCTGGAACAAACGCTGCAAAATAGCGGCTTCATTCGTCCGTCCCATCCGGGGCAGGTGATGAGTCGTTTACGCCGTTTATTCACCCGCGCACGGCCGGAAGCTCAAGAGCTGAATATTCTGCGCGGCATGCTGACATCGATAGAGAAACAGGGCAAACAGCAAGGTCATTAATTTTGGGGCTGCGTAACGGTTAACGGTAATAGCATTAGTTATCCAAGGGTTATAACATGTATTTTATATGCATTTTGCATGGCTAAGTACAAAATGTGCTAATACTTGAGTAAATTACTAGGTTAAATAGTTGACTGATTTACTCGGGAATGTCAGACTTTCGGCCATGTTTGACCAACAGGTAACCACTTAGCTATGAGACTGACATCTAAAGGCCGTTATGCCGTAACCGCTATGCTTGACGTGGCATTGCACTCCCAGGAAGGGCCAGTCCCTCTGGCGGATATTTCTGAGCGCCAAGGTATCTCGCTCTCTTATCTGGAACAATTATTCTCCCGTCTGCGTAAAAATGGCCTGGTTGCCAGCGTACGCGGACCGGGCGGTGGTTATCTGCTGGGCAAAGACGCGGGTGAGATTGCCGTTGGTGCAGTTATCACTGCCGTCGATGAATCGGTAGATGCAACCCGTTGCCAGGGTAAAGAAGGCTGTCAGGGTGGCGATCGCTGCCTGACCCATACCCTGTGGCGCGATCTGAGTGAGCGCATCAGCGGGTTCCTGAACAACATTACGCTGGCTGAACTGGTGAACAACCAGGAAGTGCTGGTGGTGGCGGACCGTCAAAACAACGATACCCGTCGCACGGCCAACGGTCGTCCGCAAGAAACTATCAACGTTAATCTGCGCGCATAAGCAGCTGGCGATACTTTTTTTAGTTTTTGGAAGTGATGTACGGAGCACAAGAGCAATGAAATTACCGATTTATCTGGATTACTCAGCAACGACGCCGGTTGATCCGCGCGTCGCTGAGAAAATGATGCAGTTTTTGACTCTGGACGGGACTTTCGGTAACCCGGCTTCCCGTTCCCACCGTTTCGGGTGGCAGGCGGAAGAAGCGGTAGATATCGCCCGTAACCAAATTGCTGAACTGGTTGGCGCTGACCCGCGCGAAATCGTGTTCACTTCCGGAGCAACCGAATCCGACAACCTGGCGATTAAAGGCGCTGCCAATTTCTATCAAAAGAAAGGCAAGCACATCATCACCAGCAAAACCGAACACAAAGCCGTGCTGGACACCTGTCGCCAGCTCGAGCGTGAAGGCTTTGAAGTGACCTACCTGGCACCGCAAAGCAACGGTATCATCAGCCTGCAAGCCCTCGAAGCCGCGATGCGCGACGACACCATTCTGGTTTCGATCATGCACGTGAACAACGAAATCGGCGTGGTGCAGGATATCGAAGCGATCGGCGAAATGTGCCGCGCACGCGGTATCATCTACCACGTTGATGCGACCCAGAGCGTGGGCAAACTGCCTATCGACCTGAGCAAGCTGAAAGTCGATCTGATGTCCTTCTCCGGCCACAAGATTTATGGCCCGAAAGGTATCGGTGCGCTGTACGTGCGTCGTAAACCGCGTATCCGTATCGAAGCCCAGATCCACGGCGGCGGTCATGAGCGCGGTATGCGTTCAGGTACGTTGCCAGTGCATCAGATCGCCGGTATGGGTGAAGCCTACCGTATCGCCAAAGAAGAAATGCCGACCGAAATGGCGCGTCTGCGTACGCTGCGTGACCGCCTGTGGAACGGCGTGAAAGATATGGAAGAAGTGTATCTGAACGGCGATCTGGAACACGGCGTTCCTAACATTCTGAATGTCAGCTTCAACTATGTTGAAGGTGAATCGCTGATCATGGCGCTGAAAGACCTTGCCGTCTCTTCAGGCTCCGCCTGTACCTCCGCTAGCCTTGAGCCATCTTACGTGCTGCGCGCGTTGGGTATGACCGACGAGTTGGCGCATAGCTCGATCCGTTTCTCCCTGGGGCGTTTCACCACGGAAGAAGAGATCGATTACACCATTCAACTGGTGCGTAAATCCATTGGCCGTCTGCGCGACCTGTCTCCACTGTGGGATATGTTCAAGCAGGGCGTGGATATCAACAGCATCGAATGGGCACATCATTAATTCTCAGGATTCAGGAGCAAGGTCATGGCTTACAGCGAAAAAGTAATCGATCACTATGAAAACCCGCGTAACGTGGGTTCTTTCGACAACGAAGATCCTAGCGTCGGTAGCGGTATGGTTGGCGCACCGGCTTGTGGCGACGTCATGAAGCTGCAGATCAAAGTCAACAATGAAGGCATCATTGAAGACGCGCGTTTTAAAACGTACGGCTGCGGCTCCGCCATCGCTTCCAGCTCGCTGGTGACCGAATGGATGAAAGGCAAATCTCTTGATCAGGCCGAAGCGATTAAAAACACCCAAATCGCCGAAGAACTGGAATTACCGCCGGTAAAAATTCACTGCTCTATCCTGGCGGAAGACGCCATTAAAGCAGCGATTGCCGACTACAAGAGCAAACATAACGCCAAGTAATTCTTGTGTAGGGGCGCTGTATGCCGCGCCCGCATTGATTGGGGCGAATATATTCGCCCCCTACACCGGTTAGCCCCCCAACATCGGTTTTGCTACAGGTTGGGAATATTGAGTATGAGGTTGTGATGTCAATTACCATGAGCGACAGCGCTGCGCAGCGTGTTCAGGCATTTATGAATAACCGCGGCAAGGGTCTTGGCCTGCGTCTGGGGGTGAGAACCTCTGGCTGCTCCGGGATGGCGTACGTGCTGGAATTTGTTGACGAAATGAACGATGACGACATCGTTTTTGAAAACAAAGGCGTTAAGGTGATCATTGACGGCAAGAGCCTGGTCTACCTTGACGGCACCGAGCTTGATTTCGTTAAGGAAGGCCTGAACGAAGGCTTCAAGTTCAACAACCCCAATGTTTCAAGCGAGTGCGGCTGCGGCGAAAGTTTCAACGTCTGACAGTCCGTCAAGCTCCCCCGCCGGCGCGGGGGAACTTCATCCGATAAAGCCCAGAGCACGCTATGGATTACTTTACTTTATTCGGGCTGCCAGTTCGCTATCTCGTGGACGGCAGCCTGCTTGCATCTCGCTATCAGGATCTGCAACGCCAATTCCATCCCGATCGCAATGCTCTCCAGCCGGAACGCGAACGCCTGATGGCGTTGCAACAGGCGGCGACTATCAATGAAGCCTACCAAACGCTGAAGCACCCATTAAAACGCGCAGAGTATATGTTATCTTTGCACGGTTTTGATTTGGGTAACGAGCAGCATACCCTGCGGGATACCGCTTTCCTGATGGAACAGCTGGAATTGCGTGAAGAGCTCGACGCCATTGAGCGCAAAGCGGAGGCGGAAAGCCTGCTGGCCGACTTTGGCGCGCGGGTGAACGAAACGGTCAAACAGCGCACTGCGCTGATGGTGCAGCAGCTGGATAACCAGCAGTGGCCCGAGGCCGCCGATACCGTGCGTAAGCTACGCTTTTTGGACAAACTCCAGCAACAGGTTGAACAACTCGAAGAAAAACTGCTGGGTTTTGAGTAATTCTTTTCATTTATACCCAAAATAATTGGAGTTGCTTGTAGGCGGCAACTGAGTGAATCCCCAGGAGCTTACTCAAGTAAGAGACTGGGGTGAGTGAAGGCAGCCAACACCCAAGCAGCTTCAAGTATGAAGGATATGGGAAGCTTCAATATGGCCTTATTACAAATTAGTGAGCCCGGCCTCAGCGCCGCGCCGCACCAGCGCCGTCTGGCTGCCGGTATTGATTTAGGCACCACCAACTCTCTGGTCGCCACGGTGCGCAGCGGGCAGGCGGAAACGCTGGCCGATGCTCAGGGGCGCGATTTACTGCCCTCGGTGGTGCACTATCAGGCTGATACCTTGCGTGTCGGTTGGGATGCGCGCCAGCAGGCCGCACAGGATCCCGCCAACACCATCAGCTCAATCAAACGCATGATGGGCCGCTCTCTGGCCGACGTACAGCAGCGTTACCCGAACCTGCCGTACCAGTTCCAGGCCAGTGAAAACGGCTTGCCGATGATCCTGACCGCCGCCGGACCGGTTAACCCGGTAGGCGTTTCCGCCGATATCCTCAAAGCGCTTGCCGCGCGTGCGCAAACCGTGCTGGAAGGGGATTTGGACGGCGTGGTGATCACCGTTCCCGCATATTTTGACGATGCACAGCGCCAGGGCACCAAGGACGCTGCGCGTCTGGCCGGGCTGCACGTGCTGCGCCTGCTGAACGAACCTACGGCGGCAGCGATTGCCTATGGCCTGGATTCCGGGCAGGAAGGCATTATCGCGGTTTACGATTTGGGCGGCGGCACCTTTGATATTTCCATTCTGCGGCTGAGCCGCGGCGTGTTCGAAGTGTTGGCCACCGGCGGCGATTCCGCGTTGGGCGGCGACGACTTTGACCACCTGCTGGCCGATTGGCTGCGGGAACAGGCCAGCGTGGCCGACCGTAGCGATCATGGCGTTCAGCGTCAACTGCTGGACGCGGCCATTGCCGCCAAGATAGCACTGAGTGATGCCGACAGTGTGAGCGTGGAAGTTGCCGGTTGGCAGGGCGAAGTGACGCGAGCACAGTTCGACGCCTTGATCGCCACACTGGTTAAACGCACCCTGATGGCTTGTCGCCGTGCGCTGAAAGACGCCGGCGTCAATGCTGAAGACGTGTTGGAAGTGGTGATGGTTGGCGGTTCCACTCGCGTACCTTTGGTGCGTGAGCAGGTAGGCGCGTTCTTTGGCCGCACGCCGCTGACTTCGATTGATCCCGATAAAGTGGTCGCCATCGGTGCCGCCATTCAGGCCGATATTCTGGTGGGCAACAAGCCGGACAGCGACATGCTGCTGCTGGACGTGATCCCGCTGTCGCTGGGTCTGGAAACCATGGGTGGTCTGGTCGAAAAAGTGATCCCGCGCAACACCACCATTCCGGTGGCGCGTGCCCAGGAATTCACCACTTTCAAAGACGGCCAAAGCGCGATGATGATCCACGTGCTGCAGGGTGAGCGTGAGCTGGTGCAGGATTGCCGTTCGCTGGCGCGCTTCTCGCTACGTGGCTTACCGCCGCTGCCTGCCGGTGGCGCGCATATTCGCGTCACCTTCCAGGTGGATGCCGACGGCCTGTTGAGCGTTACCGCGATGGAGAAATCCACCGGCGTTGAGGCTTCGATTCAGGTTAAACCGTCGTATGGCCTTTCCGACGCCGAAATCGCCGGTATGATCAAAGACTCGATGGCCAATGCGCAGAGCGATGTTGGCGCACGCAAACTGGCAGAACAGCGGGTTGAGGCGTCTCGGGTGCTGGAAAGCCTGCAGGGCGCACTGGCCAGCGATGCTGCTTTACTGAGCGAGGCCGAAAGTACGGCGATCGCCGCTGCGGTGGACGCTTTGCAACAGGCGACGCAGGGCACCGATCCTGCCGCTATCGAAGCCGCAATAAAAACATTAGATGCACAAACGCAAGACTTTGCCGCGCGCCGCATGGATGCTTCCATTCGCCGTGCGCTGGCTGGCCATTCTGTGGATGAGGTTTAATCATGCCTAAAATTGTTTTCCTGCCCCATCAAGATTTATGCCCGGAGGGGGCGGTACTGGAAGCTGAGCAAGGGGAGTCAATCCTCAACGTTGCACTGCGCAACGGTATCGAAATTGAGCACGCCTGCGAGAAATCCTGCGCCTGCACCACCTGTCACTGCATCGTGCGCGAAGGCTTTGACTCTCTTGAAGAGAGCAGCGAGCTGGAAGACGACATGCTGGACAAGGCCTGGGGTCTGGAGCCGGAAAGCCGCCTGAGCTGCCAGGCGCTGGTGGCCGACGAAGATTTGGTGGTCGAAATGCCGCGTTATACCGTTAACCATGCGCGTGAGCATTAATTGCTAGCCGCGGCGCAGAGCTGGAGATAATAATGGGACTGAAGTGGACCGATAGCCGTGAAATCGGCGAAGCCCTGTACGACCAATACCCGGATACCGATCCGAAAACCGTACGTTTTACCGACATGCATCAGTGGATTTGCGATCTGGAAGATTTTGACGACGATCCACAGGCTTCCAATGAGAAAATACTGGAAGCGATCCTGCTGGTCTGGTTAGATGAAGCGGAGTAAATAGCGTAACGGGCTGCCATAGGCGGCCCGTTTATTTTGTATCCGACACGATTAATAAAAGAATAATCCGGAGTAAGAAGGCTATGACAACTGAATTCATGCAGGTAACGCTGTCGAACCAACCTGCCGACGCTCGCTGGGGCGAAAAAGCGCTGCTGAGCACTGATGATCGAGGAATGACCATTCACCTGACCGGCAACGACAAGCTGGGGGGCATCCAGCGTGCTGCCCGCAAGATTGACGGCCAAGGTGTCAAAAACGTCAAACTGGCCGGCGATGGCTGGGATCTGGAGAACAGCTGGGCGTTCTGGCAAGGTTTCCGCGGGCCAAAAGGCAAGCGCAGCGTCGAATGGGCAGAGCTGCCGGAAGCGGAACGCAAAGAGCTGGAACAGCGTCTGAAGATCGTCGATTGGGTACGCGACACCATCAATATGCCGGCGGAAGAGCTGGGGCCGGAACAACTGGCTACGCGTGCGGTTGATCTGATGTGTGACGTTGGCTGCGATGCCGTCAGCTATCGTATTACCAAGGGTGAAGATCTGCGCGAGCAAAACTACGCCGGTATTCACACCGTGGGCCGGGGCTCCGATCGTTCACCGGTGCTGTTGGCACTGGACTTCAACCCGACCGGCAACCCGGAAGCGCCGGTATTTGCTTGCCTGGTGGGCAAAGGCATCACCTTTGACACCGGTGGCTACAGCCTGAAGCAAAGTGCCTTTATGGATTCCATGAAAGCGGATATGGGCGGGGCGGCCACCATTACCGGCGCACTGGCGCTGGCGGCGGCACGTGGTCTGAAACAGCGCGTGAAACTCTATCTGTGCTGCGCCGATAACATGGTTAGCGGCAACGCCTTCAAACTGGGTGACATCATCCGTTATCGTAACGGCAAAACCGTTGAGGTTATGAACACCGATGCGGAAGGGCGCCTGGTACTGGCTGACGGACTGATCGATGCTTCTGCACAAAACCCTGAGTTGATCATCGACTGCGCCACCCTGACCGGTGCGGCGAAAACGGCGGTGGGTAACGATTACCATGCGTTGTTCAGCTTCGATGATGCTTTGGCACAGGAACTGCTGACCAGCGCGGCTGCCGAGCAAGAGCCTTTCTGGCGCCTGCCGTTGGCTGAGTTCCACCGCAGCCAGCTGCCGTCCAACTTTGCTGAACTGAACAATATTGCCGGTCCGGCCTACACTGCCGGTGCCAGCACCGCGGCTGCATTCCTGTCGCATTTTGTGCAGAATTATCAGAAAGGCTGGTTGCACATTGACTGCTCCGCCACTTACCGTAAGGGCGCGGTGGATCAATGGTCTGCCGGTGCGACCGGTCTGGGTGTGCGTGCCCTGGCCAACCTGTTGCTGAGCAAAGCCAAATAATGGCATGCCCGCCTTGGCGGGCGGCTTGAACGTCGTTTTATTGTCGGGGCCCAGCATGCTGGGCCCCGTTATTTGATTGCTGGAGTTTGTCATGAGTTCTCACCATCACGATACCGCCACAGGCGAAAACGAACTTGAACGCCTGCTGAAGCTGGCGGTGACCGAGCCGGCCCATCGCCCGGCGTTTTTCCGTGAGTTGCTCGACGCGACGGTGTTGATCCTCGGTGACAGCGAACAGGTACAGCATGGCGGTGACATCACGCTGAACGCCGATACGCCGGTGAATATTCAGCACTGGGAAAAACAGGACGGCGGCAGCATCATTCCGTTTTTTAGCTCGGTAGAAGCGCTGCAAAAGGCCGTTGAAGACGAACAGCCGTTTATCGCCATGCCGGCGCGGGTATTGTTCGAAATCACTCAGGGCGCGGATCTGTTCCTCAACCCTAAAGCCGAGTACGGCAAAGAGTTTTATCCTGAAGAAGTGGCAATGCTGCTGGCCACCGGTGGCGTAGCCAAACCGGCGGAACGTTATATCGACAAGGATACCCAGATCCTGTTGGGTCAGCCGGAGGAGTACCCGTCGGCGATGGTCGATGCCTTGACCACGCTTTTCAGTCAACGCAAGCCAGTGCGCCGTGCGTTTTTGGCACTGATGCACGATCAGGCGGTCGACGAAAAACCAAATCTGTTGGTCGGACTGGAAGTGGACGGTGAGCCGGCGGAAATTGAAGCGCTGATCAACGAAGCCGGAAGCGTTGCCAGCGAAACTGCGCCCAACGACGAGCCGGTAGATTTTTGTCTGGTCTCTGAAAAGGAGCGTGGGGTCAGCCATTACCTGATCACTCATACCCAACCTTTCTACCAGCGCCGCTGGGGCAGTTGGCTGCGTAATATCATTCCTTCGACCGACAAAACCCAGTAATCCTGTTTTTCGCTACCGGCGCGCATTCTGCCGGTAGCGCTTGCTTTTTCCTGCTGATCAAAGCGACGGTTTTAATCGCGCAAGCCCTGCAATGGCGCTTTCAAGATATTGACGCGGGCAGCCGAGATTGAGGCGGATAAATCCTTTTCCCTGTTCCCCAAAGCTGACGCCCATGGAGGCAGCAATTTTTGACTGGTGGATCAGCGCCTGTTGAAGCGCATTGTCATCCAGGCCCAAAGCGCGACAATCCAGCCAGGCAAGATAGGTGCCTTCGGCCCGGGTCATTTTGCACCAGGGGGCGGCATAGGCTAAGGCCTGTTCAAACCAGCGCCGGTTGTCTGCCAGATATTGCTGCAGAGCATCAAGCCAGGTTTCCCCTTGCTGATAGGCGGCCGTGGCGGCGGTCATCGACAGCGCATTGAAGACATCCAACCCATGGGCATTGAGGCGTTCGACAAACGCATTTCGGGTTTGATCGTTGGGGATCAGGAAGTTTGAGATGCGCAGTGACGACAGGCCAAAGCTCTTGCTGGCGGAAGTCGCAGAAATCACATGGTCTTGCCAGCTCTCGTCCAGATGCAGCACGGAGGTGAAGGTCTCGCCAGGCAGCAGCAGATCGGCCCAGATTTCATCGGAGATAACCGTTACGCCATAGCGGCTGCACAGCGTCATCAACTGCGTCAGTTCGTCGCGGGTCCAGCACCGGCCCGTTGGGTTATGCGGATTGCACAGCAGCAGCAACGGGGGCTTGCGCTGTTCAAAACACGCCTCCAGATGATCGAAGTCGAATTGATAGCCTTGCGGGCCGAGGGCTAAAGGATTTTCAAGCACCTCTCTGCCGTTCAGGGTAACGATCTTGGCAAAAGATCCGTAGTACGGCCCCTGGATCACGATCGGATCTCCGGGCTGGCTTAGCAGTTGGATCAGGATCGCCAGACCGGGAACCACGCCTTCGATGGAGGTGAACCACTCCCGCTGCAAAGGCAACTGGTGCCGTTTTGAGAACCAATCCATCACCGCTTGGTAATACTGGTCATCGCGTTCGCTGTAACCGAATATGCCGTGTTCAACGCGGTGATGCAGCGCCTGTCGGACTTCCAGCGGACACTGAAAGTCAAAATCGGACACCCACATCGGCAAAAGATCGGTTTCATCGAGCTGCAGATAGCGGTCGATAAAGTCCCATTTCACCGAGCCGGTGTGGTGGCGGTTGATGATCTGGTTAAAATCGGTTTGTTTCACGTCAGGCTTCCTTACGCTGTAAATCTTGTTGTGGCTGTATCTTGGCAATGCCGAAACCGGTAAATCCGTAAATCAGGGCGAATACTACGGCGGCGTAGCATTGGATGGCCCAGGGCAGCAAATCCAGCGTGCTGACCCCCAGGGTGGTCGCCATATAAATGCCTGCGGCGGTCCACGGAATTAACGGTTCGATGACGGTGCCTGCATCTTCTACGGTCCGCGATAGGTTTTTATTGTCCAGGCCCATGCGGCGATAAGCGCCTTTGAAGAGTTCAGCGGGGATCAGCAGCGCCAATTTGCCGTCGCTGGTGGCGCCGGTGACCAGAATGGTGGTTGCAACCGTTGCGGCGATCAGTTGGCCGGTAGTGTGAACCACTTTCAGCAGCCGATTGATGATGACGGTCAATGCCCCGGTCAGGGTTAATGCGCCCGCAAAGGAAAAGGCGCAGAAGACCAGCAGGATGGTACTCATCATCGAAAACATACCGCCCCGGTTGAGCAGGCGAGGCACATCTTCGACGATATCGTTGATGCCGTGCCCTTGAGTGGCAAACATTGAAAGGTTAAAACCATCCATCAGCGCATTTAAGCCTTGTTGCAGACTGAACCCCTGCAGAAGTACGCCGATGGCGATAGCCAGCGCACAGGCTGCCAGCATGACCGGGATCACCGGGCGTTTGGTCACCGCGCCCCACAGCACCAAAACCGGGGGCAGGATTAGCAACAGGTTGAAGTGATAAAGGCTCTCTAGCGCCGTCACGATCTCGGTGACTTTTTCTGGTGTAGCCACGCTGCCGACGGCGCTGGTGTGTCCGGCAATAAGATACACCACCGCCGCTAAAATGAAGCTCGGAAGCGTTGTATACATCAGGTGCTGGATATGGCTGTAAAGGTCGGTGTCCGCAACGATGGCCGCGAAATTGGTGGAATCGGACAATGGGGAGATTTTGTCGCCAAAATAGGCCCCGGAAACGACGGCGCCCGCGGCGGCGGCCAATGGCACATCCAGCCCGGCGGCTACGCCCATCAGCGCGACCCCGACGGTGCCTGCTGCCCCCCAGGATGTACCGGTACACACGGAAATCACGCTGGTAATGAAGAACGCGGCGATCAGGATATATTGAGGGCTGATCAGTTTGAGCCCCCAATAAACCATATAAGGAATGGTACCGCTGAACATCCAGGTGCCTATCAGCCCGCCCACGCAAATCAATATCATAATCACCGGCATGGCTTTGGCCAGTTTGGCGACGATGGAATCAATGATGTCGTCCCAGCGGTAACCCTGCCAGTAGGCCAGCGCAGCGGCAATGCCGGCGGAAGCCAGCAGCAGCGGTTCGATCCGCAGTCCCAACTGGCCGTAGCCTATGATAAGCAGCAACAGCATGGCCACAATGGGGAGCATCGCTAACCCCAGGTTGAGCTTCTTTTTGTCATTCATTTACAACTCCGGTTAAGGATGGGGATGTGACGCAAGCCTAATGAATTTGCAGTGAATGAGGTGTGAGCACGGGCCATTGGCGATGTAATCGGTTACATGAAGGCGCGTTATGTGAGTGATCTCTCACTTGGCGGCCTTGTTTTCTTCAAATGGTTTTTTTTTCCACAAAGGCCACCGAGTCCCGCAGGATCAGCTCAGCGGAAAACCGATTGTTCTGCGGCGTAACGGCGGTGCCTGAATTGAGTTGCAGCGCCAAATTGGCCGCGCGTCGGGCCATTTTCTCAATCGGATAATGCACGGTGGTCAACGGCGGGTGGAGGTATTTTGCCAGGGCAACGTCATCGAAGCCGACAATCGAGATATCTTCGGGCAGGTTCATCCGCCGCTGGCGAAAGGTGCGCATCATGCCGGCGGCCATTACGTCGTTGAATGTCAGCGCGGCGGTAAAAGCCTGCTTACTGGAGAGGATTTTCTCTGCCGCTGCTTCACCCCCTTGCTCATTGAAGGGGACGCTGATGATCCAGTCACCCGGCACCGCAATCCCGGCTTCGGCCATCGCGGTTCGATATCCCTCGAGACGCTGCTTGCGGTCATCGATCGGCAGATCTGTGGTGATGCAGGCAATGTTGCGGTGTCCGCGCTCGATGAGCATTCGGGTGGCAGCCTGAGAAGCGCTGACGTTGTCCAGCCAGATGCAGCGATTGGCGATGGCGGGCAAATAGCGGTTGATCACCACCATCGCCGGAGTGTGGGCGGCATAGCGCAGAATATCGGCATCGCTCATGCGGGTGACGTGGGCAACAATCGATTCGCAGCCTTGATTGATCAGAAAATCCAGGCCGTTTTTCTCCAGTTCGGCCTGATGGCCACCGCTGCAGACCATCAATTTTACACCGTCTTTGCGCGTGATATCTTCCACGCCTCGGGCTAGTCGCGAGAAAAACGGATCGTCGAGGTTACCGGTCAGCAACCCCAGCATATTGCCGCTGCGTTTCGCCAGCGCCAGCGCGGCGGCATTTCGATGATAGTTAAACTCGCGCATGGCTTTTTCAACGCGTTCACGGGTGACGGGTTCAACATAAGCGGTGCTGTTGATCACCCTGCTGACGGTGGCGGTGGAAACGCCAGCGCGTCGGGCAACGTCTTTCATGGTGGCCATATCATTTCCTGCTGGTTTCGCGGCTGCCGAAGTGGGCGGGGCCAAGTCTGGATGATTTTTATTATCTTTTTGTTTTAAAAGAATATAGTCATAAACTCAACCCAGAGTGCCACGCACTGTGATCGGCATGGCAGTTCGTTGTGAAGCAGGGAAGGGTCGGTAACGGCAGCGCGTTTTGAGACTCGGTCCGTATGAGTTCGTACAACCTGTGCTCTGGGCCGCAAAGTGAAGAATCAGGATAATAATTTTTTAATGAAATGTTGATTTTCCCGTAGGCAAGCGTTAACGGCACACATATAATCTGCGCCACTTGAGAAGGCCGGCACCTGTTTTCAGACCGGCCTGTTTTGGAAGTTATACAGAGGCCATCATGACCGTAGAACGTACCTTTTCCATCATTAAACCAAACGCTGTAGCTAACAACGACATCGGCGCAATCTATGCTCGCTTTGAGCGTGCCGGTTTCAAAATCATCGCATCCAAAATGCTGCGTCTGACTCGCGAACAAGCCGAAGGCTTCTACGCTGAGCACAAAGGCCGCCCATTCTTCGATGGTCTGGTTGAATTCATGACCTCTGGCCCGATCGTGGTTCAGGTTCTGGAAGCGGAAAATGCAGTACAGCGCAACCGTGACATCATGGGCGCAACCAACCCAGACAACGCTCTGGCCGGCACCCTGCGTGCTGACTACGCGGACAGCTTCACTGCCAACGCCGTGCACGGTTCTGACGCAGTAGAATCTGCTCAGCGCGAAATCGCTTACTTCTTCAACGAAAGCGAAATCTGCCCGCGTTAATTGCAGTCATTTCGACGCTGAAGTATGGCATTCACTGGCTGAAACAATAAAAATGCCCTGAATGCCTTTCAGACGTGGAAAGCTACTACTAAAATTTGTACAATGCCGCGCCCCTGATGAGTCATCTTGTCAGGGGCGCGCTTTTAGCGCCGTCGCCCGATTTATACGGGCTGAGCGACGCACTTACTTTCCACTCTTTCGCGCCATAAAGTGTAACAACGAGGCCAGAGATCAATTATGTTAGAACCCATCACGTCCGAGCACATCGTGTCTGAAAATAATTCGCTGACTACTCAATCCGTTAACGCGGAAAAACCGGCTGTGGCCAAAATTAATCTGCTGGATCTGAACCGTCAGCAAATGCGTGAGTTTTTCGCCAAAATGGGCGAGAAACCCTTCCGTGCCGATCAGGTGATGAAGTGGATGTACCACTATTGCTGCGATGATTTTGAGCAGATGACCGATATCAACAAGGTCCTGCGCAATAAATTGCAAAGCGTCGCCGAAATCCGTGCGCCAGAAGTGGCGGAAGAACAACGCTCAGCCGACGGCACCATTAAATGGGCTATCAAGGTGGGCGATCAGCAGGTCGAAACCGTGTATATCCCGGACGGCGACCGTGCGACCCTGTGTGTTTCTTCCCAGGTGGGTTGCGCGCTGGAATGCAAATTCTGTTCGACCGCTCAGCAGGGCTTTAACCGCAACCTGCGCGTGTCGGAAATCATCGGCCAGGTGTGGCGTGCGGCGAAAATCATCGGTGCACTGAAAGTCACCGGCGAGCGCCCGATCACCAACGTGGTGATGATGGGCATGGGTGAGCCCTTGCTTAACCTGACCAACGTGGTGCCGGCGATGGAAATCATGCTGGATGATTTCGGTTTTGGCCTGTCAAAACGCCGCGTGACCCTGTCGACCTCGGGCGTAGTGCCTGCGCTGGACAAGCTGGGTGATATGATCGACGTCGCACTGGCGATCTCGCTGCATGCGCCGAACGACAAGATCCGCGATGACATCGTGCCGATCAACCGCAAATACAACATTGAGACCTTCCTGGCTGCGGTACGCCGCTATCTGGAAAAATCCAACGCCAATCAGGGCAGGGTGACGGTCGAGTACGTGATGCTGGATCATATCAACGACAGCACCGACGACGCACACCAGCTGGCGGAAGTCCTCAAGGACACGCCATGCAAGATCAACCTGATCCCATGGAACCCGTTCCCGGGCGCACCTTACGGCCGCAGCTCCAACAGCCGCGTGGATCGTTTTTCCAAAGTGTTGATGGAATACGGCTTTACGACTATTGTTCGTAAAACCCGTGGTGACGATATCGATGCCGCCTGCGGGCAACTGGCGGGTGAAGTGATCGACCGCACCAAGCGTACCCTGAAAAAGAAAATGGCCGGGGAACCTATCACCGTGCGTGCGGTCTGAATCCTATAGCATGATTTTTGTTATCTTACAGTCTGTTATGTGAAAAGACGTCAAGGTAACATCTGACAAGGAAATGAATGCAGGCATGAAGCTGATTCTGTGGGGTACGTTGCTGGCGGCCGGGTTACTGGCCGGTTGTTCCGGTTCAGCGCCGGAAGAAAAAGACGCGCTGCCTGAAGCCAGTCAGACGCGATTGCAACTGGGTCTGGAATATCTGAAGCAGGGCGATTTAAACGCCGCGCGCCAGAATCTGGAGAAAGCGGCAGACGCCGCCCCACAGGATTACCGTACCCAATTGGGTATGGCGCTCTACGAGCAGCGGATTGGCGAGAACAGCGCGGCTGAACAGCGTTATCAGCAGGCGCTCAAACTTGCGCCGAACAATGGCACAGTGCTGAATAATTACGGTGCGTTTCTTTGCAGTTTAGGGCAGTATGTACCGGCACAACAGCAGTTTAGCGCAGCAGCCGTGGCACCGGATTACGGTCAGGTTGCCGACAGCCTGGAAAACGCAGGTTACTGTTTTCTCAAAGCCGGACAAAACGACGAGGCACGTATTTTGTTAACACGTGCTTTGAAGATCGATCCGGACAAGGGCACTCCACTGTTGGTGGAGGCAGAAAAGCAATTTGGAGAAGGGAAGCGCGCACAGTCGCAACTTTTATTGGATAGTTATCAACATGTTCTGCCGGCCAGCGCCGACAGCTTATGGTTACAGATTCGTTTCGCCGCGTTAGCCGGGCGCCAAGATAGCGTGCAACGTTATGGCAAGCAGTTATCGCGAAGTTTTCCACAATCCAAACAGTACCAGCAGTTCTTAGCTAATGAATACTGAAGCCTCCCAAGATAAAACCGTATCAATGACGACAGGCGAACGTCTGCGTCAGGCCCGTGAACAACTCGGGTTGAGTCAACAGGCCGTTGCAGAACGCCTGTGCCTCAAAATGTCTACCGTGCGCGATATTGAAGAAGACAATCTGTCCGCAGACCTGGCTTCAACCTTCGTGCGTGGTTATATCCGCTCTTATGCCAAGCTGGTGCGTTTGCCAGAGGATGAACTGCTGCCGATGCTGGCCAAGCAGGCGCCGTTGAAGGTCGCGAAAGTGGCTCCGATGCAAAGCTTCTCTCTGGGCAAGCGCCGTAAAAAACGTGACGGCTGGCTGATGAGCTTCACCTGGTTGATCGTTTTCGTGGTGGTCGGCTTGACCGGTGCCTGGTGGTGGCAAAATCACAAGGCCCAACAGGAAGAGATCGCCACCATGGCCGATCAATCTTCTGCCCAGCTTTCACAGAACAATGAAGGCCAATCCGTACCGTTGACCGACAGCAATGCCGACAACAGCGCACCTTTGGCCGACAATGGCTCCACACCGGTTGACACCGGTGCGGGCGCAGCAGCACAGCAATCACAGACTCCGGCCGTGACCGGCAGTGCAACCGCGCAGCAGCCTGCGGTGGTTTCACCAAGCCAAACCACGTTGCCTGAGACAACGCCTGCGGCGCCAACCGCACCGTTGCCGACTGCAGATGCGGGCGTAGCTGCACCGGCGGTTGATCCTAACGCGCTGGTGATGAACTTCACCGCCGACTGCTGGTTACAGGTGACTGACGCCAGTGGCAAAACGTTGTACAGCGGTAGCCAGAAGAACGGCGGTAAGCTGAGCCTGGCGGGCACCGCGCCTTATAAACTGACCATTGGCGCACCGGCCGCAGTACAGATTCAATATCAAGGTAAGCCGGTTGATTTAAGCCGGTTTGTTAAGTCAAACCGTGTTGCTCGTCTGACCGTTGCCGCGCAGTAATTGCGCGGCCATTGTCGTTAAGTCAGAGCAACAATGGAGAGTAAGTAATGCATAACCAATCGCCCATCATCCGTCGAAAATCAACGCGAATTTACGTCGGCAATGTGCCTATTGGTGATGGTGCGCCGATTGCTGTGCAGTCGATGACTAACACCCGTACTACCGATGTCGAAGCCACGGTCAATCAGATTAAAGCGCTGGAGCGCGTGGGCGTCGATATCGTCCGCGTTTCAGTCCCCACCATGGATGCCGCCGAGGCATTCAAGCTGATCAAGCAACAGGTCAACGTGCCGCTGGTCGCCGATATCCACTTCGATTACCGCATTGCGCTGCAGGTGGCTGAATACGGCGTAGACTGCCTGCGTATCAACCCGGGCAATATCGGTAACGAGTCGCGTATCCGTTCAGTTGTGGACTGCGCACGCGATAAAAACATCCCAATCCGTATCGGGGTGAACGGCGGCTCGCTGGAGAAAGACATCCAGGAAAAGTACGGTGAACCTACGCCGGAAGCCCTGCTTGAATCCGCCATGCGCCACGTTGATATCCTCGATCGCCTCAACTTCGACCAGTTCAAGGTCAGCGTCAAGGCTTCCGATGTGTTCCTGGCGGTGCAATCCTACCGGCTGCTGGCGGCGCGTATCGATCAGCCGCTGCATCTCGGCATTACCGAAGCCGGTGGCGCACGCAGTGGTTCGGTCAAGTCGGCGATTGGCCTGGGTCTGCTGCTGTCGGAAGGCATTGGCGATACCCTGCGTATCTCGCTGGCGGCCGATCCGGTGGAAGAGGTCAAGGTCGGTTTCGACATTCTGAAGTCGCTGCGTATCCGCGCTCGCGGCATTAACTTCATCGCGTGCCCGACCTGTTCACGTCAGGAGTTTGACGTTATCGGTACGGTGAACGCGCTGGAACAGCGCCTGGAAGATATCATCACACCGATGGACATTTCGATTATCGGCTGCGTGGTCAATGGGCCGGGCGAAGCGCTGGTGTCCACGCTGGGCGTTACCGGCGGCCATAAAAAGAGCGGCTTCTACGAAGACGGCGTGCGCCAGAAAGATCGTTTCGACAACGAGCAGATGATTGACCAGCTGGAAGCCAAAATTCGCGCCAAGGCGTCGATGATGGATGAGAGCAATCGCATCTCGGTCAACCTGCTGGAAAAATAAGCATTATACCGATACGGCGGGCTTTTTAGCCCGCTTGTTTATGAACCCGGGAGCAGAACTCTGCATTCGCGTTGAATACGGGACGGCAAAGTCCCTATAATCGGGTTCATTTTTATAGACAACGGACAGAGAACTCACGTGGCAAAGAACATTCAAGCCATTCGCGGCATGAACGACTACCTGCCGGAAGAAACGGCATTATGGCAGCGTATTGAAGGCATCCTCAAGCAGGTGCTGAGCGGCTACGGTTACAGCGAAATCCGCTTGCCGATTGTAGAGCAGACCCCGTTATTCAAACGCGCGATCGGCGAAGTGACCGACGTCGTAGAAAAAGAGATGTATACCTTCGACGATCGCAATGGCGAAAGCCTGACGCTGCGTCCGGAAGGGACCGCTGGTTGCGTTCGCGCCGGCATCGAACATGGTCTGCTGTACAATCAGGAGCAGCGTCTTTGGTACGTCGGTCCGATGTTCCGCTACGAGCGTCCGCAAAAAGGCCGCTACCGTCAATTCCACCAACTGGGTGCCGAAGTGTTTGGCCTGCAGGGCCCGGATATCGACGCCGAGCTGATCCTGCTGAGCGCCCGCTGGTGGAAAGCGCTGGGCATCGCTGATCACGTTAAACTGGAGCTGAATTCCATCGGCTCACTGGAAGCTCGCGCCAATTACCGTGATGCTTTGGTGGCGTTCCTGGAACAGCATCAAGACAAGCTGGACGAAGATTGCAAACGCCGCATGTACAGCAATCCGCTGCGCGTGCTGGACTCCAAAAATCCGGAAGTGCAAGCATTGTTGAACGATGCGCCGCGCCTGTCCGAGTATTTGGATGAAGAATCCAAAGCCCACTTTGAAGGCCTGTGTGAACTTTTGGCCCAGGCAGGTATCCCATATACCATCAATGAACGCCTGGTGCGCGGTCTGGACTATTACAACCGTACGGTATTCGAATGGGTGACCACCAGTCTGGGCGCTCAGGGGACGGTGTGCGCCGGTGGCCGTTATGACGGTCTGGTCGAGCAACTGGGCGGTCGTGCAACGCCGGCAGTCGGTTTCGCGATGGGTCTGGAGCGTTTGGTGCTGCTGGTTCAGGCGGTTAACCCAGAGTTTAAAGCTCCGGCAACCATTGACGTGTACGTGATCTCTTCCGGTGCCGGTACGCAGAGCGCGGCGATGCAGTTGGCTGAACGCGTTCGCGATGCCGCGCCGCAGTTGAAACTGATGACCAACTACGGCGGCGGTAACTTTAAGAAGCAGATCACCCGTGCGGATAAATGGGGCGCGCGCGTTGCCTTGATCCTGGGCGAGAACGAAGTCGCAGCCGAGCAGGTGGTCGTCAAGGACCTGCGCAGTGGTGAACAAGAAACGCTGGCGCAGAGCGAAGTCGCTGTGCGTCTGGCTTTGATGTTAGGTTAAGGAGAAGGACACCGTGGAAGTCTATACCACTGAAAACGAACAAGTCGACGCCGTGCGTCGGTTCTTTGCCGAAAACGGCAAAGCGCTGGCAGTGGGCGTGGTGCTCGGAATTGGTGCCCTGGTCGGCTGGCGTTACTGGCAGAGCCACGAGAACTCCAACATGATGATTGCGTCCCAATCTTATCAGGAAGCCAGCGATCGTCTGGCGGTCGGTAAACCGGACGACGTGGCCGCTGCGGAGAAGTTCGCCCAGGCCAACAGCAACAGCTACGGCGTGCTGGCCTCGCTGGAACTGGCGAAGCATTTTGTTGAGCAGAACGACTTTGCCAAAGCGGACCAACAGCTGGTGCTGGCTCAGGGCCAGACCAAAGATGAAAACCTGCTTTCGATGATTAACCTGCGTCTGGCCCGTGTGCAGTTGCAGGAGAAAAAGCTGGATGAAGCGCTGAAAACGCTGGATGGCGTGAAAGGCGAAGGCTGGGCGGCGATGGCGCAGGATACGCGCGGCGACGTGCTGTTGGCCAAAGGCGACACCAAAGGTGCGCGCGAGGCGTACAGCAAAGGCATTGAGTCTAACGCTTCTCAGGCGCTGCAGGTTCTGCTGCGCATGAAATTGAATAACTTGTCCAGCTAAGGGGAATTCCCATGCAATTGCGTAAAACACTCTTGGTCGGACTGGTTTCCGTTGCCTTGTTGAGTGGTTGCTCACTGTTCAACAGTGAAGAAGACGTGGTTACCATGTCGCCGCTGCCGAAAGTTGAAAATCAGTTCACGCCAAGTAAGGCGTGGAGTACCTCGGTCGGCGACGGCGTCGGTGAGTTCTATTCTCACCTGCGTCCTGCTTTCCAGGACAACACCATTTATGCTGCCGATCGCCACGGTCTCGTGAAAGCGATGGATGCCGACAGCGGTAACGAAAAATGGAAGGTTGATCTCTCCGAGAAGACCGGCTTCTTCTCCAGCAACCTGCCGGCGCTGCTGTCGGGCGGTATGGCTGTTGCGGGCGACAAAGTTTATGTCGGCAGCGAGAAAGCCGTTGTTTATGCTCTGAACACCGCTGACGGTAAGGTCGCCTGGCAGACCAAGGTGGCCGGTGAAGCGATTTCGCGTCCGGTGATCAGCGACGGCATGGTACTGATCCATACCTCTAACGGTCAATTGCAGGCGCTGAATGAATCTGATGGCGCAGTGAAGTGGACGGTTAACCTGGATATGCCTTCGCTGTCGTTGCGCGGCGAGTCTGCTCCGGCCGTTGCCTTTGGCGCAGCCATTGTCGGCGGTGATAACGGCCGCGTCAGTGCCGTGCTGATGCAGCAAGGTCAGCTGATCTGGCAGCAGCGTATTTCCCAGCCTAGCGGCGCGACCGAAATCGATCGTCTGAACGATGTCGACACTACGCCGGTGATTGTTGAAGGCGTTGTCTACGCATTAGGTTACAATGGCAACCTGACGGCGCTGGATCTGCGTTCCGGCCAGATCTTGTGGAAACGTGAACTGGGCTCGGTAAACGACTTTATCGTTGATGCAGGCCGCATTTACCTGGTCGATCAGAACGATCGCGTGGTCGCGCTGAGTACTGAAGGTGGCGTCACCGTATGGACGCAGAGCGAGCTGTTGCACCGCAACCTGACCCCGCCAGTGATGTATAATGGTTACTTGGTGACCGGTGACTCCGAAGGTTACCTGCACTGGATTAACACCACGGACGGCCGTTTTGTTGCCCAGCAGGAAGTGGATAGCTCCGGCTTCCTGTCTGCGCCGATGGTAGCCGGCGATAAGCTGGTCATCCAGGCGAAGGGCGGAAAAGTTTACGCTTTCACCCGCTAACGCCGCTCGTCGTGACCCTTCTTGCACCCGAAAGCTTTCGGGTTGCAGCCAGGCGGCAAGCGCATGAGTCCTCGGGAGCTTAGTGAACTAAGTGACCGGGGCGAAGGTGCGCAGACAACGCCGCTGTGGCGCGAAAGATGAAGGGGAAAACGGCTCCTGAGTGTTCAGGGGCCGTTTCGTATTTTATAAGCTGCACTTCTGGTGTCTATCCATAGTGCAGTAACGCATTGATTATTAAGTAATGAGGCTTCACAATGATACCTGTCGTCGCGCTAGTTGGGCGCCCGAATGTGGGTAAATCCACCTTGTTTAACCGTTTAACACATACGCGCGATGCGCTGGTGGCGGATTTCCCCGGGCTAACGCGAGACCGCAAGTATGGTCGTGCAGAAGTTGAGGGCAATGAATTCATCATCGTCGATACCGGGGGTATTGACGGTACCGAAGACGGCGTTGAAACCCGCATGGCTGGCCAGTCGCTATTGGCGATCGAAGAAGCAGACATCGTGCTGTTTATGGTCGATGCCCGCGCCGGTCTGATGCCTGCCGATCAGGGCATCGCCCAGCATCTGCGCAACCGCCAGAAAGCCACCTTCCTGGTCGCCAACAAAACCGACGGCATGGATCCAGACATGGCCACCGCCGATTTCTACTCGCTGGGGCTGGGTGACGTGCATGCGATTGCCGCTTCCCACGGTCGTGGCGTGGCGCAGCTGATCGAACACGTGCTGGTGCCGTTTGTCGGTGAAAAACCGGAAGAAGTCGAGCTGACCGAAGAAGAGGCTAACGCTGCTTATTGGGCCGAGCAAGAAGGTGAACTGCCTGAAGACGAGGAAGAAGAGCCGGAAGACGACTTCAACCCGCAAGATTTGCCGATCAAGCTGGCAATCGTTGGCCGTCCTAACGTTGGTAAGTCCACACTGACTAACCGTATCCTCGGCGAGGAGCGTGTGGTGGTGTACGACATGCCGGGCACCACCCGTGACAGCATTTATATCCCGATGGTCCGCGACGAGCGCGAATACGTGCTGATCGACACCGCCGGGGTGCGTAAACGCGGCAAGGTAACGGAAACCGTAGAGAAATTCTCGGTAATCAAAACCCTGCAGGCGATCGAAGACGCAAACGTCGTGCTGCTGGTCGTCGATGCGCGCGAAGGCATTTCCGATCAGGATCTCTCGCTGCTCGGCTTCATCCTCAATAGTGGGCGCTCACTGGTGATTGCGGTCAACAAGTGGGATGGCATGAGCGAAGAAGATCGCGAGCACGTCAAAGAGATGCTCGATCTGCGCCTGGGCTTTGTCGACTTCGCCCGTGTGCACTTCATTTCCGCTTTGCACGGCAGCGGCGTGGGTAACCTGTTCGAATCGGTACAGGAAGCTTACGAGTGCGCGACGCGTCGCGTGAACACCTCGATGCTGACCAAAATCATGCAGATGGCTGCCGATGACCACCAGCCACCGTTGGTGCGTGGCCGCCGCGTGAAGCTGAAATACGCGCACGCCGGTGGGTACAACCCGCCGATTGTGGTGATCCACGGCAACCAGGTAACCGATCTGGCCGACTCGTACAAACGCTATCTGATGAACTACTTCCGTCGTTCTCTGAAGGTGATGGGTACGCCAATTCGCATCCAGTTCAAAGAGGGTGAAAACCCGTTCGCCGGCAAGCGCAACCTGCTGACGCCGAACCAGATGCGTAAACGTAAACGCCTGATGAGCCACCTGAAAAAAAGCAAATAATCAGTACGAGGGGCGCGGTAACCATACCGCGCCCCTTTTTTATTGCGCCGAAATCGTTTTATTATCTGAAGATTACCGCCGTCAGCCTGAAGGAACACCATGTCCTGGGAAACCTGGAGTTTTGCGTTCAGCGTCACCGTACCCAATCTGTTAATGATGTTGCTGGGCGTGCTGCTACGCCACTGGCGGATGATGGACGACCGCTTTATTGATGGCGCCACGCGGTTGGTGTTCAATCTGGCGCTGCCTTGCTTGCTGTTCTTCAGCATTGCCACCAATCATCCGCAACTGCTGGGTAACCTGTCGCTGGTGATCTACGGTGCGGTCGGCACCGTCGCCACTTTCCTGTTGCTGGAGATAGCCGCCGTCTGGCTGGTGAAAGAACCGCGTGAGCGCGGCGTCTTTGTTCAGGGTGGTTTCCGTGCCAATACCGCCATCGTCGGCCTGGCCTATGCCATGACCGCTTATGGCAGCGAAGGGGTTGCGCTGGGGTCGTTATACCTGACGGTCACGGTGATCCTGTTTAACGTATTGTCGGTGGTGACCCTGACCCGTAGCCTGCAGGGTGGAGAGGGTAAGAAGATCAGCCGGCTGTCGCTGTTGCGCAGTATCGTCACTAACCCGCTGATTATCGGCCTGGTATGTGGGTTGCTGTTCGCCCAGACCGGGCTGGAAATCCCACAGGTTATCCGGCAAACCGGCAGCTATATCTCAGGGTTGTCGTTGCCACTGGCGCTGCTGTGCACCGGTGCCAGCCTGGATTTGCGTGCCATGTTCCGCTCGTCCAACGTGGCGGCGCTGTCCTCCAGCGCCAAACTGTTTCTGGTGCCGATATTGATGACGTTGGGGGGCTGGCTATGCGGTTTCCAGGGCGCGGCATTGGGGATTATCTTCCTGTTCTCGGCCACGCCAACCGCCTCCGGCAGTTATGTCATGACGCGCGCCATGGGCGGCAATGCTACGCTGGCGGCGAACATTATCGCCATCACCACCGTCGGGTCGTTTTTCACCACCGCGCTGGGGATCTATTTCTTACGCTCATGGGGCGTAATTTAACTCAGGAGAGTCTATGGAAGCGCTATGTCCGCAATGTCACCAGGCAATGCAGTGGGTGAAGGGTCACTATCATTGCGAAGCCTGTCACCGCGATTATCGCCAGTTGGCCGAGTGTCCGGAATGCCGGCAGCCGCTGCAAGAATTGAAGGCCTGCGGCGCGGTAGATTATCTGTGCCAAAATGGCCATGGGCTGATATCGAAAAAGCGCGTGTTGTTCAGCTATGTACCTTGGGTAGAGGGCGAATAGATTCGCCCCGATTAACTCGCCGTTGCGTCCCTCACTTTAGAACCGTTCACTCATCGACCTGACCGGTTTTCCAAAGGTCGATCAATGCCTGTGGGGCGCCTTCCCAGGAAAAACCACCCAGTGCGGCGGCCTCAGATAGGAGGCGCGCTTTGGAATGCCGGAGTTAAGTTGTACGCCGCCGTTATCCTCTTTGGTCTTTAAATCAGTCTACAGGTCTACATTGTTGGTTGGCTTAGCAAGCACATAAAGCCGAGTCGGTGGCTGATTGATAGGAACCGCTGTGAGAAGTTTGGGTGCCCAATCAGGCAGTCGCCTTACGGCCTCTTGATCCCTCATGATTGATAAAAAATAAACTACTAGACTTTTACTGACAAATATTTACACTTTGCAACCATTACAACTTAATGGTAGTGAGTCTCATTTGCATATCAACAAGGAATGTTGGTTATTGGTTACCTGGCTTGGGCTGTCTGGCCTGGCCCAGGCGGCATCAACCCTTAACCCTGCCGACCAGGATATTATCGAGCGCCGACAGAAGAATTTGTTGGAGCAGGCGCAGCAGCAGCGTGACGACCTGCAAAATACCACCGACCTGCCGACTCTCCCTCTGCCCGTGCCGGAGATGGAAGATAAAACTTGCCATCACGTCAACCGCATCGTCTTTCAGGGCGCCGAACATCTGTCCTGGTCGGTGAAAGATAAACTGGCGTCTTTCTATCAGGGCCGCTGCCTGACGCTATTGCGCATCAATAATCTGGTTCGGGAGACCACCAACGCCTATATCACGCGAGGCTATGTCACGTCGCAGGCCTGGCTGCCGGAACAGGATATCGCCGGTGGTGAACTGACCGTCGCCGTCAGTGAGGGGCGCGTTGAAGGTATCAGTCTGGACGGACAGGAAACGCTGGCACTGAAAATGGCGTTCCCCGGACTGGTCGGCCACGTGCTTAACCTGCGTGATATCGAGCAGGGCATGGAGCAGCTCAACCGGTTGCCCTCGCAGCAGGTCGCCATCGACATTCAGCCAGGCAAACGGCCGGGCTATTCCTCGGTGGCGCTGCGCCGGACGTCGACACGTTTGCCCGTCTCGGTGTCCTTCGGCGCCGACAACGGCGGCCAGAAAAGCACCGGAACCGGGCAAATGAATGCCGGCGTGGTGCTGGACAATCCTCTGCGCCTGGCCGACCAGTGGTCGCTGTCAGCCTCACGGGATGATGCATTTCATCATGACCGCCGCAGCCGCAGTCTTAGTGGCGGCGTCACGTTGCCTTACGGTTACTGGCTGTTCAGCTATCAGGCCGCCTGGAACGACTTTTATCAGCACATTCCCATTCAGGATGCACGCTATCGCTATGCGGGCAACGCCGTGGTGCAGCGCCTGGGCGTTAACCGCACCCTGTTGCGCGACGGCCGGCAGAAGCTGGCACTGGACCTGGGGGTATCGCGCCGGCGCACCGAGAACAAGCTGGCCGGGCAGCGCCTGACCAACAGCAGCGTGACGGTGGCCAGCCTGTCCGCTGGCCTCAACTACAGCCGCACGCTGAGCGGCGGTTACCTGACGTTGAACCCGACTGTGTCGCACGGCCTGAGTGGGTTGGGTGCAAGCCGGGACGACCCCGCAGCTCCTTACGCCGCGCGCAGCAAATTTCGCAAACTCAGTCTCAGCGCCAGCTACTTTTATCCGCTGACGCCGTCGCTCTATTACCTGACCTCCGCTTACGGGCAGACCAGCGCCGACAACCTGTACAGCGGTGAGCGCATTTCCCTTGGCGGGCAGTATTCGGTGCGCGGCTTCAAGGAGCAGTACCTCACTGGCAACCGCGGCGCTTACTGGCGCAACGAACTCAACTGGCAACTCGGCCCCGTGCCGGTTATAGGCGACGTATCGTTGACCGCCGCGCTGGACGGTGGCTGGCTGCGCAGCGAGACGCACCAGGTGGACGGCGGCAGCGTGGCCGGTGCCGCTCTGGGGTTGGCGATCAACAACAGGTGGTTCAACCAGGCGTTCACCGTCGGTAAACCGTTGGCACACCCGAACAGCCTGCAACCGGACCGCTGGGTGGCTTACTGGCAGGCCGGTATCACCCTGTAAGGTAAACGATTTATTGCAGTAACCGACACACGGCACGGACGTCAGTGCGCGACTGAATTTTATATTAAGAGAACGGACCTTCCTATGGACAAGCCTCTTCATCCGCTGGCGCGCGCCGTCAGCTACCTGCTGATTTACACCACGGCGCTGACGCCGCTGCATCCGGCCTTCGCTGCCGGCATCAACGCCGCCAACGGCAACACCCAGGTGCACATGAAACCTGGCAACGTGCCGGTGGTGAATATTGCCACGCCGAACAGTGCGGGAATTTCGCACAACGTCTATAAGGACTTCAACGTCGGCACGCCAGGCGCTGTGCTCAACAATGCCACCCAAGGTGGCAAGACCCAACTGGGCGTAATTATAGAGAATGCCAAAGGCAACCCGAATCTGAAGGGGAAGGCGGCGGAGCTCATCATCAATGAAGTCACCGGCGGTAGTCGCTCTGAGCTGCAGGGTAAACTCGAGGTGTTCGGCAACAAGGCCAACGTGATGATTGCCAACCCCAATGGCATCACCTGCGACGGCTGTGGTTTTATCAATGCCCCGGGCGTGACGTTGACCACCGGCAAGCCGCAGTTCGACAAGCAGGGCGCACTGGAGGCGTTGGAGGTCAAAAAAGGCGGCGTCACCATCGGGGGCAAGGGACTCGATGGTAGTGGCGCCGACTACGTCGACATCCTCAGCCGTGCCACTGAACTCAACGGCAAAATCAACGCCAAAAACCTATCGCTGACTCAGGGGACCAACCGCATCAGTTTTAAAGACGGCACGGTAAAACCCATTGCCGGCGACGGGGCCAAACCGCAACTGGCGGTCGATACCAAGGCGCTGGGTGGCATGTACGCCAACAAAATTCGCCTGGTGGCCACCGAGGACGGGGTGGGTGTCAACCTGAATAATATCAATAGCGCGCAACAGGATATCACCTTGACCGCCAATGGGCGTATTGAGCTGGGACACGCGCATGCACAGACGGATTTGAACGTCAGCGCCAGAGAGGTTCATATTGCCTCCGGCGTTAAGGTGCGTGGCGAACGTGACGTGACGCTGGCGGCCGATACGCTCAACAACAACGGTAATGTGACTGCGCACCGCGATATGCGAGTGTTTGCCGACACGGTGCGCAACGTTGAGTTACGTGACGGAGACAATACGGCGTTACACAGCAACAATAATCTGTGGATCCAGAAGGATGCGCAGGGAAATAAGTCCAAACAGATAGAAAACCGCTCCGCGCGCATTCAAACCAACAGCGGCGATTTGGTGATACGCGCAGAGCAGGTGAATAATGTTAGAAACGTTGGAATTGTTAACAAAACCAAGCTGACGCCGACATCTACGGATAAAAACATGCAGGTGGCTAACGTCATGGCGGAAAGCGGCGACTATCCCGTGATCATCACCGCAGAATTGACATCGCCCTTACCGGAGAGATGGTTTGGAAAAGCGGATTTCAGCAATATTGAGCAGGGGGTTTTGGTAAACGACCAACAGACCTTGTTCGATACAGGGAAATGGTCGGCGCCCGCGGAAATCACATCCGGCCGGCATCTCTATATTTATGGTGATGACGTTTATAACCACAGCAGCCTACTGAGTGCCAAATCAGACCTGATCCTGACGGGGCAGAATTTCACCAATGAACAGGTGTCCACAGGAACACTGTTGAATTACATTCGTTATGTCCCTGATGAAAAAGCCAATAAGGAACATGGGAAAACCACCTTCAATCCGTTAACTGCAAAAGAGCTGCGGTTAACGAATTACTTCACTCGAGGTGATAACGTTCAAGTCTGGCAGTCCACTCTGTCCCCCTTACCCCGTGCCAGTTTGAGTGCCGGAAACAACCTGGTCGCAGATTTCAAAAACAAGATAGAAATCAAAACCCCAACGCCGTCTGAAAGTCAGTTCACGGAGGTGAAAACGACCGGACGCCTGGAGTCCATTAAGGCGCAAAACGTGGTGCTGCATGCGGCCAATATCATCAATACCGACGCCATTAACGCCAGCGGCAATCTCACCGCCATTGCCGAAGACCGCATCGTACTGGGGCAGGGCATTCTGTCCGCAGGTAAAGCGCTGGATTTGAGTGCCGGCAATGCCATCGATGCCTGGCAAAGCGAACTGAAAGGGCAGGATGTTACTCTGACCGCCCGTACCGGCGAAATAAAGGTGCACACCAGCGAGAAACCCCACTATTACCATCCTGACGGGGTGCGCTGGCTGGGCAGCCTGGAAGCCTCGCACGACTTGACGCTGACGGCGGGCAGCACTATAACCCTGGTCAATACACTGCTAGCGCAGAGTCGTAATATCAGCATGACCGCCCCCGGCAGCATCGGCATCATCAATAATGATGCTGTTCTGGTGCGTACCCGTCCCGGCGAAAACCTGTCGGCGGACCAGCGGTTGCAGTACTTCAACAACCTGCTTCAGGCTGGCACCATGAACGCGACCGGGTCGATAACGATGAACAGCGGCAGCGGCCTGTCGCTGAACGGCATCAAAATGACGGCCGGGGGGAATGTCAACCTTAATGCCGCACAGAATATCGACCTTAACATGCGCCCCCTGGGTGATGCCTACCGTTCTCTATTTGCTGCGACCCGCACACCCGAATTACGCAGCCAGGTCAAGGCGAACGGCAACCTGCTAATTAACTCGGGGCGCGATATCGGCCTGCAGGGCAGTGACGTGTGGGCAGGCGGCGATGCGACGCTGATTGCGGGACAGACACTGTGGCTGGCAGCTGTAGGTTATTCCGCTATCGATGCAACCAATGACAACAACAAGGACGACCGTCAGTGGGTCACTGGCCTGCACGGTGGCAAGACACTGACCCTGTCCGCCAATCGCGATATCCTAACCTATGGCTCACACCTTTCGTCTGACGGCAACATGACGCTGACCTCCGGCGGCGACATGCGCTTTGAGGCGGTGCAGAACCACAGCTATCGTGAAGGCGGCAAAGAATTTACCGAAACACGCACTCAGCAGGGCACAGAACTGAGTGCCGGCGGTCTGCTGACGGCCATTGCCAACGGCAGCATCCTGTTCCAGGCGACTAAACTGCAGTCGAAAGGGCAATCCGGGCAGGTGAATACACCCGCAGACCTTTCTGGGGTTGATGCTGTATTTTCAACGGCTGAACGCCTGGCGCAGGAGGCCAGACAACGATTTGACCAGGCGATGAATAACCGGACTCAGGCCGAAGGTCAGCTGAATGACCGTCGGCGCGAGTTGGACAGCGCACGACAGCATCCTGATACCTTATCGTTGTTCAATGTTGGCGCACACCCCATTACCTCGTCGTCGTCCCGATTTGTTTCAGTGCCGAGCTATAGCGGAGGGGGCGCCAATTATGACGCTTCGGCGTTGATTGATAACCAGGCACACCTCGACCGGTTATTGCAAGAAGGGGGCCGGGCATTTGTCAATAATGTTCTTCAATGGGGAGATGTTTCGGCACCGACTCAAGACGGTGTCAAAGTCGGGAACGCGATAAAAGAATCGACCATCGAGGAATATGACAAAATTCGTCAACGCCTGATAGACAGGCAGAACGCGGTCAATAACGCTCAGAACGCGTTCACTACGGCTCAACACGCATTCGACCAGGCCCAGCAACAGATCGCGCAGCCGACGAAAGAAAAAAATGCTGCTGAAAATCAACTGAATGTGGCGCGGGCGGAAAGACAGCGCCAGTATGATGCGGAGAGGCAACGTAAGGATCAGGAAAACGCCAGAAACAGGGAGCTGGCGGTCCGCACCGGTTCCATGGATATCGCCGCCAAGGGCGGCTATCTCTATGCCCAGGCGATGGAAGAGTCCAGCCACTACGAGAAAACGGAAACCAAGCGCAAGTGGTGGGGTAAAAAAACTGAGGTCAAGCAAACCCGCCATGACGTGACCAATAAGGTGACCGAGTTTACCTCCCCCGGCAATATCACCCTGATGAGCCGTGACGACAGCACCTATGAGGCGAGCAAGATTGAGGCCGGTAAGAATGCCCGACTGACCAGTACCCACGGACAGGTCAACTTCCGTGCGGTGAAAAACACCAACTTCGAACAGACCGTCACTAATTCGAAAGGGTTCTTCATCAAGCAGGCCAACAAAGGGTACGAAGACAATAAGTGGGTACTGCCGAGTATTCATACTGGCGGTACGTTGACGGTCGATGCCGCCAAAGGCGTCAGCGCCGACGTGAAGGTGAGAAACGGCCAGGTGCTGCAAAGCGCCATCGATGCGCTGGGCAACACGCCGGGCACCACCTGGGTCAAAGATCTGAACAAGCGCAATGACGTGCAGTGGAATAAGGTCAAGGACGCCTACGACAGCTGGGATTACAAGAGCCAGCATCTGAACCCGGCGGTGGCGGCAGTGATTGCCATCGCGGCAGCCGCAGTGACGGCGGGCAGTTCGCTAACGGCGCTGGCGGCCAGTAATGTCGCCGGGGCCATTGGCGGCGGCGCCGTTACCAGCGGCGCGGTTACGGCTGGTATGTCATCGTTGGCCTCTCAGGCGGCGGTGGCGCTGGTCGAAAACAGAGGCAATCTGTCAAAAACCCTGAAAGTGCTGGGCAGTAGCGAGAGCGTGAAGGCGACGGCCACGGCAATGGCAGTGGGGGGCGCGCTCAACGGCTTCGACAGTGCGATGGGCTGGAGCAAGGACGCGGCGGGCAAACCGCTCAACCCGAACAACGTCAAGCTGCCACAGCTGAGCAATGGCGACTGGAGCAAGGTGGCGCAGCGTGTGGCTGGGCAATCGGTCATCAGCTCTAGCCTGAATACGACCATCAATGGCGGCAGCTTCAAAGACAATTTGACCAATGCGCTGCTGGCGAATATTGGCAGCCAGTTTCAGGCTGAGGGTGCCAACCTGATAGGGGATAATGGTCAGGTTCTCGGTGTACCGGGCCGGGCCGTGAGTCATGTGGTGCTAGCGGGAATCAGCGCGGAAATCGGCAGAGGAGACGGTAAAGGGGCCGCTGCCGGGGCATTGGCGGCGGAACTGGCCGGGGTGATCATCAACGATAACCTGGTAAAAACCGAAGGATGGCAGGAGCGTCAGTCACAAATCAGCCGTGTTGCAGGTGCCTTCGCGGGAGCTATAGCTACCGGCAAAGCCTCGGGTACCAACAGCGGTGCAAACGCGGGTGAATTTGTTGAACGCTTCAATCGCCAGCTGCATCAGGAAGAACTCAACGCTATTAAAGTGCTGTCGAAGGGCGACAAGGAAAAAGAAGCGCGTCTGATGGCAGCATCTTGCCGAAAAGTAGCCTGTACCACGCAGGAAGCGTTAAACTCGGAAGAGCGCAAGCAGTTTGAAGACCTGATGAAGAAATACCCGTCAACGCGGGACGAAGATGGGCTTATTGCCAACTACTGGGTGCAAAAAGAGCGTCAGCGCTTCGGCAACTACCCGGCGTTTGCCGGTTATGACAGTGAAAAGTTATTCACGTATGACTTGGGTGACCAGATAACCGACAGCCAGCTGTTTGCACGAAACCAACAGATAGAGCAAATCAGCAAGCTGACCGGATGGTCGCCGAGCTGGGTGAATGCCTCGGTGATGGCGGTTTCTATCGCCAGTACGTTTGCCGGTATGGGTAAAGCGAACGTCGGCAACCAGTACCTGTCATCCAAACTGGTAGGGCCAACCAATGCCTGGAAAGGGTATCTGGTCAATGAGAAGACCATCCAGCAGGCTGCTACGTTCAGACAGCAGGTGTTGGATGCCAGGGCGCCATTTGCGGAAAAAATCCGAAAGAAAGGAAATGCCGCTGTTGCACAAATCGATGTTCCTGGTATGCCGAAAACACTTGCGGCACACAGCAGGATCGCTAAAGCAGAAAAAAGTTTCATAGGTGATGGCAACCAAAACTTTAAATATGAAAGCATTAAAAATGCTGATGGTATGCTCATATCTAGGAATACGGATTCTGAGTACAAGATTCTTGACAATTTAGCTGATAAGTTGGGCAACAATGTGTCAGCTAAGGGGAGAGTAACCATTTTCACTGAACGTGCTGCATGTGAGAGCTGCTTGGGTGTTGTTGATCAATTCCAGAAAAAATACCCTGGAATAAAAGTAGAGATTCTCGACAACAACGACGTAATGCTGATTCCCGGGAGGTTGAAATGATGGATGACGAACGCATGACTTATGAAGAATTGCGAACCGAGTATTTAGATTGTTTTTATAGCTGTTGCAGAAGTCACATTACTGCTTTTAATAAAAATGGTACAGCCTGGGAATATGGTATAGAAGAAATAGGGTATGCATCTTACCAATACGAAAATGCACCATTATCGCCTGTAGAAAGGTTAATGCTGAAAGTGTTTACACTCATTCTTATGGCCGGTAGAGGGCCTAAAGATATTGAGAATAATTACCGAAACTCAATTTCAGCCATTTTGGAACAAACGAATCTTGAATCTCTAATTGAAGGTATTGGCGAAGATGAAAAAAGTGACTTGCTTTATGATATGGAGTTGCTTGGATTGCTTGAGAAGCCTGAGTAACTTCCTGTTCCCAAAAGTATGAGATTAAGCACGTTTTGCGCATGCAGGTGCTAGCGAAGGTAACCAAGTAACACTGCAGGCCAGGATTGTCGTAAATCTAACGTCCTTACGAACGGCTCTTTGGAGCCGTTTTTCTTGATTTTGTATTCCACATAAACGTCGACATATCTCACCGAGCGATGGCCATCCTCGGGCAGCTGGGGCGCACCAACTGGAAATTTACTCTATCCATGAAGCCTTTTTGTGGCCTTACCGGCGTCCCCGCTGCGCAGTTGAGGCCTCGTCTGCCAGCTGCGTGATGAAGTACGGTACCGCGCCTCCTTCGCAGACTCTGTACGTGGCTTAGGGTGAGTTTTGGCGAATACAAACCTAAACATTATTACTGCCGTTATCCATTAGTTCACGCCAATACGCGATGAACCAAAAAATTGCCCTCAATAATGAACGGGGTGTCACTAAGTGTAGTTCAGACATCGTAAAGACGGTGGTCATGGGTGCTGACCGCCGGGCTGGTTTTATGGGGACTGATGCGTTTGACCGAGGCGCGTACCGCCAGTTTGCCGTGTAGCAGCAGGTTACAAGGCGGTGCATCGGCGCGCAGCATGCGGCGTTGCAGCAGTTGGATCGCCTCATAACCCAGTTCGTCGCGCGGTACCTGCACCGAGGTGAGCGGCACGTCGTGAATTTCCGCCAGATTGAAGCCGTCGGTGCTCATCACCGAGATATCGCCCGGCACGCTCAGCTGCAGCTTGTTCAGCGCCTTGACCGCGCCGACCGCCATGTAGTCGCCACCGGCAAGAATGGCCGTTGGCAGCTGCGAGCGGTGGCTCACCCGGTTGATAAAGGTGGTAAGCGCCTGTTCGGCCTCTTCGCTGCCGAAGCCGGAAGTAGTCACCAGATGGCGGCCGTCGTCAAAGGCGATATTGTGCCGCGCATAGGCTTGTTTAATACCCGCCAGCCGCAGTTCCATGGTGTGGCGGCGCAGGCATTGCAGATTCAAAATATGGCTATGCCCTTGTTGCATCAGATAGTTGGCGGAGAACTCGCCAATCAGTTGGTGATCGGGTGACACGCTGTCGAGCCGCATCTGGCGGTCGGTGCAGTTAATCAGTACGCAGGGTTTATTCAGGTCGGCGGCCAACTGGTGAATGTGTTCGTCGTCGATGCCGATTATCAGCGCCGCCTGAGTTTGCGGATCGCTCATTTTTTCCAGAAACAACGCGCCGTCGCTGTGCAGTTCTTCCAGCCCACAATAGCGGATCCGCACTTCATGCTCAGCTAATGCGGCGGAGATCCCCTGGATCACTTTGTAGTAGAAGATATCGGTGCGCACATCAAAAGCGCGCTGGGGGGCGAAGACCATCACGTTATTGAGCATCAGCCTGCCGCTGGAAATGCCCTGCAGAATGCCGTTCTGTTGAGCGCAGGCCAACACCTTTTGTCTAGCTTCGACGCTGGTATTGGACTTACCGGCTAATACACGTGAAACGGTGCTGATCGACAGCCCGGTTTGCCGGGCAATTTCCTGTATTTTCAGCTTTCCGTTCATTCTGTGATCTCCTTCAAATTCGGTAATGAAAATATTTTCACGGTGTTTTTTCAGCGTACTGTCAGGCTTCTGTCGCCATTATGGCGAGCTTTTATTCTATGCATGAGAATTTTTGCAAAAAACCTCGTTTCGCTCACGCTTCCGGCTGGTTAGTCTGAATTGGTATACCAACTTTATAGATTTATCAGTCCAATTAATGGACTGAATTATAAATAAAACGAAAATAAATCATGTGGTTGTGATCGTGATGCGTTGGTCTTTGTTAGACATACCGCAGTTTTCCACGGCCCATACCTTCGATACCAAAACGTACCCTACCAAAAGGCGCGCTGTTGCACCGGGCAGCCGTCGTGGAGAGAAGACAGATGAGTGTTGAAATTAATCAAAGGGTCGCCGATACCGGCCGGCGCAAGTTCAAATCGCTGCGCTGGTGGATGCTGGCGCTGTTTTTACTGGGCGTAACGGTCAACTACATCACCCGTAATTCGTTGGGCATTCTGGCACCTGAACTGAAAACCAGCCTCAACATGACCACCGAGCAGTACTCCTGGGTGGTGGCGTCGTTCCAACTGGCCTATACGGTATTTCAGCCGATCTGCGGCTGGCTGATCGACGTTATCGGCCTGAAGATGGGCTTTTTGATCTGCGCCAGTATCTGGGCGGTCGTTTGCATGCTGCATGCCGGCGCGGGCAGTTGGGTTCAACTGGCTATCCTGCGGTTCTTTATGGGCGGAGCGGAAGCGGCGGCCACGCCGGCCAACGCCAAGGCGATATCCGACTGGTTCCCTAAAAAGGAGCGGCCGATCGCCGCCGGTTGGGCGGGCGTCGGTTTCTCTATTGGCGCCATGCTGGCTCCGCCAATTATCGTGATTGCCCACGTTTCCTTTGGCTGGCAGGGCGCTTTTTTGTTCTCCGGCGCGCTGGCGTTGATCTGGGTAGTGTTGTGGTGGTTGTTCTATCACTCGCCGCAGCAGCACCCCAATCTGAGCCAGCAGGAACTGGATCTGATCCGCGAAGACAATGAGCCGGAACTGCCCAGATTGCCGTTCCTCAAGTCGCTGGCGATTTTGTGCCGCAACAAAAAGTTCTATGGCATCGCCATTCCGGCCTTTCTCGCCGAACCGGCCTGGGCAGTGTTCAGTTTCTGGGTGCCGCTGTACCTGGCCACCGAGCGCGGCATGGACTTAAAGCACATCGCCATGTTTGCCTGGCTGCCGTTTTTGGCGGCGGATATCGGCAGCGTCGCCAGCGGCTATCTCACCACCCTGTACCGCAAATGGTTCGGCTGCAGCCGCGTCAACTCTGTGGTCGCCAGCTCGGTGACGGGCGCCTTTATGATGGTTTCGCTGGCGTTTGTGGCGATCACCAAAGATCCCTACGTGGCGATCGCACTGATCTCGATCGGTGGCTTCGGGCACCAGGTGATCTCCTGCATGCTCAGCGCGCTGGTGGTGGAGTCGTTCGATAAAAACCAAATGGCGACCGTCAACGGCATGCGCGGCTCCAGCGCCTGGATCGCCAGCTTCCTGTTTACGTTGCTTATCGGTGCGGTCTCCGACACCGTCGGTTTTAACCCCTTATTCATCGCCATGGGCTTCTTCGACCTGATCGGCGCCCTGTTCCTGATTGCTTTGATCGCCGAACGCGGCGGTAAAAAAACACTCAATAGTTAAGTTGGATGCCTATGAAAACCTTAAAAAACTGGACGCTGGCAGGACAGTATGCCGATCGTATTGAACTGCTGGTCGATGAACGCCATCTGTTTTGCCTGTACGTGTTGGAAAACCACCTGTGTCGCGTGTTGATCAAGCGCAGCGGAGAGCTGGCGCTGGATCGCACCTGGAGCATTGCGCCACAGACCGACGTGCCCTGGGAAGGGCGCGACCGGCTGAGCGTCGCAGGTTTCAGCCTGCCGGGTTACCACTTGCAGCAGCATGAGGATCGACTGGTGCTGACCACCTCTGCGCTGCGCGTGACCGTGCATCAGCCGCTGTGGCTGGAATGGGAACACTGTAACGCCGCCGGTGAATGGCGTCCGCTGGCAGCCGATCGGCCCACCAGCGCCTATTTGCTTAACCCGCACGGTGACGGCGTGGCCCATTATCAACGTCGCCATACCGCCGAGCGCTATTATGGCCTGGGCGAGAAGGCCGGTGATTTGGAGCGTAGTGGCCGCCGTTTTGAAATGCGCAATCTGGATGCAATGGGTTACAACGCTGCCAGCACTGACCCGCTGTACAAGCACATTCCTTTCACCATCACCCGTGGAGAAGAGGCCAGCTTTGGGCTGTTTTACGACAACCTGAGCAGTTGCTGGCTGGATTTGGGTAACGAGATCGACAATTACCACCTGGCCTATCGCCGCTATCAGGCCGAGGCGGGGGATTTGGATTATTACCTGTTTCTCGGGCCAAAGGTGCTGGATGTCACCAAGGCGTTTGTGCGCCTGACCGGAAAGACACACTTCGGGCCAAAATGGAGCCTGGGCTACAGCGGATCCACCATGCATTACACCGATGCGCCGGATGCCCAACAGCAGCTACAGCAGTTTATTAAGCTTTGTCACCAACATGACATTCCCTGTGACTCCTTCCAGCTGTCCTCGGGTTATACCTCGATCGGCAACAAGCGTTACGTGTTCAACTGGAACTACGACAAGGTGCCGCAACCCAAGCAGCTGAGTCAGGCTTTCCACGATGCCGGATTGAAATTGGCGGCCAACATCAAGCCGTGCCTGTTGCAGGATCATCCGCAGTATCAACAGGCGGCGCAGTTAGGGCTGTTTATCCGCGATTCAGAAAGCGATAGGCCGGAGCGCTCCAGCTTTTGGGACGACGAAGGCTCACATCTGGACTTCACCAACCCGGCGGCAGTGCACTGGTGGCAGCAGGGCGTGACTCAGCAACTGCTGGAAATGGGCATCGATTCCACCTGGAATGACAATAACGAATATGAAGTGTGGGACGGCGAGGCGCGTTGCCACGGTTTTGGTCGGCCGATCGCCATCAAGCATATTCGCCCGGTGATGCCGTTGCTGATGATGCGCGCCTCGATGGAGGCGCAGCAGCGTTTTGCCCCTGAGCTGCGGCCGTACCTGATTTCACGCTCCGGCTGTGCCGGTATGCAACGTTATGTGCAGACCTGGAGCGGCGATAACCGTACCAGTTGGCAAACCTTGCGTTACAACATTCGCATGGGGCTGGGCATGAGTCTGTCCGGTTTGTACAACCTCGGGCACGACGTGGGTGGTTTCTCCGGCGACAGGCCGGACGCCGAACTGCTGGTGCGTTGGGTGCAAAATGGCGTGATGCATCCGCGTTTCACCATCCACTCCTGGAACGACGACGCCACGGTTAACGAACCCTGGATGTACCCTGCGGTGACGCCGGCAGTGCGCGAGGCGATTGCTTTGCGTTATCGGCTTATGCCGTATTTCTACACCTTGCTGTGGCAGGCCTGCGTCGACGACGAACCGATGCTGCGCCCGACCTTCCTCGACCACGAGCATGATGAGCGCACGCTGAACGAAACCGATGATTTTATGATGGGTCGCGACCTGCTGGTGGCCAGCGTGGTGGAGCAGGGGCAGCGTCAGCGGCCGGTGTATCTCCCGGATAACGGCGACGGCTGGTACTGCTTCTACAGCGGCCAATGGTTCAGCGGCGGCCAGGAGGTGCTGCTGGAAGCACCGCTGGAGCGCTTGCCGCTGCTGGTACGTGCCGGTGCCGCGATACCTTTGTCGTCGCGATTGGCGCATGTTGACGTGACGGCGGACGATCGGCGCGAGCTGAAGCTGTATCCGCTCAAAGGCTGTGGCAGCGCTTCTGGGCTGTTATTCGAAGATGACGGGGAAAGTTATGGCTGGCAGCAGGGCGATGCGCTGTGGCTGCGCTGGGAGATGCTCAGCGACACTCAACGCATCATGCTGAACATCACTGCCGAAGGCCGGTTCAAACCGGCGTGGCAGACGTTGGCCTGCAGTTTGCCAACTGGAGAGACGCGAGAACTGTGGATTAACGGCGTGCCGCGCAGCCGTTTTACGCTGGAGTAAGCGGGATTATTCGGCCGCGCGTTTCTTGCGCGGCTTTTTGGCAACGGTGATGGTTTTCACCTCGCTTTCCACCCAACCATCCTGCAGACGGGTTTTCAGCAGTTCGCCAACCTGAGCCTGCTTGGTGGTTTTCAGCAGTTCGCCGCGCGGGGTTTGCGTCACGCTGTAGCCGCGGGCCAGCGTCGCCAGCGGGCTGACGGCCTCGAGTTGGCTGCAGGCGACGCCGAAGCGCTGGCGCAGGCCGTTAAGCTGGCGATCCCATGCCTGCTGTAAACGGTATTCCTGTTGCTGCACGCGTTGTTGGTAGCGGTGAATGCGCGCCTGCGGTTGCATCTGCGCCAGCCGTTGCTGAATCCGCTCGCTGCGACGCGAAGACAGACGCAGTTGGTTTTGCATGCCGTCTTCCAACCGACGTTGCAGTTTGAACAACAGCGTTTGTTGGCGCGCCAGACGCAGGTGCGGGTGCTGCTGCTGCAAACGGTGGTTGATGCGGGTGAACTGCTGCTGGCGCTGCGCCAGGTAGTAGTCCATCGCCATTTCCATCCGCTGTTGCTGTGATTGCAACTGACGCAGCAGTTCCAACTGATTGCGACTGACCAGTTCGGCAGCGGCAGAAGGGGTTGGCGCACGCAGATCGGCGACAAAGTCGGCAATGGTGACGTCGGTTTCGTGGCCGACGGCGCTGACAATCGGAATGCGGCTGGCGAAAATCGCCCGCGCAACGCGTTCGTCGTTAAAGCTCCACAGGTCTTCCAGCGAACCCCCGCCACGGCCGACGATCAGCACGTCGCACTCGTCACGGCGGTTGGCCGTTTCGATGGCACGTACAATCTGCAGGGGGGCTTCCGCGCCCTGCACCGAAGTAGGGTAGATAACGATGGGCAACGAAGGATCGCGCCGTTGCAGCACCTGCAGCACATCGTGCAGCGCCGCGCCGCTGGCGGAGGTGATCACCCCGACGCGTTTGGCCGGGCTGGGCAGCGGCTGTTTGAACTGTTGGTCGAACAGACCTTCGGCGCTCAGTCGCTGTTTTAACTGATCGAACTGCTGTTGCAACAGGCCGTCGCCGGCGGGCTGCATGCTTTCGGCGATGAGCTGATAGTCGCCGCGCGGCTCATACAGAGTGATGCTGGCGCGCACCAGCACCTGTTGGCCATTTTGCGGGCGGAAGGTAGTACGACGGTTAGTGTTGCGGAACATCGCGCAACGCACCTGCGCGCGGTCGTCTTTCAGCGTGAAATACCAATGGCCTGAAGACGGTTGGGAGAAGTTGGAGATCTCGGCGGAGAGCCAAATCTGGCCCATTTCCATTTCCAGCAGCTGTCGAACCGTCTGATTCAGGCGGCTTACGGTAAAAATGGAAGGCGAAACAGGTATCGACATGTGACCCAGATCAAATTTCAAAACAAGCACTTAATTGGTCGATACTACATGGCTGAAAAAGGTAATCAAGAGTTTTTGTGAGAAAGTGCTGGAGGCAACCGATTACGCTCTGTATAATGCCGCGGCAATATTTTATCTTTTTCACAGCCCACTCTGGTGAGATATTGCCCATGCTACGTATCGCGAAAGAAGCACTAACGTTTGACGACGTTCTCCTGGTTCCAGCTCACTCTACGGTTCTGCCTAATACCGCTGAGCTCGGCACCCAACTGACCAAAAATATCCGCCTGAATATCCCTATGCTGTCCGCAGCCATGGATACCGTTACCGAATCCGGCCTGGCCATCGCGCTGGCGCAGGAAGGCGGTCTGGGCTTCATTCACAAAAACATGTCTATCGAGCGTCAGGCAGAAGAAGTCCGCCGCGTGAAAAAACATGAAAGCGGCGTGGTAACCGATCCACAAGCCGTAACCCCTGCCACTACCCTGAAAGAAGTGAAAGAGCTGACCGCACGTAACGGCTTCGCCGGTTACCCTGTCGTCACCGAAGAGAACGAACTGGTCGGTATCATTACCGGCCGCGACGTCCGTTTCGTCACCGATCTGAACCAGCCTGTTACTGCCGTGATGACGCCGAAAGAGCGTCTGGTTACGGTGAAAGAAGGCGAAGCGCGTGAAGTCGTGCTGCAGAAAATGCACGAAAAACGCGTTGAGAAAGCGCTGGTTGTGGACGACAGCTTCCACCTGCTGGGCATGATCACCGTAAAAGACTTCCAGAAAGCGGAACGCAAGCCAAACGCCTGTAAAGACGAGCATGGCCGTCTGCGCGTTGGCGCAGCTGTGGGTGCAGGCGCAGGTAACGAAGAGCGCGTTGATGCGCTGGTCGCCGCCGGCGTTGACGTGCTGCTGATCGACTCCTCGCATGGCCATTCCGAAGGCGTATTGCAGCGTATTCGCGAAACGCGCGCCAAATACCCGGATCTGCAGATCGTGGGCGGCAACGTGGCTACCGCAGCCGGTGCCAAAGCGCTGGCTGACGCCGGCGTCAGCGCGGTCAAAGTAGGTATCGGCCCTGGCTCCATCTGTACTACTCGTATCGTAACCGGCGTAGGCGTACCGCAGATCACGGCCATCGCCGATGCGGTTGAAGCGCTGGAAGGGACAGGTATCCCGGTCATCGCCGACGGCGGCATTCGCTTCTCCGGTGACATCGCCAAAGCTATCGCGGCCGGCGCATCCTGCGTAATGGTCGGCTCCATGCTGGCGGGTACCGAAGAATCACCGGGCGAAATCGAGCTGTATCAGGGCCGTTCGTTCAAATCCTACCGTGGTATGGGTTCACTGGGCGCGATGTCCAAAGGCTCTTCCGACCGTTACTTCCAGACCGATAACGCCGCCGACAAACTGGTGCCGGAAGGTATCGAAGGCCGCGTGGCTTACAAAGGCATGCTGAAAGCGATCGTACACCAGCAAATGGGCGGCCTGCGTTCTTGCATGGGCCTGACCGGCTGCGCCACCATCGACGACCTGCGTACCAAGGCTGAATTTGTTCGCATCAGCGGCGCCGGTATTCAGGAAAGCCACGTGCATGACGTGACCATCACCAAAGAGTCACCGAACTACCGCATGGGTTAATTTCAGGGGCTGCGGCCGGCGCATTTGTTCGCCGTCCGCTGCTCGCATTGCTCATTGACTTTATGTCAACTGCGCATGCTGTGCTGCGGGCGACCACCAACTGTTTGGCCTCGCCGACTGAAACTGTCCTAACGTTTTAGATTTTCCTTTTTCTCTGTTGCTGGAATTCGCCTCACATGACAAAAAATATCCATAAGCATCGCATTCTGATTCTGGACTTTGGTTCGCAATACACCCAACTGGTCGCCCGCCGCGTGCGCGAAATCGGCGTTTACTGCGAGCTGTGGGCCTGGGACGTTAGCGAAGAGCAAATCCGCGAATTCAATCCGAGCGGCATCATCCTGTCCGGCGGCCCGGAAAGCACCACCGAAACCAACAGCCCGCGTGCGCCAGAATACGTGTTCACCGCCGGTGTACCTGTGCTGGGCGTATGCTACGGCATGCAGACCATGGCAATGCAGCTGGGCGGCCATGTGCAAGGTTCCAACGAGCGTGAATTCGGTTACGCGCAGGTGGAAATTACCACCGACAGCGCACTGGTTCGCGGCATCGAAGACGCGCTGAGCCCAACCGGTAAACCGCTGCTCGACGTGTGGATGAGCCACGGCGACAAAGTGACCGCTATCCCGTCCGACTTCGTGACCGTTGCCAGCACCGATACCTGCCCGTTTGCCATTATGGCCAACGAAGAAAAACGCTTCTACGGCGTCCAGTTCCACCCGGAAGTGACCCACACCCGTCAGGGCCAGCGCATGCTGGAGCGTTTCGTGCTGGATATCTGCCAGTGTGAAGCCCTGTGGACTCCGGCGACCATCATCGAAGATGCGGTAGAGCGCATTCGTGAGCAGGTGGGCGAAGATCACGTGATCCTCGGCCTGTCCGGCGGCGTCGACTCTTCCGTAACCGCAATGCTGCTGCATCGCGCCATCGGTAAACGCCTGACCTGCGTGTTCGTCGATAACGGCCTGCTGCGTCTGAATGAAGCAGACCAGGTGCTGGAAATGTTTGGCGACCACTTCGGCCTGAACATCGTTCACGTGGCGGCGGAAGATCGCTTCCTGAGCGCGTTAGCCGGCGTTGACGAACCGGAAGCCAAGCGCAAGATCATCGGCCGCGTGTTCGTTGAACTGTTCGACGAAGAAGCCTGCAAGCAGACTGAAGTGAAATGGCTGGCGCAGGGCACCATCTACCCGGACGTGATCGAATCCGCCGCTTCCGCCACCGGCAAAGCGCACGTGATCAAATCGCACCACAACGTGGGTGGCCTGCCGAAAGAGATGAAGCTGGGCCTGGTCGAGCCGCTGAAAGAGCTGTTCAAAGACGAAGTGCGCAAAATCGGTCTGGAACTGGGCCTGCCGTACGACATGCTTTACCGTCACCCGTTCCCGGGCCCAGGTTTGGGCGTACGCGTACTGGGCGAAGTGAAGAAAGAGTACTGCGATCTGCTGCGCCGTGCCGATGCGATCTTCATCGAAGAGCTGCACAAAGCCGATCTCTACAACAAAGTCAGCCAGGCATTCACCGTGTTCCTGCCGGTGCGTTCGGTTGGCGTGATGGGCGATGGCCGTAAATACGACTGGGTTGTTTCACTGCGCGCAGTGGAAACCATCGACTTTATGACCGCACATTGGGCGCACCTGCCGTACGATTTCCTCGGCCGCGTCTCCAACCGCATCATCAACGAAGTCAACGGCATTTCCCGTGTGGTTTATGACATCAGCGGTAAGCCACCGGCTACCATTGAGTGGGAATAATGAACCGCTAATCACTGACTATCAGTGATGATTTAAAAACCCCCGTTGCGGCTAGGCTGTGCGGGGGTTTTCTTTTTTCCGACGCCCACGAGATATTCCCTTTGCGCGCCTCCTTGTATTAATTTTGGTTATACCAAAGATCCCTTTTTTGATTATTCCCTGATATCAGCACAGCCCTATACTCGATCAATCCCTGCTCTCTGGAAAACCTGCTCCTGCAGCGCTACCCAGTAAAACACCAGGCTATGCATAAGCTCCGGAACTGGAAGAGGGTAAATTATTACTAATCAGTATGTTGACACCATTTCATTCACCGGTTAATCCCGGGCCGTGCTGCCGGTGGTGGCGTGATTTTCATGATGCAAGGTAATACAAAAACAAGAAAAGAGGATTTTTGCCATGAACAAACAATCCGTCACCGACATTGTCGATCAAAGCCCGCTTGGCGGTTTGCAGATAATGACGCTGCTCTTGTGTTTTATTGTATTGATGATTAATGGTCTGGATGCCAGCGCGATGGGTTATATCGCCCCTGAATTGGCTCAAGAATGGGGGATTGATCGCGCCGAGTTGGGCCCGGCTTTCGCGGCAGGTCTGTTCGGCATGTTACTCGGCAGTTTCATTTGTGGCCCCGCGGCGGACCGTTATGGGCGCAAAACGGTGTTGCTGATCTGCTCGGTTATCGTCGCTTTAGGCACCCTGGGTTATGCCTTTTCCTCATCGATTACTGTGCTTGTGGCACTGCGGTTGCTGACTGGCATGGGACTAGGCGGCGTATTGCCCGGTTGCATTACTCTGGTGTCAGAGTATTCGCCCATTCGCTGGCGCATGCTGCTGGTCACCTTGAGCTTTTCCGGTTTTACCTTGGGTATGGCGCTCGGCGGCTGGGTGGCCGACTTGCTGCTGCCGGTGCTGGGCTGGAGAGGCCTGCTCTTTGTGGGCAGTATCGCTCCTTTGGTGATGCTGCCAGTGCTGTATTTCATGCTCCCTGAGTCGATCTGTTTCCTGGCCAACAGGCCGCAACAGAGAGCTAAATTACTGCGGATCGTCGAGCGGATTGGCGGCCATAGGAAGTGGCAGGACGTAATCTTTACCGACGGTATGGACAGAAAGCCCGGCGAAAAAAACCTGCAGCTGTCTCCCGTGGCGGCGCTATTTTCTGAAGGGCGAACCGAGCGTACGCTGCTACTCTGGCTGACCTTTTTCTGCTGCTTATTCTCGTTCTACCTGTTGAGCAATTGGCTACCCACGGTATTGCGCAGCAGCGGGTTTGACGCTCGGATGGCCTTATATGTTGCCGCAATGCTGCCGCTGGGGGGCATGATCGGTGGCATCATCACAGCACTTCTCATCGATCGAATCGGTATCGCCAAAATACTTCCTCCTTTAGCCTTATTGGCCTCGGTCGCGCTGCTGGTTACCGGCAGCCAGCTCGGCAGTTCTACCCGTTTATTGGTTTGCGTTTTTTTCGTGGGTTTTACCCTCACGGGAGCATTGAACAACATCAGTATTTTGAGCGCTGGCCTTTATCCCACCACGGCACGTGCGACCGGAGTGTCATGGGGGATCGGCGTGGGTCATGTGGGTTCCATCACGGGGGCTTATCTTGGCTCTTGGCTGTATACCGTGGTTGGTGATTTGCAGAATTTTTTCTACTGGATGGCGATTCCCGCATTAATTGCCGCTTTGGCGTTGTTCTGCATGACCAGGAGAAAGGATCTGTTTGCGGTACAGGCGGGTTCTTAACGACGGGTACGATCAAAACAAACGGGGCTGAGGAGAGGGTATGAAGCAACTGCATGCAGAAATTGCTGGGGCAGGTATCGCCGGGCTTACGGCGGCGGCGGCGCTGGCTCAGCGTGGCTGGAGCGTGAGAGTGCATGAGCGTTCGGCAAACCTGCGCACCTTTGGTGCGGGCATCTATATCTGGAGTAATGGGCTGCGTGTGCTCGAGGCGATTGGAGCCTATGACGAAGCTATGGTGGGGGCACACGAAGGGGCCGTATTCCAGACCCGGGATCACCGCAACGCAACGATGGAGGATATTCCGATCAACAGCAGCGGTGCCCCACGTCTGGTTACCATCCTGCGCGAGCGGCTGCTGCTGTCTTTGCTCAATGCGGCTGGCCGCGCGGGTGCCGAAATTGTCAGCGATTCCGAGGCGGTGGGTGCGACACCGGATGGAAAGCTGCTGATGGCGGACAAGCGAACGCTGTCAGCCGATTTGGTGATCGGCGCTGACGGTATCAACTCGCGGGTGAGAGAGTCTCTGGACCTGCTGATGTACCGCAAGCCGCTGCACTATGGCGCGGTCAGAATGATGTTGAAGCGCGATGACGATGACGTACCGCCTGCAGATCGTTCGAACTACATTGAGTACTTTTCAGGCACGAGGCGGATCCTTTATACGCCCGCCAGCGCGACCGATCTTTATGTTGCACTGTGCTGCGCTGAGGACGATGTGGGTGCCTATCAGCTTCCGATTGCCCCGGAACTTTGGCGCAAATCCTTCCCACACCTTTCCGGCCTGATCGCACGCTTTGGCGAGGCCGGCCGCTGGGATGCGTTTGAGGTGCTGAAGCTCAAGGCCTGGAGCAAAGGGCAGGTGGCGATCCTCGGCGATGCAGCCCATGCGATGCCGCCTTACCTCGGCCAAGGGGGCGGTTGCGCACTGATGAATGCTCTTGGATTGGCTGTCAGTCTGGAAAATAACCGGGATATTCCGGCGGCGCTGGCAGCCTGGGAAGCGCAAGAAAGGCCGTTGACCGAACATACCCAAGACACGGCGGAACGCATGGGGCATATGAACCTGTGGCCAGACGACGTTCGTTCGGCCGTTTTGCGGATCACCGGACGCTGCGAGCAGATCGGCGCAGAGCGTATGAAAACGGCGTTAAGCCTGCCGACGGGCACTTTGGCCTGATCATTGCTCCGGCCCGAGAAACGGGGCCGGGACTAACCACTTTTTCATTCCGCAGCCGCTGGGATATGGCGGTGTTCATCAGGGAGGTTGAAAAATGACGCTTTTGGCAGACGAAGTGTTTATGGATCCGACATGCCTCAATGAGGATTACGATGCACGCGCTACGGTAGGTGTCGACGGCTTCGCCAAAGAAATGGCGCGTTATCGCTCGCAGTCTGAAAAGATGAAACAGGCTTATGGCCTCCATTTTGATATCGCCTATTGCCAGAAAAGTGGCCAGGCTCTGGATATTTATGGGCCAAAGGTGAATGGAAACGGGCCGCTGCTGCCCGTTTTTCTTTTTATTCACGGGGGATATTGGCGAGCGCTGTCGAAAGAAGATTCTGCGATGATGGCGGGCACATTGGCGGCAAATGGCATTGCCACGGTGGTTATAGATTATCCGCTTGCGCCGGCAGCCGGCATCGGTGACATCGTTCATGCCGTACGCAGTGCGGTGGCGTTCATTTGGCGGCGGGGACATGAGTTTGGGCTGGATCCGCAACGGATCTCGCTGGGTGGCAGCTCTGCTGGTGGCCATTTGCTTGCAACACTATTAGCACCAGGCTGGCATGTAGCTTTTGGCGTGCCGACCGATGTGGTGAAGTTTGCTTTTCCCATCAGCGGGCTTTTTGAACTCGCACCTTTGATGAAGACGCCCGTGCAGGCATGGCTGGCACTCTCCGACACCAGCGTGGCCGATTACAGCCCGATGCGTCACATCCCTGCGCCGGGGTGCCCCATCACCGTTGCCTGGGCTGAAAGCGATCCGCCCGGCTTCAAGCGGCAGTCCGAAGCCTTTGCCTCTTTGTATAAAGCGGCCGGTGCGGAAACGGATCTGCTCGAGGTGCCCCATTGCAACCATTTCGATGTGCTGATGGAGTGGGCTGACCCGACTTCTCTGCTTTCCAGAACGCTGATCTCGGGAATATTCCGCAACCTCTGATCGCCCCCCACTCATTTCTAAAGTTTCGGTTATCGCCGGGTGATTACTGGATGTACACGGCTATTCATCGCAAGGAAAAGTGAGGCAGGAGCCTCACTGTTCAAGCAGTTGGTTTTGCTCATCATATCTGCGCCGGCAGTCCTCAATAGCCTCCATATTCCCCATCGTCCACTCAAACAGAATAGAGAACGGCCCTTGCAATGATTGGCCGAGCGGCGTCAGCGAATACTCGACGCCGAGCACCCGCCCATCCAAAACCTTGCGGTTCACCATGCCGTTACGCTCCAGCTTGCGCAGTGTCTGGGTGAGCACACGTTGAGTGACGCCATCAAGGCGACGTTTGATCGCATTGAAGCGCCTTGGCTCACGCAGCACCTCCAGCACCATCATAGACCATTTGTCCGCGATCTGGTCGAGAATGATTCGGCTCGGACAGTCAGCGCGGTAGACAGTTTCATTCGTCTCCATCGGTATCCTCCAGCATCCCTGGGATGCTTCAAGTGCGTAATTGACGCCAGGTATGCAAAGTATACCATTCGATCGGCGGCGCGAAAATCCAGCGCCGATACGCCTGACAAACAAGGACATCGACATGAAAGATACCGATTTCAGCAAACTCAGCTTGTCTCACGCAAAGGGGGTCTTGACGATCACCCTCAATAATCCGCCGGTCAACGTGCTTGATGTGGCTTTGATGTCGGAAATCAGCCGCTTACTGCGTGCCGTGCGTGACGACCCGGATACTCGCGTGCTGGTTTTCCAGAGTGCGGATCCGGAGTTCTTCATTGCTCATGTCGACATGACCTTAATCGATGAACCGCATGCTTTCGATGAGCTGGCGCGTAATGCGCCGGAAGGGCTCAACCCGTTCCAGGCATTCGGTGAGTTGCTGCGCAGCCAGCCCCAGGTGACTATCGTTAAGCTTGCCGGGCTGGCGCGTGGGGGCGGCGCAGAATTCGTTGCGGCGGCCGACATGGCTTTTGCCGCCGAAGGGCGGGCAGGACTGGCCCAATGCGAAGCCTTGATGGGTATTACGCCCGGTGGCGGCGCAACGCAGTACCTGACGAACCGCATGACGCGTGGCCGCGCACTTGAAATGATCCTGGGGGCCGATCTTATCGACGCGGCGACCGCAGAGCGCTATGGCTGGATTAACCGCGCCTTGCCCGCATCCGAACTCGACGACTTTGTCGAACGCCTGGCGCACAACATTGCGGCACTGCCCGAAGGGGTTATCGCGGCGGCCAAGCAGGCGATGCCAGCGGCAGATCTGCGGGAAGGTTTTTATCGTGAGCATGAGGCCTGGGCGGGGCTTTTTGAACGTCCCGCAGCGGAGAGACTCATTCGGGACGGACTGAAGGCAGGCGCCCAAACCAAAGTGGGTGAGCGCAACCTCGAAGGCCTGCTGCGCAATCTTGGTGCCTAAGCGGCAGTCTCAGCCGCAATCTTGCCGATGCCGGAAATGCAACGTCGGCAGGATAAAGCCCCGAACAGGCCTGGCGCCGGCTAGCAGGATGACCACTGCGACAGCAAGGCATGCAGCTTCGCGGGTTCCAGCGGCTTTCTTAATACCAGATAACCTTCCTGTTCGGCCTCTTGCAAAATGGGGGAGTTGAATTCCCCGCTGACCATGGCGCCGCTGGTGTCCGGCAGGCGTTCGAACAGCGCTTTCAATATATCGAAGCCGCTTTCACCGGAGCGAAGCCGTTGATCGCAAAGCACGGCGAAGGGGGTGAAGCCTGCGTCGATAATCGCAAAAGCCTCCTCGGCGGAAGCGGCGCAACGCACGGTGATCCCCCAGGTACTCATCAAACTCGACCAGGCGGAGGTGACCAGCGGATCATCATCCACCACCAGGCAGGCGCCGCTCAATGACTCATAGCGGGTAGGGATCTGGCTGTGGGTATAGGCGTTGAGGTTTTCTGGCGTTTTGACTTCGCCGGTATAGAGGGCAAAACGCATCCAGAAATGCGATCCCTTGCCCTCCACGGAGCGCATGCCGTATTTCACCTTCATCAATTTGGCGCAGCGGGCCACTACCGCAAGGCCTAACCCATGACCGGCGCTATCGATTTTCCACGCCAGTTCGGGACGATAGTAGGGGGAGAAGATTTTGCCTTTCTCTTCGTCGGCGATGCCCACGCCGGTGTCCCAGACTTCGATCAGGCATTCTCCCTTTTGTGGGCGGATGGCGATCAATACGCCGCCTTTCTGGGTGTAGCGCAGCGCATTTTGTATCAGGTTAATCAGCGATTGTCGGATGAGCAATTGATCGCCCATCACGGCAATGCGTCGCTTGGGACGCCATGTCCGCAGGGATAATCCCCGGCTGTTCGCTTCTTCACGGAACAGGGTTATCACCGAGTCAAGCAGGGTTCCAATATCGACATAGGTGGTCGCCGTACTGACGTTGCCGGACTCAATCTTGCTGAGATCGAGCAAAGAATTGAACATCAGGTGCACGGAGCGCACGCTCTGCTGCAGATCCAACAGCTGGGGGGTTAAAGAGGCATCGCGATTTTTATGGATGATGGCCTCGATCAGGAAACCCATGGCATGTACCGGTTGGCGCAAGTCGTGACTGGCGGTGGTCAGAAACTGGTTTTTATCGAGCAGGGCTTGTTCCGCCTCCTCTTTGGCCTGGCGAAATTGCTCCGCAAGGCGAGAGCTCTTCTCTTCGAGACGGGCTTGCTGAATAAAAAACTGATGAGAACTCAATGCGTGGCGGTAGATGGCAAACCCGTAAAGCAGGTTGAGCATCAACACAATGAGCATGACGTCGTTTAAACGCCAAATGATGCCAATGTTAAGCATGCCCCAGCAGGCAAAGAAGAACAGGGTAAAAGTACTGATGATAGGCGTCAAATGGGTCGCGTTCGTCGCGACGATGGCCGCGATGCTGATATTTAATAACAGGAAAAAATCGAAATTATTTATTTGTGGGGTTATTAAATATAATGAGGATATACCTAACCCATGTACGAAGGCGACTTTGTTGATATGTGGAAGCCAGCGGTTAAGAATAACGCCCGCATCCTCTTTCTCCGCTTCGCGTTGATATCTTTGGTGCCATAATCGGATAGTCAAAGCGCAGAATAAATACACTATTATCCAGCTGATTATCGGCCACAGTGGTTCACCCAGTAAATAAATCCAAATAGCAAAAGGGATGCCGACGCAGGGCACAGCACTGAAACTAAAGACCAATCGAATAAACGTATTGTTCAATAATCGGATTTGCGCGTGCGACGAAATGCCATCATCTTGTAAAGATTGAAGTAGTTTCATTCGGACGGCCCCAGCCTGCCATGCAGTAACGTAATAGCTTCTACCCGGCTGTTTACGCCTATCTTTTTAAGGATATTGCTGATGTGTTCTTTAACCGTAGGTTCGGAAATAGCAAGCTGAGAGGCTATTCTCTTATTGGGAAAACCGCGCATCATCATGGTCAAAACGTCAATTTGTCGCGGCGTTAAATTGAAGTTTTGAAGATGGTTTTTGGCACTGGAAGCCTCCAATAGATTATCCATAGGAAACCAACTTTGATTTTCTAACAGCGCAGCAACGGCTTTGGCGAATAATTCTGGTGGCTCATTTTTGAGCACGAAACCATGGCCTCCGGCATCACGTACCTTTTGGCCTATTTCATTATTTTCATCGCCGCTGACCACTAATAATCTTACCTGTGGGTAAAGCTGCCTGATCTCTTTGAGTAATTTTAATGCCGTGCCGTCGGATAACCAAAAGTCGATGACGATTAAACGCGGGGCGCCATTTTCCAGAATATGTCGATAACAACTCTCCTCGTTTGTCATCACGTAGGCGTGTTTAAATCGACAGTGCGTATTCAGGAAATTGGCGATGCCACTTGCCACCAACGGATGGTCATCAACGACCAACGCATAATCCTGCCCCAAGGGTATCTCCTTTTGCTAAAACCTATCAGATTGGTCTGACGACTTGTTATTTTCTACCCTCCCTACTTTAGGAGGGTTTTTTCGGTTAGGAAAGGGAAATATATTATTCAGGGATTTTGATAAGGTAAAACATAAAGCCATTCAGCATTTGGAACTGTTTGGTTACAAAGGACAATTTATGAGAAAACCACTTATCGCATTAACCGTTACGCTTCTGGTAGCTGGCTGTTCCACATTGAAAACCGATCAGGCAATACCGCTGCTGCAGGCGGAAACGGCCAAAATGCTGGGCCTGGGTTCATCGGATGAAATTACCGTCACCAATGTTAATGGTGCCCAACCCGACGCCCTTGGCGGGCAAAAACTTTCTTACCGTGCCACTACGGAGAAAGGACGAATCTTTGACTGTTCCTCGATGATGATGCCGGGTATTTTAGGTTCAGCCCCGTCGTTAAGCACACCAAGCTGTACCCCGGTCGTTACGCATAAATAATTCACCTGACGCGTTTAGCGAGGGTGGATGATCAATACCGATCCGCAGTTCCCATAATTTTGGCATCGAGACGTTAGCGCTGGGGGGCAATAAGCTAGTGTCTCGATGACAAATCAGCCTGTGTTCTCGCACAACGCGTCGCGCATCCTCTAATGCATTGAGTTTTTCATATAAATAATAACTTTGATGGCATCAAGATAATTGGGCCGGAGAGAAAACATGAAAGATAAAACATCGCATAACTTAGCGGTAAGAAAACCGCTTTCGAAAGTTTACCTCGCACTTTTTTCCGCACCGTTGATATTGATTGGCCCAGCCGACGTGGCGCGTGCCGATGATGCTATTTTTGATGGTGAATCACGTATTACCGAATCTTTGACTTACACCGGGGATGTTTACGTCGGCCGTAATCAAAGTGGAAACCTGTTGATCGATAATGGCCAAATCAATGCCTATAACGTCAATATTGGCCGCCGTGCTAATGGCCAGATATACGAAAGCCTGGTCACGGTCAAAGGGCCGAATGCCGTATTAAATGCGATCAATGACCAATCCGTTATGCACGGCAGTCTGAATCTGGGACTGGGGACGTTACGGGTAGAAGAGGGAGGATTGGCGACGGCGGAAGAGATTATCGTCGGCACCACCGGGGGGTATGACAGCCATCTTAATGTCAAAGGGGCCGGTTCCCAGGTGATCAGTGAGAGACTCGGTCTCGGCTTCGGACAGGGCGCACGTTCAACCTTGCTGATTGAAGATGGCGGGGTAGTGACGACCACGGCCGCCGCCAGAATCGACAGCGGTTTTCGCCCCGACGAGGCTGACAAGCTCAACCCCAAAGCCACGGTGACCGGTAATAACTCTCTGTGGAATATCACCCAGTCGCTCACCGCCAATGGCGATGTGGACGTGCTGAACGGCGGTGCGGTCAACGTCGGTAGCGCGGAGATTGCCGGTGTTTCAGGCTCAAGAAAAACCGCAGAGCTTTACATCGCCGGCAACGGCTCGCGCTTTACCAGTGCGGGCAATGTCAACGTTGGGGATTATGGCAACGGGGTGCTGTCGGTTGTTGATGGCGGCTCATTCTCTGCCGGCAGCAACGAATTGCGGCTGGGGGATACCGGGTCCGGCTCTAACCGCGGCGCGTTGATTATCGGCAGCCGCGGCAACATGGATACCGGCACCGGCTTGACCGAACCTACGCTCGGCGCGGCGGGTGGTGCGGGTACTGTCTATGCCCAAACGGTGGTCAATCTGCGTGGCGGGTTGTTCGGCAGCTACGTTTACTTTAATCACAACTCAGATAACTACGACTTCCGCAACAAGATGGTCGGCGAAGGCGAAGTCATCAACACGGCCGGCCAGACGACGCTGAGCGGCGACCTGACTCAACTCCAGGCGAATGTCACCGCACGCGGCGGCAAAATCACCATCGCCAGCGACATCAATACGCAGCAAGAAGACAACGTTTTCGATGTGCAGACGCTGAGCGCCGAGAATGGCGGCACGCTGATCCTGAACGCCACTGCCGGTTCCGACGTCAGCAATGGTCTGGGTTACAGCAGCGCCGCGTCAATCAAAGCCGGCGGGACGCTGGGCGGCAACGGCACCTTGGGGCAGACTGAAATCCAGTCCGGCGGCCATATTTCCCCTGGCGACGGCAACATCGGTACCCTGACGCTGAAACGCTATCTGAATTTCCTGGGTGAATCCTTCTATGACGTCGATATCGCCGGTGATGGCAGCAGCGACAAACTGGTCGTTTCAGGCAAAACCACCATCAGCGATCAGGCCAAGGTGCAGGTGACCGCGTTGGATCCGCAAACCAGCTATCAAACCGGCCAAAGCTATCGCATTTTGACCTCGGATGGCGGGATTGACGGTCGGTTTGCTGAGGCCGTCTCAAAATCTGCATTTTTGGACGTTGCGCTTAACCACAGCACCAACGCTGTGGATCTGACGATTGCACAAAAGGACGGTAATCCAGGCGAAGGTGGCAACCCAGGCGAGGGCGGTAACCCAGGTGAAGGCGGTAACCCAGGTGAAGGTGGCAACCCAGGTGAAGGCGGCAACCCAGGCGAAGGCGGCAAGCCCGGTATTTTCCAGACGGTCGCGCAAACCAGTAACCAGTGGAATACCGCCGGTGCGCTCTCGACGTTAACGCAAAGCGGTCCTTCGCTGGCCTTGTATAACTCTGTGCTGCTGTTGAGCGCACCGGAAGCGCGCGAGGCGTTCAATCAACTGTCCGGTGAAGTTTATCCGTCCATTCAGTCTAACCTGATCGCCGGCAGTAGCATGCTGCTCAACGTGTTGAATCAGCGCATGCTTCGCGTATTTGATAATGATGCGCTGCCTGTTCCACCGATGGCGATGACGTTGGTTCAACCGGCTCAGGCTGAAAATAACGGCGTTTGGGGACAGACGTTCGGCTCCTGGATGAGAAACAGCGGTAATGACAACGTTGGGAAATTGGACGGCCACACCAGCGGTTTCCTGTTGGGCGCCGATCGTAAACTCGCTGACCACAGTATCCGCGTTGGGGGATACGTAGGCTATAGCCGTGGCGACTATGATGTCGATAGCCGTCGCTCCAGTTCCGACAGCGATAATTACCACCTGGGTCTGTACGCTGCAGGGCAGCAGGATGCCTTCTCCCTGCGCGGTGCGCTGGGCTATACCTGGCACCGACTCGAAAATGAGCGCAACGTTAATTTCGGCAATTACTCGGATCGGCTCAAGGCGGACTATGACGCAGACTCGCTGCTGGCGTTCACCGAAGCGGGTTACCGTTTTGGTCAGTTGGATGCGAATATCGAGCCATTCGTCAACCTGAGTTATATCCGTTTGCATACCGATAACTTCCAGGAGAAAGGCGGGGCAGCAGCGCTGAGCGTCCGTAATGAAACGATGAATACGTTCTATTCAACGCTGGGCGTGCGGGGATCTACCGAACTGCCGAAAAACGTCAGCCTTTACGGTTCATTAGGCTGGCAGCACGCTTACGGCGATAAAAATACGTCATCGCGCATGGCATTTGCCGGCAGCGACGCATTTATCACGCAGGGACAGGCGGTAGATGACAATCTGCTGGTGGCGGATGTGGGGGTGAGCGTGAAGCTGTCGCGTTCCACTACGTTGGCTCTCGGTTATCAGGGACAGTATGGTTCTGATACCCAGGTCAATTCGGTCAATGCCAATATCAGATGGTCGTTCTGATTCACTGAGGAAAAGGGCCTTTGGTCTTGAGATGTCGTTGGGCAACTTGCAGTTTTACCTGGTTGCCTGGCGATATCTCTGCTCCAGAAAACCTTCACTCCCTGTCGAGACTTTCGCTGACATCAGGCGCTAGCGAAACGGGCAGGCGAATATCCTCGCAAGATGAGTGCTCAATCAGCTTAAACAGCACGTTCTTTTCGTCACCGGTCAAATCTCGCCATTCGCCCAGCGGCAATCCTGTCAAATCGATATTCATAATGCGCACACGCTCAAGTTTGGTGACGTGATAACCAAAGTATTTGCTCATACGGCGGATTTGGCGGTTAAGGCCCTGAACCAGCGTGATGCGAAACATCTGCGGCGCGACTTTCTCCACCCGGCATTTTTTCGTCACCGTATCCAGGATGGGGACACCGGCGCTCATCCCCTGAATAAACGCGTCGGTCAGCGGCTTATCGACGGTAACCAGATACTCTTTTTCGTGGTTATTGCCGGCACGAAGGATCTTATTGACCAGTTCGCCGTGATTGGTCAGGAAAATCAGCCCCTGGGAATCTTTGTCCAGACGGCCTATAGGAAAGGTGCGCTTGCTGTGATTGACGAAATCACCGATGTTATTTTGCACGTGCTTTCCCATGCTGGTGATGATGTCCACCGGCTTGTTCAGCGCGATAAGCACCAAATCTTCCGCATTACGTGGCTCAATCCGCTGGCCGTTAACTTGCACCACGTCCCCGACAAATACCTGAGCGGCCACGGCGGCTACGTTGCCGTTGATGAAAACGTTGCCCTGTTTGATATGACGATCGGCACTGCGGCGAGAGCAGATGCCGCTGTCGCTAATGTATTTATTAAGGCGAATGGATGATTGAGTCAGCATGATTTCCCCGTAAAACGCGGACTATACAGTAACCCTTGAGGCCTTGCGAAGGGGCATATGGGGTAATGCGTAAACCGAAAGATCGCCCCCAATAAAATCGTGTGAATAATTTTTGCTCAAGAAATCGAATGAGCGAATCGAACGATTCAGTCGAAAGGTAATGAAAATGCATATTCTGACAGCCAATGAAGCCAAAACCCAGTTTGGCGATTTGCTGCTTAAGGCTCAGCGTGAACCGGTACAAATCACCCGTAATGGCAAGCCCGTTGCGGTGACTGCCGAAGATTACGAGCAAATTGAAGCGATGAAACTCCAACTGTTACAAATGAAGATTCAGCGCTCCCAGCATGATATGGCGATCGGCAATACCGTTGATGGCGAGACGTTTTTCTCTGAACTGCTGGAGCAGGATAAAGGATAAATGGCCAGTTACCGACTGACCTGTGAGGCGCAAAGCGATATCCGGGAGATTCGCGACTACACATTGAGCAACTGGGGCATACAGCAATCCAGAGATTACCTTGTAAGACTGTGCCAAGGATTAACCAACCTGACGGAAATACCAGGCATTGGGCAGCATCGAGTCGAGGATTTAGGGACCGGTGTTTATAGCTTTCCCTACGTCAGCCATATGATTTATTACGCTACAGCAAACAGCGAAATTACCATTCTTGCAGTTTTGCTCCAAAGCCGCGTTCCAGCCAAACATCTGTCTCAGCGGCTCTAAGGTTCAACTAATGTGATTTTACTCTTCACCCACCTTTACCACCCGGGTATTCAGCGGTGTGAGCGTTTGCCCGACGCTGCCGGTCGGCGTCATGCGCGGGATCGGTTGGCCGCTGTCGCTTTCGACTAAGGTTGAATGCGCCTCTTGCTCGGCAAACAGATGATCTTCCCCCCATTGGCGCAAGCCGACGATCACCGGGAACAGGGCCCGGCCCTTGTCGGTGAGAATATACTCCTGATAGGCGCTGCCGTCTGAGGCCGGTGCGATCTCCAGAATGCCCTGTGCCACCAGGGTGCGCAGACGGGTGGAAAGGATATTTTTCGCCATCCCCAGCCCCTTTTGGAATTCACTGAAGCGGCGCACGCCGTCGAACGCGTCGCGCACAATCAACAGTGACCACCAGTCGCCAATCACATCCAAAGTGCGTGCCACCGGGCACGGCGCATCTTCCAGGCTTTTACGTTTCACGTTATCCCTCCTGCCACACTATCTGGTTGCATTATAAAACCTCTGCGCGTAATGTCCATTGGGTTTAATAATGAAACTACTTTGGAGAAAACGATGAGTGACAAAACGCTGGATCCGATCTGCGTATCTCAGGCGGGGGGACTGAGTCGGCTGCCGGCTCCGCTGGTGTTGTTGCTGGCCGGCGCCAGCGCTTTTAGCGTGGCTAATGTCTATTACGCCCAGCCGTTGTTGGATGCCATAGCCCAGGAGTTTGCTATCAGCGTGGCGTCGGTGGGTATGGTGATCACCGCCACCCAGCTTGGTTGCGCATTGGCGCTGGTATTGGTGGTACCGCTGGGGGATCGCATTAATCGCCATCGGCTGTTAGCGGTACAGCAACTGTTGTTGATTGCCGCATTGTGCATGGTCGGTTGGGCAAACAGCAGCCTGCTTATGCTGATCGGCATGTTGCTGGTGGGATTATTGGGCACCGCCATGACGCAAGGACTCATCGCTTTTGCCGCCACGCTGGCGGCACCTCATGAGCGTGGGCGGGTCGTGGGGGCGGCGCAGGGCGGTGTGGTGCTGGGTCTGCTATTGGCGAGAACCCTGTCCGGCGCGTTGGCAGACGCAGGAGGTTGGCGCACGGTGTATTTTTTTTCCGCCGGAGTGACGCTGATCTTGCTGCCGATTCTGGCACGTTTGCTGCCTGCGCCGAGCACGCCGCCTTCAACGCTTAGCTACACCGCCTTGCTGCGTTCGATGCTGACGCTGTTGCTGCGCGATCGCACGTTGCAAATTCGCGGCATGCTGGCGCTGTTGATGTTTGCGGCATTCAGCATCTTCTGGAGCGCATTGGTGCTGCCGCTGAGTCAGGCACCGTTCAACTTTTCGCATGCGGTGATTGGTGCCTTTGGCCTGGTGGGCGCGGTGGGGGCGCTGGCGGCGGTAAGAGCAGGGCACCTGGCGGACCGCGGCTTGGCGCAGGTGGCGAGCGGCATCTGTCTGCTGCTGTTGGTGCTGGCCTGGCTGCCGCTCGGCATGCTGGATTATGGACTGGGGTGGTTGATTATCGGCATTGTATTGCTCGATTTGGCAGGCCAAGCCATTCATGTGTTGAATCAGAGCCTGATTTTCAGCGCACATCCGCAGGGGCATAGCCGGTTAGTGGGCGTCTACATGCTGTTCTATGCCATTGGCAGTGGGCTCGGCGCTTTTGCCAGCACTCACGTATTCGCCCTGGCAGGTTGGCAGGGGGTGTGCTGGTTGGGGGCGGGCGTCAGCTTTATTGCTCTGGTGTTCTGGGGGCTGACGCTGCGTGCGATGCCGACGGCGCCGGGAAAATGACGGCGTTTTTGATTCTGCCTGACCCCTTGCTTAATCCGCAGTAAGAGAGGACCGGAGGGGGATCTTGCCCAAGGTTGCCAAGATCCCTTCTGTTCTGAGACCGAAGTCACACATAAAATCCAATACCCCCATTGTTTGTCATAATTCACCGCGATACTGTTGTGCAATCTGGTTTAAACCAATTAGGTATGGATATGGAAAACAGCTCAACCGTTGAATTGGCAAAGGCCCGGTTGAATGACTGGCTGAGCCAGGGGGCAATCGCCCCCGGTGACAAGCTTCCTTCGGAGCGAGAACTGGGAGAATTGCTGAACATCAAACGCATGACGTTACGTCAGGCGCTGTTGTTCCTGGAAAGCGAATCGAGGATCTTCCGCAAGGATCGACGGGGTTGGTTTGCGGCACTGCCGCGTTTTAACTACAACCCCAATTCCTCTACCAGTTTCAAACAGGCGGCTATTGAGCAGGGCCGTTGTCCCTCATGGGACTATATGACCAAAGAGTGCGTATTGGCAGCTCCGGGGTTTATCAAAGAGTTATTGCAGGTCGACGCGGCGAGCGAGATCTACAAGATTTCTGGTTGGGGAGCGCTGGATAATCACATCGTGTTTTATCACGAAACCTTTATCAGCCCGCGAGTGGCACCCGGTTTTATCGAACGCCTGGGTGAGAACTCGTTTGCCGAGGTCTGGGAACAGGCTTATGGCACTTCCACGCGAACCCGTCATCTGGCCTTTAAACCCACTCGGTTATCCGGAGAGGCCTGCAAGGTGATGGGCGGAAACGCCAGCACGCCTGCGATTTTGGTCGAAAAGCATCGTGCCGATGCCGAACGCCGTATCGTGCAAGTGGATATCGAGCACTGGCGCTTCGAGTCGGTAGATTTCTTTATTAACTTATAGGTGAATATCATGGATCGCTTAACGGCGGAGAAAGTCCTTCTACGGGCGCATAACTTGCCCCTTTACCTGCATGCTTACGCCTTTCATCTCAATATGCGTATGGAGAAGATCCTGCCAGAGGATTTGCTGAGCATCGCCCATCAGCAGCGGTTGCGAGGGGTGAAGGTGCATGTGCTGGATGGGGAAAGTCAGGCGCTTTGCCATGCTGATGATGCCCGGCTGCGCCGGTTTGGCGAACAGGCTCGGCGCTATGGATTGGATATTCATATCGAAACCAGCGCCTCCGACTCGCAAACTATCGATCAGGCGGTGAATATCGCGCTGAAATGTGGGGCCAGCTCAGTGCGTTTTTATCCGCGCTATCAGGGCCCTTTGCAAGAGGTGTTGGCGCGCATCGGTGCGGATATTCAGTACATCAAACAGCGTTATCAACACCGCGGCCTGACTTTTACTCTGGAACAGCATGAAGATCTCAAGAGCCATGAATTGGTCGGCCTGGTCCGAGCGGCAGATTTCCCTCAGCTTTCCCTGCTGTTTGATTTCGCCAACATGATTAACGCCAATGAAGAGCCGCTGCCGGCACTGGCGGCAATGAGTGGGGAAATCACTCAGGTGCATATCAAGGACGCAATTATTGTGCGAGAGAACAAGGGGATGGGGCATCGTGCCTGTATTTCCGGACAGGGAGATCTGCCATTCCGAGAACTGTTATTGGGGCTGATCTGTCTGGGTGAAGATCAACCGCAGGTCACCGCCTACGGGCTGGAGGAAGAGGTGGATTATTACGCACCGCCGTTTCGTTTCAGCGACGAAGGGAATAATCCTCCCATTCCATGGCGAGAAATGAGTGAAACAGCGCTACCGGAGCAAGGGTTGGAAGCGCGATTAAAGAAAGAAACTCAAGATGCTTTAAATCAAATTCACTATGTTCGAACCATCATTGACAGTTTAACGCAGCAAGCTCAGGAACTGCTAAATCCGGCATAATATAAGAATAAATCTATAAATCACATATTCTCGCTGGTGAGCGATGAACGCTCGTCTCATTATCGGGTAAACAACACCGCTTATTAATTATTGGCTGTGAGGGGACTATGTTAACTAAAAAAAGATGGGCGTTATTTAGCTTGTTGGTTTTATGTGGAGGGACAATCTATAAATTGCCTTCCCTTAAAGATGCTTTTTATGTTCCGATGCAACAGTATTTTCACTTGAGTAACGGCGAAATAGGCAATGCCATGTCGGTTAACTCGATTGTGACGACCATTGGCTTCTTCTTATCAATCTATTTTTCCGATCGCCTGCCGCGACGTTTTACCATGTCGTTTTCGCTGATTGCTACTGGCTTGCTTGGCATCTACCTGTCCAGCATGCCGGGGTACTGGGGCATACTGTTCGTCTGGGCGCTGTTCGGCGTGACCTGTGACATGCTGAATTGGCCGGTGCTGCTCAAATCGGTGAGTATGCTGGGGGATAATACTCAGCAGGGGCGGTTGTTCGGCTTTTTTGAAACCGGGCGCGGGGTTGTGGACACGGTGGTGGCCTTTTCTGCGCTGGCGCTGTTTACCGCATTTGGTAGCGGCTACCTGGGTTTTAAAGTCGGCATATTGTTTTATTCGGCCATCGCCATTTGCGTAGGGATTATTATTCTGTTGGTGATGAAAGAAAGCCCAGAGGAAAAGTTACCCGCTAAAGAACAACCACCCGTTAATAAAAAGCCTGGCATGGGCAGCGTATTGAAAAACAAAACGGTATGGCTGATTGCCTTCAGCGTTTTCTGTGTTTACGCGGTGTATTGCGGATTGACGTTCTTTATTCCTTTCCTGAGTCATGTCTATGCGCTGCCGATTGCACTGGTGGGTGCTTACGGGATCATTAATCAATACTGCTTAAAAATGGTGGGGGGGCCGATTGGTGGTCTCATTGCCGATAAAGTATTAAAGTCTCCCAGCAAGTATTTATTCTATACCTTTATTATCAGCGCCATTGCGCTGGCGCTATTGATCCTGTTACCGCATGAACAAATGCCGGTTTACTTGGGCATGGCCTGTACGCTGGGATTTGGTGCAGTGGTCTTTACTCAAAGAGCGGTGTTCTTTGCCCCCATCGGTGAGGCCGGCATTGACGAAGAACATACCGGTGCGGCTATGGCGCTGGGCAGCTTTATCGGTTATGCCCCGGCGATGTTCTGTTTTAGCCTGTACGGTCATATTCTCGATGCCTTCCCAGGACTGACCGGTTACAAGATTGTTTTCGGGCTGATGGGTATGTTTGCCTGTGCCGGGATCATAGTGTCGGGGTTGTTGGTCAGAAATATCCGCGCACGCGCAAAACTGACCCCGGCAGCTTCTGTCGCCTGAGCCGGGGGCTTTAATGAACGGGCACGGTTTGCGCTGTGCCCTTATTTTATTTTGCCGGGGAGTGCAGCAGGTAATATTCTTCCCCGCCGTCATTGCCGGTAGTGATGATTCGCCAACCGTGCTTGTGGTAGAACGCCAGCGCCTTCTCATTTTTCACCAGGCATTTCAGCGAACCGGTGGCGGTAAAGGTCTGTTCCGCCGCTTGTAACAGTGCGCTGCCGACGCCGAGCGGCGGCAGATGCGGATCGACATACAGGTTGTGAATAAAGTTGTCCTGGCGATAAATCGACACAAATCCCAGCCGCTTCCCCTGATCTTCCGCCACCCAAATATCTTCGCCCAGCGTTGAGCGATCGAAATCCTCCAGCCGGTAATCTTCGGTATCGCGCCACGGAAACGCTGCTTTGCGCGAAGCCAGATACAGGGTGCGCAGGAAGGGGCGATCGGCCTCTTGGTATTTTCTTATCTGCATGGCGCCTCCTTTTTATTTTTTGACACTATAGCGCGATTGACCTCACCGGCGGCAACCCCAATAATGGCCGTCTTGACTCGGGGTGCCCTGCGCGATGTGCGGTGGCTGAGATTTTACCCGTATTACCTGATCTGGATTATGCCAGCGTAGGGAAGTCTCGGTGCCCCAACCGGTACCCGCCTTCTTGAACGCCGGTTGGGAGGAATATGCTCGCTCGACCTGATGTTTTCCCCGGCGCCCGCGCCGCGGCCTGTTTGACTCAATTTAAACGCCAATCGCCCCTGATCCATTGCCTGACCAACGAAGTGGTGCAGGAACTGACGGCTAATGTCCTGTTGGCGCTCGGCGCTTCGCCGGCGATGGTGGTGGAACCGACCGAAGCGGCGCAGTTCAGCCGACTGGCGGATGCGGTGCTGATCAACGTTGGCACCCTCAATGCATCACGCGCTGAATCCATGCTGGCCGCGGTGGAAGCTGCCAACGTGGCACAAACCCCCTGGACGCTGGATCCGGTAGCGGTCGGCGGGTTGGTCTATCGCACCGCGTTTGCCCATCGTTTGTTGGGTGAGAAGCCGGCGGCGATCCGCGGCAACGCTTCTGAAATCATGGCGCTGAGCGGTCTGCAGGCTAACGGACGTGGCGTCGACAGTGCAGACGACTCGCTGGCGGCATTGCCGGCGGCGCGCGAATTGGCACGCAGCAGCGGTGCGGTAGTGGCAGTAACCGGCGTTGTTGATTACATCACCGATGGCCAGCGTGACTGGGCGGTCACCGGCGGCGATGTGCTGATGACGCGGGTGGTCGGTACCGGTTGTGCACTTTCTGCAGTGGTGGCGGCATTTTGCAGTTTACCGGGCGATCGGCTCGATAACGTGGCGACCGCCTGCCGGGTGATGTCGCTTTGCGGTGAACGGGCCACGCGCCGTGCCGCCGGGCCGGGCAGTTTCACCCCGGCGTTCCTCGACGCACTGTATCAACTGCGCCCGGAGGAACTGCAATGAAACGCATTAACGCACTGACAATTGCCGGGACCGATCCGAGCGGCGGCGCCGGCATTCAGGCAGATCTAAAAGCTTTCTCTGCGTTGGGGGCCTATGGTGCCTCGGTGATTACCGCGCTGGTGGCGCAAAACACCCGTGGTGTGCAGTCGGTCTACAACATAGATCCGGCCTTTGTCGCCGCTCAGCTGGATTCCGTCTTCAGCGACCTGCGCATCGACAGCACCAAGATTGGCATGTTGGCCAACGCCGATATTGTGCAGGCGGTGGCGGAGCGTTTGCGCCATTATCAGCCGTCGTTTGTGGTACTGGATACCGTGATGCTGGCAAAAAGCGGCGATCCGCTGCTGGCGCCGGAAGCGGTGGATTCGATCCGTCGTGAACTGTTGCCGCTGGTGTCGATCATCACGCCGAACCTGCCGGAGGCGGCGGCGCTGCTGGCGTGCGCTCCGGCGGAAAATGAGCGCCAGATGCGCGAGCAGGGCCGGGCGCTCCTGGCGATGGGGTGCCAGGCGGTGTTGATGAAAGGGGGGCACCTTAGCGAAAGCGAAAGTCCGGATTGGCTGTTTACGGCCGAGCAGGAGCTGCGGTTTACCGCGCCGCGCGTGGCGACCCGACATACTCACGGCACCGGCTGTACGCTGTCTGCCGCCCTGGCGGCGCTGCGACCGCGTCACGACGACTGGGCCGGAACGGTCGCTGCCGCCAAGGACTATTTGCAACAGGCCCTGCTGCAGGCGGATACCCTGGAAGTGGGGCACGGTATTGGGCCGGTACATCATTTTCATGCCTGGTGGTAAGTCAACTTTTTGCTACCCTTGTGGTCTGACTAGATCCAGACCCGGCTTGGGCCGGGTGCAACCGAATTTTTTCTAGGGAGAAGGCCATGACAGGACAAAACGCACTTCGCGGCGCCATCTTCGGCGCGTTACTCAGCTTCAGCGTGGGTGGTTTCGCTCAGCAGATCGTCACCACCTCGGACGTGATCCAACAGCCGGGTTACCAGACCAGTTGGCAAAATATGGTCAAAGGGCAGGCTCGCTTGCCGGGTTGGGCGCGCAAGGGGATGGGAACCTCCACGCCGGCGCAGAGCCTGAGCTGGAAAGGGCAGAACTATCTGGTGGGCAATCTGTGCAAGCCGCATGACTGCGCCAACAACTTTATGATAGTGGCGTTTAAGGAAGACAAATCACAGGCCTGGGCCGTGCGCGTTGAGGTGGCGGATAAGCCGGAAGCGGTTGACCATCCGAAGAAATACGCTAAATACCAATGGCTGGGTAAACCGAACGACGATATGAAGGCGTTGCTGAAACAACAGTTTGAGAATAATCCCGACTGGAAATAATCAGTTTTCGGCTGAATGCAGATGCCTTCAGCCGAATTTTTAAGGTATGTGTCTATTATTGAAATGAAATTTATATAAAATAAATCCTAGTGAGGAATATATTGCTTCATCATGAATTAATTATCTAATTGTATCTATGCTTTATCATTTTGTTTTTCCTGTTATATATATTCCTTTGTCATTTAATTGGTTGCATGATTTATGGTTATTTTTGCCTGATAACCTTGTTGGATTTATGGTTTTATTTTATTTAGTGTCTATGATCTTGTTTGACGAATTTATTTCACCTGAAATAAATAATCATTGTTAATTTTGCAATGGTGTCTGGGGTTAAATATCCAAACGGAGCATTATGATCATGGCAACTAATCACGTCACTCTTTCTGAAGATGAAAAAGCCTCTTTGTATTTGTTGGATCAAACGATGGGATTCACCGTGCAGGCCGCCTTGCGGGCTGCGGCTGAGCTGTGCGTGGCCGATCATCTGATCGACGGCCCCAAAACGGCCCAGGAGCTGGCAAGGAAGCTGGAAGTAAATAGCAGAATGCTGCATCGGGTCTTGAGTATTCTGGCATCGCGCAATATTTTTTCCGCGTCCGAAGACGGACGTTTCTCGCTTAACCCGGTAGCGCAATATTTACGTTCAGACTTGCCGGATTCACTGCGCGGCGGTGTAATGATGCTGACGGATGAAACAATGTGGCGTCCGTTGGGAAAATTGGCGGCAACGTTACGCGGCGAACCGGTATTTAAACAAATATTCGGCATGCCATTCTATGATTATTGGTCGCAAGAGGATATTCCTGACGCGGAAAATGATTTTCATATCGGCATGGCATCGATGTCGGCGTTGGAAAATAAAATTTTGATGCGCAGTTATAAATTCCCCGAGCATTCTACGGTGGTAGATATCGCCGGGGGATTTGGCGGATTGTTGCTGAGCGTATTACGCGCCAATCCGACGGTTAAAGGCATTCTTTTTGACCAACCGCAGGTATTGCCAAGAAACCGCCTTGGTGAGTTGGGTGATGATTCGCGTTGGGAAACCTGCGCGGGCAGTTTCTTTGAAGCTTGTCCGACGGCAGACTTTTATCTGTTGAAATTTATCGTCATGGACTGGGCCGATGAGCCGGCCAGTCGCATATTACGCACCTGTCGTAATGCGATGCACCCGCAATCGAAGCTATTGCTTATTGAACCTGTAATAGTGCCGAATAACACCGCCTGGGACAGCTGCCGGGAGCTTGATTTGGTTCTGATGGGCAGTTTTGACGGTGGGCAGGTGCGCACCGAAGAAGAACTGAAGGCGCTGTTGGCCAGCGCCGACCTGAAGCTGAACCGGATTATCGATACCGGTTGTTATTTGTCGATCGTCGAGGCTGTACCGAATTGATACCCGAGATGAATAGGCAAGGAGGAACCCGCATTGCTGCGGGTTTCTTCAGTTTAATTAGCCGATCCCGGCCTGATGCAAATCGTGCAGATTGATCGCGCCGACCAGCACGCCGTCCAGATTGACCACCGGTGCGGCACTGATATGCTGTTCGTGCAAAGCTTCCAGGGCTTCCCCTGCGCGCCACTGCTCCGGCAAGCGATAGCCAGGGCGGGTAATGGCCGGGCTCAACGCATCCTGCAGGCTATTGCCTTTTACCAGCCAGCGGCGCAGGTCGCCATCGGTAAATACCCCCACCACTTTCTGCTGTGCGTCGCACACCGCGACTAACCCCAGCCCGGTGCGGCTCAGTTCGAGCATGGCTTCCATCACGTTGGCGCTTTCACTGACTTTCGGCAGACGATCGCCGGTGCGCATCAGATGATGCACCCGGTTGAGCAAACGCGCACCCAGGCTGCCGCCCGGATGTGAACGGGCAAAGTCTTCGGCGTTGAAACCGCGCTGGCGCATTAAAGCCATTGCCAATGCGTCGCCCATCATCAGCGTATTGACCGCGCTGGAGGTCGGCGCCAAACCCATCGGGCAAGCCTCGCGTTCGACGCTGATGTCCAGCATGCAGGCCGCAGCCAACGCCAGAGGTGACTCTTTGCCGCCGGTGATGGCAATCACCGGGATGTTATTTTCCGCCAGCAACGGCAGGATTAAATCCAGCTCTTTGGCGCGGCCGGAATAAGAGATAAACACCACCACGTCGTCGGCGCCAATCATGCCGAGATCGCCATGCAGTGCTTCTGCCGGGTGCACGAAGAACGACGGAGTGCCGGTACTGGCCAGCGAGGCGGCAATTTTTTTACCGATGTGGCCGGACTTGCCGATGCCGGAAATCACCGCCTTGCCCCGGCAGTTCAGCAGCAGTTCGCAGGCGCAGACGAAATTATCGTCCAGTCGCGCCAGCAGGCGTTGTGCTTCAGTCAGCTCAATTTCCAGCGTTTCGCGGGCAAAGGCCAGCAGGGCAGCGGCGTTACTCATCAAAATCTCCTACCAGAATGATATTGATCCCTTTCGCCTGCAATGCGGCGAGGTAATCCGGATTGATGTTTTTATCGGTGATCAGGGTATCCACGGCGCTCAGGTCGCAGACCACGTTCGGGCTTTTGCGGCCGAACTTTGACGAGTCCACCAGCAGGATAATGCGGCTGGCGGCTTCGCACATCGCCTTGCTGACGTTGTGCACTTCGTTAAAGGTGGTGACGCCGGCATTAAGGTCCACGCCGTCCGCCCCGATAAACAGTTTGTCGAAGCTGAACTGCTGGAAAGCCGATTCCGCCAGGCTGCCGTGAAAGGACGCCGACTTTTTGCGATAGGTGCCGCCAGGCATCAGGATGGTTTGGTCGTTATCCAGCTCCACCAGCGCATTGACGATGTGCAGGCTATTGGTCATGACCGTGATGTTATTGAACTGCGCCAGATGCGGCACCATTTGCAGCACGGTGCTGCCGGCGTCGAATATCAGCGAGTCGCCGTCGTTGATAAGCCCAATGGCGGCATAGGCGATCTGGCGTTTCTTTTCGGTATTGATATGGGTTTTGCGGTCGATAGGCTGATCGCCATCGTCGCGGCTGAGCACCACGCCGCCATAAGTGCGGATCACTTCACCTTCCTCTTCCAGCAGGGTGAGATCCTTGCGGATGGTGGTGCCGGTGGTGGCAAAGTGCGCTGCCAGGGCATCCACTGCCGTTTTGCCATGCCGCTGCAGATATTCAAGGATAGCGGTCTGCCGCTGCTTTGGTTTCATAGCCCGTCCTGTTCACAAGAGTTGCGCATTTCCCTTCGGCTAACAATTCAATATGAAAGGTAATGTCTTTTAATGTGAAAATATCATGATTTAGGGGCAATCGCTAACGATAGTGCAGTCTGGCATGCGGGATCCTCGGGGAAGATCACATCCGGGCGAAGATCGCGCTGATGCAGGCCGTGCAGCCGGGCGATAGGTTTCGGTTGTGCAAAGATGGTCAGGCCACGCATTAACATGCTGCCGCAAACCCGCCGCTCGGAATCAAAGGCCAGCGCCAGCACCACCCGGGGTTGAAAGCGTCCGCCGGAACGCCCGACACCGACGGCACCCAGCCGGCACAGGCCGTCGAAGGCACGGTTGAAACGTTGGATCTGCCACCAGCCGAGGGCGATTTGCAGTAGCCAGGCCAGAACTGCGAAGGTGATCAATGCCTGAGTCATATAGCCTCCTGTTTGTTTTCCCTCTCCAGAAGGAGAGGGAGCGTTGACAAGATCAGAACATCACCTGACCGCCGGTAATGTTGATCGACTGGCCGGTGCAGTAAGAAGCCTTATCGCTGGCGTAAAACAGCAGGGTATTGAGCACGTCCTGATAGTCACATCCGCGTTTCAGCGGCACCTTGTCGGTGTAATACTTTTCAACCTGGTCCGGCGCGATCCCCAGTTTTTGTGCGTACTGCGGCAGCAGCGACTGGAACATCGGCGACTTCAACAGGTTGCCCAGCATCAAGGAATGCACGGTAATGCCGTATTCGGCCAGATCAAGCGCCAACGACTGTGTCAGCCCCACGCCGCCGAACTTGGCGGCGCTGTAGCCCGAGTTGTGCTTGCTGCCGACCTTGCCGGATTTAGAGTTGATCTGGATGATGCGTCCGGCAATGCCGTCGCGGATCATCAGGCGAGAAAACTCGCGGGCACAGAGAAAATAGCCCACCAGATTGACCTGCAGCGAGCGGTCGAAATCCCCCAGCGGGAAATCGGTGATCGGTGCCGCCTTGGCGATACCGGCGCTGTACACCAGCAGGTTGGCCGGGCCGAATTCATCGTCAACCGCTGCCGCCAGCGCAATCACGCTTTGTTCGTCGGTGGCGTCGGCCTGGAAACCACGCGCGCTGCCCGCGCCGTATTGATCGTTAATCTGTTGTGCTACCTGCCGGGCGTTATCCGCGTTTAAATCGGCGACCGCCACGCGATAACCCGCCTGCGCCAGACCCTGGCACAGAAATGCACCCAACGTTTGGCCACCGCCAATCACTACAGCTACTTCAGACATGGTTTACTCCTTATGCAATAAATTTCAGCGTGCTGCCCAGCGGGATATCCGCTGGCGTGGTGCCGGATACGTGGATCGAACCGGGGAATTCGGCCTGTGGCTCGCCGTCGAAACGTACGGTAAGGTGGCCCAATTCACGCAGGTTTTGAGTGGCGACGTCGCCGACGGCGGTGATCGGATAACGTTGCTCTGCCAGCTCCATCCACCCCCCGGGCTGCAATTCACCGGAGGTGTTGCCGTGCTGGTGGATGAAACAGAATTCTTCGATGTCTGCCGGTGCGCCTTCACGGAAGGTGATCAACATGTCATCTTGCAGCGCCTCGCGGGCGCAGTCGCCAATCTGGGTGATGGTGGTCTGGAAAATGGTATTCATAACGGCTCCCTGGCAAACGAAGTTATTGGTAGATAAAGGCGGATGCGGCCCAGGCGATCAGTACCGTCGGTGCGCCGGTCAGGAAACGTCCGACCAATACCGAAGGAACGCCGACCCGAACCGTGTCCTGCTTGGCCTCCGCCAGCGACAGGCCGACGGGAATAAAGTCACAGGCGGCCTGCGCGTTAATCGCGAACAGCGCGGGCAGCGCCAGCTGCGGCGGAATATGGCCGAGGCCTATCTGCACCCCGACCAATACGCCGATCACCTGAGCGATCACTGCACCAGGGCCGAGGAACGGCGACAGCAGTGGGAAGGAGCAGATCAGCGCCAGCGTCACCAACCCAATCGGGCTGTTGGCCAATGGCGTCAGGCCATGGGCGATAAAATCCCCGAGGCCGGAAGCCATGATGATGCCGATCAGCGCCGAGACGAACGCCATAAACGGCAGTATGGTCTTCAGCACCGTGTCGATGGTGTCGCGCCCGGCCTGGAAAAACACCGCCACCACCGATCCCATGCCCATACCCACTTTGGCCAACAGGCCGTCGCTCTGCTCGGTGATTTTTTTGCTGGTGTCGTAATCCCGTCCCTTGGGTTGCGACGTGGCTGTCGGGATCTGATCGGTAGCCGCTTCCACCCGGCTGATGTTGCTATCACGCACGCCGGAGACGTAAATATCCTCGAGGATAAACTTCGCCAACGGGCCGGATTGGCCGGTAGCGTGAATGTTGACCGTCGGAATACGGCGCTTCGGGTACAGGCCGCAGCGCAGGGTACCGCCGCAGTCGATCACCATGACGCCAATTTCGTCTGCCGGCGGTTCGCCTTCTTTAAAGCCATCGACGGCAGGCCAGCCGGTCAGTTCGCTAATCCGGTCGACGATCGATGGGCGAGTACCGGCAGTGATGTACACCACTTTTTTGCCAGGTTCGATCGGCAACGTTAATGGGCCACCCCAGCCGCTGGCGCCTTTCTCAATACGGATATAAGCACTCATGCTGCACTCCACGAATTAAAGTTGCACCTGGCGATCCAGGCGGATCCCCATCTTGCGTTCGAACAGGCTGGTGGTGAGATCGGTGATCCAGCCGCGGAAAAAGTTGGTGAACAGCCCGACCAGAAAATAGCTCACCGCCAGTGGCCCCAGTGGCAGGCCGAGGGTGGTCAACCCGCTGGCAATGCCGAGATAGACGAAGAGTTCGCCGGGGTTGATATGCGGGAACAGACCGTTCATCGAGTGGCAACTGTAGGACGCTGCCGCGTAATAGCTGGGTTTGTATTTCTCGGGCATAAAGCGCCCGAGGCTGAGGGTCATCGGGTTGCAAAAAACAAAGGTGCCGATCAGCGGCAGCAGCAGATAACGAGAAACCGGGTTCCCCGCACAGCGCTGCGCCAAGCGTTCGATACGTTCCTGGCCTACAAATTTGATCAGCGCGTTCATAATGACCAACAGGCTGATTAACAAAGGTAAAATGCCCGTCACCATGCCGACAAACACTTCACCGCCTTTCTGAAACAGGCCGATAAACCATTCGGCTCCGTGGGTGATTAGCTCAATCATTATTATTCTCCTGTGATGGAAGGTATGGCCTGGAGCGAACGGCGGCTCTGTCGCCATGGGCCTTACACTAATCACTTTATGGATTCATTTGTTTTAAATAGATCACAATTTGAAAGATAAATATTTTATTGTGAAAGTTAATGATGAAAGAAAAATAACATTAAGCGGCGGGGGGAACAGAAAAGGGGAGCGGGGATCGGCAGAAAAACGCGACAAAAAAGCCCGGCGAACCGGGCTGGAGAAACGAACTGGGTGTGGCTTGGGATCAGGCGATGGTGACTTTCTTGTCCAGGTAGGTGTCCTGAACGGCATTGATCAACGCCACGCCTTCTTTCATCGATTTCTTGAACGCCTTGCGCCCCAGAATCAGGCCCATGCCGCCTGCGCGTTTGTTGATGACCGCGGTGCGAACCGATTCCTGCAGGTCATTCTCACCGGCGGCACCGCCGGAGTTAATCAACCCGGCGCGGCCCATATAGCAGTTGGCCAGTTGGTAACGCACCAAATCGATCGGATGGTCGGTGGTCAGCTTGCTGTAAACGCGGTCATCGGTATAACCGAATTTCACCGCGCGGTAGCCGCCGTTGTTTTCCGCCATTTTTTGCTTAACGATATCTGCGCCGATAGTGGCGGCAATGTGGTTGGCCTGGCCGGTGAGATCGGCACTGGAATGATAGTCCACGCCATCTTTGTTGAACGCCGGGTTGCGCAGATAAGCCCACAGCACGGTGACCATACCCAGCTCGTGAGCGCGCTCGAAGGCGCTGGAAATTTCTTCAATCTGGCGGCGTGACTGCTCGGAACCAAAGTAAATAGTGGCGCCGACCGCAACCGCGCCCATGTTGAACGCTTGCTCAACGCTGGCGTACAGCGTCTGGTCGTATTGGGTCGGGTAGCTCAGGGTTTCGTTATGGTTCAGTTTGACCAGGAACGGAATTTTGTGCGCGTAGCGGCGCGAGACTGACGCCAGCACGCCATAAGTGGAGGCGACGCAGTTACAACCGGCCTCAATGGCCAGTTCGACGATATTTTTCGGATCAAAATACAGCGGGTTAGCGGCGAAAGACGCGCCGGCAGAATGCTCAATGCCCTGATCGACCGGCAGAATAGACAGGTAGCCGGTGCCGGCCAGGCGGCCATGGTTAAGCAGGCTTTGCATTGAACGCAACACGGTGTTGGGGCGGTTGTTATCGATCATTATCCGGTCAACAAAGTCGGCGCCCGGCAGGTAGAGATTTTCAGCAGGGATGGTAGTACAGCGGTGTTGCAACAGGTCTTCCGCTTCCTTTCCTAACAACTGTGCAATATCAGTCATGATTAACTCCCGATTTAGCTTCTTCATACACCGGCAACCTAAGGTATCTGACCACCGGCGTAGCAAAAAGCGGTGATTGAAGCTGATAGAACGATAGTAATGAAATCCTGACGGCAAGGAGAAACAATAGATGCGATTGAGAGGAATTGCCATTTGCGTGGCCAAATACGTGGGGACGATCGCCCCACGGAAGATTTGTGGCTGATTATTCGACTTCAAACCACTCGGTATTTTGCATAGAGATAGGGGTAATGGAGTAAATCATCTCTTGCAGGTGTTCATGAATGGCGCGCTCGGCGGCGTCGGCATCCTGTGCTTTCAGCGCTTCAAAAATGCGGTAATGCTGTTGGATCAGGCTTTCCGGCGGCGAAACCTCGCTCAGGCTGAGAAAGCGCACCCGATCCATGGTGGCCTTGATGGTTTCGATGGTTTCCCAAGCCAGCGGGCAGTCGGCAAACTGGGTTAGCAACTGGTGGAACTCGTCGTCCAGTGCCAAAAACTCACGGGTTTGCCGATTTTGCGCCGCCAACGTCTGGCGATGCAAATTATGCTCCAGCGTCATCAGCTGCTCCGCCGTGATCCGTTCTGCGACACGACGAACAATCGCGCATTCCACTGCCTGACGAATAAAGCGCCCGTCGGCTACCCGCTTGGCGGAAATCTTCATCACGAAAGTACCGCGCTGTGGCAGGATCTGCACCAGTCCCGCTTCCGCCAGCTTGATAAAGGCCTCGCGCACCGGCTGACGTGAAACGCAAAAGCGGGTGGAGATCTCTTTCTCAGACAACAAGGTGCCGGGAGGAATGGTGCAATCGACGATATCCTTACGCAGGAACCGATAGATTTGCTGATTGACCGGGAGGTTGTTGGTAAGGCTGTAGGTTTCAGACATGGTGAAGATCGGTAATCTGGCTGAGATTCGGGTGCCACCATACTAGCAGATTATTCTTTGATGGCGGGCGGATTAATCCACCCGCCAAATAGGATAACTCAGCGATGCTCTCCGTCGGCAGGAGGGACATGCGGGAGGTCTGCCAGTATCGTTATTCCGTGACGGGCAGCGCGGCAACGGTGGCTCGAGCCCCCTGCGCCAGCAGCGTAAGGTAGGCATCGGTCACCGCCTTGACGAACCGTAAGCTGTCCGGCAGATCGCGCCCAAACACCGTTTCAAGCTGCAGCAGCGCCAATACCCGTTCGGCGCCTTCGCGGCTGTTGCCGACCCGTTCGGCAAGACGTTCATGCAGGGGATCGTTGATTTCGATAACCTGACCCTGTTCGTCCTGGCCGCCGACGTAACGCATCCAGGCGGCCACCCCTAAAGCCAGGCAGCTGAAATCGCTGCCCTGTGCCAGGTGCCAGCGGATGGCGTCCAGCAAACGCTGTGGCAGTTTTTGCGTGCCGTCCATGGCGATTTGTCCGGTGCGGTGTTTCAGCGCACCATTGCGATAGCGAGCCAGCAGCGATTCGGCGTACTGCGTCAGATCCACACCGCTGACTTGCAGCGTCGGCGCCTGTTCCGCCAGCATCAGATGGTGCGCCGCACGCACAAAATGCGCATCCTGCATGCAGTCGCTGATATGCGCATAGCCGGCCAAATAGCCCAGATAAGCCAGAAAAGAGTGGCTGCCGTTGAGCATCCGCAGCTTCATTTCTTCGTAAGGCAGCACGTCGTGGACCAGTTCGACGCCGACCTTTTCCCACGCCGGACGCCCCTGTGGGAAGTTATCTTCTATTACCCATTGGCTGAAGGGCTCGCAGGCGACAGCGACCGGATCGGCGATACCACCCAGTAAGCCTTCAATGTGCCGCAGCGTATCCGCCGTCATCGCCGGAACAATGCGGTCGACCATGGTGGAGGGGAAGGCGACATGCTGTTGAACCCACGCCGCCAGTTCCGCATCCTGTCGCTGCGCCAGTTGGCAGAGCAGGTTGCGGGTCACCTGGCCATTGGCTGGCATGTTGTCGCAGGACATCACGGCGAATGCCGGCAGCCCACGCTCACGACGTAGCCGTAGCGCCGCCAGCAGCAAACCGGGGGCGGACTTTGGCCGCTGCGGGTGGGCAATATCATGCTGAATGTCCGGATTTTCAGCCAGCAACTGGCCACTGGCGGGATGATAACAGTAGCCTTTCTCGCTGATGGTCAGTGAAACGATAGCGACCTCCGGCTGCGCCATGGCTTCAAGTACGGCTTCCAGCCCGTCGACCTGCAGATGCAGCGCTTGCCTGATAATGCCGACAACCTGACCTCGCCAGCCGCTGTCGTCCATTTCGGCCACCGTATATAACAGGTCCTGACGTTGTATATCGGCGATTTTTTGCTGGCCGTTGTGCATGCTGATCACGCCGTAGCCCCAATCGCTGGCGTGATCCTTTGCCAGACGCTCGGCGTAAATCGCCTGATGAGCCCGGAAAAATGCGCCAAAACCGAGGTGTACGATTCGGGGTTTTAGCCGTTGGCGATCGTAGCCTGGTGCTGCAATTGCCGCCGGTAGCGCGGCGGTGCTGGAAAGCGTCATGTTGTCGTTCCTGAAGAAGGGGAAAGCGGGGCGACCTTGGCCGCCCCTGAAGCATTAAGATTTCGAGATTTGCGGCTGTACGGTGTTGCGCGGTGCCTTGATCACCAACAGCACCAGCACTGCACCGAGCGCAGCCACGCCGCCTGCCAACATAAAGGCGCTGTCGAACTTACCGGTGTTTTGCACAATGTAGCCGGTCACGATAGGGCCAATGATGCCGGAAACGCTGCCGACCAAATGGATAAAGCCGCTGGCACCGCCGACCCGGGACTTATGCACCACGTCCTGAATAATCGCCCAGTAAATGGCGCCGGTGATGTACAGGAAGAAGATCGACACCGACATCAGCACCACCGCCGGTACTACGCTGCTGACGGTACCCGCCAGGGCCACGCAGATGGCCGCCGCCAGCAGGCTGGTGACCAGCACGATCTTGCGCGAAAGCAATAGCTTGCCGGTGATATTGAAAATCTTGTCGGAGATATAGCCGCCGAGCGCCAGCCCGACAAAGCCGACAATCCACGGGATCATGGTGGTGAGGCTCATTTCCTTGATGTTCAGGTTATGCGCCTGAACCAGATAGGAAGGGAACCAGCTCAGGAAGAAGAACAGGATGTAGTTGTAGCAGAAGAAAGCGAACGCAGTGACCAGGATGATCGGCTGTTTCAGGTAGTAACCCAGCCCGTGTGCCGCGTTGCTCAGCTCTTCTTCCGCGCTGTGGGTTTCCTGTTTCATCCGGTTGACCAGCGCAAGTTCCTCATCGCTGACGCGTTTGCTTTTCGCCGGATTATCCGCCACCACGAAGAACCACACCAGCATCCAGACGATACCGATCGAGCAGATAATCATAAACGCCGGTCGCCAGCCGAACGCCAGTGCCAGATAGCCGACAATTGGCCCGGCGACGGCACCACCCAAAGGTGAACCGGCGCTGAGCAGCCCCATGGCGGTTGCGGCCTGTTTCTTCGGGAACCAGCCGTTGATCATCTTATTGGCCGAGGCGCAGATTGGCCCTTCCGCCATGCCGAACAGCACGCGCAGGATCAGCATGGAATAGAAACCGGTGGCTAATGCCGTCATGCCGCAGAAAATCGACCACAGGCCAACGGCGACACCGAGCACCAGCGTCGGGCCGAACTTGTCTACCGCCAGCCCGCCGACAAAGTTGAAGATGGCGTAACCGAAGAAGAAGCTGCCGAAGATGATGCCGAACTGTTCGGCATTCAACATCAGATCCTTCTCGATCATCGGTACGGTAATCGACAGCGCAACGCGGTCGAGGTAGTTGATCATGTAGACCATAAACAGCAGGAACACTATGGTCCAACGCAGGTTTTTAAACATAAAATCACTCCACTTGGTATAGGCTGTGTCCCGTCATTGTCCGTGGCGCCGTCGCAGACCCAAAGGCCCGTAATCAAGGCGGAGGGTGCTGGGCATAGTGGGCCTACGTTCAAGCCCGACAACACAGAGTACGGGTCTTTGGGGCGCGACCCGGAGGGCTGGGGCCATTCGAACGCGCGCGTGTATTGCATGCTGCTTATTTGGTCTGCCAAACCTCACAGCTCGCGCCTTGTTGCGCGTTCAAATGACCACCAGCGGCGTTCACGTACAGTGACGAGGCGCAGCCTGGCTTAATTGCGAAGCTTCATGGTTGAAGAGGGCGCTTCCTGCCTCCCTCTGCCTTGGTAAATTCATCAGTCAAATTGCAGTAACACCTTGCAGCAGGTGCGCTGATCTTGTTCGAACATCAGCATCGCCTGCTCAACCTCGCTGGCCGACACGCAGTGGGTAATTAATCGTTGCGGATCGATTTTGCCGCTGGCCATCCAATCGATGACCTGCGGGAAGCGTCCGCTGTTTAGGCGTGAGGAGAAAATCGACAGCTCCTTGCTGGTGATGCTTTGCTGGGTCAGGGTGCAGACCTCGCCGGAGAAGCCCATGATGCCGATACGTGCCGCCGGTGATGCCAGGTTAATCGCCTCCTGCAAAATGGCCGGATGGCAGGCGGCGTCGACGATCAGCGTCGGCCGGAATCCGCGCCGCTCCAACTCGGCTTGCAGCGAACCTTCAGCGTTATTGAAGGTCCAGTCGGCACCGTTTTCCTGCGCCATCACCAGGCGCTCACTGATGCGGTCGGTCACGATCACCTGCTTCACGCCGTAGACCCCTTTCAGCGTTTGGATCACCGTCAGCCCCATCGGCCCGGCGCCGTAGATCAGCGCGATGTCATCGGCGGTGGGTTGCAGGTGGGCGGTGATATTGGCGCCAATAGTGAAGGGTTCGACCATGGCGGCATGGCGATCGCTGATGCTGTCCGGGATGCGGTAGGCATTGCGCGCCGGGGCGCAGGCGTAGTCGCTGAATCCCCCGTCGCGGTGCACGCCAATTACCTGCAGCTCGGTGCAGACGTTAGGGCGGCCTATAGAGCAAGGGTAGCAATGCCCGCAGCTGACGACCGGATCGACCGCAACGCGTTCCCCGATGCGTTGTGGATCGACATCGCTCCCCACTTGGTCAATGACGCCAAAAAACTCATGCCCGATGACGCGCGGGTAGCGAGCGAAAGGGTTATGGCCATGGTAGATATGCACATCTGAGCCGCAAATACCGGCGAACTTTATCTTCACCCGCACTTCGTTGGCTGCCGGCTGTGGCATGGGGCGTTGCTGGATAACCAGTTGGCCTGGTTTTTCAATGACCACGCTGTGCATGGTGCGTTCTTCTGTTACCAGTTCCATAAGGTGCCATCCTCCAGGCGTGCGACCGGCAGATAAGCCGGTTCATAGGGATAACGGGCTGCCAGTTTTTCATCGAACTCGATACCCAGCCCCGGCTTGTTGCCCGGATGCATGTAGCCGTCGTTGAAGCTCCAGCTGTGCGGGAATACTTCGAGCATCTGTTCGGAGTAGCCCATGTATTCTTGTACGCCGAAGTTAGGGACCCACAGATCAAAGTGCAGCGCCGCCGCCATGCAGATAGGGGATAAATCGGATGGCCCGTGTGAACCGGTACGTACCTGATACAGCGAGGCAAAGTCGGCGATACGGCGCATGCCGGTAATGCCGCCGGCGTGGGTCAGGGTGGTACGGATATAGTCGATCAGCTGTTCTTCGATCAGTTGCTTGCAGTCCCAAATACTGTTGAAGACTTCGCCGACGGCGATAGGGGTCACGGTATGCTGGCGGATCAAACGGAAGCATTCCTGATTTTCTGCCGGGGTCGGATCCTCCATCCAGAACAGGCGGTATTGTTCAATGCTTTTACCGAAGCGGGCGGCTTCGATAGGGGTCAGCCGGTGGTGCATGTCGTGCAGCAGGTGTTCGTCGAAACCGAAACGGTTACGTACTGCTTCAAACAGCTTGGGGGTGAAATCGAGGTATTTTTCCGTTGACCACAGCTGTTCTTCCGGCCAGTTGCCTTTGGTGGCGGGTTCATAAGCCAGGCCTTTGCCTTTGGCCATGCCGTAGGTGGTTTTCATGCCAGGCACACCGCATTGGGTACGAATGGCTTTAAAGCCCAACTCTTTATGTTTGGCGTAGTCGTCGAGCACTTCGTCGATGGAATGGCCGGTGGTGTGGCAGTACACCATGACGCCGGTACGCGATGCGCCACCGAGCAATTGGTACAGCGGCATATTGGCGGCCTTGCCCTTGATGTCCCACAGCGCCATGTCTACGGCAGAGATGGCGGACATGGTGACAGGCCCGCGGCGCCAGTAGGCGCCTTTATAGAAGAACTGCCATATGTCTTCGATCTGATGGGCGTCCCGTCCGATCAACTGCGGACAGACATGATCTTTCAGATAGGACGCCACCGGTAGTTCACGGCCATTAAGCGTGGCGTCACCGATACCGGTAATGCCCTCGTCGGTGGTGATCTTCAGCGTGACAAAATTCCTGCCTGGGCAGGTCACAAATACCTCTGCGTTAACAATCTTCATAACGTCTTTATCCTGTTCCCACGGGTCATCATATTGGACGGAAAATACGCTATGAACTAACTACCATACAAGTATGATTTAAAGAATTTGCCGGAGAGGATCACATTTCGATGCGGAATAAAGTGCAGGCGACAGGCGGTAAATTATCTGGGGGAAAGGGGTGATGCTATGACGAGTGGCGCTCAGCCTTGCCGGTGAGCGCCATAGACGGTTATTCGGGGGTAGGGCCTTGACCCAGCAGCCCGCAGTTAGGCGGCAGGCGACATTCAATGGCATGCGGCAACACTTCAATGCGAAAATGCTTGCCCTTCAGGGGTTCACCGTCGAGGTTAAAGGTCATCTCGTGCGGGGCTTTGATCTCCAACCAGGGCAGTGCGGCGCTGATGACGTTTTTGTTTTCTTCGTCGTTAAACAGGCTGGCTACTAGCGCCGGCAGAAGTTCATCCGCGATCAACAGGCGCAGTTGCAGCAAGCCGTCGTTGATCAGCGCGTCCGGGCAGAGTTGCTGGCCACCTCCGGCCTGTTTGCCATTGCCGATGCCGATGACCAACGCATTGCCTGCCCAGTGGAAATCCGGCCCGCGGATCTCGCAGCGGTCGGCCTTGAGCGTATCCATGCGCAACAAACCGTGGATAAAGTAGGACACGCCACCCAGCGCCGCCTTCAGCTTCTCTGGTGTTTCGGTGGTGATGCGTGTGCCGAATCCGCCGGTTGCCATATTGATGAAATAGCGTTCATCGTTCACTTTCGCCAGGTCTATTGGCACCGCGCGGCCTTTTACTGCCAACCGCAATGCCTGTTCCGGCATCAAAGGAATGTTGCAGGCCATGGCAAAGTCATTGGCGGTGCCCAGCGGCAGAATACCCAGTACCGGGCGCCCGGCCGCCGGCAAGGCCGTTAGCGCCGCAGCCACTTCGTTGATGGTGCCGTCACCACCGCCGGCAATCAGCGTTTTCACACCCAGTTGGCAGGCTTCCCGTGCGTAACGCGCTGCGTCACCCTGTTCCCAGGTTACGCGAACGTGAAGAGGCTGGCCTTCATCTCGCAACTTTTGTACTGCAAGGCGAACCTCGTCGTTGCCGGCGCCTTTGCCGTTAATGATAAGAAGCGCTGGTGCTGGTGAATGCATTCCCGATATCTCCCGGCTGTAAACTATAGGGCAACGATAAACTACCCATCGGCGGCAGGCCATCAGAATATTCAGTTAATTCTGATTAATCCTGACCTGGCAGAGATTATTTCTGCAGGATTGACTTAAATTAAGATATATCCGTGGGCAAGTTAGTGGTTTTTGTTAATGCATTAATTAATCGTTGTAGCTTTATTTTTATATCGCCATGACAACAGGGCGTAATGAAAAATAGGCAAGTCAGTGAATTGAAAGCTAATGGATATATTAGATAGGGTTATTTCACGACAGCAAAGAAAAAGCCAGTCCAAGGGAGATTGGACTGGCTAAGGAGGTGGTTCCTAGTATTGCTATGCAAATCTTTTTCGTTCTTAGTTTTAAGCAGCCTGATGTTAACCAAGCTGCGGAGTAATTGATGTGATCCAATTCTAATATTTGCTAAAAAATGCCATTAAAGGATCACTCCCTGCATTTTATGCCGCAGGAGTATTGGTATCCGGCAAATTTCGGATCAGCAACGCGTAATTGAGATCGATATCTTGCGGGATCGGCAAATAAACGATATGGCCGTTACCCGGCGCCACGTCGATCGCTTCACCTTTCTTATTTTGCATGCTCTCCAGGGTAAACAAGACGTTACCTCCTGAGGTCATCATTTCTACGCTGTCGCCGAGCAGGAATTTGTTTTTCACGTCAACTTCAGCCCAGCCGTCACGCCGTACCCCGGTGAATTCGCCGACAAACTGTTGGCGCTCAGACAGCGATGAACCGTAATCGTAGTTTTGCTGCGCTTCATGTACGTGACGGCGCAGGAAGCCTTCGGTGTAACCCCGATGTGCCAGGCCTTCGAGCGTGGTCAACAGAGTGGGATCGAAAGGCTTGCCGGCGACGGCGTCATCGATGGCGCGACGATAGACCTGCGCGGTACGCGCGCAGTAGTAGAAGGATTTGGTGCGGCCTTCAATCTTCAGCGAATGCACACCAAGTTGCGTCAGGCGTTCCACGTGCTGGATGGCGCGCAAATCCTTCGAGTTCATGATGTAAGTGCCGTGTTCATCCTCAAAGGCGCTCATGTATTCACCCGGTTTCTGCGCTTCGGACAGCATGAACACCTTGTCGGTGGGGGCCCCGATGCCCAGCGTCGGCTCGACGGTCTGTACCGGGATCGGTTCATGCATATGCACGATGTTGCCGGTCTCGTCTTCTTTACCTTCTTCCGCTTTGTACTGCCAGCGGCAGGCGTTGGTGCAGGTGCCCTGATTAGGATCGCGTTTGTTGATATAGCCGGACAGCAGGCAGCGGCCGGAGTAGGCCATGCACAGCGCACCGTGGACGAAGATTTCCAGTTCCATCTCCGGCACCTGGGTGCGGATTTCTGCGATCTCTTCCAGCGACAGTTCACGCGACAGGATCACCCGCGTCAGGCCCATTTGCTGCCAGAATTTTACCGTCGCCCAGTTTACCGCATTTGCCTGTACCGACAGGTGGATATCCATCTGCGGGAAGGCTTCACGTACCATCATGATCAGGCCGGGATCGGACATGATCAGCGCGTCCGGACCCATGTCGATCACGGGTTTAAGATCGCGCAGGAAGGTTTTCAGCTTGGCGTTGTGCGGGGCGATATTCACTACCACGTAGAAGCGTTTTCCCAACGCATGGGCTTCGTTAATTCCCTGCGCCAGATTCTCGTGGTTGAATTCATTGTTACGTACCCGCAGGCTGTAACGCGGCTGGCCTGCATAAACCGCGTCGGCGCCATAGGCAAAGGCGTAACGCATGTTTTTCAGCGTGCCGGCTGGGGAGAGGAGTTCCGGTGTAAACATAATGAGTCTCGGTCTGATTTCAGGTCAGTACCACACCACCAAATGGCGCAGTAAAAGCGGGGAATTGTAGCCGCAGCGCGGCGAGAAATCAGCAGGTAACCGGATTTATTACAGGGAGATTGATCCTGGTCATAAGAAAAACGCGCGATGGCGGGCATCGCGCGCCTTACAGATGCATTAAGCGCTCAGATCGCGCACGTCGGTGGCTGGACCGTTTTTGATCACCGACTGAATACCGTTCTTTGCCGCAGTTTCAGAGCTGTACATCTCACTGACGCCGATCACCTGATGGTTTTTGGCTTTCAGCACGAAATAAGGCTGATTGCTGGTGCTGTGCTTGAGTTCGTACTGTGCTTCGTGGGGGGAATTGGTTTGCACCGAGGCAATGCCATTCTCCGCCGAGGCCTTGCTGGCGTACATCTCGCTGGCCAGAATGATTTCGCCATTGCTGGCTTTCAGGTTGAAGTGGTATTGCCCATTCTTTGCTTTTTTCAGCTCATAGTGACCGATTGCCATGGTTCTTCTCCTGTGGGTTCCGATTAGTGATGTAAGTGTAGCCAATGGCTTGAAATTGAGCGGCTAATAAACCGGACTTGAGAAGGGTAGCGCAAAAAAAACGCCATTTTTTTGCGCTGACAGGGAGTTTTGTGCAGCGGATACTGCTGTAGCACGGGAAGCTAACGGGGGATTGTCATGCCGAAAGTTTGCGCAGCCCGCCGCATTCTTGAGCACGTAGTCTTTCAACCGTAACCTGGGAAGGCTAGGGTGAGGCCGTTGCATTATTATTGCGGTCAAAAAATAAGCGCCGCATATTGGCATCTCCCCTCAACAGGCATATGCTTAGGCCTATGCCTGTTGAGGGGGATGGAAATGGAAAGGGTCGCGAAACTGTTTAAAAACGGCAGAAATCAGGCGGTGAGGTTACCCGTGGAATTCGAATTTGATACAGATCGTGTGTATATCCGCCGCGATCGGGAGGGAAACGTGATTTTATCTAAATATCCGGCCAAACCTGACAGCTGGGCTCCGCTGCTGCAAATGATCGAAAAAACGCAGGTACCGCATGACTTTCTGGCGGCTGATGAACGTCAGCAGGGCAGTGCCACCCGCGATCCGTTCGCCGGGGAAGAGTAAGCATGTATATGTTTGACACCAATACGGTCAGCCAACTGTTCCGCCGGCATCCCCGCTTGCTGAGCCTAATGGAAAAAATCCCGCCTTCTGCGGTATGCATTTCCAGCATTACGCAGGCGGAACTGCTTTATGGCGTGGCCAAGCGGCAGAACCTTGCGCTGAAAGCGACGGTCGCGGCATTTCTTGATTCCGTGACGGTATATGCCTGGGACAGTGAAGCCGCGCACTGCTATGGCACGCTGCGGGCGGAAATGACGCAAAAGGGGCGGGTGATGGGGGCCCTGGATCAGCTTATTGCCGCCCACGCGCAGAGCCGCGGAGCGACAATAGTGACTAACGACCGGGCGTTTGCCATGGTGCCAGGCCTGACGGTAGAAGACTGGACCTAGGGCCGATTAAAGCCCGTTCACCAGGCGGCAAGGTTCGGACTCCCAGCGATAACCGACGCCGTACACAGAGCGGATAAATGATTTCTCGCCGTCGATCAGCTCCAGTTTGCGCCGCAGGTTTTTGATGTGGCTGTCGATGGTACGGTCGGTCACCACCCGGTAGTCGTCATACAGATTATTCAGCAGCTGCTCGCGCGAGAACACGTTGCCCGGCTGGCTGGCCAGGGTTTTCAGCAGGCGAAACTCCGCCGGAGTGAGATCCAGCATCTGCCCCTGATAGCTGGCCTGAAAGCGCGGCTCGTCAATGTGAAGCTGCGTTTCTTCCTGCATATTGTCCAATGGGCGATAGCAGCGGCGCAAAATGGTTTTTACGCGCGCAACCACTTCACGCGGGCTGTAAGGTTTGCAGATATAATCGTCTGCACCGATCTCCAGCCCCAGCAGGCGGTCGATCTCTTCAATTTTTGCCGTCACCATCACCACCGGAATATCGGTGAAACGGCGCAGTTCTCGGCATACCGTTAACCCATCGCTGCCCGGCAGCATCAGATCCAACAGGATCAGCGCCGGCGAATGTTCATGTACCGCCGGGACCACCTCGCTGCCGTTGGTCAGCCAGCGCGTGGCATATCCCGCCGCTTGCAGGTAGTCCACCAGCAGTTGGCCGAGCTTGGGCTCATCTTCAACAATCATAATTTGCAACGGTTGATTCTGGGTTTCCATCATGACGCCTTATTCATTACCGGGGTGGCGAATTCTACTGTAATCCGCACGCCGCCCAAAGGCGAGTGCTGGGCGTAGATCGTCCCGTTGTGTGCTTCCACTATGTTTTGACAGATTGACAACCCCAGACCGGAGCCGCCACTGGCGCGGTTACGCGAACCTTCGGTACGGTAAAAACGTTCGAAAATGCGCGCCAACTGATCGTCATTGACGCCCGGTGCGCTATCCTGCCAGTAAATCAGCAGGCGGCCTGGCTGCGTCTGGGCGCCAATCTCCAGCTTGCCACCGGCGTCGGTATAACGCAGGCTGTTTTCCAGCAGGTTGTTGAATAGTTGGTTAAGCCTGTCCGGATCGCCAAACAGCGGTGCCTGTTCTGGCAGTTGGGTCACGATGTCTAACCCTTTGGCGTGAAAACGCTCGCGGAAGCTGGCAACCGCGATTTGCAGTAAATGCACGCAATCAACCTGCGATTTACGGTAGGCGAGCGCACCGAGATCGGATAACGAGAGTTGATGCAGATCGTCCACCAGTTTGGTCAGGGTGGAGACTTCGGCCTGCAAGGAGCCCAGCGAGGCAGCCGTAGGCTGACGTACGCCGTCCTGCAGTGCCTCCAGCTCACCGCGCAGCACCGCCAGCGGGGTACGCAACTCGTGCGAGACGTCGGCCATCACGGCGCGCCGCATCTGCTCATTTTTTTCCAATGAGGTAGCGAGCTGGTTGAAGTCATGCGCTAGCCGGCCCAGTTCATCCTGGCTGCTGACGGCTACGCGGGTGCTGAAATCGCCAGCCGCCAGCCGGTGGGTACCGGCTACCAGCCGTTTGACCGGCGCCAGCAACCCGCGCGACATTAGCCAGGTGACCGCCGCTGCCAGCAGGGTGGACAGGGCGACAATCATCCAACTGGTGCGTCTTTGCTGCTGATCGAAACTGATGTCGGTATTACGTGTCAGCCTCTCTATGGGCGTCGTAATTACCCAGCCGACGATTTCATTGTTGTAGCGGATCGGATGACGCGGGCCCTCCTTCGGTACCGGGCCGGAATGCCCCACCAGCCGGTTGTACTGGCTGTCCACCACCCAAAACTGGGTGCGCCAGCCTTTGGGCGGCAAATTGTGGCTGCTGTCGCTGTTTTGTTCGAACGAACGCATGATCTGGTAAATCACCTGATCGTTATTACGCAGAAAAACCCAGTTACCGTGACGACTGTACTGTTCTTCCAATGCTTCGCTCAGCATGTTGATACGCTGCTCGTTGCTGTTTTTGATGTAGTCGATAAAACCGCGCTCGAAGCTGATGCGAACGCCCCAATGCATGGTAATGAGCACCAACATGCAGGTGGCGAAAATGGCCATGAACAGCTTGCCGGTGATGCCTATTTTCATTATTGCAACCTCGTGGAGCCGGTCCCCGGCTCTTTGGTCAGCGTACGGTTGGGGGCGGTATCGGCCGGAACGCGAGCGAAGGCCAGCGCGGGCAGCGCGATGATCAACGCCATGCAACAGTAGCTGTAAATAAATGCGCTATGGATGGCCGGGCTGTCGGTAACCGCCTGATGATGGGCAAAGCTGCCGATCAGAATACCGGCGATGCTGACGCCGAGGCTCATCGACAGCTGCATCACCATCGACAGCAGACTGTTGCCGCTGCTGGCCAGCCGATCCGGCAGATCTTTCAGCGTCAGGGTGTTCATGGCCGAGAAGCGCAATGAGTTGACCATGCCCTGGAAGAACAGTACTACCGGCAGCAGCCAGATCCAGCCCAGCATCGCCACCAGCGGGAAACTCAGGCTGATCAACGCCAGCATCAGCGTGGCGGCAACCAGCACGTTACGGTAACCGAAGCGGTTAACCACCCGCACCACAATGCGTTTCATTCCCATGCTGCCGATAATCATCGGGATCATCATCAGCCCGGCGTGGAAGGGGGAGAAGCCCATGCCGACCTGCATAAACAGCGGTGTCATAAAGGGCAACATGCCGCTGCCGATACGGCCCAGCAGGCTGGCCGTCAGCCCCACTTTATAGGTTTGGGTTTTGAATAACCGCAGTGAGAACAATGCGCGGCTGTTGCCATGCGCATGCCACCAGTAACCCGCCAGTGCCGCGATGCCGGCAACCACCAGCGCGGCGATGGCGGGAGAGGAGAGCCCCATCCCTTTGTGGCCGTCGAGCGCCAGCGTCAGCGTCGCCATGCCGATCGCCAGCATGATAAAGCCGCTGATGTCGAAGCGACGGGTCTGCATGCGGTAATTGGGCATCAGCAGCAACGTGGCGATGGCACCGGCGATCCCCACCGGGATATTGATCAGGAAAATCCAGTGCCAACTGGCGTACTGCACCAGAAAACCGCCCAACGCCGGCCCCATTAACGGGCCAATTTGGCCGGGCAGGGTGACGAAGGTCATCGCGGCCATATACTGTTCGCGCGGGACGATTTTCATCACCGTCAGGCGACCCACCGGTACCATCATGGCACCGCCGATGCCCTGGATCACGCGCGAGGCGATCAGCTCATTCAGCGTCTCAGAACGGGCGCACAGAATGGACCCCAGGGTAAACAACACGATGGCGCTGAAGAACACCCGCTGTACCCCAAATCGATCCGCCAACCAGCCGCTGGCAGGCAGCATCACCGCCACCGTCAGCACATAGGAGACAATCACCGACTGCATGCGCAGCGGGTTCTCCCCCAGGCTGACGGCCATCGACGGCAGGGCGGTGTTGACGATAGTGGTGTCCAGCGTCTGCATAAAGAAGCCGAACGCCACGATCCAAAGTTGCCATTGTACGGAGGCGGTGTGTTTTATCAGCATCGGGTGGCCATTATTGAGGCAATGGATCCAGTTTCTTGCCGCGACGGAATTTCATCTGCAGCCGGTCAAAATACAGGTACACCACCGGGGTGGTGTACAGCGTCAACAGCTGGCTGACGATCAGGCCGCCGGCGATGGTGATGCCGAGCGGTTGGCGCAGCTCGGCGCCGTCGCCGTGGGTCAACACCAGCGGCAATGCGCCAAACAGCGCCGCCAGGGTGGTCATCATGATTGGCCTGAAGCGCAGCAGGCACGCCTGGAAAATGGCGTCATGTGCGTTGATGCCGCCATTGCGCTGCGCGTCGAGGGCAAAATCGACCATCATGATGGCGTTTTTCTTCACGATACCGATCAACAGCATAATGCCAATCAACGCTATCAGGCTGAACGGCGCACCGAACAGCTCCAGCGCCAGCAGGGCACCGACCCCGGCGGAGGGCAGGGTGGACAGAATGGTCAGCGGATGAATGTAACTTTCATAAAGAATGCCCAGCACGATATACACAGTAGCGATGGCGGCGGCGATCAGCAGCAACTGAGATTTCAGCGTTTCCTGGAACACCTGGGCGGTCCCGGCAAAAGCGCCGCGTACGGTGGAAGGCACGCCGAGCGCCGTCATGGTTCGCTCTACGGCGGAGGTGGCGTCCGACAGGCTGCCGCCATCCGGCAGGTTAAACGAAATAGTCGACGCGGCCGACAGGCCCTGATGATTGACCGACAGCGGTGCATTGGCGGGCCGCCAACTGGCAAAGTAGGACAGCGGGATTGCCTTGCCGTCTTTGTTGATCACAAACATTTTGTCCAGTGAGCTGACGTCCTGGGTGTATGGGGGGGCGACTTCCATCACCACTTTGTACTGATTGAGCGGTTGATAGATAGTCGAAATCTGACGTTGGCCAAAGGCGTTATTCAGCAGGTTGTTGGCATCGGAAACTGAAATACCCAAACGGGCCATGGTCTCGCGATCGTAAACCAGATCCATTTCTGAACCTTTGTCCTGCTGATCGGAGTTGACGTCTGCCAGCTCTGGCAGTGCAGCCAGCGCAATACGGATTTTCGGTTCCCATTCGCGCAGCGCGGCGAGATCGTCCGCCAACAGCGTGTACTGGTAACTGGCGTTAGCCTGCCGGCCGCCGACGCGGATATCCTGCACCGCCATCAGGAACAGACTGGCTCCTGGTTCTTTCGCTAACCGGGCACGCAGCCGGGCAATCACTTTCTGTGCATCGTCGCTGCGCACTGACAGCGGTTTTAACGAGATAAACATCGATCCGCTGTTGGTGCGTGAACCGCCGGTGAAACCGGTGACGTTTTCCACATCCGGATCTTCACGCACGATCTTCATGAAATCTTCCAGCTTAACGCGCATAGCCTGGAAGGAGATGCTCTGGTCTGCCTGGATAAAGCCCATCAGTCGGCCGGTGTCCTGCTCCGGGAAGAAGGTTTTCGGAATGCTGATATACAGCCAGACATTGAGCGCGATGGTGGCGAGAAATAGGGCCAATACCCAGCGTGAATGGCCAAGCACCCAGCTCAGCGAGCGTCCATAGCCTTTTTGCAGCGCCAGCAGCATTTTACCGAAACCACGAATGCGCCGCTGCGCCCGCGGCGGCTGGTGGCGCAGCAGGTAGGCGCACATCATCGGCGTCAGCGTCAGAGAGATAATCAACGACAGCCCGATCGAGACTGACAGAGTGACGGCAAACTCGCGGAACAGCCTGCCGGGCAGGCCTTCCATCAGCAGCAGCGGGATAAATACCGCCACCAGCGACACGCTCATCGACAGCACGGTAAAGCCGACCTCCCGAACCCCCTGCAACGCGGCGTTGAGCGGTTTCATGCCGGCTTCGACGTGGCGCGAAATATTTTCCAGCACCACGATGGCATCATCGACCACAAAGCCGGTGGCGATGGTCAGCGCCATCAGCGACAGGTTATTCAGGCTGAAGCCGCACAGGTACATCGCGGCAAAAGAGCCGATCAGCGACACCGGTACTGCCACCGCAGGGATCAGCGTCGCGCGCCCGGACCGCAGGAAGATGAACACCACCAATATCACCAGCCCAATGGCGATCACCAGCGACTGTTCCACTTCCGCCAGCGAAGCACGGATGGTTGGCGAGCGATCCTGCGCGATATTCAGCTGAATGGACGCCGGGATGTTGTCTTGCAAGGCGGGCAATTCGGCGCGAATGCGATCGACGGTTTCGATGATGTTGGCGTCCGGCGCCCGGCTGATGGCCAGAATAATCGCCGGTTTGGCGTTGGTCATCCCGGCGTTGCGTACGTCCTGTACCGAGTCTTTGATCTCGGCCACGTCGCTCAGGCGTACCGCCGCGCCGTTGTTGTAGTGGATAATCAGCGGGCGGTAAGCCTCGGCGGTTTTCAATTCATCGTTGGCCTGAATCTGCCAGCGCTGCTGCTGATTGTCTACCGAACCCTGCGGTCTGCGTACGTTGGCATCACTGATGGTTTGGCGCACCGCATCGAGCGATATCCCCTGATTGAACAGCGCGCTTGGGTTAAGTTCGACACGTACCGCAGGCAGTGAACTGCCGCCGACCGAGACGTCGCCCACCCCTTCGGTCTGGGCGATTTTTTGCGCCAGCTGAGTCGAGGCGAAGTCGTAAAGCTGGCCCTGGCTGTAGGTGTCGGAGGTCAGCGTCAGGATCATGATTGGCGCATCTGACGGATTGACCTTACGGTAGCTCGGGCGGCTCGGCATGCCGGTGGGCAACAGGCTTTGCGCCGCGTTGATCGCCGCCTGCACGTCACGGGCCGCGCCGTTGATATCACGGTCGAGATCGAACTGCAAAATGACCCGGGTGCTGCCGAGTGAACTCATCGAGGTCATTTCATTGACCCCGGCTATCCGGCCCAGAGCGCGTTCCAGCGGTGTAGCTACCGACGAGGCCATGGTTTCCGGATCGGCCCCCGGCAACGAAGCGCTGATCGAAATCACCGGATAGTCGACCTGTGGCAGCGGCGATACTGGCAACAGGCTAAAACCAATCACACCGCTGATGGCAATTGCCAACGTCAGCAGCGTGGTGGCCACTGGTCGGTAGATGAACAGGGCGAAGAATCTCACGGCAGCTCCTGCACATCCGGCTGCCGGCGAGTGTTACGCGCCAGCTTGTCAAACAGCAGGTAGATCACCGGGGTGGTGAACAGCGTCAGGATCTGGCTCATTACCAGCCCGCCGACCATGCAAACCCCGAGCGGGTGTCGCAGTTCCGCGCCAACGCCGGTGCTGAGCATCAGCGGCAGTGCCCCCAGCAATGCCGCCAGCGTGGTCATCAGTATCGGCCGGAAACGCAGCAGGCAGGCCTGATAAATCGCATCGTACGGCGTCATACCTTGCTCACGTTCGGCGGCCAGCGCGAAGTCGATCATCATGATGGCGTTTTTCTTCACGATGCCGATCAGCAAGATGATGCCGATGATGGCGATCACATCCAGTTCGCTGCCGGCCATCATCAGTGCCAGCAAGGCACCGACCCCGGCGGTGGGCAAGGTAGAAAGAATGGTAACCGGATGAATAAAGCTCTCATACAGCACGCCCAGCACGATATACATCGCTACCACCGCCGCCAGGATCAGCCACAGGGTCCCCCCCAACGCCGCCTGGAACGCCAGCGTCGCGCCCTGGAACTGGGTGGTGATATCTTTCGGCATATCGAGATTTTTTTCCGCCAGGGTGATGGCGTCGACCGCTTCCCCAAGCGAATAATTGCCGGCCACGTTAAAGGAGATGGTGGCCGCCGGGAACTGATCGAGATGATTGACCGATAGCGGTCCGAAGCGCTCTTCGATTTTGGCAATGGTGTTCAGCGGCACGATGGTGCCGTTGCTGCTGGTCAGGCGGATCTCACTCAGCGCCGCCAACCCTGGCGTGGTGCTGACGTCATGTTCCAGCACCACCCGGTACTGATTGGCCTGGGTGTAAATGGTGGAGATCAACCGCTGGCCGAAAGCGTTGTACAGGGCGTTATCCACGTCACTCATACTGATACCGAGGCGGGAAGCCGAATCGCGATCGACGTTCACGTAGGCCACCAGTCCTTGATCCTGCCAGTTACTGGTGACGTCCGCCAACTGCGGTGCCTGTTTCAATTCCGCCATCAGCTGCGGTACCCACAGGCTGAGCTCGTCCAGCGACATGGCCTGCAGGGTAAACTGGTACTGGGTGCGGCTGACCTGGGTGTCGATGGTCAGGTCCTGCACCGGTTGCAGATACAGCTTCACGCCGGGGAACTGTGCGCTCTGCTGCTGCAGACGAGTGATGATGGCCGGAATACGGTCGCTGCGTTCGCTCAAGGGTTTGAGGTTGATTTGCAGCCGGCCGCTGTTGAGCGTGGCGTTGCTGCCATCGACGCCAACAAACGACGTCAGGCTCTCCACCGCCGGATCCTTGAGGATTTCTGCCGCCACCTGCTGTTGGCGCTCGGCCATATTACTGAACGACACCGACTGCGGCGCCTCCAGCGTGCCCTGAATAATGCCGTTGTCCTGTACTGGGAAGAATCCTTTCGGGATCAGCAGGTAAAGCAAGACGGTGAGCACCAGCGTGCTGAACGCCACGCCTAGCGTCAACCAGGGATGATTCAGCACGGTTTTCAGCCATTTGCCGTAGCGGGCGATGACCCGGTCAAAGAAGCGTTCAGAAGCGGCGGAAAAACGGTTCTGCTTGCGCAGGGATTCGTGGCTCAGCATGCGTGCGCACATCATCGGCGTCAGCGTCAGCGAAACCACCGCCGAAATCAAAATTGCCACCGCCAGCGTCACGGCAAATTCACGGAACAACCTGCCAACGATATCGCCCATAAACAGCAAGGGGATCAGCACGGCTACCAGCGAGAAGGTCAGTGAAATAATAGTGAAGCCGATTTCGCCGGCGCCTTTTAATGCGGCGTCGAGCGGTTTCTCGCCCTTTTCGATATAGCGTGAAATGTTCTCGATCACCACGATGGCGTCATCGACCACAAAACCGGTGGCGATAGTCAGCGCCATCAGCGTCAGGTTATTGATCGAAAAGTCCAAAAAGTACATGGCGGCGAAGGTACCGATCAACGACAGCGGTACGGCGACGCTGGGAATAATAGTGGCCGGGACATTGCGCAAGAACACGTAAATCACCATCACCACCAGCGCTACCGCCAAGAGCAGCTCGAACTGCACGTCGCTGACCGAGGCGCGAATGGTGGTGGTTCGATCGGTCAGCACCTTGACGTCGACCGACTTGGGCAGGCTTTTAATCAACTGAGGCAGCATCTCGCGGATGCTGTCGGCGGTGGTGATGACGTTTACGCCTGGCTGGCGCTGAATATTGAGCACGATGGCCGGCTGCTTATTGGCCCAGGCCGCCAGCCGGGTATTTTCCGCGCCTTGTTCGATGGTGGCGATATCCTGCAGGCGGATAGCCGCACCGTTCTGGTAAGCGACAATCAGCTGGCGATAGTCGTCGGCTGATTTCATCTGGTCATTGGCCGAAAGGGTGACCGAACGCGTCGGGCCGTCCAGGCTACCTTTGGCAGAGTTGACGTTGGCGTTGCTGATGGCGGTGCGGATGGTTTCGCTGTCCAGACCGTAGGCGGCAACGGCCGCCGCATTGAGCTTCACGCGGACCGCCGGCCGTTGTCCACCGGAAATGGTCACCAGTCCGACGCCGGTGACCTGAGATATTTTCTGCGCGACACGGGTTTCCACCATGTCTTCCACCTGGGTCATCGGCATGGCGCTGGAGGTCACGGCCAGCGTCAGGATCGGTGGATCGGCCGGGTTAACCTTGCTGTAAATCGGCGGGTAGGGCAGATCGTTCGGTAACAGGTTGGTGGCGGAGTTGATTGCCGCCTGCACTTCCTGTTCGGCGACGTCGAGCGGCAGCTCAAGCTGGAATTGCAAGGTGACGACCGAGGCGCCACCGGAACTTTGCGACGCCATCTGCTTGAGGCCGGACATCTGGCCAAACTGACGCTCCAGCGGGGCCGTGATCGCCGAGGTGACCACGTCCGGGCTGGCTCCGGGATACAGCGTGACCACCTGAATGGTCGGATAGTCGACCTCCGGCAGGGCGGACACCGGCAGAGCGCGATAACCGATGATCCCCGCCAGCAGGATCGCCAGCATCAACAGCGTGGTGGCAACCGGCCGCAGTATAAACAGGCGGGATGGACCGCCGCCGGCGTTCGGTGGCATCACCTGCATCAGGATTTCCCCTGGGTGCGAGGTGAGTGGATTGGTTTGCCGGCCGCAGAAGCCGCCTGCGGCGTGACCACCTCAACCTGCATGCCTTCGGTCAGGCGATCTATGCCGTCGGTCACCACCCGGTCACCGGCGTTCAGCCCGGCGTTAATCACCACTTTTTGGCTGTCCTGCACGCCGGTGGTCACCAAATGTTTACTGACCTTGTTATCTTCGCTCAGGGTCCAGACGAAGTTGCCTTCGTTGCCCATCTGCAAGGCCGCCGTAGGGATAACGATCGCATCCAGCAACGTTGCTACTTTCAGGCGTGCATTAACAAATTGGTTGGGGAACAGCGCGTCGTCCTCGTTGGTGAAGCGCGCTTTCAGTTTGATGGTGCCGGTGGTGGTGTCGATCTGGTTATCCAGGCTCAGCAGTGAACCGGTCGACAACAGATTTTGGTTGGTGCGATCCCAGGCTTCGACGCTGACCGGGCCGGCTTTTTGCGCTTTGATCAAATCGCTGATAGTAGCCTCAGGCAGGGTAAATACCACATCGATAGGGTGAGTTTGGGTGATCACCACAATGCCGGTGGTGCTGCCGCTGGTGATGTAATTACCGACGTCCACCAGCTTCAGACCGACACGACCGTCAATTGGTGCGGTGATACGGCTGTAGGTGATTTGCAGCTTGGCGCTGTCGACGGAACCCTGATCGGCTTTGATTGCGCCTTCGGTCTGTTGCACCAGCGACAGCTGCGTGTCCAGATCCTGCCGCGACACCAGATTGGTTTTGGCCAGTTGCTGATAACGTGCCAGATCGCGCCGGGCATTGGCGAGGGTGGCCTGATCTTTGGCCAGTTGTCCCTGCGCTTGAGCCAGCTGTACCTGGAACGGACGCGGGTCAATTTCAACCAGCAAATCGCCGGCTTTGACCTGTTGCCCTTCGGTGAAGTGGATCGCCATCAGTTGGCCATCGACCCGGCTGGTGACGGTCACGGTGTTGGCGGCGGTAGCCGTGCCCAGCCCGGAAAGGTAACGCGGCACCGTTTGCTGTGTGGCGGTCGCAGCCTGTACCGGTGACATTGGCGCTCCCCGTCGTCCTGCGCCTGCCGCCGCTTTGCCCCCACCGGCGTGACGCGCTCCAGGGGCAGCATTGTCGGCCGGCTGCGGAGCGCTGAAGTGACGCCAAATCAGCACGGCGGCAATAGCCACAATAACCACCACCAACAGGCGCAGTAACAGTGAACGACGTGGGTTTTTTGCATTCATGGTGGCGAAAATCTCTCCAAAAGGCAGGCGTGCGGGCACTCATTGCCAAAAAAGTTACACTCCTTACAGAATACTAGTTTAGCGAGGAAAGACGGCATAAAAATGAAGGAAATATGGAGGAACCGTCAGCATTGTCCGAATAAGTTGTAGATTTGATCATGCTATGTTTATAAGCGTTGCCATCCGGCTTATAGCGAATGCGTTTTAGCGGATTTCCTGCTTTCGCGCTAATAATTATCCTGCGAATCATCAACTCTATGGAGCATGCAATGAGTCATAAAGAACTGGGCCGTTCGGGCATCAAAGTGCCGGCATTGACCTTCGGCGGTAACGTGTTTGGCTGGACGGCGGATCGCGAAACTTCATTCAGCCTGTTGGATGCGCTGGTGGAAAATCAGCTCAACTTTATCGATACCGCCGACGTGTACTCGAGCTGGGTGCCGGGCAATCAGGGCGGTGAATCGGAAACCACCATCGGCCAGTGGCTAAAAAAGAGCGGCAAGCGTGACCAGGTGATCATCGCTACCAAAGTCGGCAAGCCGATGGGCGAGGGTAAGCAGGGGCTGTCACCACGCTATATCCAGCAGGCGGTAGAGGATTCACTGCGGCGTTTGCAGACCGATTATATCGACCTTTATCAATCGCATGACGACGACCGGGACACGCCGTTGGCGGAAACCCTGGCGGCGTTCGACGACTTGATCAAGGCCGGTAAGGTGCGAGCGATAGGCGCTTCCAACTATCAGGCCGATCGTCTGGAGGAGGCATTGAAAGTCAGTGAAGAGAATGGGTTGGCGCGCTATGAGACCCTGCAACCGGAGTACAATCTTTATGCGCGTGAGGAGTATGAACGCAGCCTGGCGCCGGTGGTACAGCGCCATGGATTGGGCGTGATTAACTTCTTCTCGCTGGCCAGCGGTTTCCTGACCGGCAAATACCGCAGTGAAAAAGATATCGGCAAGAGCCAACGTGGTGACACCATCGTTGAGCGCTACCTTAATCCACGCGGTTTCAAGATTTTGGCTGCGCTGGATCGGGTTGCGGAAAAACACCACACCTCGCCAACGCAGGTTTCACTGGCCTGGCTGATAGCGCGGCCGGACATCACCGCGCCGATCGTCAGCGCCACGTCGCTAAAGCAGTTGGATGAGCTGATCAGCGCTACCCGACTGCGGCTGGATGCCGAGGATATCCGCATCCTGAACGACGCCAGCGCCTGGTGACCTGCTCAGTTGCCGACGGCGTTAATCAAGGACAGCAACTGAGCCACGGTGGCTTCCACTGGCTGGCCTGCGGTATCAATACGGGCCACCGGGGTATGCCAGGGTAGGTAATCGTGGCGGGTGACGCTGTGCCAGTTAGGGAGCCGCAGTCCGGCAACGTCCCCGTCGCGGGTTTCAACCCTGCGACGGTGTTCGGCACTGTCTGAGCAAACCACCTCAAAATCTATGCAGGCTACACCAGCCCGTTGTGCGACGTTATGCCAGGCTTCGCGAGTGACCGGCAACGGGTTGACCGAGTCGGCAATCACCCAGTGGCCCAGACGCAGGTTATCTTCGGCAACGCCATAAGCGGCAAAATACCCGGCGGGGCCGACGTCATCGGCCAGGGAGCCACTGTTACGGATAGCTTGTTCAAGGGTATCGATGCGCAGATGCATTGCCGGTAATGCGCGAGCCAGCGCCCGTGCGAGCGTGGTTTTACCACTGCCTGGCAGCCCGGAAAGAACGATCAGCATTGTTGTTCCTGCCATGATTATGGTTCCAGCCGATACAGTACCTGATTTCGCAGCGAATGGCTTGGCGGCGGGGCGCGGCATTGAGCTACCGCGCCCTGGTGCCCTTAACGGAACAGCGTCTGCGCCCAGCGAGCCAACCCGGCGGTGACCGAGCCGAAGTCGTTGCCGCCGACGATAGGAATGCCCGGCAACTGCTGTTGTAGCGCGGCGCGCAACAGCGGGGAACGTGCGCTGCCGCCGGTGAGATAAATCACCTGCGGTGCGGTCTGGCTACTGGCCAGCGCGGCGCTGACCTGTTCCTGAATGCGCAGCAGCGGCTGTGAGATGGCCTCGGCAAGCTGATCCTGGCTGATGGTTTCTGCCAAATCAGTCTGGACGAAGGCCAGCGGAGCGCTGATGTTTTGCTGTGCCGACAGGGCGATTTTACTCTCCTCCGCGGCGCGCACCAGACGGTAGCTCAGGCGTTGCTGATGCACTTTCAGCAGGCGTTTAACTTTTTCAGGCTCGGCGGCATCGCGGATCAAATCGCGCAGCATGCGGCCATTGGCAGCGCTGTAAAAGTCGATCTGCGCCGGAACGTCGTTGGTGGCTACCGCGTTCCAGTAAGGCAACGCAGGCAAAGCGATGCCTTTTTCAGTTTCGCCACCCATACCGAACAGCGGCATCAACTGTTTGAACGCCAGCATGATGTCCAGATCGTTACCGCCAACGCGGCAACCGCTGTGGCCCAGCAGGCTTTGTTGGCGATCGGCACGGTCACGCCATTGCGGCCCCATCAACAGCACCGAACAGTCCGTTGTCCCGCCGCCGATATCCACCACCAGCACGGTTTTTTCTTCTTCCAGGGTCGCTTCGAAATCCAGGCCTGCAGCGACCGGTTCGAACTGGAATTCAATGTCTTTAAAGCCTGCACGCTCGGCAGCGCGGTGCAAAATACCCTGCGCCTGGCGGTTGGCTTCTTCGCCACCGATGCCCTGGAAGTTGATCGGACGGCCGATCACCGCCTGGCTGATGCTGTCTTGCAGTACGTTTTCCGCCTGACGTTTGATGTGGAACATCATGGCGCACACCAGATCTTCAAACAGCGCGATCTGTTGTGGTTTCAGGCCGTTGGCGCCGAGGAAGGATTTCGGGGAGCGGACAAAATACACTTCTTCCGGATCTTCAACGTAGTGCGCCAGAGCCTGCAGGCCAAACAGCACGCTGTCGCTGGCGACCGGGATATCTTCTTCGCGGTTATAGTTGATTGCCCGGCGCAGCAGTTGCTGGTTTTCCTCGCTGGCGGTCGGCACCTGCCAGTGGCGGTGCAAACACTCGCTGACGGCTTCGCGCGTCGGAGCACACAGCATCGACGGCAGATAGGGCTCGTTGTTTTCCAGCGTCAGCAGCTCGGGGCCATTTTCTCGCATCACTGCGACGGAACAGTTGGCCGTTCCGTAGTCAAATCCAATAAACATGTCTTTTCTCTATCCCCATGCCAATGAAGGGGGGCGACTTTACCCGAGACTCGGCCCCTGGGCAATCTGAGAGCGCTTAACTGACGAAAAATTTAGCGGCGACGGCGCTAGCATGCTTAACTTAATGTCCGAATCCCGCACGTCAGCGCACCCATCGAGTCGCATAATGCACAAAAAACTGACCCCGAGCGTGGCTATGAAAAACCAACAGCAGGCGTTGTATGAGGCACTGAGCGCGCGCGATCGCAAATTTGACGGTCGCTTCTTCGTCGGCGTTTCGTCGACCGGTATTTATTGTCGCCCGGTGTGCAGCGCCCGTACGCCAAAAATTGAAAACTGCACGTTTTACCCGAGCGCGGCGGCGGCGGAACTGGCGGGATTTCGCCCCTGCCTGAAGTGTCGGCCGGAATTGGCGCCGGGGTTGGCATTGATCGATCTCGGCAATCGCTATGCTCAGGTGGCGGTGCAGTTGATCGAGCAGGGGTATCTGTCTGAGCACAGCTGCGAGCAACTGGCAACGCGGCTAGGCATTTCCGATCGCCACCTGCGGCGTATTTTTGCCGATCAGTTTGGCGCCTCGCCGATTGATTATGCCCAGTCGCACCGGCTGTTGCAGGCCAAACGCCTGCTGGCGGATACCGATATGCCGTTGAGTGAGGTGGCCTTTGCCGCCGGTTTCGGCAGCCTGCGGCGTTTTAACGAACTGTTCAAGGCGCGCTACCGGCTGATCCCCTCGGCACTGCGCAGCAGCAGTGGCCGTAACGAACGTACCGTCGCCAGCGGGCTGGTGTTTCATCTGGGCTATCGACCGCCCTATGACTGGTCGCGCATGCTGGGTTTTTTGCAAACCCGTGCGGTGAGCGGTGTGGAGCGGGTGGAGGGGCAACAGTACCTGCGGGCGATAGCCATCACTCAGGGCGGCATCGAATATCGTGGCTGGGTCAGCGTGCAGCCGGAAGAGGCGCATAATCGGGTACGGGTGGAAATTGCACCTTCCCTGAGCCGGGTGACGACGGAAGTGCTGCGCCGCACTCGCCAACTGTTTGATCTCGACGCCGCGCCGGACCTTATCGCTCAGGCATTGGGGCCGTTGGCTGCCGATGCGCCGGGCCTGCGGCTACCGGGCTGCGTCAACGCATTCGAACAGGCGACCCGCGCGGTGCTTGGGCAGTTGGTCAGCGTCAAAATGGCGGCGACCTTTGCCGGACGGATGGCTGAACTTTGGGGCACCCCGCTGGAACAGCCCTACGGTGGCATTACCCACGTCTTTCCCACTGCCGAACAGATTGCGCGATTACAGCCTGAGGCGCTGCGCCCCTTGGGCGTGCAACTGAAACGAGCGGCGGCGTTAATCGGTATTGCGCAGGCGGTTACCGCAGGGCGGTTGCAACTGGAGAACGTGCTGGATATTGAGCAGGGGATCAAGGCGCTGACTGCGCTGCCGGGGATTGGCAGTTGGACCGCCAGCTACATCGCCATGCGAGCCTGGTCGTGGCCGGACGTGTTCCTGGCGGGGGATTATCTGATCAAACAGCGTTTTCCCGGCATGACGCCACGCCAGATTGAGCGCTATGCTGAAAGCTGGCGACCCTGGCGTTCCTACGCCACGCTGCATCTGTGGCATAACGATGGCTGGGCGCCGTCAACGGAGGCTGTCGGGTAGCGGCGACGGGCTAGTCTTTGGCAGCAATGCGCGTCAGCAGGCCGTCTATTCCTTCGCGCATCAGGAAGCTCAGTACCTTCTCGCGCTCGCTTTCACTCAGATGATGGTAATACTCAATCCACACCGCCAGCGGATCCTGGCGTTCAACCTGATATTCAGCAGGATCTTCTTGCAGTATCAGTAAGCTGCGCGCGCCGATCGGCAGGCTGTTGATGTGGTATTCCACCGCTTTGCCCTGCACGCCTTTGCGCCGGCGACTGATCCAGCCTTCGCGGCGGGCCATTAAATTGATGCCCTGTGGCGAGGAGGGCAGTCCTGCAATGCCGGTCAGCTCTCTGGCGGCAAACCACTCTTTTTTCATAGCCATTCATCCCTGAACAATTAGGTGTATTGAGAGAGGAAAAAATTAATTCGCATGCTGATTTCCGTATCGAGGTGTTATGCAAGCGATTAACTTTGACCTGTTAGTTATACCACTAACCTCAGGCGGGCTAAGCAAAAAAAGCAGAATGGATGAGATGCGGCGGCGAGGCCGCCGCTCGAAAGGCAGGGGGATAATGCTGGGAATGGCGACTAGCGGATACCAAAGTAACCGCCGCTGAGCAGTTCCGTCAGCGATTGTTCCAGTGCGATGGCGTCGCCGTCCGACAGATCGATGCCAATCGCCTGCAGGGTGTTCAGCGTTATCTGCTGGTGTGCCGGGCCGGCCAGCGTTTGGGCGTGCACCCGATGCGTCGCCCCATTGAGCATCGACACCATCAGTTCGTCCATCTGGTTGCAGTGCACGTTGGTGATGAAGCGTTCGTCGACGCGGATATAGTCAATCTTTTGGCCATGCAACTCGTCAAAGGCGTTGAGGCTGTGCCCAAAACCGTTAACGATCAGCTTGCAGCCCCGTTGCTGCAACTGCTGGAGGAACGGCCTGCAAATACCGGCGTGCTCCAGCACCACCGCATCATCGACCGCCAGCAGCAATGCTCCTGGTTGCAAGGGGGAGGCGTCCAGCGCTGTCAGCAGATCGTCCTGGAAGCTGGCGTCCAGCAGGCTGTCGGTTGTCAGCGGCAGTGCGATGGACAACCCCTTGCGGGCAATATCAGGGGCGCGCTGCGTCAAAATCTGCCCGATGATCCAGCGGTCAACCTCTTGCGTCAGATCGTATAGCCGGGCAGCGGAGATAAAATCGTCGCTCGCCAGCGCCTGACCGTCCTGATCCCTCACCTGCAGTTTCAACTGATAGAAACAGACCGCCAGCGGCGTTTTTGGCGGTGCGACCGCCCTGACATGCAGCAATAATTGCCCATCGTTGATGATGTCCGTCACTTCCTGACGCGTCAGCAGTTCATGCTGACGTTCCAGGATCATTTTTTGACGCGCCTCATAGAGATAAACCTGGCCACGTCCGCGATGCTTGGCGGTATAACAGGCAATATCCGCCTGCGCCAGCAGCTCGCTGCTCTTGCCGGCATCGGCATCAATACGGGTTACGCCTGCACTGGCGCCGACGTGGTAAATCTTCCCTTCCCAAAAGAACGGGTGCTGGCTGATGTGATTAACCAATTGCTGTATCAGCGACTGGGCCTGTTCCCGCGTGCAGTCGAACAGGATCAGCCCGAACTCATCGCCGCCAAGCCGGGCCAGACAGTCGCTATTACGCAGATGGTGCCGCATCAACAGGGAAAGATCTTTCAACAGCGCGTCGCCCGCGGCATGGCCGGCATTGTCATTGACCGCCTTGAAACGGTCGAGATCGAGGAACACCAGCGCGTGCTGCAGTCGTTTTTCAGTGGCGTTGGCGATAGCGGCCTTCAGGCGCTTTTCAAAACTGGTGCGATTGGGCAGCGTGGTCAGGGCATCGTGGGACGCGCTGTAACTCAACTTCTGCATCAGTTCGCGCGAGGCCGTGACATCCTGCAGTACCATCACCGCGCCCATGACGTTGCCGTCGATCGTTTTCAATGGTGATACCGATTGCTGGATGTCAAAACAGCGACCGTCGCGACCATGCAGCACCAGGGCATAGTCTGCGGACAGCTGCCGGTTTTCCTGCAGGCAGCACTGGATCGGGTTTTCTACCTCTTCGCCGTCTTTGCCGTTGGTCATTCGAACCACGCCGGCGACGGGCATGCCGATCGCCAGACTGAGCGGCCAGCCGCACATTTGTTCGGCCACCGGGTTCATAAAGGTAATGTGCATTTCGTCGTCGGTGGATATCACCGCTTCGCCGATCGCATCGAGCGTAATGTGCAGGCGCTCTTTTTCTTCGTGCAGTGCTTCGGTCAGATTACGGACTTCCGTCATGTCGATATTGGTGCCGATCATGCGCAGCGGCAGACCCTGAGCGTCTAAAATAACGTTACCCTGGCCGCGGATATGCCGCACTTTTCCCTCGCGGGTGAGCAGTCGGAACTCCAGAACAAAGGGGCCCGGCCGCTTCAACAATGTGGCCATCTCACGGTCGGTGCGTTCACGATCCTCCGGTACCAGCAGCGTCCGCCATAGCGAAAACGTTGGCGTCTGGTCCGGGCTGAGGTCGTAAAGTTCAAACATACGCTTGTCCCAGGTGAGCTCTTCGCCGTGCATCATCCATTCCCAAACGCCGATGCCGCCCACTTTATTCGCCAGCGTAATGCGCTCCATCAGTCGATGGTTCTCTGCGGCCGTGCGTTTCAATTCGCTGATGTCTTCTACCTGCGAAATAAAATACAGCGGCAGCCCTTCGGCATCGCGCACCAGCGATACGGCCAGTAACGCCCAGACGTGCTCGCCGTCGCTGCGGATATAGCGTTTCTCCAGGGTATAACTGCTGATATGCCCATCGAGCAGATCGTGCAGCTGCGTCAGGTCGGCGTTCAGATCGTCCGGGTGGGTGATTTCCTGGAAAGTCAGGCGCCGCAGAGCCTCCGGGGTATAGTCGAGCAGTTTGCACAACGCCTGATTGACCTGCAGCCATTTCCCCTGCGGCGACACCAGCGCCATGCCGATGGCCGAATATTCCAACGCATTACGAAAGCGAGTTTCACTCTCGACGATATGCTGTTTCTCCACCCGGAAGGCGTGCATCACCATGGCCATCGAGTGCGCCGGGATCAAAATCAACAGGATCGGCAGGTAAATCTCGATATCGCTGAACGGACCGGTGGGCGCATGAAAATGCAGCAACCCGATGGAAATCATCACGGTGATCATCAGCGTGGTGCAAAAGCAGATGACGAAAGCCTCGAGCCGCGGCAGCGCGATTGCCGCCCACAGCAGCGGCAGAATGACAAAGGTGAACGGAAAGGGCAGGTAGCTCAGCGCCAAATAGCTGAAGGTCAGCGCGACTATCAACGTCAGCAGCAGAGTGTACAGATTCAGCGTATCCAGCATGCGACGGCGATAGACCAGCCCGATGGGCGTCAGCGACAGGACGCCAATAGCTTCTGAAATAAACCAGGTACTGAAGGGGTGCCAGAAAGGGTGACCCGGGGCGGGAACCCACCAGGCGGCCAGCAGGGCGCTGAACAACGGGGTGAATATCACCGCGCAGACGACAAATTTAAGCCAACTGGCCAGGCTGTTCAGCGGATCGTCCTGCAGCAGCATGCGGCGCAACAGCAGGGTGCAGACCACGGCTTCCAGCAGGTTGATCAGGGTCAGTTTTACCGGGAACCAGCTAAAGCCGAACAGCGTGAAGCTGGCGGCCACGATGCCAACCCCGCATGCCAGCAGCGGTAACCCCCATTGGTGTGGCGAGTGGCGGAACAGTACGGCAATAATGGCGGCAGTGGGGAACCACAGCGGGGTAAAGTGGCTGGATTCGTTCGACAGCGTCAGGCACAGCAATGCCAGTAAAAATACCGCCATCGCCGCCAGCAGGCTGTGCGTCAACAAGGCGCCCTGACGCGTGATGAGATGATTCGGTGCGCTGATATCCATAGACAACCCTTAACTCTGGCATCTGTCACTGAACGAGGTCATGACGCGAATGAGATGGAAAGTTTATTGGCAAAGGGTAGTACAGCGCGGCAATAAAACCCACTGAATCAGACAGCTTTAGTGAGCAAACGCAAAAGCCGGCGCGGGGCCGGCCTTCTGGAGGTTTAAAGCAGGAACAAGGTAGCCAGTCCGAGGAAGATAAAGAAGCCGCCGGTATCGGTCAGAGCGGTGATCAATACGCTGGAACCTACCGCCGGATCGCGCCCCAGTTTGAGCATGGTCATCGGGATCACCACCCCCATCAGCGCGGCTACCAGCAGGTTGAGGATCATCGCCAGCGTCATGACGCCGCCCATCGCCCAGTCGCCGTACAGTAGCCAGGTCACGACGCCCATGATGCCACCCCAGACCACGCCGTTGATAATGGCCACCCCCAGTTCTCTGAACATCAGGCGGGAAATGTTGCCGACCTCAATTTGGTGCAGTGCCAGCGCGCGTACGATCATGGTGATGGTCTGATTACCGGTATTGCCGCCGATCCCCGCGACGATCGGCATTAACGCCGCCAGCGCCACCAGTTGTGAAATGGTGTGTTCGAACAGACCGATGACGCGCGAGGCGATAAACGCGGTACACAGGTTGATGGCCAGCCATGCCCAACGGGTTTTCACCGCCTTGCTGACCGGGGCAAACACATCTTCTTCCGGGCTTAAGCCCCCCATGCGGCGCAGGTTGCTGTCGCTTTCTTCATTGACCACATCGACGATTTCTTCGATGGTCAAACGGCCCATCAGCTTGCCCTTGGCGTCGACCACCGGGGCGCTGATCAGGTCATAACGTTCGAATGCGCTGGCTGCCGCTTCGGCCTTGTCATCCGGCTGGAAGCTGGTAGGGTCGCTGTCCATCACCGTCTGGACCAGGGTTTCCGGGTCATTAAGCAGCACGGCGGTGAGCGGCAGTTCACCCAGCAGAGTATTTTTACGATCGGTGACGAAGAGTTTGTCGGTGGCTTCCGGGATGGTTTTGCGCAGGCGCAAGAAGCGATGTACGGCACCGATAGTGACGTCGGGGCGTACCGTGACCAGTTCAAAATCCATCATCCAGCCGACGGTGTCCTTGCCGTAGTGGATCATCTCGCGCACCTGTGCGCGTTGATCCGGTTCCATGGAGGTCAACAGGCGGCCCATCAGGTTACGCGGCAGGTATTGTGCCAAATAGGCCTGTTCATCGACGTCCAGCGTCTTGATCGCTTTGAGCAGGTCCTTGTCGCTCATCTCTTCGATCAGGCTGTCCCACACGGGCTCGGCAACTTCCACCAGCGTTTGACCGCGTTTGGCGTTCCCCACCAGCCGCCACAGTGCCAGGCGCTCGTCTTGGGGCAGCGCTTCCAGCAGGTCCGCCAGGTCAGCGGCGTGCATGTCGTCCAGCAGGCCGGTGATTTCTGCGGTCTGGTTTAGCAGCTCGCTTTTGCTGAGGGCGTTCTCATCCCCTGGCCGGCCGAGAATGCCATCGACCAGATCTTTGTTGTTTAACAGCAGAGAAAGAATGCGCTGGCGGTACTCAGCGACTTTTTTAACGTTATGTGTTGCAGCTGACATGGTCTTCCTTACTGGCACTCAGTGATCCTTAAACCCACTCTGGACTAGATAGAGCATAGTGAATGCAGGCGTCATTTTTATGAAATGGGAGCAGTTGCTGAGGAATAAGTAAGGGGTCTGGCGCGCCGAGATACTGGCCGACGGCAGGCTGCTTAACTATTCGCAAGCCCTGCGGGAAAATTTGAATCTGTGAGTTCAGGGAGTGGTGTCCCGGTTTTCGTCGCTCATCTCAGTGGTGCTTTGCTGAGGGGCGAGTTTTTTTTCCTGATGGTGGGGCACCGCGACGACCGCGGCATACAGCAGACGGCCGACTAAAATGATAAAGCTGACAAACAGCACTATTTTGGTCATCTGTCCGGTGGATTTTCTACGCATATATCACCCGGCATGCCGGTTTCCTGTGTTATGCCCGCCATCTTTCACGCTGGCCGTGCTGCGGCCACTTGAAATTTATAGAGATATTGAACGCTGATGCAGGCCGATAGAGTGTAAACGGAATTCTAGCCATTGATGACAAATATTGTCTATTTATTTCCGGGCAGCAAAACCCGGTATCTCGCCGCTGTTTAGCTTAAGTTTGGCTTTATCTGTCGGATCAGCAGCTTAAGATGAGACAAAAAATAGGCTTACACATTTTTACCCAACTTTTCCTCTTTGGTTGATCGGAGTCAAGCCTCACCCCCGCCTGGCGCCTAAAATTTCCGCCATTCTCCTGTCGCATATGATACTTTCAGCTTGCCTCATGAATGGATAGAGGTACGAAAAGGAACCTGCCTTGTTACCCGAACGCGTGAATGGAATTACGCCCTGACGGACTCGTTATTTTTATGATCAAGCCAATATTCTGGAAGCATTTACGCGAGCGCTGGTGGGGGTGTCCCCTCCTCTGGAGCCTGTTATTGATCCCGTTCGCAGGTTGGCTATCGCCGCGGATAATGCTGCCTGAAGGCAAAGTCTATCTGCTCTATCTACCGCTCACCGCCTGTATTGCGCTGTTAATGGTCTACGACTGGCGGGCGCTGCCGGGTATTGCCCTCGCGATCATGCTGCGTTACGCCCACCGGCTGGGGCTGGAAAGTGGCCTGCTGGTGACGCTGCTGTACCTGTCTTGCCTGAGCCTGTGTTGGCTGGGGTATCGCAGGCAAACGCAACGCCGTTGGTGTGCGGCCCCGGGTGGTGCGGCGCTGGTGAAGGAGCGGCTAATCTGGCTGGTGGTGCTACCGGCATTGCTGTTTGTCTTCGGCCTGAAACTGCTGGTCGCCTTTGCCCGGTTGCCCGACGAACTCGGGATGATGCCCGGCGATAACAGCTACCTGATGGCGCTGGTTAATTTTCAAGCGCTGCTGCTGGGCTGTCTCTCCGCCATGCCCTTGCTCTACATCATGTTGCGCATCTTGAATAAACCCCGTTTTGCCCTGACGCTCTGGCGACGCTTTGGTCGTGAAATGGCGCCAAATGTCGATAAAAAAGAGCTGTCGCTGTGGCTGTTGGTGCTGGTGGGGATGGTGGCGGTGCTGTCCCATCACGCTAAAGAAGCCATTCCCCTGTTGCTCGGGGGGTACGGATTGGTCTTACTGCTGCCGGTAATGCTCTACGGTGCGATGCGTTTTGGCTATCAATTCAACTGCCTTATCTGGTCTGCCACTCTGTTGGTGCTGTTTTTTCATTATCCCGGCGCTTCACAGCCCGACAACCTGTTGCATAACCTGGCGGTCATCTCTTCGATGATGGTGGTGTTCACCCTGTGCATTTTCCTGATGTCGGCGCTCAATACTCACCAACGGTTAAGCCATGCCAGGGCACAAAGCGCCTCGCTGCAAGATCCGGTAATTGGCCTGCCGAACCTGCGTGCCCTCAAGCGTGATCTGGCTCAGTCTCCGCCTTCAACCCTGTGTTTCCTGCGCGTCAGCGAACTGGATTTGCTGAGCCGTAACTATGGCATGCAGCTTCGTATTCGTTTCAAACAGCAACTGGCGGCGCTGCTGCATCAGGTATTGGCCCCCGGTGAAGGGGTTTATCATCTGCCGGGCTACGATTTGTTGCTGCGAGTGGATGCGGACAATAGCGAAGAAAAGGTCGAAGCGATTTACCGCGCATTGGAAAAATTCCGCCTGATCTGGAACGGTTTGCCGCTGCATCCCCCGCTGGGATTAGGGTATTGCAGCGTGCTGCCCGATTTTGAACACCTCTACCAGTTGCTGGGGGAACTTAGCGCGTTGGCGGAAGTATCTCTGACCAGCGGTAAGCCGGAGAATGTGCAGAGCAGCGGTAATTTGGTGCAGGATGAAGTCAAACGCAAGGTGGCGCTCTTGCATGGGGTACAACGTTCGTTGGATAACGACGGCTTTATCTTAATGGCGCAGCCGATAGTGGGCCTGCGAGGTGATCGTTATTATGAGATTCTGCTGCGTATGCGCGACGATCAGGGGAACACAGTATCGCCGAATGATTTTCTGCCGGTGGCGCATGAGTTTGGCCTGGCTTATCGGCTGGATCTGTGGGTCCTGCGCAATACGTTGAAGTTTATGGACCAGCACCGTATTGCGCTGCCCAGCGCGCGCTTTGCGGTGAACTTGTCGCCTTCTTCGCTGTGCCGTCCAATGCTCAGCCAGGATGTGCGCAACCTGTTACAGCGGTACCGAATTGAGCCATATCAACTGACGTTGGAAGTGACCGAGTCGCATCTGCTGCAGAATACGGATTACGCCGGCGCCAATCTGCAGGCGCTGCGCGAGATGGGGTGCCGCATTGCTCTGGATGACTTCGGCACCGGTTATGCCGGTTACGATCGGCTCAAGATGTTGCCGGTTGATATGCTGAAAATCGACGGCAGCTTTGTACGTGACATGCTGACCAGCGCGGTGGATTTCCAGGTGATTGCCTCTATCTGTAAAGTCGCGCGAATGAAGCGCTTGACCATTGTGGCGGAATACGTAGAAAGCATGGAGCAGTTGGTCGCGTTGAAAGGGGTGGGCGTAGACTATATGCAGGGGTATTTCGTCGGCGAACCGCAACCCTTGGTGACGTTGCTATCAGAACAGAATTGATGGTCGCCCCCGCAGTACGGGGGCGACAGACTCAGGCCGAGCGCTGCTCGTCTTGCGAACCTTCCTCTTCGCAAATCAGTTTCCAGCCCACGACGTCGTTCCAATAGGCTTGTTCACGTTCGAGATCCAGTTGCACCAGGTTGTTCAGCGCCAGATAACCGGCCGGGAAGCGCAGCGTCCAGTGGTTATCGTCGGTGCTCAGGCGCAGCGTTTCCGGCGTGGTGGTCGACTGGCGCTGGTTGTTGAGCAGGGTACTCAGACGCAACAGTTGGATCAGCGGCAGGTAATGCTTTTTCTTGAACAGGTTCAGGCGCGGCAATTCTTCCAGCTTGATACCCTTGCGATGGAAGCGTACCAGCGCTGACAGCAGCAACTGCTGCTCCTGGTTGAAGCCCGGCAGGTTGGTGTTTTGCAGAATGTAGGCCGAGTGGCGATGCATGCCGCTGTGGTTGATGCTCAACCCCACTTCGTGCAACATCGCGGCCCATTTCAGCAAGGCTTCCAACTGCGGGTTCGCCAGCTTGGTATTTTGCGCCATCCACTGCGCATACAATAGCTCAGTGGTATCCAGCACCCGTTTGGCCTGCTCGCGGTCGATATTGTAGTGATCGGCCAGGCTCTTGGCGGTACGGCTGCGAATGTCCTGATGACGGAAACGGCCCTCCATCTCGTACAGCACGCCTTCGCGCAGCGCACCGTCGGAAAGGCGCAGGTCGCGGATCGCCAACGCATCGAACACGCCGCACAGGATTGCCAACCCCGGCACAAACACCGACTGGCGGTCTTCCGACAGCCCCGGCAGGCTCATTGCGCTGAAATTTTTAAACTGCAGCACCTGTTCCGCCATCATTTCCAGCCGCTCGAGGGTGATCAGGCCATCTTTTTCGCCCATTGCCACCAGCACTTCGTGCGCGGCCTTGATGGTGCCCGACGCGCCCAGAGCATATTGCCAGCCCTGAATGCGGTACTGCCAGGCCAGCGTTTCCAGCTTCTGTGCCGCCGCCAGGCGTGCGCGTTTGAAGTTGTTTTTGCTGATTTCCCCGCCCGGGAAGAACTGTTGGGCGAAGCTGACGCAGCCCATGCGGCGGCTTTCCGCCAGCAGGGGTTCAAAATCTTCGCCGATCACCAGTTCTGTAGAACCGCCGCCGATGTCGATCACCAGCTTGCGACCTTTTTCCGGTTGGGTATGTTCCACACCCATAAAGATCAGGCGCGCCTCTTCCTGCCCGGCGATGATTTCGATCGGGTAGGGGATCACTTTGGCTGCGCGCTTGAGGAATACCTCGGCGTTCACCGCCTGGCGCAAGGTGTGGGTACCGACGATGGTGACGTTATCCGCCGGGAAGCCTTGCAGCCGTTCGGCGAACAGCGCCAGGCAGGCCAGGCCGCGTTCTATTGCCTCTTCACTGAGCACATTGTTGCTGTCCAATCCATCGGCGAGGTGGACCCGCTGTTTTAAACGCCCCAATACCTGTAAGGCGCCATTGACGACGCGGGCAATCACCATGTGGAAGCTGTTCGACCCGAGGTCGATGGCAGCGATTTCCTGCGGTTTGTTCGTTGCAGTGCTTTTTAGCGGCATAGTTGCTGGCCTACTGTCCTGGTTGTTCCAGAGCTTTTAAATACTCGTAAATGGCAACCTGAGAACGGACTTTGCGGCGGTTGCCGCGCGGCACGTACTGGTTGCTCAGTTCTTTATCGAGGTAACGTGCCTTGACCGTGTCGCTGAACAGGATTTCCAGAATATCCAGAACCCGTTGTTTCAGCGTTGGATCCAGCAGCGAGACCGCGACTTCGATGCGGTAATCTATGTTACGGGTCATCCAGTCGGCAGAGGACAGATAAACCAGTTTGTCACCTTTGTTTTCGAAAACGTAAACCCGATCGTGTTCCAGATAGCGGTCGACGATGCTGATTATCTGAATATTGTCACTGATCCCCGGCAGGTTGGGAATCAAAGAACACATCCCGCGCACCAACAGGCGGATTTTTACGCCGGCGCCGGATGCGGTATATAACCGATCTACCAGCCCTTTATCCACCAGATTGTTGATTTTCAGCATAATGCCGGCCGGAAGCCCGGCTTCGGCGTTGGCAATTTCGTTGTCGATCAACTCATACAGTTTCAGACGCGAGTTCTGCGGCGACACCATCAGGTTGTCGAAGGTGACCGGCCGGTACGGGTTTTCGATAAAGTTGAACACCCGGCGTACTTCGTTGGTGATGCGCGAATCGGCGGTCAGCAATGAATAGTCGGTGTAAATGCGCGCGGTTTTCTCGTTAAAGTTACCGGTGCCGATATGAGCATAGCGCACAATCTCGTCGCCTTCACGGCGTGAGATCAGGAACAGTTTGGCGTGAATTTTCAAGCCAGGCGCGGAGAAAATAACGTGTACCCCAGCTTCCGTCAGGCGCTTGGCCCAGTGGATATTGGCCTCTTCATCAAAGCGCGCCTGCAGCTCCACCACCACCGTGACTTTTTTGCCGTTATGGGCGGCGTGGATCATCGATTCGATGATGCGCGAGTCTTTTGCCACGCGGTAAATATTGATTTTGATCGCCAGCACGCTCGGGTCGAACGACGCCTGGCGCACCAGCTCCAGCACGTGTTCAAAGGTGTGGTACGGGTAGTAAAGCAGCACGTCGTGCTCGCGAATGGCGTCAAAGCCGTTGCGGAATTTTTCGAACCAGGTATGGCGCAGGCGCGGCAGCGGTTTGTTGACCAGGTTGGCCTTGCCGACGTTCGGAAAACCGATGAAGTCTTTGAAGTTATGGTAACGGCCGCCGGCAATGACCGAATCATAGTTGGAAATACCGAGCTTGCCGCGCAGCAGTTCCACCATTTCATTGGGCATGTCGCGCTGATAAACAAAGCGCACCGGCTCTGCAGTCAGGCGCTGCTTCAGGCTGGAAGACATCAGTTCCAGCAGGCTGGATTCCATCTCGGTAACCAGATCGTATTCCGCATCGCGGGTCATTTTCATCGAATAGGCGTTGAGCGCGTCGTAATCGAAGAAGCCCTTGAAGATGTCGTCCAGGCAGTAGCGAAGAATGTTATCCAGCAGGATCATCGGCTTGCGGCGACGAGGGGCTTCCGGCGGCAGGTTGACGAAGCGCGGTACCTTGTCGGACGGGATCTCCAGCAGCGCGTAATCGATACGCGTACCGCGGATAATCTCCACCGCCAGATAGGTGTAATCGTCTTTCAGGAACTGCACCAGGTTGGTTTCATTGTTGATCAGGATCGGCGTGATGTGCTGGCGCAGATGCTGTTTAAAGTATTGCCGCAGCCAGATTTGCTGGTTTTCCGACACCTGGCGTTCGTTGATCAGGAAGATCTGGTTGCGTGCCATTTCCAGCAGCAAATCGTTATACAGGCTGTCGAATTCTTGATCGGTTTTTAATACCTTGGCCTGGATCTTTTTCAGCAGATGGCGTGAAGCGCCGCCAGAGCCCTGTTCTTCGCTGATCAGAATGCGTCGTTTGAGATCGGCAAAGCGGACCTTATAGAACTCGTCAAGGTTATTGGAGTAAATGCCCAGAAAACGCATGCGCTCAATCAGGGGATTGCTCTTATCTGCGGCTTCCTGCAACACGCGTTCATTAAAGGATAACCAGCTTAGTTCTTTTTCGATGTAGAGCTTTTCCTGACCCATTGCCACTCCAGTTCAATTTTAGAAAAGGATCCGGGACGCAGCGCCCGGATGCCGCTCTAGTGTCCTTCATCATTATTGCGAGAGATTGACAGGAAAGTCCAACATATCCATTACCTTGGGGCGAGGCATTTTAAGGCGTAAAAATATTCTCTGCGGCGTCCGGGGCGTTGAACATGTCGGAGCAATATAAAATGAAGACAATAATGCTAAATATCTCTACAGATGATCGGCTTAACCATCATTTTTCAGCAATATATAGGGTTAATAATGCTAATGAATAGCGTTAAATTCGATAATGGCGGCAGGCAACTTTGTCATGCAAACGTCACAAAACTGACATAAGATGCCCGGTTATTCTATGGCGCAAGCCTGCTTACATCAGCGACAGCGAGAGACATGGCACAAACTACGGTAAACCAACATCCCCGGGATCGCCTGCGCGCGCGCATCGACCGTAGCGTTCAGGCGGCGGTTACCGTCAGCGGGCTGCTGGTGTTGATGACGCTGATGCTGATCTTCGTTTACCTGCTGTTTGCGGTGCTGCCGCTGTTTAAACCGGCGGCAATGGGGCAGGCGAAACCGCTGACGATCAATGCCTCTGCACCTGCGCTGGCGCTGGGTATGGATGTGCAGCAGCGGATAGGTTACCGCATCGATGCGCAAGGGCAGGGGCAGTTCTATCCTCTGACGCAGCAGAACGCCCATCCTCTGACGCAACAGACGCTGCTGGCCAAACCGACGCTGCTGACTCAGGCGGCTGGCGAACGCGATCTGTTTGCTTTGGCACAGGCCGACGGCCGGTTTATCGTCGCCAGCGCGGACTTCGCAGCAGCCGGGACGTCGGCACCGCAGTGGTTGTTTCCGCTTGGGCAACGACCGCTGACGTTGGATAAACAGGGGCGAGCATTAACGCTGCTGACGTTGGCTGAAGCACGCCGTGGGCAGTACCTTCTGGCCGGTGTTACCGAAGATCGTCGTTTGGTGTTTGGCCGTTTCGGCAGCGACCACCCGCCGCAGCTAAGTGAGATCACGCTGGACAGTGCGGTGCAGCAGTTGGTGTTGACGCCCGACGGTCGCCAATTGTATCTGCTGGCGGGGAATCGGCTGGCGCGCTACCAAATTAACGACACGCAGCTGCAGCTAAAAGAAACGCGTACGCTTGGCGAACAGTCTCCTTATCAACTGACGGCGTTGCCTGGCGGCAGCGCGTTGCTGATCGAAGCGCCTGACGGCAGCGTACGCGAATGGTTTGATGTCGAAAAAGATCGGCGCTGGCAACTGATGCCGGTGCAGCATTTCGACCACCAGTCCGAGCCGCAGGATTTGCTGGTGGCCGAACCTTATCGCCGGGTGTTCGCCACCCTGAGACCGGACGGCGGTTTCTCGCTGTTTTCCAGCATCCAGCCGCAGCCACTGTTGAACGGCAGGCTGAGCGCCGGGGTACAGCAGATGGCGTTCGCTCCACGCGGTGATGGCCTGCTGCTGGAGACGGCACAGGGCTGGCAACATTATGCGATCGACAACCCTTATCCCGACGTCACCTGGCGCTCGCTTTGGCACAAGGTGTGGTACGAGAATTACCCCGAACCGGCTTACGTCTGGCAATCCACCTCTGGCGAGGACAGCTACCAGGCCAAATTCAGCCTGATGCCGGTGATTTTTGGCACCTTCAAGGCCGCGGCCTATGCCATGCTGTTCGCCATTCCGCTGGCGCTGGCCGGGGCCGTTTATACCGCCTATTTCATGTCGGCCGGACTGCGGCGGGTGATTAAACCGGCGATTGAGGTGATGGGGGCTTTACCGACGGTGGTGATCGGGCTGGTGGCGGGCATCTGGCTAGCGCCGGTGATTGAATATTATCTGCTGGCGGTGTTGTCGCTTCCCTTGCTGTTGGCGGCGGTGGTGCTGGCATGCGGTGCGCTGATGAACCGGTTTGCCCCGCGGCGCCTGCCGCCGGGTGTCGATCTGCTGATCCTGTTGCCGCTGATCGTACTGACCGTCTGGCTGGCGTTTAGCGTGGGGCCCTGGCTGGAAGTGAAGCTGTTCGGCGAGCCGCTGCATTTCTGGCTGGGCGATGATTATGACCAGCGCAATGCGCTGGTGGTTGGCGTGGCGATGGGCTTTGCGTTAGTGCCGATTATTTTCTCTTTGGCGGAAGACGCGTTGTTCAGCGTACCGGCAACCCTGAGCCAAGGGTCGCTGGCGTTGGGGGCGACCCAGTGGCAAACCGTGATACGCGTGGTGCTGCCTTCGGCCAGCGCCGGCATTTTCTCGGCGCTGATGATTGGCTTTGGCCGCGCGGTGGGGGAGACCATGATTGTGCTGATGGCGACCGGTAACACGCCGGTTATCGACGGCAGCCTGTTCCAGGGCCTGCGCGCCCTGGCGGCCAATATCGCCATAGAAATGCCGGAAGCGGTCGCCGGCAGTAGCCATTATCGGGTGCTGTTCCTGACTGCGCTGGTGCTGTTTATTTTCACCTTTGTCTTCAACACGCTGGCGGAGGCGATCCGACTGCGGCTGCGTGAGCGCTATACCCTGAACCAGGAGGCGCCATGAAGCGCTGGGCGAAGAGCGGTTCGCCGTGGATCTGGCTGACCGCCGGGTCGGTGGCCGTCAGCCTGTTGGCGCTGATCGGCATCATGCTGCTGTTGGCCGGTCAGGGGATGCGCTATTTCTGGCCGAGCCCAGTCTATCAGTTTGAGCTCAACCAGAGTGCCGCAGGGCCGGTGACGATGATCGGCGAGCTGTATCAGCAGCAAAGCATTCCGCGCCGGCAACTGCTGGAGTCCGGTATCGCACTGCCGCCGGGGAATGCGCAGAGTTTTGAGCGCTATCTGATCAAGGTGGGCAACCGCGAGAGCGAAGGGCAAGACTTCCGTACGCTACTGGCCGGTGACATTGTTCGCCAAAGCACGCCGCGCGATCTGCTGGTGCTGGAACGTAATAACAACGGCACCGCTTACGGTTATCTGGCCGGTATGCTGGAGGATGGTCAGCCGTTGACCGGCCGCAATCTTAGCCAGGCGCTGCTGCAGCGTTTGCCGCAGATTGCCGCGCTTTCGCGTCAGGCCCATGATATTCAGTTTCGCGATATGGCGCGCATTAACCAGCGGTTCGATACGCTGCGTCTGCGAGAGAAAAGCTTACAGCGGGAAGATAAGCTAGACGCCCGCGCACAGGCGTCAATCAACGCCGAGCGGCTGGAACTGCAACGTCAATATCGACTGCTTTCCGATCGTCTGGAAGGTTTGAACCGCGATCGCCACCGCGATGCGCTGTTACTGCGTGACATGCACGGCCAGACCCATACCATTGCGCTAAGCCAGGTGCGCGATGCCTGGTACCCCAACGCGATGAATACCACGCAAAAGCTGGTGCACTGGGGCGAACAGGTGAAGAAATTCCTCAGCGACAGCCCGCGAGAGGCCAATACCGAAGGCGGCGTATTCCCGGCGATTTTCGGCACGGTGCTGATGGTGATCCTGATGTCGATCGTGGTGATGCCGTTTGGCGTGATTGCCGCCGTTTACCTGCATGAATACGCAGGCAATAATCTGCTGACGCGGCTGATCCGCATTGCCGTGGTTAATCTGGCCGGCGTACCGTCGATTGTCTATGGCGTGTTTGGCCTTGGCTTCTTCGTCTATATGATTGGCGGCACGCTCGATCAGCTGTTCTACCCGGAGTCGTTGCCTAACCCGACCTTTGGCACGCCGGGCGTGCTGTGGGCGGCTTTGACGCTGGCGCTGTTGACGTTGCCGGTGGTGATTGTCGCTACCGAAGAGGGGCTGTCGCGCATTCCTGCTTCGTTGCGCCAGGGCTCGTTGGCGTTGGGCGCCAGCCGGGCTGAAACGCTGTGGCGTATTGTGTTGCCGATGGCGGCGCCGGCGATGATGACCGGCCTGATCCTGGCGGTGGCGCGCGCCGCCGGGGAGACGGCACCATTAATGCTGGTGGGGGTAGTGAAATCCGTGCCGGTGCTGCCGGTAGATGATATTTTCCCGTATCTGCATCTGGAGCGGAAGTTTATGCACCTGAGTTTCCAGATCTACGATATGGCCTTCCAGAGCCCGAGCGTGGAGGCCGCCCGGCCGCTGGTGTTCGCCACCGCCTTCCTGCTGGTGACGATTGTCGTGGGCTTGAATCTGGCGGCGATGGGTATTCGCCATTCGCTGAGGGAGCGGTACAGAGCATGGTCGCAGTAACAACGATGTTATTCCTGGGGAGTGCCTAATGAGTTTGATGACGCCAGGCAGTTTGCCCCGGTTGGATGTCCAGCACCTTGATGATGAACATACCGCGCTGGCGGTAAACGACCTCAACCTGTTTTATGGCGAAAAACAGGTGCTGCACGATATCTCGCTGCGTATTCCCAAGCACCGGGTGACGGCGCTGATCGGCCCGTCCGGCTGCGGCAAATCCACGCTGCTGCGTTGTTTCAACCGTATGAATGATTTGGTGGACAACTGCCGGATTGAAGGCGATTTGCAACTGAACGGTCAAAGCATTGGCGGCGCGCAAATCGACGTTGCGGCGTTAAGACGGCGGGTCGGCATGGTTTTCCAACGGCCGAACCCTTTCCCGAAATCGATTTATGAAAACGTGGTTTACGGCCTGCGTCTGCAGGGCGTGCGTGACCGACGGATCCTCGATGAGGCGGTGGAGCGTTCGCTGCGTGCCGCCGCGCTGTGGCACGAGGTCAAAGACCGGCTGCGCGAGAACGCGTTTCGTCTTTCCAGCGGCCAGCAGCAAAGGTTGGTGATTGCCCGGGCGATAGCCATCGAGCCGGAAGTGCTGCTGCTGGATGAGCCGACCTCGGCGTTGGATCCGATCTCCACATTGACCATTGAAGAGCTGATTTCCGCGCTGAAGCAGCAGTACAGCGTGGTGCTGGTGACGCACAACATGCAGCAGGCGGCACGCGTCTCGGATTACACGGCGTTTATTCACCAGGGCCGATTGGTGGAATACAACGACACCGACGACATCTTTACTTCACCGCGCCAGCGCCGCACCGAGGATTATATTACCGGACGCTATGGTTAAGGATTGTTGGGCGCAGCATGCTGCGCCTTTATGACTTTAAAGTTCTTTATCCCCGCTTGAATACTCCGGCTGCCTGCTGGGCAGTCTCTTCCTGCCATTTGTTTGAATAAAAACAATACTTATTCGTATAGAACTGAGGAGATAAATGTTTATAATTCGCTAATCTGTGTAAATTAACGTAAATGGATGTTTTCAAGTGTGTGTAGGGAAGCAGGGATTCCAGGTTGTGGCGTTGCTGGTTTATGGCGGGCTGATTTGCTCTGCGCAGGCGGCCGAGCAAGCCAGCCCGGCCGATCGCGACAGCATTACTCAGCAGCAAAAAATGCTGTTGGAGCAGGCACAGCAGCAGCGTGAGGCGTTGCAAAACAACGTTTCTCTGCCGGCCTTACCCTTGCCGGCGCCTCCCGCCATTGGTGAAGCCTGCCAGCTTGTGCGGCAGATTAAGTTTCAGGGGGCTGAACATCTTTCCTGGTCGGTAAAAAACCGGCTGGCCAAACCCTACCAAGGGCGCTGCCTAACGTTGAGCGCCATCAATCGCTTGGTGCGTGAAACCACCAATGCCTATTTGCAACGCGGCTATGTCACCTCGCAGGCCTATCTGCAAGAACAAGATATTTCTACCGGTATGCTGACCATCAGCGCCAGCGAAGGGCGGGTCGAATCCATTACTCTCGATGGCGAAAGCAAACTGGCATTGGGCATGGCGTTCCCCGACATGGCCGGCGAGGTATTGAATCTGCGGGATATTGAACAGGGCATGGAGCAGCTCAACCGCTTGCCTTCGCAGCAGGTGAGCATCGATATCCAGCCCGGTGCGCATGCGGGGTATTCACGGGTGGTGCTGCAGCGCAGCTCTGCGCGTTGGCCCTTCGCGGTTTCCGCCGGGGCGGACAACAGCGGCCAGAAAAACACCGGTACCGGGCAGATGAATGCCGGCGTGACGCTGGACAACCCGCTACACCTTGCCGAACAGTGGTCGCTGTCCGCCGCGCGTAACGACGATTTCAGCCGTAGCCATCGCAGCCGCAGCCTGAACGGTAGCCTGACTTTGCCTTACGGCTACTGGTTGTTCAGCTACCAGTATGCCTGGAATGATTTTTTCCAGAACCTGCCTTTTAATGGCGAAACTTATCGCTATCAGGGCAACAGCCAAACCCAGCGCTTGGGCGTTAGCCGCACGCTGTTGCGGGACGGCACGCGCAAGTTTGCCATCGATATCGGGCTGACGCGGCGGCGCACGGAAAACCGCCTGGCGGGTGAGCGCCTGGCGGTCAGCAGCCCAACGCTCAGCGTATTTAGCCTGGGCGGAAATTACAGTGCAACCGCGGGAGGCGGCTATCTGACGCTGAACCCGACGATAAGCCATGGCCTTTCCATGTTGGGCGCGACAGAGGATGACCCGCGCCATACCGACGCCCCGCGCAGCGAGTTTCGCAAGCTCAGCCTCAGCACCAGCTATTTCTATCCACTGACTCCCTCGTTGTATTACCTGACTTCGGCCTATGGCCAAACCAGTGCGGACAATCTGTACGCCAGCGAGCGTATTTCCGTGGGCGGGCAATACTCGGTGCGCGGATTTAAGGAAAAGTACCTGACCGGCAATCGCGGCGCTTATTGGCGCAATGAGCTCAACTGGCAATTGATGACGCAGCCGGGGCTGGGAGAACTTGCTTTGATCGGCGCGCTGGATTCCGGCTGGGTGCAGGGGCGCGCCGGAAAAATTGACGGCGGCAACGTTACCGGCGTAGCGCTCGGCGCGGCGCTGAACAGCCGATGGTTCAACCAGTCGTTCACCGTCGGCAAGCCGCTGACGCACCCGGACAGCCTGAAACCCGATCTTTGGGTGGCCTACTGGCAAGCCACCGTCACGTTATAACGCCAGCGCACAGCATCGGCGCCGGCAGGCGCCTGAAAACCAACATCCTTTCAAAGGAGTGAAGAGTGGATAAGCTTAATCACCCGCTGGCGCGCGGCGCCAGCTATTTGCTGATCTATCTGACGGCGCTGCAGCCATTGCACCCGGCCTTCGCCGCCGGCATCAACGCCGCCAACGGCAATACCCAGGTACAACAGGGCAACGTGCCGGTAGTCAATATCGCCACGCCAAATGGCGCCGGCATCTCGCACAACAGCTATCAGGATTTCAATGTCGCCGCGCCCGGCGCGGTGTTGAACAACGCCGCCGCCGCCGGTCAGTCGCAGTTGGCCGGGCAGTTGAATGCCAACGGCAATCTCAAAGGCAAGGCCGCTGAGCTGATCATCAACGAAGTCACCGGAGGTAGCCGTTCCGAGCTGCAGGGCAAGCTCGAGGTGTTCGGCAATAAGGCCAACGTGATGATAGCCAACCCCAACGGCATCAGCTGCGACGGCTGTGGATTTATCAATGCGCCGGGCGTGACCTTGACCACCGGCAAACCGCAGTTCGACAAGCAGGGCGCGCTGGAGGCGCTGGAGGTCAAAAAAGGCCTAGTCACCATCGGTGGAAAAGGCCTGGACGGTTATAGCGCCGACTATGTTGACATCATCAGCCGCGCCACCGAAGTGAATGGGCAAATCAACGCCAACAGCCTGTCTTTGACCCAAGGCGCTAACCGCATCAGTTTTAAAGACGGCACCATCAAGCCGATCGCCGGCGAAGGCGCAAAACCGGTGCTGGCGGTAGACACCAAGGCGCTGGGCGGTATGTATGCCAACAAGATCCGCCTGGTGGCCAATGAGGATGGGGTAGGGGTTAACCTGAAGGATCTTATCACCAATCAGCGTGACATTACGCTGAACGTGAACGGTAAAATAACCCTTAACGGCACCACGCGCAGTAAGACTGACCTTAACGTCAGCGCGAAAGAGCTGCTTGTAGTGCCATGGAGCGTGGTACAGGCGGATCAGGACGCTACGCTGGCTAGCCAGACGCTGACCAACGCCTGGAAAATTACCGCCAGCCGCGATATTCGCGTGTTCAGCGATACGGTGAGTAACGTGGGCGCCGACGCTAAAATCCATGCCAATCGCAATCTGTGGATCCAGAAGGATGCGCAGGGCAACAAGGCCAACCTGGTTGAAAACCGCTCCGCGACCATCAAGACTAATAGCGGTGATTTGGTTATACGAACTGAACGCTTGAATAACGTTGTTGATAAGTTTGTCATGGGGGAGCGTCCGGATAAAATTGATGAAGAGGGTATGCGGCTTTTTGGTGAGATATATAATGCGCATAAAACGGGTAATATACGTGATCGGAATGATTTTTATAATAATGACCTGAAGGTTACAAACGATTACTTCAAGATTGAATGCAGCGACGGATGGGAGTGTATTGCGGGTATGTACACTCCTCGGGATATTTGGATAAATAATGAAACAAAGAGAAAATTTGTTCAAGGAGTATCAACCGCAGGTCGTATTGAAGCTGGTGCGAATCTGTATGCGAATGCGTCCTCGCTCTATAATAATTTAAGTGAAATTCGCGCTAATAAAGATATTATTTTGACAGGGAATGATTTTACTCTGAAAAGCCAGGCTGTTGGCTCACTCAGAAATTATATTCGCTTTGCTCCAGATACGGATGCATATAGAGAGTATAAAGAGATTGGCTGGATCTTTCCTCCTCTTAGTTATATTCGTGCCGACGGAACAGCCCAAGCTTGGAATAATGAAGGATACATCAATTCACTCCTTTCCGCCGGGGGGAATCTGGTAGCCGATTTTAAAAACACCATTAACTTTGATACTGCACTCCCTTATGATGCTGCCCGGATTCAAGATGTCGGTATTGCTCCACGTGTGAATACTGTCAACGCGAGTAACATCGTAATGCATGCCAATAATATTTATATTACAGATAGCGTTGGCGCACGTACCGACTTGACCATCCAGGCGGATGATCAGGTCAACCTTGGCCAGGCCGCATTGTCTGCCGGCAGAGAGCTATCGATAACGGCTATCAACAATATCGACGCCTGGCAAAGCCGGCTTCAGGGTACGCAGGTTAATTTAATCAGCCGCTCAGGAGATATCAAAAGCCATTCAGCAATAACAACCCGCTATTTTCATCCCGATGGCAACGTGGCATTTGCCAACATCACTGCCAATGACCTGATGGTGAACGCAGGAAAAAACATCTTACTGAATGACACCGAACTGCATGTTGGCTGGAACATCACTGGCATGGCAGGTAAAAGTTTCACGATCTTCAATAATGATCGTTTATTACCTCCGTCTGCTCTACTCAACAGTACGGAACGTGTCTCCGGTCAGCAGCATTTTAATCGGGCGTTTGCCGCACCTGGCAAGGCAGAGGTGAGAGAAAACATCACGATTATCGCCGGTGAAAATATTGACCTACCGGGAACCTATCTGAAAGCAACATTGGATATGGTGCTGAATGCAGGAAAAAGCGTTCTTCTCGGGCTGAGAACGGTTAATCCAAACTATAGCCATTATTTTAGTTCATCCCGAACGCCCGAATTGCGCGCCAGTGTCAACGGCATGCGCAGCCTGCAGATTTCTGCGGGGCAGGACGTCGCCGCACCGGGGGCTTATCTTTATTCGGACGGTAATGTCACCGCCTATGCCGGCCGCAATCTCTGGCTGGGTTCGCAGGGATATTCGTATCTTGATGCTACCAACGATAATAACAGGGACGATCGCCACCTAACCACTTTTGTGCGTGCAGGGAGAAACTTGACGTTGGCGTCGAACGGGGAGCTGTCGGCCAGTGGATCGGCATTGTTGTCTGGTGCGGATATGGCATTGAGCGCCGGCGGCAACATGCGTTTTGACGCGGTGCAAAATTACACCTATCGGGACGGTGGCAACGAGTATACGGAAAGCCTGGCCCAACAAGGCAGTGAACTCAACGCGGGCGGTCTGATGACCGTTATTTCCAACGGCAGCATCTTGTTCCAGGCCACTAAACTGGCGGCTAAAGGGGCGTTGGATGTGGCCGCTAAAGGCGGGTATCTCTATGCCCAAGCGATGGAGGAATCCAGCCACTACGAAAAGAAAGAGGTTAAGCGCAAGTGGTGGGGTAAAAAAACCGAGGTTAAGAAAACCCGTCACGATGTCGTCAATAAGGTCACCGAGTTTTCTGCCGGCGGCGATATCAACCTATTGAGCAGAGACGACAGCACCTATGAGGCCAGTAAAATTGCGGCTGGGCAAAATGCCCGATTGACCAGCACGCAGGGCAAAGTCAACTTCCGTGCAGTGAAAAATACCACCTTTGAACAAACGGTTACGTCTTCTAGAGGATTTTATATTACTCAGTCCAACCGGGGATATGAGGAAAACAAGTGGGTGCTGCCAAGCATTTATACCGGCGGCAAGTTGACGGTAGATGCGGCTCAGGGCATTACTGCCGACGTAAAGTTGAAGAACGGTCAGACATTGCAAAACGCAGTGGCGGCGTTGGGTAATACACCGGGTACAGACTGGCTTAAAGATCTCAATACCCGTAACGATGTGCAGTGGGCGGTGGTTAAGGACGCGTATGATAGCTGGGACTACAAGAGCCAGCACCTGAATCCGGCGGTAGCAGCGGTGATTGCTATTGCGGCGGCGGCAGTGACCGCCGGCGCGGGGCTGGCTGCTGTCGCGGGTAACGGTGCCATTGCGGCGACCGGCGTGACTGGAGTATCGGCCTCGTCGATAGTCTATGGGTCGGCCTATGCTGGCATGACGTCGCTAGCATCGCAGGTGGCGGTGGCGCTGGTTGACAATCAGGGCCATCTGTCAAAAACCCTGAGAGCATTGGGCAGCAGCGAGACGGTCAAGGCGACGGCGACGGCAATGGCGATTGGTGGTGCACTGGCGGGCTTTGACCGAGTTCTGGACGCCAATGTACCGGCAGACAAGGCGCGATTGCCAGCGCTGATAAAGGATGAAGGGTGGATCAAGATTGCTCAGCGTGTAGCGGGGCAATCGGTCATCAGCTCCAGCCTGAATACCGCCATCAATGGCGGCAGCTTCAAGGACAACCTGACCAATGCGCTTCTGGCGAATATCGGCAGCCAGGTTCAGGCCGAGGGCGCCAATCTGATCGGTGATAACGGCGAAGTCCTGGGTGCGGCCGGGAGGTCAGTCAGCCATGCGGTTGTGGCGGGCATCGCCGCGGAAATCGGGCGCGGTGACGGTAAAGGGGCTGCTGCCGGGGCGCTGGCGGCGGAGCTGGCCGGGGTGATACTGGGCGACAATATTATCAAGCCGGAGGAATGGCAGAAAAAATCGGAACAGCAGGCGCAGATGGCGCGGGTGTTGGGCGCGGCAGCTGGCGCAGTCTTCACCGGCAAGTCTGATGGTGCCTACAGCGGCGCTACCAGCGGTGAAAATGCGTTCCGATACAACTACCTCAGCCACAAGCAACAGGAGCTGATGGAGAAAGATTTGGCGGCCGCGAAATCGCCGCTCGATAAAGCGGTGGTGTTGGCGAACTGGGGAATAACGAGCCATACCCAGGATGGCGCCTTTGCGGCAGGTGTAGTCTCCGGCATCCCGGTTGAAATCAGCGATACGGTGGATGGTTTGGTCGCCGTGGCCAGCAATCCACGTGAGGCCGCGGATGCATTAATAGCTCTGATAAAGAACGATGATCGCTTCTCGATTATCGGCGAAAGTGTAAAACAGGAATACTTGGGGCGGGTCGAAGCATTCAAGGCGAAGTATGAGCACGCGGGCATGGATGGGGCTTATGGTGCCGGGCTGGAATTTGGTAAACTGACGATGGCCGGGCTGGGGCTGTTTGCTGGGGCTGCAGGCGCAGGTAAGCTGGGTGTTAAGGTAACTACTAATAGCCTCAAGGCGTTAGAGAAAACAACGGTAAAAGATCTAACGGCGTTAGGGCTAACCCGAGAGCAGCAGACGATAATAAAAAATGCTGAAGGTGTTTCTACTGCGAAGGCTCACCAGGCAACCGCCCCTCGCGATTTGAATGAACAGGTGTTATGGAATTTGGTGAAACAAAATCCTGAAATGGGGATAAAGTTGAGTCTAAATAAAGATCCCCAATTTTCTACTACAGCGGGCTTCCAAAAAATGCAAGCTTTACATGAACTTCCAGATAATTACAAGATTGTTATTCACTATCAGTATAATAAATATACCGGTAAGGCATATGATTTAAAATTTGACTCACCAAAACGTAATGATTTGCAGCCAGGCCCGTCCGTTAAAGGAGGCAAGGAAAAATGAGGATAAAAACTAGAAGAGGAACTCTAATCGATGTTTTTGCGTTCTACACTATAGAGGGCGAGAAGTATTTTTATGGTTTACCCCCTCGATACGGTGCACTTATTGCATATAGATGGGAAGAAGTTACCGTGGTCGACCCTACAATATCGTGGAAATCTGTTTTTTTCTCCAACGGCATTTATCATCACTCCTTGATAGAAGATGAATTGCTTGATGACCTGATAGAAAGAGATGAAGGGAATTATAGAAATTTTGTGGCTATCCTGAAGGCAGAGGGATCTATCCGGCAAGATTTTCCTGAGGATTTAGACTAACATAAACGACGGCTCCTCGGAGCCGTTTTCTACTCAATTATTACGTCAAAAATACCAATACGCATAGCGAGTTACGGTCTTATCGAGAAGAGGGCAACAAGCGCGCAGGCAAGATTTCCCTGTACGCGGCGGGTCGTCGGTCATTAATTCAAGTCTCACCCCTTGTCGTCAACGATGGTAGCTCCGAAGATAAACTGGTGAAGAATGAAGGGGCAAGAGCAGCGGATCCCATCCAGTTAAAATCGTTTAACATTTCATCCTTCAGCAATTGAAGGGGCCAGGCATTTGGCCAAGAGTGATAAAGGTATTTGTGTACTACCGATGATACAACACGGCTTGTTGGTGGTGCGAGTCTATTTCTGTTTTCTTAGTGTCTTACCTATACCTGACGTTAAAAGAGAACCATATGATGAGTGTTTTAAAAACCACAATAGACTTAGCTACTGATTTTGTTCCCGGTGGCGTAATTAAGGGCAACCCAGACCTGACGCAAGAGCTGCAAGACGCTATTATTTCCGCTTATAATAATAAAGTGACACGTGTTACCGTTAATGGCGTTTTTAAAATATCCTCGACAATTCTGGTTTATCCCGGGGTTGAAATTTGCGGGTTTGGAGCAGACTTTACTTATATATCTGCCAGCGCCGGCTTCCCTAAAGGGGGGACCATGTTCAGATTTTACAATCCTAATATGGCCACGGGGATAAGACGAAATTCGCATTCTGCAATTTCAGGCGTTGTCCTGCAAGGAAACGATAAAAACAATGGCATTGTTGGCGTGGATATTGGTGATTCGCTGTTCTTTAAGCTATCCAGAATGCAGTTCGGCAATCTTATCATTGGTGTCGCGTATAATAAATATATCTACGATACTCGGGTTACGGTCAACAACGGCACGACTTACCCCAATGCGATTGATACTGTTGCTGGCGGCATGTCGTACTACGGGATTGTTGAACAGTGTGATTTTCAGTCCTGCGTCAATGGGCAATTTTTCTACGGTATTTTTAACCGCAACACGGCAACTGGCAACAGCTATCGGGACTGCAACGTCGCTTATAACTTCAGTAATAACGTTATGGTGGCCGAAACAAACACCTTTATTAGTGATAATATCGAAGGCTGCCACTCTGCGTTTGAATGGAAGGAAGATCCTGAGTCCATTTATAACAACACTTGGATTACTACATCCGTAGATAACTCGAATAGCTTCACTAGCCTGGTGAAAGATCCGGGGCGGCAAACCTTCATCAACCTCTCACTATTCCCTTACAACGATAACAATAAAGTATCGTTTTATAGCATATTCCCAGGTAGATACAGTGATGTGTTGGGTTCAAATACCCGTAGTGCGGCGCCTACCTCAGGGGTTGGTCACCGAACCCGTGAAGTTATTGAAGCTACTGCCGGCATCAGGAATAAGGTCTTCGGGACGCAGATGATTTCCTTGGCTATTCCTGCCGGGGAGAATAAAAGCAAAATTATCGGTGTTCCTGGATTAACCTCTGGCGCGGCGATTGCGTGGTCACTGGATACTATTTACCCGACGTTAATCATGAATTGTTATTCAACATCTGCTGGTGCGGTAACTTTTGTCGCACACAATACTTCGGCAGCGCCAATTACAATTAACGCACGAATTTGCGTAAGCGGTATATCGAAGTCGTTTTTATAAAACGGGCATGGAGTTAACTGCAGCGCCTGAAAAACCCGCTCTCGCGGGTTTTTGTTGTCACTTCACCAAAGGTTGATCGCTGGCGGCGGTTTTGAATTTCGCCATGTACTGCGGCTGGAAGATGCACATGCGCAGCACGGTACGGTATTCACCGTTAACGAAGAATTCGTCAATCAGCTCGCCTTCGACTTCAAAGCCCAATTTGCTGTAGATGTGGATTGCCTTCGGGTTTTCTTTATCGACGATCAGGTACAGCTTGTACAGGTTCAGTACCGAGAAACCGTAGTCCATCGCCAGCTTGGCGGCGATAGTGGCGTAGCCTTTGCCCTGATGCGTCGGGTCGATGATGATCTGAAATTCCGCGCGGCGGTGGATATGGTCGATCTCCACCAGTTCCACCAGCCCGACCTTGGCGCCCTGGTGTTCAATAATAAAGCGGCGTTCGCTCTGGTCGTGGATATGTTTGTCGTAGAGATCGGAAAGTTCTACGAAGGCTTCATAGGGTTCTTCAAACCAGTAGCGCATCACGCTGGCGTTGTTGTCCATCTGATGGACAAACGTCAAATCATCCCGTTCCAGTGGGCGTAGCCTGACGTTGGTAGTGCTGGACATGGGGGTTCCTCAATGTCGTTATAGATAGGGGCGGTTGCCACTGTGGGCAAGTATAACGTCGGCGATGGGTTGCGGCGAAAAAAAAACGGCGCCGTGAGCGGCACCGTTTAGAAGGGGTTAAGATTGGCTTTTTAGTCTGCCGCATGCCCTTGTTCGGGCAGGCGCTCGCCATCCAGCCAGGCGGCGTTATCGCGCATCGCCAGGCGGCCTTCGACAAACCAGTTCACCACCAGCGGGTAAAGGGTATGTTCCTGAGCCTGTACCCGTTCAACCACCTCGTCTTCCTCGTCACCGGGGAAGATTGGCACCTTGGCCTGCAGGATCACCGGGCCGCCGTCGAGCTGTTCGGTCACGAAGTGCACCGAAGTGCCGTGTTCGCTGTCGCCGTTGTCGATGGCCTGACGGTGAGTATGCAGCCCTGGGTATTTGGGCAGTAGGGAAGGGTGGATATTCAGCATGCGTCCGGCATAGCGCTGCACGAACTGCGGGCTGAGAATGCGCATGTAACCGGCCAGCACCACCAGATCCGGTTGGTATTGGTCGATGGCATCCGCCAGGGCGACGTCAAACGCAGCCCGGTCGGCAAAGGCCTTGGCGTCCAGTGCATGAGCGGCAATACCTGCCGCTTCTGCACGCTGCAAACCGTAAGCCTGCGCCCTGTTGCTGAACACCGCCACAATCTCGCCGGCAATTCTGCCCTGCTGGCAGGCGTCAATCAGCGCCTGGAGATTACTCCCCTGGCCGGAGACCAACACCACGATCTTTTTCATCCGTTGATGACCACTTGTTGTTCGTCAGAAGAAGCGGTCAGTTTACCGATCTTCCACGCTTTTTCACCGGCTGCGGTCAACAATGCGATGGCGGATTCCACGGCTTCTTCCGGCAGCGCGATCACCATGCCCACGCCACAGTTAAAGGTGCGGTACATTTCGTGACGGCTGACGTTGCCGTTTTGCTGCAGCCAGTTGAAGACGGCCGGCCATTGCCAGCTGGATTCTTCGATCACGGCCTGCATGCCTTCCGGCAGCACGCGCGGGATGTTTTCCCAGAAGCCGCCACCGGTCAGGTGGGCGATAGCGTGCACGTCGATTTTCTCGATCAGCTCCAGCACCGATTTCACGTAAATCTTGGTCGGCGCCAGCAGGTGGTCCGCCAGCGGTTTGCCTTCCAGAACGGTAGTGGTCGGGTCGGTGTTGCTGACTTCCAGAATTTTGCGTACCAGCGAGTAGCCGTTGGAGTGCGGGCCGGAAGCGCCCAGGGCGATCAGTGCGTCGCCGGACTGCACTTTGCTGCCGTCGATAATCTCGGACTTTTCGACCACGCCGACGCAAAAGCCGGCCACGTCGTAGTCTTCGCCGTGGTACATGCCCGGCATTTCAGCGGTTTCACCGCCCACCAGAGCACAACCAGACTGCTTACAGCCTTCGGCGATGCCGGTGATCACGCTGGCCGCGGTGTCCACGTCCAGTTTGCCGGTGGCAAAGTAATCCAGGAAGAACAGCGGCTCAGCGCCCTGAACCACCAGGTCGTTCACACACATTGCGACCAAATCGATGCCGATGGTGTCGTGTCGTTTCAGGTCCATCGCCAGACGCAGCTTGGTGCCTACGCCGTCGGTACCGGAAACCAGTATCGGCTCGCGGTATTTCTGCGGCAACGCACACAGGGCGCCAAAACCGCCCAGACCACCCATCACTTCCGGGCGGCGGGTCTGTTTTACTACACCTTTGATGCGGTCTACCAATGCATTGCCAGCATCGATATCGACACCTGCGTCTTTATAGCTGAGAGAGGTTTTGTCGGTCACTGCGCGATCCCCACGACGGTTTGCGGTTTGAATACTGTGCTTCCGGCATTGATTCCGGAATAAGGCGCGGCAATTCTAACAGCGCAGGCAAACGTTTGCGAGTGGCTTGTGAACCAGCTCCGCTTTTTCGTCATCTATACTGTTATTCAAACTTTTGTTGATCCCGATCGGGCTATTGTGGGTGGCGCAGTCGGCAAAAGGAGGTATAATCCGGCGATTTTTTTGGCCGTAAACCACCTTAATAGGAGAAAAATGATGAAGATCGTTGAGGTGAAACACCCGCTGGTGAAACACAAGCTTGGCCTGATGCGTGAAAATGATATCAGCACCAAACGCTTCCGTGAGCTGGCCTCAGAAGTGGGTAGTTTGCTGACCTATGAAGCGACCGCCGATCTGGAAACAGAGAAAGTCACCATCGATGGCTGGTGCGGCCCGGTTGAAATAGACCAGATTAAAGGGAAAAAAATTACCGTTGTGCCTATTCTGCGTGCCGGTCTGGGCATGATGGAAGGGGTACTGGAAAACGTACCGAGCGCACGTATCAGCGTGGTTGGCGTTTACCGTGACGAAGAAACTCTGGAGCCGGTGCCGTATTTCCAAAAGCTGGTGTCCAACATCGAAGAGCGTTTGGCACTGGTTGTCGACCCTATGCTGGCTACCGGCGGCTCGATGATCGCCACTATCGATCTGCTGAAGAAAGCCGGCTGCAACAGCATCAAGGTGCTGGTGCTGGTTGCCGCGCCGGAAGGGATCGCCGCGCTGGAGAAAGCGCACCCGGACGTCGAGCTGTACACGGCCTCTATCGATCAATGCCTGAACGAGAAGGGCTACATCGTACCGGGCCTGGGTGATGCGGGCGACAAGATATTTGGTACCAAATAAACAAAAATAAAGCCGACTGATGAGTCGGCTTTTTAATGCTCGTCGTCTTTCAAGCTACAGCGTTGTTGTCTGCGGGCGCTAACCCCAGTCACTTATTATAAATAAGCTCCAGGGGATTAACGCCCTTGCCGCCTAGCTGTAACTTGAAATCCATTGAGCATATATCATTAGGCTTACACAACTGATAACGACCCAGAGGAAAAACATCCATGACCCGTCGCGTGATAGGCGTAAGCGAACGCCCGCCGCTACTCCAGACTATTCCGCTCAGCTTCCAACACCTGTTCGCCATGTTTGGCGCGACCGTGCTGGTGCCTATTTTGTTCAAGATTAACCCGGCGACGGTGTTGCTGTTTAACGGCGTCGGAACCTTGCTGTACCTGTTTATCTGCAAGGGCAAGATCCCGGCCTATCTCGGCTCCAGCTTTGCGTTCATTTCCCCGGTGCTGCTGCTGTTGCCGTTGGGTTATGAAGTGGCGTTGGGCGGTTTTATCATGTGCGGGGTGTTGTTTTGCCTGGTCGCGTTGCTGGTTAAAAAAGCCGGTACCGGCTGGCTGGACGTCATTTTCCCTCCGGCGGCGATGGGGGCGATTGTGGCGGTCATCGGCCTGGAATTGGCCGGTGTGGCGGCGAACATGGCGGGCTTGTTGCCGGCTGACGGCGTCAGCGCAGACACCACTACCATCACTATCTCGCTGGTGACGCTGGGTGTGACCATCCTGGGTTCCGTGCTGTTCCGCGGTTTTCTGGCGATTATCCCGATCCTGATCGGTGTGCTGGTAGGGTATGCGCTGTCGTTCTTTATGGGCGTGGTGGATCTGACCCCGATCCGCGAGGCGCACTGGTTCGCGCTGCCGACGTTCTACACCCCGCGTTTTGAATGGTTCGCCATCTTCACCATCCTGCCGGCGGCGCTGGTGGTGATCGCCGAGCACGTCGGCCACTTGGTGGTGACTGCGAATATCGTCAAAAAAGACCTGCTCCGTGACCCTGGCCTGCACCGTTCAATGTTCGCTAATGGCATATCGACAGTGATTTCAGGCTTCTTTGGTTCCACACCAAACACCACCTACGGTGAGAATATCGGCGTGATGGCTATCACCAAGGTATACAGCACCTGGGTGATCGGCGGCGCGGCGGTTCTGGCCATTCTGCTGTCCTGCGTCGGTAAACTGGCGGCGGCTATCCAGGCGGTACCGGTGCCGGTGATGGGCGGGGTCTCTTTGCTGCTGTATGGGGTGATCGGCGCGTCAGGTATTCGTGTGCTGATTGAATCAAAAGTGGATTACAACAAGGCGCAAAACCTGATCCTGACCTCGGTGATCCTGATTATCGGCGTCAGCGGGGCCAAGGTGCACATCGGTGCTGCCGAATTGAAAGGCATGGCGCTGGCGACCATCGTCGGCATCGGCCTCAGCCTGCTGTTTAAGGTCATCAGCCTGTACCGCAAGGAAGAGGAAGTGATCGAAGCGCCGGACGAGTCGGCCGAACAGAAGTAGTAAGGAAAACGGGCAGCCAATGGGCTGCCCGTCAGATTATTGACAAAGGGGATAAAAGCGTGGTTTTTCCCCCTTTGTGTTATCAGCCGAAAATCAATAAATTAATTTTCCTGATTTATTTTCAAAACCTTTAGCGCCTGCCGCCAAACATTATATGTTTGTCAGCCGTCTCACGGGCAGCCAATGGGCTGCCCGTTTTGTTGATGCGCAATAAATTAACTGCGGATTTTACGGTATACAAACAGCACCACGATGGCACCAATCACCGCCACCACGAAGCTGCCGAAGTTGAAACCGTCAACTCTGCCGTAGCCAAAGAAGGTACTGATATAGCCCCCAACCACGGCACCGACGATACCCAGGACAACGGTCAGAATAAAACCGCCGCCGTCTTTGCCTGGCATAATCCACTTGGCTAAAATACCGGCGATCAGACCGAAGATAATCCAGGAAATAATCCCCATTTACTGCTCCTTTCTTTATTGCTAAGTATTATTGTTGTGCGGCCGGCGGGGTATTTTCTTTCCCTGCTGCGTCGGCATCACTTTTTAATTCTTCCGCTTTATTTTCTGCACTGTTTTTAATCGCTTCGGTTTTCGCTTTGGCTTGCTCGGTCAAATCATTGGCACCATTAATGGCATCGTTCTTAATGGTTTTAGCCTGATCGACCAACTGCTGGCTTTGCTTGCTGGCATCTTCTTTGATGGCGTCAGCTTTGGCTTTCGCATCATTGGTGATGGCATCAGCCTGCTTGGCGGCATCGTCTTTGATTGCCGAAGCCTTGTCTTTCAATTGGTCGGCCTGAGTGGTGGCCTCTTTCTTGATGTCCTTGGCCACTGCGGCGGCTTTATCGGTCAGATCGTCCGCTTTTTTCTGTGCGGCATCTTTCATCTGCTCAGCGCTGTCTTTGGCTTTTTCAAGATTGGCGTCGACTTTGGATGAGTCATCACAGCCGGCAAGCAATAGCCCAATGATTGAGGCCAAAAGCACTTTATTCCATACTTTCATTGTCTATATCCTTGTAGAAACCTTGTTTAAGGAGATTGCGTTTCGCCCCTCTATACTAGGATAACTCTTGGATAAAATACAAATTTCACCAGTGAAAGTCGTTGGCAATTTAATCTTGCTGCTGAGCGTTGTTCACTATTACGCCATAAAATCCTGCCGGTTCAACAGAGCCCGTTTTCTGTGGTAGACTTACCGCGTTTTCCTGCCAGTTTTGGTTGAGGTGCTTTTCTGAATACGCCGGCACAGCTTTCACTGCCACTTTATCTTCCCGATGATGAGACTTTCGCCAGTTTTTATCCGGGGGAGAACCCATCCCTATTGAGCGCGATCCAGTCCGCCGTTCGTCAGGAACATGGCAGCTATATCTATTTCTGGTCACGCGAGGGCGGTGGGCGCAGTCATCTGTTGCATGCGGCCTGTGCGGAGCTTTCGCAGCGCGGTGAAGCCGTGGGCTATGTGCCGCTGGATAAGCGAGCCTATTTCGTGCCGGAAGTCTTGGACGGGATGGAGCAGCTGGCGCTGGTGTGCATCGACAATATCGAATGCATTGCCGGTGACGAAGAGTGGGAAATGGCGATCTTTAATCTCTACAACCGCATTCTGGAAACCGGCCGCACGCGCCTGTTCATTACCGGCGATCGTCCGCCACGTCAATTGAACCTTCATTTACCCGACCTCGCTTCTCGCCTGGACTGGGGGCAAATCTACAAGTTACAGCCGCTGTCAGATGAAGAAAAACTGCTGGCCCTGCAACTGCGCGGCAAACTGCGCGGCTTTGAGCTGCCGGAAGACGTCGGTCGTTTCCTGTTGAAGCGGCTGGATCGCGAAATGCGCACCTTGTTTATGACCCTGGATCAACTCGATCACGCCTCGATCACCGCCCAACGCAAGCTGACTATCCCGTTTGTCAAAGAGATCCTCGGGCTGTAGCAGAGCCATTTCGGGCACTCTAAACGAGCGCCCTGGCTAAACTCACAAAATCTCCAGCACCTGTTCCGGTGGCCGGCCGATGCGTGCCTGGGTGCCTTTGACCACGATGGGACGCTCAATCAGCTTTGGATTGTCTACCATCGCCTGCAACAGTTGGGCTTCGCTCAGGCTTTCATCCGCCAGCTTCAATGCCTTGTACAGATCTTCTTTTTTGCGCATTAACTCGCGTGCGGAACTGAAACCCAGTTCTTTCAGCAGTTTCTTCAGTTGGTCTACCGACGGCGGCGTTTCCAGATACAGCACCACGTCGGGCGTCACGCCATGCTGTTCCAACAGCGCCAGGGTTTCACGGCTCTTGGAGCAGCGTGGGTTGTGGTAAATAGTGACGTTTTTCATTTAACTTCATCCTTTATGAAAATCAGCTGCGCTGGTACTGGCGGAAACGCTGTTGCAACTGGCGCAGTTGGTCGATGCGCGCATCATAACGCGCCTGTTTCAGGCTGCCGAGTTTTTGCAGTGAACTGGCATTGCTGAGCAAGCCAATAGCCTGATCGAGACGGCCGGTCAGGGCCAGACTTTCGGCACGGGCGGAAAGCTCTTCATCGCGCAGCCCCTGTGCGGCGCTGGCCTGCGCCAGCAGATCCCAGGCGTTGGGATCGTCCGGATGGGCGAAGGTGTAACGGTTGAGAATTTTTGACGCCTGCGCCGGTTGGTTACCTTCCACGTAGGCGTTGGCCAGGTTGAGCTGCAGCACCGGGTTGTTGCTTTGAGCGGCATTGGCGGCCTGCAGACGGGCAATCGCCTGCGGCGCACGTTTCTGACCGAGGTCGATATCGGTCATCAGATCGATCAGCCAGACGTTTTTCGGATCTTGCGTCAGCAGTGGCTGAATGATGTTACGGGCATCGTCATACTTTTTGGCCTCGTAGAACAAAATGGCGCGGCCATATTTGGCTGCCGTCTGCTCGCGTACGTTACCTTTGCTGTAAGTATCGAGCAGCTCTTCACGCAGGCCGTACCCCTCTGAGCTGTACATACCAAGCGAACGCACCTTGGCCATCAGATAATCCTGCGTCGATTGCACCAGGTGCTTGGGCATCTGGTTGGCGCGGTTGCGCGCATCGGACAGGCGGCTGTCGGGCAGGGGGTGGGTCAACAGCATTTCCGGCGGTTTGGAGGCGTAGCGTGACTGATCGGACAGCTTTTGCAAAAAGTCGGGCATGGCTTCAGGATCGAACCCGGCGCGTTGCAGCACCTGAATGCCAATACGATCGGCTTCCTGTTCGTTCGATTGGGTAAAGCTGATCATGCCTTGCTGGGTGCCGGCCAGAGTGCCGCTCAACGCCGCCATCCCCATGGTCGGGTTGGCCATCGCCAGCAGGATGGAGCCAAGGGCGCCTACCCAGGTCAGCGGGGCGTTGCGTTGCTGGTCTTCCATCGCTCGCGCCAGGTGGCGTTGAGTCACGTGCGAGATTTCGTGTGCCAGTACCGAGGCGAGTTGGCTTTCGTTGTCGGTTTCGCGGAACAGGGCTGAGTGCAACACCACATTACCGCCAAAGAAGGCGAAGGCGTTGATCTCGTCGTTGCGCACCAGATAAAAATGAAACGGCGTGCGTACCGAATAGGCGCTTGCCACCAACCGGTTACCCAATTGGTTAATATATTGTGTGAGTAGGGGATCGTTGATCAGGGGCGCGCTGGCGCGAAGCTGACGCACGTAGAAATCACCCATTGCCATTTCCTGGCCAATACTCAGGGTGCCACCCGCAGAGGTGCCCATATCCGGCAGTTGATCCTGGGTTTCCGCCTGCACCGGCGCCAGCGCCGTGGCGTTGAGTGTGCCGAGCAACAGTACTGCAATCGCTGTTTTGGTCAACCGGGTGGTCATAGTCAGGCCTTTCCCTTAAATAGTCATCTCTAAGACGTCAGCATCACACAAGAGTTCTTCTTCCTTGCCGGACTCGCCAAAACAATCAGTGCGAAAGCGTGTTGGCTCACAAAAATGCACGCATTGCGGCGCCCTGTCGGCAGATAACATCATAGTCAGCCGAAGACGACAAGGAAACTTCTGTTCGGCAATAATCAGACAGAATTGTTTGATTTTTCATTTCTGAATCTTCCCTTGATGATCAACGTCCTTGGGCCTCGTCGATGCCGCTTTTTCGCCACCCATAAAAACAAAGACAAAGTTTGTCTGTGTTTTAATTGACAGAATAAACGTGGACTAATATAGTCTGCGTTATTGAATTCAAGAGTGCAGCGCAAACCCAATATGGCTTACATCACTACCAGCGTTGAATACGGCATCCACTGCTTGCTTTGGTTGGTCGGCGAGGATCAACGCGCGTTAAGCAGTCGCGATCTCGCGGAACTACAGGGAATTTCACCCAGTTTCCTGGCCAAGATTTTCCCAAAGCTGGAGAAGGCGGGGATCGTCGCAGCCAGCGAAGGCGTGCGCGGTGGGTATCGGTTGGCCCGTCCGGCAGAGGAGATCACTTTCCTGGAGATTATCGATGCCATTGAAGGACACAAGCCGTTGTTCGATTGTCAGGAAGTCCGCGGTCGCTGCGCGGTATTCGATGATAACCCGCCTGACTGGGCCATATCAGGCAAGTGTGCGATCCATGCAGTGATGCTGCAGGCCGAAAAGGCCATGCGCGATGCGCTGGCGCTACAAACACTGGGCACTGTCGCCTCTCGTTTTGGGCGCAAGGCGCCAGAAGGGTTCTTTGGCGAGGTCAATATCTGGCTTGATGAACGCCTGAGCGAGCGTACGACTCGCAGCGGCAAGCCCCCTCGCGCCAAACCGCAATAACGCCCCCGTCATTTTTCTGATGCTTTTTACCCGCCTGTGTGCCACAGGCGGTCACCCTTCTGCACCCTTTTTCAGGGGGGCAGCGGTAAAACTCGCCTGAAAAATACGTCAGGCGCTCGACAACAGGTATTTGAAGGAGTCATTCCATGACGCAGAAAATAGTGATCGCCGGTTCTGGTTTTGCCGGGTTTTGGGCCGCTGTCTCCGCCATGCGAGCCGTAGCGCTTGCCGGTAAGGAACAGAGCGTTGAGGTGACGATGGTTTCGCCGACCCCGAACGTCACCATCCGCCCTAGATTGTACGAAGCCGTACTGGAAAATATGAGCCCGGACATTTCGGCACAGCTCGCTGCGATTGGCGTTCGTCATTTGGCCGGTCTGGTTGAGCAGATAGACGGCGAAAACAAGACGCTGGTGGTGGAGAGCGTCGAAGGGAAAAAACTTCAGTTGGCGTATGACCGGCTGGTACTGGCAACCGGCAGCAAACTGTTCGTGCCTGCGGTCGCCGGTTTTGCCGAGCATGGTTTTAATGTCGATACGCTGCAAAGCGCGCAACGGCTGGATGCCCATTTAAAAGCGTTGGCGACTCAACCTGAGACCCCGGCACGCAATACCGTGGTGGTGGTCGGTGGTGGGCTTACCGGGCTGGAAAGCGCTGCTGAAATGCCGATGCGCTTACGTGCCATTTTGGGCAACCAAGCCGATATTCGCGTGGTGATTGTCGATACGGCGGCCGAGGTTGGCGCCGGCATGGGGGCTGAACCTGCCGTGGTGATCCGCCAGGCACTGGAAGAATGTGGCGTTGAGTCTCGAGCCGGGGTTCGCGTTACGGCTATTGACGCAGGCAGTGTGACTTTGTCGAGCGGTGAGCGCATCGCCACCGATACGGTGATTCTGGCCGCCGGGGTACGGGCGCATCCATTAGTTGAGCAAATCCCGGGTGAGCGCGACGGTGCCGGACGTATTGTCGGTGATGCCTTCCTGCATGCGCCTGCGGCGGACGGCGTGTTTGTTAGCGGGGACACGGTCAAGGCAGCGACCGACGAGCTGGGCAATCACAACCTGATGACCTGCCAGCATGCGATGAGTCTGGGCCGTGTAGCGGGCCACAATGCCGCAGCGGAACTGGTGGGCCTGCCGCTGCACCCTTACAGCCAGCCAAAGTATGTGACCTGCCTTGATCTTGGAGCCTGGGGCGCGCTCTACACCGAAGGTTGGGATCGTCAGGTGCGCTTTACGCGTGAAGAGGGCAAAAAGATCAAACAGGAAATCAATACGCAGTGGATTTATCCACCGGCAGCGGATCGGCAGGCGTTGTTCGCCGTTGCCAATCCTGACTACGTGATTGTGCCTTGAATACCCTATGGGAGCGGAGACGCTCCCATTTTTTTCACCAGAACGGCAGCCCAGAGCGCGGTAATGACCCTGGTAACGCCCGTAAAAGCAAGGTAACCGGCGCTACTTATCGCTCCAGCCACTCAATCGCCAATTCGCGCGCTTCATCCAAATTGACATCACGACCTTCGCGGGTGATCGCCGTTTTAAGCTCATTGATTACGTCCGCTTTTTGCGTTTCATGCTCTTCATTGGCCAACGCCAGAAAGGCATCGCCTACCACCGTGCATATGCCGATGTACAAGGCCTTTGAGTCCTCGAAACCACTGTTCATAACTGTATCCTTCTGGATTTGATTGTGATCTACAACGGCAGAAAGGGCCGGTCCTGCACCACGCTTTTCATCACCAGCGTGGAGGTCAGGCGTTGAACGCCAGGCAGGGCGGAAAGCTGTTCGTCGTAAAGCCGCTGAAAAGCCGGTAAATCGCGGGCGATGACATGCAACAGGTAGTCGGGATCGCCGAACAATCGCTGCGCCTGGATAACCTGGGGAATATCCACCATGGCGTTTTCGAAGGCTTCAACAGCCTGGCGATCCCCTTCCCGCATGGTGACGAAAACCAGCGCGGAAAAGTTAAAGCCCAGACTGCCGGGATCGAGGTGAGCACGATAGCCTCTGATCACGCCAGATTGTTCCAACGCTCGCACCCTGCGGTGGCAGGGGGAAACGCTCAGCCCAATTCGGTCAGCCAGGTCGGTAACAGAAAGACGCCCATCAAACTGAAGTTCAGCAAGGATTTTGCGGTCAATCTTGTCCATTTGGAAAAATTTCCCTCAATTTGCGATTTATAAGCAAATAATTGAAACCACATTCTAACAACTTGGGGATATTCTTTTCAATAATTGAACAACTTTGGACATAAATGGCTTTTGGCCTGTTAACGCTGTCCAGCGGAGGAACGCGAAGTGATGAAATGGATAAGCCAGACTGCCGGGTGTCGGTGGCGGGGACGATATTTATGACGCTCGCCATTTTTGCGGCTTTCTGGGCCGTTTCGATTCTGTTCGTTATCACGCCGGGGTTGGACTGGGCGTACATCATCTCGGCCGGCATCCGCGGGCGGGTGGTGGTGCCTGCGGTAGTAGGATTGCTGTGTGGGCATCTTATCGCTATAGCGATCGTGGCGGCAGGCGTGGGCGCTTTGGTGACAGGCAGTCCTATGGCCCTCACGGCGCTCACCTTGCTGGGGGCCGGCTACCTGTTGTGGATTGGCATCAACATGCTGTGCCATCCCCCGACGCCGAGCGCCGGCGATGCGCAGGCGTCTGGCTCCTGGCTGCGTTGGGCCGGCAAGGGCATTTGCGTCAGCGGCCTGAACCCCAAGGTATTCCTGCTATTTTTGGCTTTACTGCCTCAGTTCACCGATGCGGGTGCCAGTTGGTCGATCCCCAACCAAATTCTCGCGCTTGGCTTGTTGCATCTGATCAGCTGCGGGGTGGTTTATTTGATCGTGGGGTATGGCTCGCAGTCGGTACTGCAGACGCGCCCGCAGGCTGCACGGGTTGTCAGCCGTTTTTCCGGCGCGGCCATGGTGTTGATCGCCGTCGGGCTGCTTGTCGAGCAGGGGATAAAGTGATGTTTCAGGCAGTTGCCTCACTAAAAAGCCCGCCGATGCGGGCTTGAAAGGGCCTGGACACTACGCCCTGACGGCAAGCAGCACGGAGGAGGCTTTGACCAGAGCGATGACACGGGCCCCGTTCTTCAACGCCATATCCTGCAGGCTTTCATTGGTGATCACCGAGGTCAGTTTGAAACCGGCATCCGTTTTAATGTGCACGGTGCTGTTCACCGCCCCTTGCTCCACTGCACTGACTTCCCCGGCGAATTGATTGCGGGCGGAGAAACGCAGCCCGCAGTCTTCCGAAGCCAAAATAACCCAGGGGGCCTTAATCAGCGCCACCGCTTCCTTACCGGCGACCAGGCCAAGCGACTGCTGGCTTTGTACCGTCACAATAGCGACTAACTTCTCGCCGCCCGGCAAGGTGATTTCCACCTCGTCATTTACGGCGCCTTTAGCGACGGCAGACACGGTGCCGGATAACTGGTTACGGGCTGAAACTGACATAAATTCTCCTTGGTCAGACATGAGGATGAGATGGCCTTACAGCATGACCACTTCCCGCCGCGTTTGCCAATGTCGCGAGATAATTCTGTGAGCGGCGGAGGGCATTCGCAGCACGACGTTTTCCCATGTTCAAGATGACCAATTACATTTGCTCGCCAAAAAAGTAATGAGTATGATTATTATTCTCTTTGTTATTCGCAGCTAAGGCGGTCCAGCCGCCTGCGATAAAGTGAACCCCATTCACAAGGAAACATTGAGACGTACGGTGGGGCTCATTTCTCCTGTTGAGAAAGCCAAAAATAATCCGCAAGAGCCTCCACTCAATCAGTTTATATGGCCAAGGATTTCCTGATGAAGATGAAAGTTTCTGCGCTCGCCGTGGTGATGACACTGGCGCTGAGTGGTTGCGTCGCCCCTAAACAACACGCCGCTTCTCCGATTGCCCAACCTGTCGCTGCGGCGGCTCAATCTGCCGACAACGTGGTTAGACGCGATCTGGCGGATGGCCTGTATGAGATGGCGCTGTCGCCGGCGGGCGATGCCTTGTACGTGGCCAGTTCCGAAGGCTTTAAAGATGTGCAGGGCGGGGTGGTTTATAAGCTGGATGCGAAAACGCTGAAAACGCTCGGCGCAACCCACACCGATCTGAAAAACTTCGCCATGCAGATCTCCCCGGATGGCAAAACCCTTTATGTCACTAACTCCCTGGACGGCGGCATCACCGCGATCAATACCGCCGACGGCAAAGTGAAAGGCCGCTTGCTGTTTAGCGAACGCAACGAGAAAGGGCTGCCGTATGGCGCGCGTCAAATTCTGCTGCACAAAGATACGCTGTACGTAGGTGCTGTGGCTGACCCGGCGTTGATTTGGGTGGTGGACGCCAACACGCTGAAATTAAAAGCGCGGATCAAAAACACCGGCAAATGGATGACCGGCCTGCATTACTCGGAACAAACTCAGCGTTTGTACGCCGCGAACGGCAGCGGTGAAATTCTGGTCATCAACCCGAAAAACAACCGAATCGAAAAACGCTGGAAGCCACTGGGCGAGAAGCCGGCGCTGCTGCTTAACCTGGCGGAAGACAGCGAAACCGGGCGCCTGTTTGTGACCGACAATTCCAAAGCCAAAACCACGCTGGTGCTGGATATTCATAGTGGAAAACTGCTCAAGCAGCTGGATGTCGGCGACTCTCTGGCGGTGCTGTTCAATGCCAAACGCAATGAAATCTACCTCTCGCAGCGTGAGTCCGGCAAGGTGCTGAGCCTCAATGCCACGACCTATGCCGTGAAACAGAGCTGGGCGGTAACGCCAAATCCAAACAGCCTGCAGCTTTCCCCAGACGGCCAGGTGCTGTTTGTCACCGTCAAGCAACCCTTTAATAAGGATCACTCTACTCAGGGGCCGGACAGCGTCGTTCGCATTGATTTAAATAAATAAGCTCTATCGGCCCGGTAACGGGCCATTTTGTTCCACTTCTCCTCATACATGAGTGAATTATGCACAACACCAGTTCAACATCATTTCCGCAACGCCTGACGTTATTGGCGCTGGCCATCGGTGCGGTAAGCCAGGGCGCGCTGGCCGCTCCGGCAGAAAGCAGCAAAAAAAATCAGGAAGAAACCCTGGTGGTTCAGGCCACCAAAGAGAGCGATTTTAAAGCCGGCGGCGAAGATCTGGTTCCCGCTTATCTCGATGGACAAATCGCGCATGGCGGACGTCTGGGGATGCTGGGCGAACAAAAAGCCATGGACGTACCTTTTAACGTGGTCGGCTACACCGCGAAGCTGGTGCAGGATCAACAGGCGAAAACCATTGCCGATGTCATCAGCAATGACGCAGGCGTTCAGGCGGTGCAGGGCTACGGCAACTTCGCCGAAACCTACCGCATTCGCGGCTTCCAGTTGGATGGTGAGGACATGACCATGGGCGGCCTGTCGGGCGTGGTGCCGCGTCAGGTGATGGATACCCAAATGCTGGAGCGCGTGGAGGTGTTCAAAGGCGCTAACGCCTTGCTGAACGGCGTAGCCACCAGTGGGGTGGGCGGTATGATTAACCTCGAACCCAAACGTGCGGAAGAGACGCCTACCACGCAGGTGGGCATCGATTACACCTCTGACTCTCAGGTCGGCGGCAAGCTGGATGTAGGCCGTCGCTTCGGTGATGACAACCAGTTTGGCGCGCGGGTGAACCTGGTGCACCGCGAAGGTGAAGCTGCCGTCAACGACGACAAACGCCGTACCACGCTGGCCTCGGTGGGACTGGATTACCGTGGCGATCGCTTCCGCACTTCGCTGGATTTCGGCTACCAGAAGAAGACCTTCCACGGTGGAACCATGGGGGTCAACATCAGTGGCGTCGACTTTATTCCAGCCGTGCCGGATCCGACCAAAAACTACAGCCAGAAATGGGGCTACAGCGATATCGAAAACGAATTCGGTATGGTGAAGGCGGAATACGACCTCACTCAACGCTGGAAGATTTATACCGGGCTGGGCGCGCAGCATGCTCATGAAACCGGGCTCTACAGCGCACCCAAGCTGATCAATGCCAACGGCGACGCCACGGTAGGGCGTCTGGACACCAACCGCATTATCGATGCGTTCAGCGGCATGGCCGGGGTCAGCGGCGAATTCAATACCTGGGATGTCTCGCACAAGGTGAACCTGGGTTATTCTGCGCAAATCAAACGCGACAAAACCGCCTGGCGCATGTCGGCCAACAACCCGACGACCAATATTTATGACAATCACGATGTGGCGGTGCCGGATAACGCTTACTTTGGCGGCAACTATTCCGATCCGTTAACCACCGCCCGTAATCGCACCCAGGGCTGGCTGTTCAGCGATACTTTGGGGTTCTTTAGCGATCGGGTGCTGTTTACCGCAGCGGCGCGCCATCAGAAAGTGGTGGTGCGCAACTACAGCAACGCCACCGGCCTGGAGGACACCTCGTCCCGTTATACCCAAAGCCGCTGGATGCCGACCTTTGGTCTGGTCTACAAGCCGTGGGAAGAAGTGTCGCTCTACGCCAACCACACCGAAGCCCTGCAGCCGGGGAGCAACGCGCCGAAGGAAGCCACGAACTTTGGCCAGAGCACCGGTATTGCCCGTTCCAAACAAAATGAAGTGGGGGTGAAGGTCGATTTCGAACGCGTGGGCGGTTCGCTGGCGCTGTTTGAAATCAAGAAGCCTTCAGCCATGCTCAACAGCGAGAATTATTATGCGCTGGATGGCGAGCAACGTAACCGCGGCGTAGAGCTGAACGTGTTCGGTGAGCCGATGCTCGGGCTGCGCCTTAACGGCAGCACCACCTGGCTGTCGCCTGAGCTGACCAAAACCAAAAATGGCACCAACGACGGCAAGGATGCTATTGGCGTTTCGAATTTCTATATGGTGATGGGCGCCGAGTATGACATCCAACCGGTGGAAGGCCTGACTGCGACCGCCAGGGTTCGCCATACCGGCTCGCAGTTTGCCGATGCGGCGAACACCAAGAAACTCGACAGTTACACCACGCTGGATCTCGGTGTGCGTTACCGGATGCGCATGAACGCGGATCAAAACACCCTGGTTTGGCGCGTTGGCGTGGATAACGTCACCAACGAGAAGTATTGGTCCAGCGTGGAGAGCAACGGCACCTATATCTTCCAGGGGCAATCGCGCACCCTTAAAGCCTCGCTGACTTACGACTTCTGATCTTCTCAGGCCTGATGGCATAGCGGCGGTTTGACTCACCGTTAAACCGCCGCGACTTTCCCCGCGGTAAATCTATCGTTTTCTTTCCCCCGGTCTGTGCCGACAATCGCTGGATGGCAAAGGGGCGGCATGGTACAACCATACGCTGAATGCCCGGCCTTCAGCCTTTCCTCTTTTTGGCTTGGCCAGCGTAGGGTCAATAATACTTATTACAGGAACAGCAATGCCTGCCAGTCAAACCTCTAGGAGCCCTCTCTGATGCTGGAGATGTTATTACAGTGGTACCGCCGCCGCTTCACCGATCCGCAAGCCATCGCGCTGTTGGTGATCCTGCTCGCCGGGTTCCTCATTCTCTATTTTCTGCATGGTATTCTGACCCCGCTGCTGGTGGCCATCGTGCTGGCGTATCTGCTGGAATGGCCAACCGCGCGGTTGCAGCGCATCGGCTGTTCGCGAAATTGGGCGGCAAGCATGGTGATGATCCTGTTTGCCGGTATCGCGATGCTGCTGGTCTTCGTGGTGGCGCCGACCGCCTGGCAACAGGGCATCAACCTGATGACCGATCTGCCGGGCATGCTCAACCAGTTCTATAACTTCGCTGCGACGCTGCCGAAGCGTTACCCGGCGCTGGTGGATGCCGGCATCATCGACATGATGGCAGAGAACCTGCGCGGACGCCTGTCGGGCATGGGCGAGTCGGTGGTGAAATTCTCGCTGGCGTCGCTGGTTGGCCTGCTGACGCTGGCGATTTATCTGATCCTGGTCCCGATGATGATGTTCTTCCTGTTGAAGGACAAGGAACAGATGCTCAATGCCGTGCGCCGGGTACTGCCACGCAACCGTGGGCTGGCCGGGCAGGTGTGGATCGAAATGAACCAGCAGATCACCAACTATATTCGCGGCAAGGTGCTGGAGATGGTGATCGTCGGGGTGGCGACCTATCTGGTGTTCGCGGTTCTCGATATGCGCTATTCGCTGCTGCTGGCGGTGCTGGTCGGTTTTTCGGTGCTGATCCCCTATATCGGTGCGGTTCTGGTGACCATTCCGGTGGTGGTGGTGGCGATGTTCCAATGGGGTGTTGGCGCCGATTTTTGGACGCTGATCGTCGCCTATCTGGTGGTGCAGGGGCTGGATGGCAACCTGCTGGTGCCGATTCTGTTCTCTGAGGCGGTCAACCTGCATCCGCTGGTGATCATTCTGTCGGTGATTATCTTTGGCGGGCTGTGGGGTTTTTGGGGCGTGTTCTTCGCTATCCCGCTGGCAACCTTGGTGAAGGCGGTTATTCATGCCTGGCCGGACGAACTGCGGGTAGAAACGGAACAGGAATAAGCGTGGATAACGAAGCGCAGCAGGTCGCTGCGCTTCGTGAGAATTATTGTTTCAGGTAATCCAGAACGATGTCGTGATGATTGGTGGTCTTAAAATCATCAAACACTTTTTCAACCTTGCCTTTGGCGTCGATCAGGAAGCTGATGCGGTGGATGCCGTCATAGGTTTTCCCCATGAAGGTTTTCTCACCCCAAACGCCGAACTGCTGCGCCACCTGATGATCCTCATCAGACAACAACGTGAAGTTTAACAACTCTTTCTCGGCAAAACGCGACAGTTTCTCTGGTTTATCCGTGCTGATGCCCAGAACTTCGACACCCGCTTTTTTCAAGTCATCCATGTTATCCCGCAAACCGCAGGCCTGTACGGTACAGCCCGGCGTCATCGCCTTGGGATAAAAATAAACAAGCACTCGCTGTCCCTGGAAGTCGGCCAAATTAATTTCCTCACCGTCCTGGTCAGGCAAACTAAACTTCGGCGCTGTGTCACCGGCTTTCAATGGGCTCATCACTACTCTCCATCTTTCTCATCATGCTGTGGATAGTTCACAACGCTAATACTGCCTTGTGCTTTCAATTCTGTACATAGGCGATGAAAGGCTTGTTCAATATTTGAGGCATCCTGATTGCCGGGGCTGTGCGCGGTGATCTGGATATACAGCTGCGGCGGCAGGTCGCCTTCCGCAGGCTGGGTGCGCGATACCAGCTCGGCAATGTTCATCTGGCTGGAGTCGAACAAATCGGTAAAGCGTTCGATGATGTGCGGCGAGTCTTTCACCTCCACCTGCACCCACACCGTGGCCGGCATTGGTGGCCTTTCGTGTGAGTTGGTGCGCTTCATCACAATCAGCAGCTCCAGCTCCGCGCCTTTTTGCGGCAGGGTTGATTCGATCAGGGTAATGGCGTTCCAACTGCCGGAAAGCAGCATGATGAAAGTGAACTCTTCACCCAGCATGGCCAGACGGCTATCTTCGATATTGCACCCGCAGCTACTGACGTGGCGGGTGATGGCATTGACGATTCCGGGGCGATCGGCGCCGAGCGCGGTAATCACGAGATAGTGTTCATCTGGCTTAGGCAAAATGGAGCTTCCTGTCGTGCTCAATGGGGTTACCATGGTAAACATAAAAAAAACCGCCTGCCAAGCGCTTACAACGCCGTTGTTTGCTTGCTTTTGGATAGGCAGCAAAAGTACCATGAGTGACTTGTTTGTGGAGGGGACGGCCAATGTTTACGGGAAGTATTGTTGCACTGGTTACGCCGATGGACGACACAGGTGCTGTCGATCGCGCGAGCCTAAAAAAATTGATTGATTATCATGTAGCCAGTGGAACTGCGGCCATCGTTTCCGTAGGGACTACCGGCGAGTCCGCAACGCTTGCCCATGACGAGCACGTTGACGTGGTATTGCAGACGCTGGAACTGGCCGCAGGCCGTATTCCAGTGATCGCAGGTACCGGCGCCAACGCCACCGCCGAAGCCATTTCGCTGACCCAGCGCTTTGAAAATACCGGCGTAGTGGGTTGCCTGACGGTCACGCCTTACTACAACAAACCGACTCAGGAAGGGCTGTACCAGCACTTCAAGGCGATTGCCGAAAGCACCGCACTGCCGCAGATCCTCTATAACGTGCCTTCGCGCACCGGGTGTGACATGCTGCCGCCGGTGATTGCGCGTTTGGCAAAAATTAAGAATATTGTTGCTGTTAAAGAGGCAACAGGGAACTTAAGTCGTGTAAGTCAGATCCAAGTGCTGGTTGATGATGAAGATTTCATTTTGCTGAGCGGCGATGACGCCAGCGGTCTGGATTTCATGCAACTGGGCGGCAAAGGGGTGATTTCCGTGACGGCCAACGTGGCGGCGCGTGAAATGGCGCAGCTTTGCGCGCTGGCAGCACAGGGCGACTTTGCTGAAGCACGCCGCTTAAATCAGCGCTTGATGCCGTTGCATCAGGATTTGTTTGTAGAAGCAAACCCAATTCCGGTGAAATGGGCCTGTAAGGCATTGGGATTGATGGCAACCGATACGATGCGTCTGCCTATGACGCCGTTGACCGACGCTGCCCGTCCGGTAGTGGAACGCGCGTTGAAAAGCGCCGGTTTGCTGTAACTCTAAGGGAAATTTGATGGTTTATTCATTGCAAAAGTCGACGGTAGCAAAAGTCGTGGGTATTTCGCTGGTTATGATGCTGGCCGCCTGCACCACCGATCAGCGTTACAAACGCCAGGTGAGCGGCGATGAGTCTTACCTCGATGCGTCGGTGCTCAAGCCACTGAACGCACCAGCCGGTATGATCCTGCCGGTGCAAAGCGGTAATTATGATGTTCCGGCCACCACGCTGAAAGGCGGCGTCGGCAAGCAACTGGATATTCGTCCGCCGGTGCAGCCACTGGCGTTGCTGAGCGGTTCACGCGCGCAATATGCCGGCGACAGCGGTACGCTGCTGTTGGAAAACAACCCGCAGAACCAGAACCTGTGGTCGCGCGTTGTCAGCATGCTGCAGACGAAAAATATCGCAATCGCCTCACGTCAGGACGCCGGTCAGACGCTGACCACCGACTGGGTGAAGTGGAACCGTCTGGATGAAGACAACCAGTACGAAGGCCGCTACCAGATCAGCGTACAGCAGCAGGGTTATCAGCAGGCGCTGACGGTGAAAACCGTGGGCCTGCAGCAGCAGGGTAAAACCGAACAGATTACCGACCCGTCAGAAGTGCAGCGCTACAACGGCATGATGATGAACACCATCGTTGAAGGCCTGGACAAGCAGGACAACCTGGCAAGCAGCCAGACGGCCAACCGCTTCGGCGCGCTGGACGTGCAGAGCAGCGCCGATGACACCGGCCTGCCGATGCTGGTAGTGCGCGGCCCTTACACCGTGGTATGGGATCGCCTGCCTGCGGCGTTGGAGAAACTGGGGATGAAAGTGGGTGACCGCAGCCGTCCGCAGGGCACCGTCGCCGTCACCTACAAATCCCTGAGCGGTAGCGATTGGGATGCGTTGGGCGCCAAGGATCCTGAACTGAAAGAGGGCGATTACAAACTGCAGGTCGGGGACTTGAACAACCGCACCAGCCTGCAATTTATCGATCCTAAAGGGAAGCCATTGACCCAGTCGCAAAACGACGGCTTGGTGGCGGCCTTCCAGGCAGCATTCAGTAAAACCAGCGTTAACTGATTGAAAAGGGGCTACGGCCCCTTTTTCTTTGAACAATACGGTATCGTTTGCGTCGCAGTTTTGGCACAATATACCCATCATTTTTGAAGCTACAACCGTGTTGGCTACGTGCATTCGCCCTGTCACTTACTTGAGTAAGCTCGCGGGGAGTCCCGCACCTGCCGCCTTGCTGTAACTCCAATTATTTTGGGTATATCACGCCTGTGTGTTAAAGCATTTTTAAAACAATTCTTTATTGGAGTATGTAAGATGCAAAAGCTAGCTGAGTTGTATCGCGGAAAGGCAAAAACCGTCTACACCACCGAAAACCCTGATTTGCTGGTGTTGGAGTTCCGCAACGATACGTCAGCACTGGATGGTCAGCGCATTGAGCAGTTCGATCGCAAAGGCATGGTGAACAACAAGTTTAACCATTTCATTATGAGCAAACTGGAAGAGGCCGGCATCCCGACGCAAATGGAACGCCTGCTGTCAGACAACGAAGTGCTGGTGAAGAAGCTGGACATGGTGCCGGTCGAATGCGTGATCCGCAACCGCGCTGCCGGTTCACTGGTGAAGCGTCTGGGTATCGAAGAAGGCCTGGTACTGAACCCGCCGCTGTTCGACCTGTTCCTGAAAAACGATGCCATGCACGATCCGATGGTCAACGAATCCTACTGTGAAACCTTCGGCTGGGTGAACAAAGAGCACCTGGCGCGTATGCGCGAGCTGAGCTACAAGGCAAACGACGTGCTGAGCAAGCTGTTTGACGACGCGGGCCTGATCCTGGTCGACTTCAAGCTGGAGTTCGGCCTGTTCAACGGTGAAGTGGTGCTGGGCGATGAGTTCTCGCCGGACGGCAGCCGCCTGTGGGATAAAAACACCCTGGACAAGATGGATAAAGACCGCTTCCGCCAGAGCCTGGGTGGCCTGATCGAAGCCTACGAAGAAGTGGCCCGTCGCATCGGCGTCAAGCTCGACTAAGCGTTTTCGTGCTCTACGGGGTCATCCGGCCCCGTCAGATTTTGACAAAGGGGGATAAAAGCGTGGTTTTTCCTCCTTTGTGTTATCAGCCGAAAATCAATAAATTGATTTTCCAGATTTATTTTCAAAACCTTTAGCGCCTGCCGCCAAACATTCTCTGTTTGTCAGCAGTCTCACGGAGCCATTCGGCCCCGTTAACTTCCCGCAATATTTCTCTCTGATTGCATTTCCGGAAAAATTCTACATTTCCTCCGCTGCTCAGCACTTATAATGATAATACCCGGCATACTTGAAGCTGCATCTGTGTTGGCTGCACTCGTTCACCCGAATCACTTACATGAGTAAGTTCATCGGGATTCACTCATTTGCCGCCTTGATGCAACTCCAATTATTTTGGGTATTGCGTACAATGACAAAAACCTAATCTGGAGTTTATTTATGCGTTGGCAAGGGCGTCGGGAAAGTGACAATGTTGAGGATCGTCGCGGGCAGTCTTCAGGTCTGGGTGGCGGCGGTGGCGGTTTTCGTGTTCCTCGCGGCAAAGGCGGTATCGCCATTCTGGTGGTGGTGTTGGTGGCCGGCTATTACGGCATCGATCTCTCGCCGCTGTTGAACGGTGGGGACGTGAGCCCGCAAACTCAGCAACAAAGCGCCAACATCAGTCCAAAAGACGATGAGCTGGCTAAATTTACCTCGGTGGTGCTGGCGTCTACCGAAGATAACTGGAAAGAAGTTTTCCAGCGTATGGGCAAAACCTATCAGCCACCCAAACTGGTGATGTATCGTGGCGTAACGCGCACCAGTTGCGGTACCGGTCAGGCGGCGATGGGGCCGTTCTATTGCCCGGGTGACAAAACGGTGTATATCGACCTGTCGTTCTATCAGGATATGAAAACCAAGCTGGGTGCCGGCGGTGACTTTGCCCAGGCCTACGTGGTGGCGCACGAAGTCGGCCACCATGTGCAGAACCTGCTGGGTATCGAGCCGAAAGTGCGCCAAATGCAGCAGGGTGCCAGCCAGGCGGAAGTGAACCGCCTGTCGGTGAAAATGGAACTGCAGGCAGACTGCTTTGCCGGCGTGTGGGGCAAATACGCCGAGAAACAGCAGATGTTGGAAGAGGGCGACTTGCAGGCGGCATTGAACGCCGCGCAGGCGATCGGCGACGACCGTTTGCAGCAGCAAGGGCAGGGACGGGTGGTACCGGACAGCTTCACCCACGGTACTTCGCAGCAGCGCTACACCTGGTTTAAACAGGGCTTCGACAGCGGCGATCCGAACACCTGCAATACCTTCGCATCCCGTTAACATGCCATGCCGGAGCCTGACTCCGGCATTTTTTTCAGGTCTGGATCCACGGTTATGTTACTGGCAATGCAACAACTTATGCAGCAGCAGGGCATCAGGCGCCTGCTGGTGATCAGTGGCGAGCCGCAATGGTGTCGCCAGCAGGCGCTACAACTGGCGAGTACCCTGCCGGGTGACTGGCCGTGGGTAGGGGAAAACCCACCGCCGGGCCTGCAGGCATTGGCGAGCGGTGCGGTGCGAACGCTGCTGGGGCAAGAGCGCCTGCACGCGGTGTTTGATGCGACGAAAGGGCTGGACGTTGAAGCTCTGGCCGCGCTGTCGGGTACGCTGCGGGCCGGCAGTTGGCTGCTGTTGCTGACGCCGCCGTGGCAGCAGTGGCCTCAGCAACCGGATGACGACAGCCTGCGCTGGAGCGATTGCCCACAACCGATCACCACCCCAAATTTTATTCATCATCTGCAGCGGCATCTGACGGCGGACAGCGAAGTCACCGTCTGGCGGCAGGGTGAGGCGCTGACGCTGGCGCCATTGCCGCTGCGTCCGCAGTGGCAGGCACCAGACGGCCAACCCACCGCCGAGCAGCAGCGGCTGCTGGCGCAATTACTGAGCGCGGCATCGGGCATTTGGGTTTTGACCGCTGCACGCGGGCGCGGCAAGTCAACGGTAGCGGGGATGCTGGTGGCGAACACCTCGCAGACCTGCTGGTTGGTTGGACCGAGCCGCGCCGCCACCGAAGTCGCCGCCGAATGGGCGCAGGGACGTGCGCAATTCTGGGCACCGGATGCGCTGTTGGCCCATTGCCGCGAACAGGACGTCAGTGACGTAGGGTGGTTGCTGGTGGACGAAGCGGCGGCGATACCTGGCCCGCTGCTGCAGCAGTTGGTGAGCTATTTCCCGCGCGTTTTGCTGACCACCACGGTGCAGGGTTATGAAGGCACCGGCCGGGGTTTTTTACTGAAATTCTGCGCCGGCCTGCCCGCGTTTCAGCCATTGGGGTTAGATCAACCGATGCGTTGGGCGCAGGGCGATGCGCTGGAGCGCATTATAGATAACGCGCTGCTGTTTAACGAGCAACCCTCCTGGCAGGTAACGGATAAGCCGGTGAGCATCAGCGGGGCTGAGCAAACCATGCTGTGCGCCGATCCGCAAAGGTTAGCGCGTTTTTACGCTTTGTTGAGCAGTGCCCATTACCGTACTTCACCACTGGATTTACGGCGATTGATGGATGCGCCGGGCATGCACTTTGGTTTGGCTCAGGTAGACGATGAGGTTGTCGGCGCCCTGTGGCTGGTGGAGGAAGGCGGACTGAGCGCCGAACTGGCACACGAAGTCTGGGCTGGTCGACGGCGTCCGCGTGGCAACCTGGTGGCACAATCGCTGGCGGCGCACGGGGGGCAATGGTGGGCACCTACGCTACGTTCGCGGCGCATCACCCGCATTGCGGTGTTACCCGCACTGCGTCAACAGGGCATTGCCCGCGATCTCATTGCTCAGCAGCGCCAGCAAGCACAGGGGCTGGATTATCTCTCGGTCAGCTTTGGCTATACCGAGCCGCTGTGGCGTTTCTGGCAATCTTGCGGTTTTGAACTGGCTCGTATCGGCAGCAAGACAGAGGCCAGCAGTGGTTGTTACACCGCGATGGCGATCCTGCCGCTGAGCGAACAGGGCGAGGCGTTGCGCCATGCCGCCCATAAACACCTGGCACGTGACTGGCGCTGGTTGCAGCCGCGTATTGATCTGCAAATAGAGATCCCCGGAGACGACGGCGATACGCAGCTCGGGGAGGACGACTGGCGTGAGCTGGCAGGATTTGCCTTCGCGCATCGGCCGCTGGAGGCCAGCCTCGGGGCACTGCAACGCTTACTGTTGGCCAGTACGCTATCATTGCCCGCACTGCGGATGCATCTGCAGCAGTCGCTGGCGCCAGCAGTTTGCGTGGAACGGCTAGGGTTTAGCGGGCAGAAAGCCTTGCTGCGCCGCTGGCGACACGAGGCAGGACTGGCGCTCGAACAGCTGGATGCGCAGCACGGTCTGCGCTGGAAAGCGTGGTCCCAGTCGTTGCAATAAATTGAAGATGTTGCTCAATAAAACCCGATTTTCCTGATTTCTCAGCGGCGTATAGTAGCTGGCAGAAACCGGGGCATCTGGCGCCGGACAGGATCTTAATCACACGAGGAGTCACCGATGAAACATGAGCATTTCGTTGTCCAGAGCCCGGCAACACCGGCTGCGCAGCTGATCCTGCTGTTTCACGGTGTCGGCGATACCCCGGTGGCAATGGGGGAGATTGGCCGTTATTTTGCTAAAGAGTTCCCGCAGGCGTTGGTGGTCAGCGTGGGTGGCCCTTCTGCTTTTGGTAACGGCAGCGGCCGCCAGTGGTTTTCAGTGCAGGACGTCACCGAAGAAAATCGCGTTGAGCGCATTGCTGAAGTGATGCCACTGTTTATTGAAACCGTGCGTTACTGGCAGGAACACAGCGGCGTGAATGACGCTGGCACGGCGTTGGTGGGCTTCTCTCAGGGGTCTATCATGGCGCTGGAAGCCCTGAAGGCGGAGCCTAAATTGGCCGGCCGCGTGGTGGCTTTCAGCGGGCGCTTTGCCAGTCTGCCCGACCAGGCGTTCGGTGACAGCGTGGTGCATTTGATCCACGGTGAGCAGGATGCGGTGATTTCAGTGCAACATGCCCAGGCGGCGGCGGAAAGGCTGCAGGCCAACGGCGTCGATTTTACGCTGGACGTGGAAGAGGGCGTGGGGCATGCCATCAATCAGGACATGATGGACAGCGCGCTTGAACGGCTGCATTACTACGTGCCGCAGCGCTACTGGGAAGAGGCAATGTTCGGCAAGCGCGGCGATTTGATCGCCTTTAAATAAGCTTCAGGGCGCATAATGCGCCCTGATGTCATTTTTTCTTCGGCCAGTCGTCTTCGTCATCCCACTCGGCGTTGTTATCGCGGTGCGGCGGCAGCTTCGGCTTATCGGCAAGATAGCCTTTCACGTCGACGCGGCGTAGTTCTTTGATCCCGCTGATGATCATCCCTACTAGAATCAGCAGGATAATCCACCAGTAGTCAGCTAACCATTCCATATTCACTCCTTTCCTTCAGCGCGTATAAAACGCGAAAATATCGCTGGCAGATGGGCTTCAAGCCATTGAGCACCGGCAATATCCTTATCTTTCCAGGCCGCCAACAGCAGCGCAGGCGTCAGCAGATGTTCGGCTTCCTGCGCCAGCGGGCGGTAGCTCAGGTGCCAGGGCTCCACCGCCACGCCGTCGCCGTCTTCGGTGAACGGACGATAAAAGCCAAATTCGGCCATGTGTTCCGTCATCCACTGATTGAGCGGGTAAAAGTAACCGCCTTGTTCGTATTCCCACGGCTCCAGCTGCAGCTTTTGCTCTTCGGGCAACAGTGTGGGGTCATAGACATCCAGGTCGCTGCCCCAGTGATGGCGGCTGGCGCCCGGCAAGGCCGACCAACGCAGGATCGCTTCGCAGCGCTCGGCGTCAGACAGCGGCGTGATGTCGATCGGTCGGCTGTCCTTATCTAATACTGGTCGCTCGCCGCAGAATTTTCCATTCCAGATCGCCTGTTGCCGTTCAAAATCGCGAAATGTGCTGGCGGGTTGCAGATTGAACCCGGCGGCATGCGCCGCTTGCTGCATGGCGAGAAACGCGGCCACTGCGGCAGGCTGCATGCGGTGGTTACCGCTTAGCGGCGCCAGATGGTCGGTCGAGCGCCCGGTCAGCATTTCTGGCGTGATCATGCGATCAATTGCTCCATGATGCGTTGATACATGCGGCTCAGCAGTTGCAGATCGGCCGCGTGTACGCATTCGTTAACCTTATGGATGGTGGCGTTTACCGGGCCCAACTCAACCACTTGTGCCCCCATCTGGGCGATGAAGCGACCGTCTGAAGTCCCGCCGGTGGTCAGCAACTGCGGCGTCAGCTCAGAATAATGTTCGACGGCATTAACCACCGCATCCACCAATGCGCCGCGCGCAGTGAGGAACGGCTGACCAGACAGACGCCATTCGATGCTGTAGTTCAGTTGATGACGCTCGAGCAGCTCTTCCACGCGTTGTTTGATCGTCGCATCGGTCGATTCGGTGCTGAAACGGAAGTTGAACTGGACGAACATCTCACCGGGGATCACGTTGTTGCTGCCGGTACCGGCCTGCACGTTGGCGATCTGCATGCTGGTCGGCGGGAAGAATTCATTGCCGCGATCCCATTCTATCGCCACCAGCTCATTCAGCGCCGGCATGGCGCGATGTACCGGGTTATCCGCCAGGTGCGGGTAGGCGACGTGGCCCTGAATGCCGTGGATGTGCAGGTTTGCGGTGATAGAGCCACGACGGCCGTTTTTCACCACGTCACCAACGCGTTCGGTACTGGACGGCTCGCCGACCAGGCAGTAATCCAGACGCTCGTTGCGTGCCATCAGGGCTTCGACCACTTTCACCGTGCCGTGGGTTGCGCTGGCCTCTTCATCGGAGGTGATCAGGAATGCCAGGCGCCCCTGATGGTGCGGATTGGCGGCCACAAAGCGCTCGGCCGCCACTACCATGGCTGCCAACGAACCTTTCATGTCCGCCGCGCCGCGGCCATACAGCATGCCGTCGCGGATGGTCGGTTCAAACGGCGGGTTGTCCCAGCGTTTTTCATCGCCGGTCGGCACCACGTCGGTGTGGCCGGCAAATGCCAGGGTTTGCCCCTCGCCACGCCAGGCCCAAAAATTCAGGGTATCACCGAAAGGCATAGGCTCAACGGTGAAGCCGATGGCTTCAAGACGTTCAATCATCAACGCCTGACAGCCTTCGTCGTGCGGGCTGAGGGAAGGACGTTTGATCAGCTGTTGGGCCAGTTCGATTACCGGGCAAGTCATGCTGCCACCTCGGAAATAAATTGCTGATAGCTGTCGGCGTTGAAACCGAGCAGAGCATGCCCCTTGCCGTCGCTCAGCAGCGGGCGCTTGATGATGGCCGGCTGGGCCAGCATCAGTTCGATGGCCGCATCGGCATTATCGCAGGCGTTGCGCTGCGCTTCGTCCAGTTTGCGCCAGGTGGTGCCGCGAGTGTTCAGCAGCGGTTCCCAGCCCAAAAGTTCGACAAAACCCCGCAGTTGCTGTTCGTCCAGCCCGTCGGCGCGGTAGTCGTGAAAGTGATAAGCCACGCCCTGTTCTTCCAGCCAGCGGCGTGCTTTTTTGATGGTGTCACAATTTTTGATGCCGTACATGGTTAACGTCATGGAGTAAGAACCTTCTCTGCAACCCACACCGGCGCGTGTGGCCGGTGGTAAACCGCCGGGGGCGGTGAAATGAAAACCAGCGACCAGCATGCCGAAAAATGGCGGGGAGTTCCACCGTCCAATGGCCTGAAAGCCGGGGAAAAGCTGAAAAAAAACGGCGCGCATTTATTGCGGCGGATTTTGCTAATCTTAGTGCGCTATTCAGTCACCCTACATAAGAAGAAGATGAGCATGGAAAAATACCTGATTGAAGTTGCCGAAAATGCGACGGAAGAAATAGAAGCCCTGATCGAAGCCGGGCTGAATCAATATAACGACGAGGTAACCGGCACCAACGATCGTCGCCCGTTGGCGGTGGTGGTGCGAGATCCGGCCAGCGGTGAAGTGTTGGGCGGCATCAGCGGACGTTCATCGTTGGGCATGCTGTTTGTGGATCTGTTTCATTTGCCAAAATCGCTGCGCGGATCGGGGTTGGGCAGCGAACTGCTGCGCCGTTTCGAGCTGGAAGGGCGGCGCAGAGGCTGCGTTTCCGCCGTGCTGTACACCATCAGCTTCCAGGCGCCGAAGTTTTATGAATTGAACGGCTGGACGCGCTTTGGCGAGGTACCCTGTCTGCCGGCGGGCACCAGCCGCGTTTTCATGATGAAGACGCTGTAGCTTAGCGGACCGTTACTCGTCTCTGACCTGTCGCAACTTATAACCCAGGTTCTTTTTCACCATCGGCCATTCGTGGTCGATGATGGAGAAAACCACCGTATCCCGATAGCTGCCATCCGCATTTTTCTGGTGATTCCGGAGGACTCCGTCTTGCTTGGCACCCAGTCGCGCGATAGCCGCTCTGGAAGCCTGGTTGTGCCAGTGAGTGCGAAACTCAACGGCAATCACCGCCAGAGAGTCAAACAGATAACTGAGCAGCAGTAATTTGCACTCGGTGTTGACGGTGGTTTTTTGATGACTCTTGGCATACCAGGTGTAGCCAATTTCAACGCGACGGTTTTGCGCATCGGCATGACAAACACGGGTGGTACCGATGATTTTTTGCGTGGCGTTGTGCACGACGACGAACGGCAACGCTCGTCCTGCGGCCTGTTCACTCAAGGCAAAGTCGATATAATCTGAGACGGTATTTTCTGTGGGTACCGAGGTAAACCAAAGTTCCCAAAGGCGTCCGTCGGCGGCTGCCTGTACCAGGGGCTGCGCATGCTCTCTACGCAGTGGGAGCAGGCTGACGTTGTCGCTTTTCAGCTCGATTTCACCAAGCCAGCATAGGTCAGACATATTCTGCAACTTTCCTCGTTAAATTGACTGTTTAGCGGACATAGCCATTCTGCTCCAGGCGTTCCAAAGCCGCGCTGTCCGCATAGACCATGCCGGTGGTCAGCTCGCGGAAGCGGTATTTTTTGTAGAATGCCAGCTTGTCGGGAACCGAGTAGATAAACACTTTGCCGAGCGGCGCCAAATCCTGCATCACCCGATCCATCAGCTGTCGCCCCAGTCCCAGCCCCTGAAAGTCCGGATGGATTGCCACGTCGGCCAGATAGGCTACCGAGGTCATGTCGCTGATGGCGTGGGCGGTGGCCATCAATCGGCCATCGCGATAGCCCCAGTAGCAAAATTGGCTGTGTTGGTAAACGCGCTGCAGCACCTGCGGGTCACGCTGGCCCAGCCCAGCAGCTTCCAACAGCGCGGCCAATTGCGACCAGTCGACGCCATAGCGATTTGGATCGGTGACAATTTCCATGTTTTCCTCCTAGCCGATACGGTCCAGATCGGCAGCGTATTGGCGAATGGCGCGCTGATAACTGCTGATGTCGCTGTGTGAGGAGGTTTCCGCTAACAGCACCAACAAATCGGCCACCGCCTGTTTGGTTTCACCCAGGTTGTACAGCGTCATGGCGCGAAACAGGGTGATCTCTTTGGCCTCGGGAAATTCGGCCAACCCCTGATCGAAGGTGGCCAGCGATTGCTGATACAGGCCAAGCGCCCGATAGGTGCTGCCCAGGCCAAGCCAGGCTTCCTGTCGCTGCGGAGCCGGTAAATTACGTGCCAGCGCGGCCTGGTAGCAGGGAATTGCCTGTTGCTCGAATCCTTGCACGTCGTACAGACAGGCTAATTGGTAGTGCAGCACCGCGTCTTCCGGTTGTTGCAGCAACTGCTGCTGCGCCAGTTCGGTGGCGTCTTGATAACGGCCCAGCTCTTTCAGTTGTTCGATGGTCAGCGTAGGGGACATGACATGGCCTCAGAGAAATGGGGGTTTTTTATACCTTTGGCACGCTACTACGGAAGAATTCATCATACAAGGGATATAGCGGTTAGAAATAAATCGGCCCCGTTATCCGGGGCCGTTTAATACTGTAGGGCGATCAGAACTCGTGCTTGAGCGTCACCATAACGTTACGTGGCTCGCCATAGTTGCGGGTGCTGTAGAAATTCACCTGCGAGTAGTATTTCTCGTCGAAAACGTTGTTCAGGTTCAACTGCACCGAGGTTTGCGGCGTCAGCTTGTAACGCGCCATCGCATCGACCAGCACGTAGGACCCTTGCTCGGCTTTGCGCTCGACAAATTCACCGTTGCTGGCGCCCTGGACGTTGGCATAAACATTACTCTGCCAGCGTGCGCCACCGCCCAGCGTCAGATCGCGCAGCGCACCCGTCAACTGATAGGTGGTGAACAGAGTGATGCGGGTGCGGGGCTGTTCGGTGTTGAGATCAACCTTATCCTTGTCCTTCAAGGAGAAATGGGTGATGCCCAACTGGGCATTCCAGCCCTGCGCCAGTTCACCGCTCAGCTCGAACTCCACCCCTTTGCTGGTTGCGCCCTGACTCTCATGATAGGTCTGTTGCAGCGCGTTGATGTTTTCCGGATTTTCATCCAGTACGCCCAGATTATCCTGAGTAATGCGGAACGCCGACAGCGAAACGTTGAGACGCTCATCCAGCAGCGCGGCCTTGATGCCCACCTCTTTGTTGACCCCTTCGATCGGCGCCAGATAGTGGCCGCTGCTGTCGAGATAGTTCTGGTCCTTGAAGATGTCGGTGTAGCTGGCATAGGCAGAGACCTGATCGGTCAGCTTATACACCGCCCCCAGGAACGGAGTCACTTTGTTCGCCGTGGTGGTGGTGGTGTTTTTAAAGCTGTTGAAGCGGGCACCGAGCACCAGATCCAGTTGATCCGCCACCGAGAAGTCGGCGCTGCTGTAAATCCCGATTTGCCGCGTACGGAAATCCTGCTGCGGCATTTTGTCTGACCACGCAGGTTCACCCAGGCCGCCGTTCCAGTCCTTCAGGCTGCCGCTAAACAGCTGTGTGGTACTGGCACTGCGATAGGTGCTGTAGCTGTGTTGCCAGGCGGAGGAACTGCCCACCACAAACTTGTGGGTGCGGCCCAGCAGTGAAAAGTCCCCGTTCAGCTTCAGGTCTACCGCGTGCTGATCCCGATAGCCTTCATAGCGCCCGGCGTAAGGGGTTGAAGGCTTCACCGCCCAGGAGTCCGGGTCGATCAGGCCGCCGAGGCTCATCGCCATTTTGGCATCGAAGGCCTGACGGTTGTGGGTGTAGTTGGCTACGCCTTTCCAGTCGTTAGCGAACTGGTGTTCCAGCGTGGCGAACTGGGTGCTGAGGGTGGTGTCCCAGCTTGACCAGTCTGAAGCCCCGCTGTAGTGGCGATCCCAGTTGATCTCGCTGCCGTCGCTGAACCAGCCGGTCGGCAGCGCGCCGCCCCAGGTGGAAGCTTTTGGCCGGTTTTGCTGATAGTCAGCCCCCAGACGCAGCAGGGTGGCGCTGGTCAGGTCAGCTTCCAACGTCCCGTAGACCGTCCCTTTGCGTTCTTGATGGCGATCCATGAAAGAGTGGCTGCGTTCACCGGAGGCAGCGACGCGCACCCTGACGGTACCTTCATCATTGAGCGGGGTACCGGCATCGATCGTGGTGCGATAGTGATCCCAGGAACCGGCCGAAAGCTCGGTACGGGCAAAAGGAGAAAGGCTGGAGGCTTTTTTCCTGACCAGATTGATCGCAGCGCCCGGGTTTCCGACGCCGTTCAACAATCCTGCCGCACCCCTGACGATCTCCACGTGATCGAGCGTGATCGAGTCAATTTCGGATTCCCCGCCGGAATAGCCGGAGTCAAAGAAAGTAGGAATACCATCGTATTGATAGCTGTCCACGCTGAAACCACGGTAGTTGAACGAAGAACGTTCACTATCGTAATTGCTTTCACTCACGCCGGTAGACCAGCGCAGAATTTCCTTCAGCGAGTTGGCGTTGAGATCGTCAATCAATTGGCGCGAGATCACCGAAACCGACTGTGGCGTATCCTTAATGCTCAACGGCAACCCGGTAGCCGTGGTCATCTGTTTGGTGGTGTAGGAGCCGGTATTCTCGGTGCTGCCGTCATCGCTGAAGGGGGACGCGACCACCTCCAGGGTTTCTTCTTTTTGGCTGTGGGCGGTCTGCTCGGTGCCTGCCGCCTGCGCCATCATCACCGGGACGCACAACAGTGCGCCGCCGGAGAGGCGAATCATAAAACTAGCCATGGAGATGCCTCACAATCCGCCAAGATCAATCTTGATCAGGTAATCCTGTTTTTTCTCCATCTCTTCCTTGGACTGCTTGATGCTGGCGAACAGCTGCTGGCCGTCAGAAGAAAGCGCCAGGCTGTTAGGCAATGCATGGGTAGTGATGCTGTTTTTCACCTGATAGCTGTTGCTGTCGACGATGCTGATGCGTTTGGCTTCACGGTGAGTGATGTAGATCTCGCTGCGCAGCGGGTTAAATAGCACCGCCAGAGAATTGATTACGTCAATCTGGTGCAAGATTTTCCCGCTGTTGACGTCCACGACCAGGACGTTTGGCAGATCCGGATCGGTGATAAACGCACGGCCGGTTTTGCTGTCCAGAGCGACATTGAGGAAGAAGTGTTTCTTGGTCGGTTCGACCACCACGCGTTTGAGGATCTTATGGCTGGTGGCGTCCAGCGTAATCAGTTCGCCACGGCCGTTAACGCAGTAGATATGGCCGCGTTCACTGTCCAGCGCAATGCCGGTCGGGTATTCACCCATGTTGCCCAGCGTGGCAATTTTTTCCCGCTTGGCGGTATCGATGACCCACAGCACGCCTTTTTGCGCCGTGCCGGAAACATAAAGGCGCTGATTTTTCTTATCGAGCAGCAGTTCGCGCGTCGGGACAAACTGATCGTCTTTCACGCTTTCATTGAGTTGAATAGTAGCGAGTTCTTTACCGGTCTGGGTATCGATCACCGTGACTGAGCCGTCGACGGTGTTGCCGATGTACAACAGATGGCGCTGCTCATCCAATGCGGTGGCGAAGGCACGTCGCTTAGTGACGATATTGGCGTCGGTGGCCAGCGTGGCGGGGTTGACTCTAAAGACGATACCGCCGTTTTTTTCTTTGGCGAAGGAAGGCGTAGAGGCGGCAAACAGGGTGTTGCTGGTGCCATCAAAAGCCAGTTCATACAGGCCGTGCCCGACCGGTTTGGTTTGAAATTGACTCTCGGAAAGGTCAGCGGCCAGCGTTGAACAAGACAACAGCAGCACGGCAGACGCCAGGGCGCTGAGGGAGAAACCTTTGCCTGAAGTGGACAGGTGCATCTTCATATACATTCCTTTACATCAGTTTACGATTCGCCGATGCTAATGATATTGATTATTAATATCAATATCATTTAATTAATCATATGAAGATATGGTTGTTTGGCATTGAAATATAATGAGTTATTAAATATCCCTTATAAAATCATGTTATTGAATGGCGATGTTTCCGGTATGTTTAAACTATGTAATGATTTTCATTTCGTTTTAATGTCGGAAAATATCCGCTATATTCGCCCGGCGACTGTTAAGAAGTGTAAATAAAAAATCATAACGACAGATCGTTATGGCGACGCTCGTGGTGACATTGATGCGTACTGCGTTTTATTGCGTCAGCCGTTTTGGGAAGGCTTTGTGGGCGACAACACCCACCGGAAACAGGCTTTATTAGGAAAGGAAATGATTAATCAACCCTCCATGGGAAAGGGCTCCCGCATCGCCACGGCCATAGCGCTGGCTTTGATGTGCGCACCCCAGGTTTACGCACAGGAAGGCGGGACAGAAAAAGACAAGGATGCCTTGCAAGAGGATCAGGTCGTGGTGACCGCCTCCGGGTTCAAGCAGAACAAAAAATATGCCCCCGCCAGTATCTCCGTCATCGATAAAAAGACCTTCGAAAAGCAGAACAGCCGGGATGTCGCCGAAGCGGTGCAGGATGTCTCCGGGGTGTTCGTCAGCAACGGGGCCGGGAGCGAAGTGACCGGCGATGTGATGATCCGCGGCATGGACTCGAGTTACACCTCGTTCATGGTCAACAGCATCAAACAAAATACCGGCGAGTCGCGCCCGTATGGTCAGAATATCGGTACCGAAGCCGGTTTTTTACCGCCGCTGGCGGCCATCGACCGCATTGAAGTGATCCGTGGCCCTATGTCATCGTTATACGGTTCCGACTCCATTGGCGGCGTGGTCAACGTGATCACCAAAAAGCCGTTTGGCGTACGGGAGTGGATTGGCTCGATTGCCGGCAACAGCTTCCTGCAACAGCATCAGGACTTCGGTAACACCCAACAAGCCAATCTGTTTTTGATGGGGCCCTTGGTGCCCGATGTACTGGGCCTCAGCCTGTCGGCGGACTACCTCGATCGCCGTGAAGATGAAAAACCTAACGCCTTCAGCAAAAACAACAAGAAGTCGCTCGACATGACGCTCGGCTTTGCCGCCAATGAAACTAACCTGTTCGATCTGAACCTGGCCAAAGGAGAGAAAAAACGCAGCCGTTCTGCCAAAGGCGGCGGTACGCCGTGGGGCTGGGACTTCGATCGCGATGCTCTGAGCCTGACTCATTCAGGTTGGTACGTGGATGACAGTGTCGCCACCACCAGTTATTTCCAGTACGAGAAAGGCGAATCGGTATATCGCTCCGTCAGCCTGGCCCCGCAGCATATCCAGACCGAAAATTATGTGCTGAATAGCCAGGCCAAACTGAGTTTGGGGGAACATAACCTGACCGTCGGTGCCAATTACAGCCGCGAAACGCTCAATGACGATTTCTACGCCGACAGTAAAAAAGCGCCGGGGATCGATCCGGTAACCAAAATTTCGCGTGATGGGTGGGCACTGTTTGCCGAAGGGCAGTGGAATATCGATGACTTTTCGCTGACAACCTCGGCGCGTATAGACAGGGACAACTACTTCGGCACCCACATCAGCCCGAAACTCTACGGCAACTGGATTTTAGACGAAGCCTGGGCGCTGAAGGGCGGTATCTCTTCCGGCTATAAAAAACCTTCGCTGCGGGAAAACTCGGATCAATTCATTACGCCGCGTGGCAGCAACCCGCCTTATCCCTATCTGTCGGTGGGCAACAGCGAGCTGAAGCCGGAAACCAGCGTGAACACCGAGCTGGGCCTGTACTGGAACAACAACCGTGATTTATCCCTCGACGCCACGGTGTTTTATACCGACTTCAAGGACAAAATCGCAGAAGTTAACATCTGCGAGGCGAGTGAGAATCACCCTTGCGTGGTTAACGGCTATAACGCCGATTCCATTGATAAATATTTCAATATCGGCAAGGCCAATGTCTACGGTGTGGAACTCAATGCCGATTGGCAGGCGACCGATAGTTTGAACCTCAGCGCAAACTATACGTTTAACAAGAGTGAACAGAAAAACGGCATCAACAAGGGTTATGCGCTGAATGACTTCCCGAAACACATGGCCAACTTATCCGCCAAGTGGGCCGCAGCTTCGGCATTGGACGTTTGGTCCAAGGTCAATTATCGCAGCCGCAACGAGGATACCGGTAATCATACCCGCTATAGCGCTTATGCCTTGTTGGATGCCGGCGTGATTTATCGCCTGGATAAGCACACCCAGGTGATGGCCGGCGTGTATAACATCTTGGATACGGCCCCTAAACGCACCACCAATTGGGGCGCTTATCCGCAGCTTGAAGGCCGTCACTACAACCTTGGCCTGCGCGTTGATTTCTAAATCTCGATGAGTTAAAGCTCCGGCCGCCAGCCATTGGCGGTCGGTTTAGATCTTTTATCTATCTCATTTGCTGGATTGATATCGGAAGGGAATAGCCGTAGTTCTTGCTCGATAAGATAAGTACGAAAATGTGCACTATCCCCTGTTTTCGCGGGTGGCATCGTTCCCGAGGTGCTTCACTTGCTCAAAAAACAGGCGTAGAATTCGCTTCGTCTATTAATTGAGGTTGTGAATTATTATGGTTGATCGTGAGTTGGGAAACTGGAAAGACTTCATCGATGAGATGTTAGGTAACTGACACTGCGGTAAAGTTGATAGCAAGGTTGGTTTATTGGTTGGTCATTGAAACACCTTGGGATCGAGCCTCGGGTTCGAAATAAAGCAGCATCGGTTACCCGACGCTGCTTTTTTATGTCCGTTATTCCCTGGTGTCATCCGTTGTGGTGGCTATATACCCGTCATACTTAAAGCTGCATCTTTGTTGGCTTTCCTCACTCACCCCAGTCACTTACTAGTGTAAGCTCCTGGGGATTCGCTGCGTTGCCGCCTCGATGCAACTCCAATTATTTAGGGTATAGGTTGCTTGCCTGGGAAACGGCGGCGTACCAGCACGAAGAATAATGGCACGAAGAAGATCGCCAGCAGGGTAGCGGAAATCATGCCGCCCATCACCCCGGTGCCCACCGCATGTTGGCTGCCGGAGCCGGCGCCGCTGCTGATGGTCATCGGCAGTACGCCGAAGATAAAGGCCAGCGAGGTCATCAAAATCGGCCGCAGGCGCATGCGCGAGGCTTCCAGCGTGGCCGACATCAAATCTTGCCCTTTTTGATTCAGCTCGTTGGCGAATTCGACGATCAGAATGGCGTTTTTCGCCGACAGCCCGATAATGGTCAGCATCCCCACCTGGAAGTAAACGTCATTCTCCAACCCACGCAGCCAGGTGGCGGCAACGGCACCAATCAGGCCGAGCGGCACCACCAGCATCACCGAGAACGGAATCGACCAACTTTCATAAAGCGCCGCCAGGCACAGGAACACCACCAGCAGTGAAATGGCGTACAGCGCCGGCGCTTGCGAACCGGAAAGGCGTTCCTGGTAGGACATGGCGGTCCATTCCAGACCGAAGCCGGTCGGTAACTGGCTGACGATTTTCTCCATTTCCGCCATCGCGGTACCGCTACTGACGCCCTCAGCCGCTTCGCCGACAATCTCCAGCGCCGAGTTGCCGTTATAGCGTTCCAGGCGCGGTGAGCCGTATTCCCAATGCGAGGTGGCGAAGGCGGTGAACGGCACCATGCCGCCTGCGCTGTTACGCACGTACCATTTGTCGATGTCGCCGGGCAGCATGCGGAACGGTGCGGCAGCCTGCACATAAACCTTCTTCACCCGGCCGCGATCGACAAAGTCGTTGACGTAGGTGGAACCCCAGGCGGTCGACAGTGTGTTGTTGATGTCATCGATGGAGACGCCCAGCGCCTGCGCCTTGCGTTGGTCGATATCGATTTGCAACTGCGGGCTGTCATCCAGGCCATTGTGACGCACCCGTGAAAGCAGGGGATTGGCCGCAGCCAGTTGCAGCAACTGATCGCGTGCCGCCATCAGTTTGTCGTGCCCCTGGCCTGCGTGATCTTCTAGTTCCATATCGAAACCGGATGAGTTGCCCAGGCCGGTGATGGCCGGCGGGCTGCTGGCTATCACCCGAGCCTCGTTAATCTTATTAAACTCATGAGTCGCGCGATCGATGATATCGAAAGAGCTGTTGGCACCTGAGGTGCGCAACTCCCAGTCTTTCAAACGAATAAACATACGCGCCACGTTCTGTCCGTTACCGCCCGGCCCAGCACCGATGGTGGAGAACACCGACAGCACATCTTCTTTTTCTTTGGTCAGGAAGTAGTTTTCCACCTTTTCCACGACCTTGGTGGTTTGCTGCAGGGTCGATCCTGGCGGCAGCTGCACCTGAACGGTGAATACGCCACGGTCCTCCTGAGGCAGGAAGGAGGTCGGCAGCTTGATGAACAGCAGCGCCATCCCGCCGAGCAGCAACACGTAAATCAGCATATAACGCAGGCTGGAATGGAGCACCCGCGCCACACCACGCTCGTAGCGGTCGGCGTTGCGGTTGAACATGCGGTTGAACCAGCCGAAGAAGCCGCGCTTGCCGTGATGGTGGCCTTTGGCAATGGGTTTGAGCAGGGTGGCGCACAGGGCAGGGGTCAGGATCATCGCCACCAGCACCGACAGCACCATGGCGGAAACGATGGTGATGGAGAACTGGCGGTAAATGGCGCCGGTAGTGCCGCCGAAGAACGCCATCGGGATAAATACCGCCGACAGCACCATGGCGATACCGACCAACGCACTCTGGATTTGCCCCATGGATTTGCGCGTAGCTTCCCGTGGCGGCAAGCCTTCTTCGCTCATCACGCGTTCGACGTTTTCCACCACCACGATGGCGTCATCCACCAGCAGCCCGATGGCCAGCACCATGGCGAACATGGTCAGGGTGTTGATACTGAATCCGCAGGCGGAAAGGATGGCAAAGGTGCCCATCAGCACCACCGGCACGGCGATGGTGGGGATCAGCGTGGCGCGGAAATTCTGCAGGAACAGGTACATCACCAGGAACACCAATACAATGGCTTCCAGCAGGGTTTTCACCACGTCTTTGATTGAGGCCTTAACGAACGGGGTGGTTTCATAGGCGACTTTCGCCTCCAGCCCGTGCGGGAAATACTGCGACAGTTCGGCAATCTTGTCTTTCACCAACTGATCGGTTTGCAGCTCGTTGGCCCCGGACGCCAGCTTGATGTTCATGCCGGCGGCCTGCATACCGTTATAGCGGCTGAGGTAATCGTAGTTTTCGCCACCCAGTTCAATGGTGGAAACATCGCCCAGCGTCACCAGTGAGCCGTCCTGATTGACCCGCAGGGTGATTTGCTTGAATTGTTCCGGCGTTTGCAACTGCGATTGTGCGTTAATGGTGGCGTTGAGCGCCTGCTTGTCGACCGACGGCGTACCGCCAAGCTGGCCGACCGCCACCTGCGCATTCTGCGATTGGATCGCGCTGACCACGTCCTGGGTGGTGAGCTGGTAGCTGTTGAGCTTGTTGGGATCGAGCCAGATGCGCATGGCGTATTGCGAGCCGTAGACGTCCATGCTGCCCACGCCATTGATACGGCTGAGCGGATCCTGCAGGTTGGAAACGATGTAATCGGCAATGTCCTGCTTGTCCATGCTGCCGTCGGTGGAGACGAAGGCCACCATCATCAGCGTGGTATCGCCGGATTTCGACACCGTCACGCCCTGGGTCTGCACCGCCTGCGGCAGCCGTTTGATGGCCGCCTGCAGCTGGTTTTGCACCTGCTGCATCGCCTCGTTGGGATCGGTGCCGGCCTCAAAGGTCAGCGTGACCGTCGCCCGGCCGGTATTGGTGCTCTGTGACGACATGTACATCATGTTGTCCAGGCCGGTCATGTTCTGTTCGATAATTTGGGTGACGGTGTTTTCCAGCGTTTGCGCCGAGGCGCCAGGGTAGTTGGCGCTGATGCGAACGTTTGGCGGCGCGAGGTTAGGGTACTGTTCCACCGGTAACGAAAAAATCGCCAAGGCGCCGGTCAGGCAAAGAATAATTGCCAGAACCCAGGCGAAAATCGGGCGATCAATAAAAAAATTGGCCATGCAGCGCGAACCTCGTTGTGACTTGTTCTATCTTTAAGACGCATCAGAATTGCGTTTATCAGCGGCTGGGAAGGATTCCGGCGCTTATGCACTTTACTCGGGAAGTGGGAGTAAAGCGTGGAGAAAAAAAGGAGATAATGTAAATAACGGTAGGATAAACGCGCAATATTGCCATCATTGCCGTTAAAAACGTCATTAAGACAATTTTATTGCAATCAAGGACCTGACCGCTGGGGTTCCCGCGACGTCATCAGGACTCACCTTAAAGCAGGAGCAAGGCATGGAAATTAACCCGGTATTTGCCCGTCGTCTTTATCTGTGCTGGTTAATCAGCCACAGCGAACGGCCAAACGTCCCGCGGCTGATGGAATTGACCGGCTGGCCGCGTCGCACCCTGCAAGACGTGTTGAAAGCCTTGCCGGGCTTGGGAGTGGCGTTGCAGTTTGTTCAGCAGGGCGTGCGCAATAACGACGGTTTTTACCAGTTGGAAAGCTGGGGGCCGATCAACAAGAGCTGGGTTCACCAGCATCATCAGGCGCTGCTTGCCGCCATCGAATAAACCCTCCCCGGCGCGCCGGGGAAGCCTTATTGACTCCGGTGTTCCAGATACATCACCGTCGCGGCCACCCGTGAACGCACGTCCAGTTTGCGCAGCATGTTACGGATATGCACCTTCACCGTCTCTTCAGAAATATGCAGTTGCGCCGCCACCTGTTTATTGGACAGGCCACGCGCCACTTCCTGCAATACGTCCAGCTCGCGTTCGGTCAACTCGGCAAAGGGATTATGTTGTTCACTGCGGGATAACAGGTAGTCCGCCACCGCGTCGCTGATCACGTTTTGTCCTTCCGCCGCTGAGCGAATATGCTCCAGCAGCTGTTCAGGTTCGCTGTCTTTCAGCAGGTAGCCGTCGGCTCCCGCGTCAATCAGCGCATAAACGTCGTTGCGCGAGTCTGATACCGTCAGCACGATGATCCGCGCATCGACGCCTTCATTGCGCAGCGCCTTCAGCGTGTCCAGGCCGGACAAACCTTTCATATTCAGATCGAGCAGGATCACGTCCGGAGCCTGCTGCAGCGCGAAAGTAATGGCTTCGTTGCCGTTGCTGGCTTCGGCGACCACGTTGAACAGCGGGTCCAGCCCCAACAGCTGCTTGATGCCTCGGCGCATCAGCGGGTGGTCGTCGACGATCATCACTCGGTAATTTTTCATCACCATGAAATATGCTCCCTGTAGCGAGTAAAGCCACTCAAACGCGCTGTCCAGCACGCTTCACAGTGGGACTGACTCTTATAAAATAGTGGCAATTGGCGCCACAAACATCCTGAAATGACCGTCGGACATCGTTAAACCGTAACGAAGGGTGAACGGCCGTGGTTTTATGGCGGAAATGTCAGGCGGACTTCCGTGCCGTCTGGCTCACCCCGCTGGATGCGCAGCGTTCCCCCCAGCCGCGCGGCGCGTTCGCTCATGATGGTCAGCCCGTAGTGACCTTCAGGTTCATTCAGGCTGGCAATACCGCAGCCATCGTCAGCGATGCTGATCCTGTTGTCACCCTCGGCCGTGACCTCACAGCGAATCACGATCTCCCGTGCATCGGCATGTTTGATGGCGTTGAGCACCGCTTCACGCACAATTTGCAGCGCATGTACCTGCTGCTGAGCGTTAAGCGCCTGGGAAGAAAGCCGACAGTGTAACTGAATCCGCGCTGCGGTAAGAACCTTTAATGGCGCCAACAATTGGTTCAATGCGGTGTTCAAGTCGGCTTCCTGAATGTTCAGGCGGAAGGTGGTCAATAGCTCGCGCAGCTGGCGATAAGCATCGGCCAGAGCCCGATCAAAATCGGCGATAATCTCTTGTGCGTCGGGGGTGCTGTCCGCCAACGTGCGCTTGAGCAAGGTGAGCTGAATGCGTAAAAAGGAGAGGGCCTGCGCCAGAGAGTCGTGCAGTTCCCGGGCGATGGTGGCGCGCTCTTCCATCAACAGGAATTGCATGTGCTGTTTCTGCGCACGGTTAAAATAAACCCCGCGGCTGAGCATGTTGGCCACGCTCTGCATCAGGTGCGGATGCGGCGGATGTTCCTGATATTGCCAGCTCAGTTCCCCCAGCGGTTTGTCGCCCTGGATGATGGTCAGCGATTGCCAGTCCAGCGTCGACGAAGGGAGACCGCTGTGCAACTGCCATTCGCTGAGGCTGTCCGCCACTTTTAAGCGGATGCAATGCAAATCTTCACTTTGACGCACGATATGCAGGATTTTCTCAAAAGCCTGCTGATCTATCTGCCGCACGCTCAGCGCCTGCGAGCAGTTGTACAGCACCTCCAGCGTCTTGTTCGCCTGCTGCAGGCGCTGGGTTTTCACCTGCACTTTCTGTTCCAGCGACTGGTAAAGTTTGGCCAGATCGCCGGACATGGCGGTAAAGGCCTGCGACAGCACGCCCAGCTCGTTCGGCAGTGCGGTATCCAACGGGAGATGGTTAAAATCGCGCTGTTGCACACGCTGGCTGGCGTCCACCAGATGCTTGAGCGGCGCCACTACCTGACGGCGCATAAAACGGATGCAAAACAGCACCAGACCGATGATGGCGATATAGCCCACGACGCTAATGGTGGCCACGATGGTCAGTTTCAACTCGGAATAACGCTGCAGCGCTAACACGAAATGGTCAATCTGGTTCACATAGCCGGCGATATTGGCCTGATAATCGGCCGACTGACCGGCCTGGATTTGCTGTGCCAGTGGTTGCCAGGCGTGCTGCAGCGACAGGTATTTTTCCCGCACGTCTGCAGGCACGTAAAAACGATCGAGCTTTTGCAATGCCGGGGCTTGCAGAGACTGCTGATACTGCAACAGGTGTTGTTCCAACTCCGGGGCGGAGCGGGTGAGATCATAGGCCAGCCGGTAGCTCTGCATGCGCAGTGAACCGGCGATGTTGACCGCTTCGGCATCGCGCAGGCTGTCCGCGACGGTGGTCAGCGCCAACCCGGTAGAGAGCACGGACAGAATCACAATGCAAAACAGCGCCTTGGCCAGGCTGCTGGTCACTGAACGTTTAACAAGCAATCCTTCATCCTTCTCTTGCAGGCAATGGGCATTGCCGGGTTTCATTCGAAAGCAAAATTATAACTTTTGCAACTAAAATGCGTGGCATTGTGCGCCAGGTCGTTCGTCGCAGCGGTAAGCACCTACGTTATATAATCAACTAGATAGCGTTTGACGGCAGATCGGGGACGAAAACCCCGCGACCCCCATTAATAGATTGATCTGGCGCAAGCTACCCCCGTATTTACCCCTTTAGGGGGATTATATACCCCCCGCGCTCCTCTTATCTTACCCCCGTCTTTCTCAGGGGTTTATGCCTGTCAGCATGATGAAACCCACTGGGCACAGCAGCAACAATAACAATACAAAAACAGGTTCTATTTACACGCGATGCCGTGTTTGCAATGTCAAGGATAACCAGCATGACCATATTGTCGCGACGCAAACTGCTCGGAGGACAATGGCGTCAGCCAACCGCTGCGATCCGTCCCCCGTGGTCGCGGCAAGGATCCCTTTTTATTACCGATTGCACCCGCTGTCAGGCCTGCGTTCGCGCCTGTGAAACCGGGGTGCTCATCAGTGGCAGCGGCGGTTTTCCCGAAATTGATTTCCAACGCGCAGAATGCACGTTTTGCGGGCGTTGTGCGCAGGCCTGCGCGGAACCCGTGTTTCGTCCACTGACGGAAACCCCCTGGCGACAACACGCGGTATTCGGTACTGCCTGCCTGGCACAGCGGGGCGTGGAGTGCCGCAGCTGCCAGGACAGCTGCGAGCCCCAGGCGATCCGCTTTCGGCCCCGCTTGGGCGAAATGGCGCAGCCGGTATTGGATGCGGCAGCCTGCAACGGCTGCGGCGCCTGTGTCGCCGGTTGCCCGACCGGCGCCGTCACCTTAACCCAGAGCGAAAATAATAATGATGAATAGCGAATGGCATGTCAGCGGTCTGGTCGTGCAGGCGAGACCGGAAAGCTTTCCCCAACTCGTCACGGCCTTGCTGGCGATCGCTGACACGGAAATTCCGGCGCAGGATCAGCAGAACGGCAAGCTGGTGGTAGTGATGCAAGCGGCATGCTCTCAAGGGCTGCTGGAAAAAATTGAGTCGGTGCGCAATCTGGACGGCGTGCTGGCGGTATCGCTGGTTTATCACCAGCAGGACACTCAAGGTGAGGTAACGCCATGAAACTCAGTCGTCGAGACTTCATGAAAGCTAATGCCGCGGTAGCCGCTGCGGCCGCCGCCGGGCTGACTATTCCCACGGTGGCACAGGCGGTGGCGGGCAGTGCTGACGCTATCAAATGGGACAAAGCGCCATGCCGTTTCTGCGGCACCGGCTGCGGGGTGCTGGTCGGCACTCAGAATGGCCGTATCGTTGCCTCGCAGGGCGATCCGGACGCGGCGGTCAACCGTGGGTTGAGCTGCATCAAAGGCTATTTCCTGCCAAAAATCATGTACGGCAAAGACCGTCTGACTCAGCCGCTGCTGCGCATGAAAGACGGCCAGTACCATAAAGAAGGCGAATTTACCCCGGTCAGTTGGCAGCAGGCTTTCGACGTCATGGCTGACAAGTTCAAGCAGGCTTTGAAAGAGAAAGGCCCAGAGGCGGTCGGTATGTTCGGCTCCGGCCAGTGGACGGTGTGGGAAGGCTACGCTGCCGCCAAGTTGCTCAAGGCCGGGCTGCGTTCCAATAACCTGGATCCTAACGCACGTCACTGCATGGCGTCGGCGGTGGTGGGCTTTATGCGTACCTTCGGCATGGACGAGCCTATGGGCTGCTATGACGATATCGAGCAGGCCGACGCCTTTGTGCTGTGGGGCTCCAACATGGCGGAGATGCACCCGATCCTGTGGTCGCGCATTACCGACCGTCGCCTGAGCAACCAGCACGTCAACGTCTCGGTGTTGTCCACCTTTGAGCACCGCAGCTTCGAACTGGCGGACAACGGCATGGTGTTCACGCCGCAGACCGATTTGGCGATCATGAACTACATCGCCAACTACATCATTCAAAACAACGCGGTGGATCAGGACTTCCTGAATCGGCACGTCAACTTCCGCCGCGGTGCGACGGATATCGGCTACGGCTTGCGTCCGACGCATCCGCTGGAGAAAAAAGCGAAAAACCCAGGTTCAGATGCTTCCGAGCCGATGAGTTTCGAAGAGTACAAAGCCTTCGTGGCGGAATACACGCTGGAAAAAACGGCCCAAATGAGCGGCGTGCCGGAAGACCAGTTGGAAGCGCTGGCGAAGCTGTATGCTGACCCGAACATCAAGGTGGTGTCGTACTGGACAATGGGCTTCAACCAGCATACGCGCGGCGTGTGGGCCAATAACCTGTGCTACAACCTGCACTTGCTGACCGGCAAGATCTCCAAGCCCGGCTGCGGGCCGTTCTCCCTGACCGGCCAGCCTTCTGCGTGCGGAACCGCACGTGAGGTCGGGACTTTCTCTCACCGTCTGCCGGCTGACATGGTGGTCACCAATGAGAAACACCGCCAAATCGCCGAACAGAAATGGCTACTGCCGGCCGGCACCATCCCGGCGAAAGTCGGTTTGCATGCGGTGGCGCAAGACCGTGCGCTGAAAGACGGCAAGCTGAACGCCTACTGGGTGATGTGTAACAACAACATGCAGGCCGGGCCGAACATCAATGAAGAAAGGATGCCGGGCTGGCGCGATCCGCGCAACTTCGTGGTGGTGTCCGATCCCTATCCGACCGTCAGCGCATTAGCCGCCGATCTGATCCTGCCGACTGCCATGTGGGTGGAAAAAGAGGGCGCCTATGGCAATGCGGAGCGTCGTACTCAGTTCTGGCGTCAGCAGGTGAAAGCGCCGGGCGAGGCAAAATCCGATCTGTGGCAACTGGTGGAGTTCTCCAAACGCTTCAAGGTAGAGGAAGTGTGGCCGGCCGATCTGCTGGCGCAAAAGCCGGAATATCGCGGCAAAACGTTGTACGACGTGCTGTTCGCCAACGGCCAGGTCAATAAGTACCCGCTGTCGGAAATCCCGGCGGACCAGCTCAACGATGAAGCGCGGGAAGTCGGCTTCTATCTGCAGAAAGGGTTGTTTGAGGAGTATGCCGGTTTCGGGCGTGGCCACGGTCACGATTTGGCGCCGTTCGACAGTTACCACCAGGCACGCGGTCTGCGTTGGCCGGTGGTGGACGGCAAAGAAACGCTGTGGCGCTACCGCGAAGGAACGGATCCGTATGTGAAGGCGGGCGAAGCGGTGCGTTTCTACGGTAAACCCGACGGCAAGGCGGTGATCTTTGCGCTGCCGTTTGAACCGGCGGCGGAAAGCCCGGACGGCGAATACGATCTTTGGCTTTCCACCGGTCGGGTGCTGGAGCATTGGCACACCGGCACCATGACCCGACGGGTACCGGAGCTGCATCGCGCCTTTCCGCAGGCGGTGTTGTTTATCCATCCGCTGGATGCCAAAAGCCGTGGCCTGCGTCGTGGTGACAAGGTCAAAGTGCTGTCGCGCCGCGGTGAGGTGATCAGTTCTGTCGAAACTCGTGGCCGTAACCGCCCGCCAAGAGGGCTGGTGTACATGCCGTTCTTCGATGCGGCGCAGTTGGTGAACAACCTGACGCTGGACGCCACCGATCCGCTTTCTAAAGAAGTCGACTTCAAGAAATGCGCCGTGAAGTTGCAGAAGGTGTGAGGCTGACGAATTGCGAATGAAGACCCCATTTTATTACCCGGGAGCCAAATAAAAATGAAAAGCCCTGTTATGAAAAAGACGCTTGCCCTGTGGGTGACCTTATTGTCGCTGGCGTTCGCCGGCCTGGCGTTTGCCGCGGGTGATGTTGATCTCAGCAAGTCTCCGGAAGTGTCCGCCTCGGTCGGCGGGCCGATTTCGATGCCGAAACAGCAGGAACGGATGGCGCTGAACTATGTCAATCAGCCGCCGATGATCCCGCACAGCGTTGACGGTTACCAGATCAGCAAGAACACCAACCGTTGCCTGCAGTGCCACGGGGTGGAGCATTACCGCACCACCGGCGCACCGCGCATCAGCCCGACGCACTTTATGGACCGGGACGGCAAGGTGCTGAGCGATGTCGCGCCACGTCGCTACTTCTGCCTGCAGTGCCACGTACCGCAAACCGACGCGGCGCCGATTGTCGGCAATGATTTCCAGCCCATGCCGGGCTTTGGGCGCTAAGCGGGGGAGCTATGAGCGAACGCAAACACACCACGACTGAGAAAAAGCCCGGCCTGCTGTTACGTTTATGGCGCTGGTGGCGCAGGCCAAGCCGCCTGGCGTTGGGCACGCTGTTGTTGCTGGGCTTTGGCGCCGGGATCATCTTCTGGGGCGGCTTCAATACCGGCATGGAGGCGGCGAATACCGAGCAGTTCTGTATCGGCTGCCATGAAATGCGTGAAAACGTCTACGAGGAGTACATGGGCACGGTTCATTACAACAACCGCAGCGGCGTGCGTGCGACCTGCCCGGATTGCCATGTGCCTCATGAATGGGCACCGAAAATGCTGCGCAAGATAAAGGCCAGCAAGGAGCTGTACGCCAAGGCGTTCGGCCTGATCGACACGCCGCAGAAGTTTGACCAGCATCGGCTGGCGATGGCGAGCAACGAATGGGCGCGAATGAAGGCCAACGATTCTCAGGAGTGCCGTAACTGCCACAACTTCGAGTATATGGACTTCACCGCACAGAAAACGGTGGCGGCGAAGATGCACGACAAGGCGGTAATGGAAGGCAAGACCTGTATCGATTGCCACAAGGGGATTGCGCACAAGCTGCCGGACATGCGCGACGTTCCTAACGGGTTCTAAATCTTTTGCGGTCAAATGCCCCGTAGCGCTCCATGAGCCGCGGGGCTTTTTTGTTGCAAATCCATTGCCCCTTCGGCGCTTAATCGCGGTATCATTTTTGCGTTTCAGCTAACGGAAAAGAAGAAGGGTTCATGTCGGCGAAAATTGAGAATGTGAAGAAAGAGCTGCTTTCGGATAACTGGTATGTGCTGCACAAATATACTTTTGATCTGAAGCGTAAGGATGGCGGCTCCGTTCAGCAGATGCGCGAAGTCTACGATCGTGGTAATGGCGCAACCATTTTGTTGTACAACCGTGCCAAAGGGACCGTGGTGCTGACCAATCAGTTCCGCATGCCGACCTATGTGAACGGCAACGACAGCGGCATGCTGTTAGAGGCCTGTGCTGGCTTGTTGGATGCCGATTCTCCAGAGCAATGCGCACGTCGCGAAGCGGTAGAAGAAACCGGTTTTCAGGTCGGTGACGTGCAGAAGATTTTCGAAGCCTATATGTCGCCAGGCGGCGTAACCGAGATCGTCCATTTCTTTATTGCCGAGTACCATGACGACGAGCGCAATGCGGCTGGCGGCGGTATCGAAGACGAAGATATTGAGGTAGTAGAACTGCCCTTTACCGAAGCGGTGGCGATGATTGCCGACGGCCGTATTAAAGACGGCAAAACCATCATGCTGCTGCAGTACTTGCAAATTCATCGGATCATGGGCTGAGACCTGCTGGTCATCTCGCCGGTGAACGGCGAGATGATCCCACGTTCGCTAACTATGCTTGTGGGCGTTAGGTGGGCCCGTCGGTATTTTTTGTGGCATCGTCGGCATGTATAAGGAATGGCAGAGCCGCTTATTGTTTAATTGCTTGCTTCTCCTCAGCTCGCCTGGCGTGGTCTTTAGCTGTTTTTTGAATATTCGGGTAAAAACCTGCTGAGAGTCAAAGCCATAGTCTAGTGCGATATCCATGATTTTTCTGTCGGTGAACCTCAGGGCGATAGCCGCCTCGGTGACTCGTCGCATTCTGATATATTGGGCAATGGTCAGTCCGGCATGCAATTTGAAAAGCCGCTGAATATGGAATCTGCTGTAGCCGGATTTCTTGGCAATGGTTTCAATATCCAGCTCAGCACCCAAATTGTTTTCTATCCATTTAATCATGTCATTAATAAAAATCTGCATATTAATTGCCATGGAAAACTCCTTTTATCGCATCGGCTTTTTGGGGTGTTCATACTCTGTTGCTTGGGTGAATGGCCTCTGATTTATAAAAAGAATGCTGACAGCGGGCGGGATAGGTTCCTGATGTCACGCATGGCTAGAGGGAAAGATACCGTCGAACAGCAGATCGATTTCATTGGGGGTTAACAAGGACGAAATATCGGCACCGTTGACATACCAATAGGACAGGGAGTGAAAACCGTTCTCTTTGAACAGGGCGTCCAACGTGCTGGTCGCGATGGTGATCGGGACGTAAACCAGGTTGTTCTTTATCATGGCGTGCAGCTTATGCTGCCCCAAAATCAAACCCAGTTTGAACGTATAGTGAATAATGGCGTCTGCATTGACGCAGAGCAGGCGTTGCAGGTTAATCACCATAATGTCATGCGAGATAACCTTCACGATAACGGCGTTTTTCGTCTCCTCATCCCAGATTAAAATGTCGCCATCAGCCAGCGTGCTGTTGGGTGGCATAAACACGGCCAGCCTCAGCCCATCATGGGTGGATTGTTGATGACATTCTTTTTCCAACTGCGCGGAATCCAGAATGAGATAGTCTGGTGAGGTTCCGCGGATCTTGTCTTGCCACTCTTTGTGCCGATTTATGTTTCCAAGTGTTTCACTGATAATAATCATGGTGTCTCCCTCATGTCAGTTTTAAATATCCCTATATCATTTTCTCAGTTTATTCTAAATGCGGAAGGAAACACTTTTCTCTTGTTTTTTTTATTTTATCCTTTTGGGTTTTTAAAATAGGAATGAAAATTACACGCTATGTTCGTATCGTTCAATCTATTAATTTTTATCTTTTGATCGGTTAAATCTATCGGTAGTATCGATCAAAAAATAAATATCAATAGTTGTTAGCTATTGTGTTTTGTTGAGATTGTTTGTAATCAATTGATTTTATTGGTTGTTTTGTTTTTGTTGTTTAAATGTGCACAGCATGTTCCAAGGGGCGCTGTTTCATTAGTTATATGAGGTGCTTATTAATATGCCATTTTGCAATAAAAATAATGGCACTAAAAATCAATAAACATCTCGCAAACTGATTTCTTAATAAAACTATCGCGGGGGTTATTTTATTTTCATTATGTCTGTTGCGGGTTTTGACGTCATTTTAAATAAAGTAAAGTTATAAACTACCTGCTTGTGGTTAACTCAATCGAGTGGAAGTTAATAGGAGTTTTAAAAAGAGTCTCCACCAGAACGAAAAAGCCCGGCAAGATGCCGGGCCTGGGGTAATGCGACGCGAGATGCCTTATTTCAGCAGTGCCTGTGCCTTGGCCACCACGTTATCCACGGTGAAGCCGAACTCTTTGAACAGCTGCTCTGCCGGTGCCGACTCACCAAAGGT